>Ga0207800_1000003_pt1 | contig 507181 bp, 376 predicted proteins | sample LuqExpMetageno11_FD_187769 | JGI IMG/M metagenome (GOLD analysis project Ga0207800, IMG submission 187769) | Tropical forest soil microbial communities from Luquillo Experimental Forest, Puerto Rico - Sample 11 (SPAdes) | ecosystem: Environmental > Terrestrial > Soil > Tropical forest ... | reverse complement strand
ACTTCAGTATGCAAACCATCGAGAAGCTTTGCTTGATTTTTCATTGCACACCGAATGATTTACTGGAATGGACACCACCCAAATCGTCCAACATCCCCGGAACGGAACCACTTTACGCCCTTCGCCGGCTGGACAAAGTGTCGAGCGTAAGCCAACTCATCAACAATGCTTCGCTGGAGCAATTGGAAAAAATACAGGAACTTATTCAGAAGGAATTGGGAGGGTGATTAATTCATGCTGCATAGTACGCTATCCCTAAATTGGGATTTTCAAAGATTTATTCATTTTCGTTTTTTCAAACACTATGAAACAGCTCACGAAAAATATTGGGTTAACTGTTGGTTGCTTATTCGTTGCATTATTGATCGATGCGCAGACGAAAGAAAAACAGAATTTCAAAATCATGTGCTATAACGTCGAAAACTTTTTCGACTGCGTACACGATTCCACCACTAACGACACGGAGTTCCTGCCAACCGGCATGCGCGCGTGGAACTACACAAAGTATCAGAAGAAACAAGCCAATATCGCGAAAGTAATTTCGGCCGTTGGAGGCTGGGATGCTCCCGCCTTGGTGGGTTTGTGCGAAGTGGAAAGTGACAAATGCTTGCGCGACCTGACGCGTTATTCGGGTCTGAAGAATTTCAGATACAGATATCTGCATCACGAATCGCCCGATCCACGGGGAATTGATGTGGCCTTGTTATACCAACCCCACCTGTTTAAACCAATTCATGACGAAGCAATTCAAATCCATTATCCGCAAAGTCCACAAAGCCGGACGCGTGATATTCTGTTTGCTTCCGGCATTATTCCAACAGGTGACACCTTGCATGTTTTTGTTTGTCATTTTCCATCCCGTTTAGGCGGCGAAATGGAGTCGGAAGATAAGAGAATATTCGTTGCTTCGGTGGTGCGGCACAAAGTGGATAGTTTGTTCTCGGCGAACCTCCATTCAAATATTGTTATTATGGGCGATTTCAATGATTTCCCAACCAACGCCAGTTTGCTGAACGTGCTCCGGGCTCAGCCTCTTACTGATTCCATCCCGGCACGTGGCTTGTACAACCTAATGTATAAGTTGCATGCAGCAGGCAAAGGATCGAACAAACATTTGGGAGATTGGGGTGCGTTAGATCAAATGATCGTTTCCGGGAATCTGCTGAACACAACGAATTCAATTTATACGGTGCAAAGCAATGCCCATTTCTTCGACGCTGACTTTTTATTGGAAAATGACAATACTTACTTAGGGAAACAACCTTTCAGAACCTACACCGGAATGAAATACACCGGTGGCTACTCAGATCACCTGCCTATCTATACTGATTTTTGGTATTGATAAAAGAAAAGACCCGGAAGTCCGGGTCTTTTCTTTATACTAAACTAAACATGTGTTACAAATAGCGGTGTGTCCGAATGCAGTACCATTTTATAAGCTAAGCTCGGATTAAACAACCTGGAGAACAGATTTCGACGGCGAGAATTAAAAGCAAGCACATCGATTTGATGAGTGGCCATATAATTGTTTAATAATTCCGGCGAATCATTGGCGTTCAACAGCTCATAATTGGTTTTGAGCAATGGATAATGGGTAGAAAAGTACGATTTTATACCGGCAAGCATTACTTCGCTCCAGGCTTCATTTTTATCGGAAGCATGAATAAAATACATTTCCACGCTGTCGGATGCAAAGAGTGAAATTGCCCGGTCAATGGCGATTAAATCCTTTTGATCGAAATTGGTCAGGAAAGCAACACGTTTAATATCATCAGGCGATTGCATTGGCATCAAAACAGGAACTGCAAATACGGGGGAAACGCAGGCCTCCATTACTTCGGCGGTTACACTTCCAATCAGTTCGTTCGATACTTTTTTACCATGGGTGCCCATTACTACCAAAGCTGGATTATGTTTCTTGCAATAATCCAGAATCTGATCTTCGGGGACACCTTCTTTCATTTCGAAAGTAAATGGAATGTTCGGAAGTTCACCTTTTGCAATCCGTTCGTGGATCATCTTCGTCGTGGTTTCCACTTCGGCATTAGCTGTGCTGATAATCCGGTGTAACAATTCACTATCACTTATGCTGTATGTGCTCAAATCGTTGTTGGACGAAATCGTAAATGCCGGACTAAAATATACGTACAAAAACACCACTTCCGTGGCAAGAATATCCGCAAAATGGAACCCAAAATCAGTTGCTTTTGGAACCTGATCCGAGAAATCGATGGGGATAAGTACTTTCTGGATATTCGAAGTCCCTACCGCCGGTTCCCGTTCCCAGGCACTTTCCATTTCTTCAACTATCTTCAGGGCGCGGGGCAAATCACTTTCTTTAATTCTAACACGAACACCTACAGACAATTCAGGGTGTTCCAAATTGAGATTGTGAATCACCGTTTCTATTCCATTTTCTTCTAAAACAGTTTTAATCATTTGTGCACGTTGAAAAGTGCGAATGGCAAGTGTAACTAATTTATCTTCCATAATGCTCTAAATTTTATAGATTTACGAATCAAAAGAAACATTTCTTTTTCGAATTATTCAATTCTGTAAGGCGTGGTAAAGATAGCAAATCTTAACTAAGACTTCGTTTCTTTTTAAATAAATTTTAAGTGGAACGAAAAAAATGAGCTATATTTGTATCCAAAACCACTTTTATTTAAAAACATGAATCCGAAATTAAAAAAGGGAGTCACTATTGGAACGCTTATCGTCCTGTTAGTGTTCGCGATATGGATATTTTTCAGATTTTATTTTGTTTTTGGCGAAGGAGTTAAAGTTGGTGAGCTGAATTACGTTGTCCGAAAAGGTTATATTTTCAAAACGTATGAAGGAAAGATAATTCAACCCGCTTCCCAGTCGCTAACTCCGGGAGCTGTCCAGTCTTACGAATTTTCGTTTTCAGTAGAAGATAAAGCTGTTGCCGATTCGCTTATGCGCTGCAGTGGTAAAAATGTGGAACTGCATTATAAAGAATACAAAGGGGTTTTGCTTTGGAGAGGAGCCAGTACATTTATTGTCGATAAAATTGTGTCGGTTCATAACAAATAATTAAATAGATTTCGATTCATTGAGAGCAGATGTTTTATATACCATTTTTGGAGGCGTAACTATCCACCCAATTACTTTTTCAGCTATCATTTCGTTAGCAGTAAGTATGCTGTTGCTCTGCCTTTCTGCCGTTATTTCGGCTTCTGAAGTTGCTTTTTTTTCTCTCGATCCTAAAACATTAAACGAGTTGGAAGAAAGTGAGCGAAAGGCGGATCATAAGATTCTCAAATTATTGAAAAATCCCCAACGGATGCTGGCCACCATGCTTATCGGGAATAATTTTCTGAACGTTGCCGTCATTCTCTTATTAACACATTTCACCAATACTGTTTTAAATTTCGAAAGTGCACCCCTGTTAGGGTTCGTCTTCGAAACAATTATCATTACTTTTGCCATTCTGCTTTTTGCAGAGATTATGCCCAAAGTGTACGCCACTCAATTTGCAAAAAAAACAGCTTCCTATACTGTCCCGTTTTTATCCGCTTTAGAAAAGCTGTTTGGCCCATTTGTAAGCTTTCTGGTAAATTCGACTTCTTTTGTCAATAACCGACTAGCAAAGCACAACCATTCAAATATTTCAATGGATGAATTGTCGCATGCGCTGGAACTTACGTCGAACAGCAGGGATGAAGACACGGAAATACTCGAGGGAATTATCAAATTCGGGAATATTCAAGTTGTTGACATCATGACTTCACGCGTTGATATGGTAGTTGTCGACATAAAAACCAATTATAAACAGTTATTGGAAATCATAATTAAATCAGGTTATTCACGCATACCGGTTTATGCCGGCACACGAGATAATATAAAAGGATTGCTTTATGGCAAAGATTTATTGCCTCACTTGGATAAACCAGCAAACTTTCGTTGGCAGAGCTTGGTTCGTCAGGCATATTATGTTCCCGAAACAAAAAAAATTGATGATTTGTTGAATGAATTTCAGGAAAATAAAGTGCATCTGGCCATTGTTGTTGATGAATATGGAGGTACGTCCGGATTGGTTACGCTTGAAGATATTCTAGAAGAAATAGTTGGCGATATAAGCGATGAATACGATAACGAAGAAGTCCTTTTTACCAAGATAGATAATCATACGTTCATATTTGAAGCTAAGATACTGCTCAATGACTTTTTCAAAATTGCAGAAATAGAAGAAGAAGATTTTGTAAAAGTAACAGAAGAAGTGGAGACGTTGGCCGGACTGATTTTGGAACTAAAAGGAGATATTCCTGCAAAGAATGAACGAATTGACTATGGACGGTACGTCTTTGAAATTATTGCAGCAGATAATCGTAGGATAAAGAAAGTAAAGTTATATATAAAAGATGATTTCAAGAACACTGATTTAGTGTAATTGAATTATTGGAAAAATTACATATTAATTATCAATGAAGGTATTCCGTTTTATAAATATATTTTTGTCCCTTTGCTTAATTGGAGTGTTTACATCCTGTGGGCGGAGTTCAACTCCACGTCCGTATGGCTATTTTCGGGTAGATTTGCCTAAACATGCATACCGGGTCATAGATACGCTGGATTTACCATATCGATTCGATTTGCCGGGAAATGCTAAACTAATCAGCCATGGAGCCGAAGGTGAGAAGTTCTGGGTCGACGTATATTATCCAAAATTGAATGCCAGCATATATTGCAGTTATAAACCGGTAAAGGGTAACTTAGTTGAATTATTGGAAGATACACGAAAAATCGTTTATAAGCACAGTGTTCGCGCCGATGGAATTGGCGAAAAAGTGTTTGATCATCCGGAGAAAAACGTACACGGAATTTTATATGATTTGCAGGGAAATACAGCGTCGTCGGTTCAGTTTGTTTTGACCGACAGTACCCGTCATTTCTTTCGTGGAGCGTTGTATTTCAACAATGTTCCCAATAAGGATTCCATTGCGCCCATGTCGAAATATATACGGGAGGATGTTGTCAGGATTATGGAAAGTTTTGAATGGAAAAATAAATAAACTTCATTGCTAACCCCCCCCAACTATATGCCAAAAAGTAATTTCATTTCAGGAGAAGGTGTTCGATTATTGGTTTGGGATTTAACCGAGAGTATTGACGAGCTAAGCAAGCAACTAACTTCGTTCAACGAAACAGAATTCGATAAAATAGTTTCTGAAAAGCGTAAAAGAGAATTTCTGGGGGTGCAGGTTGCGATGAAAGAACTCCTGGGAAAAGAAGTACAAATAAGCCATGATGTTGATGGGAAACCTTTCTTATCAGATGACAGCTATCAGATTAGTATTTCTCACAGTAAAAACTGGATAGCCGTCATGGCACATCCAACCTGTTCAATTGGCATTGACGTTGAATGCCCGAATGATAAGATTCAGAAGATTTATACTCGCTTTTTAAGTAATGTGGAACAAAAGGACTTATCGAATGGCAAGAATATAAACCAATTATTGTTGGCATGGTCAGTTAAGGAGGCTTTATATAAAATAATAGGAAAAGAAGCAGTTGATTTTGCTAACCAGTTACGGATCTTCCATTTTGAACCAAAACTATCTGGAGAAATTATGGCACAACATACTCCAACAAAAAAACTATATCAATTACGCTACATTCAGAATTCGGCCTACACATTAGTGTATTGTGTGGATTAGACAACATTTTTGCACATGAAAAATATATACAAAACGATTGTTATCGGTAGAGAGGTCAACCGTAAAATGCTTGCCGTCTTGCTAGATCCAGACAAATGTCGTGGAAGTATTTTGGCAAGTACGATAGCTGTGCTCAAATCGGATACTCCCGATTTTGTCTTTGTTGGAGGAAGTCATACGTTGACATCTGTCGATTCGTTAATTGAGCTGCTTGAAGATGAACTGGACTCAAAAATTGTTTTATTTCCTGGAAATGCAGCCCAGTTTAGTCCTAAAGCCGATGCGCTGTTATATTTGTCTCTTTTATCTGGCCGCAATGCAGAGTTTCTTATCGGGCAGCACATTACTTCGGCTATTGCCATAAAAAATTCCGGAATGGAAGTTATTCCTACCGGATATTTATTAATAGATGGAGGTAAGCCAAGCTCCGTTGAATATATCAGCAACACCCGCGCAATTCCACGTGACAAAAATGAGATAGCCCTCTCAACAGCTGTTGCGGCAGAACTATTAGGAATGCGTTTAGTCTATCTTGAAGCCGGAAGTGGGGCTGACGTTCCTGTTCCGGTTGAGATGATAAAGTATGTGAGCCGTGGGCTTTCCCTCCCACTGGTTGTTGGCGGAGGGATCAAAACTACGGAACAAATGCTTGCTGCTTATGATGCCGGGGCTGATGTTGTGGTAGTTGGCAATGTTTTTGAAACTAATTCGTCCTTAATTTCAGACTTTGTCTCATGCTCAAAGAATTATAAAACAAACCAATAATCGCAATCCGTGTTCTTGGAGTGAAACTACTTGCCGATCAGTTATTTCCCCGAAATGACGGGAGCAGGAGTTTTGGAAATTCGATCAAAGAATGGATTTTTCGACGAACTGCTAATTGGAATTCCATAAATAGAACTGCATTCTGGCAGTAAATTCAACTCTTGGGCTACCCTTCCCACTGAAAACATGATACGACTGTCCACCCGATGGTCAGCAGCTACAGAGCAAGCAGACCCTAAAGCGATACCTACGTCTACCGAGTTAATAGCGCAAGGAATATCCGGAAACTCGTTTTTTGCAGCACAAGTATCAAATCCGCAATATCCACAATTCAAACCGTGAGTTTTTTGTCTGGTTCCAATAAGAATAATTGCTTCAGCCTGCAGAATATTCTCGGCATCGCGTATTATAAATTTCAATCCCGTTTTTTCGCTATATTTCAACATGGCTTCCGATAGCAATTGAATTGTATCACCGGTAGCCATTGCAATGTCAATAATATCAAAACCTTTTCCTTTAGGAGCTGTGCGGGCTGCAGTCATCATTTCGTTAGCCACTTGCAATAGGCGTTCACTACGGGTATCTCGTTCGTTGATTAACATGATTGTCTATATATTGTTCCTAATTCATAAAGTAGAATTAGAATGATTATTATATTTGTTTAAGTAAGAATAAAGATATACTTTCATTTTTTTTCAATTAATGAAGATCAAATGAAGTCTAAGGATTGAATTCTTTTATTTTCGTCATAATGGGCTCTGTGAGCAATCTGTTTGATGCAACGATTTCTTTTCCGAAAAGATAATTGTTTCCCCCTTTATAATCAGTTACCACACCACCTGCTTCTTTTACAATCAATGCTCCCGCAGCAACATCCCATGGCTTTAAGTCATATTCCCAAAATGCATCAAATCGACCACACGCGACATAGGCCAGATCGGTAGCAGCTGATCCTAACCGGCGAACTCCACGGGCATTGGTCATAGTCCATTTCAGAAATTCCAGATATTCATTTATTCTGCTAAAATCTGAATATGGAAAACCTGTTGCCAATAAAGCATCGTGTACATCGTTTCTATCTGACACCCGAATTGCTGTACCATTTAAATAAGCTCCACCATCTTTCCAAGCGTAAAAACATTCGTCACGACCCACTTCGTATACGACCCCCAATACCAGTTCATCTCCATCCAACAAACCAATACTAACGGCATAAAGTGGAACGCCCTGAATGAAATTTGTTGTTCCATCCAACGGATCAATCACCCAGTTATATCGTTCACCACGTTTGTTATTTGTACCCTCTTCTGCTATAAAACCCGATTCGGGCAGAAGCATTTGCAAACCACAAATAATCCGTTCTTCCGACGCCCGGTCAACATAACTGACCAAATCGTGCAAACCCTTATTTTCTATTTTATTGGCATCAAAATTTTTTCGTTCTTCAGCCATGAAGATTCCTGCAGAATGAGCTATTTCGCAGGTAAAAAGACAAAGATCTTTGTATGAAGGTGTCATGAATATTTATTTAAATGGAGATGCAAAGTTATGGTTTTCCTATTTGACCAGCAAGAAGTATTTGATTCGTTGTGAAATCTGTTGTAGCCAGGTACAGATAGCTTCAGTAAAGAGCCTGTTATAATCTGGGTTATGGTCTGTAACCTGATTCTTCGAGCATTTTCTGATAATTATTTTCGTTCATCAAATCGGTTAAACTCACCTTTGGATTCTTTTTCATATAGCTTTCTACAATTTGCCAGCCAATCCAGGTTCCGAGTCTTCCCGGCGATTCTTGTGAGATTGGTGCAGTGAAGGGTGCATCGTTCATGTATTTACGAATAAGCTGTACGTCGGTAGAAAACAGGTGTTTTTGATCTATTATGGCTGCCCAGATTTCTTTTTCGTATTTTTTACTCCATTTCCATTGCTCCTGCGTATATCCCATTATATTTTCCGGTTTTTCATTAGGCATGAATGTAGAGAGCAGATAGATGACTTTCCCTCTGAAAAGCATGTTGTCCAATAAGCGGTATTCCGAGCTATTCATGACGAACATTCTGAATAAGGTGGTTGATACCAAATCGATTGCGACGCACTCCCGACGCATATTATAGAGCATATATTGGTATGTGTAATCTTTGTAGGCAGGATAGTTGCTCCCCAAATATAAGTCAGTACCGAGTCCGATAAACTTGTTTGTAATCATTATCGACCGGTTAAAACCTGAAACGTAAAAGTATATTTCTGGGAGTTTTACATCGGGGAAATAAAAATGAATATAGGTGTAAGCATCCGAAACCTGTTTTTCAATGTCAGACACGTCTCCGAATGTCTGTAATGTTTTTTTGTTGACGGGAGCAAAAGTTTTGTCGGTAAGAAATTTACAGAATAGCTTGCCTATGGCAGCAGTATCCGTAGCGGTGGTGTCCAGTATGTTGTCGGTAAAAACGGGTAGGAATTCGGGATAACGTGCATATAAAGTTTTTAATCCGGCTTTCATGTTGGTCGTATCAATTGAAAGTAAATCTTTGTCGAACCGGTGGATTTTTACGTTTACCCTGTTTTTGTCGGTGTCAATTTTAAATCTATTACTCTTACTGCATGATCCAAACAGTAAAATGAATCCTAAAAGGAACATTAAATGTACACTCGTTTTTTTCATTTTTTTCGTTGACTTTAGATATCTGTAAATTTAAAAAAAGCGCAAAAGCAAAAAGTGAATTTGCATATTGCGCTTTTAAATATAGGTGAATTTAATTATTTGCGTTTTTGTATAGATTTTTGTTGTTCACGTTGCATCTTTTCCAACCTTTCCATAAACCCGCCTTTTTTTGCCGGCTTTTTTGCGTTGCTATTGCGTTTGGCGTGAAGTTCAGCCAGAATTTTCTTTTCGTCAACAAAACCACGAATTGCATAAGTTTGAACAATTGAGATTAATGTAGCGATAAAATAATAGTAACTCAATCCGGAAGCGTAATTATTAAACATAAACAAGAACATGAGCGGCATCAGGTACATCATCCATTTCATCATTGCACCACCAGGCTGATCCGTTGTGGCTTGATTGGCCATGTTGAGTTTTGTGAACAAAATGTTCGTTGCAGTCATGAGTAAACAGAACAAACTCACATGGTTGCCAAATCCAAATGGAACGGTGAACGGAAGTTTCATGATCGAATCATAAGCAGATAAATCGGTTGCCCACAAGAAACTTTGCTGGCGTAACTCAATAGCTGCCGGGAAGAAGCTGAACATGGCAAATAATATTGGCATCTGCAATAATGAAGGAATACAACCACTCATCGGACTAACCCCGACTTTCCCATACAGTTCCATGGTTGCTTTCTGACGTTCAGCTGTTTTTTCAGCTGGAATCTTAGCATGTATCTCGTCAATTTCCGGTTTTAGAACCCGCATTTTGGCGCTGGATATATAAGATTTATAAGTCAAAGGGAACAACACCAATTTAATAGCGATAGTCATCAATAGGATGATCAGTCCGAAATTGGTCATAAAACGGCTGAAGAAATTAAACATAGGAATAATGGCAAACCGGTTTACCCAGCCAAAAATACCCCATCCAAGTGGGATTAATTTGTTTAATAATAATTCATTGTCGTCTTTAGCGCCTTTGTCGTATGCTGAAAGAATTTTATATTGATTTGGTCCGAAAAACCAACGGAAAGTTGTAGGCACTTTTCCGGTAGGGTCGAATGGAACTGACATTTCTGCACGATACGATTTCAAATAACCGGAATTTTCATTCTCTAATGTGCTGGTAAGCGTAGCAGAGCTTAAAGCATCGTTAGCAATCAATATGCTGCTGAAAAATTGGTCTTTAAATGCAATCCATTTTACTTTGTTGGTCAGTTTCTTTTCGTCGTTTTTGCTTTCGCTGAGTTTCTCAATGTCATTCGCTACAAATTTATATTGAATGGAAGAGTAACGGTCTTCGAATTTACGTCCTTTTTCTTGTTGGGGAATTTTCGATGACCATTGCATGTCAAGCGAATTGGTTCCGGCTGGCATAACGGTATTCATTCCATTTGCTTTTAATCCGAAACTCAACATGTAGTCATTAACAGGCAGGGTATAAGCAAAATCAATATAAGCTTGTCCTGTAGTTTTAAGACGTAAAATAAGCGTTTGATTGCCATTAGAATCTTTAGTGATGCCTGATACCGGTTCAAAATAAAGATTGGAGCTGTTTATCACCCGGTTATTGTTGGTAACAAAGGTAAAACTGGTATTGCTTTCTTGCTCTTTGAATAAAATCAAAGGTTGAGCTTTATCCAACGAATCGCGTTTTGAATATTTCTTCAGTTGGGCTGAATAGATTCTACCACCTTTACTGCTCAACGTAATTTTTACGAGCTCGTTTTCGATTGTATAGAATTTTTCTTCTCCTTTAGAAGCGACGCTGAAATCACCAAACGCGTCAGTGTTCTTAGCATTTAGGGTGCTATCGTTGGCTGATAGGGAATCGTTGACTATGGCACCATTGGCTGTTTTTCCAGCAATATCGGTTTTGTTTTGTTGTACGAGTGCAATTGAATCATTGTAACGCTTTTCGGCAGCAATTTCCTTGTCACTGCGTTTGTTTAACTGCATGAATCCAAGAAAAATCAGTGCAATCAGCACAAATCCAATAATCGAGTTTTTATCCATAAATAATTAATTTCCAATTTTTAATTCTCAATAAAGTATTAAGTGTAATTAGTGGTACAATTGAATTATTTTTCAATTGCAGCTTTCATGAAACTGATGAAAAGTGGATGTGGGTTAACAACCGTACTGCTATATTCAGGGTGAAATTGAACTCCAACATACCATTTGTGAGATTGTAATTCAATTATTTCCACTAAGTCGGATTCTTCATTCAGGCCGCTGCAGATCATTCCTGCTTTTTCAAATTCTTCTTTAAATGCATTGTTGAATTCGTAGCGATGACGGTGACGTTCACTAATATTCTCTTTTCCGTAAATATCACGAACTTTAGATCCTTTCTTTAGTTTACATTTGAAAGCTCCCAAACGCATGCTTCCACCTAGGTCCAGGATGTTTTTTTGTTCTTCCATGATATCCACTATCTTGTGAGTAGTGTCAGGATCAATTTCGGTGCTGTTTGCATCCTCGTAGCCCAATACATCACGGGCAAATTCGATAGACATGGTTTGCATACCCATGCAAATTCCCAGGGTTGGGATATTGTGTTCGCGGGTGAATTTTAATGCTACAAATTTACCTTCCATACCACGTTGTCCGAAACCGGGAGCCACAATGACACCATCTTTTTTACCCAGTTTTTTTTCTACGTTTTCGTCGTTAAGCTTGTCTGAAAGAATTAATTCCAGTTTTAGCTTTTTATTGTTGTAGGCACTGGCGTGAATTAATGATTCAATGATCGATTTGTATGAATCGGGTAGTTGTACATATTTTCCAACGATGGCAATGTGAACTTCTTCTTTGGCATTTTCAAGTTTTTCAACGAAAGCAGTCCATTTTGCCATATCTGCCTTTGGAGTTTTTTCCAAATCAAATCCCATCTTGGTCAAGACGACTTCATCCAATTTCTCGTCCTGCATATTCAACGGAACGCGATAAATGGTTGGAACGTCGATCGATTGCATTACGGCACTTGTTTCGACGTTACAGAACAGGGCTACTTTTTTGCGAATATCCATGGATATGCTGTGCTCGGTACGTAATACCAAAACATCAGCCTGAACACCTTGTTCCTGCAATGCTTTTACGGAGTGCTGGGTAGGTTTAGTTTTCAATTCTTTGGCAGCAGCCAAATACGGTACATAAGTAAGGTGTACAATCAGGCAGTTTTTGCCTAATTCCCAACGTAACTGACGTACACTCTCGATATATGGCAACGATTCAATATCGCCAACGGTTCCACCAATTTCGGTAATAACAAAATCGAAGTCACCTTTGCTTCCCAGTAATTTTATGTTACGTTTGATTTCGTCGGTAATATGAGGGATAATCTGTACGGTTTTTCCCAAATAATCACCACGACGTTCTTTGTTTATTACATTCTGATAAATACGTCCGGTAGTGATATTGTTGGCCCGATGTGTTTCTACGTTTGTAAAACGTTCGTAATGACCTAAATCCAAGTCAGCCTCGTGTCCATCTACAGTTACGTAACATTCGCCATGTTCGTAGGGGTTAAGCGTTCCCGGATCAACATTGATGTAAGGATCTAATTTCTGATTGGTTACTTTGAAGCCTCTGGCTTGTAGTAGTTTAGCGAGCGAAGCTGCAATAATTCCTTTGCCTAATGAGGAAGTAACACCACCGGTTACAAAAATGTACTTTGTTTCTTTCACGTTTCTTTATATCTTAAAATTACTAGCTATTGTTCCGTATTTTTAAGTCCGCAAAGTTCGGAAAAAAAACTGAATAACGAAAGAAAAATTACAGCTTTTGTTTTTCAATCAGTTATCTATTTGATAATGTTTGCAAGAGTATTTGAACTTGTGTGAATGTTTGTTGCAAATAAGTATATTCCAGATTTTTATCTTTAATATAGTAATACTGCGTTTCTAACGTAAATTTGGAATTCGGATTGCACTGACGAATGATTGGGCCTATTAAACTTTTTGCTTATTCTTGCGTTTAAAATAGACGTCTGAGAAAGCAAATTAGTAGTCATTTTTAAAAAGTACGGCCATGAAAAATAGTTACTTAAAGTTTTTATTACTGTTTCTGTCTGTAGTGTTTGTGATAAACGGAGGGTTTTCGCAAGTTGTGACAGATTCTACGGTTTTGAAACCCGAAAATGTGGGAACCGACTACCGTTGGACGGAACCGGTTTTGCAATCGGTGAATGTTGATTCTATCCTGAAACAAAAAGAAGATTATGCCAATCATTTAAAAAGTATAGAAGCATTGGAAGACAGGTTGGATAATAACCGGAAGGAACTAAAACTGCTGACCAACCAGGCGAATGATGAAGCCAAAGTGATAAGTAATGAACGTAAGTATCTTAATGAAAAAAAGAAATTTGCAAAGGATGAAGAAAAATTGCTGAAAACAGAAAAGAAATTGAGAGATCAGGAGATTAAGCAATTGATGACAGAGCGGAAAGAACTAAAGAAAAATTCCAAGGGGCTTGAAAATGCCGACCTGAAAGATCGGGTGGCAAGATTGGATGAAAAAGATAGTAAGATAAAAGATCTTGAGAGTAAATGGAATGAAAAACGGTCTGACTTGAAAACTGATTTAAATACGATTGCAGAGAAAGAAGGTAAATTGGATAGGCGAGAAGTGGAAGTTAAAGACCGGATGAGAGAATTGGACCGGATGAAAGATGCCCTTGATTTGAAAGAGAAGCAGCTTGATTTGGAAAAGAAACAAACAAAACAATTGCTGAAAAAAGTGGCTGTGCCTTAAATTGACTAAGGCTATTGTGCGTTTTTGAAGTGGCTATGGGCTCCGGGGACAAGTGTAGTTCCCTGTAGAAATATGACGAAGGGTTTAAATTTCAAGAAAAATGATATTTTTCTTGCGTGAATAAAATAAATTTATCAACTTTGCAGTCGAAAATAAATCAAAAAGAAATGAACTCGATTTTGGCAATTAATAAATTTTGGTGGTGGCACTTACGAATAAGCAAATCGTGAGATGTAACACCTATGTATATTGTCAAAAAAAAGATATAACAAAAAGGCTTGTCGGAACTCACGATAAGCCTTTTTTGTTTTACTACCCCCGACCCCTGAAGGGGAGGAAGAAAAATAGAATTGATAATCAATAAAAAATATATTGTTATGAATAATACAGATAATCTTGGAGACGAAACTAACATAAGTTCCCCTTTAGGGGCTGGGGGTATTGACAACAACGGTTACTACGGCGAATTTGGCGGAGCGTATATTCCCGAAATTTTGCATGGAACGGTGGAGCGCCTTAAGGAAGCTTACTTTGCAATAAAAGACGATGCTTCATTTAAAGCGGAATACTATGATTTGCTGAAAAACTACGTGGGACGGCCGTCTCCACTGTATTTTGCCAAGCGGCTTTCGGCCGAATATGGTACGAACGTTTACCTGAAGCGTGAAGACTTGAATCACACCGGAGCGCATAAAATCAATAATGCGTTGGGACAAATCCTGCTCGCCAAGCGCATGGGTAAAACCCGCATTATTGCAGAAACGGGTGCCGGGCAACATGGTGTGGCTACTGCTACGGCTTGCGCGTTGATGGGGTTGGAGTGCATTGTGTTTATGGGGAAAACGGATGTGGAACGCCAGTTCCTGAACGTACAAAAAATGCGTATGCTCGGTGCAACGGTGGAGCCGGTCACCAGCGGCAACTGGACTTTGAAAGATGCTACTAATGAAGCTATCCGCTACTGGTGTTCGAATCCCGATTCGTTTTATATCATTGGGTCCACGGTAGGGCCACATCCTTATCCGGATATGGTTGGATTTTTCCAGTCGGTGATTAGTGAAGAAATCAAATGGCAGTTGCAGGAACAGACAGGGCGTGATTATCCTGATTATTTGATGGCCTGCGTGGGCGGTGGAAGTAATGCCATGGGGACGTATTACCATTACATAGATGATGAACGGGTAAATATCATTTCGGCTGAGGCTGGCGGTTTAGGGGTTGAGACGGGCGAAACGGCGGCAACTATAAGTGTTGGTACTGTAGGTATTATACACGGATTCCGAACATTGCTTATGCAAGACGAAGATGGCCAGATTACCGAGCCTTATTCTATTTCGGCCGGACTGGATTATCCGGGAATTGGACCGGCCCATGCGCATTTTGCCAGGACGGGTCGCACTAAAGTTTATCCGATCAATGACGACGAAGCCTTGGAGGCAGCTTTTGAACTTACCCGGTTGGAAGGAATTATTCCGGCTATCGAATCGGCACACGCACTGGCATTGTTGAAAAAAGAAAAAGATACGTTCAAACCAGACGATATTGTGGTGATTACCGTATCGGGACGGGGAGATAAAGATATGGATACTTACGTGAAGTATTTCGCGAAATAGATATTTGCCTTTGGCGTTATTTGTTCCCTTTGGTCGCGATATTAATAGATATTAGTCCTTCGGACGATATGATTTATGGTAATAAAGATTGCAGCAAATATCGCAGACGACAAATCATAAATAAATAAAGATTATGAAACTATTCGTTCATTCAAAAAAAATGCTGGCTGATTTGCAGACGCCGGTAGGAATTTATCTCAAAATACGGGATTTGTATACTAACTCGGTGCTGTTAGAGAGTTCCGATTATCACGGAGTGGAAAACAGCTATTCTTATATAGGCTTTTGTCCGATAGGTGGTATTTCGGTGAACCGGTTCCTAATTTCCGAAGAATACCCCGATGGTAGCCGGATTGAAACGGAGGTGACCGGAAAATTGACTGTGGCCGAGCGTTTCGATGCGTTCCTGAAATCGGTGGAGCTGGTGCAAAATGATAATCCGGTAGGCATTAACGGGCTGTTTGGATATTCGTCGTACGAGTCGGTGCAGTATTTCGAAGATGTAAAACTGAAGGCACGCGAAACCGTTCCGGGTAGCATGCCCGGCTTGCATTATGTGTTATTCAAATACATCATTGCGGTGAATCATTTCAACAACGAATTGACTATCATTGAGAATTTGCAGGAGGGTGAAAAGAGTGCCATCGCCAATGTGGAAGAGATAATATTGAACAATAACATTGCTACGTACGACTTTGAGGCGGTGGGTGAAGAGAAATCGGACATTACCAACGAAGATTATAAAAAGATGGTGGCACGCGGCAAGGAGGAATGTTACAAGGGGAATGTGTTCCAGATTGTGCTTTCGCGCCGTTTTTACCAACAATATAAGGGTGACGATTTTATGCTGTACCGCACGCTGCGTTCGGTGAATCCGTCGCCTTATTTGTTTTATTTCAACTTTGGCGATTTCCGTATCTTTGGTTCGTCTCCCGAGGCCCACTTAGTGGTTGACGCCAAGAAGCAAAAAGCCTATATCAAACCCATTGCCGGAACTTTCCGCCGCACGGGCGACGATGAAAAGGATTTTCAACTGGCCGAGAAACTGCGTGTCGATAAAAAGGAAAATGCAGAACATGTGATGCTGGTGGATCTGGCCCGCAATGATTTGAGCCGCAATACCGACCACGTGGAAGTGGATGTGTTTCGCGAAGTGCAGTATTATTCGCACGTATTGCACCTGGTGTCGAGCGTAAGCGGCAAGCTGAAACCCGATACGAAAGTGATTAAACTCTTTGCCGATACATTCCCTGCCGGAACACTTTCGGGAGCTCCGAAGATTAAAGCGATGCAATTGATCGACAGCATTGAGCCTCACGACCGTGGTCCGTATGGCGGCTGCCTGGGTTATATCGGTTTCGATGGAAGTTTCAACCAGGCTATTACCATTCGTTCATTCGTCAGCAAAAATAATACACTCTACTATCAGGCCGGGGCAGGCATTGTAGCCAAATCGGACGAAGAAAGCGAGTTGCAGGAAGTGAATAATAAACTGGCTGCGCTTAAAAAGGCGGTGGATGTGGCTTCGGGGAAATGATATTTGCCTTCGGCGATATTTGTCCTTTGGACGATATTAGGCTTCGCCGATATTAATTGTTATTAGCTTTGCAATATTTGAATAAAAAATATACTACGATTGAAGGACATCTGACCTTTGACTCTAGACAATAGACAAGAATTTATGAAAATACTAGTTTTCGATAATTACGACTCGTTTACCTATAATTTGGTACATGCAGTCAAAAAGTTGGGATATACCGACCTGGAAGTGCATCGCAACGACCAGATAGCGCTGGAAGACATTGCGCGGTTTGATAAAATCATCCTTTCGCCGGGACCGGGAGTGCCGTCGGAGTCGGGCATTCTGCTGGATGTGATCAGAACTTACGCGCCAACGAAAAGCATTCTGGGCGTTTGCCTGGGCGAACAAGCCATTGCGGAAGCCTTTGGCGGAACATTAATCAATCTTGCCGAAGTGCATCACGGCGTTAGTTCTGTGGTGGATGTATTGGCCGAAGATGTGTTGTTCAAGGGGTTGGGTAAGCAGCTCGAAGTGGGTCGGTACCATTCGTGGGCGGCTGAGAAATCGACTTTGCCGGAATGCCTGGCCATTACAGCCGTTGACGAAGAAGGAATGATTATGGCTTTGGCACATAAAACGTACGATGTGCGCGGCGTTCAGTTCCATCCGGAATCGGTGCTGACTCCCGACGGGGAAAAGATGCTGAAGAATTGGTTGGAAGCTTAATTGATATATCGGTTTTTAAAATAAAAAGATGCCATTGTGCGCTCGACAGATGTCGTTGTGCGAATGTCAGACGTCATTGTGAGGATGAAAGACGCCATTGTGTAGTTGTCAGATGCCATTGTGAGCTCGACAGATGTCATTGTGCGAATGTCAGACGTCATTGTGCGCTCGACAGATGTCATTGTGCAAATGTCAGACATCATTGTGAGGATGAAAGATGCCATTGCGCGCTCGACAGATGTCATTCTGCAGATGAAAGATGGCATTCTGTACCCGGCAGATAAGGGTTTAGACAAAATAAAACATTCTATTTCAGGTTGAAATAATAAAATTGTATGAAACAAATACTGAATCAACTTTTTAATCATCAATCGCTAACGCGCGAGGAAGCCGCAGAAGTAATGACTAATATGGCGGGTGGTAAATACAACGAATCACAGATTGCCGCATTTATTTCGGTGTATCTGATGCGCAGCATTGAACTGGAGGAAGTGATTGGCTTTCGGGATGCGCTGCTCAACACGGCGGTGCAGATCGACTTGTCGGAATTTGACCCGCTGGATATTGTAGGAACGGGTGGTGATGGTAAAAACACGTTTAATATATCCACCTGCAGCTGTTTTGCTGTGGCGGGAGCGGGATATAAGGTGGCCAAACATGGTAATTACGGTGCAACTTCGGTGAGCGGTTCGTCGAACGTATTGGAGTATTACGGTGCAAAATTTACCACCGATACCGATATTATCAAGCGTTCGTTGGACGAAGCGGGTTTTGCTTACCTGCACGCACCTTTTTGCAATCCAGCCATGAAAAATGTGGCTCCGGTACGGAAAAACCTGGGTGTACGCACCTTTTTTAATGTGCTTGGACCGCTGATTAGCCCGGCACGCCCGAATTATCAATGCCTGGGGGTATATGATTTAAAGATGATGCGTCTTTATAATTATATTTACCAGAATTTAGGTTGCCAGTATTCGGTGGTTCATTCGTTGGACGGGTATGATGAGATTTCGTTGACCGATACCTGCAAAGTGTCCAATAATCTGGGTGAATTTGTTTATACACCGGAGCAACTGGGGTTCAAAAAACTGAAACAGGAAGAGCTTTGGGGTGGAAACACGGTGGATGAAGCGGCCCGGATATTCATGAACGTGCTGGATAACAAAGCCACCGAAGCGCAACACAATGCTGTGGTTATCAATACGGCCTTTGCCATTCAAACGCGCAGTTCGTACAAGCCGCTGGAACAATGCAAAGCCGAAGCGCAGGAATCGCTCGCCGGTGGGCATGCAAAGAAAGCGTTTGAGAAGTTTGTGGAGATATATAAGTAAACGTGCCACGAAGTGGCTAATTGTGAATAACCGTGGGTGAAACCCACGGAATGAAGAAAGAAAGGTAACAGCCACGAAGTGGTTGAATAAAAATAAATGGTTCAACCCCTTCAGGGGTGTGTTTTATACGTTCGCTTGTCCGTGAGCTACGCCCACGGTTATTCAAATTAAACCCTTTCAGGGTTTTGAAATGCATTATGACAATATTAGACAAAATAATAGAAAGTAAGAAGGTAGAAGTTGCTTCGCGCAAACTATCTGCACCCATTTCTGTATTGGAAAAAGCTCCGGCTTTCTCGCGCAAATGCTTGTCGATGAAGCAAAGTTTGCTGGAGTCGGAGTCCGGAATTATTTCGGAGTTTAAGCGCAAGTCTCCTTCGCTGGGGTGGATTCATGAGGAGGCTGATGTGGTGGATGTGACTGCCGGTTACAGTGCTGCGGGCGCCTCGGGTATTTCCATTCTCACCGATTTGGAATATTTTGGCGGAACACCGATGGATTTGATGGCTGCCCGTCAGTTTATCGCTTGTCCCGTGTTGCGCAAAGACTTTGTGATTGATGAATACCAGCTTTATGAAGCCAAAGCGATGGGAGCCGATGTGATTTTGCTTATTGCTGCAGCTCTCTCGGTGGAACAAACACTGCAACTTGCCCGTAAGGCGCATGAACTGGGACTGGAAGTGCTGCTCGAGGTGCATAACGCAGAAGAACTGGGTCATGCCAACGATTTTGTGGATATGCTCGGGGTGAACAACCGTAACCTGAAGACTTTCGAGCAAAGTATCCAGACTTCATTCGATCTGGCAGAGTTGATTCCGGACAAATTTGTAAAAGTAAGCGAAAGCGGTATCTCGAAAGTGGAGACCGTGAAAGAATTGCGTAAAGTGGGTTACAAAGGTTTCCTGATGGGCGAGAATTTTATGAAAGAAGAAAATCCGGCGGAGGCTCTTTCAACGTTTATCAGCCGATTGTAGCTGAGTTTAACCCCTCCGCTTCGCTCGTCCCCTTAATAAGGGGACAACATGGATGCATGAATTTGCTCTTTTGATTAATGTTGCAGAAAGCTTTAGTTTTTTTAGAAAGACATTTAATGATAAAAATCTCGCGTACAGGAATCTTCCCTTTTGTAAAGGGAAGTGCCCGAAGGGCGAAGGGTTAGATATATGAAAATAAAAATATGCGGGATGAAATATCCCGAAAACATACAAGCTGTTGCGGCGTTGAAGCCCGATATGATGGGTTTTATCTTTTACCCGAAATCGCCACGTTATGCCGAACCCTTGGATGAAAATGTGCTGAAAGCGTTGCCTAAACGGATTTTGAAGATAGGCGTTTTTGTGAATGCACCGTTGGACGATGTTTTGGAGGCTGTAAAAAAGTACGCCTTGTCGGGTGTGCAATTGCACGGGTCGGAGCCGGACGAAATGTGTTACACGTTGCGGGCTGCAGGCTTGATTGTGATCAAAGCATTTGCCATTTCGGAAGCAGCCGACTTTAAGGCAACTGATGATTACGAGGGAACTTGCGACTTTTTCTTGTTCGATACCAAAACACCTGCACATGGCGGCTCGGGACAGAAATTTGATTGGTCGGTATTGTCGGCTTATGGTGGCGACACGCGTTTCTTGCTGAGTGGAGGCATTTCGGCGGATGATGCTGAGGCAATCAGCCGGATCAATCATCCGAAACTGTTTGGGGTCGATTTGAATAGTAAGTTTGAAATCAGTCCGGGGCTGAAGGATGTGGAGATTTTGGGAGGGTTTTTAAAAGAAATAAGAACCCCTAACCCCTAAAGGGGAATAATATTAGCTTTTCTTGTTCTAACTTTTTTATAAAATAAAATTATACAATAATATATGGAAATCAAAACTAACTTCAACTCCCCTTTAGGGGCTGGGGGTAACAGAATAAATCAATTGTTTCGGAACAAGAAAGAAAACATTCTTTCGGTCTATTTCACGGCAGGTTTCCCAAAATTGGATGATACGTTGCCTACACTTCGGTGTTTGCAGGCAAACGGAGTGGATCTGGTAGAAATCGGCGTTCCGTTTTCCGACCCAATGGCGGATGGCGTGGTGATTCAGAACAGTAGCCATGTGGCGTTGCAAAACGGCATGAGCATTCGCAAATTGTTTGACCAGCTCACATCGGTTCGTGCAGAGATTCACATTCCGCTTATCATGATGGGTTACCTGAACCCGGTGATGCAGTTTGGTTTCGAAGCATTTTGCAAGGAATGCCATCGGGTAGGAGTGGACGGGATGATTATCCCCGATCTTCCAATGGCCGATTTCCTGGCGGAATACAAAGAAATAGCCGAACGATACGGATTGGAATTTATCTTCCTGATAACGCCCGAAACCTCGGAAGCGCGTATCCGCGAAATAGATAGCCACACGAACGGATTTATTTACATGGTTTCGTCGGCAGCTACTACCGGCACGCAAACTTCGTTCGATAATAAAGTGGAATACTTCAACCGCATCAACTCGATGAATCTGAAGAATCCGCGCCTGGTGGGTTTTGGCATCTCCAATAAATCTACCCGCGACATGGTGAACCGCTATTCGTCGGGTGCCATTATCGGCAGTGCGTTTATCAAAGCCTTGCAAGAAACACAGGATGTGGAAAAAGGAGTGAAGTTGCTGTTGGAGAATTTAGAGAAATAATCTTTCGGGATGGGTGAGTTCCAACTCGCCCCTTTCTTTGGTGGAATTGGAATTCCACCATCCTAGGAGGAATGGCCGGATTTTTTCCTGCTCAAGCTAATCGGAAGAAAATCGTGCAGAACTAAGCTTTGTAATTGCTATCTTTGCAGCCAAACCAGAACTTCTCGTTATCCCACGTATACCTATGCCAGATAAAAAGAAAGAACACCCGGCGGAAAAAGCAGTTTTACATCCCCGAAACAAACACCGCGGGCAATATGATTTCAAGCAACTGATTGTCACTTGCCCGGAGTTGGCGAAATACGTAAAACTCAACTCGTATAACCATGAGTCCATTGATTTTGCTAACCCCAAGGCGGTAAAGTGGCTGAACAAAGCCCTGCTGAAACAATATTACGGTCTGGAATATTGGGATATACCTGCCGGATATTTATGTCCGCCCATTCCCGGGAGAGCCGATTATATTCATTATATTGCCGAGCTGTTGGGAAGTGCCAATGGCGGAGAAATTCCGACCGGATACAAGGTGAAGTGTATGGATATTGGGGTGGGTGCCAGTTGTGTGTTTCCCGTTATTGGAAATAAGGAGTATGGTTGGTCATTTATTGGGTCAGATATTGATCCGGTTGCCCTGGAGTCGGCTCACAAAATTATCACACATAGTCATTTCCTGAAACGAAACGTCGATTTGCGCTATCAGGAAAATCCGCGGGATATTTTTCATGGCATAATGGAACGTAATGAACCGGTGGATGTATCCATTTGCAATCCACCGTTCCATGCTTCGGCCGAAGAAGCACAAGCCGGAACCTTACGCAAATTAAGCAGCCTGAATCAGAAGAAAATTACCACTCCCACGTTGAATTTTGGCGGGCAGAGCAATGAATTGTGGTGCGAAGGCGGTGAAGAACGGTTTGTGCGCGACATGATCCGCCAAAGCAAACAATTTGCCTCCAATTGCTTTTGGTTTTCAACCCTGCTATCCAAACAAAGTCATCTTGCCGGAGTGTATGAAGCCCTGAAAGCTGCCGGAGCAACAGACGTAAAAACCATCTCTATGGGACAGGGCACGAAAATAAGCAGGATAGTGGCCTGGACATTCCTGAAACCCGACCAGCAGAAACGATGGGTAGAAACCCGGTGGAATGCGATCTGAGCCAGATCAATGGAAGTCATATATTTTCAGAAAAAGCAGAAGAAATCATTTCTTCTGCTTTTTTTATAGAAATAAATATTCAATCTTTGTATCCGATAGTTTATTATCCACTTATGCAATAATCTCAGCCTTATGAAATTTTTTGCTACCCAACTCATTCGTGAACTTGATCAGATGACGATTGAACACGAACCGATAGCTTCTATTGATTTAATGGAACGTGCAGCCGAGGCGCTGTCTTGGAAATTTATCGAAAGTTTTCCTTATTTACAACCTGTTTGCATTTTTGCCGGACTTGGAAACAATGGAGGCGATGCCCTTGCCCTTGCCCGTAAATTATTGAACTCAGGTTATACGGTTTCGGTAATACTGATACGCCCCACAAGATTGTCGGCCGACTGTGAAACGAACCGTCAACGCCTGCTGGCAGCTTTCCCCAATTCAATGACCGAGTTGCAGGATAAATTTATTGCTCCCAAAGTGACTCATGAAACAATTATCGTCGATGGGCTTTTCGGCTCCGGACTAAGCCGCCCGATGACAGGAGTTTTTGCTGAAGCGGTGGAATGGATGAATCGTTCAGGGTGCGAAGTTGTTGCCATCGACATTCCTTCCGGTTTGCAGGGCGAGAACAGTTTGCTTGCCGAGAATCCGGTCATTGTAAAAGCTGCTATGACGATGAGCTTGCAATTTCCTAAACTTGCTTTCTTTTTCCCGGAGAATGCTCCTTATGTTGGCGATTTGGAAATTCTCGACATTGGCATTCATCCCGAAGCAATCAAGCAAACTTCCAGCGATTTATATTATTTGGAAGAACCCGATATTGAACCCCTGCTGCGAAAGAGGGCTAAATTCTCTCACAAAGGAACTTTTGGACATGCGTTGATAGTGGCTGGCAGTCAGGGAATGGCAGGAGCCTCGGTGTTGTCGGCTAAGGCGGCATTGCGGAGTGGCGCCGGACTAGTTACCGTGCACGGGCCGGAATGTAACCGGCTTATCGTTCAAACCGCTATTCCCGAAGCTATTTTTCAATCGGATTTGGTCTCCGAAACAAAATCAGCACAAACATACAATGCGGTAGCTATCGGTCCGGGGCTTGGCACGCAAACCGAGACAACTAAGATGCTGAGAAACCTGTTGGCAAAAATGAACAAGCCTTGTGTGCTGGATGCCGACGCATTGAATATCATTAGCCAACACCGGGATTTATTGCCACTGATTCCTAAATACAGTATACTGACTCCACATCCGAAAGAATTCGACCGCCTGTTTGGAGTAAGTACTTCTTCGTATGCTCGCATGATGAAGGCGCAGGAAAATGCAAATCTTTATGGGTTGCTTGTCGTGTTGAAAGGAGCTAATACCTTGATAGCAGCTCCCGATGCAAAACTTTATTTCAATAGTACGGGTAATTCGGGGATGGCCACGGCAGGTTCCGGCGACGTACTAACCGGAATTCTGGTGGGTCTGTTGGCCCAGGGCTATTCAGCTGAAGATGCCGCGAAAATAGGTGTTTTTCTTCACGGGCGCGCAGGTGATTTGGTGTTGGAAACCGAATCGAAGGAATCGCTTATCTCCGGCGATATTATTGACCGGCTGGGGAAAGCATATACATCCATCCGGGAATAATTCCTAATCCTGTCTGCATATGCCATTGGGTTATTTTTTATTTCAAAAAAAAGTTTTAAACTGACTTCAGACTTTGAATGTTTATATAAAACATTTTATTTGTGAACTTCTCGTAAATTAATTGTTTATCTCAGTTGATGGACATAAATTTACAGTCAGTTCGGCTGCGTGGCGTACATACAGGTATTTCGCTCATGAAATGATGTTGATGCAGCTATATTTTAATGGTGCAGGCATGTATAGAAGTAAATTATATTTCTTTTTAATTTTCCTATTCCTCCTTCAGCCGGTGCTGGCTCAGCAGCATTTCACGATCAGTGGATATGTTCGTGATGCAAAAACGGGAGAAGACATCATTGGTGCTAACGTAACAATTAAGGAACTTCCGGGCAAGGGAGCTTCTACCAATACGTATGGCTATTATTCCATCACATTACCTTCCGGGCATTACCAACTCTCCACCCAATACATCGGTTATTCGCCCCAAATCCAGCAAATAGATTTGACACAATCTCAAAAAGTCGATTTCCAACTGGTGGAACAAGTCAAGGAGTTAAGTGAAGTGGTGGTTTCCAGTCAGCGCAAAAACGAAAATATCACTAAGCTGGAAATGGGAGTGCAGAAACTTGATACGAAAGACTTGAAAAATATTCCGGTTTTGTTTGGAGAGAAGGATGTACTGAAAACCATTCAACTGTTGCCCGGGATAAAGTCGGCCGGCGAAGGAAGCAGCGGGTTTAATGTACGTGGTGGTGCAACCGATCAAAATCTGATATTGCTTGATGAAGCAACCGTTTATAATGCTTCGCATTTGATGGGTTTCTTTTCTGTTTTCAACTCGGATGCTATCAAAGATATTTCGGTTTATAAAGGCAATGAACCGGCTGAATATGGCGGACGGTTGTCTTCGGTGCTTGATATTAAAATGAATGATGGGAATGATAAGAAGTTTGGTGTGAGTGGCGGAATCGGCCTGATTTCATCACGACTGACCGTGGAAGGCCCCATTGTAAAAGATAAAGGTTCTTTTATTATTTCTGCCCGCCGAACGTATGCCGACTTGTTTTTAAAACTCTCGCAAGACACTACGCTCAATAATGCAAGCTTGTATTTCTACGATTTTAATGCAAAAGCCAATTATCGGATCGATAATAAAACCCGTATTTTTCTTTCCGGATACTTTGGTAAAGATGTGTTGAAGCTAAACAATAATTTCGGTATCAATTGGGGAAACAGCACAGCCACCATGCGCTTGAACCACTTGTTTTCCGATCGTTTGTTTTCAAACACATCACTCATATTCAGTAATTACAACTATAAAATAAATATCGACAACACTATCGAGATGAACATCATTTCGAGAATCCAGGACTTTTGCCTGAAGCAAGATTTTCAATTGTTTTCAGGAACAAACAGTACACTTAAATTTGGAATTAATTCGGCCGTTCATAATATTATTCCAGGTATCATTACGGCCAGCAGCAGTGTCGATTTGAAGAGCCTGAGCAATAAACATGCGTGGGAAAACGCGTTGTATATTACCCATCAATATAGTTTCTCCAATAAATTCAGTGTAGAATATGGTGCCCGGTTGAGTTCTTTCAGTTTGCTTGGCCCGGGGAAATTCTACACGTATGATTTGGATGGAAACACCATAGATACGGCAACTTATAAACGGAACGAATACATAAAAACCTATGTGTACATTGAGCCACGTGCCACATTCAATTATATATTGAACCCGCAAAGCTCGGTAAAAGCTGCTTATGCCCGTAATGTGCAGAATCTTCATTTGCTCTCCAACACAACATCCGCTAATCCTACCGACTTGTGGATACCAAGTAGCAATAATGTAAAGCCAGAGATTGCTGATCAGGTTTCGTTGGGTTATTATCACAATTTTCTGGAAAATAAATACGAGTTTTTTAGCGAGATCTATTTTAAAAGTCTACAGAATCAGATTGATTATAAAAATGGGGCTGAACTTAATTTTAATGAGAATGTTGAATCGCAACTTCTGTATGGAAAAGGGCGGGCTTACGGGCTGGAAATGTTTTTGAAAAAGAAGTATGGGAAGCTGAATGGCTGGATTAGCTACACGTTGTCCCGCACTGAACGAAAATTTGAGCAGATCAACAACGGGAATTACTATCCGGCCAGGCAAGACCGGACGCATGATGTGTCAATTGTAGGTATTTACGATTTAAATAAACGTTGGACGCTTTCTGCAACATGGGTTTACAATACCGGAAATGCAGTTACCTATCCAACCGGAAAATACCAGATTGATGGCAAAACCATGTTTTATTATTCGAACCGGAATGCCAACAGAATGCCTGCCTATCATCGGCTTGATTTAGGTGCAACATGGATTGTAAAGAAAACGAAAGAGTTTGAATCGAGTTGGACGTTTTCTATCTATAATGCTTATAGCCATGAAAATGCTTATATGATAACTTTCAGAAACAACGAATTGGATCCAACTAGAACAGAAGCTGTCCAAACCACGTTGTTCAAGTTGATTCCTTCGTTTTCATATAATTTTAAATTTTAAACGGATGAAAAGAACTAGAATTATTTATATCGTAATCGTTTCAGTTGTCTGTTTGTTAGCCTCGTGCGAAAAAGTGATTGATCTTAAGTTGGATACTTCGTCGTCTGCTATCGTAATTCAAGGCAATGTGTTTGATCATCCGGGACCCTATGCTGTAAAGATTTCAAAAACGGTTGATTTTACCGATGCAAATACTTTTCCGCCGGTTACGGATGCCAAAGTCTCCATCAGTGATAATGTCGGAAATTCAGAACTGCTGACACAGTCGGAAGCTGGCACCTACCTTACTTCAAAATTGAGAGGAGTACCCGGAAGAACGTACACTTTAAAGGTTGAAATACAGGGGAAAACGTATACCGGAAGTTCTACTATGCCTGCAGCTGTAGGTATTGATACTGTTTACTTTCGAAAGAATATTTTTGACGAGGGAAATCAAACGGTTTTGGAATTCAGGGACCCGATTGATGTTGATAATTATTACCGGGTTCTGGAATTTGTGAATGATACTCTGAGACCCGGCTTCTACATTGGTAATGATAAGTTATATCAGGGGCAAGAGATTGTTTTTACAATATCATCAACCTCTATTAATAGTAATGACCCACTTAAGACCGGTGCTAAAATAAGATTGCAACTTGAATGCATTGATAAAAATGTTTTCGAATATTTCAGAACTTCAAGAGGAAATAACGGGCAGGCTGCTTCGCCTGCTAATCCGGTTTCAAACCTGAGTGAAGGGGTCTTGGGTTATTTTAATGCTTGTTCGGTTCGTGAAGCTTCGATTACAGTCCCTTAATAAAATGCTAATTGTGTTTTCAAAAAGCTGATCTGTTGTAAATTAGATTAGCTTTTTTTGTTTCTTGAAGTTGTGTGGTGTTTTTTATTTGGAAATATTCATATAAATGAAGCGGTTATTCAAAATAATATATGTTACTTTGCAATCTATTAATAGGTCTATTAAATACTGCAATTAAATATGGATATTAAAAATGATCAATCGATGGAACAGACCATCCTGGAGGTGGCCGAGAAGCTCTTTCTGGAAAAAGGGTTTGCGTCTACGTCCACGACACAAATAGCAAAAGGAGCTGGTTGCAACCAGGCACTGGTTCATTATTATTTCCGGACAAAGGAAAATTTATTTAATACTATTTTCGAGCAAAAATTCCGGTACTTTTTCGAACATATTTTTGAAATTAAGAATCTGGAAAAACTGCCTTTTGAACAAAAGGTACGTCATGTCGTTGAATCTCATTTCGATTTTTTGCGCCAAAATCCGAAAATACCTTTACTCGTATCCAGCCAATTATCACGGTTGCCAGAACAGATTCAAGAACTTAGATCGAAGTTGCAAAACGTTCCTCAAGAGCTTTTAGCTCATATGAATGCCGAACTCCAGCATGAAATTGCCGCTGGGCATGCGCGGGATATTGACATGCTCGACATTATATTAACCATGGTAATGCAAAATGTCGGGTTATTCATCATGTTGCCAATGGCCAGTGGCTTGCTGCAATTATCCGGCGAACAACTGGAAGAGATCATTACCCACCGAAGAGAAGAGAATGTGCAAGTAGTACTCAGATACATAAAACCATAATAAAGAAATCAATATGAAAAGATTGATGTTAAACAGCTTGTTGCTTTTTATTCCAATATTGTCGTTTTCGCAGCAGCTCACGCTGGATGAATGTCAGGCCAAAGCGAAATTGAATTACCCGCTGATCAAACAATATAAACTGATTGAGCAAACCGAACAGTTTAATTTAAGTAATGCCAATAAAGGATACTTGCCCCAGTTTTCGCTTTCGGCCAAGGCAACGTATCAATCTGACGTGACTGAGATTCCGGCGGTGTTAGGTCAGATTTTATCGAAAGTATCACAAACTCCGGTAAGTTTTCCGTCGCAAAGCAAAGATCAGTATCAAGCCGTGTTGGAGGCAAATCAGGTAATTTGGGATGGTGGCGTGATTTCGTCGCAAAAGAAAATTACCAAGGCAAGTACAGAGGTTGAGAAGCAAAAGCTGGAAGTAGACTTGTATGCGTTGAATGACCGGGTTAACCAACTTTTTTTCGGTATCCTGTTGTTGAACGAGCAGATCAAGCAAAACGATATTTTGCAAAGTGAGTTAGGTGTAAATCTGAAAAAAATCATTGATTCTAAGCAAAATGGAGTTGCCAATCAAGCAGATGTGGATGCGTTGAAAGTAGAACAATTGAATGCAGGTCAGCGTGATACGGAGCTGAAAAGCACTCGCAAATCATATTTGATCATGCTTTCTGCATTTACCGGATTAAAGCTGGATGAAAATGCCACATGTATCAAACCGGAAGTTAACTTAGTGATCTTGAATGATACGACGAATCATCGTCCCGAACTGACTTTATTCGATGCTCAAAATAAAATGTACGAAAGTCAAAAATCGCTTTTGAACGCAGGCAATTTGCCAAAGCTGGGTGCATTTGTACAAGGTGGGTATGGAAGACCAGGGTTGAATATGTTTTTGCCGGGATTTTCACCGTTCTATATTGGAGGCCTAAGGCTTTCCTGGAACTTTAGTGGGCTGTACACCCAAAAGAATAACATTCGTAAATTGGAAGTGAGCAAACAATCCAACGAAATTCAGAAAGAAACTTTTTTATTCAATAGTGATCTGAAAACGAAACAGCAAAGAACGGAAATAGAAAAGTTGCAATCAACGCTTTCGAATGATGATGAAATTATTCGCTTGCGGACCAATATTAAAAGAGCAGCATCAGTTAAAGTGGATAACGGTACGCTGACCATCACCGACCTGATTCGTGAAATCAATGCAGAGGACCAGGCAAAGCAACTAAAATCATTGCATGAAATTCAATTGATAATGAATGTATATCAGCTTAAAAACAATATAAATAATTAAACCACATACATCTCCTTAAAAAGGACTTAAAGACTCAATTTTATGAAATCAAGTAAACAAACCCGCTACAAATCTATGACTTACGGAATAAGATACGGTCTATTGGCGATCATTGTTTCAACAATGCTTATATCATGCGGAAAATTGAAAGAGGATGCTGATGCTTCCGGAACTTTTGAGGCGACAGAAGTAATTGTTTCTGCCGAGGCATCGGGTAAAATCCTGGCGTTCAATGTGGAGGAAGGACAAGTACTTGCGGCTAATCAGCTGATTGGAACCATTGATAGTACGCAACTCTATTTGCGCAAAGAACAGATTATTACCAGTAAAAAATCGTTACAAAGCCGCCGGCCTGACATAAAAAAGCAAATTGCTGCGATCGAACAGCAAATTGCAACAGCTAAAACAGAACGCAAGCGGTTTGAGAACCTGGTAAAAGCCAATGCAGCCAATCAAAAGCAGGTGGATGATATTGATGCGCAAATTGCCGTTTTAGTGAAACAGCTTGATGCGCAAAAAACAACACTTGTGACAACGAATCAGGGTATCACGGATGACAGTGAAGGGGTAACTTTTCAGGCAGCACAGGTAGAAGATCAGCTAACGAAATGCAGGATTGTAAGTCCCATTGCCGGAACCGTATTGATAAAATATGCTGAGATGGGCGAAGTGGCAGCACCAGGAAAGGCGTTGTTGAAAATAGCCGATACGAACAACATGATCTTGCGGGCGTACATTACAGCCGATCAGTTGACCCAAATTAAGATTGGACAGAAAGTAAAGGTGACTTCCGATTTTGGCAAAGATGACACGAAAGAATATACTGGAACCCTAGCCTGGATTTCAAGTAAATCGGAATTTACACCCAAAACAATTCAAACCCGCGACGAGCGTGCCAACTTGGTTTATGCGGTCAAGATCAACGTGAAAAATGATGGTTTCCTGAAAATAGGCATGTACGGAGATGTCAGGTTCAAGTAATAACTGATAATTATTTTCACGAAGTCTGAATTATATTTTCAATTCTAGAATTCAATGTATAAACAAGATAACAATCAAATTGCGGCTGTCAGGTGCGAATCAATCAGCAAGAGTTACGGAAAGACCCAAGCTCTCAAAGATATCAACCTGAGGGTTAATAATGGCGAGATATTTGGCATTATCGGACCTGATGGTGCCGGAAAAACCACGCTTTTCAGAACCCTGACGACTTTGATTTTGGCTGATAATGGAACGGCTTCAGTCGATGGTTTTGATGTGGTAAAAGAGTATAAGGAAATCCGTAAGCGGGTTGGTTATATGCCCGGCCGGTTTTCGCTTTACCAGGATCTGACGGTAGAGGAAAACCTGAATTTTTTTGCAACGGTTTTCAATACCACCATTGAAGAAAATTATGAGTTGGTAAAGGATATTTATCAACAGATAGAACCATTCAAGAAGCGCCGGGCAGGAAAATTGTCGGGTGGAATGAAACAGAAGCTTGCCCTGAGTTGTGCGTTGATTCATAAACCAAGCGTTCTGTTTCTGGACGAGCCAACTACCGGTGTGGATCCGGTTTCGCGAAAAGAATTCTGGGGCATGCTGAAAAACTTGAAAAAGCAAGGCATAACCATTCTGGTTTCTACTCCTTACATGGATGAAGCAAGCTTATGCGACCGGATAGCACTGATTCAAGCCGGAGAATTTCTAATGATTGACTCTCCGGGAAATATTGTCAATCAATATAAAAACAAGCTCTGGGCTGTACAAAGCGATAACATGCACAAATTATTGCTCGACCTACGTGCCAATAACCTATCACAAAATTGTTTTGCTTTTGGCGAGAAACATCACGTTTCGGTGGATAACGATCAGTTGACAATGCGTGATTTGAAAGAATATCTGATGGCAAGAGGCCATTCTAATATTGAATTACAGGAAATAAAACCGACTATCGAGGATTGTTTTATGCAATTGTCGCAAAAGTAAAACAGAAGGAAAAGGGAATGAACAATACAATTCAACAGAATTCCAACAAAGTGATTGTGGCTGAAAACCTGACCAAAAAGTTTGGGAATTTCAAGGCAGTCGATCATATTTCGTTCGAGGTGGAGCGAGGTGAAATCTTCGGTTTCTTGGGTGCCAACGGTGCTGGGAAAACAACGGCCATGCGTATGCTTTGCGGACTCAGCATTCCTTCCGGCGGTAAAGGTACAGTTGCCGGTTACGACATTGGGACGCAGACAGAGCTTGTGAAAAAGAATATTGGTTACATGAGCCAGAAATTTTCGTTGTACGATGACCTGAAGGTTTGGGAAAATATCGAACTTTTCGGCGGAATTTACGGAATGAAAAACGCCGAGATTAAGGAAAAAACGGATGCATTGATGAAGGTGTTGGACTTTGAAAGCGAACGGGACAAACTGGTCGGCTCGTTGCCATTGGGATTTAAACAAAAGCTGGCTTTCTCTGTTTCGATTTTCCATAATCCACAGGTTGTATTTCTTGACGAGCCAACGGGCGGTGTCGACCCTATCACACGCCGTCAGTTTTGGGAATTAATTTACGAAGCAACTTCGCGTGGGATTACCGTCTTTGTCACGACCCATTATATGGATGAAGCTGAGTATTGCGACCGGGTTTCCATTATGGTCGATGGAAAAATTGAAGCGCTCGATTCACCCAAAAACCTTCGGAAACAATTTAATGCCGACAGCATGGATGATGTTTTCCAGCAACTGGCGCGAAAAGCAAAGCGGGTTGATGGTTGACAATTGATTATCAAAACAAAGATTGATCTAATTGAAACTTCAAAATAAAGTAGCAAGAAATCTTAACTGCAAATTATCACTACTAATTATCAGCTAATTAAATGAAACAGTTATTCTCATTTATCCGAAAAGAATTTTATCACATCTTGCGTGATAAAACCACCATCATGATCCTGCTTTTGATGCCTATCATCCAGATCATCTTATTTGGGTTTGCGCTTACCACCGAGGTGAAAGATACGCAAGTAGCCGTTCTTACGACTACCAATGATGAGGCCAGCAGCCGGATTATCGATAAACTGAATGCCAGTGCTTATTTCGATGTGGTGGCAAAAATTCATAACGAAGATGAGATTCAGACCGTGTTCAGAGATGCCAAAGCCAAGCTGGTTGTTGTTTTTGAAGACCATTTTGCAGAAAAACTTCGTCACACCGGCAAAGCCCACATTCAGCTCATTGCCGATGCTACCGATCCGAATGCCGCTACATCATTCACCTTCTATGCCAGCAATATTATCAACTCTTATCAACAAGAATTAATGGGCGAAGCAAAGAATCCGTATCAGATTATACCAGAGGTAAAAATGCTTTATAATCCGCAAATGGAAGGAGCGTTTAATTTTGTGCCGGGTGTATTGGGCATGATTCTGATTCTAATTTGTGCCATGATGACTTCTATTGCCATTGTGCGCGAAAAGGAAATGGGAACCATGGAGATTCTGTTGGTCTCGCCTATGAAACCAATATATACCATCTTGTCTAAGATAACACCTTACTTTGTACTTTCGTGTGTAAACTTTGCAACGATCATGTTATTGTCGGTCTTTGTGCTGAAAGTGCCTATTGCAGGCAGCTTTTTGAGTCTGGTCTTTGTTTCGCTCCTATATATTTTTGTGGCATTGGCACTTGGGCTGTTGATATCAACGATTGCAAGCACACAGATTGCAGCCATGCTGATTTCGGGGATGGGGCTTATGATTCCGGTCATGCTGCTTTCGGGGATGATTTTTCCCATTGAAAATATGCCTGTTCCGCTTCAGATTGTGTCGAGCATAATTCCCGCCCGTTGGTATATTTCTGCCGTGAAGTCGATTATGATACAGGGTCTTGGATTCTCATCCATTTTAAAAGAGGTCGGGGTTCTGGCTCTGATGGCAACTGTATTGATAGGTATCAGTATGAAAAAATTCAAAGTGCGGTTGGAATAGAAAACCTGCATATAAGGTTCGTATATAACCTCTTGCAGTCAACGCATGAGTTATAAGAGTTCTAATTAAATTCTCTTTCAGTAGGCATGTTATGATAAAATTTTTATTAAGAAAAGAGTTCAAGCAAATCATTCGGAATCCATTTTTACCCAGAATGATTTTTATATTTCCATTGATGGTATTGTTGGTGTTTCCATGGGCAGCCAGCTATGAAATAAAGAACCTGAACTTGAGTGTGATTGATAACGACCACAGTTCATATTCACGGCGGTTGACGGAAAAAATCGTATCATCCAACTATTTCAGACTCACCAATGTGTCGGCAAATTACAAACAAGCGCTGAAAAGCATTGAGAAAAAACAATCGGATATCATCCTTGAAATTCCTCCTCATTTTGAAAAAGACTTGGTGAATAAACAAAATTCCAAGGTCATGGTTTCGGCAAATGCGGTGAACGGAATGAAAGGCGGTATGTCCATGACCTATCTGGTAAGCATCGTGACCGATTTTAATTCTGAAATTACCGATGAACTTCTGGGTGGAGCGGCCTCCTTTTCGGATTCAAAACCAAGTATTCAGATCGATTCGCAGTATAAATTTAATCCGCATCTCAATTATCGGGTATTTATGGTGCCGGCACTGATCGTGTTGATTCTTACCCAGCTATGCGGCTTTTTGCCTGCCATCTCCATTGTGTTTGAAAAAGAGCTGGGCACGATGGAGCAAATCAATGTAAGCCCCGTGCCCAAAACGACCTTTATCCTGGCAAAGCTTATTCCATTCTGGCTGATTGGTTTTTTGGTTATCACCATTGGAAGTGCTATTGCATGGGCCGTGTACGGACTGGTACCGGCGGGTTATTATTCCACCATTTACCTGTTTGCCGGGATTTATATCCTGACGGTATCTGGTCTTGGTCTCGTGGTTTCCAATTACGCCCAAACCCTGCAACAGGCCATGTTTGTTATTTTCTTTTTTATGCTGGTATTTATCATGTTGAGCGGACTTTATACGCCAATTGATAGTATGCCCGAATGGGCCAAATGGGTGGCTTCGTTCAATCCGTTGAAACATTTTATGGTGGTCATGCGCTCGGTTTATCTCAAAGGAAGCAATCCGCTTCAGTTGTCCAAAGAGCTGTTTGCGCTGATCGGATTTGCTGTGTTTTTCAATGTTTGGGCAGTGTTGAGTTACCGAAAGAAAAACTGAAAAAGTCAGGGTTGACAAAGGAATGGATCACCTGTTTAAATATGCATCAATGGCTTTTTTTACTGAGCCATGAATCAGTAGCAGGTTTTTGGCCCGGTCGTATTCTAACCCGAGTTCTTCCGTTATCATGCGAGTGCCGCGGTCAATGAGTTTTGAATTGCTTAGCTGCATATTCACCATTTTATTGCCTTTAACCCGTCCGAGTTTTATCATGGTAGTGGTGGTAATCATGTTCAGCACCAGCTTTTGTGCAGTTCCCGATTTCAGCCGGGTACTTCCGGTAACGAACTCCGGTCCGACAATGGCTTCAATTCGTATGTCGGCTTCCCTGGCAATGGGCGAGTCAGGATTGCAAGCAATGGAAGCGGTAAGAATTCCATTGGCCCTGGCGTTTCGTAAGGCACCAACCACGTAGGGGGTTGTTCCCGAAGCGGCAATTCCAATAACCGTATCATTTTGATTTATATTGTGCTGAAGCAATTCCTGCCAGGCTTTTTCGGTATCATCCTCGGCATTTTCAACGGGCTTACGCAATGCACTTTCGCCACCGGCAATTAATCCAACCACTAAATTTGACGGCATCCCGAAGGTAGGCGGAATTTCAGAAGCATCCAATACCCCAAGCCGACCGCTGGTTCCTGCACCGACATAGAAAATACGTCCACCGCGTTTCATCCTTTCCACAATTTTGGTAACCAATTCTTCAATTTGCGGAATGTTCTTTTGAACTGCCAATGCCACCTTTTGGTCTTCTTCGTTCATTTCCGTGAGAAGTTGACCAACGGTTTTTTTGTCGAGGTTAGTATGAAGGGATGATTGTTCGGTAACAAGAGAAGAACCCCTAACTCCTAACCCCTGAAGGGAAGCTGAGTTAGTTTCGTCTTGTATTTTGTTTTCTATATTTTCTAATTGACTCATAATAATCGATAGTGATTTCTCTTTTCCCCCTTTAGGGGTTAGGGGTTTTATGAAAGTTTTTAAGTCCTTCCATCGGGTTTTGTACAATGTCCGAAATGATTATTCCCCGCTCCGAGGCAACAATCTCAAGTGTGTCGCGGAAATAATGGGCAATGGAGCCAATCATGCCGACCTGCATATCTTCCAACGGATATTGCATCACATTGCGAATGAAAAAGGCATCAAAGCTGTCGAAAACGAGATTGAAGATGGAGGGTTCCTCGATATTTTCCAATAAAAATGGGGTGAACTGGGCCAAATACCGGTTTGGGAAAGGTTTTTTATAAACATTATCCAGAATCGTTGCCGGAGTCAATGCATATTGATCCAGGAATTTTTCTTTCAATTCGGTTGGCAATTGGTTTTTCAAACAATCTGCCACAAAGAGTTTGCCCAGCACGGCACCACTGCCTTCGTCGCCAAGAATGTATCCGAGCGGCGACACATTTTCGACGATTTCTTTTCCGTCGTATAAGCAAGAATTGGACCCGGTGCCAAGTATGCATGCAATTCCTTTTTCGTGTTGGAACAACGAACGGGCGGCGCCCAGCAAATCGCTTTGAATCTCGATCATAGCATTATTAAAGAAGCGGACTAACGCGCGGCTTACCAATATCTTTTTTTCTGGAAATGAGCAACCGGCTCCGTAAAAATAGATTGAATCAATCCCTGGGTTTCCCAACTTTGGAATAAGTTGTTCTTCGAGCAAGGCGATAATTTCCATGTCGGTCTGATAAAACGGATTAATTCCGCCGGTAAAAACCTCACTCACTATTTCTCCTCCCCGAACCACACACCAATGTGTTTTGGTCGATCCGCTATCGGCTATTAATATAACCCCCGAATCCCCTAAAGGGGACTTAGAAGCTACTTTATTTTCAGTCATCTGATTTATATTTTGCTTGTTACAGACACAAAGATATGACATATTTCCAGAATATCATAGTGGGTTTTCCAATTGAAATGTCGATTTTTAGTCGTATTTTTGACAACCAAAATGGGAAATAATAAAATCTCTATAAATGAATAACCAATCAATAAATTTCACTGAGGCAAAATCCCCCTTCAGGGGCTTGGGGGTTGTCAATTGCTTCCTTGCTTGTAACGACGCTGCAGAAACGCTCAAAACCGTTGAGCAAATCAAACAATCTTCGCTGGTTCGAGCCATTTTTCTCCTTGTAAAAAAAGAACATATTATACACATAGACGGTTGCCAAATCCTGGAGATCGACTCGCTGCAAAGTACCGAAACCATCCGGGAAATAGCAGCGAATTCGGACGCGGCATACTCGTTGATTTATACGAAAGACACCACGCTTGAACTTGGGCAATTTGCCATCGAACGGTTTTTCCGTATTGCCGAAGATACGCAAGCCGGACTGGTTTATTCGGATTATTATGAACTGAAAGAGGGTGTCCGGTCGAATCATCCGGTAATCGATTATCAGAAAGGAAGTGTGCGCGACGATTTTAATTTCGGGTCGGTACTGTTTTATAATTCAGGAAACCTAAAAAAAGCTGTTGCGGAAACAACTGCGGATTACCAATTTGCCGGATTGTACAACCTTCGTCTGAAAGTGTCGCAACAAGCGGAGTTGGTTCATATGAACGAATTTTTGTATTCGGAAGTGGAGTTCGATACCCGCAAAAGTGGCGAAAAGCAGTTTGATTATGTAGATCCGAAAAACCGCGCCGTACAGTTGGAAATGGAAGCAGCCTGCACGGACCACTTAAAAAATATTGGCGCCTACCTGGCTCCCCGGTTCAAGAAAATTGAGTTTAATGAGAGCAATTTCCCGGTAGAGGCTTCGGTGATTATCCCGATCCGTAACCGGGTGAAAACGGTGGAAGATGCCATTAAATCGGTGTTGATGCAACAAACTTCATTTGCTTTCAACCTGATTATTATTGATAATTTTTCCACCGACGGAACTTCGGAACTGGTTGAAAAGTATGCCTGCCAAGACCAACGGGTAATCCACCTTATTCCTGACAGAAATGATTTGGGCATTGGTGGTTGTTGGAACGAAGGCGTGCATCATGCTGCTTGCGGGAAATTTGCCGTGCAACTGGATAGCGACGATGTGTATCAATCGGAAACCACCCTGCAAACTATCGTTGATGCTTTTTATGCGCAAAACTGCGCTATGGTGATCGGGTCATACACTATGACCAATTTTGCTATGGAAACCATTGCCCCGGGGTTGATTGACCATAAAGAATGGACTCCGGATAATGGACGGAATAATGCGTTGCGGATTAATGGGCTGGGTGCACCACGGGCTTTTTACACGCCCGTACTTCGCGAAATAAAAGTGCCGAACACCAGTTATGGCGAAGATTATGCACTCGGTTTGCGCATTAGCCGCGAGTACCAGATTGGGAGGATCTACGAGTCGCTTTACTTGTGCCGCCGATGGGATGAAAATTCCGACGCATCACTGGATGTAGTTAAGATGAATGGACATAATTCGTATAAAGATAAAATACGGACGGTGGAGCTGCAGGCGAGAATAGCGTTGAATACCACAGCTTAATACGACATGAGACAAAAAACAGAAAGAGATTCTAATCTGGAACTGTTGAGGATTGTGGCAATGATTTTCATTGTCCTGCATCATTTCATTGTGCATGGTTGCCAGTTGGCCGAATTAAATTCGCGCCATGCAACCATCTTTCCCAAGAATGATTTTACTCTTTCTGCCATACTCCTGACGTGCAATGCTTTTTTTATCGTAGGGGTTAATGTTTTTATTTTGATATCGGGTTATTATTCGATAAAGATAAAGTGGAAAACCGTTTTTTCTTTACTTGCTGTTTGCCTGTTTTACGATTATGCCCAGATGTATGTCTCCGATTTACTTACAAGCGATCATTTCGAATGGCATTTCGGGCCTGTATATAGGATTTTCATTCGTTCGGGCTGGTTTATAACCTGCTATATGGCTTTGATGTTTCTGAGTCCGATTCTGAATAAAGCTATCGACCATTTTTCAGACAGAGAGAAAATCTATGTGCTGTTGGGCCTGTGTCTGTTGAATTTGTGGTTTGGATTTCATTTAAGAGCCGATCTGATTAACGATACCGGGTATAAATTGATGCAGTTTATTTTCATTTACTATATCGGCAGGTGTTTGAATAACTTTGAAGACCGGATTAAATGGAATGTATTCAAATCCATAGCTGGATATATTGTTTGTTCGCTTGTTCTGGCCGGCATTGTTTTATATTATTTTCATGAAAAACAGTTTAAGGACTTATGGATACAGTTTAATTACAATAATCCGTTGGTGGTATTGTCGTCTGTTTTCTTGTTTTGGACATTCAGGAATTTGCAAATCAGGAGCAAAATCGTCAATTGGTGTTCTTCTTCCGTGCTGGCTGTTTATTTGATTCATGAGAGCCCTTTTGTCGGTGGTGTTTTATATCCATTTATCATTAAAACCCATAAGAAATATGGTTTCTTTAGCTTTGAAGATACTGCCATCTTGTTCGTGCTTTTTCTGGTAATCATGGTTGGATCAATCCTGGTTGATAAGATACGGGTGATTATTACAAACCCGATGGTGTCATGGAGTAGCCGTAAAGCAGAGAAGATACAATGTTTAATTGAAGACAGAATTCAGAAATAATCATCATGAACAAACTCAACTCTAAAATTTTAGACTTATTTCACGAGCAACTCGCCACCTGGGAGCTTGCTCGTGCTAATTATGCCGGATTAGAGACTGTGCGTACCAAATCTTTTTCCTTCGCCGATTTCGACGTGACGGTTCAGTTTAATCCTGCCCGCATGGTATCGTCGGGGGCAAAGGTGGATGCGAAAACCATTGCTGCGCGCAAATGCTTTTTGTGTACCGAAAACAGGCCTGCCGAACAAAATTCTGTGGAGGCTGGCGATTATTTGATCCTGATCAATCCGTTTCCCATTTTCCCCGAACATTTCACCATTCCACGCAAAGAGCATGTAGAACAGCAGATAAAACCGTATTTCTCAGACATGCTGGAACTGGCCAAAGCGTTGGACGATTACCTGATTTTTTACAATGGCCCGCGTTGCGGCGCTTCGGCTCCCGACCACATGCATTTCCAGGCCGGGACAAAGGATTTTCTTCCGTTGGTGAATGATTACAAGCGGCTCAAAGCAATCCATACCACACTATTGGTCGAGTCGGAGAACGTTCAGCTTTTCAGTTTCGACAACTACCTGCGTACTGTTTTCTGTATTGAGTCGACGGACATCGAGGGTGCAAAAGATTCGTTCGAAAAACTATATACTCATTTTGCAGCCGGCGAAACTGTGGAGCCCATGCTTAATATCGTCTGTACGTTCGAGGCAGGCAAATGGTTTACGTTCGTTCTTCCCCGCAAGGCCTTCCGTCCGTGGCAATATACTGCCGAAAGTGAACAGCAATTGCTCGTGAGTCCTGCCACCGTGGAGATGTGCGGCATCTTTATTACCCCTGTCGAAAGCCATTTTGAACGGATAACGAAAGACGATGTGGCAAGCATATTGGAGCAAGCAAGTTTGCTTTGAAGAGCTGCCTGAATTTCATAGTTGCCCACACCTTTTGTGTGCTCCAACTTTGGCATTAGTCTCAAAATCGTATCTCAGAGATAACTAATCATATCTTAAAGCTAACTAATTGTACCATAAAAATACGATTAGTTGTTATATAGGTTAGTTTAGTTAGTAAAAAGATAATGAAAATAATGTTTATGCTTGTATATCGTATTATTTTTATACAATCATGTATAAAAATAATACGATGACTTGGTTTTGTGCTAAATAATTTGTTTATATTTGCGAAAAATAGAATCCGTTATGATCAACAAGACAAAAAGAACCAGTGTCGAACCAGTTGCTACGTATCAGCATAATGGACGAATGTTAGCCGATTATTTTGAGAAACATTCGATTAACCGTTCGGCATTAGCACGTCAAATTGGAGTTGCACCCACCACTGTTTTGAAATACCTGGAGAGCGAATCATTGCAATTCAGGATTCTTTGGAAAATCAGCATTGCACTGAAACATAATTTTGTAGAAGAACTTGCCGCCCAGTTGCCCCTTGAGGTTGTGGTGGTGAAATCGGAGGAGCAGCTTGAAATGGAGAAAGAGCTGGAACGGCTGAAAATCGAACTCTCGGTTTATAAAAATATAGTTGGAAAATAAATGATACAGAACGTGAATACACAAGAACCTGTTATACATGTGGGGATAACGTCGGCCACGGAAATTGTTTTCGTGCTGAATGGTAGTTTTACCGGGCCGGACAGGCTCGTTTATTCCGGTAAAAAGGTGGCGCTTTATCGGAGGGGAAAAATTTTGTTTAATGGTGAGAAGTTCGATGAATTATCGTTTGAACCGATAACCTACGATAGTACGTTTGACCTGAAAAATGTTCCCATTGGCATCAACTTCCATTGGGAACGCAGGCAGCATCAACGATTCAAAGGATCGTTGAAATTTATTGTGGATGCCGGCAGGCTGACGGTTATCAACCGGATTCCTGTTGAAGAATACCTCAGCAGTGTTATTTCCAGCGAGATGAGTGCCACGGCTTCCGTAGAATTATTGAAGGCACATGCCGTCATTTCGAGAAGTTGGTTGTTGAACCCGATATTGAATGCCGTGAAAACAAAAAATGGCGATCCAACGCATGACGTAGAGACAAGGCATGCCTTGTCTCTACAAGAAAACAAACACATCAAATATTACGAACGCGATGTGCACGAGAAATTCGATGTCTGTGCCGACGATCATTGCCAGCGATACCAAGGCATTACCCGTGCAACAACATCGGCCGTACGGAAGGCCATTGAAGCAACGCGAGGTGAAATGTTGATGTATGAAGGCCGGATTTGCGATGCCCGTTTTTCCAAATCGTGTGGCGGTGCTTCCGAAACGTTCGGGAATTGCTGGGCACCGGAGCATTATCCGTACCTGACCAAGGTGATCGACAATCCGGTTGCTCCCGAAGGTTTTGAGTTGGATCTGACGGTGGAAGCCCATGCCGAAAAGTGGATCCGCCAAAGCCCTGAAGCATTTTGCAACACGGCCAACAAGGAGATACTTTCGCAGGTATTGAATAATTACGATCAGGAAACCACCGATTTTTACCGCTGGAAAGTGGAATACACGCAAGCCGAACTTGCCGGATTGCTGGCCCGGCGTTCGGGTATCGATTTTGGGCAAATACTGGATCTGGTTCCTGTAAAACGGGGCGAGTCGGGACGGATCGTTGAACTCAAGATTGTAGGGTCAAAAGAAACCGTCATTGTAGGCAAGGAACTCGAAATCCGCAAATGGTTATCCTCAACACACCTGTATAGTTCGGCTTTTGTGGTGGACAAACAGGAAATGACAGACGGAGTTCCGCAGCATTTCACCCTTACCGGAGCAGGGTGGGGGCATGGCGTAGGCCTTTGCCAGATTGGTGCTGCGGTTATGGGCGAAAAGGGCTATAAATATGATGAGATTTTGATGCATTATTTTAATGGGGCGGAGTTGAAAAGAATATATTGATAATAACCCCCGGGTTCGTAATGACCCCTAACCCCTAAAGGGGGATAATAAAAATCACGACCGATTATTATGAGTCAATTAGAAAATATAGAAAATAAAATACAAGACGAAACTAATTTCAACTCCCCTTTAGGAGACGGGGGGGGCTCAGTTCCCCTTCAGGGGTTAGGGGTTAGGGGTAAAAAACAATCCCCCTGGTCATGGATACCAACCCTCTACTTTGCCGAAGGCATTCCCTACGTGGTAGCCATGACGGTGGCCGTCATCATGTACAAACGACTCGGCATTTCCAATACGGACATTGCCCTTTACACCAGTTGGCTGTATTTGCCGTGGGTCATCAAGCCTTTCTGGAGTCCATTTGTAGATATTATCAAAACCAAACGTTGGTGGATAGTTATCATGCAATTGCTTATCGGAGCCGGATTGGCGGGAGTAGCTTTTCTCATCCCCATGCCGTTTTTCTTTCAGGCCACGTTGGCAGTATTTTGGTTGATAGCTTTCAGTTCTGCCACACACGATATTGCAGCGGATGGATTTTATATGTTAGCGTTGGACAGTTCCGAACAATCATTCTTCGTAGGCTTCCGTAGCCTATTTTATCGGTTCGCTATGGTTTCGGGACAAGGGTTGCTGATTATTCTGGCCGGTGCATTGGAACATTACACAGGGAATCTCCGGTTGGCCTGGAGCATAACGTTCTTTATTCTGTCCGGACTTTTTGTATCATTCTTCGTTTATCATAGGTTTATTCTGCCCCATCCCGATTCGGATATCACTAAAACCCGTAATACTCCCAAAGAAATTCTTCATGAATTTAGAATAACATTTGCTTCTTTCTTTCAAAAAAAAGGTATCGTGCTGGCTATCGTATTTATGCTACTTTACCGGTTGGGTGAAGCTATGCTCGTAAAGATGGCATCCCCTTTCCTGCTCGATGCACGCGAAGTAGGTGGCCTTGGGCTGAGTACCGAACAGGTGGGAGTGGTTTATGGAACCGTCGGAATCATAGCCCTTACCTTGGGTGGAATAGTTGGCGGAATAGCTGCTTCGCGCCGGGGATTGAAATACTGGATCTGGCCCATGGCATTGAGCATTACGCTACCACATCTGGCCTACGTATACCTGTCGTGGTTCTTGCCCACAAGTTTTATATTAATCAACATTGCCGTAGCAATTGAACAGTTCGGTTACGGGTTCGGATTTACCGCCTATATGCTTTACATGATTTACTTTGCCGACGGCGAACACAAAACGGCCCATTATGCCATTTGTACCGGATTTATGGCATTGGGTATGATGCTTCCGGGCATGATAGCCGGCTGGTTGCAGACCGTGTTTGGATATCAGCATTTCTTTATTTGGATTATGATCTGTGCCGTGCCAACGCTGGCTGTTATTCCTTTCCTGAAGATTGACAAGAGTTATGGGAAAAAGAAAACCCCTAAAGAGTAATTTTAGGTTGAACGCAAATGATACAACTATCGCAAATCAACGCAAATTTTTCTACCTTTGCAAGCTGAATAACTAAAATAACGCTTACCCGCTTACTTGCCTGCAAAACAACTTGTAACTTGTAACTTGTAACTAACACAATGAAAATATTAATCCTTGGTGCCGGAAAAATGGGCACATTCCTTACCGACGTATTGTGCATTCAGCACGAAGTGGCTTTGTTCGACACCGATCCGAAACGGTTGCGTTTTGTGTTCAACACGCTGCGCATGACCGATTATGAAGAAGTTCGTGCTTTCGAGCCGGAATTGGTTATCAACTGTGTGACGCTGAAGTTTACCATAGAAGCATTCCAAACCGTGTTGCCTTATTTGCCTAAGAACTGTATTATTTCCGATATTGCTTCGGTAAAGACGGGGTTGCAGGTTTACTACGAAAGCACCGGCATGCGTTATGTTTCCACGCACCCCATGTTCGGGCCTACCTTTGCCACACTCGATAACCTGAGTACCCAAAGTGCCATTATCATTTCTGAGTCCGATCATATGGGTAAGGCATTTTTCAAAGATTTGTATGGTTCGTTGAAACTGAAGATTTTTGAATATAGTTTCGACGAACACGATGAAACGATAGCATATTCGTTGTCTATTCCGTTTGCTTCTACGCTGGTTTTTGCTTCGGTCATGAAACCGCAGGAAGCTCCTGGTACAACCTTCAAGCGTCACATGGATATTGCCAAAGGATTGTTGTCGGAAGACGATTACCTGTTGACGGAAATCCTGTTTAACCCGAATACGCCGAAGCAGGTAGAAAATATCCGTGCCGAACTGAAGGTATTGCTGGATATTATCGAAGAAAAAGACACCGAACGTATGCAGGCATTTTTGAAAAAAGTAAGGAAGAATATAGAGTAAAAGGAGAACCCCAAACCCCTAAAGGGGCTTAAAGATCAAGTTTCTTAAGGCACAGAGGTTCTCATATTACAATAAATTTACACTGGCTTAGTTCACTTTTAAGGACTAGGGGTGAATTACAATCAAAACTACTATCTCTTAAGCCCCTTTAGGGGTTTGGGGTTTAAAATCAAAATTTATGGAAGCAGCAGAAAAAGTATTGGAAGCAATGAAACAAGCCGGAGTGCCTTTAAATGCAGGCAAATTAGTTGAACTGACCGGACTTGAACGTAAAGAAGTGGATAAAGCAATGAAGAAACTGAAAGCTGATGAAGCTATCGTTTCTCCTAAAAATTGCTTTTGGCAACCTAAATGATTTAGGAAAAAGTATTATAAAGAAACAGTCGTTTTGCAGGTTTGCAGAACGACTGTTTTTTTATGTGTCAACTGCCTGCAGTAACGTCGTTAGTTGCCACAACCAATTGTTTTTAATGCGGTAAAACCTTTCTGTCGACAAAATAAGCCTATTCGTCGAAAACAATTGTCCGGGATAATATGCCGACGTAATTTTGACCCCGAATCAATACATTACGCACAGATGAAAATAAAAATTTTCCTTATCAGCTTTATAGCAATAGCACTAACTAGCCTTTCGGCACAAGAAAAGCCGGCGCAGTGGGATTTGACCAATTGCATTGATTATGCGCTGAAAAACAATATCCAGGTCCAGAAAAGTAAGATTACCCTGGAGCAAAGTGCAGTGGCTACCAAACTAGCGAAAGCACAACTTTTCCCTAATTTATCGGCTTCGGTGAATCAGAATTTCTCAAACAGCCCACTGTTGGTGGGTGGTGGGACGGCCAATTCGTACACCGGAACTTACGGGATAAGCAGTTCATTACTTTTGTTCGATGGAGGCAAAACGCAGACTAACATCCGCCAGCAGAAATTACTGGAACAGGTGGACCAGTATAATGTGCTGAACTCGCAGAAGAGCATCCAGTTTTCAATTTTACAAGCTTATTTGCAGATTTTGTATGCTGCCGAATCGGTGAATATTGACAGTACTACGGTTCAGGTTTCAAAGTTCCAGTTCGAACGTGGCGAAAGCATGCTGAAAGCCGGAAGTATTTCCAAGGTGGATTTGGCAAAGCTGGAATCGCAATTCAGTTCGGATAAATACCAGCTGGTGGTTGCCCAAAACACGCTCGAAACCCGTAAGCTGGCACTTAAACAATTGCTGGAGCTGACCGTAAAAGATGAACTCAATATTTCCATTCCTGCTTTGAATGATGTGGATATTCTGAAACCGTTGCCGGCTTTGCAGCATATTTATGAAACTTCGCTGAATGTTATGCCACAATTGAAAAGCAGCAGGCTGACCCTGGAAGTGGCCGGATTGGAAACGGAAAAAGCCAAAGCGGGTTATTTGCCCAAGCTGAGCCTGAACGCCAGTGTGGGAACAAGCCATAGCAGCCTGTCATCATATAATCTTGGGCAGCAATTGCAGGACCGGTTTAATGAAGGGGTTGGGCTTACGGTAAGTATTCCGATATTTACAAACCGAAGCACAAAATCGGCAGTAGAAACCAGCCGGTTGGCCGAGAAAACTTCCCGGCTGGATTTGCAGGACGCCGAGAAGAGTTTGCTTACCGAAGTTGAATCGTCTTATCAGGATGCATTGTCGGCACAGAGTCAATACATTGCAGCCGGAGAAAAAGTAAAAGCGTTGCAAATAAGTTATTCTTTAATCGAGCAGCAATTTAATCTGGGTATGAAAAATACGTTGGAACTGCTGACCGAAAAAAACAATCTGTTATCGGCACAACAAAGTCTGTTGCAAGCTAAATACCTCAGCATAATGAATGTGCAGATGCTGAATTTATATCAGGATTTACCTTTAGAAATTAAATAGAACACTTCATATGGAAAAGAAAAAAATTATTATTATCAGTACTGTTTCCGTGATAGTTATTTTGGTGGGTTTGAACTTCTTTTTGAAAGCTTCGCCTAAAGATGCTTTTCAACTGGAAACAACCCGGCTTTCGATAAAAAAGATAAGCACTTCGGTAACTGCCACCGGAACTATCGAACCCATCTCGGAAGTAGCTGTCGGCACACAGGTGTCGGGAATTATCTCTAAACTTTATGTCGATTATAATTCGGTTGTAAAGAAGGGTCAGATTCTGGCTGAACTGGATAAGACCAACCTGCAATCGGAACTGGTATCGCAGGAAATGTTGTTGCGGTCAAGCAAAGTTGAATATGAATACCAGCAGAAAAACTTCAACAGGGCCAAAGACTTGCATTCAAAGAATTTAATCAGCGATACTGATTACGAAACGGCTAAATACAATTTTGAGAAATCGGAGGCGGCCTACAAACAAAACCAATCGAATATGGTGAAAGTTAGAACCAATTTGAGTTATGCTACTATTCACTCGCCCATTGATGGTGTAATTCTTTCGAGAGCTGTAGAAGAGGGCCAAACAGTAGCTGCGAGCTTCAGCACCCCGACATTATTTACCATTGCCAACGACCTGACGAAGATGAAAGTAGTGGCCAATGTTGACGAAGCTGATATAGGTAATGTGAGAAACGGCGAACATGTTACATTTACCGTTGATGCTTACCCTAATGACGTATTTGATGGAAGCGTTACGCAGGTTCGGTTAAATCCGACAACGACTTCAAATGTTGTGACGTATCAGGTTATTGTCAATGCTCCCAATCCCAGTTTAAAGCTTAAACCCGGGTTAACAGCCAATATTACCATCTTTACAATGGAAAAGGCGGGAGTTCAGAGTTTGCCAAACAAGACCCTGAATTTCAAACCCGATTCAACAGCTTTATTACACAATGGTTTTGAAATAAAGGAAAGCAAAGAACCAGCCCTGAAACTGGCTGCAAATGAAAAAGTGATCTGGATCCAGGATGGCAAAACTCTCAAACAAAAGAAAATTGCAATTGGTGATACCGACGGCATAAATACCGAAGTTGTTTCGGGGATTTCGGATAAAGAACTTGTGGTTTTGGAAATGAAAACACTAAGTATGAACGAATCTCCAAAAGCTCCGGGTGAGTCAAGTCCGTTTATGCCCAAACGTCCGGGTTCAAATTCTAAAAGTTCAAAAAATACTCCACCAGCGCCATGAGTAAAGTCATCATAGAATTAAGGAACATCAAACGGAACTTTCTGGTGGGCGACGAAATAGTCCATGCACTTCGCGGAGTTTCGTTTGAAATCAAGGAGGGTGAGTTTGTCACGATCATGGGTGCGAGCGGTTCGGGTAAGTCCACTATGCTCAATTTGCTGGGCTGTCTGGATACGCCATCAGACGGCGAGTACCTGTTGGATGGCCACTCGGTAGGCAAGATGGATAAAAATGAGCGTTCCACCATACGCAACCGGAAGATAGGCTTTGTGTTTCAGTCGTATAATTTGTTGGCGAAAACCACCGCTCTCGAAAACGTGGAATTGCCGCTGGTATACAATCCTGCCTATAACTCGAAAGAACGTCGGGCTAAAGCCACCCAAGCGCTCGATGCTGTGGGGTTGAGTGACAGGCTGTATCATAAATCGAATCAAATGTCGGGGGGGCAGATGCAGCGTGTTGCTATTGCACGGGCCCTGGTAAATGACCCGGTGTTGATTTTGGCCGACGAGGCTACAGGAAATCTCGACTCGCGGACAGCATTTGAGATACTGGTATTATTTCAGGAATTACACAGGCTGGGTAGAACAATCATTTTTGTGACCCACAACCCTGAAATTGCCGATTATAGCAGCCGGAATATAGTTTTACGTGATGGGAAAATTATAAAAGATACTGTGAATACGAAAATTGAATCGGCAAAAGTGGCGCTTGATGCACTTCCTAAACAAGAAGATTAGAATTTTCAAACAATTTTTTCTGAAATCTGATTGCGAAACACTGCCAAAATTCAATCTGCTGCTTGCAGATTGATGAAAAGCATGCTTGAGAAGTTTCTGCCGCTTGCAGATTTATAAAATTAAGGGCATTGAACCTTTTGCAAGAAAAACGGTCTAAAAATGATCGTGATTTCTTTAAGTACTAAATATAGACTAAAACAAAAGAAACCATGAATATAGGAAATCTGATAAAAATATCGCTCCGGGCGCTTTCCAACAATAAAATGCGGGCATTTCTGACCATGCTTGGAATTATTATTGGAGTGGCATCGGTTATAACCATGCTGGCCATTGGCCAGGGTTCAAAACTGAGTATTCAGAGCCAAATTTCGGAAATGGGTTCAAATATGATTATGATTCAGCCCGGCGCAGGAATGATGGGTGGAGTTCGTCAAAGTGGTTCGAGCATGCAATCTCTCAAGTTGGAAGATTACAAAAGTATACGGGATAACGTCAGTTACATTGCGGCTATTTCACCTTCTGTAAACAGTAGCGGGCAGTTTATTTACAGCCAGAATAATTACCCGAGCTCAATTTCGGGTGTAAACACTGAATATTTCTCCATTCGTAAGTTGAATATTGACGAAGGTACGATCTTTACAGACCAACAGATTGGTGCAGCTGCCAAAGTGTGTGTGGTTGGCCAGACTATCATTAAGAATCTGTTTACAAATGGCGAAGACCCGATTGGAAAAGTAATCCGGTTCAACAAAATCCCATTTACCATTATCGGAACGTTGAAAAAGAAAGGTTATAATAGCATGGGTATGGATCAGGATGATATAGTTCTGGCTCCCTACACAACAATTCAGAAACGGATTTTAGCTATTACACATATCCAGGGAATTTACGCATCGGCAACAGCAGAGGGTGTTACCGAAAAAGCAACCAGCCAGATAAAAACCATTTTGCGTACTAACCATAAATTGAAAGCTACTGACGATGATGACTTCAACGTTCGTTCGCAGGAAGAGTTAAGTACCATGCTCACTTCCACGAGTGATATGATGACGATCTTGTTAGCCTGTATCGCCGGAATTTCCCTGTTGGTTGGTGGTATTGGCATTATGAATATTATGTATGTATCAGTGACCGAACGGACCCGTGAAATAGGTTTACGCATGTCCATCGGTGCAAAGGGAAGTGATATTATGGCTCAATTTCTCATTGAGGCAGTGCTTATCAGTTTTACCGGCGGTATCATTGGTGTCATTCTCGGAATCGGTGCAACCTTGTTGGTCAACACCGTGTTCTCCTGGCCGATATCCATTCAGCTATACACGGTCTTTTTATCGTTCCTGGTTTGTACAATTACGGGCATCTTTTTCGGGTGGTATCCGGCTAAGAATGCCGCACAACTGGATCCTATTGAGGCTATCAGGTATGAATAAAAACAACAGGTTGAAATATGAATAATTATCCTTTCAAAATAATTGAATTGTAGTTGCTTAATATCTATATTTGTGGAAATATTGTAAAAAATGAATAAAACACTTAGTAAAAATATACTTCAGCTTCCCATTCATTTCACCGCGTGGGGCGTGGTTTTCGGATTGCCGTTTCTGATTTTCTGGAAATATCCGGACTTTAATATCGCGGATAAAATGCTACACCACGGGATTGTTGTTTTGTCGATGCTGCTGGTTTTCTATACCAACTATTTTGTGTTGATTGAGAAGCTGCTTTTTCGGAAAAAGCTGGGGCAATTTATTTTATATAATGTTGTACTGATACTGGCAGTAGGTACCGCCGTGCATTTTTGGCAGGAAGCCACTATGCCACCCATGCCGCACATTTCACAAAACCACAATGATAAACTTCCGGAGCTATTGCCCTTGGGTTTATCTTTTCTTATTCGGGACATCACAACATTATTAGTCATTGCCGGACTTAGCGTTGCGGTGAAAATGACAGGTAAATGGTATAAAACTGAAGCCGAGCGGCAGGAAGAAGATAAAAAACGTACCGAAGCAGAACTGACCAACCTGAGGCAGCAACTGAACCCTCATTTCTTATTTAATACGTTGAATAACATTTATGCATTGATAGAAATCAGCCCGGAAAAAGCGCAAGCGGCTATGTTGGAACTCAGTAAATTGCTCCGTTATGTATTGTATGAAAATGCAGGGAATCTGGTGCCGTTGGAGCGCGAAATAAACTTTATACACAATTACGTAGAACTGATGCGTATCCGGCTGAATCCGGAAGTGGAATTAAAACTCGAATTGAATGTGTCCGGTCCTGATAATTTGATTGCTCCCTTGCTGTTTATAGCGCTCATTGAGAATGCTTTTAAGCATGGTGCAAGTCCGGATAAGCCTTCTTTCATTCATATTACGATTGATAAGATAACCAAAAGGGAAATCCGTTGTTTGGTGAAGAATAGCTATTTCCCAAAGGATGAAACCGATCAAAGCGGTTCGGGCATTGGATTAGAAAACCTGAGACGGCGATTGGAAATTCTTTACCCGCATAATCACATTTTACGTACCGAAAAAGAAGGCGACGCTTTTGTTTCGGAGCTTATTTTTCCTCTTAATTATTCAAATGAGTTATGATAATCAGCTGCTTTATTATTGATGATGAACCTCTGGCACTTGGGCTGCTTGAAAGTTACGTGACTAAAACTCCGTTCCTGCAACTGACGGGTAAATTTTCGTCGGCAGTCAGTGCTGTGGAGTCAATCCGCACAACTCCACCCGATGTCTTGTTTCTTGATATTCAGATGGCCGAACTTAATGGGATGGAATTTGCCCGGTTAGTGTCCGAGAAATCCAGAATCATATTCACCACTGCTTTCGAAAAGTATGCGTTGGAAAGTTATAAAGTCAATGCGCTTGAATATTTGCTCAAACCATTTAGCTACTCCGATTTTTTGCAAGCTGCCAATAAAGCCTTGCAGTGGCAGCAACTAAGCACTAAAGCCTCTGTCGAAAATGTCAAGAACATGACCGATTGCATATACGTAAAATCCGACTACCGGCTCCTCCAAATATCGCTGAATAAGATTTTGTATATCGAAGGGCTGAAAGATTATTTGAAAATATACATGGAAGGAGAGGAGCAACCCATTGTTTCGCACATTACCATGAAAGCTATGGAAGAAATGCTTCCCGGCCATTTATTTATGCGGGTTCACCGGTCTTTCATTGTGCAAAAGGATAAGATAAAAGTGGTGGAGCATAACCGGATTGTTTTCGGAAAAACCTACATTCCGGTTTCCGATTCTTACAAGGAATCATTCCTTGAATTTCTGGATAGACGTACATTGATTTGAATTTATAAATCTTACTGCAAAAGAGCGACTCTTGTCTGAGTTGCTCTTTTGTTTTAATTTAACGTCACCTGTTTATCTCTCAGGGTTTATATATTACAATGATAGTTTCAATTTCGAGACATTATTTCTCAGGTTGTTACAGCAAATTACCCCGGGAGTTTAATAACCGCATGAAGGATGCATAAATGTGCATTATTTTCGTATTTTTGTAACCAATTGTTTTACCTTAGATAAATGTCAGATCACTAGATGAAGAATTATACCCGCTTACTCTCACTTTGCATTCTGTTGGCTTCTTTTATTGATGCTTCCGCTCAAACGGGAACTCTCTATTCTACAGACAAAGAGCTATCCAATAGTTTGATTAATACTATTTATCAAGATAGGCGAAACTACATTTGGATAGCTACAGAGGATGGGTTAAACAAATATGATGGAGTAAAATTTACTACATACAAAAATATTAAAGGCGACTCTAGTACGCTTAAAAATAATTATGTCCGAGCACTTTTCGAAGATTCATCGGGGCGATTTTGGGTTGGTTGTATTAATGGATTGCTACTATATAACCGTGCGGAAGATAATTTTAAAGAAATAAAACTATACAATAAAGGCAAACTTCTGGAGCCGGATGTCACGTCTATAATAGAAACCAATACCGGCGAAATATTACTTACCTCTTCCCAACATGGTATCATCCGGTTGAAAGGGAATAAAGATTCCTATGAAGTGGATTATAATTTATCCCGTGCATTGAGCAGCCTTTCGTTGGTTAAAGTTTTTCAGGATAGCCGTCATGATTTTTGGATTTTAACTGATGACCAGGGCTTAGACATGTATTCACCTGCCACAGGGAAACTACATAAGTTTAAATCCCCGTATAACATTGGAAGCAATCAAACTTCGGCGATTTGCGAGAACCACAAAGGTGAAATATTCGTAGGTACGCTTACCTCCGGGCTTTTTAAATTCAACAGAACCACCTGGAAATTCGATCAGATATTGTCCAGCAAACCTCAAGAAGTGCTTCCTATTAAATGCTTGCTTATTAATAACCAAAAACAACTATTGGTTGGAACTGACGGCATGGGGATGAAAATTTACAACGAAAAAACGAATAGGCTCGAGGATGCCGAAGTGCGTTCAGCGTTGTTTGATTTTTCTAAAATGAAGGTACACTCCATACTTCAGGATAAAGCTGGTAATATCTGGACAGGTATTTTCCAAAAAGGGGTGTACTTTATTCCCAATAATCCCAATAAATTTATTATCTGGGGGTATCGGTCTTTTAATAAGAATATTATCGGATCAAGTTGTGTGATGTCTATCCTGAAAGACAAAGATAATGTTGTATGGGTTGGAACTGATAATGACGGGATCTATGGTGTTGAAAGCAAAGGAGCGGTTCGCCATTATACCCACGAATCATCGAACTCTGTTTCAAACACGATAATGTGCAGTTTTGAGGATAGCAATGGTGACATGTGGTTGGGTTCCTATTTAAATGGGTTGTCTAAATTTGATAAAAAAACCGGAATATGCACGTATTATAACAAAATCCCGAATAGTCTTGGCAGTAATTATTTAAGTAACAAAGTAATGTGTATTACTGAGGATACAAAGAAAAATCTCTGGATAGGAACAAATGGGGCGGGAGTATATTCTTTTGATTTAAAAACTCAAACGTTTACACGCCATTATGCCCGCGAGGGAGGTTTGAACGGAAAGCTCTTGTATGATGGAATTAATTGTGTGTTGCATGACCGTGATGGAATGATCTGGGTCGGTACGTTCCGGGGAGTTTGCCGGATTAATCCAATGACCAATAAGGTGGATAACTTTAATACCAATCAGAATATCTTACCCGGTATCATTGTGTACTCAATGGCCGAAGATCATGCCGGGAATATTTGGATAGGAACCACCGAAGGACTTGCCTGTTTCAACAAAAAAACAAATAAATCCCGCTTATATACAGTTAATGATGGATTGCCCAGCAATGTGATTTGTGGAATTCTTGAAGATAAGAACAGGAATATCTGGCTCAGTACGCACTTTGGTATTTCTAAATTGATAGTCTCTGAAAATAAATTTGTAAACCATTTTGTATTTGATGGTTTGCAAGGCAACGAATTTTCCAAGGGTGCTGCATTCCTGGCCAAAAACGGAGAAATATTTTTTGGGGGTATCAGTGGGGTAAGTAGCTTTTTCCCCCAGAATATAAATGATCAACGGAGTCCGCTAAAAGTGTTTCTTACCGGGCTTTATATTTTGGATAAACCGGTCAAGAAAGGGCAGAAATCAGGCCGTCATGTAGTCATAGACGATTTTATAGCCGATGTGAATACTATCCATCTGAACTACAAAGACAATATGTTTAGTTTAGAATTCTCAACCTTCGATTTCGGAAGTGCCGAGCGAGTTCATTACCGTTACAAAATGGAGGGATTGAATTCTCAATGGATAAATACAGAGCAGGGTGTCAACCGGATAAACTTCTCCAACATAAGCTATGGAAGCTACAAGCTGAGGGTGATGGCTTGTATTAATGATAAATTTTCGGCAGAAAAAGAGATTGATCTGATTATTTCTCCTCCCTGGTATTTATCCTGGTTTGCAAAGTTCGTTTATCTGATTTTGTTTGTACTGTTTGTGTGGGCTATTTCCAGGTATATTATGAACCAATTGAATCATAAACGGGAATTGATGCGCCGGGAGCATATAGAGCAAATTAATGAGGCTAAGTTACAGTTCTTTATTAATATTTCTCATGAAATCAGAACGCCAATGACATTAATTATAAGTCCATTGGAAAAATTGATTTCGGAAAATGCCGAACCGGAGAAGAAGAAGGTATACCAGATGATGTACCGGAATTCACAACGTATTCTCCGGCTGATAAATCAATTGATGGATATCCGGAAAATTGATAAAGGGTTGATGTTTGTGAAATTCAGTAAGACAGACATGGTTGGTTTTATTGATGATTTGATGCAAACGTTCGAATACCAGGCTAATAAACGAAATGTGAGTTTCGTGTTTGATCATGCAGACGCGTCGCTGGATGTTTGGATTGACCAGAATAATTTTGATAAGGTATTACTGAATATTCTTTCAAATGCGTTCAAGTATACTCCTGAAAATGGTGGAATTAAAGTTTCTTTACGGACAGGAACGGATGAAAATGAACATTCGCCATTGAAACATTATTTTGAAATAATTATTTCTGATACAGGCATCGGTATTGAAGAAGATAAAATTGAAAAAATTTTCGAGCGTTTTTACCAGGTTGACAATGATCAGACAAAAGCAAACTTTGGTACAGGTATCGGGCTTCATTTGGCTCAATCGTTAGTCAAGCTGCAATACGGAACGCTCTCTGCCCGCAATAGGCTGGAAGGTCCGGGGAGTGAATTCATTATTCGTTTACCAATGGGAAAAGATCACCTGAGCGATTTGGAAATGGGTAAAACGGTGCTTCGTCCAAAAGTGGATATGGGAATCACGCCCGAAAACATGCCAACTTATGATGAGCTGGTCAACAATCAACAGGTGAAAATAAAACCAAAAACAAATTATCGTATTCTCATCGTAGAGGATGAAGACGAAATAAGACAATATATAAAAGATGAGCTTTCGAGCATTTATAAAATTTATGAGAGGTCGAACGGAAAAGATGCATTGGATTTTATTCTGAAAGAAAAGCCCCATTTGGTGATAAGTGATGTAATGATGCCGGAGATGGATGGAATAACGTTGTGTAAGAAATTAAAATCGAACATAAATATAAACCACATTCCGATAATACTGCTTACGGCTAAAGCGACCGATGAAGATAAGACCGAAGGATTTGAGATTGGTGCCGATGCTTATGTTGCCAAGCCGTTCAACGTAGAATTGCTGAAGAAGCGGATTGCTAATTTAATTGAGAACAGGGAACGGTTGGAACTTAAACCGGCAGATCTGGAGCAGAACAAATTGCTGATTAAACAAGTTGCGTTACGCTCTAACGATGAGATTTTGTTAGAAAAAATAATCAAGATAATCAATGACAACCTGGCAGATCCCGATTTGAACGTAGAGATGTTGGCCAGTGGAGTTGGAATGAGTCGTGTGCATATGCATAGAAAACTGAAAGAACTCACTAATCAATCAGCTCGCGATTTTATTAAATCCATCCGGTTAAAGCAAGCTGCCGATCTGTTGACCCATCAAAAACTGACCATATCGGAAGTTGCTTACGCATTAGGTTTCTCCAATCTATCTCATTTCTCCAACTCTTTTCGTGAGTTCTATGGCATGTCCCCCAAAGAATTTTCCCGACAAGATAAATCGGATCGTAGCTTACCCAATGAAGAATGAGTATTTGGTGACTTTGAATTCAGATCAATCAATTTTTATATTTATTCGTGGTAATTTGAGATATAGAGCAGTCGATTTTTTTCGACTGCTCTTTTTGTTTAGCAATTGAATGTCTTTTTACCGGAATGAAATAGACACAACTTTACTATAAGTCTGTTTCAACAAAGAAACTGATACATTCTATAGACAATTGCCGCTATAGGATCTATTCCTTGTGGTATCAGGTCTGTTCTACAAAGGGAAAGTCAAACTCCACGTAGCCGAAGTCAAAGTCTATGTGGCCGGTTACTTATTCTTCATGGAGTTTGGTCAGTTTTATGAAGAAATAGCCAAAGTCCACGTAGCCGAAGTCAAAGTCCATGTGGCCGGATACTTATTCTTCATGGAGTTTGGTCAGTTTTATGAAGAAATAGTCAAAGTCCACGTAGCCGAAGTCAAAGTCTGTGTGGCCGGTTACTTATTCTTCATGGAGTTTGGTCAGTTTTATGAAGAAACAGCCAAAGTCCACGTAACCGAAGCCAAACTCCATGTGCTGGAATACTTTTTCTTTTCGGAAAATGCCTATAAATTTATTGTTTTTTTGATTTGGAAGGGTAGATGTGACGAATAATTGAATTTATGTAACAAACAGCCAACAGATGTAACGGTGCCGAAAGTTTCTGATACACTTTGATGGCTTATTTATTATCCGTTGTTGTATGTTTGCATACTCTCATTAGCCATTTGTTCAACAAATAAATTTAGCTTGAAATGAAAACGTAAATAAAAAAACAGTGATTACTAAAAAAGAATTTAAAACTATTTATTAAAATGAAATCTAATCATGAAAATCGCAAAATCTATTAGGCCTTTAGGTCTTTTATTTCTATTTTTCTTATTTTCTCTAGGTGCATATGCTCAGTCGACAACCGTAAAAGGGATCGTAAAAGATATTTCCGGAGGAACGATGCCAGGAGTTAGTGTCATAGACACTGACACGAAAAAGGGTACCATTACTGATATCGATGGTAATTTTGAAATAAAAGTGTCTGAAAATTCAACACTTACTTTCTCTTTTATCGGATATCAAAGTTCAAAAGTAAAAGTGGCTGGAAGAAGAGTCATTAATGTTGTTTTGGAAGAAGATACCAAAAAATTGGACGAAGTTGTAGTTGTTGGTTATGGTACACAACGGAAAGAAGCAGTTACCGGTTCGGTTGCTTCAGTAAGTGGAAGTATGCTAAAAGAAGTCCCTGCAGGAAATGTCACTCAAGCATTGCAAGGGCGAGTTGCTGGCGTAAATTTACAACAAACTGATTCAAAACCGGGGGCTACGCTACAAATTCGTATTCGTGGAACTCGCTCGCTAAATGCAGACAATGATCCACTTATCGTATTAGATGGTATTCCTTTTTCTGGAACAATTGGTGATATCAGTCCAGATGATATTAAGAGTCTTGATATTTTGAAAGATGCTTCTGCTACAGCGATTTATGGATCGCGTGGAGCAAATGGTGTTATATTGATAACAACCAATAAAGGAGTAAAGGGTGCAGCGCCTCAGATAAGTTACAATGGCTATTATGGTGTAGGTAAAGCTATTTATTACCCTATGATGAATGGATCTGAGTTTGTAGCTCTCCGTAAAGCATCAAATAGATACACTACCAACGGTCCGGATGAATCTAATGATGTAAATACAAATTGGCAGTCATTGTTTTATACAACTGCAACTACACAAAGTCACGATTTAAATGTTTCTGGAGGTAACGATAAAGGTACTTACAAGTTTGGAGCAAATTACTACAAAAATCAAGCAGTAATTCCTGGTTCAAATTATAATCGTTATGCTATCCGAGGTTCTCTTGATCAGGAAATAGGTAAATATATTAAGGTTGGATTTACCACGAATACAAATTATAATGTAACCAATGGTGCTAGTTTGGGAATGTATGGTGTATTGAGCTTGTCGCCTATTACCAATCCATACAATACTGATGGAACTTATAAAAAGGTTATAAGTATGGTGATGGATAATCAATATGTTATGACTAAAGGCAATATTGAAAATTTGGGAGATACGTGGAAAGATCAAAAAAAGGCGTTGGGTTCATATAACTCTTTATATGCCGAATTAAAAGTTCCGGGAGTGGAAGGTTTGAAATATCGGACCAATGTTGGGGCGAACTTCAACTTTAGTAACGCCGGCACGTATTCAGGTGTTGGAGTTATGAGTTCTTCAATTACAACTCCATCATCTGCTAGCCTCAGTAACTCATATAGCACAGATTGGTCGGTAGAAAACATGTTGACCTACGATAGAGCTTTCGGGAAACATAGAGTGAATGCAGTAGCAATGTACTCATCTGAACAAAACTTTTACAACAGTACATATGTATCTGCAACAAATATTCCAGCGGACAACTTGCAGTTTTATAATCTAGGGCAATCTGCCTCAAGCGATATTACTATTAATCCAAATTATCAGGGATATACAGTATGGGGCTTGCAGTCTTGGATGGGACGTGTAATGTATTCTTTTGACGACCGTTATATGATAAGTGTTACCGGACGCGCAGATGGTTCATCAAGATTAGCACCAGGACATCAGTGGCATACATATCCTGCAGTCTCAGTAGGCTGGAACATCAATAAAGAATCGTTTATGAAGGATATAACCTGGATTAATGCGTTAAAGTTACGTGCAGGTTATGGACAAACGTCTAACCAAGCTGTTTCTCCTTACTCTACACTGGGATCATTAAATACTACCCCATATAATTTTGGAACTTCTTACCTTACAGGGTATAATGTTAAAACAGTTCCGAATCCTAAATTGGGTTGGGAGTATTCTATAACGAAGAATTTTGCAACAGACTTTTCGTTGTTAAATAACCGTTTGTCAGGTACTTTTGAATATTATATAACAGATACCAAAGATCTTTTGATGAATGTGAATTTACCACCTACATCTGGCGTTAGCAGCTATACTGCGAATGTAGGTTCAACCCAAAATAAAGGATTCGAATTGTCTCTTAACGGTGTGATATTAGATAACCTCAATGGATGGACTTGGGAGGTTGGCGCTAACGTGTATCGTAATGTTAATAAAATTACAGCACTCGCTTCAGGAGCAACCCGAGATGAATCCAATGGTTGGTTTGTAGGCTCTTCAATTAATAGTATTTACGATTTTAAGAAAGTTGGTCTTTGGAATGCTACTGATGCTGATTATAAATATTTTAGCATGTTTGAGAAGGGGACGACTTCAACACTAGGTATGATTAAGGTTCAGTACACGGGCACTTATAATGCAGATGGTTCACCAACAAGGGAAATTGGACCAGCTGACAGACAAATTATCAATCTTGATCCTGATTTTCAAGGTGGTTTTAATACCCGTGTAGCCTATAAAGGATTTGACTTGAATGTTGTAGGTGGCTTTCAAAGTGGAGGTATTCTTATCAGTACACTTTATGGATCGGGTAGTTACCTAAATATGCTGACAGGGCGTAGAGGTAATATAAAAGTTGACTACTGGACGCCAACAAATACAGGTGCAGCTTTCCCTAATCCTGCTGGACCATTAAGCGGTGATAATCCAAAATATGGTCAACTATTGGGTTACTTTGATGCATCATATGTAAAAATCCGTACCATAACGTTGGGATATAACTTCTCACAAAAATGGTTGAAATATGCCGGAATTCAAAAACTACGTCTTTATGGAACTGTACAGAACCCATTCACACTGTTCTCACCTTATCACAATTTGTCAGGAATGGATCCGGAAACTAACTCATATGGGGATGGAAATTCGGCAGTTGCTTCTTACAACAAACGTATACTAACTGTTGGTTTTAATACACCTTCAACTCATAACTTCTTAATGGGTATTAACATAACATTTTAAATAAAACGAGATGAAAAGTAAATATATAAAATCTTTAATAGGAACAGCCCTAGTATCTATGTTCCTTGTGGCATGCTCGTCTGATCTTCTGACTGAGAATCCGCGAAATTTTTTCACGCCCGATTATTTCAAAACGAAAGCTGGAGTTCAAGGAGGGGTGACTTCATTGTATGCTAACCTGCGATATCTGTACGGACAAGCTTACTATTACAATGCTTGTGAGACAGGTACCGATGAAGCTACATGGGGCGCTAGTGCAGATGGAAACTTTACAGCAATGGACTATTCAGGTGCAGCAACTTTTGATGCAACATCGTACCCAATTTCGATATTATGGGGAACAGTCTATTCTAACATCAATACAGCAAGTGGTATTATTGAGAATGCTTCGCTGGTAAATGAGAGCAAAAAGGGAACTTCGGATACGATCCCTGGTTCTCTAATTTCTGAAGCCAATTTTTTTCGCGCATTTGATTACTTTTTGTTAGTGCAAAAATATGGTGGAGTGCCTTTGGATTTTGGTTCTGGAGAATTGAAGTTTAATACAAATCCCGTTAGAACATCGGTACGTAATACTGTACCTCAGGTTTATACTAAATGTATATTTCCTGATCTGATTACAGCGGTGAATAAATTGCCTACATCACAACGTCTGACTGGTACAGTAACTAAGCAAGTTGCTCAATTAATCTTGGCTAAAGCCTATTTGACTTATGCTTGGTGGCTTCAAAACCCAAACAACATTCCAACTTATCCATTATGTGACAGAACTGATCCTAACGGAAAAGATGCGGCCTGGTATTTTCAACAAGCTTACAATATTGCCACTGCTGCAATTGCTAATCCAGGATCATATGGTTTAGTGGCAACATATTATGATGTTAATTTGGGACAGAATGATCGAAACAAAGAAGTGATGCTTTATGCTGACCATACACAATCAAGTGAGCAATATAACGGTGGTAGTCTTACTTATGGTGGTAGTGCTCCCGATAATTTTGCAAGTTGGATGTTGACATGGAATTATCCTAATATCAGAAGTTCAGGGGTTAGTTCTGTTGTGCGTGTATCTACGCAAGACTTAGGGCGCCCATGGGTACGTATGGCACCGCCTATTGACGTATTTACTAATACCTTTGCAGACAAAACGAATGATTCTCGTTATGACGGAACCTTTACAACTGTTTATCATGCTAACTGGCCTATGGGTGGCAATACCAGTACTTCTTTAGTTAATGCAAACGGCATGTCAATTGTTCCAGGGAATCCAGTACTTTCTTTCTTAAGCACAGATGATCCATCTATCGTTTATCCGGCTGACAAAACAGCAGGCATAAGCAATGTTGGTGCTGGTATAATGCCCGGAAGAGCTGATTATGTTGTTGGTCCAAGTGCTATAAGTAGAATTGTATATCCTGGCATTTGGAAACTAGGACCTTATCGTACAGATAATGGTACCGGAATAGGAAACCCGAATGCAGGTAGTACACGTCCTTTCCCAATTGACAAGTTCTCGGAACTATTCTTCATAGCAGCCGAAGCAGCTGTGAAGGGAGCAACCACAACGGCTATAACTGGTACATATGCTAATGATGGAACTGCTAGAGGATTGATAAACGTGATTCGTGCACGTGCAGGAAAATGGAGGTATAGCAACGCGCAAAATGCTGTTGTAATTGCTGATAATAGTGCCGCAATGGTTGCTGCAACTCCGGCAACTATAGATATCAACTATATTTTGGCCGAGCGTTCACGTGAGTATTACGGCGAAGGGCATCGTATCTTCGATTTGAGGCGCACTCAAACATGGGCAGATATTGCCGGTACTTACCGTATCTGCGGAAAAGATATAGGAGATCATAAGATTCAAACTGTGACACGTACAATATTACCAAAACATTATTTGGATCCTATCCCACAAGGCCAGATTGATGGTATGGATATGACAACTGCAGAAAAAGCAGCTTATCAAAATCCTGGTTATTGATTAAATAATTAATTTATGGCTGATTGGGATTAATAAATAATCTGATCCCAATCGGCCATAATTTTATCAAACAATATATTTTCTAAGCAGTAGGTAAACTGTAAAATCCCAGCATCAATCTCGTTTCATAACAACTGAGATGTAAGAATCTCACAACCAAAATTACCGCTCAATTTGCTACATTCCCAGTAAATGCAAGTGATAAAAATGCCACAATCAACTGTAGTGTATAGAGAATAATACGAATATTGGCAAATGAAAACTACTCAAATACACACAAATAAATCAAAAGTAGAAGAATATAAGATAATGAAACAGTTAATGTGGCACTCGCTACACAAAGTATTGCATCAATAAAATTGGTCTTACAGTATAACTATGGATAATAACTAAATAGCATAAAATTATACTTATGATTTTAAAAATGAGAATAAACAATTTGTTGAAACTGCAGTTAGGTTTCTTGGCTTATCTGGGAATGGTTTTATTGTTTCCATCAAATGCTTCTGCTATTGGAGTACCAACCTATATTTCAACATTGGGTGGTAAAGACTTATTTACATTATCAGCCTCCGGAAAGTCAACCACATTGTGCATCAACTCTAAAGATTATCCGGGTGTAATACGTGCCTTGAAAGATTTAAAATCCGATATTGGCAAAGTAACCAACAATGAACCTAAAATTTTATTTGACGAACTACCGCATCAAAAGGAAGTAGTAATAGTTGGAACGCTAGGTAAAAACCAAGTTATTGACCAGCTAATAAAAAATAAAAAACTTAACATTAAAGAGATAGCTGGCAAGTGGGAAGCTTTCAGCATCCAAACAGTCGAAAACCCATTTCCGGGTATTGATAAAGCTCTTGTTATTGTTGGTAGCGACAAACGTGGAACTATTTACGGTATTTACGATTTGTCGGAACAAATAGGCGTTTCGCCCTGGTATTTCTGGGCAGATGTTTCTATTGATCACAAAGACGCACTATACGTCAAGTCAGGGACATATACCCAACATCCTAGCGTGAAATACCGGGGAATCTTTATTAATGACGAAGCGCCTGCCCTCACCGGCTGGATTAAAGAAAAATATGGAATGGCTAAACCCTCTCAAAATCCTCCTGTTGGCAATATGGTAGTGAACTATGGTCATGAATTTTACACACACATTTTTGAGTTGATGCTCCGGATAAAAGCCAATTATCTTTGGCCAGCCATGTGGAGTAATGCTTTTAACGAAGATGACTCTGAAAATCCACGCCTTGCTGATGAATATGGTATTGTAATGGGTACCTCACATCAGGAACCGATGATCCGCTCACAACAAGAATGGGATAGACGATACTATACAACGATTGGACATTGGAATTACAATAAACATCCAGACATCATGGAAAATTTCTGGCGTGAAGGGGTGCGACGCAATAAAAAATACGAAAGTGTAATCACTATGGGACTTCGCGGAGCAAATGACTCGGAGATGGGCGGTGACTTAAAATCTAATATAGCGATGGTAGAAAATATTGTCAATAAGCAACAACAGATTATCCGTGAGGAAATCAATATAGATTTAACTAAAGTCCCTCAATCTTGGTGTTTATATAAAGAAATAATGGAGTATTACAACGAAGGCATGCGTGTACCCGACAATATAACGCTTTTGTGGTCGGATGATAACTGGGGAAATATCCGCAGGCTACCCACCCCTGAAGAACGTAAACGAAGTGGTGGCGCTGGAGTGTATTATCACTTCGACTATCACGGAGACCCGCGAAGCTATGAATGGATTAACACCAATCCTATTGCTAAAATATGGGATCAAATGTCACTTGCCAAACAATATGGCGCTGATAATATCTGGATAGTAAACGTAGGGCATTTCAAAGGCTACGAATTACCTATGGAATATTTTATGAGCCTTGCCTGGAATACTGAAAAATGGACAAACTCCAATATCAATGAGTACATCCGTTTGTGGGTTACCCGTGAGTTCGGACCAACATACGCTGGTGAAATTGCAGATATTATTTCAAAATACACAAAATATAACGGTCGAAGAAAACCGGAATCGTTATCACCGCAGACATATAGCTTAGTGAATTATAATGAAGCGGAAAACGTGGTCTCTGAATTTAATCAAATTACGGCTCAAGCCGAAGCTATTTATAATAAGTTGCCTCAGGAAAAACGAGATGCCTTTTATCAGATAGTCCTGTTTCCTACAAAAGCCAGTGCAATAGTCAACGAAATGTATTTGGCTGCAGCTAAAAACAACCTGTATGCAAGTCAGAAACGCGCGAGTGCTAACGACATGGCAACTCAAACCAGAGCCCTGTTTCAAGCTGATACAGACTTAATGGCTTATTACAATCGTGAGTTTGCCGGCGGGAAATGGAATCACTTTATGGATGAGACTCACATCGGATATACCGATTGGGCACCCCCTAAAGTAAACAATTTAAATGCTATCAAACTGGTTAAAGTTGAAGTTCCAGACTCAGCGTCAATGGGTGTCAGTTTAGAGGGAAACGAAGCGAGCTGGCCTAATGCTACTGAAAAAGCTGTTTTACCAGAATTTGATATTTTTAATGGCCGTCAACACTATATCGAAATTTTCAACAGGGGGAAAGCATCTTTTGAATACACCATAACAGCCAATGTTCCATGGCTTACTTTTAGCGAAAGCAAAGGAACTATGACAAACAAAGACAAACGAATTTTAGTGAATCTGGATGAGTCAAAATTGCAGAAAGGTAAAACTGAAGGTGTAATTAAAATTGCAGGTGCCGGCAAGGAAGTGTATATTGTGATTAGTGCATTTAACCCAACTGAAGTAAACAGAGAGAATCTAAAAGGCTTTATTGAAAGTGGAGGTTTAGTCTCTATTGAGGCAGAACATTTTTCTAAGAATATCGAACAAGGTGAAAGAAAATGGATCAAAGTTGACGATTACGGTCTTACTTTATCAGGGATGAGAGCTACAGCTCCGGCTAATGCTCCGGCAGCAACAATTGGGAAAGACGCTCCATGCCTGGAGTATCCTGTGTACATGTTCTCTAAAGATACTGTTCAAATTACTCTAATCACGTCACCTCTTCTAAACTTTATGCCCGGACGCGATATTAAATTTGCTATTTCGTTTGATGACGAGACCCCGCAGTACATTACGAATGTTCCTGATAAATTCAAAGTGCATTACTCAAATCCGGCATGGGCACAGACCGTTGTAAAACAATCTCGTTGGTGTACAACAACTCTAAAAGTAACTAACTCTGGCTATCATACATTGAAGCTTTGGATGATTGATCCAGGTGTGATTGTACAAAAGATTATAATAAACGCGGGAGGGCTAAGACCAAGTTATTTAGGGGCACCGGAGAGTAAGAACCTTATTAAAATGTAATATTTTATCTGCTTGTAGAATGATAAGAATAAATAATATAATGATGAATAACAGGATTAAATTATTGATTGTGATGTCATTCTTTGCAATTCAGTTATTTGCACAGGTAAAGTTGCCAAAACTGATCAGTGATGGAATGATTTTGCAACGAGATGTAAATGTGAAGATTTGGGGTTGGGCAGATAATGGTGAGAAGATAAAACTGGCATTCAAAGGAAAAAATTATGAAACGGTTGCCAATAAACAAGGAGAGTGGGAGGTGAAGTTGCCTAAGCAGGTGGCTGGAGGCCCGTACTCGATGACAGTTAAAGGCAGTAAGAATGAAGTTACAGTAAATGATATATTGATTGGTGATGTTTGGCTTGCTTCCGGGCAGTCTAACATGGAATTGCCCATGAGGCGGGTGAGCCCGTATTATCCAAAAGAGATTGAAAATTCTGAATGTAAGTATATCAGGATGTTCTACGTTCCTCAAAAATATAATTTTAATATTCAGCAAACTGATTTGGAATCCGGTTCGTGGAAAAGTGCTAATCCACAAAATGTACTTGAATTCTCAGCAGTGTCATACTTCTTTGCAAAGAATATTTACGACACCTATAAAGTGCCGGTTGGAATTATTAATGCCAGTTTGGGAGGCTCGCCTGCAGAGGCCTGGTTAAGCGAAGAGGCTTTAAAATCGTTCTCGGATTATTATGATGAACTCCAGCGGTTTAAAAGCAAAGAACTAATAAATAAAATAGAGAGTGAAGATAATGCTCGAATAGCAGGCTGGTATTCGGAATTAAATAAAAGTGACGAAGGAAATAAATCAGCTGATACTCGTTGGTCCAAGCCGGAACTAAATGTGTCCGATTGGAAAACAATGAGAATTCCCGGATATTGGACTGACATTGACCCTGAAATAAGAAACGGGGTTGTTTGGTTCCGCAGGAAGATTAATGTTCCGGTAACATTAACAGGAAAGCCTTCAACTCTTATTCTGGGCAGGATTGTGGATGCCGATTCGGTTTTTGTGAATGGAACATTTATAGGGACAACCAGTTATCAGTATCCACCCAGGCGCTATCCTATCCCTGCAGGGCTGTTGAAAGAGGGTGAAAACACCATTGTGATTCGTGTGGTGAGTAATATAGGCAAAGGTGGATTTGTTTCAAATAAACGATATGTTATTGAAAGCGCTACTGATACGCTTGATTTGACTGGTGAATGGTACTTTAAGCAAGGGGCTAAAATGAATCCACTGGGTGGACAGACTTTTGTCAGATGGAAACCGGGCGGATTGTACAATGCCATGATTGCTCCGCTGACGAATTATTGCTTGAAAGGATTTCTCTGGTATCAGGGCGAATCCAATACAGGAAAACCACTGGAATACACCGCGCTTTTGTCTCAGCTAATTCAAAGTTGGAGGAGTGTGTGGTTGGACAAAAACTTACCGTTTTTATATGTTCAACTACCCAATTATATGAAGCCGGTGAGCGAGCCGGGAGAAAGTAACTGGGCATTGTTCAGGGAGTCTCAGTTTAAAACCTTATCCATCCCTAATACTGGTATGGCGGTGGCAATTGATTTGGGCGAAGGAAATGACATTCATCCGGTAAATAAAAAGCCTGTTGGTGAAAGACTTGCCTTATTGGCAAAAGGAATGGCTTATGCTGCGAAAGACGTTGTAAGTTCTGGCCCACTGTACCAATCGATGAAAATTGAAAAAGACAGTATCATCATTTCCTTTAAAAATATAGGAAGTGGTTTAATAATAAAAAGAGGTAAAAACCTAAATAATATTGCAATTGCAGGTCTGGATGGAAAATTTGTTTGGGCGTCGGCAAAGGTAACCGGAAATAAGTTGGTGGTTTGGAGCAATAAAGTTTCAAATCCGGTTGCGATTCGGTATGCTTGGGCTGACAACCCTGAAAATGCAAATCTTTATAACAAAGAAGGTTTGCCTGCATCTCCTTTCAGGACAGATAGTTGGAAATAATGTATAAATTAATCAAAAATAAATCAATGAAATCAACAACACAAAAAGTATCCTTGGGAGAGAAAATTGGATACAGCTTAGGGGATGGGTCTGCAAATTTGGTTTTCCAAATGATGATGACATTTCAATTATTTTTCTATACCGATGTATTTGGAATAAAGGCCACTGCAGCAGGTATGATTTTATTGATAGCCCGTGTATTCGATGCTTTTGTCGATCCCATGGTTGGAATTCTGTCCGACCGAACCAATACCCGTTGGGGTAAGTATCGTCCATGGGTATTATGGACTGCAATACCATTTGCAATATTCTTTGTACTTGCATTCTCTACACCCGATTTGACTGAAAGATGGAAAATTTTATATGCAGGTGTTACCTATATTCTATTGATGTCGGTTTATTCGTTTAATAATACCCCATATTCATCTTTAGGAGGTGTGATGACCAGCAACATAAAAGAACGTACAAGCATTGCCTCAGTTCGTTTTGTTACCGCAACAATTGCCACCTTTATCATTCAGGGTCTTACGTTACCTTTGGTAGCCAAATTCGGACATGGAGATGCTCAAAAAGGTTGGTTTATAACTATAACTTTGTTTGCCGTGATTGTGGTTGGGTTATTTGTTATTACTTTCTTAACGACTAAGGAACGGATTACACCACCGGTAAATCAAAAAACTTCTGTAAAGCAGGATTTTAAGGATGTTTTAGGTAATCGTCCTTGGAAAGCCATGTTTGCATTAACTTTGTTCTTATTTATTACCTTGTCTTTGTGGGGGAGTAGCATGTCGTATTATTTTAATTACTTTGTAGACAAAGATGCGTTGTTTGTATTTCTTCGGAATATAGGTTTGGTAAGTGATGCCGGTCAAAGTTATGGTGTGTGGCATCATTTTCTGGATGCATTTGGGTTGATAGCAAAAGATAATTCGACTGTTTTTGCCGTGGGTTTCAGTCTCTTTAATATGATTGGACAGCTTGTAACGCTTGCCGGAGTAATTCTGTTATCACAATTTCTTTCCAATATCTTCGGAAAACGCAATGTGTTTATTGTTTGCCTGTCACTGACGGCTCTGTTTACAGCAATGTTTTTCATGGTGTCGCCCAAAAGCATAGGATTGATCTTTGTTATAAATATATTGAAAAGTATGGCTTATGCTCCAACCATCCCTCTACTTTGGGCCATGATGGGCGATGTGGCTGATCATTCGGAATGGGTTAATCATCGCAGGGCTACAGGTTTTGTGTTTGCTGGAATCGTTTTCGCATTGAAAGCCGGACTTGGCATTGGTGGAGCCATTTGTGGTGGTATCATTGATTCTTTCGGGTTTGTCCCCAATACGGTGCAAAGCACTTCGGCTATAGTTGGCATTCGTTTGACAGCTAGTCTTATACCTGCTGTGACTTTCGTGATTGGAGTTGTTGCACTTTTCTTTTACCCAATTTCGACCAGCATGAACGAAACATTGCAGAAAGAACTTGCTGAGCGCAGAAATAAGCAAAGTGTAGAAGAACCAGTTAAAGAAGTTTATACAGAAATAGAAGTATTATAAAATGAAAAGTATCAACCAAATTTGTGCAGTTTGTTATATTCCCTGTTTTTGTAGCAAAAGCCATATTTATTAATAGAGTAAAAATGAAAGAACCCAAATATCTTGTCAAAAATCTGTATACCGCCGATCCTTCGGCGCATGTATTTAATGGTAAAATATATATATATCCGTCACACGATATTGAATCAGGCATTGCTGAAAATGATAATGGCGATCATTTCGATATGCGCGATTATCACGTCTTCTCGATGGAAGATATTGATGGAGAAGTGATTGATCATGGTGTAGTACTCGATGTGAAGAACATTCCGTGGGCTGGCCGTCAATTGTGGGCTCCGGATGTGGCCTGTAAAAATGGGAAATATTATCTCTATTTCCCGCTAAAGGATAAGAACGATATTTTTCGCATCGGTGTGGCTGTCAGTGATAAGCCGGAAGGCCCGTTTGTGCCACAAAGTGACCCGATAAAAGGTAGCTTTAGCATTGATCCGGCTGTTTTAGAGGATAATACAACTGATTTTTATATTTATTTCGGAGGTTTGTGGGGTGGTCAGCTTCAGCGTTACCGCAATAACAAAGCAATTGAAAGTCCCACTGAACCAGCTGATGAAGAGCCTGCTTTGTGTGCCTGTGTGGCAAAACTGAGTGATGATATGCTCGGATTTACCGAAGAGCCACGCGACGTGGTTATTTTGGATGAAAGTGACAAACCATTGAAAGCTGGCGATCATGACCGCCGTTACTTCGAAGGGCCTTGGATGCATAAATACAGCGGTAAGTATTATTTCTCTTATTCAACGGGAGATACCCACAAACTATGCTATGCCATAGGCGATAATCCCTACGGGCCATTCAAGTACGCCGGTGTGATTCTGACTCCGGTGGTGGGATGGACCACCCATCATTCAATCGTTGAGTTCAAAGGGAAATGGTATCTTTTTCATCATGATAGTGTCCCTTCGGGAGGCAAAACATGGTTGCGAAGCATCAAAGTCGTTGAGTTGGAATATAATCCGGATGGAACGATAAAAACGATCGATGGAGGTGGTGATCACTAGTCATTTTATTATTTCTCATAGATGAATAAGCGTATATTTGTATCGCAAATTACGGATAGATCAAAATTAGTTATCTTTAAAATGATTCGAAAATTAGCACTCTATTTTCTCTTGTTTTTGGCTGTTTCGTACCTGAAGGCCGAAGATGGCCATCAACTGTGGTTGCGTTTTGATAAAACAAAAACGAATCCTCAACTTTTTTCAGCATTAAGAGCGGATAAAAATTTGTTTGCTGTTGAAGAATTTCAGCGTGACTGGACTGAAATGGCGGGAAAACCACTTGCAATGGAGAATCACTTAATAGATAATGTGTTGGTGATAGGTGATTTAAAAGATAAGGTTGTAGCTTCTTTTGGATTAAAAAATGATTTGATCCGGCTTGGAGACGAAGGATATGTGATTAAAACATTTCTTCAGAAGAATAAAAAAGTAACTGTAGTTGCTTCTGCCAGTAAGAACGGATTGCTTTACGGTGTTTTCCATTTGCTAAGATTAGTTCAGACGAATGAATTTTCAGAGAATATTGCCGTTTCCGAAAAGCCTTCGTATAAAGTTCGTATTCTCAATCATTGGGATAATCTGGATGGAAGCGTTGAGCGTGGTTATGCCGGACATTCTATTTGGAAATGGGATGAACTGCCTGACAAGATTTCACCGCGATACAGAGAATATGCGCGGGCTAATGCTTCTATCGGGATCAATGCCGTTGTATTGAATAATGTAAACGCTTCACCTCAAATGCTTTCTGCTGATGTTTTAAATAAAGTGAAAGTTGTTGCCGGTGAACTGCGCCCGTATCATATAAAAGTCTATTTGTCAATCAACTTCTCATCTCCCAAGGAACTGGGAGGTTTGCCTACTTCTGATCCGTTGAATCCGGAAGTCAGAACTTGGTGGAATCAAAAAGTCTCTGAAATATATAGACTGATTCCCGATTTCGGAGGGTTTCTTGTAAAGGCTAATTCCGAAGGTCTTCCGGGGCCGATGGATTATGGGCGCACGCATGTCGACGGTGCAAATATGTTGGCCGATGCGCTGAAACCTTATGGCGGATTGCTTATGTGGCGTGCTTTTGTTTACGAACCGGGTGATGACCGTGCCAAACTTGCCTATAAAGAATTCGTAAAATTCGATGGACAATTTCACGACAACGTTATTATTCAGGTGAAAAATGGACCAATTGACTTTCAGCCCCGTGAACCTTTTAGCGCTTTATTTGGCGGATTGAAACAGACTAAAATAATGCCGGAGTTTCAGATAACGCAGGAATATCTGGGGCAATCCAACCATTTGGTGTTCCTTTCCACCATGTGGGAAGAATGTCTTAAGGCCGATACGTATTGCAAAGGTGCAGGCTCTACAATTGGTAAAATTACAGATGGAACGCTGTATGGAAATGATATGTCGGCTATTGCCGGTGTAGCCAATATTGGTGAGGATGTGAACTGGTGTGGGCATCACTTTGCACAGGCCAATTGGTATGCTTTTGGCCGGTTGGCATGGAATAATAAGTTGACTTCGGAGCAAATTGCACAAGAGTGGATTAAAATGACTTTTACAGCCAAAGATTCATTTGTGAAAACGGTGGCCGGTTTGATGCTCAGATCGCGTGAAGCGGCGGTTGATTATATGATGCCTATGGGACTTCATCACCTTTTTGCGTGGGGACATCATTATGGACCGGAACCGTGGTGTGCCATTGCAGGCGCCCGTCCGGATTGGTTGCCATCGTATTATCACAAAGCAGATTCAGTCGGGCTGGGATTTGACCGGACTACCACGGGAAGTGATGCTGTGTCTCAGTATGCCTCTCCATTAAAGGAGCAATACAATGGTTTGTCAACCTGTCCCGAAAATCTTATTTTGTGGTTTCATCATGTGCCGTGGGATTACCGGATGAAAAACGGACGAACGATGTGGGAGGAACTTTGCTACCGCTATGATTCGGGTGTGAATGAGGTTCGCGATTTTCAAAAAATATGGGATAATGCTGAAAATTACGTAGATGCTCAGCGATTCTCGGAAGTACAATCGAAATTGAGAATTCAGGCGCATGATGCCGTTTGGTGGAAAGATGCTTGTTTACTCTATTTTCAAACCTATTCCAAGCGTCCGATTCCTTCTGATATTGAGCGCCCTGTACATGATCTGGACGAATTGAAAAAAATAAAACTGGATTTAAAACATCATAATTAATAGATAAGAGTATGGAAAAGACCTGGCGTTGGTTTGGAAAAAACGACAATATAACGCTTGATATGCTTAGGCAGATTGGAGTGGAAGGAATTGTCACCGCTTTGCATGAGATTCCAAATGGTGATGTTTGGACTTTAGAAGCGATAACCAATCTGAAAACTTACATAGAGAGCCATGGATTGCGGTGGTCAGTCGTAGAGAGCTTGCCTGTATCTGAAAGCATTAAATATGCCGGTGCAAGCAGGCAGCAATTGATTGAGAATTATAAAATAAGCCTGTCCAATCTTGGAAAAGCGGGAATTAAAACGGTTTGTTACAACTTCATGCCGGTTATTGACTGGATACGTACCGATTTGAATTTTAAATTGGCCGATGGTACTTCGACGCTTTATTTTGACAAAGTTCGTTTTGCCTATTTTGATTGCTATATTCTAAATCGGGCAGGAGCGGAGCATGATTATTCGGAAGAAGAAATGAAGCTGGTGAATGAACTGAATACAACCATCACAGAGGCAGAAAAGGCGGAATTAATCAATACTATTATTGTGAAAACGCAGGGCTTTGTCAATGAGAATTTTAAAGGGAATGTTCAAAAGCCAGTGGAACTGTTCAATGAATTGTTAGCACTTTACAAAGGCATTGATAAAGACCAATTACGTGAAAACCTGAAGTATTTTCTCCAAAGCGTAATTCCCACGGCCGAGGAATTTGGCGTAAATCTTTGTATCCATCCGGACGATCCTCCATTTCCTGTGTTAGGTTTACCTCGTATTGTTGGTAATGCGGAAGATATAGCCTGGATATTGAATGCAGAAAAAAGTAAAAACAATGGCTTTACTTTTTGTGCAGGATCTTTGAGTTCGGGCTTGCATAACGATGTTCCTGCAATGGCCCGGCAGTTTGCTGATCGAACTCATTTTGTTCATTTGCGAAGCACTGATGTTGCAGCTAACGGGAATTTTATGGAAGCGTCGCATCTCGAAGGACGTGGGCATTTGGTTGAATTGGTACGGATCTTCGAGAAAGAGAATCCGGGTTTGCCAATGCGGGTTGACCATGGAAAACTGATGCTGGACGATGCCAATACGAAGCACAATCCGGGATATTCATTTCACGGACGGATGTATGCCTTGGCTCAGGTTTCGGGGATTATGGCAGCCGTTAGAACAGAGTTGCCGGATTAATTATTATTAGATGATTTATGCTGAAAGTAGAAATAAATTTATTGCTGATTAAAATTAAAATAAGATGAATGATCAATTTAGTATTAAAGGAAAAGTTGCTGTAATTACCGGTGCAGGTGGTGTGTTGGGAGGCAGTATTGCAAAAAGTTTTGTCAAGGCAGGAGCTAAGGTGGTGGCCATGGATATTCGCAAAGAAAATCTTGATGCCCGCGCAAAAGAGCTGATAGCAGAAGGCGGTGAAGTAATCGGAGTTTTAGGAAATGTACTTGACATCCCGAGCCTTGAAAATGCAGCTAAAGAAATTATTGAAGAATGGGGGCGGATTGACATTTTATTAAATATAGCAGGAGGAAATATACCTGGTGGGACATTAAATGAAGACCAGACATTTTTTGATATGAAAATTGCCGATTGGGATAAAGTAACCAACCTGAATATGAATGGAACGGTTTACCCGAGCTTCGTATTTGGGCGCTATATGGCAGAGCAAAAATCGGGAAGCATTATCAATATTTCTTCTATGGCGGCACTGCAGTCAATTACCCGTGTGCCGGGATATTCGGCGGCTAAAGCTGCAGTAAGCAATTTCACTATGTGGCTGGCTCTGGAAATGGCGAATAAATTTGGCGATGGAGTACGTGTAAACGCAATAGCTCCGGGCTTTTTCATTGGTGATCAGAATCGGAATGTGCTTATTAATCCAGATGGAACTTTGACCGAACGTAGTGTAAAGGTAATTGCGAATACGCCTATGCGCCGTTTTGGTGATATAAACGAACTGAATGGAGCTGTTCAATTTCTGTGTTCCGAAGCAGCTAGCTTCATTACCGGTGTAGTACTACCGGTTGATGGTGGATTTAGCTCATTTAGTGGTGTTTAATTCTAAATGTTGAAAATTGTCAACTTGTTGTTGGCAAAACTGTTAGTTGTTTATTTTAAATCAATTTCTGGGTTGTGATATGAGAAATTATTGTTCAAATACTTCGAAAAACTTTATTCTTCGTAAACTTGTCATTGCTGGAATGTCGTTGTTAGTCGCTTCGTATGCGCTAACGCAAACCTGGGATTCAGTAAAATAATTGTTGTGCACAAAAATAAAAGACCTATAATCAAACGATTATAGGTCTTTTTTATTCAAGAGGGGATAAAATTTCCTTTACAGTATTATCCTTATCAAGTTTACTTGCTACTATTTATAAATTTCCATCAGAATTCTTTTATTGAATGCTATTCAATAGATTCAGTTTTCCATCGTCAACCAATTTGATAATCAACTCTCCAAACAAAGTATTCTGCCAGGCAAACCAGGGTCGAGTATAATTGCTTGCGTCATCTTTATGGAAGGACTCATGCATAAAACCAGTTTCGGCATCGGTATTCAAAAGCATTTTGATGCAGGTTCTGATTTCTTCATCGTTTGTGCTGGTAAAAGCTCTCATCATAATGCTCATGGGCCATATCATATCATATCCTACGTGTGGTCCACCAATGCCTTCGCCTGCTTTTCCTTTGAAGAAATACGGGTTATCTTTGCTCCAAACAAATTTACGTGTGTTTTGATAAATCGGATTGGTCACACGCAGGTCGCCCATATATGCCAATCCCAATAAACTGGGAACATTGGCATCATCCATGAGCAATTGATTGCCAAAACCATCAACCTCGAATGCATAAATCTTTCCGTATTTTGGATGATTGTAGATTGCATATTTGTTGATCGCTGTCTCAACTTCTTTTGCCAAGCTGTTACATTTAGCCGACAAAGCTGTGTTTTTGTTGACGATAGCCAGTATTTCTGCTGCTTTTCTCAACGAAGTAATTGCAAAGAAATTGGATGGTATAAGAAACTGAAAGGTAGTTGCATCATCAGACGGACGAAAGGCAGAGGCAATCAGTCCAACCGGATTTACCGGATTGCCCAGACCATTGTTGGAGTTTGTGTCCAACTGGCGATCAGTTTTCCGTTGAAATTTATAAGGTCCGACTCCATTTTTTCGTTGTTGCTCGGTAAAGGTTTTCAGCACTAATTCAATTGCCTTGAGCCAGTCCTCCGAAAACACACTGGCGTCGCCGGTTTCTTTCCAGTATTCATACGCCAGTCTTATCGGATAACAAAGCGAATCAATTTCCCATTTTCGCTCATGAAGATCAAGTTTCATATCCGTCATGTCCGTCATCCATTCTCCTCCGGTAGGCCCATCATTAAATGCATTGGCATAAGGATCAATGCCTATACATTTAAACTGCCGGCGAATAACTCCTGCCAACATCTTCTTCAGCTTTGGATCTTTATTGGCAAAGCGTATATATGGCCATACCTGCGCTCCGGAGTCGCGGAGCCACATGGCATGAATATCTCCGGTGTACACAAAAGTATCGTCTTGTCCATCTATTTCACGGAAATGAACCGTGGTATCCAGTGTGTTGGGAAAACAGTTCTCGAACATCCAGGCTAGTCGGGGATTTCTTAATACCCGTTTTATTGCAGCTATCTTAGCCTCTACTTCGGGAGAAACAAACAAGCGGTCTTCCATCTTAGGACGATGGGAAACATAGACTTTCGTGTTGTCGCTCACCGCAGTCACACTACTTTGTGAAGCAGTGTTGGTGGCATTTATGCTGTGGATGCCACCCAGAATGATAAAAAGCGATGCAAGCATCAACCCGGTTGGGACTAAACTTTTATTTCTTTTCATATAATAGATTATTCTTTATTCAATAATTAAATTTGATTATTCTTTATTTTGAATACTCCAGCACTACTTCAACCGGAAAATGATCGGATGGAACGCGGGCAAGATATTGTTGCAATGAAACTTCTGAAGGGAAGTTTTCTGATTTAATCTCTTTTGCATTATCTACCTTCATTCGATACGTATCTGTCAACACACCATACCGCATTACGTGCAGGTTAGGTGTAACAAAAATATGATCAATACGACTGTCAGTCTTTAAATTGGGATCGAAGTTGTTGAATGTTCCGTTGGCTGCATAGAGTACTTTCGCCAGCTTGTAGGAGTCTTGCAGTTTGGTAGAATTGTTAATCAGTGCGTAGCTTTCGCTTTGCTGATCCACATTAAAATCTCCCGTTAGAATAACCTCGTCTTTGTCACACATTTCCTTAATCTTACTCAGTACCAGTTTTGCGCTTTGTCTCCGGGCTTCTACTCCAATATGATCCATGTGGAGGTTGAAAAACCAAAAGCGAAATCCACTCTTTTTGTCCTGAAAATTTCCCCAGGTACAGATGCGGGGCAATACGGCATCCCAGCCTTTATTTGGTCGGTCTGTTACCTCCGACATCCAGAAATGCCCCGACCGGAGAAGTTTAAATTTGTCGGTTTTATAAAAAATGGGTGCATATTCTCCTTTTTCTTTTCCATCGTCGCGTCCTACACCGATATACCTATACTCCAACAAAGTGCCCAGAATATCTGTTAATTGGCTGTGTAAAACTTCCTGTGCCCCGAAAACATCAAAATCGTGAAATTGAATCATCTTACAAATAACCGGACAACGTTGTTCCCAACCATTTCCATTTGACACATCACCAGCATTCTCATAACGAATATTATAGGTGGCTACAGTTAGCTTTTGAGCATTTAAAGTTACAGTACAAAACAGCATTCCTATAACCAGAAATCTAAGAACTATTTTCTTCATTTTGTATCCAATTTAAACAGTGATTTTACTAAACAAATGTGAGTTCTTTCTAAGATAGCTTAGATTGAACTCACATTTGTTTATATTATTTCTTCAATTCAGTTGAGAATGAATAAGGGAAATCAGCATCATTTGTGCCTCGTTGCTTGTTGGGAAGGTCCGACATCTTAAACGATATCTTCGCTCCTTGAGTCAAGAGGTCTTGTGTCAGGTAATTTTTCGGAAAAAGACTTTCATTCACAGTCATCGAAGAAACATATCTATTCGTTTTTGAATTATTATCCGCTTCAATAGTTACCTGCTTCCCGTTTTCAAGATGGAGCTTTACACCTTTGAATAGTGGAGAACCTAATACATACTCGTTACTTCCGGGACAAACCGGATAAAAGCCCATGGCAGAAAATACGTACCAGGCAGAAGTTTGGCCATTATCTTCATCTCCACAATAACCGTCGGGTGCCGATGTGTATAGCTTATCCATCACTTCGCGAATCCAGTACTGTGCTTTCCAAGGCTCACCCGAATAATTGTATAAATAAAGCATGTGCTGTATAGGCTGGTTACCGTGAGCGTATTGACCCATATTCATAATTTGCATTTCGCGAATTTCATGAATAACTCCATGGTAATAACTGTCATCGAATGCCGGTGACATCACAAACACAGAATCCATCATGCGGTTAAACTCAGTTTTTCCGCCCATCAAATTAATCAATCCTTGTGGGTCGTGGAATACCGACCAGGTATAATGCCAGCTGTTTCCTTCGGTAAAAGCGTCTCCCCATTTTAAGGGATTGAATGGTGACTGAAAGCTTCCATTCTGATTTTTACCACGCATCAGTTTATGAGTAGGATCGAACAAATTTTTATAGTTCAAAGCACGTTGGGCATAAATGCCAATTTCTTTTTCGGATTTTCCCAGTTTCTTCCCCAACTTGTAGATACACCAGTCATCGTAGGCGTATTCAAGTGTTCGTGCTGCATTTTCTTTGATATCTACATCATAAGGAATATACCCTAGTTTGTTGTAGTATTCGTATCCCAAACGTCCGGTGGAATTTACTTTCGGATGGACGGCGTTCGTTCCATGTACAACAGCTTTCCATAAGGTTTCGATGTCATATCCTTTTATCTCTTTCAGATAAGCATCTGTCACTATGGATGCTGAGTTATTACCAACCATACAGCCTCTGTGACCTGGACTTGCCCACTCAGGTAAAAAACCGCTTTCTTTATACGCATTCACCAGGCCTTCTTGCATTTTTGAACCCATCGAAGGATACATTAAGTTGACAAATGGAAACAGGCAGCGGAAAGTATCCCAGAAACCAGCATCGGTAAACATGTAGCCTGATGATACTTGTCCGTTATAAGGACTGTAGTGAACCACTTTGCCTTTGGCATCAATTTCGTAAAAGCTGCGTGGGAATAGTACTGAACGATAAAGGCAGGAATAGAATGTGCGTAGATTATCGATGTTATCATCTTCTACCTCAATTTTACCTAATACCTTATTCCATTCTTTCCTGCCTTTTTCTTTTATCTGGTCAAATGAATCGTTACCAAGTTCTTTCAAATTAAGTTCGGCCTGTTCGAAACCAATGAATGACGATGCCACACGTGCATGAACAACTTCTCCTTTTTTAGTAGAAAAACCGATTACAGCTTCTGCATGTTTATCCTCAGTTTCTAGTCGATTCTGCTTCAATACACTTTCACTAACGGTTGATTTATAGCTAAACGGTTTGTCGAAAACAATCACAAAGTAATTTTTGAAATTGTCCGGTACCCCACCGTTATTTTTAGTTGTGTACCCGATAATTTTATTCTCGCTAGGGATAATCTTCACATACGATCCTTCATCGAGGGCGTCCACCACAATAAATGATTTATCGTTTTGTGGAAATGTAAACCGGAATATTGCCGCACGCATTGTTGGTGAAATTTCGGTTAGCACATCATGATCTGCCAGATATACGCTATAATAGTATGGTTTTGCAATTTCGGCTTTGTGCGAGAACCAACTGGCTCTTTTGTCTTCATCAAATTGTGGTTCACCGGTTACGGGCATAATTGCAAACTGCCCGTAATCGTTGATCCATGGACTTGGTTGGTGGGTTTGTTTAAACCCTCTGATTTTGTCGGCATCGTACGTGTATGCCCAACCATCACCCATTTTACCTGTTTGTGCTACCCAAAAGTTCATACCCCAAGGTAAAGCAATGGCTGGATAAGTGTTTCCGTTCGACAAACTATGCTTTGACTGAGAACCAACCAAGGTGTTTACATAATCTACAGGCGTGACAGACTGTGCATGTAAACAGTTAACTAATAAAACAACAATAAATAATATCTGAATCTTTCTCATATCTATTTCAACTTGTTTTCGAGCATTTTAATAAAATATCCACCCACAACTGAACGTGCCTGAAATCCACGTTGGTTCGGCTTGTCTGTAAATACCCAATCTGACATAGGAATACGGTCAGTTGTCTCGTTCATAAACAAGTGCACTGGTTGAATGAATTGTTCAAAAGTAGACTTGTCATTGGCCAGTGTTGCAGTCCACATAATCCAGTCAGTCTTGGTATAAGTTTCTCTGTTATCAAGTGGCAAACCGTACTTATTTTGTTTAGTTAAGTAGTATTTTATTTCTTTTTCTGCAATTTCTTTTGGGAAGATATTAGTTTTTAAAAGTTTATCCCAAACAAGATTGTATTTTTGACTCCAGGTGCCTTGTTTGTCGAAAGTCAAACGATAGTGATCTCCATCGTTCGCAAGCTTTTCCCATTCTGCAGCCATTTCTTTTGCTTTTGTATAGTACGTTTTAGCCAGCTCTTTTTTACCCAACATGTCAGCCATGTAGGCATACGATGCAACTCCCATAATAGCTTTGATAGAAAGATTGGTGTTGTGTGCAAAGTGGCCGGCAAAATCATCGGTACAAAGTTGATTTTCCGGATTAAGACCTTTTTCAACCAAATAGTCGGTCCATGTAGTTAATACGTTCCAGTGTTTTTCTGCATACCTCCCATTCCCTTCTGTGGCAGCTACGGCAGCTGTCAGAACAAGCATATTACCTGCTTCTTCTACCGGCATATCGCCACCGTATGTTTGTCCGTTACCAACAGGATAAGTACCTATATCGTGTGAAGGAAATGGTTTTGTCCATTTACCACTCTCGCTGTAATAATAAATGAAATTCATTAATCCTTTAGCCAGTTCCGGATTGTAATATAAAAACAATGGGGATGATGGATAAGTGACATCTACAGTTCCGATAGATCCATTACTAAAGTTTTCTTTGGAGAGGAACAATAAATCACCGTTCGGAGCTTCAACCAGTTTGTGAGCAGTAATTGCCTGACGATATGCAGTAGCACATAACTCAGCATACTCCTTGCCACCTGATTGGGTTGCTTCGGTTATCAACTTTTTATCAAATACATTACATTTGTCGATTAATGATTTATATTCCTTGTTCGCTTTCTGGAATTGTCCCACGATTGTTTGGTCGTTAGTGGAATTCCAATAAGGACGAAGGTTTTTGCCAAAATACTGAACGGAATAAATATCGTCGTAACCAACCATGATTTTTCCGGCAACTGCATTGTTGACATTACCCAACGACTGTGTCAGCGATAAACGATCGGTAGCACTTTCACGCTTACTTATATTTTGTTGTTGTTTTCCATAGATAAACCCTTTTCTCAAATTGTAACTATCGCCAATATTATGGATTACGTTTTTCTTGTCGCTGGCCATGTAAAAATATCCCCAGTCAATTCTGACATCATCCCCTTTCTTGGCTAAAATCTGTTGATCGGTGCTTCCGGCTTTGAGAAAAAACAGATCTCCATCTGCAAAACCCTCCAAAGTAGCTTTTTGTAGTGGTTTGTCCAATGCCCATGCAGTAGAGGCTTCGAAATAGATACTTACATCATGAGTTTTTCCATCGTTAGAAACAGCTTCGTACGAGATGTAATTTACCGGGCGTGAAAGAAGTTTCAGGTCATCCATAAAGAGTGGCGCCGAAAAAGTCAGTTTTAAATTTACACCTCCACATTGGAAAACATAATGTGTTTGCGTAGCCTGAACATCTACCGATTTTTGTACAGCCGTTTGTGGCATTAACGCCTGATTCTCTTTTTCAACTACTAAGCCAAAATCAAGCAACCCGTTTCCAACTCTGTTGCGGCAATACCCGGCAATTATATTTTCACCCTTTTTCAGTGTTGCTAAAACCTCTCCGGATAAGGGCTGAAGAGCATTTTTTTTGCATGTATTTCCGGTGTTTACCACTTCGATTCCATTGATGTAGATAATCGCATCATCGTCGTGAGAGAATTCCAGAAATACTTTTTTCCCGCTCAGGTCCTTGTCCAGATTGATTGTACGTCTGACCCAGATAAATTCTGATTGCCAGTTTGTTTTGGCTGTAAACTCGTTTTCGGTTGTACCAAAAGCTCCCGAACCTTCTTTCCAGCCGGCATCATTAAAGTTCTTTTTGGTCCAGTTGCCTGAAGGTTCAGTTGTGGTGTACTTTCCAACCCATTTGCCTTGTTCTGAGGTTGGTACTACCGTTAGTAAAGAAATATCTTCAGTTCCCATAAACCGATACACTTTGTGATCCACTTTGATAGCACCCAGTAACGGGAAATCCTTTCCTGTCCAGTGTTTTACTGTGCCATCGTACAGTTTGTCGGTAAATGCCCATCCACTGGTATAAGGATCGATTGTGATTAATGGATACGCCGATGGCCTGAGGTTGTTTTGCGAGACATTAAAATCTTCTCCATGCACATAACCAGTAAATAGAGAGACTCCAAGTGAGAATAATACTGTTAGTTTTTTGATCATTTTTGTTTTCTTTAAATATTGTCTGTTTTTCAATTGTATAGAAAATAGAGTTGTGTTTTAATAATTGATTGTTACGGTAATTCCTTCAGGGCTGTTTTCAAAAATAGTTCGGCAGGTTTTGCTATTTTTATCCCAATCGCATGAAGCATTCTTCAGTATGTTTCCATCAGAATCTTTTATGCTATACGACACAGGTTCTGATGGTAAGAGAATCCGCATAACATTAGTTGTATTTTCAGGACTTTTCGCTACAAATGAATACTCACCGGAACTGATTTTTTCTTTATAAATACGTGCGGCAGTAGCCAACACCTGTGGCTTGTTTTTGTCTTTTACGAGCCTGAGGTCATATAAAAATGCTTGCGAACCCGGCTCAACCAGCTTTTCGGAAAGAATGGGTAGTTGAGGATCGAACAGATCAATAAACATTCCTTTTAATGTATATGGGGTGTTGTTTACACTTTCTGTCATTACGGATATCAGATTGTAGTTTCCTCTTTGCAGGAAAAAATTGTTCTTAAAAATAAGCTTCCCGGCTTTAGCTTTTTGTTCGTACAGTTGCTTCACCACATTCACAAGTTCGGTGTCGCCCTGATTCGTCAACACATATTCTTTGGGATCATGGCGGAATACATATACAGTTCCTTTTCCGTAAGTATATTCTCCTTGCTTAGGAGTATTCCTGATATTCATTTTTTCAAAAAGATGATCGGACGGAGCGGCATACTTATTCTCTCCGGTGTTCCACCATTCCTGAACAGTCTGATACGGATCGTTATCGCGGGCACTGTAAACAATTATTCCTCCTTTTTTAACCCATTCGGCAAGGTATTCGTGTGCTTGGGGCGACAGAGGTTTCATATTCGAATATGTCATCAATAGAATTTTAGTGTCTTTCAATGTCCCTTCCAGCGAAAGGTTTTCAAAATGTGCTGTTTTTACAGGAATACCCCGTTTCAGAAAAGGTAAAGCGAGTCCATAGAAGTTAGACAACTGCGGATCCTCGTATCCATTGTGAGTTGGATAGCGTTGGAACATCAACGAGTTGGCTAATAATACAGAGATACCTTGTGACCCGGATACTTTATTTGTCGAAACCGGCATGTCATTCAATGCATTAATCATGACCTGCATTTGAGTTGAATAGTGACGGGGAATTCTGATCCGTTCTTCGCTACCTTTACTTTTGCGGTACATTCCTTCGTATATGCGTTCAGGCCAAGGCATGATTTCATAATTGGCAATTTGAGGATAGAGTAATTGAGCTGTAAATGTAGCTTCGTAATTCTTCTTATAATCAACCCAATCTTGCGAACGATCTTCTATTGGGTCAGTCAGGAAAAACATTTTACGTCCGGTGGGGGCAGTCATCGACTCCATGGAGCCGTATTCGAGAAATGCAGTTTCGAAAACACGTTCTTTAGCCAAACCATTATAATAGTTAGGTTCGCGTGAGGTTCCTGTCCATATTTGAGCAATGTAGCCATCCACGCAGGTCATTGATGCCAAACTTGCTTCGGGGCTCACAATCATCCACTGCGAGTAATTAATCAGCGAGTGTGTTGGTACATAGCAACGAACATTCATTCCTTTACTTTTGCCATATGCTTTAGCATAAGTAAAAACATCTTCCAGTGCTTTGTAGTATAGTTGATATTTTAGTTTATTGGAGAGGTAGGTGTTTTCAGGGGATTCATGCTGAGGACGCCAGTCGAATTGGTAATATTTTTTCCATTCTCTTTTGAAGGCATCGCTATATCCGGATCGAGCCCAAAACTCAGGTTCTTCAAGATAGATTGCATCTATTCCGGCATCTATTACCCGTTTGATATGTACTTCTTTGAGGTATTTTAGGAAATTTTCGGTAGGAACAATATAGGGAACCAAATGACCGTGCCAGATTGTATCTCCGTTTTGTTGTACCTGGCCTTCGTCCAAATGAGATTTTCCATCCCACTGTCCGGTGAAATAATCCTTGTATTCACCCCAGGCTATGCCTGTCATAAAATGAGTTGAATAGCCTTGTTGCCTCCAGGAATTCACTCTTTCTTCAAATTGTTGATTTTTTCTGTGGTCAGATGGATTTCCACCAACACCGTAAATAATTGCTACATCGCCCCGATTGTCCATGGAAGGACGCCATGGTTGTGCTGTTTGAAATACTGTTTTCTCAGGTTTCGCCCTTTTTAAAGGAGATTGACTGAAAAGAGAGGCGGAAAGGATCGTAAAGGACAAAAAAATAATACTCTGTTTTTTCATGATTTTATTTGCTGTATTGAAATCGCGGCAAGTAGTTTAAAACTTGCTTTCTCATCTCAGAGTGCAAATATGTAAAAACAGGATTATTTCTAAGGTTATTTTCCGGTTATTTTAGCTCTAATTTCATTAACCTGTAGTGAAATTAGAGCTAAATTGATGCATTGGTATGAAAAACTATATTATTTTTTTTGAGCTCGTTTTTTTTCGTTCGATAATTCGGAATAAGAGATTGGATAGTCTTTTCCCATCATTTTCTTATATTCTTTTACAAATAGGAAATATCGTTTTTGAGCCTCGTTGTTTAGTCTCAACTTAGTCAAAGCAAGAATCGTGTAGTAAGCCGCATCATCGTTTATGGGGTCAATATAAAATATGGCTTCACATAATATGATTGTCAGATTATAAGCCTCATTATTGAAACTTCTTTCGGCATTAATTAATAGTGCAGGTTCAAGTATCTTCTCCAAATCTTCTTTAAAAGAATCAAATTCAGGAAGATCAATTGATTTTAGAAATTTGCCCTGTCTTATTATGTCGATAAATTCAGAACTATTTTGCTCAATTTCATCAGCATTGATTATTTCAATACAGCGTATGTAGTCACAATAGCATAAAGTAGTATCAATAACGATTTTAAACAGACCTTTTTCATGAATAAGTTCAATTCCATCCAACTCTTTCATTATTCTTCTCAGATGGTTGATCGTCACTCCTCTTGAATTTTTCACTTTGTCTTCGGGTTTGTCTGGCCAAAGTAGTTCGCTTAACCGTTGAGACGAGATACCATTTGTTAGGCTGTATTGTAGTATCGTCAGAAAAGCCTGTTTTAATTTGGAACTGAACATGTATGTAATGTCTTTATTCTTTCTGTCTAAAACTCTAAACTCACCAAACAAATAAATACTGTTAGCTTTTGGAATTGCATTCTGAAACTGTGGCATTTCGCTTTGGACATTTTCATCTATGTTCAGCGCGACATTTTCATTCTCTTTTTGTATTTTTTTATTTCTACGTTTTGTAATTATAAATAATATGGATGCACCCAAAAGTAACATGGTGATGATTAGTATTACAATGAATGTGTTGCTGCCAGCTGTAGTTTCTCGTAGAGTTAACTCCTCATAACTAATTGGAGGAAAAGCTAACGAATACACCTTAATACAAGAAGATATATCGTAATTATCAAACTCTTGGACAACAGCAAATAAACAGTTTGTATTGGATGAATAATATATGTTTGCTTTTGTCTTTATTTTTTCAGATCGCATAGGAATTGAGTCGCCTAGAACTTTAAACGAACCATCTTTAAACGAAAATTTGTACAGTTTAAGGAATGTTTTTGAAAAGTGTTCCGGATAGCAAAGTGTGTAAAAACAGGAATCATTTGGAATAATCATTTCTCTTACTGGGACAATATTTTCTTTTCCCCAAGGTAATTCCCATAGCTTTGTAACAGTATTGTTTTTCAAATTAATTTTATGTAAATCATAAAAATAACGACGTCCCACTACCTGTTCGCCGGATTCATTTCCCATACCGCCGAATATATAAAGGGAATTATTGTCTTTCCGGTAACCCATTGATGAAAAATAACGGGGATTAATCTTGTCACCATTCAATCGCAATGAATCCCATTTGTTAGTATTGAAATTATATGAAAACAGGCTTTTGCTGTATTGCATATTTCCGAAACCACCGAAACCACCAAAACCACCAAAAATGAAGTAGCGTTTATTATCAGGATCAAAGCAGATACTGTGGTGATGCAATTGCATATAAATTGATGCGTAACTAAGTACAATCCAGTGTTTTGTTTTTAAATCTAAAACGGCTACATTCGGTCCTTTCTCCTTTTTTTCATTGCATACCTCGTAGACATATAATTTTTTTGCATCGCTATCTAAAAAGTTGGTCCCTTGGAATATATCGATAGGACATTTTTCAGGGAGAGCTTCTGATACCTTATTTCCTGTGCGAACATTATAAGTTGTGAGCGAATCTTTACTAAAGATATATAAGTTATCTGTCTTGGAATCGAAATTACAACCCGCAATTCGGGCTGATTTGAATGTCTGTTTATATGTCCAGTAATAAGCATCATTAATCAACCACACAGGATTGGATATGTGGCCGAAGCTTTCTCCTTTTACATCATGAGCAACATTTCCCCTGCTCTCTTTGAGTGGAAATACGTAAGTCTGCTCCTTGTCGGATACAGATAATTGCCTAATTGCAAATGAAGGAACATCGATCAGATATTCGCTTCGTCCAAAACAAATATCAGGTCGCCATACTTGAGGTAGATCGATGTTGTTTATCCTAAATAATTGTTTGTTAAGACTTAATGTCAACGAGTGCTTTTGAGAATCAAAAATAATAGAAACTCTGAACCAATGAAGTTTCTGTAATTTCTCATTACTCAATTTTACCGTAATCAGATTCTTTCCGCCTTCTTTATTGAATTTAAATAATGTGAAAGAGCCGTCAATGTAATAAGAAAGATTGTATGTCTTATTGGCTTCATTATTTTTTATTCGGACTATATATCCAAAATGAGAAGGTTCAAGCAAAGAAATATCAAAGCTTACATCAAGTTTTTCTGAGAATAAAGGTGACTTATTGCTAAATACATCATAAGATGTTCGTTCGTCAATAAGACGTTCGCTCCCATTAAATTTGAGTCCACTTGCAAATGTGTTGGTGCTAAATAATAAGAGGTAAATTAGAGGAAATCCGATATAATGGAAGAGTCGTTTCATAACATATTGAAAAAGGCGTTTTACAGGTTACAAAAATAATCAATAATACGGATAGGAGAGTTCGAAATAAAAAAAATACAATAAGAGCCATTATCTGCGATAAAAAACAAGAGTCTAATAATAGCTTTTTGTTTTTTTCTGCAATCTAAAAGCTGAATGATTTAAACAGGCAATAATACATTGTTTATAATATGATTACAAAATTAGACAGACTTTAAATGATCTGATTAATGTTTTTTATCCGGCCAATAACCCCTTTTTAACCCATTAATTAATCACGGAAATTGATATTTGATGAAAATTTCAACAATGGTAATGGGCATAATTCAAACCGATCGCACTAATTGTGCAGCTAACCAATTTATTCAATTGTACTTAACTTCGATTTTCCATGAATGGGAATTAGGCACTGTTTTCTCCCTAACAGAAGAGAACAATCAACTATACTCATAATGCTTAATTAAATAATAATCCTTAAATTTTAAAAACAATTATTTTACGTATGAAACAAACAAAGATTTTTCGGACTTTTTTGCTCGCAGCCTTTGGGGGAGCTTTAATGCTTATGTTCAATTCCTGTAACAAAGATGATCCTTCAGGAAAGGACTTAGGTACAGTAAGTGGTATTGTTACCGATGAATTAGGAATGCCAGTATCAAATGTTAAAGTGGTAATATCGGGAGTTGATGGTTCGGTAATGAGCGCTTCAGATGGGAAATATGTAGTAGAAAAAGTATCAATTGAATCGCATAGTATTGTATTTTCTAAAGATGGTTACAAAACAACCAGTGCTACAGTTACCGCCGCAAAATTTGATGCCAATAAGCAGGCAACTATGAATGTCTCATTAGTAGAAGCACCTGCAAAAATTGTGGGAACTGTGGTTGATGCCAGAAATGGCAATGCTCCTCTAGCCGGGGTAACTGTAAGCGTTAGTGCTATAGAAACTGCTGTAACCGGATCTGATGGCAAGTATGAAATCAAGAATCTACCAATTAGTGATTATAAAGTGACGTTTAGTAAAACTGATTACGCTACAATAACTAAGACAGTAAGCAAAGATAACTTTGCAAACAATGTGGTAACATTGGATGCAAGAATGGGTGGTGTTGAACTCTTGCCAGGTCTGATCGTTGAAGATTTGCAAAAAGCTGACAAATGGTATTATAATGAATATCGCGGTGGACGTAACGGAGACTCTTATCCTCACTGGGATTGGTCGACAGATTATATGTGTGCACTGGATTTGAGAGGTGCCTGGGATGAGCAGAATGAAGGTACTACGCTTCAAATCAGGAATAATGGAGCAGAACAAAATAATCCTGCCGATCTTGATCATTTCGATTCATTTATTTATGGAAGTAAAAAAATTACTGCAGATAATAAGATTCTTTCGCTAAGACTTCGTACGCATGATTCTGATGCTGCTTCTCCCGCTTATTTTGGCGTTCAGGTGATAGATCTCTCTGCTTCGAGTCCTACAGCTGTAAAAATAGGAGAGACAAAAACATACGGATCACCGGATTATGCCGATTTTGATTTCGATCTAAGTGCATATGTAGGAAAAGAAGTGATTGTGGCCATTGGAATCTACCGCAAAGAAACCGGGAATTATTGGAAACAGCTTGTTCTTCGTGCGATCCGTTTTGCCGACAGAAAAGTAGAAGGTTGGAACTGGCTGCCTGGTACAGAAGCTATAGCCAACTGGAAACTAACACAGGAAATGGTCCGCTCAACTATGGTACAAACAAAGAAAACCTTTACTGGTATAAGTCCTGTAAGCGGAAATCGTGATAACTATAAAGATGCATACCGTTCATGGAGAACTGTAAATCATGTGCTGGCTGAATGGTCGTTTGTTCCCCTTTATAAAGATCCGGAAGTATTTCCATCAGAAGGTTATTTGATTAAAACCCGTGGCAATACAGCCGTTGATACTCAAACTCCAGAATCTTATTTGTATGCAAAATTTGCTATTGCTTCTGGAAGTAATAGGTTGACTCTCAAAACAAGAAACTTCGGCAGCAATTACACTTTCTTTAAACTTACCGCAATAAAAGAGGACGGTACAGTTACACACATTGCTCCGTCTTCTAATACCGCTCAGGATGCCTCGGCTGCAGCCAATGGTTGTTGGAAATTTAAACACGGCAACGGTGGTGCTGATAATCCGGATGGATACGCTTCGTTCGTATATGACTTATCACAATTTAACGGTAGTAATGTGGTTCTAGCGCTCGGGGTATATAAAGGAGAATCAACAAATACAGACGAAAATAAACTCGTTATTTATAGCTTAAATATAAATTAAAAAGAGTTTTTACAATTATGTTTATCCGTTACATTGAAAAATATGTAACGGATAAACTAATAACCCACTAAAAAATGAAAAAAATAATTTTTACTATTCTGTGTTCCTTACTTGTACTTACTGCGTGTGGTAAAAATGCCGATTCGGATGATAACGGCGGAAATAGCACCGAGACTCCTGCTAAACAAAATCTTTTACGTGCAATCCAGATTATGGATAATGCTGTGAATTTTCATTTTACAGGAGATGGTATGGCCATGGCTAGATATTACAATCCTTACACAGGTGTCCGTTCTGAAGAAAAAGGAAGTATCTGGATGTACACAAGTTCTATTGAAGCCGTAAATGCAATACTACATGCTCTTCAGACACAAAAAGATCATGGAGACACCGAACTTTACGATTTGCATTTCGCTCGATACACTCAATTGCTCAATAAACTTTATGAAAATGCAGCTTACTACAAAGGGACTTTTACATTGACATCGTATACACAAACCAAGAAGTGGTCGGTGTACGGAGTTGATAGAGGCGGCTCTAAAGGATTAGCATTCGTGGAGGGAATCCATAATGTGTACGACGATCAGCAATGGTTGGTAAGGGAGCTGATAGAAGCCTACAAATTGACTAAGAATAGCACTTACCTGGCAGAAGCAGAATATCTTACCGATTATGTGCTCGATGGTTGGGATTGTGTTCCTGATGCCAATGGGAAAGAATATGGAGGTATTACATGGGGGCCCGGATATGTAACAAAACATTCATGCAGTAATGGCCCTATGGTGAGCCCTTTGGTATGGTTATCCGAATTGTATAAAGACAAGGATGACCAAATAACATATCGTTATATCGGCACCGATGGCGGTCGCATAACTACGAGTATGAAGAAAAGCGACTATTATCTGAAATTTGCAAAAGCTGTATATGACTGGCAGAAAAATAATTTAATGCGCTCTGATGGGGTGTATTATGATATGATGGGCGGTTGCGACCCTGTCTGCGATGTAATCTACGAAACAGTGAATGGAGTGCAATACCGCAAACATGTCGATTTGCGCGATAAAGTCGGGACAGCCTATTCTTACAATACCGGTACGATGCTTTCCGGAGCTGCAGATCTTTATCGGGCAACAGGTATAAGCACATATCTGGACGATGCCTCTAAGTTGACAAAAGCTAGTTTCGGATATTTTGCGAAGAAAGATGCTACCGTAAGTGGATATTATACTTACGACTTAAGTGGTTTTAATAATTGGTTCAATGGAGTATTGATGCGTGGATATGTAGATGTATATCCAATATTTAAAAGCGCATCAGTGTGTATCGGTAGTTTTCAACAAAATCTTGACTATGGATACGAGAAATTCCTTTACAAAGGATTCTTACCAACCAATTTATTACTTGGCTGGAGTCACGACAACAATAATAACAGCATGGAAGGAATGTTCACATTCACTTTTGCTGCAGAATATGCAACATTAGCACGCTATGAAATTGAGAAGTAAAACTAACTTTAATTTATATAAGTATGACAAAAACACAAAATGTAAAAGAAATGCAACAACTGTATTTTAGGAAATTATTGCTGTTGCTTATGTTCGTTTTTCCGTTGTCTTTATGGGCACAGACTAAAGTCGTAACAGGAAGAATAACAGACAGTAACAATGAACCAGTAATTGGGGCAAGTGTAATAGTAAAAAATCTAAAAGAGGGAACTGTTACTAATGGTGATGGAAAATACTCCATTAAAGTGTCGGAAAATGCAACCTTAGTATTTAAGTACATCGGCCTTACAACAAAAGAAGAAAAAGTAGGTAACCGTTCTGAGATTAATGTCGCGATGGACGAGGTAAAAAATATCGCTCTTGACGAATTGGTTGTGGTCGGTTACGGTACTCAGAAAAAAGTGACCTTAACTGGATCCGTAGCTGGGGTTAAAGGTTCAGACATGATTAAAACGAAAAATGAAAATCCGCAAAATATGCTTACCGGTAAAGTTGCTGGGGTACGCGTGTGGCAAAAAAGTGCTGAACCCGGATCGTTCAATGCTAATTTCGATATTCGTGGTATGGGGGCTCCGCTTGTAGTTATTGATGGAATACCGCGTGAAACCAGTGACTTTCAACGCCTGAATCCGGAAGATATTGAAGATATATCAGTGCTAAAAGATGCTTCTGCTGCAATTTATGGGGTACGTGCCGGAAACGGAGTGGTACTTGTAACTACAAAGAAAGGAACAAAAGATGGAAAAACAAAAGTTACATACAACGGCTCCTATACTTTACAACAACCCTCAAAGATGCCTGAGCTGGCAGATGCTTTTCAAACAATGACGCTGTACAACGAAAGGTCAATGAATAATATTAATGGAGGAAGTTTGATTTATAAAGATGCTGATTTTGAAGCTTTCCGTAACGGATCTCGTCGTACTACAGACTGGAACTCACTCATATTCTCTAACATTTCACCCCAAACTCAACATGATGTCAGCATTTCGGGAGGAACTGATAAGACTCAGTATTATATTGGTATAGGATCGCTCTATCAAGAAGGTTTCTTCAAATCAGGAGATTTGAACTATAATAAAACAAATTTGCGGAGTAATATAACCAGCAAAATCGCCACCGGATTAACTGTAGATTTGAATTTAAGCGGTGTGCTCGATGAGCAACATAACCCATATTCTACTTCTAGCGACATTATTCGTAATTACTGGCGACAAGGCGTATTATTTCCAGCTTATGCTGATAAAGCAAACACCATGTTGAATTATGACGGATTAGATCTTGAAGAAAACACCGTAGCCAAAATGACTTCAGATATTTCCGGATACCGGAAATATGGTCAAAAAAGCTTCCAGTCGTCAGCAGCATTAAACTACGAGTTAGGAACGGTACTACCTGCGTTAAAAGGATTATCTGCTAAACTATTATACAGCTTTGACTATCGCATGAATGATAATACTATTTTCCGTAAAGAGTATTACCAATACGCTTATAATGAAAGTACTGATTCATACACAAAAAAACTATTCAATGCAAGTTCACCCAGCCAGTTGCGTCGGGAATTCTACGATCAAAAACAAACTCTTGGTCAGTTTTTATTGAATTACAACCGCACTTTTGGCAATCATACATTTAGTGGAGTATATGGTTTTGAAACTCAAAAAAATCTTCGCGACAATTTTTATGCACAACGTAATCTGGCATTTGCCACAGATTATCTTTTTGCCGGAGTAGCCACTGATCAGATTGGTGCTATGTCATCTTCGAATAATGACCTTCGTGAAGTTGCATATTCGGCAATGATTGGACGGTTGAATTATGCGTATGGAAGCCGGTATATTGCCGAGGCACAATTCCGTTACGATGGAAGTTCATACTTTGCTAAAGGTCATCAGTGGGGATTCTTTCCATCAGCATCATTGGGCTGGCGTATTTCAGAAGAACCTTTATTCAAATCAATAGAAGCACTTTCGTTTGTCAACCAATTGAAATTACGTGCTAGTTATGGAGAATTAGGAAACGATGAATCGGCAGCGTATGGTTGGGTCTCGGGCTATGATTATCCATCTACAAGTGGAAATGCAGAAAAAGGTTATTATAACCAATATGCACCGGGGTACATGTTCGGAGGTAATTTTGTGTACGGGGCAACTCCAAGGGCACTTTCTTATGAAGCAGCAACGTGGGCCCGGTCTCGCACTTTTGATATTGGAGTAGATTTTGAAGCTTGGAACGGTTTGTTCGGATGTTCATTCGATTACTTTGATCGTCATCGTGACCAATTGCTTGCCAGACCAAGAGGAGACTTGCCTACAGTAGTAGGAGCTGATGCCCCTCAAGAAAACTTAAACAGCGATCGTCATTTTGGAATTGACCTGGAACTTTCTCATCGGAATAAAATTGGGAACTTTCAATACCGCGTTAAAGCCATTGGTACCATTACCCGTCAAAAATGGTTGCTTGATGTTGAGAAAAATCCAGCGGGCAATTCGTACGATAATTGGCGAAATGACAACACAAATTATCGTTATCAGGGAATACAGTTTGGGTATGAAAGTGCCGGACGTTATACCAGTTGGGCTGATATAAAATCATATCAAATTTATAAAGAAAAGGATGTGTTGCCTGGCGACTATAAATATAAGGATTGGAATGGTGATGGTGAAATAAACAGTTTGGATGAACATCCTTACGCTTATGATCAAACTCCTTGGGTAAATTATAGTTTAAGTTTCGACTGTTCATACAAACATTTTGATTTGAATATCTTGTTCCAGGGATCGGCATTAGGTTCAATGGAATACAAAGAACCTCTTTATTCAATATGGGGTAGCAACGGAGGAGGAACACTCACACAATATCTTGATCGTTGGCATCCACTGGATCCTACTGCCGATCCTTATGATCCAAGTACGAAATGGGTAAGTGGATATTATGGTTACACAGGTCGCTATCCAATGAGTAATTCGGAATTTAATCGTGTAAGTACAGCTTACTTACGTCTTAAGAGCATTGAATTGGGTTATACCTTGCCCAAAATAAAAGCTCTTTCATCGATGAGCTTACGGATATTTGCAAATGCATATAATTTATTTACCCTGACGGGAGTTAAATTTGTTGATCCTGAACATCCGGATGATGACTTGGGTAGATTGTATCCTCTTAATAAAACATATACAGTGGGAATGTCTCTATCGTTTTAATACAAACACTAAATAGATATGAATATGATACATATGAAAAAAATATTTATACTGCCAATTATCGGCTTACTTCTTTTCTCGGCTTGTAACGATTTGAATATTATGCCGAAGAACGTCATTACCGACGATAATTTGCTATCCAATGAAGCTGGGATGGAAATTTATATGGCACGGATGTATAGTTCCATGCCGTTTGAGGATTTTAAATATATGCCTCAATGGGGGGTTAATTTCAACTCTTGGTTGGGTGCAATTGGGATAGAAGGAACCGGAGAAGCATTGAACCGTGATGGTATTTGTACTGCATTTACCGGAGAAGATACTCCTTATTGGGGACAAGCATTTACCCTATTACGTTCAGCAAACCATTTATTAGAAACTTTGCCTAAATATAAGAATGCTTTTAAAGAAGAAACCTATAACCATTATCTGGGAGAGGCTTACTTTGTTCGGGCAACAGTATTTTATGCTATGGCAAGACGTTTTGGTGGAGCACCACTGGTAACGAAAGAAATACAATATCCAGCAGACGCTGATCAACTGGAAGTGCCACGTGCCAGTGAGAAGGAAACATGGGACCAGGTGCTTGCCGATTTTGATAAAGCAACGGAACTATTGCAGACTAAAAGTCCTAAAACCGGATATGCCAATAAATATGTTGCATTAGCTTTTAAATCAGAAGCAATGTTGTATGCAGGAAGCGTTGCGAAATATAATGAAACTGTACCTGGACGTTTGACCGGATTCGGACAGAAAACCGGTGTGCGTGTAATCGGTTTTGCCCAGGATGAATGGCAGGATGCTTCTAAAAAGTATTTCACAGAGGCTTATAAAGCAGCTAAAAAAGTGATGCAAGACGGAGGATATTCTCTTTACAAGAAAAAATGGTCACCTACTGATCGTGAAGCACAGTACCAAAATATGGTGGACATGTTTAGCGATCTTACAAGTCCTGAAAATATCTATGTGAAAGAATACCAGTATCCAACCATGACTCATGGGTTCGATGCATACAGTGCTCCATTTATTTTCCGTGCTCCTTTAGCATCGGGAACTTGCCCTTCGTTGGATTTTCTTGAATTGTTTGATGGATTTAACCGTTATCCGGACGGTACTGTAAAGGTTACTGATGGAAACTCTAATAATCAAGGGAATTACCTGATGTATGACACCCCAATGGACTTTTTCAAAAATGCAGAACCTCGCTTACGTGCCTATGTGATTTTCCCTGGTGATGTGTTCAGAGGCAAGGAAATTGAAATCCGTGCAGGAGTTTACACCGGATCTGCGCCAGTTAGTTCTTTATTTAGTGATTATTCTTATAACAATGCGGGAACATTGTATCAACACTTAGATGCTTACAAACTGGCTCCTAAAAAATTATATTTAAGCCCGAGACAAGAAAACAGCCAGGAATTAGTTCCATATAATGGTGGTACAATGACCGCTGCCGGAGCAAATGGTCCTTTCTATGATAATGGAGAAGGTTGTTTAACCGGGTTATATGATCGTAAATGGTTGAATACTGATCCGGCATTTGTTGCGGGCGAAGGAAAATCAGCTCAACCTTTCATTCTGATGCGCTATGCAGAAGTGTTGCTTAATGCCGCTGAAGCTGCAGTAGAATTATCATTGGCAGGTGTAACTTCACCTGATAACGACAATTTGATGCAAGTGGCTACAGATGCAGTCAATCAGATTCGTGAACGTGCTGGTGCAACTCTGCTAACTGCGAATATCGCTTCAACTGAAGCTGGACGTAATATAGTAAGAAAAGAACGTCGGAAAGAACTAGGTCTCGAACATAAAACACGTTGGGATTTGCGTCGCTGGCGTGTATGGCATTATGAAGGAAGAGATGGCTTTTGGGGCGAAGTTCGTAATAAAGATTCTTACAGTAACAGTTCTCGTTATCGTTTCCGTGGTTTGTATCCGTTTTTCTCAACCGTTACCGGAAAATACTTTTTCGATGCCCACTTCCAATGGGTAAGTCAGAAAACCTTCGAATACAATATAGTTGATTACTATTTTGCAATTCCTGGCGGAGAAGTATCGAAAAGTTCGGTAATAGACCAACAACCGAACAGATAACAAATAAAGAATATTTAAAAATGAATAATATAAAGAATATGAAAAAAATAGCATTTTGTATTATACTGTGTGGGTTGTTTTCTCTTAGTTCCTGCAGTTTATTTGAAATGGACAATTATAGTGCACCCGCTGAAACGCTACAGGGAGAAGTTGTAGATGTTGCAACCGGAGATCCTGTACTTACCGATCAGGGTAGCGAAGGCATTCGTGTACGTTTGACTGAGCTCAGTTTTGGGGATAATGTTACGCATAACCCCGATTTCTTTTGCATGTCAAACGGATCATTCCAAAATACGAAAATATTTAAAGGGAATTATAATATCCGTATAGATGGTCCATTCATTCCATTAGTTCGTGAAGATGAGCGTGGTGTGCCTCTTGCTGATGAAACTAAAACAATGGATATCAAAGGCACTACGAAAGTAAAATTTGAAGTACAACCTTTCCTGAAAGTAGAATGGGTAAGTGAACCTACAGTAACAAATGGTAAGATTACAGCCAAGGTTCGTGTAACCCGGGCTGTATCCGAAAACGATTTTCAGGCAAAAATAGAACCAATGGGAGGCTACAGTAGCAGTTTTCTCAATGTTACAGATATCCAGTTGTTTGTAAGTTATTCTTCGAGTGTGGGTTATCGTGCACGTGATGATCGTTGGTCCAGTAAAATCGAATACTCAGGTTCTGCATTTAGCACGTTGTTGGGTAAAACGATTACAATAGAATCAAACGGAACCATTCCTTCCGGACGGACAGTTTTTGTACGTGCAGCATCGCGTATTAACTACGATACTCCAAAAGGTAGCGGTACCCGTCGTTGGAATTATAGTGAACCATCAGAAGTTATAATTCCCTAGGAATACCAATAACTAGTAATAAGATTAATCTACAAGGTTTATTGCAATAAACCTTGTAGATTTTTTTGTATATTGTTTCAGAGGGCTATATTTTGATACTTTTCTTGCCAATTCTGAGATCGATGGAAGCAAATAAAACAAATTGCAAATAGTTGACTGATACTTTTTATAACTTCGAAATTGATATTGAGTACTCGTTTTTGTTGCGGATATTTGGACATTAATTCAATTTCCCCCAAAAAAATGAATATATTTGCGCAGTCTAATCACTAGCTTTTACCGGGTTTAAAATTGATATAGCTTTGATTATTTTTGTCAAGGTTTGAATCAATGCCGCAGGTTTATTTGAAAAGAAATCATGATTGAATCAGAAAAGGAATATATTGTGCAATTACAGAATGACTCAAGCGAGGCTTTCGAGTATTTGTATTATACGTATTCACCAAGATTATACGGATTTGTTTTTAATCTGACTAAATCGTCCGATATGGCTGAGGAAGTGGTTCAGGAATCCTTCATTAAAATTTGGGAGAATAGAGCTAATGTCAATCCAGATTATTCGTTCAAATCTTATCTTTTTATGATTGCCCGGAATCATGTGATTAATGTTTTTAGACGCCAGTCGGTCATCACAAGCCTCGAAGAATATGGTGTTTTGCAGGATAATTTAAACCTGAGTGACAATAATGCCGAGAACTTTGTGGAAGTAAATGAATTGAGAGCGTATGTTGAAAAAGCAAAGATGCATCTAACGCCACGCCAGCTTCAGATATTTGAACTCAGTAGAGAAAAAGGGCTTTCTAACCAGGAGATTGCCGACCAACTTAAGATTACTAAGCAATCAGTAAAAAACCAACTTTCAACTTCTTTACAAACCTTGCAATCATTTTTCGATGCGAAAATGTGGGCTTTACTTCCGTTACTTTATTTCTATTTGAACGAACATTCTGATTTTTAGTGGTCTTCACTCCCTGCAATTATTGAATCTCAGATAATTGTTCCACATTAATAAGTTTGCTTTCCGATTTGTACGACAATATATGTTTTATAACATGCATTGTTGCATGGTACGTTTTCCTGCCGAATGTGTATTAGCTATAAATCAAACCAGAAATACAACCTGTCTTACTTTATAATTAGATTTCAGGATAAATTTCTTTTTTTGAAAAGTTGCAATATGTTATATTCGAAAATTTAGGATCATGAAAAATGCATTCAGGCTCTTTTTTGTTTCTTTTGCATAGTAGCGTTTACCCGATATTTAAAACACCACGAGGTACGACTTTGCTAATCTCGGAGTTGGAATATTGAGGTCAAGCTACTGCAAGAATAACATATAAATAACAAAACAACATTTTAAAGAATCATTTATGAATAAATCTAAATTGTATCAATTGCTGTCGGCCTACCTTACTCAGAAAAACGTAAGTTCCAATAGTAAGGAAATGAATAAGGCAATTCGTCAGACATCTGATGAAGAATTAGGATCTGTGTTATCTGAATTATGGGAAGATTATGAATTGACAGAATCATATAATAATGAGGTTGCAGCATCTTTCAATTTATTGACTCAAAGAATTCGTCGTAAAAGAATCAGGATGCAAACAATGCGGGTTGCGAAATATGCAGCAATGTTTTTATTGCCGTTGTTGACTGTAATGACAAGTTACCTGTTAATAGAACGAACCAATTATCAAACAAAGAATGAAAACTTCTCTGTTCATGCCAGCCCAGGGAAATCGTCGGATATAGTATTGCCCGATGGTACAGAGGTTGCGCTCAATTCACAATCTACTTTGACATACAGTAGTAATGACCAGCAAAACAAACGTAGAGTGAACCTGCAAGGTGAAGCTAACTTTAAAGTGACCAAGAATCCTCACAAACCTTTTATTGTAAGCACGGAGTGTTTTGATGTTGAAGTGTTAGGAACTATATTTAATGTAAAGACCTACGAATCGGATAAAGAGCAAGAAGTGGCCTTGGCAGAAGGAAAAGTGAAACTGACTACGCGTAATTTGTCGAAAAACACTACTATTTACCTGAAACCGAACGAAAAAGCGATTTACAATAAAACTACAGGCAAATTGCGAGTTGAAGCCACTGATAATAGTCTTGAAACTGCTTGGTTGAAGGGTGTATTGATGTTTCACACCGAGTCGTTACGCGATATAAATAAAGAACTTGAGCGAAAATATGATGTACATATTCAGATGAATTGTCCTAAAATCGAGAACGATTCATTTACAGGTACATTTGATAACAAAACTCTTGTAGAAGTGCTTGATAATCTGAAGATCCATTATGGATTCAACTATAGCATAGACAAGAAGCAAGTACAGATATATTCATCCAAAGCAAACTAAGAACTTCCTTTTTATTTCATCCTTAAAATATAACCAGAATGAGAGCCAGAAACACATCCTAACTACAGGTAATTAAATCAGTCATTTTTCATGCGCTTGAAAGTCAATGCGCCTAGTGCTTTAATACAGTATGACTAACCACAATCTAATTTATTTATGAACATTCTAAAAATCACAAACTCAAAACAAGAGCATAGGAGATACATTTTTCCAATCTTCGCTATTCTTTTGTTTATCGGTTCTATTAATCTTAGTGCCCAGAACCGTAAGCTGACACTCTCGCTGGAGAATGTAAGTTTGCGTCAGTTATTTAATTCGATAGAAAAACAAACAGATTATAAATTTTTGTATCGGGATTTTATTCTTGACAATAAAAAAGATCTTTCTATCAAAGTAGAAGGAAAAGAAATTACTTATGTATTGGATCAAGTATTGCCAGGCAAGGAACTCCAATATAAGATTCAAGGAAATAACATTAATATAATTCGTAAACCGGTAGCCTCAGCAGGAACTTCGATCACGGTAAAAGGAACTGTAGTTGATGAATCTGGTGAGCCTCTTATTGGTGTAAGTGTTGTTCAAAAAGGAGTTGTAAGCAACTCCAGAGTAACAGATATAAACGGAAGTTTCTTGATGACCGTACAGCCGGGTGCTGTTTTATCTTTCAAATATATCGGTTATCTTTCAGAAGAAGTAACTGTAAAAGAGGATAAAACGCTAAGAATAAGATTGGCTGAAGATGCAAAGAAACTCGATGAAGTTGTAGTTATAGGCTATGGTACCGCTCAACGCAAGAGCGTTGTTGGAGCTGTAGACCAGATTAACTCAAAGAAAATTGAAGATCGTCCGGTAAGTAATCTAAGCCAGGCACTTCAAGGGGTGGCTGCCAACCTTACTATTCAACAGAAGAGCATGAACCCCAATGATAACCAGTTGAATATTAATATTCGTGGTGTCGGGACTATGGGTAATAACGATCCATTGGTTGTAATTGACGGATTGGTTACCAGCCTCAGTAGCTTAAGCCAATTAAATCCTTCGGATGTCGAAAATATTTCCGTGTTGAAAGATGCCGGTAGTGCGGCCATTTATGGATCGCGTTCAGCCAATGGTGTTATTTTGGTTACAACTAAGAAAGGAAAGTTGGATACCAAACCGGTTATTCGTGTAAACACATTGGTTGGTATTCAAAGTCCGAATGTGTTGTATAAACCAGTTGCCGGGTTTGAAAATGCTATCCTTAAAGATGAAGCTGCATTCAATACAGGCAATCCACTTCCCTATTCGCCAGCACAGATACAAGATTTAAAAGCAAATGGAGCCGGAAGCGAATGGTTCCTGGATCAAATCTTGCAGAATGCCTTGCAACAAAATTATAGTTTAAGCTTAAGTGGAGGTAGTTCAAACTCTTCTTATATGGTTTCGGCAGGCTATGTAAACCAACGCAGTAACTTTGTGTCAGGTAGCAATCCCAGCTATGGCATGGATCGTTATAACTTCAGAACAAACCTGGTAAACCAATATGGCAAGTTTAAACTGACTACTATTTTGTCGTATAACCGTACAGAGTCAAATGCTCCAAACGCGAGTACAGGAAATTTGATGGCCGATGGTGGCCGTATCCCCAATTATTATTATTACCAACAAAAAGCTTCTAACGGACATTACCTGATAAATGATGTATTGTCGCAATTTACTCCACTGGGTTCGCTCGAAGCTGCCGGCTTTAATAAGTATGATACCGATTATATAAATGGTAGCACTACGGGTGAGATGAAGATATTCAAAGGACTAACCGCAAAAGCAATGGCTGGTATTGATTTATATGCAGACCATAGGTACAGCAGAGGCTTGGAAGTTCCGTATTATTCAAGTGAGACAGCTACTGCACCATCCATTGTCCAAAATGTGGGAGGATCAACAAGCGATTGGAATGAGAAACGTTACACCATCAATACCCAGTTCTTATTGGATTATGACCGGACATTCAATAAAATACATCATGTTGGTGGTTTATTGGGTGTGTCTAACGAAGCATATTCCAGGTATTCCAACGAAATCTGGATGAATTATGTTGATCCGAATTTGGGTATCCCAACTTCTCAGACTGCATTAGCAGGTAATATCGGTGGTAAAACTACACCAATGAATACAACGAAGAGTGATATTGCATCAGCATTTGGCCGTTTGTCTTACTCATATAAAGATAAATATTATGGAGAAGCAAGCTTCCGTTACGATGGTTCATCAAAATTTGCACAAGGACATCGTTGGGGATTCTTCCCTTCCCTGTCGGGCGGTTGGAGAATCTCGGAAGAATCGTTTATGGATTCATATAAGAGCAAAGTCGGTGATTTGAAATTCAGAGGTTCATATGGAGTATTGGGAAATCAGAATGTAGGTGATTACAATTTCCTTACTGTTTACACAACCTATAATAACAGCTACGGATTCAACGGAGTTTCTGCAAGTGGTACCGGATTTCAACTGGGTAATCCAATTCTTAGTTGGGAGCAATCAGCCAATTTTAATCTAGGGCTTGATGCAACTTTCTTCGATAATAACCTGTATGCATCTTTCGACTACTTTAATAAAGAGACCTCCGGCATCTTACTTAATCCAATAACTCCTTCTGTTTTGGGAACAACTGTTGGGATGCAGAATTCAGGAAAAATGCAGAATCGTGGTTGGGAACTGACAATTGGCTATCATGCTAAAACAGGAGACTTCAAACACAATATTAGCTTTAACCTGGCTGATTCCCGTAACAAAGTGATAACATTTACAGGAAACGAAGTAATTCGTTCGGGCGATAAGACTGATATTATCCGTGTAGGTGCTCCATTTGCTTCTTATTATGGATACAAAACAGATGGTTTCTTCAAAAGTTATGCTGACATTCAAAACAGTGCCATCCCGGTTGGATTGGATGCATCGCAACTAGCTCCGGGAGATGTAAAATATAAAGACATCAACCACGATGGCGTAATTGACAGCAAAGACCGTCAAATATTGGGAAATGCATTTCCGCGGTTCACTTTCGGACTTACTTATGATGTTACCTGGAAAGGCTTTGACTTAAACATGCTTATTCAAGGCGTGGGTAAAAGAACCATGTTCTTACGCGGTGAATTAATTGAACCATTCCATGCAAACTATTCGTATGTAATTTACCAACACCAATTGGATTTCTGGACTCCGACGAATACCGATTCCAAATGGCCAAGACTTGCATTACCCGGATCAACTTCCGATGTAAACAACTATGGCTACAGTTCACAAACACAGATTATGAATGCTGCTTATATCCGGTTAAAGAATATTGCCATTGGATATACCATTCCTAAAAAAATTACAAGTCGCTTTGGCGTACAGAAATTACACCTGAGTGTCAATGCACAAAACTTGCTGACATTCTCTCCACTTTCATTCTATGACCCTGAATCATCTGAATATGGAAATGATATGGGTGGTTCCGGCAGTGGTCCCGGCGCTAACAGTGGACGTAGCTATCCTACGCTTAAATATGTTGGATTTGGATTAGATTTGGAATTTTAAAAAATAGAACATATTATGAAACATATATTTAACAAATATTATACTGGCGTTATTTCGGTGATGCTTATAATCCTGACATCTTGTAATGATTTGAATCAGGTTCCAACTGGCCAGTTTACTGATGAAACCTATTGGTATTCGACAGATAAGGCGTCTTACGTCCTGAATATGGCTTATAACCAAATGATGAATGACAGTTACTTCTTTGCGAATGAAGCTTTGTCGGATAATCTTTTTGTATGCCGCACATCCGATGAAAAGCTTATTTCATCCGGAATTGGAAGTGCTACAACCGGACGTTTTGCCAATGAATGGTCTGATTGCTTTGGTGGAATCAGAACTTGCGATACTTTTCTGGAAAATGTAGATAGGGTTCCGAACATGGATGCAACACTGAAAGCAAGAATGATCGCTGAAGCCCGCTTTATCAGAGCTTCACTTTTCTTCCGGCTTACTACCTGGTACGGTGATGTGCCTCTTTTCGAAAAGAACCTGACTGTTGCCGAATCAAAAACCATTGGCCGGACTTCACATGCCGATGTACTTAAATTTGTACGTGCAGAACTGGATGCAGCAGCCAAAGACCTTCCAACTTCTTATTCAAAGGCGGATATTGGCCGTGTAACTTCGGGTGCAGCCATTTCATTGAAAGCACGCACTTATTTGTACGAAAATGATTGGGCAAATGTGGTTACCACCTGTAAACAGGTAATGGATAGTAAAGTCTATTCATTGTTCCCTGATTATGCAGGATTGTTTTCGGCAGCAAATGAAAATAACTCAGAAGTAATCCTTGATGTTCAATATGTACCTACGCTGCGTACCTGGAGTGAATATTTTGATTATGCACCACCTTCGGCTGGCCGCCGGGTAAACCAACAAGCTCCAACTCAGGAATTAGTTGATAGTTACTTAATGCTCACAGGTGATTCTATTCGTGCTACAGGTTCGGGCTATGTGGAGAGCAATCCTTATGTAAACCGTGACCCACGACTTGCTGCAACCGTTCTTTTTGATGGTGGTAAATGGAAAATGCCTGATGGAACTGATTTGACCATTAAGATTAAACCGGGAAGTGGAACCATTGATGAGTATAAATCCGGAAGTGGAAATAATTCTTTGACCGGCTATTATATGAAAAAATACGCCGATCCGACTTATACCGGTAGCTTCAACTCTGGCCTTAATTTGATATTGATTCGCTACGCTGATATATTATTAATGTATGCCGAAGCTCAAAATGAATTAGGAAAAATGGATCAGGCTACCTGGGATGCAACAATTAAACTTATTCGTTCACGTGCAGGATTCACTACTTCCAATGCATTGGATTATAAAAGTAGCTTGACACAAGCTGACTTGAGAAAGATTATTCGCAATGAACGTCGTGTTGAATTGGCACTGGAAGGAACACGTATCTTTGATATTCGTCGTTGGAAAACAGCTGAAACAGTATTGAATGGTTATCCTCATGGTGCGCAATACGGTACTGCAGGCGTTGATAACGGATATATCCGTCTTGACAAACGATCATTCAATCCTAACCGTGATTATCTTTTTGCTGTGCCTCAAGCACAAAAAGATTTAGATCCAAATCTAGGTCAAAATCCAGGCTATTAATTGAAAACAAATAGAATAACTTATAATTTAAAATCAAATAATATATTTATGAAAACATCATATATTAAAGTAGTATTGTTCGTCTGTGCAGTTCTTTCTTTTGCAGGTTGCAAGAAAGATGATACATTGAAAAATCTGAATGTGACATCTGTGCAAACACTCTATGAGCCGATTAATAATAAATCAATCGTGTTGCAAGCATCTGCCACAGCTAGTGTGTACTTTGAATGGGAATCGGCTTTATCCGAAGATGGAGCACTGACTTTGTACCAGGTGGCTTTTGATAAAGTAGGAGGGGATTTCTCAAAACCACTTTATGTTGCAACAGCCGATGGTAATGGTGCCAATACACATGCTACACTTACCCACAAACAAATTAATAAAATTGCCGCTTTGGCAGGTATAGCTTCTTCAGAAACAGGTAAACTTATTTGGACTGTAATTTCATCCAAAGGAGTTAATCCTAAAGTAGGAGCAGTGTCCAATACACTTGAAGTTACCCGGCTAGCCGGTTTTGCCGAAGTTCCGGCTACTGTATATGTTACGGGTGAAGGTTCGGAAGGAGGTACAGACTTGTCAAAAGCAAGTGTCATGAAATCTGTTTCTGATGGTGTGTATGAAATCTATACCCAATTGACTGCAGGTAAGACTTATTACTTTACTGATGCAAAAGTGGGAACTCCACGAAAATTCTACACCGATGCTAAAGGAACTTTATTGGAAGGTACTACTGCCAGTACAGTGGCTACAACGGGTGTATACCGTATCAGTTTGGATTTCTCTATTGGTGCATCAACCATGACTCAAATTGTCAAATGGGAATTCTTCTTCTGTCCGTTGAATCAATTCCAGTTTGCACTTGACTATGCTGGTAATGGTGTATGGACAGCTAAAAGCAAACCAATCACTTTCAAACAAGAAAGCTGGGGAAGAGACCAACGTTACAAATTCAAAATGACCACTGCTACCGGCGAAGAATGGTGGGGTGCTCCGGGAAGCGTAGATTCTGCTCCAACAGGTGTTGACAGCTACTATTATTTAGTACCTGCCGATAATAGCCAATGGAACGATAAATTCAAATTTGCTTCAGAAATGGATATGGCTCTTGTTGATATGAGTGTGATAATGAGTGCTACAGGACCATATACTCACACGGTTAAGAAAGTAGGAGTTCAATAATAATTAAATCGGTTGTTTTGGGTAGTGTTCTTCCGGAACGCTACCCCAGACAATCACTTTAAAAGATAAATTATGAAAAAACTTTGTATAATAGGTCTGACCTGTATGGCGCTGTTGTCTTCGTGCAGTGACAATACCAACGATGTTGTGGTTACCAACGATGGATATGCTATTAATTGGACTGCTGCCGCGGATAGTAGTACGACGAGCCTGATTACTAACTTCTGGAATCCTACGGCTCATTACTTCAATGATGCAACTACGGGCAGCAATTTTGGCTATTGGCCGCAAGCTCATGGTTTGGATGTGATGGTTGATGCCTACCTCCGGACTAACGATGCTAAATATAAAACTTATTTTGACCAATGGTTTACCGGTGTACCGGCCGGCAATGGTGGATCGTTCCTCAATTATTTTTATGATGATATGGAGTGGAATGCGTTAGCTTTGCTTCGGACATACGCTGCAACTAAAGACGATAAATTTAAAACAGCTACGCAAACTATCTGGACTGATATTCAAACCGGATGGAATACGAATGGTGGGGGTGGAATTGCCTGGACCAAAGGTGCGCCTAAGAGCAAAAATGCTTGTTCAAACGGACCTGCTTGTATTTTGGCGGCACGTCTTTACCAGCAATTTAATAATGCCTCTGACAAAGACTGGGCTTTGAAAATCTACGATTGGGAAAAAAATACATTATTCAATCCGTCAACTGGAGCTGTCAGCGATAATCTTGATGCAAGTACGGGTGTAATAAGTAGTTATATATCTACGTATAATCAAGGTACATTTATTGGTTCGGCAGTGGAATTGTATAAGATTACAGGTGAAAAAACCTATTTGAACGATGCAATCAAAGCTGCAAATTACACCATCAACAAACTGACAAATAACAGGATTCTGAACACAGAAGGAACCGGTGATTTGGCTTTGTTTAAAGGAATCTTCATCCGGTATTTTACTGAGCTTATTCAAACTCCGGGATTAGATGCTGCTACAAAAGACCGCTTTGTTTTATTCTTGAAATATAACGCGAATCAGTTCTGGTATAAGGCGGTAAATAAACATTTTGTTACTTTCACTTCCAATTGGACAACTGCACCAAACTTTTTGTCCGAAACGGAATTGAATGCACAAGAGAGCGGATGTATGCTTGTTGAAGCCGCTGCCTTGTTGACTAAAACTGGTGATCTTAAATAAGATTTGCCGGAAATGCAATGACTCTTTGGGCGGCTCTAATCAGAGTCGCCCAATTATTCAACACTTCGGAAGTATGTATAAAAAGTGTAGATATGTATCTGCATATTTAATTTGACAAAAAAGATGTGGATATTGCTGTCTGATACGTCTTTTAATAAGACAATATTAAGACGCACGCTGTTTTTCTGATAAAACCAACTGGAATTAGAACAAAAGCAATTGGAATTGGAATAAAACCAACTGGAATTGGAACAAAAGCAGTTGGAATTAGAACAAAACCAACTGGAATTAGAACAAAACCAACTGGAATTGAAACAAAAGCAATTGGAATTAGAACAAAACCAACTGGAATTGTAACAAAAGCAGTTGGAATTGGAATAAAACCAACAGGAATTGAAACAAAAGCAATTGGAATTAGAACAAAACCAACTGGAATTGTAACAAAAGTAGTTGGAATTGTAACAAAACCAATTGGAATTATACCAATATAAGCTTGCCAGAAGAATTAAACGGCTAAAACTGTATCTTACTTAAAGATATATTCTTCTTGTAATGAATGTAATCAAACAAAACTAATCTTTCTGAAATGAAAATTCAATCACAATTTCTTTCAAAATACTCATTTTGTGTAATACTGTTACTGAGTATTTTTTCATCAACTCCCGCACAAACCTTCCCTAAAGTTCGCATCGATGAATCTAAACGCAATTTCGTCAGTCCTGCCATCGAAAATAAAATTACGGAGATGCAAAAGAGCATCAAAGATCCTGAATTGGCATGGATGTTTGGCAATTGTTATCCCAATACACTGGATCGCACGGTGACTTTTGCGATGAAAGATGGTAAACCGAACACTTTTGTCATTACCGGCGATATTTACGCCATGTGGTTGCGCGATTGCTCGGCTCAGGTTTGGCCTTATATGCCTTACATGAAACAAGATCCCAAATTACAACAACTTATTGCCGGAGTCATTAACCGTCAGGCCGAATCGGTGCTGATTGACCCTTATGCCAATGCTTTTAATATGGGAAAAGAAGGTGGCGACTGGATGAGCGATAATACAAAAATGCGCCCCGAATTGCACGAACGCAAATGGGAAGTAGATGGACTTTGTTACGTAATCCGCCTGGGTTATCATTACTGGAAACTTACAGGCGACAATTCTTGTTTCGATGCCCAATGGTTGGATGCTATGAAATTGATTGTGAAAACTTTCAAAGAGCAACAACGCAAAACCGACCAGGGTCCTTATAGCTTTATGCGTAAGACCGAAAAAGCTTCTGATACACAATTTGGCAATGGCTTCGGTAATCCGGTTCGTCCTACCGGTATGATTTGTTCTGCTTTCCGTCCGTCGGACGATGCTACCACCTATGGTTTTCTGATTCCATCCAACTGTTTCGCGGTAGTTTCCCTTCGTCAACTGTCGGAAATGGTGAAAACTATTAAACACGATGCAGCTTTTGCAGCAGAATGTACAGCCCTGGCAAGTGAAGTAGATGGTGCGATTAAAAAATACGCCATTGTAAATCATCCAAAATACGGCAAAATCTATGCTTTCGAAGTAGATGGTTACGGTAATTATTTGATGATGGATGATGCTAATGTGCCTTCTTTGTTGGCATTGCCTTATCTGGGTTATGTTTCTGCTAACGATCCAATCTATCAAAATACCCGCAAATTTGCCTGGAGTTTGGATAATCCATATTTCTACAGCGGTAAAGCAGGCGAAGGTATTGGAGGGCCACACGTGGGCGTGGATATGATCTGGCCTATGGCTATTATCATGAAAGCTCTTACATCCGATAATCCTGCCGAGATAGCTGCTTGCCTCAAAACATTAAAACATACCCATGCCGGCACGGGCTTTATGCACGAAACCTTCCACAAAGACGATCCGAAAAATTTCAGTCGCTCTTGGTTTGCCTGGGCCAATACCTTGTTTGGCGAGTTACTGATTAAAGTAGGTGCCGAACATCCTGAATTGTTGAATAAACAGTATTGACCTGTTGATTCAAATAAATGTGTGAGAGTCTATAAATAAGTAGTTGAGAATTTATGAAAAAGCTATTATATGCTTTGTTACTGATCACTACAAACTCTTTTGCCCAGGAGTTTGTGTGCGATAATCCCCGGATTACAGATGGTTATAAGTTAGCCATTAATACGGTTGATATAAATACGCGTAGAGGTATTCTTGCTGCCGGTGGCGATTATGGTGGCGAATGGACACGGGATATTGCTATCAACTCGTGGAATATAGCAAGCTTCCTGAGACCCCAAGTGGCTGAACAGTCTTTGTGGAGTGTTACCATTCATAAAGATACGATTGGACATCAGTATTGGGATAAAATTATATGGACTATAGCTGCATACAATCATTATCTGGTTACGGGCGAGAAGTCATTTCTTAAGCAGGCCTACAGCTGTTCTGCCAATACCATGAAAGCATTGGAAGGGACGACTTTTGATGAGAAGTATGGTTTGTTTATGGGGCCTTCCGTTTTTAATGATGGTATTGCCGGCTATCCGGAATCTGTTTATGATCCCGATAATTATTCGAGCGGGGTTTTTGAACACAATAACTCAAAACGTATAAAATGCTTAAGTACCAACTGTGTTTATTACGGAGCGTATGTTGCTTTAGCCAAAATGTGTGATGCGTTGAACGGTAATAGCAGCGAAGCTACAGCTTACCGGCTTAAAGCCGATGCCTTGAAAAAGAATATATTGACGCATTTGTACAATAAAAATGAGAATACGTTTAATTACCTGATTGACAAACAAGGTAATGTTGATAAATCGCAAGAAGGACTTGGAGTTTCGTTTGCCGTAATATTCGGGGTTATTGATGGCGGAAAAGCAAATAAGTTGATTCAAAATACGGTAGTTTCGAAATATGGGATTACCTCAATATATCCGTCATTCCCAAGGTTTCCAGCCGATAAGCCAGGTCGGCATAATAATCTGATCTGGCCTATGGTAAATGGTTTCTTTGCCAATGCGGCGGTAGTTGCAGGCAATTACAACGCTTTTTCCACTGAATTAAATGGTCTTACACATTTGGCATTGGATGAAGATAAAGGGAATTATAACTTCTGGGAAATTTATAATCCGGATTCAGGGCATCCTGATGGGGGCTATCAGGTTCTGGGAAAAGAAAATCCCAATTTCCATTGGCAATCATGCAGGTATCAAACATGGTCGGCAACAGCTTATCTTAATATGATCCAGTATGGTTTATTGGGTCTCCGATTCACCGGTAATGGCATTACATTCTCACCCTATCTTCCCGAAAATATCCATTATATCGAACTTAAAAATGTGGTTTACCGTCAATCAACCTTGGATATTATTATTAAGGGTAGCGGAAAGAAGATAAAAACGTTCTCGTTAAATGGGCAGAAGCAGTTGAAGTATTCGATTGATTCGAAAATAAAAGGTTCTAATAAAGTGACAATTGAATTGGAATAACCTGCCGGTTCAATATCAGATATTGTGTCGTATTATTTGTAAGTTAGCCAACAGTATGGCTTGTATGTAGTAAGAAAATTGTTATAGTTTTTAGTAAATCATGGTTAATTGATTAATTGGTTGATTGGTATAGTTTAAGAGGTATGAATAAGATTGTTGTTGTTGTTTTTAGTTTAGTTTTCTCAGTATTGTGTTTCGGGAATAATAATTCCAATCCGTATATCGGCAAGTCCGATAGTACATTAAATCAAATTTATAAGTTTTACAAAGCGGATGCAGGTAATCATTTATTGAATGAAACCTATCCGGTAGACCCGAAGAATGTTGTGTCTTATGTTATCAATCAGGATACAACGACCAAGAAACGGGTCGCTTACCTCTGGCCAACTTCGGCCGTACTCTCGGGTGTTGTAGCACTGATTGAAAATACAAGAGATGCACGTTATAAAACCATCCTGGATACTGAAATTTTGCCTGCATTGGATCATTATTATGATAATACCCGCCACCCGGCCTGTTATCAGTCTTATCTGAGTTCAGATGGAAAGCAAGACCGGTACTATGATGATAATATGTGGCTGAACATTGATTTTGCTGACCTTGCTTTGGCTACAAAAGATAAGAAATACCTCCGTAAAGCAGAGGAAATATGGAAGTTTGTAGCTAGTGGTTGGGATAATCAGTTAGGTGGTGGCATTTATTGGTGTGAACAAAAGAAGGAATCAAAAAATACTTGTTCCAATGCACCTGCTGCGGTAGCTGCTGCCAAGTTATATGAAGCCACTAAAAATCCGGAATATCTTCAATGGTCAAAAAAGATTTACGCGTGGACAAAACAGAATTTACAGGATAAATCGGACTTTTTGTATTACGACAATGTCTCTTTAAAGGGTCACATTGGCAAACAAAAATATGCTTACAACAGCGGACAGATGTTGCAAGCCGCCGTTTTATTGTACAATATAACAAAAGATAAAAACTATCTGACCGATGCACAAAATATCGCTGCGGGTGGATATAACTTTTTCTTTGAAACCAAAGCAGATGCTCATGGCAAAAATGCCAAAATGTTGAAGAAAGGAAATATCTGGTTTACGGCCATTATGCTCCGGGGATACATTGAGCTTTACCAGGTAGACAAAAATAAAACATATCTGGATGCTTTCAAATGCAGCTTGGATGCAGCCTGGAAGAATGGCCGGGATGAAAATGGTTTCTTTGATGAAGACTGGACGGGGAAAGAGAAAAATCCCTCCAAATGGTTGTTAGCCCAGGGTGCCATGGTGGAAATGTATGCACGCCTTTCAGTCCTAAAGTAACAGGTGGTTCGAATAGAAGTAATACCCGAAATGAATTGTTGAGGAACAACTTGTTTCAAAATGCTCACAACATCAAACACAATTCTAATTCTTTATATCAAATACATGAAAAACAAAAATTCAATTTCCAAGATTTTGCCGGTTCTTTTCGGCTTCTTTATTATGGGTTTCTGCGATGTGGTAGGAATCACTTCTACGCATGTAAAAGCAGACTTTGGCCTGAGTGATACCATGTCAAATATGATTCCGGTGGCTTTGTTTTCAATGTTCCTGCTTTTTTCTGTCCCAACAGGAGTTTTGATGAATAAAATAGGGCGTAAAAAGACAGTTCTTTTGAGCAATGTTATCACCATTGTTGCCATGTTTATTCCGTTGATAGGGTACACGTTTGCTATGTCGCTGGTTGCGTTTGCTTTGTTGGGAATTGCAAATACGATTTTACAGGTTTCGCTCAATCCGTTGTTGACCAATGTGGTGAAAGGCGATAGGCTTACTTCAAGTCTCACGGCCGGCCAGTTTGTCAAAGCGATATCATCATTTTGTGGGCCGTTTATTGCCATTTTTGCTGCAAATCAACTGGGAAGCTGGCAATTGATTTTCCCGATATATGCTGTCATTACCGTTCTATCAACAATTTGGTTGATGACTACTTCCATTGAAGAAGAACCGGTAACAGGCAAGGCTTCAACATTTGGAGACGTGCTAAGCTTGCTGGGCGATATGAGAATTTTGCAATTGTTTCTGGGAATTCTTTTCGTAGTTGGCGTTGATGTAGGTTTGAACACAGCAGCCCCTAAAATTCTAATGGAACGTTGTGGGCTTTCGGCAGCCGATGCTGGCTTTGGTCCAAGTATGTATTTTGCATTTCGTACGGCAGGTGCTTTCATTGGAGCTATTCTGTTGGCTAAATTCTCGTCGGTTAAGTTTTTCAAAATCATTACAGTTGTAGCAGTATTAGCGTTGGTAGCTTTAATTTTTACTGCTGAAAAAATTGCTATTTTTGCATTATTTGCCATTATTGGTTTTGCTATTGCCAATGTTTTTTCCATAATCTTTTCACGGGCTATTCAATTACGTCCCGACAAAGCCAATGAAATATCAGGCTTGATGATAACCGGTGTTTTTGGAGGTGCTGTGATTCCTTTTGTTATGGGTATTGCTTCCGATGCCATTGGTTCACAAGTTGGTTCTGTGATTGTTATTTTGGGTAGTGCAGTTTATCTTTTGTATTGTGCGTTTGTAGTAAGAACAAAGAATCCGTCGAATATTTAATAGTCAGAATCTGAGATGAAAAAAATAATAATTGCAATAGCTGTATGCTCGATGATCTTCCCGGCTCAGGCTCAATGGAAACCAACCGGAGATAAAATCAAAACAGCATGGGCAGAAACAATCGATGTGAATCATGTTTTACCCGAATATCCGCGGCCTATTATGGAGCGTAAGGATTGGTCGAACCTGAATGGCTTGTGGAGCTATGCCGTTCGTCCGGCAGGTGAGTCTTGTCCGGCAGCATTTGATGGTTCAATCCTGGTTCCTTTTGCCATCGAGTCGAGCCTGTCCGGTGTTCAGAAAGGGATTAAAGATAATGAAGAACTCTGGTACTCACGCTCATTCAAAATTCCTTCCAACTGGAAAGATGGAAAAGTTTTGTTGCATTTTGGTGCTGTAGACTGGAAAACAGATGTTTGGGTGAACGATGTGAAAATAGGCCAACACACCGGCGGATATTCGCCATTTTCGTTTGATATTAGTTCCGCTCTGGTAAAAGGGGATAATAAATTGGTGGTGAAAGTGTGGGATCCAACGTCTAATGGCGACCAACCACGGGGCAAGCAAGCATATAATCCGGGAGGTATTTTCTATACTCCGGTATCCGGTATTTGGCAAACAGTATGGCTCGAACCTGTGGCTGAGCACTACATCGCCACCTTAAAAACAACTCCGGATATTGATAAAAGCAAACTTAAAGTAGAAGTAGAAACAGACAAAGCGCTTTCGGGTGATATTGTGGAAGTGAAGCTTTTTGACGGTGCAGAGTTAGTGGGTACCGGTAAATCGTTGGGTGGACAACCGGTCGAAGTTCCGGTTGTAAAAGAAAAGTTGTGGAGCCCTGAGACTCCGTTTCTTTATAACATGCAGGTTTCATTGATTCGCAATGGAAAAACGATTGATAATGTAAGGAGCTATGCTGCTATGCGTAAGTATTCAACAGGTAAAGATGCTAAAGGGCATATGCGTATGCAGCTGAATAATAAGGATTACTTTGAATTGGGACCACTCGATCAGGGTTGGTGGCCCGATGGGCTTTATACTGCGCCAACTGACGAAGCATTGAAATTTGATATTCAAAAAACTAAAGAGTTTGGATTCAATATGATTCGTAAACACGTGAAAGTGGAACCAGCCCGCTGGTATACTCACTGCGATAGATTGGGTATTATTGTTTGGCAAGATATGCCTAGCGGTGCTCAGGGACCGGAGTGGCAACCACGAAATTATTTCAATGGAGTGGAAGCCAAACGTTCACCAGAGTCTGAAGCAATCTATCGGAAAGAATTGAAAGAAATGATTGATAATCTTTATTCGTATGCGTGTGTTGGTGTCTGGACAACTTTCAATGAATCATGGGGACAATTTAAAACATCCGAGATTGTAGACTGGACTAAAAGATACGATCCAACCCGTTTAGTCAATTCTGCCAGTGGTGGAAATCATTATTTCGTTGGCGATATGTTGGATTTGCATAACTATCCGGGGCCGGATATGTATCTTCAAGATCCGCAAAGAGTCAATGTGTTGGGAGAATTTGGTGGCATCGGACTTGCATTGCAAGGACATCTTTGGGATAGTAATAAAAATTGGGGGTATGTAAAACTCAATTCTATCGATGATGCAACTGCCGAATATGTGAAATATGTGGAACAATTGTATCCATTTATAGAAAGAGGTTTTTCTGCCGGGGTTTATACTCAAACTTCTGATGTGGAAGAGGAAATAAACGGGTTGATTACTTACGATCGCAAAGTGATTAAAATGAACGTACAAAAGGTTTGTGAAATCAATCAAAAGATTTGTAATTCATTGAATAAATAATAACCGGATGTAAATTTCAGTTGAAATAACTTACAAGAATACTATCAATAAATTCACATGCAAATGAAAAAGCTACTATTTTTTATGGTGCTGGGTCTGTTTTCCACTCAGCTGGTGGGTGCACAATCCGCCAAGAAGCCTCAGGGCTATGATATCACTAAAGACCGCTTGCTTTACACAATCGGTTACGCCCACTTAGACACAGAGTGGAACTGGGATTATCCAACAACAATCAACGAGTACATTCGTAATACGATGGTTGAGAATTTTAATCTTTTTGAAAAATATCCCGACTATGTGTTCAACTTTACGGGTTCCCGCCGGTACAATATGATGAAGGAATACTATCCGGAGTTGTTTAAAAAGGTACAGGAATACGTAAAACAAGGACGTTGGAAGGTTTCCGGGTCTTCAGTTGACGAAGGTGAAGTAAATATTTCTTCTTCAGAGTCTTTAGTTCGACAGATTTTATACGGGAATAATTTCTTCCGCAAAGAATTCGGAACTGAGAGTGCCGACTATATGTTGCCCGACTGCTTTGGTTTCTTGTGCAACCTACCCAGCATTTTTAATCATTGCGGTTTACTTGGATTTTCAACTCAAAAGTTGACATGGCGTTCGGCAGTGGGCGTTCCATTCAATGTAGGTGTTTGGAATGGTCCCGATGGCAAAGGTATTGTCGCCGCTCTTAATGGAACTGGCTATGGTAGTGGTATTGAGCAACGTCTTGATAAAGATCAGAAATGGGCAGAACGCCTGGATGGTGATAAGAAGACATTTGGCTATGCTTTCGATTTCCGGTATTATGGTGTGGGTGACCGCGGTGGAGCACCTCGTGAAAACGATGTGAAAGAAGCTGAAGCCAGCCTTGACCATAGCGACAGTAATTTTAAAGTATTGCTGACTTCGTCTGACCAAATATTTAAAGATATTACCCCTGAGATAAGAAAGAAACTGCCTGTATATTCGGGCGATTTATTGCTTATTGAGCACAGTGCCGGTTCTATGACCTCTCAAGCATACATGAAACGCATGAACCGCAAAAACGAACTGTTGGCACAATCGGCAGAACAGGTATCGGTGGCTGCCGACTGGTTGGGTGGTGCTGCTTATCCACAAAATAAATTGAATAATGCCTGGGATTTGGTTCTAGGCAGCCAGTTTCACGACATACTTCCGGGAACCAGTATTCCTAAAGCTTATGAATATGCCTGGAATGACGAATTCATTGCAGCAAATGGTTTCAGCGAAGTGCTTACAAATGGTGTTAGTGCCGTTTCAGCGAAGTTAAACACACAAGTTCAGGGCAAATCGTTGGTCGTTTACAATCCGGTAGCCCGTCAACGTGAAGATGTTGTAACTGCCGATTTGGAATTTGCATCAGCACCAGCTTCCATAGCTGTTTTCGACAAAACAGGTAAAGAAGTTCCATCGCAAATTCTGGCAAAAACCGGCAATAAAGTGAAATTCTTATTTGTTGCCCAATTGCCGTCAGCCGGATTAGCCGTTTATGATGTGCGTGAATCTACAGCATCAAAGCCAGCCACTGCTTTGGCAGCTACCAATAACACATTGGAAAATACTTACTACAAAGTAAAATTTGCAACTAACGGCGATGTGTTGAGCATCTTCGACAAAAAAGCATCGAAAGAGTTACTATCGAAACCAGCTCGTTTAGAATTTCAGGCAGAACACCCAACCGATTGGCCTTCGTGGAATATGGATTGGAAAGACCGTCAGAAACCAGCTATTGATTTCATGGACAAAGATGCTTCTCTGAGCGTTGTAGAACAAGGTCCGGTTCGTGTCACGTTGAAAGTAGAACGCAAAGGTCGTAACTCCGAAATAGTACAATACTATAGCCTTTCGGCAGGCGAAGCCGGCAAACGGTTGGAAGTTACCAATAAAATTGATTGGCAATCGCGCGAAGTAAGTCTGAAAGCTTCTTTCCCGTTGGCTGTTCAGAACGAAAATGCAACCTATAACTTGGGTGTTGGAACTATTTCAAGAGGGAATAATAACGAAAAGAAATTCGAAGTTCCATCCAAAGAATGGTTTGACTTAACCGATAAATCAAGAAAATACGGTGTTTCAATTTTAGAAGACTGTAAATACGGTTCGGACAAACCGGACAACAACACCCTGCGTTTGACATTGCTTTATACTCCTGCCATCAACTTGCCAAACTGGGGCTGGACTATGTACGAAAGTACACAAGACTGGGGAATCCATGATGTGAAATATGCAGTCTACGGACACAGCGGCGACTGGGCTAAAGCTGAATCACCCTGGCAAGCTAAGTTCTTCAACCAACCGTTGGTGGCTTTCGAAGCTCCTAAACATGCCGGAGAGCTGGGTCAATCGCTCTCTATGATTTCTATCAACAATCCGCAAGCAGGTGTAATGGCATTCAAGAAAATGGAAAATGCCGATTATTATGTGATCCGTTTCAATGAACTATCGGGTAAGGATCTCAAAAATGTAAAAGCAACTTTCCCCGGAACTATCGTAGATGCTTACGAAGTAAACGGTCAGGAACAACGCATAGGAAAAGCGACTATTGCCAATGGAGCTTTAGGCTTCGACTTAAGCCATTATACTATTCGTAGTTTTGCAGTCAAATTGAAACCGGTTTCGACTAAACCCGAAATAGCACAAGTGCCTGTCACATTGCCTTTCAATGCTGATGTAATAAGCTTCGATGCTAATCGCGAAGATGGCAGGCTGGGAGATGGACAGTCACTTCCTGCAGAGTTGCTTCCAGCCGTAGTAGAAAGCGAGGATATTCATTTTACTATTGGTAACAAAACCGACGGGGAGAAGAATGCTGTAAGTTGCGAAGGTCAAACCATTAATTTACCAGCTGGAGATTACAGTAAAATTTATTTACTGGCAACCGGAACAGACGATGTAAAAGCTGATTTCGTTGTTGATGGACAAACCACTGCATTGAATATCCAGAAATGGACAGGTTATGTGGGGCAGTTCTACAACCGTATTTTGAGCCGTGATCAGAACTCGGTAGTTGAAATGGAAAAACCATTTGCCAAGACAGATAATATCGCATGGTTTGCTTCTCATTGTCATAACGATTATCCAATGAAAAATGAAGCTTATCAATACTGCTACTTATACAAGTATGAAATTTCAATTCCGGCCGGAGCCAAGACTATAACTTTACCCAAAGACCACAAAGTAAAAATTTTGGGTATGACAGTTGCCACTCCAAATGCCGCAAGTCTGAAACCAGTAGAACCTTTGTACGACAACTTCAAAGAAAACAAGGAATTTAAATTGAGAGCCGAAAAGTAGAAACTCTGAAATATAGATTTTTGAGATAGAAAAGCAGAGATAGTAAATCATAACAGATTGACTATCTCTGTTAGTCTACTTATTTTCAGAAATAGCTATGATTTGACAGTTGAATTAGAACTTGAATAACCATTATTTCCATGAAAAAACACAAATTATTTTCTATAGTATTTATTTTATTTATATCCGTCTCAGTTGTCACGGCTAAACCAATTGCATTAAAATCACCAAATGGTGAAATTGCATTGACGATCAAAACCGGCAATACAATTACTTATTCAGTGACGTATAATCAAGACTTATTACTTGATAATTGTACGTTAGCCATGGAGTTGGAAAATGAAGTTCTCGGAATGAATCCTAAGGTGAAAAAAGTTACCCGGTTGGCGATTGACGAAAGCTTTAAAAAAGAAATTTCTTTTAAAAACTCGATAATACAAAACCGGTGCAATGTACTTAGGCTTGATTTTGCTGGAAACTATAGCGTTGAATTCCGCGCATATAACGATGGAGTGGCTTATCGCTTTCTGACACGAAAGACTGGTGAACTGGTTATAAAAAATGAAGTTTTCAATATAAATTTGGTTCATAGCAGTAAAGCTACTTTGCAACTGCCAGCGGAATTTAAAACCTCTTACGAAAATCGGTATGAGACCGTTTCCTTGAAAGAGCTTCAAACAAACTCAAAAATGGCTAATCTGCCAGCGCTTGTAGAAACTAAATCACCGTATAAAATCTTTGTCTCTGAAGCCGATTTGTTTGACTATCCATGTATGTTTCTCAAAGGTAATGGTCAAAATGGGATGACTTCTTTATTTCCAAAAGTGCCGACAGCATTCGGTGAAGATGGTGACCGCAGTGTCAAGATTCTAAAAGAAGCTGCTTATATTGCTAAAACCTCAGGTACCCGTTCATTCCCATGGCGTTTAATGGTGATTACGAATGATGATCGTAAAATTGTAGAGTCCGACATGGTTACAAAGCTATCTTCTCGAAATCGGTTAGGTGATATCAGCTGGGTAAAACCAGGACAAGTGAGTTGGGAGTGGTGGCACGATGCGGCTTTATACGGTGTAGATTTTGAAGCCGGATATAACCTTGATTCCTATAAATATTACATCGATTTTGCAGCAACTTTCGGAGTTCCATATATTATTATGGACGAAGGTTGGGCCATGAGTACCCGTGATCCGTACACCCCAAATCCTAAAGTTGATGTAAATGAATTAATCCGTTATGGCAAAACGAAGAATGTAAAGATCATTCTATGGCTTACCTGGCTTACGGTAGAAAAGAATATGGAGCTATTCAAAACATTCAGCGAATGGGGTGTAGCTGGTGTGAAAATTGATTTTATGGATCGTAGTGACCAATGGATGGTGAACTTCTATGAACGGGTTGCGAAAGAAGCTGCTAAATACCATATTATGGTTGATTTTCATGGGGCATTTAAACCGGCCGGACTGGAATGTGCTTATCCGAATGTGATTTCTTATGAAGGTGTGTTAGGACTTGAACAAGGTGGAAATTGTAAACCGGACAACAGTGTTTATCTTCCGTTCATGAGAAATGTTTGTGGTCCTATGGACTTTACTCCGGGAGCCATGCTAAATGCACAACCTGAAAATTTAGGCTATACTAGAATTAAGCCTGTAGGAACGGGTACTAGGGCATTCCAAATGGCCACTTATATTTGTTTCGAAAGTGGCTTGCAAATGCTGGCTGACAACCCATTTAATTATTATCGGGAGCGAGAATGTACCGAATTTATTACTAAAGTTCCTGTAACCTGGGATGAAACGAGGGCGCTTGTTGCTGATGCAGGTAAAGTGCTTGTTGTGGCAAAACGCAAAGGAAACAAATGGTTTATTGGTGGAATGTGTAATGATTCGGAGAAGGTTCGGTTGATTGATTTGCCATTAAACTTTTTGTCTGAAGGAAAAACTTATACAATAACTGCTTTCGAAGATGGAATAAACGCCGGACGACAAGGTGCTGATTATAAGAAACGTCAGTTTGAGTCACATAAAAACGATATGTTGAAAATTCGTATGGTGCGAAATGGTGGTTATGTTGCTGTATTGGAACAGAAAAATAACAATTAGACTTATGTTTGCTAGAGTCAGGATATTTTTAGTTGTAGGTGGACTATTTGTTGCTCTTGCTTCATTTGGAAGTGAGAAGCAACAAACTCTTATTTCAACTTTAAAGTGCGAGTATCAATCTGAGCCAATTGGACTTGATGTGGTAAAACCACGATTTACCTGGAATTTTGAAACTTCAGGAAAAGATTTTGCTCAGGAATATTATCAAATCAGCGTGGCATCTTCTCCTGAGTTATTGCGTGTGGGAAAGGCTGATCTCTGGCTATCTGAAAAGGTGAAAAGTTCGAGAAGTTATGCTGAATACCAAGGCAAAAAATTGGCATCGCATTCAAAATACTATTGGATTGTTGTGGTTTGGGATAATAAAAACAAGCAACGGACTTCTTCCATTACATCTTTTGAAATGGCTAAAATGAATATTGCTGATTGGAATGCCCAATGGATTACGGACAATCATGATAAAAATTTTGAGCCATCTCCACTTTTCCGGAAGGATTTCTCTGTACAAAAAACGATAAAATCGGCTCGCGTTTATATATGCGGATTAGGTTATTATGAATTGTTTCTGAATGGGAAAAGGGTGGGGAAGAACTATCTTGATCCCGGTTATACTCATTTCGATAAACGTGTTTTGTATGTGACCCACGATGTAACTTCTTTGCTGCAATCCGGGCAGAATACGGTGGCTGCTGTTTTAGGTAACGGTTGGTTTAATGAGCAATCTGTTGCTGTTTGGGATTTCAATAAAGCACGTTGGCGCAATCGTCCGCAGATGATCTGTGAAATTCGGATAACTTTTACCGATGGCAGTACACAAATCATTGGGTCTAACCAAAGTTGGAAAACTAATACGGGGGCGTATCTCTATAACAGTATTTACAGTGGCGATATTTATGATGCCCGTTTGGAAGAAGACGGCTGGAATAATGTTGGGTTTGACGATCGAAATTGGCAACCGGCCTGCACAACCAATGCTCCGGCGCCTATTTTACAAGCGCAGCAAATGCCCGCCATCCGGATAACAAAAGAAATCAAACCAGTCTCTGTGAAATCATTTGGAGATACGATTCATGTATTTGACATGGGTGAGAATTTTGCAGGGCTCTGTCGCCTGAAAATCAGAGGAGATGCAGGTATCAGATTAATCGTCAAACACGGAGAATTATTGAAGAAAGATGGACGGTTAGAACAAGGGAATATCAATGTTTACTACCATCCGGTTCAGGCAAAGGAAATTTTTCAAACCGATATTTATACGCTCAAAGGCAATGGAAAAGAAGAAGTTTTCACGCCTGGATTCAGTTATCATGGCTTTCAGTATGTGGAGATTCAGAGTTCAAAACCAGTTTCACTGACAACAGATAATCTGACGGGACTATTTATCCGCACCGATTTAAAACAAGTTGGTAAGTTTAGTTGCTCCAATGAATTACTTAATAAAATATGGGCCGCATCTGTCCAATCTTATAAAAGTAACATTCACAGTATTCCTACCGACTGTCCGCAACGGGAGAAAAACGGTTGGACTGCTGATGCTCATGTGGCTGTAGATCTGGGATTGTTGAACTTCGATGGAATTCTTTTTTATGAAAAGTGGATGAATGATTTCATCGATAATCAAAATGAAAAAGGCGAAATAGCCGGAATTATCCCAAGTGCTGGTTGGGGTTATGGCGAATGGCCGGGCCCTGTATGGGATGCTGCTCTTTTTATTATTCCCAATGCTCTATATCATTATTATAACGATACTAGTGCCATTGCGAAAGTGTATAAAACTTGTGAGGTTTATCTTGATTATTTAAAGAAAAAAGAAAAAGATAATTGCCTTAATTTTGGGTTGGGAGATTGGGTTTACTACAAAGCTATAACTCCCAATGATTATACTTCTACCTGCTACTATTATTACGATTATGTAATGATGAGTCGGTTTGCTAGTCTATTGGGTAAGGATACCGTGCAATTTAGTCAGAAAGCAATCAAGATAAAAGAACTTATCAATAGTAAATATTTCAATGCGGAAACCGGTGTTTATGCTAATGGCACGCAGACGGCACAGGCATTAGCACTTTATCTGGGAATTGTGCCGGAGGGGAAAGAGCAATTAGTTGCCAATAAACTGCATGAAGCAGTGAAAGCTACGGATTATTTTCTTGACTTTGGATTGCTAGGAAGTAAAACAGTTCCTTCTATGCTTACCAAATATGGGTTTGTTGAGGACGCATTCAACATGGTAACAAAAGAAACTGCACCTTCGTGGGGGTATTGGGTGAAAGAAAAGGGATATTCTACTTTGGCAGAAACCTGGACATTGTCGCCGGAGTTTCACGATGCATCAATCAATCATGTTTTTATGGGTGACGTAAGCGTCTGGATGACTAATGCGTTGGCGGGCATAACCCCGGATGTCAACTGTCCCGGGTTTAGTCATATTATCATTCGTCCATATTTTGCCAAGAAACTTGATTGGGTGAAAGGCGAGTATCATTCGGTCAATGGGCTTGTGCGTTCAGAGTGGGAGCGAAAGGGTGATAAAGTAATTCTTAGAGTATCCATTCCTGCAAACACAACAGCCACTGTTTATGCCGATAAAATGTACGAGATAAAGTCGGGAGAATATCATTTTGTCCTGAGATAATAAATGATACTCTGTTGATTGATCCATGAAGTATAAATTGTCAAGCCATAACTGAAATATCTATTCACAAATCATTGATTCATAAATTAAAAAACATGATTAAAAATCTTGTATACATTATTTTGTTTTCGTTCGTAGCATTATTTTCCCAAGCTCAGAAGAAAGTCACGAACTATGTCAATCCATTTTTAGGTACCGCTACCTTGTGGGATAGTATCGATATCGGATATAAGCCGACTCACAGAACCTGGGGCGCAGAAGTGTTTCCCGGTTCTTCACTTCCCAATGCTATGGTCCAATTAAGCCCTGTTACCCAGTTTCGGAGTGGTTCCGGTTATCAGTATGAAGACAGTGTTATTTACGCTTTTATCCATACCAGCAAGGGGCATTGGAATTTATGTAATATTCCATTATTGCCGGCTACAGGTGCCATATCCCCCGATAACTATTGTTCGGCTTATAGTCACAAAAATGAGTCGGCTCATCCCGGATATTATCAGGTTTATTTAGAACGATATGGCATTAATGCCGAATTGACGTCAACCTTACGTTGTGCGTATCATAAATATACTTTTAAAGCAGGCCAAAGTAAAAAACTGATTGCAGATCTTTCAACATCTAATGAAAACGTGAGGAGTTGGAGTATCTTGCAAGATGGCGAAAATGTATTCAAGGGTTTTCAGCAGGCTGGTGAAAAAATGTATTTCTATGCGGTCAGCAATCATAAGATTAAGAACATTGAATCGTTGAAAAAGGAAAAGAAAGAAATCTCAGTTGTCAATTTCATTGACGCGGCTAAACCGTTGGAATTACAGATTGGATTTTCATTTGTAAGCATTGAGAATGCAAAAGAGAATTTGAAGAAAGAAATGCTTGGAAAGAGTTTTTCGCAAGTAAGAGCTGAAGCTACCGAAATCTGGGATAAGTTACTTTCTAAAATCAAGGTTTCGGGTGGAACTGACCGTCAGCGGGGAATTTTTTATTCCACTTTATACCGGTCTTTTTTATGGCCTGCCTTACGAAGTGATGTGAACGGCGACTTTACAGATTTGAAAGGGAATGTTGTCAATAAAGGATTCAGCTATTACACTGAACCATCATTGTGGGACGACTACCGGAATAAATTGGTTTTACTTGGCATGCTATCGCCCACTGTAACGGTTGATGTCATAAAGTCTTTGATTGACAAAGGTGAAAAAACCGGGTTTATGCCCACATTTTTTCATGGAGACCATGCTTCGGCTTTTATTGCCGGATCATATTTGAGAGGATTAAGAGGATATGATATTAAAAGCGCCTATAATTTGCTCCTTAGAAATGCAACCATTGAGGGTGGAACAAGGCCTTATATCACAGAATATATGGAAAAAGGTTACATTCCGGAACAAGACATAGAGCATCCTGTTATTGAGACAAAAGCTACTGCCGGTGTTACAAAAACACTGGAATATGCTTACGATGATTATGCAGTGGCTTTGTTGGCAAAAGAGTTGAAAGACACGACGAATTACAACATGTTGATGAAGCGAACCAGTAATTATAAAAACCTGTTCGATCCAACAACTGAATTGATGAGGGGACGCTTAGCTAATGGAGAATGGATAAAGAACTTTGATCCAAAATATCCATATTACGAATATATGTACCGCGAAGCCAATGCTTGGCAATCGTCATTTTTTGCCCCTCATGATCCCAAAGGTTTAGTTGGATTGTATAAGAGCAAAGCTGATTTTGAGCTCAAGTTGGATTCTCTTTTCTCAATACCCTGGAATGGAGTTGAAGCTTACAATATTTCCGGGTTTATAGGCCAATACTGTCAGGGCAACCAGCCCGATCATAGCTTCCCGTTCATGTATTATTTTGTGGATAAGCAAGAAAAGTCGCAGGTGATTTTGGATAGTATCATGAATCGCTTTTATGATTTGGGTAAAGATAAATTGGCTTATGCCGGAATGGATGATGCCGGTGAAATGTCGTCGTGGTACGTCTTTAATGCTATAGGGATGTATCCCTTTTCTCCTGCTGATGATAAATACATTGTTTCTGTACCACTTTTCGATAAGGTTGAATTCAATCTTGGTGGAAAAACGTTTACAATTATCAAAAAGAATTCGGGCCGGAAGATTGACAACATCAGTTATGGAGACAGAAGTATTGACGGCTACTTCATTTCTCACCAGGAATTAAAGAAAGGTGAAAAGTTAGTTATAACAACCAGATAGTAACGTGATTTTTTCTTTGTTTTCACGGGGTTACGTTATCATATCGAGAGTCTCATGAAAGCACAATAATGATTATGTACTAAAAACAAAAACGCCTTTATAATCAAAAGATTATAAAGGCGTTTTGCGGTACGGACGGGACTCGAACCCGCGACCTCCGCCGTGACAGGGCGGCATTCTAACCAACTGAACTACCGAACCAGGTTTTATTGTCAGGCATCGTTTTCTAATGCGGTGCAAAGATACGGCAATTTTTCATTCTGGCAATACCCACCAAAATCATTCTTGCACTTCAATTCTCTGAGCATGGCAAACAAAGTCAGAATTACAGAAGCTAAATGAAAAGAACACAGCCGGGAAGATGAAAATCTATCGATTCATCCAATCAGACATTTCTTCGTTTTCTATAAAAATAATTTATTAAAGCAACACATTTTTCCCAATTAGTTCCTAATATATTTTAAGCTTGCTTACTGGGATGACAAAAACGTGGATTAAGCGCACCTGCCCACCGAGTGAAGAAATAGCTAGACATTGTACTTCCTCAAAATGTACAAGAATGAACAAATTCAATTCTATAAGGTGCGATTAGTAGAATTGGACGAACCAACTACATCCTGAGAAATGATATTTCAATTCCATAGGTGCGAAATGTAATCTCATATTTTTTTTCTCTCTTTTCTATAAACTCTGTCAATTCTGTCAATTCTGTCCAAAAACTCAGTAATTCTATCCCAAAAATTCCCTACAGGCAGTTACCCGCTCGTAGGGTTAAGAAGTTTTTAGGCCGGAGTATCGGTTTTTGCTGCGGCTGTATCAGCAGCTGCTCCACTTTCGTTATGCACCCGTTTGAGCAGGTTGGCCAACGTATATTCCTTCAGTTTCGCATCGTCCACGCCACGGTACATGGCCCGTCCTGCATTGAGTATTGTTCCAAGCATATCCCACAGGTCGTTAAAGTCCTTGATATTATCGTTCGCCACCCGGGTCCGTCTGTTTTTCAGATCGTTTTGTTGCAGGTTTAATTGCCTGATTTCGTTTTCCTGGATGGTCAGTGTTGCTACTGTTTCCGGTCTCATCCCTTTGGCCTGCAGGGCAGCTTCATTCCGGTTTAAGTGCAGAAACAGAGACTTTGCATCCGAAATAAATCCTTCCACATCTCCTTTGCTGATGGCTGTGCGCAGGTTGTTCAACCCAAAGTCCGCCACCTCAATGTCGAGCGTTTTACCGGCCAACTTCAAATAACCTTCAACCGGATTAAGACTCACCCTGAATTCTCCCAACTTTTGGGATATCTGCTTGGTAATGGCTTTTTGCTGCCGGACCACGTCACTAGACTTGATAAGGTCCATACATAGAGTCTGTTTCGATTGAACATCTGCCATAAACGGATCGGCAAATACGGGTGAATACGCCATAAAATCCACCTTGTCATTTTCCATACTTTGGAGAGCAAAAACTGTAACTACAGGTACAACTTCCATTTTGCAATTAAACTTTTTTTCTTCCATACATTATTTTTTTTAAGTTACTATTTAAGCGGACTTTTGCAAGCCGTTTTCTTTATCATTGTTTACCCGTATTCCGGTTTTGTGAATCCGTATTTGTATTTTACCTGCCAGTATACCGATTTCGCTTACCAGTATATCAATTTTGTGTATCAGTATATCAGTTCCGCTTACCGGTATATTAATTTTGCGTACCAATATATCAGCTTAGCCTGCCAGTATATCAATTCCGCTTATCGGTATATCAATTTTGCTAATCGGTACAGGCATTTTGTTGGCTGTTACTTCATTTTTGCTTACTCCACCATTCCAAAACCAGTGCTGTTTTTCTCGCCCAGTCCGCCGTGGTACAGCATGTGCATCAAGTCCGGATGGGCTTGCAACGTGAAGCGGAAAGTAAATCCCTTAACCTGCGTTTGTTCGGGGGTATTTGCCTTTATCACGATCAATTTCGATTTAGGGGGGGAGAGGAGTTTGAAATCGAATCGTCCGTCGCCCGAAAATTCTTTTCCGTAAAAAACGTTATATTTATTCTTCGGGTTGTAGAGCAGTGCCTCCCGGGCATAATTGCTGTCGGGACTTTCGTAAGCAATTCTGTTTTGCCCGGGGATGTGCCGGGTAATGCATACCGGCGAGAGTGTATTGAATTGGTCCTGTTTGCTAAAATCAGGTTCAGGAAGCAGCTCGATGTTGGCCACTCTCAGTTGTACTTTCGACAGCTTGTCGCCAATGGTAAAAACCTGCTCGGCAAACACCCCTTTGATAAATTCTTCGGTAGACTGCTCGGGCAGAAAAGAAACAAACCACGTTATCGTATCGCTGTCGATGCGCAAACGGTTGCCTTCTATTTTATAGGCCGGGATCTGGAAATGGGAGAAATTGAACAGCCGGAATTGCTTGGTGGCAAGTTCAAACCCATTTTCGTGAAGCCATTTGGAGTAAGTGGCGTTGGCCCGTTCTATGGTTCGGTACACAAACGATGATAATTCATATTGATAATTCAGGGGCAATAGATTTCCAAAAGCCCGTTTGTCCACAGTGAGCGTTAGTTTGAATCGCATAATGACTTTTTGATAATTTAAGGGCTTCAATTTAGGAAATATTTATTTAAAACGAATCGTTTTACCTAATTATTTTCAACAATTGATTAAATATTTTAAAGCAGCTTTCGATAAATTTTTAGTACGATAATTTTCTCCCCGCCGAATAGTCAATAATTATATTACCATACAAGGCAATTGTATTCAAATGGAAAATAAAAAGGAATAGATTTTCTAACAAGGGAATAGCCAGCGTCTCCACATTTCTTGTTATTTGATGGGATTTTTTATTGCTTGTCTCAGCTAGTCTAAAATCCCCCAAAAGAGGTTCAAGCGGAAAAGTTGTGTTAGACGATTAAAAATAATAATTTAGCCTCATGGAAAAAGAGACAGGATTGAAATCAGCCGAACATCAGTTGTTGGAATTAATACTGCCAGAAGGGATTTTGGATTACTTTGAGATAAAATCAGTCAAGAATATCCAGATTGGTTTTGAAGTTTATTTAGAGGAAAGACCAGAAATTCCGGAAGAATATAACGGATTAGCAGAGATTGGAACTAATGGCAAGAGGAACGCGATTTACACAGGAACTTTTCCGATTGATCCATTCGTAACTCCTAATATATTTCGATATTTTATACAAAAAAAGCAACTCATTGCTGAATTGCTTTTTTGCGGTACGGACGGGACTCGAACCCGCGACCTCCGCCGTGACAGGGCGGCATTCTAACCAACTGAACTACCGAACCAGGTTTTATTGTCAGGCATTGTTTTCAAATGCGGTGCAAAGATACAGCATTTTTCCTTTCTGGCAATAGTTTCGAGAAAATAATTAGTTTCAAATTCGAAAAAAAGACAACTAAAATCCTCTTCCTATAACGTTCTGTGACGGTGAGTGAGTCAATAAATCTTCATTTTAAATACAAATTGTAGATATAAATACAGGTCTCCGATTAAAATGTTATCTTTGCAATCTGTTTATTGAAAAAATGAAATTGATGAAAGAACATGAGAATACGGCAGTATTATTGATGCACTGCCCAGACAAACCGGGTATTTTAGCTGTCGTTACCGAATTTATTAACCAGCACAAAGGAAACATTATATATTTAGATCAATATGTGAACCGGGAAGAAAAAGTCTTCTTCATGCGAGTTGAGTGGGATTTAAGTTTTTTCCAAATCCCGAAAGAAAAAATTGAAGAGTATTTTGACACATTAATTGCAGTTCGTTATAATATGAATTTCCGGCTGTACTTTGCCGATACAAAACCAAGAATGGCTATTTTTGTTTCCAAAATGTCACATTGCTTATATGATTTATTGGCTCGCTATGCTGCTGACGATTGGCAGGTCGAAATTCCGCTTATCATAAGTAATCATCCTGATATGGAAAGTGTAGCCAACCGTTTTGGAATAGAATATCATGTTTTCCCTATAACAAAAGAAAATAAAGCCGAGCAGGAAGCCAAACAATTGGAACTACTGAAAAAAAACAATATCACGTTTTGTGTTTTAGCTAGATATATGCAGGTGCTTTCGGCCGACTTCATTAATCATTACCCGAATAAAATCATCAATATACATCACTCATTCTTACCTGCCTTTGCTGGAGCCAAACCTTATCATGCAGCGCATGAACGTGGTGTGAAGGTTATTGGTGCTACAAGTCATTATGTGACAAGTGATCTGGATGCAGGGCCTATCATTGAACAAGATGTAACCCACATTTCTCACAAGGATACTGTTGAAGAGTTAATAAAGAAAGGGCGTGATTTGGAAAAGATAGTTCTTTCACATGCCGTAGAAAAGCACATTGATCGAAAGATTCTGGCATATAAAAACAGAACAATTGTTTTTCAATAATTCCTAATATTTCGGTTTGTGTATCTTGTTTTTTAATCCGGCATAAGATGAATGTAACCAGATTGTTTGATTTATTGGATAATTACATAGAAAACTATCCGAATCAGGATGCTGCTTTAGTTTGTAAACGTGAAGGGATCTGGAGGAAGTTTGGTATTCGCGAATATGTGGAACTAACTAATAACATGAGTTATGGCATGTTGGAGTTAGGAATTGAACCAGGTGATAAGATCGGAATTGTAAGTGGTAACCGCCCCGAGTGGAATATGCTCGATTTTGCAGCTATGCAAATTGGAGCAATTTCTATTCCCATTTATTCGACCATAAGTCAGGATGACTATAGGCATATTTTGAATCATGCCGAAATGAAAATGATTTTTATAGAGGGTAAAGAGCTGCGGAATAAATTGGAACCGATTCTCCCGGAAATAAAATCGTTGAAAGATATCTTTGCTTTTGCCGATCAGAAAAGCCAGTATAAGTATCTGGATCAACTCATAGAACTGGGTAAAGAAAATCCAAAACCAAACGAACTTGCGATATTAAAAGCTAAAGTTAATCCTGAAGATGTGGCAACAATTATTTATACGTCGGGCACCACAGGAACTCAAAAGGGTGTGATGCTTTCGCATAATAATATTGTGAGCCAGTTGAAAAGTCTCGAATCTATTCCTGTAAAATGGAGTAATAAAGCTTTAAGTTTCTTGCCTCTTTGTCATGCTTACGAACGCATGTTAGTGTATTTGTATCAATATCTTGGCATGTCGGTGTATTATGCTGAAAGTTTAGCTACTATTGCTGAAAATATAAAAGAGATAAACCCCACAATGATGTCGTGTGTTCCACGCTTATTGGAAAAGATATACGATAAACTATTTCTTTCGGGTAAAAAGCTGTCTTTACTCAATAAAATAATCTATTACTGGGCTTTTGATTTGGCAACGAAATTTCAATTGGAAGAACAGGGCTGGTATTACAATCTCAGGCATAAGTTGGCAGACAAACTTGTTTATTCGAAATGGAGGGCTGCAATTGGAGGAAATTTCGATATAGTTGTCTCAGGTGGTTCGGCTATCCAGCCTCATATTGCATCTTTTTTTTCAGCGATTGGAATGCCTGTTTTTGAAGGCTATGGATTAAGCGAGACTTCGCCTGTAATTGCTGTAAGCCAGCGTGTAAGATACGGTCGAAAATTCGGAACGGTGGGATTGCCATTACCGGGAGTTGAGGTGAAACTTGCTGAACGTGATGAAATTATTTGCCGTGGGCACAATGTGATGTTGGGCTATTACAAAGATCCGGAACTGACTGCGCAAGTAATTGATAACGAAGGTTGGTTTCATACAGGTGATACCGGGAGATTTACTTCCGAAGGACAATTGATCATAACAGGTCGTTTGAAAAGTATTTTTAAAACTTCGTTTGGTAAATATGTCAATCCGCAGGTTGTTGAATCAAAATTTACCGAATCGCCTTTTATTGAAAATATGATCGTTTTGGGCGAAAATAAGAAATTTGCAGCAGCTCTTCTGTCTCCTGATTTTGTATATTTGAAATCGTGGTGTATAAAACATAAGATTGAGTATGTAAGTAATGTTAACGCAATAGAACATCCTATGGTGGTGAAACGTTTTCAAGAAGAAGTAAGGCATTATAATCAGCTATTTGGTGATTATGAGCAAATAAAACGCTATCAGATTGTTCCGGATGAGTGGACTACAGCGACTGGATTCCTGTCTCCTACACTCAAAATAAAGCGAAATGTGATTGAAGCGTATTATGTTGACAGAATAGATAAAATGTTTTCATAAGCAAACTAATTGACAATCAAAAGCTCTCAAAATCAATCGATTTTTGTGAGCTTTTTTTATTAAAGTCTGTGGATTACTAGTTGTCAATTGCCAGTTGTAAATTATACTCGTATCTTTGTGGCGTGAAAAAAAGATTCTTCATATACTTTTCATATAAGGGGGCTGCTTACCATGGTTGGCAGATTCAACCAAACGGAGTTTCGGTTCAGGAAGTCTTGACCCGGGCTTTGTGTACCGTTTTACGAACCGAATTGGAAGTGGTGGGAGCGGGAAGGACCGATGCAGGTGTTCATGCAAAGTTGATGGTAGCCCATTTTGACTTAGAAATTGATTTACCCGCCGGATTCGACTTGGTTGCAAAATTAAATTGTTTTTTACCCGGTGATATTGCAGTTCTCAAAATAGTTGAAGTAAAGCCGGAAGCGCACGCTCGTTTTGATGCTATTTCACGTCGGTATGAATACCATATTGTAACTCATAAAGATGTTTTCAAAACAGAACTTACGGCTCGTGAAAGCATAAAACTAGACTTCGAGAAAATGAATGCTGCTGCTAAAACTCTATTGGAATATCGGGATTTTACGAGTTTTAGCAAACTTCATACTGATGTAAAAACAAATAATTGTGTGGTTTCGTATGCGGAATGGACGAAGCGAGATGATGAATGGGTTTTTACAATTGAAGCAGATCGTTTTTTGCGGAACATGGTGCGTGCTATTGTGGGCACATTGTTCGAAGTAGGTCGTCAGAAAATGTCGCTTGAAGAATTTAGAACGGTAATAGAATTAAAGAACCGTTGCAAAGCAGGAACTTCTGTTCCTGCTCGAGGATTGTATTTGGTTGAAATAAAGTATCCTGATGATGTTTTTGTGCTCTAGATTACTTTGTGCCTTTGAATTTTAGTTGTATATTATTTGTTGTTTTATGTGGTTAATACTTGCCTTTATATCTGCTATTTTATTGGGATTGTATGAAGTTTTTAAAAAAGTTTCGCTGAATGATAATGCTGTAATCCCGGTAATTTTAGTTTCTATTTTATGTTCTTGTACAATTCTTGCTCCTTTTTTAATTGTATCTGAATTTTTCCCAGATTTACTCAAAGGATCAATTTTTTTTGTTCCTCGTGTTGATCTTCACGCGCATCTGCTATTTATATTGAAAGCTGTGATTGTTTTGACATCATGGCTTTTTGCGTATTTTGCATTGAAACATTTGCCACTTTCACTCGCTTCACCTATTAAAGCAACCCAACCGGTTTGGACGGTACTTGGAGCTATGCTTATTTTCAGTGAAAAATTGAATGCATTTCAGGCTGCAGGAGTAGGGGTGACATTGCTTTCTTTTTATATGTTCTCGGTTGTAGGGAAAAAAGAAGGTATCTCACTCAAAACAAATAAATGGTTTTGGTTCATTGTTTTGGCTACACTTACAGGGGCTTTGAGCGGCTTGTACGATAAGTATTTGATGAATAAATATGATACTATGTCTGTTCAGGTTTATTATACTTTTTATCAGGGTATTATCATGGCTATTATTACGTTGTTTTTGTGGGCTCCTACTCGGAAGAAAACAACTCCGTTTAAATTTAAGTGGGCGATTGCTTTTATTGCTGTATTTCTGGTTGTAGCTGACTTTGTTTACTTCTATGCGCTCACATTGCCCGGTTCTATGATTTCGGTAGTTTCTACTATTAGACGTTCAGGTGTGATTGTTCCATTTCTTTATGGAGCTATTGTGTTACGGGATAAAAATATAAAACTTAAAGTTCTTGATTTGATTGGTGTTCTTGTTGGAATGCTACTCTTATATTTGGGTTCAAAATAATCTAAATGATAGGTTTTGTGTAATGCTGTAGTTTACAGCACTTTGTGGGTTGTTGTTCTCGTTTTAATATCAATTATTTATCTGTAAAAATAAAAACAGCAAAAAATGTTTGATAATTAAATGGAAATTAGTACTTTTGCAAGCCCAAAGAATAAGAAAGAAAATAATTAAAAAATACAGATATGAAAAGCGGAATCCATCCAGAAAATTATCGTCCGGTAGCATTTAAAGATATGTCGAACGGCGACACCTTTATTTCTCGTTCAACCGTAAACACAAAAGAAACTGTCGATATTGATGGTGTAACTTATCCTGTGGTTAAAATGGAAATCTCTAGTTCTTCACACCCATTTTATACAGGTAAATCTAATTTGGTGGATACAGCAGGACGTGTTGATAAATTTATGACCCGTTACGCAAAACGTGGTGAAAAGAAATAATAGTGCTAAAAGCATTATAAAAAAGCCCCGATGTTTTATGTCGGGGCTTTTTTTATATCTCACGAATCCACGTTCGTCCTTTTAGTTTGAACGATATCGGTTTGGTTGTTATGTAAGGAGCTATGATTTTTCTGTCTGTTTCGCTCAAAAAATCCAACGTGTTGTTTTTTACAACTATACTTTGTCCTTCTTCGGAGAAACTCAAAGACGTGAAGCTAATGCTTAAAGAGTTTTTTAACCACTGAATGTCCACTTTGTCTGTCGAGATATTATTTTTATTTACCCATTCTATCGCTTTAGGAACTGTAAACTGTATTGGAATTTGATTCCATGCGGTGTCGTAAAATTCAATATTTGAAAGGCATACAGGAGCGCAAACAGTACGAATAATTCCAATAGCTGTTGTGTTGTCATCGAGTTTGAAGGCTTTCATTTCTAATACTGAACTGGGGGTGTTTTTTACAACAATTCTATTGTTTAATGAATCCAAAGTCAATAAATGAGCAAAATTCCCTAAACGATTAGCAATACTATCGCTTTGATGAACTTTGTGATATTCCAATAATTCGAGCCTGTTTTGCCTGCTTAAAGTTGGGTTGAGTATATCTGGCATGTTTACATACCAGTCTTCAATTCTTTGCGAGAGTAAATTCTGATTGACTAAAATTAAACAACAGGCGATTGCTAAATTATTTTTGAGAAGGAGTCTTTTTTTCATCTGTCTTAGTTTTTTTTGTCCCAACAATAAAGCGCCAATAATAATTGAATAATTCGCTCATGCTATTGAAATCTTCTTTGTAAATAAAACCTACACCCTGAGTCTGGGTTGCTTTGCTAAGTTGGTATCTGTCAATTGTGTGGTTATAAGCCTTGAAACGTAATTTCCCAGACTCCGTAAGTAGGTACTGGATGTCTATATCACCAATAAATCTATTGGTGTTATTTATCAGGTTGTCATTTCTGTATCCTAAATTTCCATTGATTATCAGCCTGTTGTTTGGTTGATAAAGAATCTGTGCCTGAAAAACATCGCTGTAGGTCTGATCGGTTCGTTGCCAGTCGATTCCAAATGAGAAATTGTTGCTTTTAGACATCTGAGAAACCCAATTATTTAACTGGGCACTCAATGTGGAAGTTGCAAACGAAATTGCTTCACTGCTTCCAACGTTGGTTGAAGCTGCAGCACGCATATAATCAGGGGTATAGAATTTGTTGAAAACCAGTAAATATAGAATCTGCCTGTTCATCATCTCGTCTGTATTGATAATATTCCGAACCCGTTGTTTTACACCTTCATCGCTTTGTGGCAGGTTGATATCAAAATTAACTGTAGGCTTCATGATATTGTCCGATAATTTCAATACGCAATTTACCGGTACGCTGGTGCGGGTGGTGGTACTTGCCAGCGTTTCATCCAGGTCTTTAAGCGAAGCGGTCAAAGAGTATAAGGCGCGAATATCTCCCTTGGCCTGATAGGGATTTCCTGTCCAGGAAAGTGTGCTTCCCTGATCAATTTTGAACTCTTTACGGATCAGGTTTTGAAGGGTAAATAAGTAATATCCACTATTTATGGTGTAAGTGCCATACAGTTTTATGTCGGAGAATGTGTCAAATGCAACCCGTAAATTCCCATTTCCATTTCCTCGGATCATATCTCCACCCTTGGGGTCGACGATCAGTTCCATTTCGGCATCGGGCGTAATGTCAATTTGCAAGTTAACCTTTACATTCATATCAGTGCTAGCTACTTTACGTGTCGGACTAATGTTGTCCTTTCTGGTGTCATTGCTCTTTTTGTTTACGAAATGAATAAAGCTGTTATCCAGCACTTTGGATGCGCCACCCATCTGTATGAAGCACTTGGTTTGGGGTTGCGAAGTGGCTGTGACATCTATGTTGGCTACTTTTTCATCGCCGTAAATATGAACTTTCCCATTTGCGTAAGCTTTCCCAAAGAAATAATCATTGTCTTCGGCCTGCGTATTTAAGGCGAGGATGTTTTTTCCCGCAATATCAGCATCGAATTTCATGTGCTGGAAAAATCCGTTGTGTGTCAGTGTTGCGTTTAAACTGGCCGGATTTCGTTCCTGGTCGTACACCTTAATGTTTTTGAGTTGAATGGTATTTTGAGTCATGTGGACTGAATCGTTCAAGAAATAAGTTGTCTTGAGCATTTTCATAGTGGCCTGACCTTTATCTACAAAAGCATTTCCTTCGAAGCACATGCCTCGTTTTAATGGACCGAACATGCGGATTTTGCCGGTGGCTAATCCTTTCACGTTTTGTACCACACTTTCGAAATATTGAGATAAAAACTCTATACTGAAATTCCGTGCGTCGTATAAAACGCTTATTGTGTCCGCTTTTGGATTAAATAAACCATTGGCAATTACAACAGTGTCGTTCTTCTCATTTACAAATGCGCCATGTGCTAAAAGCAAGCTGTTTTCTTTGTCCCAATTTGAGGAAACTTTGCCATTTCCCACCCATTTGTGGTTTAATTTTAGATCTTGTACTCCAAGATTGGCTTCAAAAATAGGTTGCTGAAGTACACTCAATAGAGTAGCCTTGCCGGTAACCAAACCGCTTATGCTGAATCCTTTTAATCGAAGAAGTATCATGATAAAGTCTAAATCCAGTTTGTTCATATCCAAACTTAGACCATCATTTTGATTTTTTGAAGCAATTCCATTGATATGTATAAACTGATTATTTTTCTCAAATACAAAGTTGTGAACTTGTATGGTACTGTCAGACTTGAAGTCAATTTTACAAGGATGGATATTCCAGATCGAGTCTAATATTATTACTTGTGTTGGTAAGATAGATAATTCAGCCGATGATTTGTCATGATCTTTTTTGAATCTGGTAATCGATTTTATTTCGCCGGCATTTGTAATTGACTGAGCATTTTGCCAACCTAATTGTGTTGTTAAAGAGTCTTTTACGGCGGCTGCTTTGAGAAATACATTCATTAGCCCATCTTTTTCTTGCAGTTGGGCCCTGGATGTGAATTGCAGTTCTTTTCCGAGGTTTTCAAAGTGCAAGGAGATATTCTCAATTTGCTGTTTGCTTGATTTCATCATTGGGAAGTTGGCCGAAACATCTATTTTGTTTGATTTTTCGTCTATGACACCTTTTATCGTGGAAACACCATCAAGTGTATACGATAAATCTAATACATTCGAAACTTCACTCGTATTCGCAATTTGAAGATCTATATCGATATGATTCTGCGTTTTTTGAGTCGTTGGTTTGGCCGAAGTAGCAAGGGATGGCAAGTATTTCTGAACTATTTTGTCAATAGTTTGTCCAATAGTGCTGTATTTAAAGTTTCCGCTGAAAGCTCCATTGACATAGTCAGAACTTATGCTAAACTGAGTTAAGTCCTTATCAATGCGTGAGACAAATTGAATTTTGTCTACATTCAGTGTTTTATTTTGATTTTTAAACTCAATGCTGTCAAAGCGGATAAAGCCATTGATGTTATCCAGCGAATTCCCAACCATGTTAGTTTGTCCGTTGAATGAGAGGGTTGCTCCCGGATATTTGTCGGTTAGCTTTAATGCGTTTGGATTGATGTTGTTTACTTTTAATCCAAAATCATAAACCGGTAATTTTTGGGTCAAATCAATCTTTCCTGCAAACCGGGCATTTATGTTTTGATCCTGTAAATTTACAGCTCCATCATACCCTTTTCCATCGTACTTTCCATTGAGTTGAATATCGCGATAAGTATAATTGTTGTATTGAAATTCAGGGATTTTAGCCTGGATTGTTCCCTGGAATTTTGTGTTTTCCTTTTTAGTTCCTTTTGTGTTTAAATTGAATGAAACATTTCCAAATTGTTTGTTGCTTAGTAGTTTTCCTAATAAAATGCTCTCCGACTTGATAGTTCCGTTATATTCAAAATCTTTTAAGTTGTTCTGGATCTTCAGCAAAATATCAGACGAAACGCTTCCTACATTCGTTGTTAAGTTCCCATAAATTACGAGATTGTTTAAGAATCCGGTAATATTCCCTTTGTATTTGATTAATCCAAGTTGAGCGACTTCATTAGGGAGTAAAAATGGTTTTCTGTTCAATTGAGAGAGAAAATCCTGAATGTCTCCTCTGTCGCAATGCAGTTCATTGATTTTCCCATAAATAAATACTTCGCGGAGATCGGGCAAACCATTCACATCTAAGTAGGCATTCAAAAGCATGGAATTGCCATATTTGACCTCCATTTTTTGAAATCGAAGACTGGATACACGCCCGGTTATCAAACCTTTAATTGTAGCCATGCCTTTTATGTTCTTGAAAGCAGGAACAAATGCTCTTAAATCGGAAAAAGCTATGGTGGAGGAACTAATCGGGGCATTCCATTTTACATTCCGGTTGAAGTTCTGTAAATCGGCCATACTTTTGTACTTCAACTGAATATCGTCTAGTCGTATTTTGGAATTTGGCATTTGTATCTCAACGAAAGGAATTTTCAACTCTTTTGCCGAAGCGGCTATCTGAGTGTTGAAGTTCGTTAAGGTTAATCCTGAATGCTCTTCGGCGCTTAAGCTGGAAACTTTGAGCGTAATTGAGTCTTTTTTTATAATGTTGAGAGATATATTGGCGTTTATATTTTTAATTCTCAGTTTATTGCCATTAAATACGTTTGGAGGGAGATTTTTTAATTCTTTGTAGTTGGAATAATTGAACCGGCAATTTTTTAGTTTGAAACGATTAATGCGATACTCCACCTGAGTAGTGTCTTTTGTAGCGGGCTTTTTGAAGGCATTAATTACGAAGTCAAGATTTGAATTTCCGGTTTTATCTATTATCAGATTGCCAAATAGTTGATCAAGTTCAATGGAGGTAAAAATGACCTTGCCTTGAAAGAATTTCCAGAACTTGAAGTGAGCATCTGCGCGGCTAACAAATAAGAGCGTGTCTTTATGTTGATCTTCAACATATAAATCATGTATAACAAGGTCGTCAAAAAGTCTGTATTCAATCTTGCCAACGGTTACCTTAGTGTGAAGTTTATCTGAAAGTTCCGATACCACAAAGTTAGATACAGCAATCTTCATCATGCTGGTTTGAAGCAGCATAAACAACAGTATGATAAATAAAATTATTCCATCGATACTAAAATCTAATATTTTACCTGCTTTTTTTATACCTTTGAACTTTGTTACGCAAAAGTAAATAATAATTTGTGAATAACGCAAGGAATTGGTCGTTACAAAGCAATTATAAACTTTTAAAAATTACATATAACAATTGTCATGCCAACAGAATCACGGATTCGCTAATAAAACATGATCAATTGATTAATTTCAAATTTAGAAGAATGAATTCAACAATCATATTGGGTATCGAATCTTCGTGTGATGATACTTCTGCATCCGTCATTCGTGATGGAGTAATGCTGTCAAATGTAATTGCCAGCCAAGCGGTGCATACCAGTTTTGGCGGTGTGGTGCCTGAGTTGGCTTCCAGGGCTCATCAATTAAATATTATTCCGGTTGTTCATGAAGCTTTGAAACGTGCTGGGGTTGAAAAGACAGAATTAAGTGCCATTGCTTTTACGCGTGGTCCCGGTTTATTGGGGTCTTTGCTGGTTGGGGCTTCTTTTGCAAAGGGATTTGCTCAAGCTTTAAATCTTCCGCTTGTTGATGTTAACCATCTGCAAGCTCATGTACTGGCTCATTTTATCAGCGAAGGTAAACCCGAAGAACGTCAGCCGGGATTTCCTTTTTTATGTTTGCTTGTGTCGGGTGGAAATTCACAAATTGTGTTGGTGAAAGCTTATGACGATATGGAGGTGATAGGACAAACTATTGACGATGCTGCAGGTGAGGCTTTTGATAAATGTGCTAAAGTTATGGGACTTCCATATCCAGGGGGGCCACATATCGACCGGCTGGCAAAAGAAGGAAACCCTAAAGCTTTCACGTTCAATAAGCCGCAGATTTCCGGATACAATTACAGCTTTAGTGGGTTGAAAACTTCGTTTTTGTATTTATTGCGTGATAATATTAAGGAAAATCCCAACTTTGTAGAAGATAATTTGAAAGATCTTTGTGCTTCGCTGCAAGCTACTGTTATTGATATTTTGATGAATAAACTTCGTAAAGCGGCTTCAGATTTAAAAATTAATCAAGTGGCTGTTGCCGGTGGAGTGTCAGCAAATTCAGCGTTGCGTCAGGCTTTTCATGATCATGGGGCAAAGTATGGTTGGCAGGTTTATATACCTCCTTTTGCGTTTACAACTGATAATGCAGCCATGATTGCCATTACGGGTTATTTCAAATATCAGCATAATGATTTTTGCTCGATTGAAGAGGTGCCGTTTGCCAGGGTTTCCAATAAATTCTGATACGTAAGCAACTGCTTCATATGAAATTGCCGTCTATTAAATTGCCTAAGCAACAGGAACCTTACAGAGGGGTTATTTTATTTGCAGTTATTTTAATGGTATCGAACGTGTTCTGGAAATATAACGTGTTGGGAGATGAGTCGACGAGACTAGATTCGGAGGTCACATTTTGGGGTTTTGATATTTCTGTTCCTTTTGTTTGGCTTGCCCATAATGTTGCCCATGTTTGTGAGTCTGTCCTGCATTTTTTTGGATCAAAGGTGATGCTTGATTCCAACAACTCCCTCAAACATCCAAATGGAAATTCTGTGCAAATAATCTGGGCATGCACCGGTTTAAAACAGGCTTATATATTTTTTTGTATTATAGCTTTTTATCGTGGAGCATGGATTAATAAGCTTTGGTATATTCCGTTGGGTTTGGTGGTAGTTTATCTTTTTAATATTTTTAGAATTACATTTATTACTGCATGCATTGAAAGACACCCGGGCTGGTTTGATTTTTTACACATGTATCTGTTTAAATATGTTTTTTATGGAATCATTTTTCTAATGTGGGTGCTTTGGGAAGAGAAAATATCGATTAATTCAAAAAATTCACAAGAAAAATCCGACTCGTCCTTGTAGTAGTTTGACCGTCTCCTTGTGGTTGTTTTTATGTGTGCTTGTCGCATTTTATGCAAAGTTATTTCAATAATTATCAATAACTTAGATGAAATGTGATTTTGTTGTACAATACATAAAACATTCTGTATTTTTGTCAAGATAATTGAAAGTATCTTTGTATTTTTGTGAAATGTCACTTTAAATTGACAAATTACATGAATCATAGAAATACACTTTGTAAGGATTTTGCCAGTCGTAAAAGAATTCAATTTACGACCTTTTTTTTAAGATTTTTTTTTGTCTCCCTCTTCCTGATAATTACTAATGTTAGTTTTGCTGAGAAGTTCGCTAATTTAAAGACCGAATACTTTAATGTTGAAAATTCAACAGCTACGGTTAATACTTCAGCAAGTATTTCGGCAACGATAACTGGTGCTGCAACAGTTTGTCTGAACTCAACAAGTCCGGTTGTCACTTTTACCGGCTCCGGAGGAACTGCCCCATATACATTTACTTATCAAATAAACGGTAATGTTCAACCAACAATAACTTCTCCGGTTGGGAATAATTCGGCTACAGTTACTGTTCCTGCTACAAGTGCCGGAACTTTTACTTATAAATTGATAAACGTTTCAGATGGAACCAATGCTCAGGCGCTGGACGCAAGTGTTGATGTTGTTGTAAATGCTTTACCTGTAGCTGATTTCACTTTTGTGGATAGTCAGTGCTCGGGTTTAGGCATTCAGTTTACTTCTACAGTAGATGGGGCATGCACTTACCAGTGGAATTTTGGTGATGGTTCAACATCGACAGATGCAAATCCGTCACATGACTACGCAACTTTTGGTACAGGTACAAAAAGCTTTGTTGTAACGTTAGTTGCAACGAATATAGCAACGGGTTGCACAAAAACGGTTTCAAAACCAATTACGTTGCTGCAATCCCCGGACCCCACGATTAATTCGGATGTTGAGTCGGGGATTTACAATGGGCAATTGGTGTTTAAGAAATGTAGCAGCGCAGCCACAATTATTACATTTACGAATGCATCAAGTACTTCGGCAACTAATACCAACTATACGATAAACTGGGGAGATGGAACTCCGGATTTTACATCTTCAACGTGGAGTGGCTTATTGACGCATACTTATGGTCTGGGTTTTTGGACATTGACTTATACTGTTTCTGGTCCAAATGGCTGTCCGGTGACAAAGTTATACAAGGTGTTCGTAGGTGCCAATCCGGCGGGTACCCTAACTTCTCCCGGAAATACGGATATTTGTGGAAATAACACGATTACTTTTCCTATTTCAGGGACTGACAATAATCCTCCGGGAACTACCTATACAATTACGTTTAGTGATTCTCCTGCAACGCCAATAACATTTATTCAGCCTGCTCCTGCATCGATAACCCATACGTTCACAAAATCATCGTGCGGATACATGACCCCGGACGGTATGACTAACTCTTTTTATGCCAAGATAGTAATTTCAAATCCATGCGGAACCACCACTGCAACGGTTGCTCCGATTTATGTATCTACTCCACCAAAAGCCAATTTTAATGTAACAACAAATAAAACCTGCGTAAACAATCAGGTTTGCTTGACAAATACAACAACCGGATCTGTTGAAATAACGAATAATGGAACCAGCAGTTCATGTAGCACGGCTTTGAAAATAATATGGAAAATAACTCCATCGACAGGATTTACCCTAAACGCCGGAGATATGTTGGGCAATGATTTTGGCTCAACAAACCAAGGGCTTTGGACAACAGGCTCGGCTTCAATCTGTCCGCTTTTTACGACGCCTGGAACTTATACAGTTTCGATGAAGGTGGCAAACCGTTGCGGTGTGAGCGAAAAAGATACAACGATTTGCGTTGAGCCAGTGTTAGTTCCGCAATTTACGTTGGATAATGCCGAGGGTTGTGCTCCCATGCAGGTTAAAGCAACCAATACGACTGACATATCGCAATCTTGCAGTGTGCCCAGTTATTTATGGCAAGTGACTTACGCAGCAGCTAATTGCGGAACAAGCTCTTCGTACGCCTATACGAATGGTACAACTTCAACTTCAGCAAGCCCTTCATTCCAGTTTACCAATCCGGGAACTTATACACTAAAGTTGACTATTAATACTTTGTGTAATCCGGTTACTATTTCCAAGACGATAATAGTGAAGAAGCCACCTACAGTGGCGATAAATAGTATTTCTGATTATTGCGGTACGGCTACGATTAATCCGACGGCTGTTGTAAGCACTTGTGCACCTACAAGCTCTGGAATGGTTTATGCCTGGAGTTTTCCAGGTGGTACTCCCGCTACGGCCAATACGGAAATTCCCGGAGCGGTTACCTATAGCTCTCCCGGAAATTATACTGTTTCCCTGACCGTGACCAATGAATGTGGCATTCCGGTTACGGCAACCCGAAATTTTGCCGTGAATGTGATTCCCGTTCTAACAAATGCTACGTTAGCTCAAACTATATGCTCCGGACACCAAACTGACCCGGTAGTGCTGACGGCCAATCCTTCGGATGCAACTTTTTCCTGGACGGCAACTGCCACCCCGGGGATAACTGGTTTTGTCGCTTCGGGAACGACTAATACCATTCCAGTACAAACAATAACTAATACGGGATCTGCACCGGGAACAATAACTTATGCAATCACACCTAAAAGAGGAAGTTGTGTGGGAAGTGTGGTTAATTATGTGGTAACGGTAAATCCGGCACCATATATAACGGAACAACCGACATCAAGTGCAGTCTGTAAAGATGGAGCTGCTACTACGCTTAAGGTTGCTTATGCTAACGGGGTTGGAACTGCGACATATCAATGGTATTCAAATCCGATTAATTCAAAATCAGGTGGAACTCAACTGGCAGGCGCTACAAGTGATACCTATGTTCCGGTAACGGCAACCGTTGGGACGACCTATTACTATTGTGTGATTTCGTTACCTTCGGGAGGTTGCTCGGATGTTGTTTCAAATACTGCTGCTGTTGTTGTTAATCCATTGCTTGGTATTCAAAATCAGCCAACTTCATTACAGACAATTTGTGTGGGATCGTCAATAGCTTCCCCATTGACAGTGAGTTATTCGGGTGGTGCCGGAACTGCGTCGTATAAATGGTATCAAAATACGACCAATTCAACTACAGGCGGAACGCTAATATCCGGTGCTACAAATTCAAGTTATAATCCGGTTCCGTTTTCTACTACCGGGCAGTTTTATTATTATGTTGAAGTTGCCTTGTCGGGGAATAACTGTGGTTCTGTGCTAAGTAATGTAGCTGAAATTGATGTTGTGTCTAATCCAGTTGTAACGGAACAACCTAAAGTGACACAAACAGTCTGCCAGGGTTCTACGCCTGGTGATTTAATTGTAACTGCTACGGGTGGATTTGGAACTTACACCTATCAGTGGTATAAAAATACAGCAAATAACAATTCAACAGGAACTGTTATAAATGGGGCTACGAATAAAGTATATACACCTTCAACTGCTACTGTTGGAACGATGTATTATTACTGTCTGGTCAAGCAACCCGATGGATTCGGATGTAGCGTAACAAGTGATCCGGGAGAGGTTGTGGTTAAGTTAGCTCCAACTATCAGCAGTCAGCCTGTGTCAAGTTCGGTATGCGAGAATGGAGCTGCAAGTTTATTGAAAGTGTCCTACATTAATGGTGTTGGTACACCGGGTTATCAATGGTATTCAAATACTACAAATTCAAATAGCGGTGGTGCCATAATTGCTGCTGCGACTAATGATACCTATGCACCTCCAACAACGACTGTTGGAACCATGTATTATTATTGTGTGATTTCTTTGTCTTCGGGAGGTTGTACGGAGATTGTGTCAAATCCGGCAAGCGTTACCGTAAATTCAACTCCGGTAATTCAAACACAACCGAAACCGGCCCAGGATATTTGTGTGGGTGGAACAATTGCAGCCCCGTTGGCAGCAAGTTATTCAGGAGGTACTGGAACTGCAACTTATCAATGGTATTCAAATACAACAAATTCCACTGCAAGCGGGACTGCTATTGCGGGAGCAACTGCTGTAAGTTATACTCCGGCCGCATTTTCTGTCGCCGGGACCTATTACTACTATGTGAAAATAACGTTGTCCGGGAATAATTGCGGATCACTTTTAAGCGATGTCGCGCAAATAAATGTGGTGCCTGATCCTCAAGTTGTAACGCAGCCCTTGGCAATTCAAACTTTGTGTCAGGGTGTGGTGCCCGATAACCTGGTGGTTGATGTTACCGGAGGAGTTGGGGCGTATTCTTATCAATGGTACCAGAATTCGGCAAATAATGTAACAGCTGGTACGCCGGTGGCCGGTGCTATTGGCAAAACTTTCACGCCTTCGACGGCAAGCATCGGAACTCTGTATTATTATTGCGTGATTCTGCAGCCTGATGGTCCGGGCTGTAATGCCACTTCGGCAACGGCTCAAATCACTGTAAATGCTGCCCCGACTATAACCAGTCAGCCAGTTTCCAGTACGGTTTGTTTAAATGAAGTGCCAACAACGTTGAATGTCACCTATATAAATGGAGTAGGGGTTCCCCAATACCAATGGTATTCAAACCCGGTAAATAGTTTGACAGGTAGCACGCTGATCCCGGGTGCAAGTTCCGCAACTTACAACCCGCCGGCTTCAACGGTTGGTACCATGTATTATTATTGTGTGATTACCCTGCCAACAGGAGGCTGTAGTACGTTAACTTCTGATATTGCTGCTGTCACCATAAATCAATTTCCGGTAATTTCAACCTATAATAATCACATTGGCAGTGGAACTAATTTTGCAGTCAATCCGGTTAGCAGTGGTACTGATATTGTGCCGACAGGTACAACTTATACTTGGTCCCAGCCGGTAATTTCACCGGCAAATTCAGTAACGGGCGCGTCGGCTCAACCTGTTGCGCAAACGGGTATTGGCCAGTTGTTGACAAATGTGACCAAAGCGGCAGCCACGGTAACTTATACCGTTACACCTCGTTCGGGTAGTTGTAAAGGAGCTGATTTTAATGTGGTTGTTCTAGTTGATCCGCCACTAAATCCAAACACTACAATTCAAAATGTTACTTGCTTTGGAGCAAATAATGGTAGTATTCAAACTAACATTCAGGGGGGTAATCCGCCATATACTATTTTGTGGTCAGGTCCAGGCACGTTTACGTCTGCTCAAACAACGATTACAGACTTGATTCCGGGTGATTATACTCTTAAAGTTACTGATAACGGAGGATTACCATTTGTAACCACTTACTCTGTTTCTGAGCCGGCAGATATTCAGCTTAAAACAGATTTGGTTCAGAATGTAAGTTGTTTTGCGGCTGCAAATGGTAAAATTGATATCTCTGTTTCAGGAGGCACTTTGCCTTACCAATATGCATGGAAAAAAGATGGAGTGGATTTTGCTATAAGTGAAGATATTTCAGGCTTGAGTCCCGGAAATTATAGTGTGTCAGTTACCGATGCAAACAATTGTACGCCAAAAACTGCATCTTTCTCAATTTCCGAACCGACGCTTCTTACCGCAACTCTGTTGAGTCAGACGAACTTGCTGTGTTATGGTGATTCTGTAGGTGCTATCTCGGTTGATGTAACCGGGGGAGTTCCAATTGAAAAATTGCCGGGTGTGTTTGATTATAATTATTCCTGGTCGGGACCTAATGGATTTACCAGTACTTCGAAAAACCTGACTAACCTTGTTGCCGGACCGTATACATTGACTGTGACTGATAACAATGGATGTTCACAAAGCCTCTTGGTTACTATTACTCAGCCTAATCAGGTGAACATTAAAACTACAGTCACATCGGTTACTTGTTACGGGGCTAATGATGGTACGATTAAATTGGATCTTTCAGGTGGGGTGGCTCCCTATCAAATTCAGTGGAGTAATTTTGCCAAAGGAACATTCCTTGATAATTTATCTCCGGGAGTTTATACAGTGACGGTCACTGATGCCAATGCTTGTCAGAAGACAATGAATATAACAATTCAGGAAGCTCAATTTTATATTACGCCAACTACAAAGGATGTTTCTTGTTTTGGATCTCATAATGGTAGTATCAGTTTGAATATTCATGGTGGGGTGCCACCCATTTCATTGGTTTGGCTCGATAATGCCACGGCCGGATCTACCCGGAATAATCTGGCGCCGGGGACTTATACGGCTATACTAAGCGATGCATCTTCATGTAGTTTTACGAAAGTATTTACAATTGTAGAGCCGTTGGAAATGAAATTATCGGCAGATGTCACAAATGCCTTTGATTGTACAAATCCTAATAGTGGCGCCATCAGCTTAGTGGTATCCGGAGGAACCCAGCCCTATAGTTATGCTTGGTCAAATGGAGCTACAACCAAGAACCTTTCAAATATTCCGGCCGGGACTTATATCGTCAATATTACTGATGCAAATGGTTGTGTGTTGAGCGAAAAATATCAAGTTATCAGGCAGTTGCCGCTTGTGTTGTCTGTGAATGAAGTGCCAGATTATAACTGTGAAACAAAAGGGTTGAAGGAAATATGTACAGTTCAGGTGTCGGGTGGTGTTCCGCCTTATCAGTTTACCTGGTCCAGTGGAACTGCAAAAGGGGCAAATAATGAAATCATGGAAACTGCTCAAAGTGGAATTGTGATTTTAGGGGTTACTGACGGGCTAGGTTGTACTAAGAACTATACATTTGAATTGAGTATTCCGAGTCCGGGAGTTGAGTATCAGGTGGTAGATTGTAATTCTCGTATTTATGGTTTCAGTTCAGTGGTACCGGTAGGAAAACCGAGTGATTATACATTCTCGTGGGATTTTGGTGATGGAAAAGCAGATATGACGCAAAATCCGGAGCATAAATATGCTGATGTTGGCACGTATAAAGTAGTTTTGACCATGAAGAATGCAACCTGCACAAGTGTGTATGAAAAAGAAATTACGGTTGAATCTCCTCCTAATTTAGTGCTCGACAAGTTGCCTGTGTTCTGTACCGGTGATTCTATCTTGCTACATGTATCAGGCGCTGATTCTTATCGGTGGAGTGATAATTCTGTAAAAGATTATTTGTTGATAAAGAAAGCTGGGGATTATTCTGTGACAGGCACATCAAAAGCAGGGTGCACCTCAATATTAAATTTCAAAGCCACCAATTTTGAATCGTTTAATTATACCATTCAGTCGGATAAAGAGGAAATCACAACCGATAATCCGTCGGTGCAGTTGTGGAGTGAGAGCATAACCTATTCAGATTATTTCTGGGATTTTGGAGACGGTGTGTTGAGTGAAGGAAATAATCAGAACCATACTTACGATAATTTGAGAGGTGGTTATTATGAAGTGAAATTGCGGGTTTTAAATCCAAATGGATGTAATGAATATGCAACAAAGAGAATTTGGACAACGAATAATTCTACAAATAATGTATTTACACCGAATGGAGATGGAATTGATGATGTCTTTATGAAAGGGTGGCATATTCAGGTCTACAATAGAAATGGTGTCTTGTTGTATGATGGTAGCGAAGGTTGGAATGGAACTTTCAAGGGAAAGCCAGTTCCTACTGACACGTATTTTTATGTTTTATACATTTCTACGGTGACAGGGGTAAAAACAAATACCGGATTTATAACAGTTGTTCGATAACATGATTAAGATGAGAAAGTTTTTTGTATTTATAATATTTAATTTGTTTGTGAGTTTATTGTTTTCTCAATCAAGCGTTCGCTTGAGTAATGATTGGACAAATACATATATCATTAATCCGGGTTCAATAAACGATCAATATTTGTCTGAATTGAACATGGCTTACCGAAAGCAGTGGGTTGGCTTTCGTGGGGCACCAACCACGCTTTTTGCCTCGGGTACATTGTATTTAGAGGATATGCACACTCAGTTTGGTTTAAAAGTTATGCAAGATAAAATTGGTTTTACCTCTACTACAAATGCGGCTCTGACTTATGGGTACTCTATGATGGTTAATGCAGATTGGAAGCTGGATATGGGTTTGGGTTTGAGTTATCAGAGTCTGGCATATGATATATCAAAAGTAAGTTCTCCAACTCCAAGTGATCCTATCGTTCTGACAAAATTATTAAGCCAGAATTTTATAAACTCGGATTTGGGAGCGGAATTTGGAAATGCATCTTGGCGGTTTGGGGTGGCGAGTCAAAATGTGTTTTCAATATTTTCCCAGAGTAAAATACTTTTCCCCAATACGAATTTCCTTTATGGAATGTACCGGACTAACAATCCTGACTTTTTTAATGTGGGCTATGGAATCTGTGAAGTTCAGTATTCAAATGTGTATCAAACGGAATTTAATTTGACAGGATATTTTAAAGCGGCACCCGAGACCACTCCATTTCAGATAGGCTTAATTTATCGTACGTGGAGTGAAGTTGGTGCATTGTTCGGATTCAATTTGAATCATAATTTGCGCGTTTCCTATAACTATGATTATAACTTTAATGGCCTAAGTAAGACTTCGATGGGGTCTCATGAAGTTATGATTACCTATCGTTTTGATAAAAATACTGGATGTAAAAATTGTTGGTATTGAGCTTAATTTGATTTTGATTTTGATTTGAATGTTTATGTTGGCTGCCGTTATTGGTTGGTTGCGGTGAATTTTAATATTCCTTGCTTTTCTCCCCACGTAATACTCTTAATCCACTCATTGCTAGTGCTTCCATTTCGTCTTCTCCGGGGTAAACAACTACTTTGGCCATTGGCAAAATCATTTCTTTAATGTATTCGACTATAAATTTGCTGTGTGCAATTCCACCAGTAAGAATTACAGCATCGACTTCACCCTGGAGTACGGCCAACATGGATCCGATTTCTTTCGCTACGTTATAGGCCATTGCCTGAATGACAAGTTTTGCATTTGCATCTCCATTTGCAGCTTTGTGTTCTGCCTTAAGTTGATCGTTTATACCTAAATGCGCCATCAATCCTCCTCTACCTACAAGCATTTTCCGAATTTCATTTTCGGAATATTTTCCGCCAAAACACAAATTTACCAGTTGTCCGGCGTCCAGTGTTCCGGCTCGTTCGGGAGAGAATGGCCCATAGCCATCCAAGCCCTGGTTGGTGTCGATCACTCTGCCATATTTATGTGCAGCCACCGAAATTCCTCCACCCATATGTGCAACCACCAGTTTCAGATTCTCGTACGAGGTTCCGGTTGCCGCAGCATATTTTCTGGCAATTGCTTTGTGATTTAAAGCATGAAACATTGAAATGCGGGGTATTTGAGGCAAGCCGCTTATGCGTGCTACGTCTTGTAATTCATCAACCACAACCGGGTCTGCAATAAATGCCTGGCAATTTGGAATTGCCTGAGCAATTTCATGGGCAATGACTCCACCTAAGTTGCTGGCATGTTCAGCTGTGTGAGATGACTTCAAATCGGCTATTAATTTGTCGTTTACTGCATAAACCCCGGATTCAACCGGTCGAATCATACCTCCGCGACCAACGACAGCGGATAAATCAGACAAGTCGATACCATCGTTTTTCAAATAATCCAACATTAAATTCTTGCGGTACTCATATTGATCAAACAAAGTTTTAAATGTCTTCAATTCTTGTTCTGCATGCCGGATAGTATGCAGGCAAACTAAAGTTTCATCTTCGTATACTGCAAATTTAGTGGATGTGGAGCCCGGGTTGATGGATAGGATTTTAAACATATTGGTTGACTGATAATATGTAAATTAGTATTGATTACAAAGATAACTTTAACCGTGGAATAATCTCTAATTTTCAGAAAATTTGAGTGACAGGCATTTTAAATGTGGGGATAATTCATCCGAAATCAATTTTTCATATTAAATCTTTGTATAATAAAGAATTATTTTGTACTTTTGCAAGCGAATTAGGATATGGAGGAGGGGACACACAGTCCCCTCGTTTGTTAATATAATGCGAATATGATTTTAAAAAGTACTATAGGTCAAATAGTTGAAAATTTTCTGGTTGATACAAATTATTATTTGGTTGATGTAAAAGTTACTCCGGATAATAGAATTTCAGTGGAAATTGATTCGTTCGAAGGTGTGTCTCTGGAATTTTGTGCTCAACTGAACCGACATGTTGAATCACAATTTGATCGCGAGGTTGAAGATTTTGAGCTTGAAGTAAGTTCGGCCGGATTGACTGAGCCATTTAAAGTGGTGAAACAGTACGAAAAAAATATTGGCAATGAAGTGGAAACACTTACCAAGGGTGGCAAAAAGCTAACAGGCATTCTAACCGAAGTTCGTGAAACTGAATTCGTTTTGCAAATTGAAAAAACAGAGAAACTTGAAGGAGCAAAACGAAAAACAACCGTGATAGAGGACGTTACGTTCGCTTACGAAGATATTAAATACACAAAATATATTATTAGATTCAAATAAGCCATGAGCAAAAAAGAAACTATTAGCTTAATTGATACTTTTTCGGAGTTTAAAGAGCTAAAAAGCATCGACAGAAGTACATTAATCAGTGTAATGGAAGAGTCGTTCCGTAATGTAATTTCAAAATTGTTTGGAACAGACGAAAATTATGATGTGATTATAAACCCGGACAAGGGTGACTTCGAAATTTATCGTAATCGCACCGTGGTGGCCGATGAGGATCTGGTAGATCCAAACCTTCAGATTTCTTTGACTGAAGCAAAGAAAATTGATGAAGATTACGAAATCGATGAAGATGTGACTGATACTGTTGACTTTTTGAGCTTTGGCCGTCGTGCTATTCTTACGCTTCGTCAAACGCTTTCATCTAAAATACTTGAATTGCAAAAGGATAATGTTTTCAGCAAGTACAGCGAAAAGGTTGGTCAAATTGTTAGTGCAGAGTTATATCAGATATGGAAGAAAGAGATGTTGCTTATTGATGATGAAGGCAATGAACTGTATTTGCCAAAATCAGAACAAATCCCAACAGATTTTTACCGCAAGGGTGATACTGTCCGTGCGGTGGTAGCCATGGTTGAAAATAAAAATAATAACCCTAAGATTATTCTTTCACGTATTTCTCCGGTATTTTTGGAAAGACTTTTCGAATTGGAAGTGCCTGAAATTCATGAAGGTTTGATTACGATCAAAAAAATTGCCCGCATTCCGGGTGAGCGTGCTAAAGTGGCTGTCGAGTCATACGATGACCGCATTGATCCGGTTGGAGCATGTGTTGGTGTGAAAGGTTCCCGTATTCATGGCATTGTTCGTGAATTACGTAACGAGAATATCGATGTGATAAATTACACGAACAATGTAAACTTGTTTATATCTCGTGCTTTAAGTCCTGCTAAGATCTCTTCAATTCGATTGAACGAAGTTGAAAAGAAAGCCGAAATCTACCTGAAACCGGAAGAAGTTTCGCAAGCAATTGGTAAAGGGGGCTTAAATATCAAATTAGCGGGAATGCTTTCAGGATATACGCTTGATGTGTTCCGTGAAATGGATGAACTGGATGAAAGCGAAGATATTTACCTGGATGAATTTAGTGATGAAATAGATCAATGGGTTATCGATGCTTTGAAAGCAATCGGTTGTGACACCGCAAAAAGTGTTTTGGCCATTCCGCGTCAGGATTTGGTTCGCCGTACTGATCTTGAAGAAGAAACGATTGATGATGTGTTGGCTATTCTGGCCGCCGAATTTGAAGACGAAGAAGAGGAAGCCTAAATCCTATGCGTTTAGCGTATTGTTACCTAGACTTTACGCTAAAATTTAAACCGGCTTGAAACAAGCCGGAGACTTTTAAAAAATAGAAAACTGTAATAATAGAATATGTCCATAAGATTAAGTAAAGCCTGTAAAGATTTGAACGTAGGGATGACCACCGCCGTTGAATTTTTGGCAAAAAAAGGTCATAAAATAGTCGTCGATCCTAATTTAAAGTTGTCTGACGACTTGCACCTTTTGCTGGCGAAGGAATTTAATAAAGATATGGCTCTTAAGATTGAATCAGAGCGGTTAAGTCAGGAGCGCCAACTCAAAGAGAAGGCTGCTACTGTGGCGATAGAGGGCTATAATCAGCCAAAACCGGTTGAGAAGCCGGCGGAAACCATTCATGTTACAATTCCGGAAGATCAGTTGCCTCATTTCAAATCTGTTGGACATATAGATTTGAATATAAAAGAGAAACATGCTGCTCCAAAACCAGAGGTTAAAGTAGAAGCACCTGCAGTTGAGAAGCCAATAATTGAGAAGCCGGTAATAGTTGAGGCTGTTGTTGAAGAAAAGAAAATTATCAAGCCAGAAGAGGTTAAAGAAAATGTAGTGGTTGAAGCACCTGTAGCTGTGGAGGCAAAGACGGAAGTTAAAGCACCCGTTTCACAACCAGAACCTCAACCACAAGTAGAAACAAAGGCTGTTCCGGCTGAATTGAAAAAGGAAGAAATCAAAGAGCTAAAGGTCAATAGCAATGAGGATAAAGTAATTCCGGAACCTAAAATTGAACTCATCAAGCCTGTTAAGAAATTTGAAATAAAAGAAGAGGCTGAACCGGTTGAGCTGAATGTTGAAACCAAAAATAATGACCATGAAGAGGATGAGATTTTCTCTTTAGCGCGACCAACAATTGACGTGGCTCCTGTGGTTATTGGAACGATAGATTTGGAACTTTTAAATCAAAGTACACGTCCAAAGCCAAAGACAAAAGAACAGAAACGCAGAGAACGCGAAGACAAGAATAAAGTAGTTGGCGATGTTAAGAAACCGCTTGTTGTTGGTGAAAAGAAGATTTTACGCACGGCTGCTGAAGTCGCTGCAGATCCTACAGCAGCACATCCGAAGAAAAAGCGTGAACGTTTCTCTAACCAGAAAGTAGATATAACTAAAGTTCCTCAACCAAACGGACCAACCCAGGGGTTTGCACATCCTAAAAAGGTTACTCCCGGAACAACAGGTGGAGCCGGTGTTGCAAAACCAAACAAAGACCGGTTAAAGAAACCAGTTAAAACTGCAGTAAACGAGGAAGATGTTCAAAAACAAATTAAAGAAACCTTAGCCCGCCTTTCGGGTGCTAATAAAAAGGGCAAGGGTTCAAAATATCGTCGTGATAAACGTGATAGCAACACTGCACGTCAGCAAGAACTTGCACAACGTGAACGTGATGAAGAAAGCGTAATTAAACTGACAGAATTTGTGACTGCAAGTGAATTGGCTGTGATGATGGATGTTTCCGTTAATCAGGTTATTGCTACTTGTATGAGCATTGGATTAATGGTTTCGATCAATCAACGGTTGGATGCAGAAACGATTAATATTGTAGCAGAAGAATTTGGTTTCACTACTGAATATGTAAGTTCTGATGTGATCGAAGCTATTGGTGAAGAGGAGGAAGATGATGAGGCAGACTTGGTGCCACGCGCACCAATCGTTACTGTCATGGGACACGTCGATCATGGTAAAACTTCGCTGCTTGACTATATTCGTAAAACGAATGTTATTGCCGGTGAGGCCGGAGGTATAACGCAACATATTGGAGCTTATAATGTAAAACTTGAAAATGGGCAGCGAATTACTTTCCTTGATACTCCGGGTCACGAAGCTTTTACCGCTATGCGTGCCCGTGGTGCTAAAGTAACAGATATTGCTATTATTATTGTGGCTGCTGATGATAATGTGATGCCTCAAACTATTGAAGCAATTAATCACGCCTCGGCTGCTAATGTTCCTATGATTTTTGCAATCAATAAGGTGGATAAAGTCGGAGCAAATCCAGAAAAAATCAAGGAAACTCTGGCCCAAATGAATTATTTGGTTGAAGACTGGGGTGGTAAATACCAATCGCAGGATATCTCAGCTAAAAAAGGTGAAGGTGTTGCCGAATTACTTGAAAAGGTTTTACTTGAAGCTGAGTTGCTTGAATTGAGAGCTAATCCGAATAAACGTGCGATTGGTTCGGTTATCGAGTCTACGCTGGATAAAGGACGTGGTTATGTTTCGACTATTCTGGTTCAAAACGGAACTTTACACCAGGGAGATGTAGTTTTGGCCGGAACTAACTTCGGAAGGATAAAAGCGATGTTCAACGAACGTAATCAACGGATTAAAGAAGTGAAACCCGGAGAACCGGTGTTGATCCTGGGTCTGAACGGAGCTCCTCAGGCAGGTGATAACTTCAATGTGATGAATTCAGAACATGAGGCTCGTGAAATTGCAAATAAGCGTGAACAATTGCAACGTGAACAAAGCTTGCGGACCAAGAAACACTTTACGCTCGATGAATTGGGTCGCCGTATAGCACTCGGAGATTTCAAGGAGTTGAATATCATTGTGAAAGGTGATGTTGATGGATCTGTTGAAGCCTTGTCTGATGCATTGCTCAATTTGTCTACCGAAAATATACAGGTAAACGTTATTCACAAAGCTGTAGGTGCGATTTCCGATTCGGATATTCTATTGGCAGCTGCTTCGAATGCTATTATCTGTGGATTCCAGGTTCGTCCAACTACTTCGGCACGTAAGATTGCAGAAAAAGAAGAAATAGATATTCGCTTGTATTCTATTATTTACGATGCGATTGAAGAAATCAAATCGGCAATGGAAGGGATGCTTTCTCCTGAAATTAAAGAGGAAATCACTGCAACGGTTGAAATTCGTGAAGTGTTTAAAATCACGAAGGTGGGTACAGTTGCCGGTTGTTTGGTGCGTGAAGGTAAAATCAAACGTAGTAACAAAATTCGTATCATCCGTGATGGTATCGTGATTTACACCGGAGAATTGGATTCTTTAAAACGTTTCAAAGACGATGTAAAAGAAGTTGGAACTAACTACGAATGTGGTTTGAATATTAAAAATTACAACGACATCCAGGTAGGTGATATGGTTGAAAGTTACGAAGAAACAGAAGTGAGAAAGACGCTCTAATTCAAGTATAGCTAATGTAAAAAGCCGTATTCAATTAATGGATACGGCTTTTTTTGTTTCTTCAATTTAATCTGGCTGGTTATTTATTTCCATAACTCTTATCCAGAAATAAATAACGGTTATCGTTCAGGGCAGATGTAGCTGCTGAGATGGTGTCAAGCAGCATTACCGGAGGATTTATATCCGTAGCCTTCGCAGCCGGCCATTTGCTAAGAGTTGCTCCATTCGGATTTCCTTTTATAATGAAATTGGCAATATACTGTTGAGCAATTTCAGACACCTTGTGGTCGTCACTGTTCCAGGAAAATTCAGGTTCCAGGTAGAGGTTTCCCATTAAATACTCAATTTCGTCGGCATGTGCAGCACCCAATTTTACCGGAGCTGGTGCGGCATTCTTTGAGTCCTTCTTCAATGTACCTCCGGCAAGTCCCGGAATTAATGTTTGATCTTTTAGCGAAGCACGTGGATGACAGAACAAGTATCGGTAAACCGGTTGGGAGCTATTTTTGCGATGCAGGTCAAACCATTTCCAGGTACTGTACACAATAAACCGGTCGGAAGCTAATGCTGTCGCTGAAAGTTCGACTTCTTTATCTGTAGCATGGGCATATAGTTTCAGAACTTCTTCGGTGTCGTTTGGATAAACTTCTTTGACACGAGCTATAAAATTTTCTGCCGTATAGGGCTTTCCTGCCATAAATGCCATTCCGGGAATTTCAGCCGAGTTCCAGCCTACCAACAAGGGGACCTGGGCTTGTTCCCGGGCATTAAATGTTTCGGGTAATGATTTTGTCAGAAAATATCCGTCGATAACTGTTGGAAAGCCGAAGCGTTTCGATTGGGAGTAAAGCTCAACAAGCTGTTTCGTGCTCAACGACCGGAGTGCTTTTATGGTTGAATATCCCGCTTTCTCTGCGAATTCAATGCCGGTCTTTTCGGCTTGAGCTAATGATACCGGGGAAAGGGTAGGGTTGATGCCCGCACCGCTTTCGCCAATAGCTCCTGCAAAGAGATTTTTAGACAGCGGGGAAGCCATGTGGGAGCTGACCGAAATAGAACCTGCTGATTCTCCGGCAATAGTTACCCGGCGTGGATCGCCACCAAAAGCTGCAATGTTGTGTTGTACCCATTTCAGTGCTGCATTCTGATCGAGATATCCATAATTTCCTGAAGCTTTGTAGGGAGCTTCTGCACTGAGTTCGGGATGAGCTAAGAATCCGAATATATTTAGACGGTAATTCACCGTTACAGCCACGATTCCTTTCTTAGCCATAGTAGCTCCATCGTAACGAGGCTCGGTTGCATCGCCGGCTACTAAACCGCCACCATAAAAGTAGACCAGTACCGGAAGCAATTTTTCCCCTTTCTTTGTTGGTGCCCATACGTTCAGGTAGAGGCAATCCTCACTCATACTGTCAAGGCGGTTGTTCATTTTTCCGAATACTTCTATCTGAACCGGTTTGGGAGCAAATTTCTGAGTTTTCAGAATTCCTTTCCAGTTATCATGTGGTTGGGGGGCTTTCCAACGAAGTTCACCTACCGGAGCTTTGGCGAACGGGATTCCGAAATACTTCTGCAGTCCCGCTTTGCTATCTATAAATCCTTCTACGATTCCGTTTTCCGTTTTAGTTTTAACCGGAGTCATTTTGTTGTTCTGAGCCATTGCATTGGCAGCCGTAACAGAGAGTACGATAATGAATACAAGTAGTTTTTTCATGGTAGATACTATTTTTAAACCTTTCATTCTTTTTGGTAAATGAGATTAGGCAAAGATAGTTGTAAAATACAAATCCTGATTGTATATTTGCAAAAAATCGAATCTAATGAATACGAAAAGACTTTTTACTTTCCTCTTGTCGATACTTGTTCCCTACCTTCTTTTTGCTGGCAATGATATGGATTCATTATTGAAGGTGTTGGATAAAACACTGGATAACTACCAGGTTTATTCAAATCAAAAAGAGGATAAGCTGAATAAGTTGAAAGAATTGTTGAAATACACCTCTACCGATTTGCAAAGGTATCAGATATGCGGAAAGTTATATGATGAATACAGGGCGTATAAATCGGATTCGGCTTTGACTTATGCCAGGCAGAAATTGGAAATTGCCGAGAAATTGAATAATAAGCGCAACCTGACTGAATCACGGTTAAACCTGGCTTTCATTATGGGAATTACCGGTATGTATAAAGAAGCCATGGACATTCTGGAACCTATCAATATCCGTGAATTCCCTGATTTGAAAGCCTATTATTTCCATATCTACAGAACTATTTACGGTTTTATGGCCGATTATACCATCTCAAGCCAGGAGAAGAGGCGCTATGAAACAATAACAGCAACCTACCGGGATTCTTTATTGGTTTTTAATCCACCCAGTTCGAGCTCACACATGATGGTGAAGTCTGATCAACTTATTGTAAATAAACATTATGATGAAGCTCTGGAACTTTTATTGCACTATTATCCGACTATACAAAACGATACGCATACAAAAGCCATAATTTCGTACAGTATTGGCCAGGCTTATCATGGCAAGAATGAACGTAAGCTGGAGGAACGCTGGTTGGCAATTTCGGCCATCTATGACCTTCAGTCGGCAACGAAAGAATATATTTCGTTACGCAATCTGGCTTTTTTGCTTTACGAGGAAGGTGATGTGGCCAGGGCCTATAAATACATAAAACGTTCGCTCGAAGATGCGCTTTTCTGTAATGCGCGCTTGAGAACTTATGAGATTTCCCAGATGTTGCCGATTATCGACAAGGCTTACCAACTGCAAACGGAAGCCCGTCAGAAACAACTTGTCATTTCGTTAGTCAGCATTAGCTTGTTATCTTTTTTCCTGTTGATAGCCATTGTGTTTGTTTACCGGCAAATGAGAAAGCTTTCGGTAGCCCGTAAGGGGCTGAGTTTAGCCAACGATCAATTGAATAAATTGAATAGTGAATTGTTCACTACCAATGGACAACTTAAGAGTACCAATGAAACACTCGTAGAGGCGAACCTGATTAAAGAGGAATATATAGGTCGATATATGGATCAGTGTTCGGTGTATATTGATAAGCTGGATGATTACCGGCGGTTACTCAATAAGACTGCCGCAGCTGGAAAAATGGATGATTTGTTTCATGCCATCAAATCCAAACAATTTATAGAAGATGAGCTGAAAGAGTTTTATACCAATTTTGATAGTACGTTTCTGCAACTGTTTCCCACTTTTGTGGAAGAATTCACCGCATTGCTGGTAGATGACGAAGAAACCCAACTGAAACAAGGAGAGTTATTGAATACCGAACTACGAATATTCGCCTTGATACGCCTTGGAATTACGGATAGCGTAAAGATATCGCATTTCCTCCGGTATTCATTGTCTACCATTTATAACTACCGGACAAAGCTCAGGAATAAGTCGGCCGGTCCGCGTGATGAATTCGAAACCAACGTCATGCGGATAGGAACTGGTTCCAAACAGGTGTAAGCCATCTGTCTATTTCTGAGTGTGCTCAACCCAAGTGAGGGAAGCTGTCTGATAGCCCAGTTCGTCAGCTATTTTGAGGTAACTTTGCTTTACACGCTCAGGTATGGTAGTTTCACGGGATAATATCCAAAGATATTTCAGATTTTTGCCTGCCACAAGTGCATATTTATAGTCTTTGTCTAATGCAATGACATTGTAACCACCATAAAAAGGACCAAAGAAAGATACCTTCAGTCTGGCTATATTTTCATTGCCGGCAAACTTTGCTTTACCGATAGCTTGCTTCCATTCGTGTGTTTTAAAATTGTAACCACGATTATCCACTTTGATACTTCCATCGGGGTTGAGTGAATAATTTGCCGTTGTATTATTTAAGTTTCGTTCGAAACGAAAATCCATACGGGCTATTTCATACCATTTCCCTAAATATTTCTCTTTGTTGAATGATGAAACTGCTACCGCTTTTGGAGGTATCAGCGAGCAGGAATTGATAGTGAAAATTCCGATTACTCCTAATAAGGATATTCCTGTTATTTTTTTTATGTTCATACCGGTTAGTTTTAGAGTTTTAAGACATGAATCCATTCAGTTGTTTTACTGTATATATCGGATTACCGGGTACTTTTGTTCAGCAATTGTTTCAGAATTTCTCAAAGGTTACTGGTACTTTGTTTAAAGCTTCTTCCTCTCTTCTCATTTTCTTTGTATAGATCGTGATTGCATCAAACGGCTTTAAAAGCGGAATTAATTTTTTATCGGTTTCAATAGATGGATTATTTAATGAAACCTTAGATTCAATGGTTGTAAAGTATTGTGCATCTGTTTTTTTGTTTTTGACCGTTGATTTTCTGCTGAATTTGTATGTAGATTCAGTCATATAATAACTGTTTCCCTGTTTGCTGTACTTGCTATGGCTCCTGGTAATCCACAAATTATGTTTTATTCCTAAAGTTGACGAGAAACCTTTAAAATACAGGGTTGTGTTATGCTTTATATTATATTCTGTGCTTACATTATGCTCCGCCTCCAGAATTACGTTATTTACAGTATCTACAACCAGATAGCCATTGGTGGTTTGATATTTTTTGTCGTTGAAAAACAGTTGGACCAACTGGTGGTTGGGAGTTTGGAACAGGGCATTTTGCCTGAAGTTATTATTGCTTATAAATTTGTTGTCAAAATAGCTGATGAAATCCATATAAAGCATCCTTTTTAAGTTGGAAAAATCCACCCCGGCGGTTTTGTCTTTGTATTTTATTAGGTTGTTTTGAGCATTGATATAGTATTGTGGATTGTTTATCAGTTTAGGCAACAGTAAATTGCCGCTGCTCTTAAATGCATAACCGGATGAATCTACAAGGGTATATGAGTCGTAGTTATACGAAAATTGTTTTTCGGTGTTCTGGTAATTTTTATTCTTTTGTTGGACAATTTTATCCAGAATTCTGGGTATCCACCGGGGCTGTTTGCTGTTCACAACTACTTCGCCCAACAGCACAGATGCAGGTGTCATAAAAATTGTATCGCCAAGGGCTTCTTTTCGGACTTCAGTCTTTTTGTAATTAATGTGCGAAAAGAAAAGTGTCTGAAAAGGAAAACTGATCGAAAAAGCGCCATGTTCATTACTCATTGCTCCCAAAACTGTTTCTCCCTCTTTAGTGTAAATGCTTACATAAGGAATGGGTCGACGGCTTTCGTTATCGATAATTACTCCTGTTGTTTGCGAAAGTAAAAGCTGTTGCGTCGTGGTCAGCAGCAGGAGGGTTGTCAACACAAGTCTTTTTTTTGATCGTTTCATAATGACAGATTATTTTTTTTGATCTTAATAATAACCATTAATTATCGTACACCTTTCATAAACAGACCGCTTATGTAACTATTTCGCTCCAAAGTTAACGATATATTTTACATTAACAAGTGTTCCGCCCTGATTTTGGCTTTAAGATGGCATATTTTAGGGTTAAGATGCTTCATCTTAGGTTTAAGTTACCTTGACTTAGGGTTGAAATGCTTTGTCTTAGGTTTAAGTTATGCTGATTTTTGAAAGAATTACACCTTTTTTGCCCGGAATCAGCATTCCTTTACAGTAAACCGAAGGGGTTGATGGTAGATTTTGAGGAATCATTGGCTGATGCATGTTATTTCAGGTGGTGAGAGATGGTTTCTTATCTGTGTTGCTCCGGTTGTGTCTGTTTGGTTACCTTCTTTTATTTTGATGTAAGCAGGTTCATCATCCGGTTGGCGGTGAATTATCCTTTCTGAGCTGGTTCGGCATGCTGACCCTTTGCGTTTTGCGAATAAGAGTGCATGGTGCCGAACCAGTTTCAGATTGTGTATCCTGACAGGAAAGACAAAGGATAATCAGGTCAGGTCAACTGCATATGCCTGCTGTGCTAGAGCATAATCCTGAATCCGGCATTGCAAACAAATCCGTCGGTAGGTGCCCATATCTCGGCAAAGTGCGGATTTTGCATGGTTCCGGTGTACATGGATTGCCAGCGCGACTGGCGGGAATCGAGCATATTCTCGAAATTGACAAACAGGCTGAAATGATTGAAGAACTTCTCGGCTGAGATGCCCATTAACCAGTAATCACGCACCTGCTGTCCGGTAACGAGTGTTTGGGGCGATACATAAAACACTTCGTACCCGATACGGATCTTATTCTCCACTTCGTACATGGGCGTAAAGTACAACCGGTGTTTAGCCGTGAGCGGATTTTGGGTGGTTATGCCATTAATATTGCGTTGGGCATCGATAAAAGTATAGCCGATATATACCGAAAAATTATCGCGACGGAACTTTAAATTGGTTTCACATCCTTTTGAGTCGATGTACCCGTTTGCATTTTCGTAGTTTACGGTGTCGCGGTTGAGTTGGGTGGCATTGGCAATTACCGGAGAATTCAACCGGGTGTAGAAGAACATCTGGTTAATACTTATTGATAGTTCGTCGAATACCATTTTATAATTCACGTCCCAGTTGATGCCAATGGATTTTTCAGGTTTGGTATTGGTCAGATTAATCGGCATTACATTCCGAAAACCTTGTGTCTCGGCCTCCTCGGCAAAGATACCCGGGGCTTTATAGCCCAGTCCGCCTCCAATCCGGGTAGTCAGGTTGGGCGAGAACTTATATAACAAGGAAAGCCGCGGTAATACAAATGCGTAACCTTTGGCATTCGAATAGGGCGATTGCATGTTGAGGTAATCTACCCTTACGCCCGATTCCACGATAAATTTATCGGTAGCTTTCAGGTTATTTTGAACAAATGCACCAGCGGTTAACTGGTTGTAGTTGCGTTTGAGGTAAAACGACGGTTGTGTTTCGGCAAAGTTGTCGGTCCATTCGTTGATGCCGGCAATCCATTCGCTCTTTTCACCCGGGATCAGGTAGCTGATTTCCGAGAAACTTGATGTTTGATGTCCGCTAAAGAGGTAGGATGGCATTTCAATATCCCTGGAGAACCAGGAAATGCTGTTTTTTGCTGTCAATACGGTTTTATCTTTGAAGGTTTTCTCATACTTGAACTGTGTGGAATATCGTTCGGATTTATCCCGTTCGTAAAAAGTATGCGTATTGTCAGCCTGCTTGTTTATCACGTTCATGTCGCCACCAATGCGGTTTTCGAAGTTGGTATTCAACCCCAGGCTGACGGTGGACGACGGATCGATGTAATAAAACACTTTTGGATTGAAACTGTAAATCACATTCTTAGGTACATCCGAAAAATTGTCTTTGTTGGGATCGTAAGCCGTTTGTGAGTTTCGCGAAGCAAACATCGTAATCCCTATTTTATCGAATTTGTGCGAGTAAAAGCTGTTTAATTCAAGTCCCTTTATGCTGGTAGTATTGGCCATAAACGTAAACTCATTTTTATCCGTAGGCTCTTTGGTTACCAGATTAACCAGTCCGGCAATGGCTCCGCCGCCATAGAGCGTGGATGCCGAGCCTTTGATTACTTCGGCGCGTTTCAGATCGAGTGGGGGAATCTGCATAATACTCAGTCCGCCCGCAAAGCCTGAATACAAAGGCAGTCCGTCTTTCAGCAATTGGGTGTATTTTCCGTCGAGTCCCTGGATGCGGATGCTGGTATTGCCCGATACGGCCGAGGTTTGTTGTGTCTGTATACCGGTGCTTTCGGTCAGAATCATTTTAATGTTTGCCGACTGCATTCCGGCTTTTTCGGCCAGTTCGCCCGAAGCAATAGTTTCGATGCGGGTGGGAATATCGTTGATAACGCGGCTGCTTCGGGTGGCTGAAACCTGTACTTCCCCGAGTTCTTCCTCGTCGGCATTGAGATACATCGTTATGCTGTCTGTTTTTACCGGGAAATTGTATGTTTCGGTTTCTGTTTCGTAGCCAATCAATGAAAATGTGATGGTTTGACGGCCGTTGGCAATACCGGTTATTTCGGCAATTCCGTCGATATTGGCAGCTGCACCTTTATCTGTTCCTTTTAGCATGACTCTTGTTCCCGGAAGGGACTCTTTGGTTGCTTTATCTTTGAGAATTACCTTGAATTTGTTTTGTGCAATAGCATTACCGGCAAGACATGCCAGTATCAGTAAGTATAACCTGAATTTCATTTCTTTTTGAATTTTGATTTGATAAATGTGTAATAATGATCCCTTTGCTGGACAGTTGCCCGACAAGTGAATTAAAGTCAAATCAAAAGAATGCGATTTTTAAGGTAGATGGGAGGCGAGGAACACAGGGAGTCGGCATATTGGGCATTAAAAGAAAAGAACTTTTCCTGTGTAATGCATTCAATTGTAACGGGGGGTGCAGCCAAAATTAAATCGGTAAAAATCTTAACCGAAAGATGTGTGGAGTGGGAATTGTCAGGCAAAACGTAACTGTCGTAATCGTCGTTAAACGTATTCTTTACAAACGAAGTGCTTACTTCGCTTGCCGAAAGCAGAAAAAAGAATCCAATGATTAAGATGATTATATTTTTAATTCCCGTTTGCATGAGTTGCTAAATAGTGTTTGAAATATAATGTTCAATTTATTAGAAATGTTCGATTTACGTTTTATTAAAAATAAGCAACAGATCAAGTGGCGATTTTTTGTTGCTAAAGGTTAATGATATTTATATGTTTACATTCTTCAGCAGAAAATCCGTCACCAGGCTTCGAATTGACGTAGCAGATTGACTTTTTGTACTGAGTTTTTGAAATAAAAATAAAAGAATGTAATTGTTTGAATTCCAAATATCCCGGGTGACGTTAAATAATAAGCCGGCCTAAAACGGCAACAGAAAATCCTGAGTACAAGGGCTGTTTAATGCCGTCTTATTGTCTATACATGCCAATACATTCTGCTTCTATAATTTAAAATATAAAAATATGAAAAAGAAATCATTTCTGAAAATCATTTCAGTTTTGCTATTCACCCCTTGTGTATTGTATGCCCAATATCCGAGTGTACCTGAAAATTTGAAAGCGGCAGCCGAAAAAATGATACAGGCCGAGAATCATTACGCAGATAGTGTAATGGAAGCTAACAAGGATATTCTGGCAGCAGAAGCCTTTAAAGGACGGCCTTACATTTCATGGGCAGCCCGTCCTATTGATTTGCCTCAGGCAAAAATCCCTTCATTTCCGGGTGCCGAGGGTGGGGGAGCTTATTCTTTCGGTGGCCGTGGCGGAAAAGTAATTACCGTAACCAGTCTTGAAGACAGGGGACCCGGAACTTTGCGCGAAGCTTGTGAGGGTACCGTCGGTGCTCGCATTGTGGTATTCAATGTAGCCGGGATCATTCATCTTAATAGCCCGATCATTGTTGTAGCTCCTTACCTTACTATTGCCGGGCAAACCGCTCCGGGCGATGGCGTTTGTGTGGCCGGTGAATCATTTTGGGTAAATACGCACGATGTGGTTGTGCGCCATATGCGTTTCCGTCGTGGGGAAACGAAAGTAGAACGCCGCGATGATTGTTTTGGTGGCGATCCTATCGGAAATATTATGATTGACCATTGTTCTTGTTCGTGGGGATTGGATGAAAACATTTCCTTCTATCGCCATATGTTCGATCCGAAGAATGGCCGCCCGATGGATAAACTTCCTACGGTAAATGTAACGATTCAGAATACTATTTCCGCCCAGGGGTTGGATACCTACAACCATGCTTTCGGAAGTACTCTCGGAGGTGAGAATTGTTCTTTCATGAGAAATTTATGGGCCAATAACACCGGACGGAATCCGTCGATAGGTTGGAATGGTATATTTAATTTTGTTAATAATGTCATTTATAATTATGTACACCGGTCTCTTGATGGTGGTGATTATTCTGCAATGTACAATATTATCAATAATTATTACAAACCGGGACCTGCCACACCAGAAGAATCTCCAATCAGATACCGTATCATAGAGCCACAATCGAATGGTCGCAGCCATCTCGAAAAAGCAAAGTTTGGACGGCTTTATGTAACGGGAAATGTTGTTGAAGGAAATGAAAAGGTAACCAAAGACAATTGGGCTGGCGGAGTACAGATAAGGGAACTAAAAGGACAGGAAATTACTCAGGAAGATGCTGAAAAAAATTATTTCCCGCTCATGAAGTCTAACGAACCGTTTCTGATGCCTGCATTCCCGGTTATGACCGCTCAGAAAGCATATAATTATGTTGTTGAAAATGCCGGAGCCAACATTCCGAAGAGGGATATCGTTGACGAACATATCTTGACCCAGGTGAAAACCGGAAAAGTATTCTACAAAGAAGGGCTTGATTCTGTAGATTTCTTCCAGTTCAAATACCGCCGTTTGCCAGAAGATTCGTACAAAAAAGGCATTATCACTGATATTCGCCAGATAGGTGGTTATCCTGAATACAAAGGAACTCCTTACGTTGACAGCGATCATGACGGGATGCCGGATGCATGGGAAAAAGCCAATGGTTTGAATCCAAATGATCCTTCGGATGCTGTGAAAGACTGTACAGGTGATGGTTATACCAATATTGAGAAATATATCAACGGCATTAGCACAAAGAAGAAAGTAGACTGGACTAATCCCAAGAATAATCACGATACATTGGCTGAAAAAGGAAAATTGATGTAATCTCACATATTGTTTAAATGATAGATGGAGTTGCGGTGAAAACTGTAACTCCATTTTTTATTTAAGCAAGCTCCTGTTTATTCAAATAATAGTATACTAATTGACGTGTTATCCTTAATTGATATTGGGTTGTATCGTGTCTACGACCGGTATTGTATAGATGATAAGCGGAGATTATGCTTTTACAGACGCTGTCTCAAGTCGTTTGGCCAGCACATTTTCCATTCCCCAGGTTTCCAGTTCGTGGAATACGGATGCAAGGCTTTTGCCCAGTTCGGTGAGGGAGTATTCTACGCGTGGGGGAATTTCCTTGTATTGTTCCCGCCAGATCAAACCATCTGTTTCCAGTTCCTTCAGCTGTTCGGTAAGTACTTTTCGCGAAATATCGGGTATGCGAACGGCTATTTCGCCAAATCGTCTTGTTCCGGAGGAAAGTGAATACAGGATGATGGTTTTCCACTTGCCGCCTATCAATTCGAGGGTGGCGGTAACGGGACATTGGGTTAATTCTTTAAGCTGAGCCATAATGGTTACTTTTAGGTTACTAGTTTTTTCAAGGTTACGAATAAGTAACCTGTTACAAATATGAACTATTATTAGTTACTTTGCGTAACAAAAGTAAGGATAAAATCAATAACCTACTGAGTTGGCCTTCAAATATTAATGTATTTAACCATATTGGTGTCGGCAAAACTTGCTGGAAATTGTTTTTAGTTAGGTTGATTGCATCTGAGTTTGTATTTTCTGAAACAATTAGTTTATAATCTATAAAAAGAAATCAAAATGAAAATTGGAGTAACCGGAGCGACCGGTCAGTTGGGTCGCATTGTAGTAGAAAAACTGAAAGAAAAAGTATCGTCAGAAAGCATTGTAGCGTTGGTTCGTAATCCTCAGAAAGCCGCAGAACTGGGTGTGGAAAGCCGGGAATTTGATTACAGCAATCCTACAAGTCTGACAACTTCGCTGCAGGGTATTGACAAATTATTGCTTATTTCAAGTAACGAAATCGGCCAACGTGCAGTACAACATGCCAATGTGATTGCTGCGGCCAAACAGGCTGGTGTGAAATGGATTGTATATACCAGCTTGTTGCATGGTGATATTTCTTCATTGAGTCTGGCTGGCGAACATTTGGCAACCGAAGAAGCCTTAAAAGCATCAGGTATCCCTTATACGGTGTTGCGCAACGGTTGGTACACCGAAAACTATACCGGATCGGTACAGGGTGCCATTGCCGGTGGAGCTTTTATCGGAAGTGCTGCTGAAGGTAAAATTGCTTCGGCTGCCCGTGCCGACTATGCAGAAGCTGCTGCAGTAGTGTTGACCAGCGAAGGGCACATAGGAAAAGTGTATGAACTTTCGGGTGATGAGGCTTATACACTGGCTGATTTGGCTGCTGAAATTTCGCGTCAGACAGGTAAAAATATTCCGTATAATAACTTGCCCGAAGCAGAATATGCAACAATCCTGAAAGGTTTCGGTATTCCCGAAGGGTTTGCTTTTGCCATTGCAGGCTGGGATGTAAGTGCTTCGAAAGGCGATTTGTTCGATGATGCACATGTACTCTCCAAACTGATTGGCCGTCCAACTACACCGCTTGCCACTGTAGTGGCTGCTGCCTTGGCATAATGAAATTCAATATGCCTTAAGAAGAAAATTACAGGTAATAATCCCTCTTCAGTAACCCGAATCTTGGGCAACCTGAAGAGGGATTATTTTTTTATTTTTGAGACCCTGCCGGAAGAATGAAATAGTTGCTGTGTTTCCAACAGCAATTTTCAGTAATTCGGGATATATTTCTTTAATTTCTTGTTTTCGATAAATCCGCTTTTAGCACCGGATTTAAAATCTTCATAATCTCCTGCTGCTTGATTTTTCCTTTTGAAAATATTGGCGGCTGTACTTCCTTCATCCGGATTTTCGAGGTTGTTTTACTCCGGAATACTATTCTTTTTACTCCAAAACCACTACTTTTTTTTGAACTGAATAAGTTTTATTTGATTGTTGTATAGTATTTTATGTATTTGATCTTGGTAGAATCACTACAATTTAATAGCAACAAAAATATGGACAGTTGAAAGAATATACATTTGCATAGTCGAAAGTCGAAGTTTTCAACCCGTGTGGCTGGATAATCGTTTTTCGGACAGAATGAATTAGTAACCTTAAATAACAAAATGATGGTAAATTTCAAAAAAAGCCTTTTCGGCATGCTGTTTTTCTGTAGTATGCTATTTGTCTTGCCTGCTGTAGTTGCTCAAACTACAAGTAAAACTGTCTCCGGTGTAGTACTCGACGGTAAAGGAGAACCGTTAATCGGAGTAAGTGTCCTGATCAAAGGGTCGAATGTTGGTACAATAACCGATGTGAACGGAAAATTTTCGGTTCCGGCGGAGTCTGTGCAAAATCCGGTCTTGCTTTTCTCATACATTGGTTATGATTCGCAAGAAGTCAGTCCCAAAGGCCAGACACTTCGAATCCAACTGGTTGAAAAGGCTAAATCATTAGAAGAAGTTGTGGTAGTGGGTTATGGCACCCAACGCAAGAAAGACCTTACAGGCTCGGTTGTTACCGTGAAGAGCGCTGATTTGAAATCGTTGCCTGTTCCAAGCGTGAGTGATGCGTTGCAAGGACGTGCGGCCGGTGTACAGGTTGTTTCTTCGGGAACCCCGGGTACTGATGCCACCTTCTGTATACGTGGGGTAGGTACAATTAATGATGCTAACCCGCTGGTTGTGATTGATGGACTCCCCATCGATGGAGGGTTGAATCAATTGAATATGGATGATGTTGAAACTATACAGGTATTGAAAGATGCCTCGGCAACAGCCATCTACGGTTCGCGCGGAGCTAATGGTGTTATCATTATTACGACTAAACACGGTAGCAGTGGTGCTTCTCACATTAATTTCAATTATTCTTACGGCGTCCAGCATGCAACCAATGTGGTCAAGATGCTGAATGCAACTCAGTTTGCCACTTTGCATAATGAGATGCTGACTAACGGGGGACAAACACCGAACCCTGCCTTTGCCGATCCTTCAACTTTAGGTGCCGGAACCGATTGGCTGGATGCATTTTTCCGTACAGCACCGATGCAGAATTATTCATTGAATTATTCAGGTGGAACGGATAAAACAAACCTTTATGTGTCCGGCAACTATTTCAGCCAGGATGGGATCGTTATCAATACCGGTTATAAAAAGTACACTTTCCAATTGAACACGGATAGTAAAGTGACCTCTTTCCTGAAATTCGGAAACAGCCTGACATTAAATCATGATATCAAATCGAACGGCAATTATAGTGTACGCAATGCTATGCTGGCATTACCTACCCAGCCGATTTACCACACCGATGGAACCTATTCGGGTCCGGTTGCACAGCCGTTGTATGATGGGGATATTCTCAATCCTATTGGTGCTGCAAGAACTGTGGAAAACTCCACAAACGGGTATAACCTAATGGGATCTATTTATGCTGAATTACAAATTTTGAAAGAGCTGAAGTTCAAATCCACGTTTGGCTTGCAAGCTAACTTCTGGGATTCACGTACGTGGTCGCCTAAATATGCCTGGGATACCAGTGTACAATTGCAATCTTATTTAAGTGAGCAATACAATAAAAACCTAACTTGGTTGTGGGATAATACTTTTACTTACGACAAAACATTCGGAAAGCATAAATTGGGTGTCATGGCCGGTACCAGTGCGCAGGAAAACAGATACAATTACATGAACGGTTCCATTCAGAATTTTGCCAGCGATGTAACTCAGCAATTGAACAATGGCATCTTGCTTCCAACCGTTGGAGGAACCACTTCCAGTTGGGCGACGTTTTCGTACATGGGACGTGTGAATTATGCTTATGCCGATAAATATCTTGTTACGGCAACACTTCGCCGGGATGGTTCTTCCCGTTTCGGAGCTAAGAATAAATACGGATTGTTTCCGTCGGCTTCATTAGCGTGGCGCATTTCGGAGGAGGATTTCTTTAAGCCGGTCACCTTTGTGAATGATTTGAAGCTGCGCGTTGGATACGGCGCTACCGGAAACCAAAGCATTGGTAATTATTCGTTTGCTTCTTCGCTGAATACGATCAAATATAATTTCAACAATACGGTGGTGTCGGCAGTAGTGCCCACTGTAATGCCCAACCCTTACGTGCAGTGGGAACAACAAAAACAAGGAAACATTGGTTTCGATGCAACATTGTTTAACCAACGTGTTGAAGTAACCGTAGATGCTTACCTGAAACAAACGGATAAGATGTTAGTGCCGATGTCTGTTCCGGTTTCAACCGGTTATTCCGATGTTTTGGTTCCTTCAATCAATGCCGGTAAAATGGAGAATAAAGGGGTTGAATTAACGGTGAATACCAAGAATATTACTGGCAAATTCACCTGGAATACCATGTTTAATGTTTCGTACAATGCGAATAAAGTGGTGAGTATTAATGATACAGTGCCTATGCCAAGCGGAAGTATTGGCTTGAATAGCAACCTGGCGCTGATTCAGGCTGGTTTGCCTATCAATGAATTTTATGGCTTCAAGACCGATGGCATTTTCCAGAATCAGGCAGAGGTCAATAGCCATGCCGTTCAGGTTCCAGGAAATGATCCTTACAGCCGCACGTCGCCCGGCGATATCCGTTTCAAAGATTTGAATAATGACGGCGTTATCAACGATAAAGACCGTACTTATTTAGGCAATCCGAATCCTACTTTCACTTTTGCCCTGAATAATACGTTCACCTATAAAGGTTTTGATTTGAGTATATTCCTGCAAGGTGTAGCAGGCAATAAGATTATCAATGCCAACCGGTTCTGGAGTGAGGCTATGGATGTGGCGCAGAATCAAACTACCGCTACCCTGAACAGATGGACTGAAGAGGGTACCAGCAATACCATGCCAAGGGCGGTATTTAATGACCCCAATAAAAACACCCGGCCTTCCGACCGTTACATTGAAAATGGTTCTTACCTGAGAGTAAAAAACGTTACGCTGGGTTATACCTTGCCTGCTTCGTTGGTGAGAAAAGCAAAACTGTCTACTGCCAGGTTCTATTTGTCAGCCCAAAACTTATTCACCATTACCCAATACAGCGGATTCGACCCCGAAGTAGGAGCCAGTGGAATTGATAACAATGTGTATCCGGTAACAAGAACCATCAGCATAGGCGTTAATCTAGGAATCTAATCATCAAAATCTAAATAGTATGAAACTTATAAAATATCTTTCTATTGCAGTCTTTGCTGCCTTATTACCGGCATGCAGCGACTTTCTGAACAAAGTACCTGAAGATACGATTAATACATCCAATTTCTTTCAGACCGAAGATGATGCCGTGGGTGCAATCAACGGCGCTTACCAACCTTTGCAATGGCCAAAACTGTACAATATGCGTATGTGGACAACCGATATCATGGCCGGCAACAGCATTGTTGGTGCCGGAGGCGGTACTGATGGCATTGAAACGCAAGACGAAGCTAATTTTGTTACCTCTACTGATAATCAAGGTGTACTTGACATGTGGCGTGGTCCATGGCCCGGAATCCTGCGTTGTAATATTATTCTTCAAAAAGTACCCGGCATGACGTCTATCAGTGCAAGCTTGAAAAACCGTGTGTTGGGAGAAGCTTATTTCTTGCGTGCCCATTATTACTTCATTCTGGTACAATTCTTTGGTGATGTGCCGTTGGTATTGCAACCGGTTGAACCGGGAGATGATCTTCGTCCTTTCAGAACTGCCAAAGCAGATGTGTATAAACAAATCGAATCGGATTTGGCGGCTGCCGTTACTTTATTGCCACAGCGTGAACAATATTCAGGGACAAATATCGGTCGTGCTTCTAAAGGTGCAGCTGTAGGAATGCTTGCCAAAGTGGAACTGACGCTTGGTAAATATCAGCGGGTTATCAATTTGTGCGATTCGGTCAAAACTCTGGGATATGCGCTGAACACACATTATGGTGATAATTTTAATCCGGCCACAGAGAACTCGGTTGAATCATTGTTTGAAGTACAATACGCAAGTGGAGCAGGAAAGGACTTCTGGAGTAACGAAAATCAGGCTTCATGGTTAAGCACATTCACCGGTCCACGTGGTTCGAACATGGTTGCCGGAGGTTGGGGTTGGGATCAACCTACCCAGGAATTTGTGAACTCGTACGAAGCTGGCGACTTACGCAAGGATGTTACTGTTTTCTATGACGGTTGTCCCAAATTTGATGGAATGGATTATAAAAAATCATATTCAACTACCGGATATAATCTGCGGAAGTTTCTGGTGCCGTTATCGGTTTCTGCTACTTACGATAATAGTCCGCTGAATTTCCCTGTGCTTCGTTATGCCGATGTCCTGTTGATGAAAGCGGAAGCGTTAAACGAGACCGGTAAAACTGCAGAAGCACAATTGCTGGCTACGGATGATAATGCTACTTTAAATAAAGTACGTGTTCGAGCCGGTTTATTGAATGTAACCGGTTTGGATCAGGCAGCTTTAAGGGAAAAAATTCTTCATGAACGACGCATGGAACTAGCCTTCGAAGGACAGCGTTGGTTTGATTTGATTCGGGTTAATAATGGCCAATATGGCATCAACTTCCTGCATTCGATCGGAAAATCGAACATGAGCTCAAAATATCTACTGTTTCCGGTTCCTCAAAAAGAGAGGGATGCTAATCCAAACCTGACTCAAAATACCGGTTATTGATAATTCATAATGAAAGAATAATATTGAATCTCTCCATTTCCTCTCTTAAGGGGGCTGGGGCTAAATTATAATCAAATGAAAAAACAAAATAAAGTAAACGTTTTGAAAAATAAACTCAAGAAGTTTAACGCGATATTTTTGATGCTGGTGTTGCCTGTATTAATATTTACGGCCTGTGACCAGAATCTTCCGGATAATATAATAAAATCGGGTCCTTTAGCCATCTCGGCTTCCAAAACAAGTTTGGTGTTGAATCAGAAAGATATAAAGAATGAAGCTTTTAATTTAACCTGGACCACCGGAACAAATAGTGGCTCCGGTGCTTCAATCTCGTATCTTATTCAAATCGATAAAAAAGGCAATAATTTTTCAACGGCAATTAGCCAGAATATGGGAAAGGGTGTTTATGCAAAGAGTTTTAATGTTGGAGATTTGAATGACAGTTTGTTGATCCATTGGAAAGCTGTTCCGGGTACGGCTGTTGAATTGGAAGCGCGCGTCATCTCAACTGTTTATTCTACTCCGGCAGTGAACACAACGTCGGATGTTGTTACTGTCTCGGTAACTCCCTACCAACCTGTAAGTAAAACTTTGTATATTATTGGCGATGCTTCCCCGAAAGGTTGGGATGCAAACAATGCCCTGGCATTTACCCCGCAAAGTGATCCAACAGTGTTTGTTTATCAGGGAACATTAAATGCAGGTTCGTTTAAATTGCTGACCACCTTGGGACAGTTCTTGCCTTCGTATAACAAAGGTGCTGATGATAGTCACATTGTGCTTCGTACCCTCAACAGCCAGGCCGATGATAAATTCACGGTCACAGAAGCTGCTGTCTATAAAATCACGGTAAGTTTGCTGGATTTATCCATTACGGTGGCAAAAGCAGATTTGCCGGCTTATAGTACTATTTACATGGTGGGCGATGCAACTCCAAACGGTTGGGATATAGGTAATGCAACACAATTGGTTCAAAGTTCGACGAATCCGTTTATCTTTACTTACAGAGGTGTCATGAAAGCCGGCGATTTCAAATTTCCGGTTAATCGTAATACCGATTGGGGACAGGATATGTTTATGAGAACTGATGATACACACATGTATTTGCATCACGGAGGAGCTTCCGATGATAATAAATGGACAATTGCCAAGAAAGGATATTACACCATCACGCTCAATTTGTTGGATAATTCTATTTCTATTTATCGCGAAAAATTGTATATGGTGGGTGATGCAACTCCGATTGGCTGGACAATTACCAGCGCGATTCAAATGACCGAAGATGCAACTGATGGCTGTATATTCACATATGCTGGTCCTATGGTTGCGGGAGCATTCAAATTCCCGGTAAATAGGGATTCAAGCTGGGGGCAGGATATGTATATGCGTACTGATGATACACACATGTACCGGCATATTGGTGGACAGTCGGATGATAACAAATGGAGTATAACTGCTGCCGGAAATTATGTTATCACTGCCAATCTGGAAACGCTTGCAATAAGCTTTGTAAAACAGTAGGTGTTTAGTTTTCAAAATGGGGTTGCGCTGTCTTTTCACAGGGCAGCCCCTGGTTTCTTTAAATCTCAAATTCTTCTAATTTTAATGTTGCTATTTATCAAATAATTCTTCTAAATGAAAATAAAACAAGTAACTATCGCATTTTTTCTGTTGGTAACATTCAGTTGTAAAGGTAATGTGCCGGATATCACTCCGGTTGCACCCGCTAATGGAATTACCCCAACATTCACCAACGCTGCTATTTCAACCGATAAAGCCAATTATAAGCCGGGCGATGTTGTAACCTTTACTCTCGGCAATGCATCGCTTCCTGCCACAACAAAGGTGCGGTACAAATATCAAAACACGGTACTTTCAGAAGTTCCGGTAACCGCTTCAACCTGGAACTGGCAGACTCCTGCAGCAGATTTTAAAGGTTATATTGCTGAAGTGTATTCTTCTGCTAATAATATTGAAACCATTTATGCCACAATCGGGATTGATGTTTCATCCGATTGGAAGAAGTTTCCACGCTATGGCTTCTTGTCGAAATTCGGCCAGCTTTCGGACGATGCAATGAGTTCGGTGGTGAACAATCTTAATCGATATCATATAAATGGTTTGCAGTTTTACGACTGGCAAAACAAGCATCACAAGCCGCTTCCGCTGAATGGCTCTGTGCCTGCAACTACCTGGAAAGATATAGCTAACAGGGATACGTATTTCAGCACAGTTCAGAAATACATTGCTTATGCCCACAGTTTTAATATGAAAGCTATGTTCTATGACCTTGTTTACGGAGCATGGGAAAATGCCGTGGCGGATGGAGTGAATAAAGAATGGTATATTTATACTGATAATACCCATGCCAATATTGATTTCTTTTCGCTAAGTTCGCCTTTCATTAGTAATCTGTATTTTCTTGACCCGGGGAATAGCGGTTGGCAGAATTATATGGCAAATGAAACTAAAAATATCTACCAATATCTTGATTTCGATGGTTATCACATGGATCAGGTTGGCGACAGGGGTGTGCGATACAAATACGATGGAACATCTGAGAATCTGGCAGGCTCGTTCAAATCGTATATTGACGCTATAAAAACGGCAGTACCATCCAAATACAATGTGATGAACGCAGTAGCTCAATATGGGCAACAGGGCATTGCTGCTTCGACAAGCGATTTCCTTTATTCCGAAGTTTGGAGTCCGTCTGACAGCTTCAACGATTTGGTGAATATCATTAAACAAAATAATGTGTTGAGCAATAATACCAAAAATACTGTTCTTGCGGCTTATATGAATTATGATTTAGCCAATAATACCGGCTATTTTAATACTGCTTCTATTTTGATGGCAAATGCTGTTATCTTTGCATTTGGCGGTGATCATCTGGAGCTGGGCGAACACATGCTTTGTAAGGAATATTTTCCGAACAGCAATCTTACGATGAAGGATGATTTGAAAACATCGTTAGTGAACTACTATGATTTTATGGTAGCTTATCAAAATTTATTGCGTGATGGTGGCACGTTTAATAGCGTAACAGTTACATCTACAGATGCTAAGATGTCTATTGACGCTTGGCCTGCCTCACAGGGTAAAGTGGCTGTGTTTGGTAAAAAATTTGATAATGCACAAGTCATACACTTTATCAATTTTACCAACTCCACTACGCAGAAATGGCGCGATAATAACGGAGTTCAGGTTATGCCGGGTTTGATTAAAGATGCAAAGCTTTTGCTGACATCCGATGCAGCAGTAAAAAAGATCTGGATTGCAACGCCCGATTTTGTAGGAGGTGCTTCGCGCTCGTTGAATTTTATCCAGGCGGAGAATAAAGTCAGCTTTATACTTCCCGAATTAAGGTATTGGGATATGGTAGTGGTTGAATATTAATTTGTTATTTATAACTCGAATGAAACTGAAAAATCAATTTTTAGGGCTGTTATTTGTAGGATTAGCTCCTATTGCGTCAGCTCAAAACACTCCTGTTTATCAATCAAAAGCTTTCAGTATTTATCCGGATAGGGTAGTACAGGGCGATTTTATTGCCCGGGCAACTTCGGCAACTGAACTGGTATCTAATTACCGAAGCCCTGAAGCCGACAAATACAGTCCGACTATCCAATTCAAATTCAGTATCAACTCACGTGACAACGAAATGCTTCCGGGAAAAAATCACACCATTACCCTTCTGCCTGTGAATGGAAAGTGTGTGACTGAGGTTGAATTTGGCAAGCAGCTGATTGAGGTAAACAAACTCGCCGAGAAGACAAATTTACCGGAAAATACAGTTTGGACGATTAAACTGGATATGCGAAAAGTGTTTGGCTCATTCGAAAAAAATGGGTTCTACACGCTTGGAAATGCGGATAAAATCTCGAAAGCCGATTTTAAAGGCGTGTATGTGGCAGGCAATGCTGCTCCTCTGTCATGGGATTTCAGTAATTTGTATGGAAAGCCAAACATGGAATTGAAAGATGAGAATGGCGACGGAATTTTTGACCTGACATTGACACTGAACTCTAAAAGCGATAAGAAAATTACTGACGGCAGTTGGAAACTAACAAAAGATATTTCGGCCTTTCCGCAATATAAATCTGATTATCAGATCTCGGATGCTATTTATAACCTGGCAACCCAGGAAATGATAAAAGCCGTGGAGCCTGACAGTACTTTCCGCACCGGAAAAGAGTGGGCAGGAGTGTGGACGCGCGATATCAGTTACAGCATAATTCTGTCTATGGCTCATTTGCAACCTAAAGTGGCAAAATACAGTTTGCTTCGGAAGGTGAAGAATGGACGTATTATTCAGGACACGGGAACCGGTGGGGCTTATCCTGCTTCTACCGACAGAATTGTTTGGGCTATAGCTGCCTGGGAGGTTTATAAGGTTACAGGCGATAAAGATTGGTTGACACAAGCGTATCAAATTATCAAAAACTCGATTGAAGATGACCTGAAAAATGTGTACGATCCGAAAACGGGTTTGGTGAAGGGAGAATCGTCTTTCCTCGATTGGCGCGAACAAACCTATCCGCGCTGGATGCAACCGGCAGATATTTACGAATCGGAAAGCCTGGGGACGAATGCTGTTCATTATCAAGCTAACATTGTTTTGTCTAAGATGGCCTTGTTGCTGGATGATAAAAGTACCGCGGATAGACATGGTCAAATTGCAGCAAAAATAAAAGCTGGCATTAACAACTATTTATGGTTGAAAGATAAAGGTTATTATGGCCAGTATCTATACGGGCGGAATTACAAAACGGTATCACCCCGCGCCGAAGCATTGGGTGAGGCTCTTTGTGTTTGGTTTGGTATTGCTGACAATGCAAAGCGTCAATCGATTATCTCATCTGTTCCGGTTATGGATTATGGAATTCCCTGCATTTATCCGCAGCTTCCAGGCATTCCGCCTTATCATAATGATGCCGTTTGGCCGTTTGTCCAGGCATACTGGGGTCTGGCATCTGCCAAAGCCGGAAACGAGAAATCGGTATTGGAATGTATTGCAGCCATCTATCGTCCCGCGGCGTTATTCCTGACAAACAAAGAAAATTTTGTGGCTGCTACAGGCGATTTTGCCGGAACACAAATTAATTCGAGCAATATGCTTTGGAGTCTCTCGGGAAGTTTGGCACTTGTACAGAAGGTGTTGTTTGGCATCGAGTTTGGAACTGACAGTTTAAGCTTCCATCCGTTTGTTCCTGAAGCATTGGCCGGCAATCGGTCACTAACCAATTTTAAGTGCCGAAATGCTGTGTTGGATATTGAAATGTCAGGGTTTGGCAACCAGGTCAAAAACCTTGAGTTGGATGGCAAATTATTGTCAGTCCATGCTATTCCATATTCATTGACAGGAAAACATGCCATAAAAATTGCATTGGCCAACGATAAACTCCCGGAGTCTAAAATAAATAAGCTTGCGAACTATGTAACGGTAGAAACTCCGGTTGTTACCTATAAAAATGGTTTGCTTAAATGGGTGCCTGTGAATGGTGCAGATTCATATATAGTTTTGAAAAATGGAGAAAAGCTGTTGCAGACATCGAGCTGTTCTTTAGATGTTCCGTCAATGAATTATTCCGAATATCAGGTTCTGGCTGTAGACTCAGCCAATGTCGCGTCCTTTGCTTCTGAGCCTTTGGTGGTGACAAATGCCACAGCTTTTAAAGTGTATGAACTGGAAAACTACGCACCCAAATCAGGTCAGAACTACAAAAACTATCAGGGTGATGGTTTTGTGGAAATCAGTAAAACCGTGAATCGTATCATAACTATTCCGGTAAATGTAGAACGGGCGGGTGTTTATGCTATCAGTTTTCGTTATTCAAATGGTAATGGGCCGGTAAATACCGAAAATAAATGTGCTATTCGTACGCTGAAGATTGACGAAAATTTTGCCGGAACGGTCGTACTTCCTCAACGGGGAACTGGTGAATGGTCGAATTGGGGTAGTACTAATTCAGTTCAGGTCAAGCTATCGAAAGGAAAACATAATGTTTCTGTCGCTTTTGAACCGCAAAATGAGAATATGAATGTTGATGTGAATCAGGCTATGCTTGACGCCATGAATGTTTTTCAGATTAAATGATTCCGAATAAAGCAAAACATCTGCCAGATAGATGTTTCGTAAATAAAACAACCGCTGTAGATTAATCTACAGCGGTTGTTTTTTGAGTTTATAATTTCAGTATTTCTGAAGTGTTATTTTACTTCTTCAAATGTGAAAAGTGCATTATATCAAGTACTTACAAATACATGTTGCAAATATGAAACAAATAAAAAATCGATATAAATAAAATTTAATTTGCTGATATAATGTGGTTTAAGTGTTATTTCATAGATAAAAATAAACAACATAAATCCAGTGCAAATATATAATTATTTCGACATATTTGACTGCTAAACAACAAAAAATCCCACTCGATTGAGTGGGATTCATTTAGTAGAAAAACAGCCTTAGAACTTCTTTAATCGCAACACTAAGTAAACTCCTGCAAGCAACAAAACAACAAGCGAAATGCGACCGCACCAGATTTGGAAACTCTGCCAGCTTGTAAGTGGGGCTTTTACCTGTTTGACTACTTCCACCGGATAGGGAACCCGGATTGTATCATTGATAAAAATTGAGTCTTTTACAATGCAGTTTTTGTACAGGTACCTGTATTTTTCCAAAATCAAAGTATCGCCTTTATCCTTGACAAAAACAGAATCGTAACGGAAAATTGAGTCTCTGACGAAATTATCCCGGTACTCTATTTTTGTTGTTTCTACCGGAATGTATTTGACCGATTTGCAGGAATACAACAGGGTTGCTATTATTGCGAGAAAAAGTAGTTTTTTCATTGGATATGGATTTTAGTTTGTAGATTCAAACCTGCCTGCACTGCCGAAATATCAGCGTTATGTCCGTTTTCGACAAAACTCATTGCCGCCACAATTAGAATGTAATCAGAGCCATCCCGGGCGGTTAGTTCCTTGTTTCGGGGAACACCCGACCATCTTTCAACATGGGCGATATAGCTTTCTGTATCGTTTTCGGTTGTCGGTGCCCAGTGAGCAACGATCTTTTCAATGGTATTTAATCCCTGGGAAAGGTACGTCCCAAGGATTACAAAGCCGGCACGGTAGCCGTAAGGCAGTGACGAGAATGTTTTAAAACTCTTGTCCTTGCCTTTGATTTCACCCTGAAACTGTTCGGCACTTTTCCGAATATTCAACGGATTGTTGTTTCTAAGTCCTCTCGATTTCATGTTTATTCCTCCTGCTTTTTAGAGTTCAGAAATGAAATGAGGGTTTGTATCTCCTCTTTGTTTTCAAAGAGTTTGAGTAGGACCTTTTGAATTTCATCCACGTTTTTGGTTTCCTGTCTCAGGTTTTCAAAAACGGATTTAGCTTCGACCAGGACAATCCCGATAGCTCCTATTACGGTGAAATATGGCATATCAAAAACCACACTCGCCACAATATCGGCAATGGAAAGCATGATCATTAAACCGAAATAACTTGTCAGTTTGGTAATGGTGCGACGGTAGCCGAAACTGGTACGGACTATTTTCAGGCGTTTTGCACGCCTTACACCGAAAAACAGGTCAATGAGTACAGACAGAAAAACACAGGTGTAGAGGACTGCCAGAACAGTCAGGAGCGAATTAAAGTTGCCCCAATCCTTATTCATTATTAATCGTATCATATTTGTTTGAGTTTTAAATTAGTAGATTCAAAAAATCCCGCTCTTTCGGGCGGGATTTGTCAGCAAGAAAACACATAGTTACCTACGCTTAGGCAACAGTCACAGAACCCAGATAGGAGCTGTTTGCCACGTCTTTACCATCTTCGGTAATGAAGCCCAGGAACACTTCCACGCTTTCACCAACCCAATCAGCAGGAACGGTAATGTCTTCAGTTCCGGCCACACGCTGGTTGCCGCCAGTATCGAAAACAGATTCCGCCCGGGTTGGATTCAGAACAACGATCAGAGCTTTGTCGGTTGCGGTTGCATTACCACTGCCGGAGTTGTCAGCCCAATTCAGGGTAACGACACCATTTGCAGAAGTTGCAACACCGTTCAAAGCTCCCGTGAGTGAACCACGAGAAACAAGTACCTTGGCCATGTCAACACTGAAATCGGGGTAAGCCCCGGTGATTGCATTGCCCAAAATGTAAGACATTGCAGCGTTAAACGCAGTTTGCTTGGTGGTGTACTTCTTGTAACCAACACGGATAAATCCGGTAATCGGTTTCAGAATCGCCAAAACGAGCGCAAACTTGGAACGCTGACTCATTTGACCATCGGTGCGGGGATTGCTTACCGAAGTAGCTTTTGCACGCATGTAGCTAATGCCTTTCCATTTGCCACCGACAACGTTTCCCACTTTACCGGAGAAACTTCCCAAAATTCCTAAATCAATCTTTCCCATTTCTTTAAAAGTTTACGGAGTTAATACTAAAAATAACTTGGACTTGGTATGGAGGAGAACCCTTTTTGGCCTTGCCCGAAACAAATGTAATTGGAGTTAATTAGCGGATTATCAGATTAGAATCTTATGCTTTTCTTTGCTTTAACCTGCCGTTTTGCTCGCGAAAAAACACGAAAAGGGAAAAGAAAATGTAAACACCCTCTTACTGCAAGAAAAAGCGGAGAGAAACGGAGCGTTGAGGCTGTCAAGGTTTTTTGTCAGAATACTACCCGACCAACGGGAGGTGTGGAGATTGTGACAAAAACCCGAAGGGCTTGACCTTTACTGACTCATTTTATTGCTGTTATCTTTGTGAACATTTTTTTTGTCGTACTATCCAACTCCTGTATTTTGTATTTTGATAAATATCAACTGCATTTACATTAGGGGTGGGTGGTCGGGGGTTGGCGTGGGAGAAGCAGGTTTAAACCGAATAGTAAAAACAGCCTTGAGCCAGCGTGGATAGCAAGGCTGAAATGCGAGTGGAGAGAAACGGAACGAAGTATTCAGCCTGTGCGTTGTGTGCGAGCCGCTGCGAGTGGAGCGAGTGCCCCGGACACAGGAAGCGCGGAGCGCGGTGGACGGGTGCTGCCGGCAGCTGGTTTGGCGCATTTTTTTGCCCGAACGGTGCGTTGGAAAAAGCAAGGGCTGGAAGTAATGAACGAATGGAGTGTATTGAAGCGAATGAACGATTAGGGTGTATGTGTGTGGTGGTGAAGCGGTGTGGAGTAAAACGGAACACGGCTACAACCACATGGATTTGTGGGTGGGAAAAGACATATACCCTGAAAGTGAAATGAGTGGAATGGAACGCAATGAGCGAATGAATGACAGCTCTTGCGTGCGGTTGGCAATAGCGGTGTGAAGCATGAAATGGAACTTGTGGAATGAAAGCAAACACGGCTATGCCAACATGGGAAAGTGAGCTGCAAAAAATGTGACAAACCATAACAGCACGAGCGACCGCAGGCGAGCAAAACTCTAAGTGGCGGCTGCCCCCAACTTACAAATAAAAATAAACCCTATTGGGGTTTTGGGGGCAGGAGTAGCCACGACTGAGGAATGACAGAACGTGGTGAACAAAACAAGCTAACACGCCACGAAGAGCACCTACCGGAGCGCATGAGTGAGTGCGGAAGCGGTAGCCACAAGGGCAGCCGAAAAAATACAAGCTGAAGTGTAGCGAAGTCTGGAGATTTTTTTCAGGCTGCTTGTTTTACCCTTGGGGCTATGTTTTTGTGAACAAAGTGGCGGAATGACGAAGACCGCTTTACCTATTCGGTTTAATCCTGCGTGGGCAGGTATTCAAATAATTTATACCGCTTAAATTAAAAAGAGGATATTGGGGAATTGGAGGAAATGGCACATTTCCCCGATTTCCTATAAATCCTCAATTTCCCCAATGTATTATAAAAACCACAAATGTTTTGTATCAATATTGTCGGGGTCTGTATTGGTAAAATACGGTAGTATTTGAGCAATCATTTCAGGATATTTTATTGTGACTGGTAAGTTTTGCTGTTTTACTGATTTCCAATATATCCGACTAAATTGATATACCTGGTCTATTAGATCACTTATTATTTGAGTGTCTATTGATTGTGAGTTATTCGTAGGACATTCAATTTTAATCTTTACAGGAAAAGGGAAACCATCGAGGCGACTAAATTCCGCATTCTCATAACGAGTGTTATTACAAAGCAAATATGTTTTATTGCCAAGATTTATATACCTGCCACTATAAGGAAGTAGGTCGCTGTTTTTGCCGTCAAACAAAACGAAGTCTTCTGATTCGGTTTTGTTGATTGTTACGACATACACAGGTATTTCATCGAGACCAAGGTTATTCAACGCATTTTCTATGTGCGGAAATTCATTCACAAGGCTCATTTCCTTGTAATAATGAATAATAAGGCGTTCCGGCTTATTATTTATTTTCGAGAAATTCTTTATTGCATTTTCGATTGAACCTGCAAGTTCTTTTAACTGGTCTTTTTGAAAATACTCAAATGAATTGAATGCACCTGTATTATCAAAAGAAAATGCAGAGCCAATATACTGAGTGTTGTTTTCAAGATTTTTGAAAGCACCAACACCAACAATTAATTCTTTGTGCTCAGGCACATTCAAACGCCAAGGAGTACCGCCCAGTTTTGCATTTATTGCAATGGCAATGTTTTGAAGCGTGTATGCAAAGTTTTTCTTCGGATTACCGTATCTATCAACACCTTCATCTTCTTCCAGAGCTTTCAACATCTTATTTGTTTCAATACACTGCGAAGGAATGTGGTGTGCAAGTAATTTTTCTTTGACTTTGTAATATATTTTTCGAGCTTCCTTATCTGAAGAATGCTTGCTAATTGGGGTAAGATAAACAGCTAAATAAGTTACACCCTCAACTCGTTCTTCATCAAGAACCTTTTCAATCTCGGGGATTGGATTTTTGGGATTTTCGAGTTGAATATGATATTTAGGAGGTGCAGAAACAATATCACGCCCTGTATATTTCTTTAATCCCTTGAAGAAATCTTTATAATCCTTTACGAGAAATTGGAGTAATTTTCGTGCTGGTAAAACATCTTCTTTAGGGAAGATAAAAATAAGCTGAATGTTTGAATGCTTGGCTGCTTCATAAGGACCCGAATTGACACCTTTCTGAGGATTAAAATCAACCTTTCTATTTGTTTTTGTAACATAGCCAAATACCAATTCTTTACTTTTCGATTGTGTATGACCAATCTGCAAAGGATTGACATCGGTAAACCCTTCTTTAGAGATTGGAATTTTAGCCCTAAATCCATCATTATCGAGGTATCTTTTATAGAAGTTGTTTATTTTTTCGTAGTACCTTGTATAACGGTTTTGAATGCGCTTGTACTTCTCTTGATTTTCAGCTTCCTCTTCTTCATCGTCATCAAACCCGAGATAGGTTGCTAAATCACGATTGATTATTGGATAAGCGTTCTCTGTATTATAATCAGTTTGTTTTTCTTCGAGAAAAGCGTGTTTGTCAATTCGGTATCTATTATATGATTTGCCGTCTTCCTTCTCAACTTTTGTAACAAAAAGAACCTTGTTAATTAAACTCAAATTTGGAGCTTGATTGTCAGATTCAGTAAATGGGTCTTCTGTTTCTACTGTTAGAAAATCCTTTACTGATTTTTTCAATATTAAGCCTCGGCGGTCGTATGACAAAACCAGCTGAGGGCGTTTGTTATACTGGTCAAAGTCTAACTTTAATGTAAATCGGTCGAAACGCTTGCAATCCTTTCGTTTGTTATCAGAATTATTAGGTATCCATATTTGATTATCCTTAGTGATACGGTTGGGTTCTACAATTAAATTGCAACGGATAAGATCGTTGTACAAAACCCTGTTGTAAAATCTTTTGACCAAATAGAAATTCTCGCTTTCAGAAAAGTCGATAGCGAGAGTTTGAAGCCCTTCAACTTCCCAATCAAACGAAGTGTAGATTGTATCGGCATTTGAAATGTCCGGGAATATCTCTTTAATATTACATGGGAATAACTGGTGGCTCAACTTCGTAAGTGAAACACCTTCTTTGTCTTCCTTGGAGAAATAGAAGATTTTGGGTTCTTTTGGGAACTCAAAAGCTAAAGTATTAATAAAGAGAGATTCTGTACTCATAATTTCAGATTTAATTCATTATGATTCATTTATGCTATCACGACTTTACTTCTTTAGTTAGATAAATTACGCTACAAATGCTTACATTCTACATCATATGGAATCAGAGGGCTTTGTTATGTGTATTGCCCCAAAGTTTATCAAACACAAAATCGAGATATTGGCGTTTGAAGTCTGGATCGTCAGAAAATTTCTTATACAAATCGGTATATACAAATACTACGTCTTGCATCAAGTCTTCCACTTTTTTATCTGCTGTTATTTTAGCATTTTGTTTGTCTGAATTCTTTACGGCATTCAGAGTAGCTTCGTCTTTTGCTAAATCGGCAGGTAACTGGTCGAATAAGAACCGTTTTACTTTATCATTGTCTGTCCAGTTATCAATGCCGTATCGAGTATTGAACTCATTGATAATTGCTTCCAATTCATCGAAATGACGGTCTCTTTTTTTGCCACCACCAATTGGCGATGTAGGATCAATTTCCCCCTCTCCTGCCAATTTTATATTCTCAGTTGTAATTCGAGTTAATCTATAACTGTCTAAGTCGATAGCTTCTAAAATACCTTTTGCCAAGTCTTCATCTTGCTGCGGCTTAATTTTGGGTAACAAATATTTGATGAACCAATATAGCCGTTCCCAATAATTATTACTAAATGTTAGAATCTTTGCCAGAAAGGAATATGTCCGGTTGAAAATCTTGGCTTTGATATAAAAATCAACTTGGCTATCTTCGTTTAATTCAGAATAAAAAGATTCAGCACATTTGTTGATTATGGGTTCCAGTAAAGTCCTATCAGAGCTTTTAAAATAGAGGTCTGTAAAGTTAATTACATCCTCATGCAAGTAAACCTGAGCATTATCGAGAATATCCTGTAAATCGTTGAGTTTATTTATATCAGTTTCTTCGCTAAGTACCGTTGTTTTATAGAAAGGTTCAAATGCTTCCTTTATATCATCAGATGAATTGAAAAAGTCAAGAACAAAAGTATCTGTTTTGTCGGGTTTGCACGCCCTGTTTAATCGAGAAAGTGTTTGTACGGCCTGAACATCACGTAGTTTTTTATCCACATACATTGTGTGCAATAAAGGTTGGTCGAAACCAGTTTGAAATTTATTTGCAACAATTAAAAAGCGGTATTCACTTTTCTTGAAGACTTTGGGAATATCATTACTCGGAAAGCCATTTAATTTGGCTTCGTCAACATCTTCACCATTAATTTTTCGAGAACCTGAAAAGGCAACGATAGCCTTAAATGGTGAATTTATTTCTTTTAAATACTCGTTAAATGCTTTGTAATAAAGAATTGCATTGTTGATTGATTTACAAACAACCATTGATTTTGCCTGACCTTTTATTTGCTTACGAACTTCGGAATGAAAATGGTCAACCATTACTTTTGCTTTTTCTTTTACAGAGAAAGCATGACTTTCCACATACGAACGTAATTTCTTTTGTGCCTGATTTGTTTCAAACAGCGGATTACTTTCTGACTCCTTATTTATTTTGTAATAAGACTGGTATGTTGTATAGTTTTTTAATACATCGAGAATAAATTCTTCTTCAATGGCTTGTTTCATTGAATAAGTATCGAAAGCATAAAATTTACCATCAGGAGCTTTGCTACCGAAGGTCTCCAATGTTTTATTTTTGGGCGTAGCTGTAAATGCAAAATAACTTGCATTTTTAAGCATTCTACGCTGAAGTATTAGTTTGTTTACAATATCCTCTGAATCTTCTAATTCCGAATCAACTTCCGGTTCTTCTTCATCGGGTGCATTTTCGTAATGTTCACCTTTGTCGGATAAAACCCAGTTCATTTTTGAAGCGGTTTCCCCGCTTTGGCTACTATGGGCTTCATCGATTATAATGGCAAAACTTTTGGCTTGAATATCGCTTATTTCATCCATTATGAAAGGAAACTTCTGAATGGTGGTTATGATTATCTTTTTGCCATCTTCTAAAGCCGTTTTGAGTTGTTTACTACCGCCTGTAATAGCTTCAACAACTTTTGCAACCTGAGCAAATTGTTTTATGTTATCGCGGATTTGTTTATCCAGAACCCTTCGGTCTGTAACAACAATAATACTATCGAAAACAGGTTTTGTGTTTGTGGAATCGTGCAGGCTAACCAGCTGATGAGCTAACCATGTAATAGAATTAGATTTTCCAGAACCGGCAGAATGTTGTATCAAATATTTGTGACCAACACCGTTTGTTTTTGCATGAGATAGCAATTTAGTGACAACCCGCAATTGATGATAGCGGGGAAATATAAGTTTACGTTTTATTTTGCCTGTATCTTCATCCGTTTCTTCTGTAATTTGAGCATAATTTTCAATGATATTGCTTAATGCCGACTTGCTAAGGGTTTCTCTCCAAAGATAATCGGTTGATATGCCAGATGGGTTTACAGGATTACCAGCTCCATCGTTTTTACCAAAATTAAATGGCAGGAAAAATGTGTTTAATCCATTTAAACTTGTCGTCATATATACCAAATCGGGATCAACAGCAAAGTGTACCATGCATCTACCAAATACAAACAGTGGCTCTTTTGGGTCACGGTCGGATTGATATTGCTTGATTGCATTTTTGACGTTCTGACCAGTCCATGGATTTTTTAGTTCTAATGTTATAATCGGTAACCCGTTTATAAAAATGACCATATCCAAAGAATTTGTATTGCTCAGACTATATCGAAGTTGCCTGGTAACAGAGAAGATATTTGACTTGTAAAGATTATGAGCTTTTGTATTAAGGTCGGAAGTTGGCATCTTATAATACAAATACACCAATAAATCAAGGTCTTTCACTCCTTTCCGTAAAACTTCGATAATACCTTTTTTACGGATTTCATCGTATAATCTTTTCAGAAATTTATCTTCACCACGTTTTACAATAGTATCGTAAGATGCGGGTTGTGTTTCCTTGATAAATTCAAACAATAAACGTTTGTTTATACACAAATCACGGTCGTAATCGGCAGAATACGACTGGCGATACTGCGATTCATTTACAAGGCTTTGCTCAATGAGAAATTCAAGACCTTTTTCGGATGTATCTGTTGTCATTTTCAGCTCGTAAATTTGTTAATAAACTCTATTATCTCTTTGCATTTGGGTGCTACCTGTATTTTGTTCAGATTTAAATAATCAGTATCGCTTATACATACAGTATTAGCCTTGCCTGATTTTTGAAGTTGACCGACCACACCTATCAGAGACTTTTTCTCGTCATAATCAAATTTATCCTTCGCCTTTGTACTTCTGATTTCAGTTGTTACATCATCTTCGTTTCTCAGTTTTAAAGGAAATAGCCTGGAATCATCGTAATGGTCTTTCAAATATTTACCAGCATCGTCGAATATTTTTTCATTTTGCTCATACATAATTGGTATTAAAATATCTTCGAGAGTTCCTGTGTTGTTATCCGCACCCGTAAAAATATAACAACCAATCTTAATTCCTTCGATCGTACTTACATCCCCATTTGTACTAAAAGTATTAGTTGGCATAGTAGGCAGAACATCTTTAATTTCGGTACTTATTTCAGATAATCTACTTGCTACCCCTTTGTTGTCTGCATCAAAAAAGTAAATAACTGAAAGTTGCGTATTAGGATCTGGTCTGTCTGTTTTAATTTCGCCTTCTTCACGCACATTAAGTCGTAAGTTTTTAAGTATCTTCTTTCGTGGTTCTTTTTTCCCATCACCATGCATCGAGAACATGAATACATAGTCTTCTTCTTTCTGAATGGTATTGGAAGGTAAAAAATTGCGACGTATTTCCGTTAAATTTAGTTCTTCTACCTGAGTTTGGGTAACTTCCTGAGACATCAACTTGGACATTGGATTTGGAAATTCATTGAGTTTCTTATTCTCATTGCTCACAAAACCAATGCATTTAAAAATTCTGGTTAAAAAAGCAACATCATGCGGCCCTTCGCAAAGTGCTATAATAATTTGTGTTGCCATGTTATCTAATATCTATATTTATGGATTCAACCAGCTCTTTTAATTTTTCACCAACTAAAAAGTTGCACTCAATTTTTCCAGTCTCTGACAACTCCAAAGCATACGCAGTTAATTCATCGTCAGGGTAGTCGTTTTCTACAAAGGCATCAATACACTCCTTACTATGGGTTGATAAGAATATTTGAACATTAAATTCTTTAGCCGTGCGTTGGATAAACTCAGTAAACTTAACTAATAATGATTTGTGAATAGCACTGTCTATTTCATCAATGCAAAGAATACCATCTTTACAATAACCTAATAGCAGCGCAATTTCAAAAACACGCTGCAACCCTTCGCCATATTTTGTAATGTCGATTGCCTTGTCAATACTTGAAGTTGTAACTTTAAACCTGTTTTCCCCTTCATCATTGACCAAATCAATTTTTTCAATAGTATCATCCATATATTCGCGAATGAAACTGATTACTTTCTCGAAGTATCTGTTTTCAATAGCCAGTTTGTGAGCAGTGTGCAGTAACTTCTCGTTATAACGGTATGGACTTGTAAAAGCTGACGGGCAAAGGATTTGTGATTTGGTGTACCTGTAATCAGGTTCACGATTTGAAAATAAGTGAATATTACTATTCAACATTGTGCTACCGACAAAAGACTCAGAAACAAGCGAATCTAAGTAGCCTGTACGGTCAATATTCTCTTCGGAAGTTTTTTTCTCAATAAACACACCTGTTTCTGTATCATTAAAACTTGCTTTAATGTCAATAGGTGCAATAAAATTTTTCTCCACCCATTTAGAATGAAAATCACCCAGGAATTTACCTCTGTACTTTTCTAAATCTAAGAAAGCTTGCAAATCGTTTAGATGAGACATCAAATAAAAAGCTTCGAGTACGGTGGTCTTTCCTTTGTTATTCCCACCGGCAAATATATTTACTCTGCTGATATTTTTGACTACTACATCTTCGAGTTTACGGTAATGAGTTATGTTAGCAGATGTAAAGTGTTTATCTATCTGAGTAAAATAAACAGGAGCCTTTTTTTCGGATGTAAAAATAAGGGCTTTACTTACAGGCAGAATATTATCGATGGAATTTTTTGCCTTAGTAAGTTCTTCGTAATCGGATTCAGTAATAAGGTCTTTAAAATTATATGCCAACAGAGTACCACTTTTAATAGAATCGATTGCATTGCGAAGTTTTGCTTCACCAACTGTCTTACTAAAGGCATAACCTTCTGCAATACTTTGACTTTCTTCCATCTTTAACAAAGCCTTTTCATCGTTGATGAAGTTAGCAATTTCGGCTATTTGACGATATTGCGTAATGATAGGTTCCTTGATAATGGTGTCTTTTCTTTCCCCATTCTCCTCAGTCTCCTCAATGCGTGAAATCCAACCAAACAAACGTTCGAGATTAACAGCATTGTGAGCAAAATAACTATTGTCGTCCCAGCTAATCCAAGTGCGCATCACAGGACTACTAATAACAGACTCAAAAATCGAATATTTTTCAGCTTTAAACTGGTCGCCGAAATCGCTATTTTTATATTGTTCGATTAATGATAATGTTCTGACATTGCGCCGAAGTTTGTATTTTGTGATACCTAACTTTTCGCACACGTCATTTTCTGTTAACCGAAACTTGTACATTAAGTCGGATATAAGTTGGGCTTCGTTAACCGCTTTCCAACGCTCCTTGCCACTGATGTGGTGTAAGCCCATTGTTATAAGGTGTTGAACAGGATCTTCTTCCCTGATTTCAACAAGGTTTATACTTTTGAAATCTGATTCAACAAGCTTGCCAACATCATATCCTTTTTTAAATTCCTCATACAAGTATTTAAGTGTTGCGGTTCGCCTATTTCCTTCAAGGACAATATATTTATCGCCAACAGGTTTGACCTGAATCAATTCAATGTCCAGAAACCCATTTGTCATAAAACTACTTATCAAGTCCTTGACATTTTCCTGATTTTTGCCAAGAATAAAATTCATAGTTCGTTGCTGAATGCGAGGATCAGCAACTTGCTCATCCGGAACAAATTTATATTCGGGCTTATCGATAAACCTATAGTTGTTTGGGTCGAGTAGAAGCCTATCTATATGTCTTGTTATTCGATTACTTACCATGGCGTTGTTCTTTTTAATACAACAATATTTTGTTTTTTTAATCTCTACTTATTATCCAGTTTCTTTTTCTCTTTTGTTTCGAGTTTTTTAATGCTTTCTTCGGTTGGCAGGTTTTCGGGCATGGTGCCGCCCAATTCTTTGATAGTCTGCCGCACTTTCTGACCAACTTCGTAATGGGTTTGATTTGCCTTATTTTTGCCTTTTATGTTTTCCCTTCTCAATTTTTCCTCGGTTTGTGTGGCACGGAATAAGTTGGCGGCTAATTCGGTGCTGCCCATGTGGTCGAGAATGTTTTGGCTTTTTTTCAACCCTTTCTTTTTGTGAATACCTTTGGCATCGAGACCACCATAAAGACCCATATAGCCGTGGTTCTGGAATATGGCGTAATCAAGAGGTTCGATAACCCCTGCATCTTTAGCGGCATCGGCAAGCTGAGTATTGTGCTTTTTCATCTCGTTGCGCAGAAACAAACGCTTTTCTTCTTCGGTACTCAGGCGGTTGTACTCGTCCATCTGACGGATTTCCTGAATACGAGTTTGAATGGCAAAGTAAGTCTGTCCTGTGGCAACAATCTCTTTTGAAGGGTCGGCGTTTTGAACTATCAGGTAACAAGCATATCGTGAGAGTTTTACACCATCATCGAAGGGACGTTCAGCTCCAGAACCGATTTTGACCATTTCGAGGAAGTCCTCGAAATGGTTTTCGATAGGCTGACCGCTGTTTTTACATGCTTCTTTGGCCTTTTCGATTACCGGTTTAAAATGACGAAATTCTGAATATTCTAATACTTTAGCAAGGTCGCGACCTGACCAGTATTCATTGCCATTTTCATCGATGCGTTTGATTTGCTCGAAAATGTTTTGCGCCCTTTTTGATAATTCGTTTGCCATATAATTATTCAGTTTAGCATTTTAGTACCAAGTGTTTTTCCCATTACTGTCTCAGCTATCATGGCTTCTTTATATTCCTTTATGTGCTCAATTTCCCGTTCTGCTTTTGAAATTGCTGAATCAATAGTTGCTGTTTCTTCTTTTATAAATTTCACAATATTATTTTGTTCTTCAACTTGTGGAAATGGAATTTTCAACATTCTAATCCTTTCAACTGCTAAACCCGGTTGTGCGGCTGATTGAGAATATCTGTTGAGATTCATTGTTCTAACAGTTTCCCCAAACCATTCATAATTTATATCCTGATTTAATGTTACTACGATTGCATGTTCTGTTGCCCAAAATTTATCATTTGCATAATTAATATTGCCACACAATGCACCTTGTCTTCCAATTAAAACATAATTTCCTTCGTGGTTATAATTATTATAATATCCCCTAAGTCCATTTCCGCCATAAACTGGATAATCTCCTAATTCTTCTATTTGTTCACTTGTTAAATTATCACCACTTTTATAAGAACCCATATTTTTCAACCTACTTAATGCCCAATGTGAAGGCATTTCCCCTAACCAATCAATTTCGGTTGTTTTGAGATTAACATTAGGATTAATTCCTTTCGTAACTGCATGGTCAATTATTCCCTGTCGTTGTTCTTTCAATAATTCAATAAATCTCAGTTTAGCATTTATGAAACGGTCAATTTTTTCGGTTTGAATAGTAATGTAATTGACTATTGCATTTTGTTCCTCCAATGGAGGCACTACCGAAAAGATGCTGAAAAACTTATCGGAATAGAGGCGCAAGCGGCTGTCGATAATTCCGGTAGATTTACGGCGAAACTCCGCCTTAAACAGTGCTGTTGAAAACAGATAGCCAAAATAGTCGGGGTTGTTACCGGGCAAGCAACGGTACACGCAATAGGCCGGGCTTGCAATGCCGTTGTATTGCGAAATGCCAAAACTACCATTCCAAGCCAACATAATATTAACAACAAGGTCGTTGGTGCTCACTTTTTTATAGCCTACCAGTGTTTGGGCATTGGTTATAAAATCGTCTTCGTTTTCGAGACTGTCTCGCTTGGGAGTAATGCCAGTATATTGCGATACAGAAAGTAGCTCTTCTTCGCCAGTTGAGGAACGTTCGTCCACTTCAACAAACAAGTTTTTAATCCTTTTTATTTGCCAGTGGGCGGGGAACTTGCCCAGCCAATCGGTTTTGCGTTGATATGTAGTTGCCGCCGTCATGCCTCGATAATTTCTTTTAATAAACCATCGGTTTCCTGCTCGATAGCCTGAATATCTTTGGCTATTTTGGCAAGGGGGCGTGGTGGTTGGTGAATGTAAAAGTGCTTGGCAAAGTTTATTTCATAACCTACTTTGGTGTCGGCATCACTGTACCAGGCATCAGGAGCATAAGGCAATACTTCTGTTTCAAAGAACGACTGAATATCGTCTTTCAAAGGGATATTTTCAATGTCCTTTAATTTGGGATCTGACTTAGGTTTTCCTTTACCTATAGTTATTATTTTGCCACTATCATCAACCATTGGACGGTGTACCGTAATTTGGCTGTACCCGAAATCGGCATTATCAAATATTTTTGAATACTCGTTTTCTTCGAAAGCCATGAATAAGCCAGTAATTTCTTTGATATGTTCGGCGGAAAATTCAACTCTTTTTTTTCCCAAAGGGCGACGCATTTTTGCGTAAAACTTATCGGAAGTAACATTGATTAACTGGATTTTCCCTTTCCGATAGTCTGATTTGCGATTATTGAAAATTAAAATATAGGTTGGTATGCCCGTGTTATAAAACAAATCGTTTGGAAGAGCCAATATAGCCTCAAGCAAATCGTTTTCAATAAAGTGTTTACGGATTTCACTTTCACCTTGTCCGGCATCACCAGTAAACAAAGCCGAACCGTTGTGAACCGAAGCAATACGACTGCCCAATTCGGAATCACGTTTCATTTTACTGAGCATGTTGAGGATAAACAACAATTGACCGTCATTTACCCTCGGTACACCAACACGAAAGCGGTGGTCGATAATTTCTTTTTTCTTACCATCAATAATGCTGTCCTGATCAACTTTCCATGTTTTGCCGTATGGCGGATTGGTAAGCATAAAATCGAATTGCAGGTTTGGAAAACCATCGTTTGAAAGTGTAGAGCCAAATGCAATTTTATCAGGGTCTTCGTCCTTAATAAGCATATCTGCTTTACAAATAGCATAAGTTTCGGGGTTTACTTCTTGCCCATATAAATGGAAGGTAGCTTTAGGGTTAATCTCTTTGGCAAAGGTTTCAGCCTCGGTTAACATACCGCCACTACCACAGGCAGGATCGTAAATCAAATAAGTACCTTCTTTGATTTTATCTTTAATGGGGTCAAAAATTAGGTGTGTCATTAGTTTAATGATTTCCCTTGGCGTGAAGTGCTCCCCTGCTTCCTCGTTGTTTTCTTCGTTGAATTTGCGGATCAACTCTTCAAATACATACCCCATTCCCAAGTTTGACAAGCCATTATGAATGACCTTGCCATCTTTATCCTTAATTGGGTTAGGACTTAAATTTATTTGAGCAGAACAAAACTTTTCAATCAATGGAAAAGTAATATTACCTTCTTCCATTGTATCTAACTGATTGCGAAGTTTGAACTTGCTAATAATATCCTGAACATTGGCACTGAAGCCGTCTAAATACACTTCAAGATTTTGCCTGATATTGGCAGGTTCGTTTAAAAGCTTTTTGAATGTATAAGGAGAAGTATTATAAAACACATAGCCGGAAACTTTTTTAAGTTGGGGCATTTGGTTTTCAATCTTCATTTTGTTGAGCTGCTGGTGCATTTCAAGCACTTTGTCTTTGGTTGGCTCCAGCAATGCATCTAACCTGCGTAAAACAGTAAATGGTAATATAATATCACGATATTTACCACGCGTATAAACATCACGTAATACATCATCGGCGATACTCCAAATAAAACCTACTATCTGGTTGTGTTGAGAATGATTCATTTAGTTTTCTTGTTTTCTTTGTCCATTAATTTTTGCACCTCATTTATGGCTTTGGGTGCAAGTTCTTCATCTTTCAAAATCGAATAAACTTGGTCGGCCAGCCATAGTGACAACAACTCTTTTTTATCTGTGCCAAAAATTTTGGCAATAGATATGACTTGTTCTCTTTTTGCCGGACGGTCGCCCCGTTCAATTTTACTATACATTGGAGTGTCAATTTCCAGTGCTGAGGCTAATTGTCTTTGCAGTAATTGCTTTTCTTCCCTCAACTGTCGAATTTTATCGGCAAATAACATTGGCTCTGATTTTAATTGTATGGCTTTTTGCTTTACACAAAGTCAGCGGCACTCGGCATAGGTTCAAATAAATTTAACCCCTGCTCTCGCTTGCATGACTTTTCTGTTTTTGAATTGTCAGAATTTGAACAAAGATAAACAAATAAATACAACCAGAGAACAATAGAAAGAAGAATTATTAAACAAAATAAAAGCGAACGAAATTGTTCGCTTTTATTTTCATGGTTTTTTATACTTGTCGTGTGCAAAGTGAATAATTAACCTGTTGACAGAAAAGCGTTTTATGTGTTTTTCAGCGGTTTTGTCGGGAATGCCTAATTTGTGTGCCACTGTCAAATAATCTTTCCGGCAGAACTCCTTTGGAAGTTCGTCTAAAAACTGTTGTTTTTGATTTTTGGGAGCTGTTGCAACAGCTTCGGAGGGTAGTTGTTGAAAAACCTGGGCAGCGTGCTGAACAAGTATTTTGACCATTGATAAAGCTGTATTGAAATCGTTATCCCTGCAAACAAGTGGCGAATGTATATCGCCATCGTCCATAATCCGAAGGGTTGTGAGTATCATAGCCATTCGGAATGTAATGAGACCGAGCCGCCGAACGGTGGCGAGGTAATCAGCTCCATACAAACAAAGGTATTGGTTCTGCGTTTGAGAGAAATAGGCATTAAATGCCTGTTGTTGTCCCGAAGTCAAACAAAAGCGTATTGGTTCAGCCTGATATTCTAAGTGCTTGTACAGGTCAAAGAATTGCATTCCAAGGTGATTAAAATAGCTATCGAGTGTTTGGTCGGAAGAATTTGCAAAAACATCATTCCATACAGGACGAACATTCATAAAATAGAAAATGAAGCGGCTGAATAAGCCGTTTTCGGCACTCGGAATGAGTGCTGAAACTTGTCTGGGTGTCCCCGATAAAAGGGCAGACAATCTGGGATTGTGAATTTCTACAAATTCCCGGTCTTTTCGGCGGTTATAAGAAATTGTTTCGTGGTGGAACGCTTTGCGGAAACCATCGGAATAATTTCCGTGTTCGCTTTTGAATGTGAGCGCAAGCGTGTCGCCCTCGGTTTCAAATATTAATCCAGAACCTTTGTTGTCATTCAAAATCTGAAATAAACCTGTTGCGCTGTTGTTGGCCGGAATGACCAACATTTTCACAGGCGGTTCTTTGGGGCGGTCTGTTTCAGCTTTATTTTTGGTGGCTGCGTACTCGGTTAGATTTCTTTGGTATTCATCATATTCCAGTTGAGAGACTTCCCTTAGCGACCTGTGTATAGGGTCAACCAATTTACGGCAGAGCGTTAAGCGACCTTTTCCAGCGGAAGCCTGAGCTGTGACAAAAAGGAATAAGTTCGGGTAAACTTCTCTTTCTGCATAAATGCCATAAACTTTAGGCAAACAGGCTGAAATCACGACAAGTGACCCCAGCAGAAGGAGGTCTCTATCTTCAGGGGAATTGGATTTTGCAACGACCTTTTGAAGTAAGCCTGGGAGGTCTGTATAAATTTCATCGGGAAAAGTAGGAAGATTTGTTTCCTGCATTTCCTCCAAATCCTCCGTTTCTTCTTTCGTGAGAGTGTGAGCCTGTTTTGTTTCCAATGGAGTTTGTTTTACAGGTTGAGGAATGGAAACACTTACACCAGCTGACTTAGTCAGGTGGTAAAGTGTTTTGATTGTAACTCCGTGGCCGTGCGAAGCAAGGCAAGCGGAGTATTGTTTGTCGGTTTCGCTTTGCGAATAAGACGGATAAAATCGACTTAGGCGGTGATAATAATTCCGTCCACTTTCGCCCAAAGCGTCAGCGAGGGCAAAGCCAAGGTCTCGCCAATCGGCATAATTTGGGGCAATATCAACAGAAGCGGCTTCAATTCGTTGCGTTATTGTCTCTATCTCATTTGAAGTGTCAATGTTTGATTGAGGTATAATAGGAATTGCGGTTGCGTTGGTTTCTGTGACTTTATTTGTTGCCCAATCTGCTGGGTTAAATGTTTTCTTGCTCATGTATATTTAATAATAAAGGGTTTATAAAAGCGTTGGGGTCAAAAGGAATGAAGCAAGCACGGGAAATATCTTTACCGGACTTGTCAACTTCGACCGAGTATGTTTGTAAAATGTAGTTAGCCACAGAGGCGAAGTATTCGCCGTGTGGGGCTTTTCGAGTGTCAATTTCAATTATCCATTTTAAGCCATCACCGGAAGGACTTACAAACAAAAGCAGTGTATCAAAATACTCATCGGCCAGCAAAGCTTGCCGAAGTGTATCTAAATTTTGAACATGGTCAAAATCAATACACATAAGCTCTGAATGAGTCACAAGCGATTTATCATTACGGGAAGTAAATACACCTGAGAAAGTGCAATAATCAAAATTTGCAGCTTTGTATTTTCGGGCTTGAACGACATCGGAAATGCTTCTGAGTTTTTCGGTGCTTTGCTTGTAGTATTCGCCCGTTATTGCATTGTAAACCTGCACTAATGAAACCGTCTTGTGTGGTAATGTATTCTTGATTGGAGCTTTGAAAAATGAGAAAGCGAAAGCTTTTTCATTTTTTACCAGTGTAACTTCCTTTTTAGTTGTATTGATTACCGTTTTCTTTTGATTGTAAAAACTCCAATTTTCACCGATATGCAGGTTCATGTCCCTATTTAGCGTTTGCAGTAATTCATCCCCCGACTGTTTATAGTGAAGTTCGGCGAAGTCGAACGCATCACCGGCAGGGATAGCGTTTTCGCTATCCGAATGCCGGGCAAACTCTTTATCCAGAGCATTACCTAAAACCGTCTCTTTTTCGATAAAAATGTTCAATGTCGATTTATCGGCATTGAATGGGTTTTTAGTTGGAGAACAAGTCCTCCCCGAAAGGGAGAGGACTGTTTCGTCTGGATAATACAATCTCAAAATATGTGCATATATTCCAATGCCATAATGAGTTTTTGACAATATCGCCTCTTTACTTCTTGCCTCCATAATACTTGATTTTCACCATTGTGTAATGGTTGTTGAGGATTCGGGAAATATCGGAACGGCGATAGTAGAGCTTGTTGCCTATGCGTGAAAATGGCAGTATGCCATTGGAACGCAATGTTTGCAATGTGCGGGGGCTGATATGCAAAATTTGCATAACATCCTGATTGTCGAGCCAATCTTCCAGCCTGTCGGTTAGTGGACTGGTAGGGTTTGCGGGGCAAACAGTACATGAGTTTGTTTCCTGATTGCTTGCAGCAAAGTGATTGCGAAAAGCAACTGCAAAGGGTTCCTGACTGTTCAAGAAATAATCTGTCAGGATTTCGCCAATAGTTTTAGGTTCGTTCATTTCAAACCTCCTTTCTTATTGGCTACAAAAGCGACAGCGTCTGCCTGTAATTCGGAAACTGATTTGTGTTTGTCTCCAATCAACCAAGCATCAATTTCGCTTTTAAGAAATTGGAGCTTCTTTCCCTTTTTGTGATAAGGAATGAGCTTCTGCCCAATCCAACCGTAAACAGTCTGCCGGGCTGGCTTATCGGGTAAATAGCTGCACAACTCTTGTAAGTTAAACCACTTGTCAGATTCGGGTAGCTCTGACTTTGTTGCACTAAGCAAGGTTTCTAATCGCTCAACCTTGTTAATGAGATACTCCATAGCTTCAGGGAGTTTCTCGAATGTAATTTGTTCTCTTGCGAACATGATATTAATCTCCTCGCCAAGTTGTAAAGCCAAACGGCGGTTTTCGAGATTAGTGGCGTACTCTAAAAAAGAAAACCACGACTTCGTTTGAAATCGTGGTGCAAATCAATATGGGGCATTTTGGGGCTTCTTCTCCTTAAAAACAGAAACTTATCTCCCAGTTTCTGGGGGAAGCCTTTATTTCAGGGCATTTCCCGATAGTATTGTTTTATAATCTTCCTCTACTTTTTTGATAAATTGGTCAGCTTGATATTTATACCTATCTTCAGTTGAGTTGGGATTTAATACTAAACAATTGCCTTTGATAGTTCTTACATCTGATTTGAGGGCTTTTCCTAAATGACTGTATATTTTTTCTTTTGAAAGGGAGTATGTCTTTTTTAGGTTGTCCAAATAGCCTAAAAAAGAAAGCATTGCAATAGAATAATGCAATGGATTTTCGACAGTTTCTTTTATTATACGATTCTTGGCCGTTTCGTTAAGATTGACAAGTTTTTGAAGCTCATTAAAACGATATGGAGAAACCTCATTCATAAATACGGAGTATTTTTCTTGAGCATATTGTATTGCAAAAGCTTCTTCTTTTTCACCAGATTGCGATATTGTGGGGCTTTCCAGCTTTATTTCTATTGTTTGTATTTCCAGTATTTCAGGGGTTTCTGGTGCGTTTTTATTTAGGATTTGGCTATAAATATCAGAAATTGTCAAAGCATTCTCACTGTCGATAAAACCAATAAAAAGAGACTGTATTTCCAACCAACAACGAATAACCGCTACAAGCATGTAATTGAAAATAAATGTACATTCTTTGTGGATTCGATCTGTTTTAAAATCAGCATACTTGGTAGCAATCATACAAATGTCAAACTGTTTTCTGTCTATTAATTCATTAATCTCGTTTAGTAAGTTGTGAATTTTCTTTTGTGCTTTGTTTAATTTGTAAGCTACCAAATTCTCACTACCGCCAATTGTTTCTTTCTGAATATTGTTGATATATTCAGTTATATCATTATCAATCAATCTTTGGTAGTATTTAATTCTAACTGAAAAAGGTACAATCCTAAAATCAGTTTCATAATGGGAAATGAAGTCCTCCTGAATTATTTTTGAGTTACGCAATTCGGGAGAATAATAATCATCGCTTAATACTGTTTTTTGTTGCCACGGTTGTAAGTTGCCGTTTAGAATAGCTTTTATATTTTGCATACTCTTAATTCTTTGGATTAATATTGATTTTGATTGCTTTGGTTGCTTTCTGTTTTTTCTCATCTACAACTTTAGCATAAATCTGTGTTGTTTTTACATTGGTATGCCCTAACATCTTGGAAACGGTGTAGATATCTGTCCCACCTGCAAGCTGCAAGGTTGCATAAGTGTGGCGGAAACAATGGAATGTTATATTTCGGGTAATTCCTGCGGATTTTATCCATCGCTTTAATGGTCCCGAAATCCAAGAGGGGTCTGGTAAATCTTCAAAAACAAGTTGCTCTGGCTTGCCGGGTTCACCGCAAAGCTGATAGGCTTGTTCTGGAATTGGCATATACTCAACGCCTTTTGTTTTTTGTTGGGTAAAGTTGAGGCGGACTTGTTCGCCTACAACTTGTATTTCTTTCCATTTGAGTTTTTGAATATCGCAATGGCGAACGCCTGTTAAAGCTGAGAAAAGGGCTGCACGCTTCAAAATAGGGCGGTCGCATGGTGTTACTGCCAATATGTTTAATTCTTCAACTGAAAGGTGTTCCCTGCGGCTTTCTTGGTCTTGTATGCCTTTTATCTTGGCTGAAATATCTACGGTTAAATATCCATCAACAAAAGCTTGTTTTAAACCGGCTTTAAATATGCTGTAATAAGTGGCTGCGGTATTATGTGACACCGTGCCTTTTTTATTGCCACCACAAGGAGCTGAAAGCATGAAGCGACGGAACTCTTCGGCTTTGCTCAAGGTTACTTGAGAGAATGGAAGTGATTGATTGTTGGTAAAGAGTTTCAATAGCTCTGAAACTCGATTCCAGTTTATTATAATTGACTGGGAGCTGTTGCGGTGACGATCTTTTGAAACTTTCGAAAAGTATTCAATGAAGTCTATTTGCTGGCGTTGGTTCTGAACGGCAAGTTCAGCTTCTTTCTCGGTATATAAATCGGCATTGTCATATTCCTTTTGGCGAATACTGCGTACACCATCAGCAAAAACACAGGCTTCCTGGTCAATGGTGCTTTTACATTGAATGATACCGTTTACATCCCTTTTCGGTTTAAATGTTTTTGCCCCATCGGCAGAAGTGCGGGCGGTTCTTGTTTTATCCCATATCGGACTTGTTATTGTTCTGTTAAGTGCCTCAATGATTCGTTGAGGTTTATCTGTGCCGTTAAAAACAGGATAGCTTTCGAGTATCAAATACCATTCGTTGTGATATTCTGATTTGCGAAGCTTTACAGTACATTTGGTTTTTGCGAGTTTCTTTTTCATGGTTCCGTCTTTTATTTATGGGCAAACAATCGGTCAATTTCTATTTTAGGAACATATACGAATTTTCCTATCTGCTTTTTGGGAATGCTATTCTTGCGAATAGTTTTATCAACGGTGGAAAGTGATATTCCGTATTTCTGAGAGATTTCGCTAATGGTATAGCAATTCGCAGGGTCAAAATTGATTTCCTGTTTTGCTATTGCTGGTTGAATTGCTTTTGCAATTTCAACCTTTGGAAACATAGCCTCTATATGAACACGACTAATGCGGGTTAGGCGCTCCCCGAGATTTACAGCAGGTATATTGCCTTTTTTGATTTGTCGGTAAATGGTATCTCTTGAAATGCCAAATAACACTACAGCTTCAGCAATGGAGATATAAGGGCGGTCGGTTGGGATTTGCTCAACTAACTGTTGGCGTTGTTCCTCTTGTTTTTCTTGTGCCTTCTTTTTGCGGGTTGCGGCCTCCGAACATTTCTTTGAGCAAAACTTTGAATACACAGTTTTGGCATTAAACTGAGTACCGCAGATTTCGCAATTCTTAGGGAGAATAAATTTACTACCAGGCATATCAATCGTATTTAGAGTGAATAAGTAGTGATAAGTATTTATTAGTCGCACTTTACTGTTATTTAAGTCGCGTAACAAATATGTAGCAAATATAAGAAAAATAATCGAATATAACAATAGATAAGCATAAATAATAAAATAAAAAACCGCTGTAAACTAAGTGTTTACAGCGGTTTGAGTATGGATATTAATCCTTGTTTTTGGCTTTTACTTTACTTCTTCAAAATCAACATCGGTAACATCACCTTGTTTGTTGCTTTCTCCGGCGTGTTGTTGACCTCCAAAATCAGCCCCCGGTTCTTGTCCGCCTTGAGCGTTCTGAGCGTTGTACATTTCCTGGCTTGCAGCCTGAAATGCAGCATTCACTTCGTTTGTTGCAGCATCAATCATAGCAATATCTTGAGCTTTGTGAGCTTCTTTCAATTTTGCCAATGCAGCTTCGATAGGACCTTTTTTGTCTGCCGGGATTTTGTCGCCAATTTCGCTCAGTTGTTTTTCTGTTTGGAAAATCAAGCTATCGGCATGGTTCAGTTTGTCGATTTTTTCTTTCTCTTTAGCATCGGCTTCAGCGTTAGCAGCAGCTTCGTCTTTCATACGTTTGATTTCTGCATCGCTCAAACCAGATGATGCTTCAATACGGATACGTTGTTCTTTTCCGGTTGCTTTATCTTTAGCTGTAACGTGTAAGATACCGTTAGCGTCAATGTCAAAAGTCACTTCAATTTGAGGTTCTCCACGACGGGCAGGCATAATGCCATCCAGGTGGAAACGACCGATTGATTTATTTTGATTAGCCATTGGACGCTCGCCTTGCAAGATATGGATCTCTACAGAAGGCTGATTGTCGGCAGCGGTTGTAAATGTTTCCGATTTTTTTGTAGGAATAGTCGTATTTGCTTCAATAAGCTTAGTCATAACGCTACCCATGGTTTCAATACCAAGCGAAAGAGGAGTTACATCAAGCAGCAATACATCGGTTACTTCACCCGTCAATACACCTCCTTGGATAGCAGCACCTACGGCAACAACTTCGTCAGGATTTACGCCTTTAGAAGGTGCTTTGCCAAAGAATTTCTCAACAGCTGTTTGTATAACCGGAATACGGGTTGAACCACCTACTAGGATAATTTCGTCAATATCGCCGATAGTCAAACCTGCACTTTTCAAAGCTGTACGACAAGGCTCGATAGTACGTTGTACCAAATCATCAATCAGCTGTTCGAATTTAGCACGGGTCAATGTGCGTACCAAGTGGCGTGGCACACCATCAACTGGCATAATATAAGGTAAATTGATTTCAGAAGAAGTAGTGTTCGAAAGTTCGATTTTTGCTTTTTCGGCAGCTTCTTTCAAACGTTGCAGAGCCATAGGATCTTTGCTCAAGTCAATACCGCTGTTTTCGTTTTTAAATTCTTGTACCAACCAGTCGATAATCCGATGGTCGAAGTCATCACCACCAAGGTGAGTGTCACCATCGGTCGATTTTACTTCAAAAACTCCGTCGCCTAATTCCAAGATAGATACGTCATGTGTTCCACCACCGCAGTCGAAAACTACGATTTTCATATCTTTATTCGTTTTGTCCAAACCATAAGCCAATGCAGCTGCTGTAGGTTCGTTCACAATACGTTTTACGTTTAATCCTGCAATTTCTCCAGCTTCTTTAGTTGCCTGGCGTTGAGCATCGTTAAAGTAAGCAGGAACTGTAATTACAGCATCAGTCACTTCAGTTCCCAGGTAGTCTTCGGCTGTTTTTTTCATTTTTTGAAGAATGATAGCCGAAATTTCTTGTGGAGAATACATGCGTCCATCTATATCAACGCGTGGAGTGCTGTTGTCGCCTTTTACCACTTTAAACGGTACACGAGCAATTTCTTTTGCCAATCGGTCATAAGTTTCACCCATGAAACGTTTGATAGAGAATACAGTTTTTGTTGGGTTGGTAATAGCTTGACGTTTAGCAGGATCACCTACTTTTCGTTCGCCGCCGTCAACAAATCCAACTACAGAAGGAGTGGTGCGTTTTCCTTCACTGTTGGCAATAACGATTGGTTCGTTACCTTCCATTACAGAAACGCACGAGTTTGTGGTTCCTAAGTCAATTCCAATAATTTTTCCCATAATTTTTTTATTATTTATTTTTTCAGTTGTTTCTGATATGTTTTTACTACGCTTCCCAATTTACAAACGATATGCCAACAGAAAATTATCTGCATGCTTTCGGAATTTGACAGAAAAAGTCATAATTACAAATAAAAAATCCGGGGTTTGGCTGACAAAAGGGCAGAAAACATGGAAAACTAGCAGGCGGTGTGTAGCAGACGGTAAATAGTCTGTCAGGTTAAAAAAACAATATGAATGTTAATTGGACTGTCGGTTGGAGTTTTGAGAAAATGTGAATAGCTTATTTGTTTGATACTTACCTCTTGCTGCTGACCACTGAAAAATTCCTATCTTTGCTCAAATTTATGAATTGTAAACTATGAATGTGTATTTAGGGCTTGGGACTAATTTGGGTGATAAGGAACGAAATCTGAACGAAGTTATCTCATTGTTGTCGTCAGAAGTTGGTGTTGTTGTTAAACAATCGTCTTTCCTTGCTTCAAAACCCTGGGGTTTTGATTCTGAAAATGAGTTTCTGAATGCCGTGGTTTTGATAGAAACAAATTTGCAGCCTCTCGACCTGTTGGCAAAAACACAGGAGATCGAACGAAGCTTGGGGCGCGTTGCAAAGTCTGTAAATGGCTATTCAGATAGATTGATTGATGTGGATATTCTGCTGTATGACGATCAAATCATTGACCAACCAACATTAAAAATCCCGCATCCATTTATTGCAGAACGGGATTTTGTATTGATTCCATTGGCCGAAATTGCTCCTCAGCTGGTACATCCTGTACTAGGAAAAAAGATTATCGACTTGTTGAGTGGACTTGTAGCTGTTTGATTATAAACTGTCAACCGAATTCTTGTATTCTTCCAGTATTTTAATGGCTTGTTCATAATCATTTTCAAAGACAACTATTCTCAATCCATCATTAATTTCGCCAAACATAGGCATCAACTCCACCGAATCTTCATTATTTATGGAGCTTTCAATGTTGTTTTCTCTCAAGAGTTCTTGATCGAACATGGCGTCAACCATGGTTTCGTAATTCTTTAAGGTAATAAGTTTGTCTTCCATAATGCTAATTTTTAAAGGATTTCGAATGCAGTTGTAATCATTGAACGTATATGAAGATAACATTTAAATAAGCGGTTTGTTCTAAAAAAATAGTTCCGGTCTTTTCTCTTTTTTTTGAATATGCTAATCGCAGATTATCAATTATTGTCTGTGGGTTAAGGTACTGTTTGTGACGTAAAGTGGATATTTTTTCTTACTTTTGCAACTGTTTATTAAATAATTTCATTCCAATGGATTTAGATCAATTACCCGATCATATCGTTTACAGCAAAAATGTTATCGAATTCGTAACCGTAGCCGCCGAAACATGTTTGTTTCTGGAACATACAGCCGAATTTCCCCGCACAGATTTTATTCAGAAGTCAATCAAGATATTACCGTTGTTATACCTGAATGCTTCTTTGGTGGACATTCCTCAACCGGTTTATGAAGATGCTCCTGAAAAATTTGTAAATGAGGACGATTATCAATTTGTGCGTGAGCAAATTGAAGGATTGTTGGGAGCGGACGATTCGTATCTGGAAGTTTTTCATCCTGATATGGCTATTAGCGATACGCCGATTGCTGCTTTTGTCTCAGAAAATCTGGCTGATATTTATCAGGAACTGAAAGATTTTGCAGCGAGTTATCAATTGGGGGATATTGATATAATGAACGATGCATTAGTTGCTTGCCTGGAAGCGTTTGGTGAACATTGGGGACAAAAATTATTGAATGCGCTTCGTGCATTGCATGCTTTACGTTTTAGCGATGGTTTTGGGGTTGAAGAGGATAGCTCTTCAACGTCAAAATCAATTGATCGAAATTCTTTTCTGAACTTTCAGCATGATGAAGATGATGAATTGACAAATCTATTGTAATCAAAAGTTTATGTTTAAAACCAAAATAACCAAAGATGAGGTAAATCAGCTGCCTGTTGTTATTTTCGAAGGAAAAATAACAATCGTGGATGACCTGTCGAAAATACAGCCTGCTATCGAAGAGCTTCGCAAAAGTACCATTGTGGGTATTGATACGGAAACGAAACCGTCCTTCACCCGCGGCACTCATCATAAGGTTTCGCTGGTTCAGATTTCTACACTTGAACATTGCTTTTTGTTTCGACTGAATAAAATTGATTTTCCTGCAGCACTGGCTGAGTTTTTGGCTGATAAGAAGATAAAAAAAATAGGACTTTCATTGCGTGACGATTTAAATGGATTAAACAAACATCATGTGTTTAAACCGGCAAATTGCATCGATATTCAGACGATAATCCAAAGTTATGGAATTCTGGAACTTGGGCTTCAAAAAATATACGCAATTCTTTTTGAAAAGAAAATATCCAAATCTCAGCGTCTGACAAATTGGGAAAATCCTGAACTGACAGAGCAACAACAACGATATGCAGCTACCGATGCGTGGGCAAGTTTGCAAATCTATTTGCAGTTGATGGCCGAAAAGAAACTTACCAAAAAGCAACTGGATAAAATATTACAGGAAAATGCCCTTGAGCAACGCGAACTTCGTGAACAACAACTGGCAAACACTCAAGCTGGAGCACAGGCGACCGATTCGGAATCTAAAAATTAAACATCCTCGCTGATTACAGTTAATAATTGACAGCAACAAATCACAACAAAACAATGATTATTATACAGCTTAAACCGAAAAAGGAAGAAAGTTTATTGCGTTTTCACCCATGGGTGTTTTCTGGTGCCATTCAACGAATTGAAGGAAAGCCTGCTGAAGGTGATTTGGTCGAAGTGCTTGATTCTAACCGAAATTTTCTGGCAATTGGTCATTATCAAATTGGTAGCATTGCCGTTCGGGTTATTTCGTTTGATGCTGTTCCGGTGAATGATGATTTTTGGAGTCTTAAAATTCAGCTTGCTTATGCTATGCGTAAGTCGCTAGGCTTGGTTACTCCGAATCAGAATAATACGTATCGGTTGGTGCATGGCGAGGGCGATTCATTGCCCGGATTGATCATCGATGTTTATGATGAAACGGCTGTTATGCAAGCACATTCCATTGGCATGCACGAGACACGGGAAATCTTGGCTAAAGCTATTGTAGCCAATGTGCCGGAAGTAAAAAATGTATATTATAAGTCGGAAACTACCCTGCCGTTCAAGGCTGCTATTGAACCGGAAGATGGTTATTTGATTGGAAAAGAGACAGAGGAGTTGACGGCATTAGAAAATGGGTTGAAATTTCATGTAGATTGGTTGCGGGGGCAAAAGACCGGTTTTTTTGTAGACCAACGGGAAAATCGTTCATTATTGGAGCGTTATTCAGCCGGAAAATCAGTCTTGAATATGTTTTGCTACACCGGTGGATTTTCGGTATATGCGTTGCGTGGTGGTGCAAAAGTAGTACATTCGGTTGATAGTTCCGCGAAAGCCATTGATTTGACAGACAAGAATGCAGAAACAAATTTTCCGAATGATCCGAGGCATAAATCGTTTGCCGAAGATGCTTTCAAATATTTAAATAATCTCCATACCCTCGATCAGCAATATGATTTGATTGTTCTTGATCCTCCGGCTTTTGCCAAGCACCGGGAAGCACTGCGTAACGCCCTCAAAGGATATAAACGATTGAATGCAAAAGCTTTTGAACAAATTAAGCCGGGCGGAATCTTGTTTACTTTCTCTTGTTCGCAAGTGGTTACCAAAGAACAATTCCGGTTGGCGGTTTTTAGTGCTGCCGCCGAGAGTAAGCGGAATGTCCGCATTCTGCACCAACTTTCACAACCTGCCGATCATCCGATTAATATTTATCATCCTGAAGGTGAATATTTAAAAGGTCTGGTGCTCTGGGTAGAGTAAATTGTATAGAAATTTGAAGTGATTTGATTTAAATTGTAACTTTTCTGTGAAATATTTGCAGAAAAGTTTTTTATTTTCAATACTATCGCTATATTTGCAACCTCAACATATCATTAACCCCTAAAAAACTTAAACGCCTATTGCCAACGATTACTTTGAACCCCAAAATAAAAAGTAATGAGAAATCTAAATCAACTTACCGATGATGAATTGGTAAAATTGTATGAGGTTGGTAATAATAAAGCGTTTGAGATTTTGTTGTTGCGGTATAAATCAAAAGTATATACTTATATTTATTTGATTGTACGTAATAGAGAACTCACCGAAGATATTTTTCAGGATACATTTATCAAAGCGATTGCTACTATTCAGCAAGGTCGCTATCAGGAATCCGGCAAATTTTTGGCATGGGTTAACCGTATCGCGCATAATTTGATTATCGACCATTTCCGTCGTGAGAAAAACGAAAATACTTTCTCTGCAGATGCTGTTGATTATGACATTGTGAACAATGCCAATTTATCAGAAAAAAGCGTGGAAGACACTATCTCGAATGAGCAAGTGTTGGCCGACGTGGTTCATCTGATTGATTTGCTGCCTCATTCACAACAGAAGGTAATTCGGATGCGTTTTTTTGAAGACCTGAGTTTTAAGGAAATTGCAGAAAAGACGGATGTGAGTATCAATACAGCCCTTGGCCGCATGCGTTATGCATTGCTCAATATGCGTCGCATTGCTGCAGAGAAAGATGTTTATTTGGAGATCAAATAGCTAATATATACTGATTTTTAGGCATGTCTTGTTGTTTGATCGAATTTGTCCTGTGTTAGGGGTAAATAAATTACCTGATGAAATATACTATTTTGCGTTCGCCTGCGTTTTAGTTCTATCACACTAAAATACATAAGGTGCCTATGCAAAAAATATCTACTCGATCAAAAAAAACTGATTCAATTTCAGAGAAAGAAAGGTTTGAAAACCCTCAACAATTGCAGCCAAAACCCGCTACATTGCAAAAGATTCTCCAATTTGCTTCTTCATATCGTGCAGAACAAATATCCGAAAATCAGTACGTTGAATTGTCTTTGAATTAAAAAAGAGACTTCCAAATCGTTGGAAGTCTCTTTTTTTTGGTATCTTTGCAAAACAAAAAGAATACTCAAATCTCATGACCAAGATAATCTCCCCATCTATATTAGCCGCCGATTTTGGAAACCTGCAAGCAGCTTGCGAAATGATTAATGCCAGTGAAGCTCAATGGTTGCACGTTGATGTTATGGATGGTGTTTTTGTTCCTAACATATCGTTTGGCTTTCCGGTTTTAGAAGCTGCGAAAAAGTATAGTGCCAAACCGTTGGATGTTCATTTAATGATTGTTCATCCGGAAAAATACATTTCCCGTTTTGCAAAAGCCGGAGCTGATATTATCACGTTTCATTACGAAACGGTCGAAAACCCGTTAGAAGTTATTGATTTGATTAAGGCCGAAGGAGTTAAAGCAGGTATAACGATTAATCCTGATGTTCCGGTTAGCGCTCTTGAACCATTTGTAGATAAGGTTGATCTGGTTCTTCTTATGACCGTTTTTGCCGGATATGGAGGACAAAAGTTCATAGAAGAAAGTTATAGCAGGATTGCAGAGTTGAAAGAAATAATTAAGCGAAAGAATGCGCAGTGCGTGATTGAAGTGGATGGTGGAGTTGGTACTGAAAATGCGCAAAAACTTTTTGAAAGCGGTGTAAATGTGCTGGTTGCCGGAAGTGCCGTTTTTAATGCCCCAAATCCTATCGAAACCATACATGATATGCTAAATACCTAGCCTATGGATTTTTTGCAACGAACTCCTTTTTTCAGATTGTTGCTCCCGTTTATAATTGGTATAATTTTATATCAATATGTGGAGTTACTCCATTGGAGTTTGTTCGCTATGTTTTCTTTGTCGGGTATCCTGATGTTATTATCATTTGCTATTCGTGTTCCAAAACGACAATTTCAATTCCGTTGGCTTTTCGGCTGCGGAATTTTTTTGTTTATGATATCGCTGGCATACGGTTTAAGTTCGGAACGCGAGAAGGCAGATGTGTTTGATCATCTTCACCAGAAGGGAGTTTATCGGGTAGAGTTGGTTTCGGCTCCGATAGAGAAAACGAATTCTTATTTATGTAAAGTGGAAGTGCTGCAGTGTTTTGATTCTATATGGAAACCGGCACACGGTCAGGCTATCCTTTATTTTCAAAAAGATAAGGCGGCTTCAAAATTGTTGTTTGGCGACCGATTGCTGGTTGGAGCCGAATTTGCTCCACCGGAAAAGCCCTTGAATCCTGATGGTTTCGACTATGCTGCTTACCTGAAACGGCAAGGTGTGGGAGCTACTTGTTATATTGCTTCGGGAAGTTGGCAAACGAACGGCCGGAACACGAACTTTTCAATTCGGCGCGAATCGGATAAATGGCGGAACTATTTGTTGGATGTGTATAGAAAATTCAATATTCGTGGTGATGAATTTGCTGTATTAGCTGCCTTGACGTTGGGTTATACCGACGATTTACAACCGGATCTGCGGGCCAGTTATAGTGCCACCGGAGCCATGCATATCTTGTCGGTAAGTGGGATGCATGTGGGTGTAGTGTACATAGTTATGGCTTTTTTGCTTGGGTTCCTGAATAAATCGCAGCGCCAGAAAGTATTCAAAACCGTGTTTATCATGCTGTTTTTATGGGCATACGCTTTTCTTTCCGGAATGTCGGCTGCAGTAATTCGTGCCACGCTCATGTTTACATTTGTGGCTCTTGCAACATGTTTTGAACGTAAATCGCAGATTTATAATACAATTTTCATGTCTATGCTGGCGATGCTTCTTTATAATCCCAATTTTTTATACGATGTTGGTTTTCAGTTAAGTTATGCAGCTGTTCTAAGCATTATTTTCTTCCAGCCGATTGTGGATAAGTTGTATAACCCGACAAATAAATTCAGTAAGTTTACCTGGGAAATGTTTTCTGTTTCCATTGCCGCCCAGCTTGGCACGACGCCGTTTACCCTGTATTATTTTCAGCAATTTCCAAACTATTTCTTAGTCACGAACTTTATTGCCATTCCACTTTCCAGTCTGGTTATTTATCTGGCAATGGGTTTGCTAATGGTTTCATTTGTTCCATATCTTTCAATGCTTGTGGCTTTTGTACTTAAGTGGTCGCTTTGGCTGCTGAATTTTGTGATTGTAGGTATTCAGGGTTTACCTTACTCGGTTTGGCATATTTCGTTGGACGTGAAACAAACAATTGTACTTTTCCTTGCTATTTTCTGCCTTTCGGGTTATTATTTTAATCGGAAATTCGCCACTTTGTTTGTGGGGCTGGCTTCGCTTTTGATTGCTTGTCTATTCAATTTGCAAACCAATTATCAGACATTGATTTCGAAAAGAATGATTGTGTATGCCGGTCAGAAACATACGCATGTCAATTTCATTAACCGGAATAGAAATACGGTTTATTCAACCGACCCGGTAGAAATAGAACGAATCGCTAAAGTTTTTTGGCAGAATCAGAAACTTGAGAAACCGAATTACTTGCAAAGCGCTAATTGGTTTGCTGATGGATTTGCATATTACGAAGGTTCTAGGGTTTTAATTCTAACGCAGGATTTTCTCAGGAAAAAGATTACAAGCAAACCGCTCAATCTTGATTATCTGATTATAGGGAATAGACTGAAACCTCGGATAGACCAAATTTTGGAATGTGTGCATCCCCGGAAGATCATTGTAGATAAAAGTATTTCCAAGTGGTATACCGAAAATATCCGTCAGGCTTGTACAGCCCGGCAGATAAAGTTTTATTCAGTTGCCGAACAAGGTGCTTATATGCTGAATATTAAAGATTAACTCCCCTGTATTCAAAAATCTCTCAAAATCGTATTTTTTTGCTACTTTTGTAACCAATTTAAAAGCTGATAAATGATTTCTAAAATTATTGCGGAAGACCTTATAACAAAGGTGAAAAAGGCCATTGATGGTGTTGATAAAATTGTCATTGTGGCTCATGTTGGGCCGGATGGAGATGCTATGGGTTCTACCTTGGCCTTGTGGCATTATTTGATGACAATTGAAAAAGAACCTGTTGTTATTGTTCCAACTCCGTTTCCGAACTTTCTGGCGTGGTTGCCCGGTGCTGAATGTGTGCTTGATTATGAAAATTATAAAGAAAAATCGGACGAACTGATCGCTGCAGCTGAATTGATTTTTACGCTCGATTTCAATACTGCCAGCCGAATGGCAAAGATGGCTGATGCTGTGATCAATGCTCCGGCTCCTAAAATCCTGGTGGATCATCACTTGCACCCCGATAATTTCGCTAAGATCACAGTTTCATATCCTGAAATATCGTCAACCAGTGAATTGATTTTCAGATTAATTTGCCGTATGGGTGATTTTTCGATGATTAACCTGGCTTGTGCCGAATGTATTTATACCGGTATGATGACGGATACCGGCGGATTCACGTATAATTCCAACGGACAGGAAATCTACGTGATTATTGCTGAATTGATCAAGCTGGGTGTAGATAAGGATGCTATTTACCGTAAAGTTTTCAATACATATTCGGTAGACAGGTTGCGTTTAATGGGGCTTTGTCTGTATGAGAAAATGAAAGTATATCCCGAATATCGTGCAGCCTTGATTACGTTGACACAAGCGGAATTGAAACAGTTTAGCTATCAGAATGGTGATGCCGAAGGCTTTGTGAATATTCCTCTTTCTATTGCCGGAGTTGATTTCTCCGTTTTTATGCGTGAAGATACGGATAAGATAAAAATTTCTTTGCGTTCGCAAGGTACTTTTCCTGCAAACAAAGTGGCTGCCGATCTGTTTAATGGAGGCGGGCATTTAAATGCTGCAGGTGGCGAGAGCTATTTGACTTTGGCCGAAACGGTAGAAAAATTTGAAGACGCTTTGCCGGAATATACAGATTTCCTTGAATAGAACCGGCCTTATCCGGTTTAAACTATATTTAAATATACTAACTTCAAACTCTCCTTCGGGAGATGGGGGTCAATTATGAAATACTTGATAATACTTGGCGATGGCATGGCCGATGAGCCCATTGCATCGCTTGGAAATAAAACCTGCTTGCAGGCGGCCAACAAACCGAATATTGACAAAATAGCTGCATTGGGACGCAACGGATTGCTGGATACGATTCCGGAAGGTTTTGCACCGGGCAGTGAAATTGCCAATTTGAGTGTGCTGGGTTATGATGTGCCGAAAGTTTTTGAAGGTCGTGGCTCGTTGGAGGCGGCAAGCATGGGTGTGTCTATCGAACCCAACGAAATGGCTATGCGTTGCAACCTGATTTGCATCGAAAATGGAAAGATAAAGAATCACTCGGCCGGGCATATCAGCAATGAAGAAGCCACCGAACTGATTCTTTTTTTGCAAAAAGAACTTGGATCGGAAATTGTGAATTTCTTTCCCGGAGTTTCGTACCGGCATTTGTTCAAGATGAAAGGTGGTAACAAACAGTTGATTTGTACTCCGCCGCATGATGTTCCCGGAACTCCATTTGCCGATGTAATGATTCAGGCGGAAACTCCCGAAGCGCAAGCCACTGCCGACTTCTTGAATGAGCTGACTTTGAAATCGCAAGCGTTGCTGGAAAACCATCCGGTAAATTTGAAACGCGCAGCCGCAGGAAAAGACAAGGCAAACAGCATTTGGGTCTGGTCGCCGGGTTATAAGCCGGAGATGAAAACATTGCTTGAAACCTATAACCTGAAAAGCGGCGCCGTCATTTCGGCTGTCGATCTGATTAAGGGAATTGGTGTTTATGCGGGCCTGAAAGTAATTGATGTGCCGGGTGCCACTGGACTTTATAATACCAACTACGAAGGAAAAGCACAAGCGGCTATCGATGCATTGCGTGTGAGCGATTTCGTGTATTTACATATCGAGGCCAGCGATGAAGCCGGGCACGAAGGTGATGTAGATCTGAAGATTAAAACCATAGAATACCTGGATAGCCGTGTTGTAAAAACCATTTATGATGAAGTTTCTACCTGGAAAGCACCGGTTTCGATTGCCATTTTGCCCGATCATCCAACTCCTTGTGTTTATAAAACCCACACCAAATCGCCGGTTCCGTTTATTATTTATACGCCCGGAGAAAGGGGTGATGATGTGGCGGTTTATGATGAGTTTGCGGCCGAAAAAGGCAGCTATGGGTTGCTGAAAGGAGCTGAGTTTATGAAAAGTTTGATTCATTGAAACAATTACTTTTACTATAAACTTTAAAAATGAATCAGTATGGAGTCACAAAACAAATTTTGCCAGAGTTGCGGAATGCCGATGAAGATGGACCCACAGCAGGGCGGGACTAACCTGGATGGAACGCATAACTCAAGCTATTGCAGTTATTGCTATCAAAAAGGTGCGTTTACATTTACAGGTACGGCTGAAGAAATGCAGGAATTCTGTAAAGGAAAGATGATAGAACAAGGTTTTTCGAAATGGAAAGCCTGGTTGTTTACCCGCGGAATTAAGCGGCTGGACCGTTGGAAGAAATAGAGGGACCGCCTGGCCCGTCAGCTGGCGGATCAAGGCTGGTTTTGGATCTTATATCTTTCAATTTAGATTAAGAAGAAATATATTGTTTAGAATTTAAATACGAACTTAGTTCCCCTTTAGGGGCTAGGGGTTATCAAATGAAATATTACAGTACAAATAAAAAAGTAAGTGGCGTAAGTTTGCAAGACGCCGTGGTGAAGGGATTGGCCGAGGATAAAGGCTTGTTTATGCCCGATTCGATTAAACCGTTGCCCCAATCGTTTTTCGATACGATTGAAACATTGTCATTTCAGGAAATAGCTTACACGGTTGCCGATGCTTTTTTTGGCGAGGATGTGGAAGCGGAGGCGCTGAAAAAGATTGTGTATGAAACGTTGAATTTTGATGTGCCGTTGGTGCATGTCAATGACAATATTTATAGCCTGGAATTATACCATGGCCCTACTTTGGCATTTAAGGATGTAGGAGGGCGGTTTATGTCGCGCCTGTTGGGCTATTTTATCCAAAAGCAAGGTGAGAACAATGTAAAAGTGCTGGTGGCTACTTCGGGCGATACCGGAAGCGCTGTGGCTAATGGTTTTCTGGGTGTGGAAGGCATTCATGTATATGTGCTTTACCCTAAAGGGTTGGTTAGTCCTATTCAGGAATGCCAGTTTACGACCCTTGGACAGAATATCACGGCGCTGGAAGTGGATGGCACGTTCGACGATTGCCAGGCGTTGGTCAAATCGGCTTTTATGGACGAAGAATTGAATGCCAAGCTGAAATTGACCTCGGCAAATTCGATCAATGTGGCCCGTTTCCTTCCGCAATCCTTCTACTATTTTTATGCTTACGCGCAACTGAAGAAGCTGGGCAAGGCCGATAATATTGTAATGTGTGTGCCGAGTGGCAATTTTGGCAATATCACTGCCGGACTGTTTGGCAAGCGTATGGGACTGCCTGTTAAACGCTTTATTGCGGCTAACAACCGCAACGATATTTTCTTGCAATACCTTCAAACCGGTGAATATTCTCCGCGTCCGTCGGTTTCCACCATTGCCAATGCGATGGATGTGGGCGATCCGAGCAACTCGGCCCGTGTGTTCGATTTGTATGGCAATTCGCATGCTGCCATTGCTGCCGAAATCAGTGGTGTGAGTTATAACGACGGGCAAATTTCCGAAACCCTGAAGGCCTGTTATGCCGAAACCCATTATTTGCTCGATCCGCACGGAGCAGTGGGTTACCGTGCGTTGAAAGAAGGTTTGCAGGCTACTGAAACCGGTGTTTTTCTGGAAACTGCCCATCCGGCCAAATTCCTGGAAACGGTAGAAGGTATTATTGGTGAAAAAGTGGAAATTCCTCAGAAGTTGCAGGAGTTTATGAAAGGGGAGAAGAAGAGCTTGCCTTTATCGAAAGATTTTGAAACATTTAAACGATATTTGTTGACAATTTAAGTTGCGATTTATATCTGTTACAACACAAACTGCCCGGCAAAACCGGGCAGTTTGTGTTGTATAAAACAGGCAAGGAGTCTTTTTTTACTATTGATGAGGACACATACGCTGAAGCGGACCCCTCGGCTTGGGCATTTACGGATCAAAAACACCGGGAAGACCCCTCCGCCCGGGCATTCGTTAATGAAAAACATCGAGCAGACCCCTCCGCTCGGGCATTCGTTAATGGAAAACACCGAGCGGACCCCTCGGCTTGGGCATTCGTTAATGAAAAACACCGAGCAGACCCCTCGGCTTGGCCATTCGTTAATGGAAAACATCGAGCAGACCCCTCGGCTTGGACATTTGCCGGAGAAAAGCGTGTTTCATATCCGTCAAAACACTTGATAAATCTTAGTTCTCAATTTTCCGTATGAAATCTTCCCAATTCATATTCCAGGGATCGGTCTTACGGCCCGGGGCAATGTCGCTATGGCGAAGCACATACTTGATCTTATACCGGGTTTTGATATCTTTCACCAGCGCAACCAATGATCTTATTTGTTTTTCGGTGGGCGAATCCAAGCTGTCGTTAGTGGTAACAAGTTCAATGCCAATGGAACATGAATTTACGGCAGTACGTCCGTCGGGCAGTTGGCTGTGTCCGGCTTGGTATGAAATATTTTTTTCTTTTACCAGTTGATAAATCGTACCATCCCGTCCGATGATGTAGTGCGAACTGACATGATACCTTGAGAATTGTTTGATGATAAGACCAATATCATACTTGTCTCCACACGATTTATTATAAACCGAATGCACAATCACTGCCTCGATCATTCTGTTTTGGACTGTGTGCATGCCAAAACTTACGTTTTTTTCTACAATTTTAAGCCCGGTTTGCGATAAGGCAACCGGCAGGTTTAGCCCGAAGAATAACCCCACTACTAAAAATCGAAGTTTAATTACTTTTTTCATTTTGAGATATTGAAAATTCGTTACGTTGTCAGTGGCATTTTAATGAATAAACAATCCATTAAAATACATCCAAACAACATAACGGCCAAATTTTCCTAATAACATGGAAAGAGATACCCACCACCAGCGGCTGCGAAAGAATCCTGAAGCTACCGCTATGACATCTCCAATGCCGGGCAAAAAAGAGAAAAAAGGCAACCAATCGCCATATTTATGCATGCGGGAAGAAAAACTATCTAATTTTTCTTTTTTCACACCCGCGTATTTCTCAATCCATTCTATTTTTCCCAACCGGCCAAGATAATAGCCGGTCATTCCGCCCAGCCAGTTGCCTACGGTTGCCACAAAAACACACGTCCACGCATCCAGCCCACCGAAAACCATAGCCGAGAAAATGACTTCCGAGCTGAAAGGCACTACCGTTGCAGCAAGAAAAGACGCTAAAAAAAGGCCTATGTAGCCCAGTCCCATTAATCCGGTCATTCTATGTCAGTATGTATTTTGAAATAATGTATGCTATGTTTATAAAGCAGAAAATCAGAAAAATAATGCCATAGAAATTATTTTGTTTGAGAGTGAGAGGATGCGATATCAGCAATGAATAAACCATGGCAATGATGGGCAAGAAGGATACAAATTGATTCATGTATAAAAACGAGAGAACTGATACGGAGATAAGAAGCAGTACCAGAAAATTCAATTTGTTCCGGGTGTCTATGGCATCGCTGTGGGTTAATGAATACATTCCGGTGAGGCAAATGATCATGATTATCATTATCAGTGCAGAGTAAATCAAATCTTGTAATGCAAAAGCCGAGAAGCTTAAATCAATGGTTGGGATTATTGCAAAAGCCTGCAAAAAATCAAAATCCGGGTTAAGAAGGTACCTCGCCGATAAATAAAGGATCCATGGAGCCAATGTTCCAAAAACGGAAGCTAAGAAAGTCCGTAGCGAAAAGCTCTGGAACATCATAAATCCAATCCAACAAACGGGAATTAAAAAGATAAGCGGATTAATCAGGATACTGCTGGCGCTGATCAGGAAACTACCCATAAATGCTTGTTCTGACGCATTCCTGTTGCGCGACATGCTGAAAAAATAGAATAGGGCCAGAATAAAAAGTGTCAGCGTAGCGTGCGACCCGTTTACGATGTGAGTTTCGTTCCAGGTACTTATAAGGGTCAGGAATGTTACTATGGGCAAAAATGTGCGCGTTCGGATAATGGTAAACCGGTTGTTGATCTGGGCTAGTAAAAATGCATTCAGTATGGTGAAGATCAAACTCAGCAAATTTGATAGCAATGTATTGGGAACGAAAACGGTTTGCACTCCTTTTATCAATGCGTTGGATTGGCCGGGAAACAAGGCAAGCCGAGCTCCAAAGAAAGCTGACAACCATAATCCACAGCATATAATGACTAACAGGGCTGCCAAAGGGATGCTTGGAGTAATGATATTTTTTAAAGATATTCGCATTTCTGTACGTGCAATTTTAGAGTTGAATATTAAACAATCATTTGCCGGTATTGGCCTGGTTAACCGATGCCGGCAAATGATGTATTGTAATCAGCGGTTGTAAAACTATTTTAATCCTCTTTTTTTCAATAATGCATCCGGATTCGGATTGGCACCACGAAAATCACGGTATAGTTTCATCGGGTCTTCAGAGTCGCCTTTTTCTAAAAGTTTCTTCCGGAAGTCGGTGGCAACTTTATGGTTGTACACATCTCCGGTTTCTTTGAATGCCTGGAATGCATCGGCATCCAGCACGGCAGCCCAGGTGTAGCTGTAATATCCGGCATAGTATCCGCCACTAAAGATGTGGTTGAAATAGGTGCTGCGGTAGCGGGAAATAATTTGTGGAATCATGCCCATGCGCGCCAGCGATGCATTTTCGAAAGCAGTAACATCAAAATTAGTGGTGTCCTTGATCATATGGTAATCCATATCAAGAAGCGACGCCGCGAGAAGTTCTGTATTGATAAACCCTTGGTTGAACGTGCCGGCCAATTGGATTTTATCCATCAACTCTTTTGGCATCAGTTTGCCTGTTTTATAGTGTCTGGCATAGGTTTTCATTACCTGAGGTTCCCAGCAAAAGTTTTCCATAAATTGGGATGGCAGTTCCACAAAGTCGCGGGCTACATTGGTACCCGACATACTTGGGTATGTGCATTGGGTCATTAAACCGTGCAACGCATGTCCGAACTCGTGGAAAAGTGTTTCCACTTCATCCATGCTGAGCAACGATGGTTTGTCGGAAGTTGGTTTGGTGAAGTTACCTACATTGCAGATAACCGGACGATGATTAACGCCATCTTTTACATATTGGTCAATAATGTTATTCATCCATGCCCCGGCACGCTTGCCTGCCCGCGGAAAATAGTCGGTGTATAAAATACCGATCAGTGAACCGTTGGCATCGTCTACTTCAAATACTTCAACATCCGGATTGTAAACCGGCATGTCGTTTAGTTTTTTGAATTTCAATCCGTACAGCTTGGATGCTAAATCAAACACACCCTGGCGGACATTTTCCAATTTGAAGTAAGGCTTCAGTGCTTCTTCATCGAGGTTATATTTTGCTTTGCGCAGTTTTTCAGCGTAGTACCACCAATCCCAGGCTTCCAATTTCTCGCCTTTACCTTCGGCATCCATTAGTTTCTGCAATTCACCGGCTTCTTCTTTTGCTTTAGCCAGGGCAGGCGCCCACACGGTACCCAGAAAATCGTATACAGTTTTAGGAGTTTTGGCCATTGTATCGTCCAGAACAAAATCGGCAGAAGTCGCAAAACCAAGTAACTGTGCTTTTTGTGTACGGAGTTTCATGATCTTATTGATAACGGCTTTATTATCTTTGGCATCATCGTGGTTGGCCCGGGTGGAATAAGCCAACAGCAATTCTTTGCGCAATTCACGGTTTTCACTGTATTGAAGCACCGGAATAAAACTTGCCTTGTGGGTAGTAAATATCCATTTCCCATCTTGCTTAGCCTCTTTAGCAGTTTCGGCAGCCGCCTGACGCACACTTTCGGGTAATCCTGCGAGATCGGCTTCGTTGTCAACCACTTTCTGGTAGGAATTTGTTTCATCCAATACGTTCTGTCCAAAAGCAAGTTCGGCCAACGCCAGTTCTTTGTTTATTTCCCGCAGTTTTGCCTTTTGTGCCGGATTCAATGCTGCACCGCTCCGGACAAAGTTCCGGTGGTATTTTTCCAATAAGCGGGTTTGTTCGGAGTTTAGCCCCAGTTTAGCCCGGTTATCGTATAGCTTTTGTACGCGGGCAAACAGTTTTTCGTTCAGGTATATATTATCATTGTGTTCGGACAAAACAGGAGACATGTCTTTGGCTATTTTATCCAGGGTGCTGTTGGTGTCGCAAGAATATAAGTTGAAAAACACTGTCGATACCTTCTTCAGCAGTTCGCCACTAAAATCAATTGCAGCAATCGTATTGTCAAAGGTGGGAGCGTCTTTGCTATTGGCAATGGCATCAATTTCAGCCTGATGTTGTTTTATGCCTTCGGTAAAAGCCGGCATGTAATGCTCATTTTTAATCTGGTCGAAAGGTGGAGCACCGAATTTGTTTTTGTACGTTTCGAAGAACGGATTGTTGTTTTTAGCACATGCCATAAGGAATAATCCCAACATTAAGGGTAATAAAGTTTTTTTCATTTGAACGTTGCCATTGTTTAATTAAACATGCTTAAGGTGCAAAGATACTGCTTTTTTGAAAGATTATACATATTTGCCAATTCTGAATTTTTAAAATTAGCCATTTCTTCCGGGAGTAAAATAATCCAGTGTGGGTTTGGTTTTAAAGATCCTGTTTGATGCAATTTCAAAGCTGGTCCGTTAATCGAAATCAGCATTTCCTACCGGATGCGCTGGCGCTCTTCATTGTTTTCAGACTTGGATGAGTAGTTGTATTTCGATTTGCCAATTTGATATTTCAGGCTGACGCCCACATACCGGTCGTCGGCATCGAATACATTCAGGTTTTGTCCCGCTAAAACGGAATGCTGATGTGAAACCATTTTGTTGAACAGGTCGTTGACCGTTATGGTTCCCGTGAGTGACTGGTTAAAGAAGCTTCGTTGCAATGAAAAATACAGGTTCCAGTAGGGTTCATTGTAAATGCTGGCCCAGGATCCTTTTCCATTATATTGAAATCCCAGATTAAATAAAATCTTATTTGGAAGATTCAGGGTGTTTTGGATGGATGCATTTTTTCCGGGCTGGTTGTTGTTGCGGGCCACGTTTGCTTCGTCCAGATACGGATATGAGTTCGTGAAAAATGTGCCGTAGAGTGTAGCGCTCCACCAGCTGAATACTTGTTTGTTGTACGAAACAGAAGCAACAAAGCGTCCGATATTGTTGCCATTTACAAAGCGGACATCAGTGAGTTGTCGTTGCACGGCGTCCCTATATAGCATAAAATAAATAGGGTGGATGTAATAGTTATAACCTGTCCGCAATGAAAGGGAACCAAAGAGTTTGAATGTAAGTTGAAAAGAGTGGATGTCGGTCGAGAGTAAATTGGGATTGCCTGCACGGTTCGTGAGCGAATCAACCAAGATGCTTGGATCGAGTGAAGAAAAACTCGGGCGGGAGATCCGTTTGCTGTATGAGAGTCCGGTGCTAAAGTTAGGTGAATAAGTATAATTCAGCAATGCACTCGGAAAGAGCCCGAACCGGTTGGTGTTTAGGTAAGCAATGTCATCCTTTATCGCTTTTCGGAATGTTTCTTCTCCCCGCAATCCCATTCGGAGTTCCAGTTTGTTACTTACTTTTGCAGTAACCGACGCATAGGCTGCCAGGTTTTGTTCGTTCGTTTTATAATGTTGCTGCAAGTTGGTGCTGCCGGTTAGGTTGGTGGTATTGTCGCCTTTAATGCTGTAATATTTTATACCCGCATCCAAGTTCACACGCTTTGAGAAAGGCTTGCTGTAATCCCCTTTGATAGAATAAATGGAAGATTGGCCGCTGTTGTATGCGTTATTCAGGAATGGAGTGCGGTTTTCCTCGCCTACCAGCGTGTTGTAGAAAGTGTTGTCATCCTGAGTCTTTCTCATCGTATAGTCGGCTACAAGCTTAACCTGTTGGCCCAGGCTGTCTGGTTTCCAGATATAGCTTAATGTGTTATTGGTTTGCCATTCATCGGTTGATTGGTCTTTGTGGCTATTGAAGTTCCGGGATGCAGGATCCGAGAAGTGTGTGTACTGGTCCCGCTTGATCTTGTTGTCATCCATGTCGATCCCGTTGCTTTGAAAGACCAGACTTTGATTCCGGGCTATTTCAGCCTCTACCGACAGGCGGTAGGAGGATTCTGTATCGTGTGACGTGGAAACCGCATGGGAATCCATGTTATTATCCGATGAAATAATGCTGTAATTATTATCGTAGGTCCTGTTATTATTCACAGTGCGGTTTAAGTACAGATTACTGGTGATACGTCCTGCCTTCAGAGTTCCTTCTATAAATGCATTTCCCGAGCTGCGACGCGACTGGTTCAATTCACCCCCGATGCTTAGCAGATAGCGGTCTGTCCGTTTTATGGTGTTTATTAAAACCACAGCATGCCCTTCGGCATCGTAGGCTGCGGAAGGGTTGTCAATGATTTCAATTGATTTAATGTTTTTAGGGTCCAGTGTTTTTACCTCATTGATAGTATGCACTTCTTTGCCATCAATGTAGTATTTCGGCGTGCCTTTGCCTGCTACCACCAATTCCCCATACGGATCTTTTATCAGTCCGGGTGTTTTAAGCAGCATATCCATTCCGTTTAAAGATGTGGACAGCACGCTCCCTTCCACCAAAACGATGGTGCGGTCGGCTTTGCTTTGTATGGTTGGTTGTCGGGTGCTTACGGTTATTTCGTTCATTTGAGCGGGTTGCAGGGTGATGGTGGGCAATTGGGTGCTGCCTTCGTCGGTAAATTCTATGTTTTGATAAGAAGCAGCATATCCCAGCGAGGTTATTTTCAGAATGCAATTCTTGGAACTTATTTCATTAAACGTGAAAAAGCCTTGCGAAAATGCAGTTTTTGCTATCAGTGCTGAGTCGTTGGCCGAAAGTAAAGTTGCGTAGAAATTATCGACCGGTTTATGGTCTGCACCGACCACTTTTCCGTTCAATAAATTTTTGGCATACGCTGTATTTACACACAGACACAGAAAGAGATAAACAACGTTTTTCATATCTGAATTCTTATCCAGCTTTACGGCCCATTTCTTTAGCTGGAGAACCCGGGTAATGGATTGCCCTGCACTATCTAGGATAAGTCTCAATTAATAACCAACCCCAAATCTTGTAAATTGTCTGATTAGTTTGATTTAACTGAAAACACCCGCAAATGTAAAACTAATTTCCTTAATATACAAAGATTCATCATGTATCTTATGCAAATATGCAATAATCTTATCAATGGATGCAGGGTTTATAATTAAAATTAGTGCATTCTGCAATCAAAGAAAAACCCCTACTTCTCGGCAGGGGTTTCGCTTCAATTATTTATTTAGTTTCAGTAGGCGCGTCCGTTTTCGGTGAAGCCGGGTTGGAGTTGTTGGCAGCCTTTACTATTTCGTCCAGTTTGGCGTAGAGTTCTTTCCAGCCTGCTTGTTGGCGCATTGCTTTTACTACGTTGAAGTAGTTGCGCAGGGCTGTTTCCAGGTTTTTACGAATGGATGAGGCAGATTCCATAAGCCGGAGTTCAGCATTGGCTTGTGCCTGTTCGTTGAATAATAACTCAAAGTTGGCTTGGGCAGCTCTAAGTTCAGTGACAATGGCTGTCAATTGCATGCGATCTATTTTGATAGCATATTCGGGTTTCGCTAACTTTTCGAGCAGTTTTTGAAGTTGAGCTGTTTCGGCCGAATAGGTATAGCGATCAAGGTCGATGCCAAATTTTTCAACGATGGCATAGATATCTTTGGCATCTTGCTGAAAGGGGAAGTTATCGAGTTTACTGTATCCGACCAGGATATCTTTAAACCCAGCAAACACCGTGTCGCGGTGTATGTCGGCATCGGCAACTAAAACACCCTTGCCACTAAATACTTTTTTTGTGTAAACGGCATCATAATCGGCGTGTGCCAATCTGACGGCTTCCAGTAAGGGGTTGCCTTTTATAACAATGAAAGTTGGTTCATCTGAAATGGCGACAACACGTTGTCCCAATACGGCTAAATCTTTGGTAATAAGTCGAGCTAAATTAATTTTCATAAATGTAAAACTTAGAAGTTATTGTTTAAATATTGCATTAAGTCTCATATAGAAAAAAGTCGGAGAGTCCGTTCAGGAGTGAAATTCCTTTCCGGCTATAGTCATGGAATACATTCAGGTGTGAAACTACCTTTCGATTATAGTCAGAGAATACATTCAGGTGTAAAACTCCTTTTGGATTACAGTAGGAGAGTCCGTTCAACAGTGAAACTCTTTTCCGATTATAATCAGGGAATACATTCAGGTGTGAAAGTTATTTCCGATTGCAATCGGAGCTTGCGCTCAACGGTGAAATATCATTCCGACTCCAGTGGAAGCGTACTTTCACGTTTGAAAGTGCTTTCTTGTTTTTCTTTCAAAATATCCGGCAAATGAGGTTATGCATTTGCCGGATTGCTTTAGAAGAGATCGTTCACTATACTACTTCTCATAAACAACAGAAAAAAGAAAAGAAATAATTATTTGCGCGTTCAACACCCCAATATGGGTTGTAGTTCCATTGGGGTTTAGTCTGTCAACCCAATGTTTTAAGAGTCATTTATCCCCCTTGTGTGCTGGCCATTGATGGGATGTTCACAACAGCTTAGGTGATTTTCCTCTGATCAATTGTATTCGAGGATAAATGGAGCTGCAATATTATATCTTTTATTTTCAGGGTTTTATAATTTTCTTCTCATTTTTTTCTAATAAAGTTCTAATTTTTTGTACTTTTGGAGTTAAATAATCAAAACGCGAATGATCCGGAAAAATGAATTGCGGTTTTTGCTAAAAAACGGAGTGTTTGTTGAAATAAATAAGCCAGCATGAAGCTCAAATTAATCACCTATTTTTCGATTACCGGAATTCTGATAATCCTTTTGGCACAAGCTTATATCGTTGTTGAAAATTACAAGGAAACACGTGTTTATTTAACCCAGGAATCGAATGCCATTCTGGAATCGGCTTTCCGGAACGACCTGACTATCCGGGTTAAGCTGTTTAAGCGTGCCATTGGCGAAAATAACCTGGTGGCAGCCCAGCCACACGCGCCGAAAAACCCAACCAAAGTGGATATGAGCAAGGCCAATAATATTGGCGACAACGCGCTTGGTACGGTGGATTTGGCTATTAATAACGTGATTAGCTCGAAAGCGCCGTTGCAGGCTGACAGGCTGGATAGTGTGACCGGAACCATACTCACACAGCGCAATATTCATTCCCCCTACGTGATCAATATCCTCGATTCGGAATCGGACAAGGTGCTGGCGCATTCGAAAAAAGACATCCGGAATTCTGTTTTTTCCATCCAATCGAAGAAATTACTGGTCGATTTCCAACGGAAGACATCGTTGCAGTTGGTGCTGGTTAATCCTTTTTCGAGTGTGTTCAAACGCATGGGGACACTTCTGTCCGGTTCTTTTTTGGTTGCCTTGTTTTGTTTTTACGGGCTTTGGTTTTTGTTCCGCACCCAGGCGCGCCAGAAGAAGTTGATGGAGGTGAAAAACGATTTTTTCGGGCATACGGCCCATGAGTTGAAGCGTCCGGTGGCGCAGTTGCACCTGGCGTTGGAGGCTTTGTCCAGGCCGGCAATCGACGAAAACAAAGCGAAAAAGGAACGCTACCTGGCCATCTCGAAAGAGGCTACCAAAGATATGTCGGAGAAAATAACCATGATCATGACCCTGTCGATGGCCGAGGAAGGGGTCTTCAACCTGAATTATTCGAACTTCAACCTGTTGGAAGAGGTTCAGAAACTGAAGGAACAATTCTCTGCCATTACCGAGAAAGATATCAGCATACAAATAGAAAATACAGCGGCCGATTTACACATCAAAGCTGATAAAGACCACTTGCGGCAATGCATTGCTAACCTGATTGATAATGCGATTAAGTATTCGGGCGTGTCGGTGCGGATATGCATCAGCATCCGGCGGATAAAAGATTTGCTGATGCTGTCGGTGCGCGATAATGGCAACGGGATTAAACCCGAAAAACTGGGGACTGTGTTTGAAAAATACACGCGGCTCAATACCGAAGCCGGATCGCCCTCGGGCTTTGGCATCGGACTCAGTTACGTGAAAGCGGTGGTGGAAAAACATGCGGGCCATATCGAAGTGCAAAGCGAACCCGGCAAAGGCAGTGAGTTTATCCTGAGCTTGCCTGCGTAATTTAGCTGCGGTATTATTTTTTTTTATGATTATCCGATATATGTAATGGGACGAATAAAATGTCTTATTTTGGTTTTTCAAAGACGATACTATTTATGTCCTAAACAAGAGTGGAAACAATTTACGATCCCGTTAGGGATCAAATGTCGGTAGAAATAATTGATCCCCCTCTGTCTTCGACCCCGTACGGGGTCGGACTCTCCTTAGGGTATGGGTGGTTTCTACCGACCTAGAATCCCTACAGGATTCATTAGGATAAAAAACGGATATTTATATATTTTTTTATTACAAGAAATATCACGGGCATAGCGAATAAACAACATGCACGCAGTAAGTAAATAACATGTAGATACAATGAAAACAAAATTACTTTTGGTGGAAGATGATGCCAACCTGGCCTTTATGCTGACCGATGGGTTGGAAGGTGAGGGCTTTGAGGTGCTGCATTTGGAAGAAGGCGAAAAAGTGTTGAAAACACTGGCTTCTTTTCGTCCGGCCATGGTACTGCTGGATGTAAACCTGAAAGGTGTAATGACCGGATTTGAAACCGGTGGCAAAATAAGGCAAATCAGTCAACTGCCTATTATATTCATTACCGCACGCACACAGGTGGAAGACCTGCAGGCCGGCTTTCAGTTGGGCAACGTAGATTATATGAAAAAGCCCTTTGGTGTACGGGAGCTTGTTTTGCGGATCAATGAATTGCTGTCGCGCAACGAGTTGAGAACTAAAAAAACGGAAATAAACCGGATTGGCAATTATCTGTTTTCGGTCACCGAACAGAGCCTGCAACTGGAGACCGAGAAAATCAGTTTGCAGAAAAATGAATGCGCCGTACTGAACCTGTTGTTCAAAAACCAGGATAAAGTCCTGTCGAAAAAAGATCTCCTGGAGCACGTTTGGAGTGGTCCCGACCTCAAAAGCAAGGAAGCATCGCTGAATAATATCTTATCCTCGCTTCGGTTAAAACTAGGCAATGACAGCCGGGTGTCAATAGATTCTATTTACAAAGTGGGCTGGAAGCTGACGGTGAAGTAATTATCCTGAGTTCAGGGTAAATTAGTGAAAATTCGTGGTTTGTACTCTTAGATAAAAAATTATTTTTGTCCGATAAAAGATTTATCTATTTGTCCTCAAGCCGGACTGGCTTTTACTTTTTGGCTTCAGCCCCAAAAAGTAAATTCTTCACGCTTTTTCTCTAAGGCGGAAAGAGGGGACAGCAAAAAAACAAGCCCTCTAATTTTAAATAAGCTATAGCTACAAGAATTTAAACGATATAGAGAAGTTATATCTTTTATACCGGATATCAATAATATAAAGTATGCTATGTGATACTCTGTTGGCTTGTTTTTATTTTCTATGTGAAACTGTGTATCTATACAGCAAGCTGCAAGAAATCAATAATCCAGCGCCATCACGGCTTCTTTGTCTTTCCGTAGCTGTTCGGTCAGTTCATCCACTCCGTTGAACTTCTGTTCATCCCGTATCTTTTGGATAAATTCAACCCGGACCGTTTGGTTGTATATATCTTCGTCGAAGTTGATAATGTGTACTTCGATGCTGGTATGCAACCCGTTGTCCAGGGTAGGGCGGGTGCCGATATTCATCATGCCTTTATAAACGCAGTTGTTCCAGTGTACCCGTACGGCATATACGCCGAAGGACGGTATGAGTTTGGCTTGTTCATCGGCAACCAGATTGGCGGTGGGAAATCCGATTTTTCGCCCGATCTTGAATCCGCCAACCACTTTCCCGATAAACGAATAAGGGCCGGCAAGGATACAATTGGCGGTGGCAATGTCTCCCCGGTGCAGCGCCAGCCGTATTTCGGACGAACTGATGTGTTGGTTCTCGGAAGTAGAAAAGCGGCTGGCCTGAATCACCTGCATGCCCAGCGCGTCTCCGTATTGTTTGTATTCCGGAAATCCATCCTGGCGGTTGTGTCCAAACCGGTGGTCGTGTCCTACAAGCAATGAACGAACATTGTATTTGTCGCGCAGGATATCTTTCAGGAAATCGAATGCTGATAGACGGGCCATTTCAGGGGTAAAATCCAACACTATGCAGGTGTCTATGCCGGTCGATTCCAACAGGGCCAGTTTCTCGGGCAAAGTGCTGAGCAGTTCCGGCTGAAAACCGGTATCCAATACCTTGCGGGGATGTTCGCTGAAAGTAATCACCACGCTTTTCAGGTTTCCGGCTTGTGCAATTTCTTTGAGTTCCCGGATCAAAAAGCGATGCCCGGCATGAACTCCATCAAAGAAGCCCACGGTAGCCACACAGGGTGGAAGCAATGATATGTCGGAAGAATACAGGATGTCCATAATAATAATTCGGTATGCTGATATGCCGGCATGCGGGCGGTAGTTTGGAAAAATATTCCACTCGCACCCGGGCACATCCTTATTCAACTTAATCCACCAGGCACCCAAAGGTTTCCGGTCTCAACAAAAAGCTCAAATCTTCGTATTCCTTTACCAGGTAAGTCTGAATGTTGAGCTTGTCGGCTTGCTGGATATTTTTCAGTCCATCGTCCAGGAAGAGGCATTCTTCCGGTTTTACTCCTGCATTGGCCAGCAAGGCTTCAAAGATTTCGGCATCCGGTTTGGCCATTCCCATTTCGTACGAAAAATAGCACTTGTCGAAAATATCCGATAGTTTTTTCCCAATCTTGGCAAATTCCAGGGGAACCAATCCTTCTATGTGTATCGGATTGGTGTTGCTCAGCAGCAGCAACCGGAATTTCTTTTTCAATTCTACCAGCATTTCCAGTTTTTGCATCGGAATATCGCACAGAAATGAACCCCAAGCCTTGTCAATTTGTTCGTCGGTGAGAGTATTTTTAGCTAGTTTTCTTATTTCGTCGCGGAATTGTTGTTGGCTGATCCGGCCTTTTTCGAATTCGAGGAAGAACCCTTTTTGTCCGAAATTGCCCATTAAATGTTCAAAGTTTTCAAGACCTAATTCTTTGAAGCTCATAATACACCGGTTAAGGTCCAGATTGACAAGCACACCTCCCAGGTCGAAGATAAGTGTGGTAACGTTATTGAAATGTTTCATTAGAGGATAAAAAAATGACTTAGAATTTTTGCAGTATGGCAAAATTTATTACTTTTGCATTCGCTTTGCAAAGATACAAAATATTTCGCAAAAGTGGGGCCTATAGCTCAGTTGGTTAGTAGCACCTGACTCATAATCAGGGGGTCACTGGTTCAAGCCCAGTTGGGCCCACAAAGTAAAAAAGACACTTACACATTCAGTTGTGTAAGTGTCTTTTTTGTTGTTGCCGTTGCACACGGCTACGGGAAATGAATATAAAGGGATGAAACTGATGAAAATTAGTAGGTTCCGTGTTGATTCACTGTTTCAATTAAAATATCCTCGAGAAGGATGGCGTAAAGTTGCAATAATTAATATGTGTAAACGATGCACTTTTGCATGGTATCTGCATATTATTGTCTTTCCTGTTCCCTGTATTTAGAGGGGGAGACTCCCATTATTTTTGAAAATATTCTACTAAAATAGGCAGCATCCTGAAATCCTAATTTCGGATAAATATCGCATATCTTCATATTTGACAGTTCAATATACTGGCAGGCTTTTTCTATTTTCAGAGCTATAAAATACTTTATAGGCGACTGTTTTGTTTCTTCCTGAAACCGGGCTGAGAAATGGGATGGCGAAAACCCAAAATGCTTCGACAAATGCTCCAACGTTAGATTACTTTCCACATTCTCCCGCATGTAATAAATAACTTTTTCGCTAAAGCGATACTCGTGTGCATCATTCTTTCGTATTTGCCTGAACTGATCAACGTATCTGAATGAAGCCAGAAAATGGAACAAACAAAGCGATGCATAGCAATAATGATCGCTATGGAAACTTAACTCCAGATTTTCATAAATCTCTTCGAACAACTGTATCCGGTCCTGCAACCTAGAATCCTGACTGGACAAAATCTGCTGCGGGACGATGGGTGGTTTAAAAAAGGATGCTGCCAGCTTGCCTTTAAAATGGATCCAGTAAATAGTCCAGGGATTTGCCGTGTTGGCTCCGAAGCTGTATGGCGTATCAGGTGGAAGAATTATGTACTGATTTTCTGCCACGGAATAAGTTTTTTCTCCTACTTTATACCAACCTTCACCCGCAGTACAATAGATAAGAATATAGTAATCCACCCCGTTTTCCTTGTTATTGTAATGATATTTTACTGCCGGAAAGAATCCGATTTTAGTAATATATAAACTGTTTGTCAAATTGTTATGCTTGGCGTTGAGCAATATCTCCGAGCTAATGGCTATCAACCGTTGCCCTTTAAATCCTTGTTTTAACCGTATCATAAAGTGAATGAATAAAATCGTAAGATAGTACAATAGAATCGCAACAAAGTTATATGTTTTTATTAGAAAACAGTCAGATATTTGCAACGGATTTAGAATTAATCTACTCTGGTCAAAAATAAGATAACAATTGCTCATTAATTATATACAAATGTCAAATTACAACAAGACCCCTTTTTTCCCGCTCCATGAAAGCCTGTTTAAAGGTTGGGACAGTATAATCAACGAAATAAATCCGGAGGTAAAAGGGGCCAATCGGTACGTATTAGTAGTTGAATGTTATCAGGGGGTTTATCACAATGAATTGCTTGAAGGTTTCGGGCGTTTAAACCCGGACATCCTGATTAAATCGGAAGATGCTTTCTATCCTGAAGAGAAGATACGGGAAATTACTTTTCCCGATGTAACGGATGATGCCATTTTCGGGTATATGACCCGATTGACCTACAACCAACTGCTTGATCCGGAAAAAGTAGAAGCATTACGCGAAAAAATCGATAATGCTACCGGGCTGGTCATTGTTTACGGCCATGCAGCAGCGATTATTGCAGAAGAATCAGATTGTCTCATTTATGCCGATATGGCCCGTTGGGAAATTCAGCTCAGACAACGGATGCATGAAGTAAATAACATTGGCCTTAGAAACGCTAACGAGACACCGGGTATCCAATACAAGCGAGGCTTCTTTGTAGACTGGCGCATATGCGACAAACTGAAGCAACAACTTTTTGAAAAAGCGGATTTTTGGCTGGACACCAACAAAGCCAATAATCCAAAGATGATTTCAACAAAGACCATGTTACATGGATTGTCGGAGGTAGCAAAATCTCCATTCCGGGTTGTTCCCTATTTCGATCCGGGACCATGGGGTGGCCAGTGGATGAAAGATGTTTGCGGCCTCGACAAAACCAAACCAAATTTTGCCTGGTCGTTTGATGGCGTTCCGGAAGAAAACAGTTTGCTTTTTAAAATTGACAATGAAATTTTTGAAATCCCGAGTATAAATCTGGTTTTCTATAAAAGTAAAGAACTCCTTGGAGAACCCGTTGAATCACGCTTTGGAAAAGAGTTCCCTATCCGTTTCGACTTTCTGGACACCATTGGTGGTGGAAATTTGAGTTTGCAGGTACATCCAACCACCCAGTATATTCGTGATACTTTTGGAATGAATTATACGCAAGACGAAAGTTATTACATGCTGGATGCCAAAGAGGATGCCACCGTATTTCTGGGTTTAAAAACCGGAATCGATTCCAGAGAAATGATTGCCGATCTACAAAAAGCTCAGGACACGGGTGAAACTTTCGAGGCTCAAAAGTATGTAAATGTTTTTCCGGCAAAGAAACATGACCATTTTCTGATTCCCAACGGAACAATCCATTGTTCGGGAGTGAACGGAATGGTACTGGAAATAAGTGCAACTCCTTATATTTTCACCTTTAAGCTTTACGATTGGGGCCGGCTTGGATTGGACGGAGAACCACGGGCCATTAACATTGAACATGGTTCTAAAGTAATTAACTGGGATAGAGATACCCAATATTGCTTAGACAACCTGGTAAATCAGATAGAACTGATTGCAGAAGGAGATGGCTGGCGCGAAGAACGAACCGGATTACACAAAAATGAGTTTATCGAAACCCGCAGGCATTGGTTTACAAAACCTGTAACTCATCAAACTAACGACAGCGTAAACGTGCTGAACCTGATAGAAGGTGCTGAAGCAATAATTGAAAGTCCGACCAGTGCATTTACTCCATTTGTGGTTCATTATGCCGAGACATTTATCATTCCGGCTGCTGTCGGCGAATATACCATCCGTCCTTTCGGCGAGAGTGAAGGCCAAGAATGTGCAACCATCAAAGCGTATGTACGACACAAGGCATAACCATAAAATATAAAAAATAAGCAAAGCATTTTTCAAACAATAAAGGTTATCAAACTACTAATCTTAATTTCTAATTCTAAAATAAACAAATCATGACAAAGAAAACTTCAATTTTTCTGTTGCTACTACTATTTTTAGTTGGGCAGCAAGTCTATGGACAAACAGGAAGAATTTCCGGAACTATTTCTGATTCAAATGGGAATCCTGTTTTGGGAGCCAGTGTTCTGGTAAAAGGAACAACTACCGGAACTATTTCCGATACTAACGGGAAATTCAGTATCAATGTGCCGAATGACAAAGCCACTCTCGTTATTTCATACATTGGTTACGAAAAACAAGAGTTGAAAGCAACCAAACAACCAATGAATATTGTATTGGTAGAATCATCAAAAACAATCGATGAGGTGGTGGTTGTAGGTTACGGCACTCAGAAAAAAGTCAATTTGACCGGTGCAGTCTCATCGGTTTCAATGAAAGAGCTGGAAGGAAAACCGGTGGTTAATATAGTGGAAGCATTGCAGGGAACAACCCCGGGCTTGACCATTCAACAAACCAACTCTCAACCAGGCAACCGCCCAAGCATTAATATTCGTGGGACTAACACGCTGAATAACAACGACCCATTAATATTGATTGATGGTATGATTGGTGATATTCAAAATGTGAATCCGTCGGATATTCAAAACATTTCGGTGCTTAAAGATGCTTCATCAACATCTATTTACGGTTCGCGTGCCTCCAATGGTGTAATTTTAATTACAACTAAAAAGGGAAGCAAAGACAGAGTTTCTGTAAACTATGATTTCAACTATGGTGTACAAGGAGTTACCTGTCTGCCAAAACCGGTAGATTCGTGGATTTATGCTGAACTTCGAAATGAAGCTTTGGTAAATTCGGGAAAAAGTATCGCTTTTACACCCGACCAAATTAAGGCATTTAAAGAGGGTGGACCGAATGATAAATGGATAAACGACGTCTACAAACCATCGGCTCCTCAACAGTCACACAACATTTCCATAAGTGGCGGTACTGAAAAATCCAGCATTTTATTTTCTGTAGGATACATGAATCAGAATAGCATGTTTGTTGGGCCTGATTACGGACTTAACAGATACAATGCCCGCCTTAATGTGGAAACCCAACTGACCAAACGGTTTAAGTATGGCGTTAATGTGGCTTATGCACGCAACGAAGTAAAAGATAACGCTTATTGGACTGATTGGATTTTGGAACAAGTTATGCGTATGCCTCCAATTTATCCGATTAAAATAAATGGTGCATATAATTATCCTTCGGGCAGTAATGGTAACTCTATGGCTCGACTTGAAGTCGGTGGCTATCGACGGGATTCAAATGATGATTTATCAGGTTCATTCAATGGCGAATTTAATATCACCAATGAATTAAAACTAAAAGGAATGGTTGGAGGTCAACTTTACAACAACCGCCAACACGAAAACCGTTTGGCGATACCAAACAGTGGCGATACAGAAAATCACATTAAAGAGTATTTTGACCGAAACCAAAATATGACATCCAACCTGATGCTGACTTACGACAAAAAATTTGGTGATCACACCATCGGAGCATTGATTGGCACCAGTTACGAGGGCGGAATGGACGCCAGTTTCCAGACATTACGCAAAACAGCTGATGCCACCTACGATATTTTGGCGAATTATCAATCCACCAATGTAGATGACCAGGGTTGGGCAAGCGATTGGTCGATTTATTCCGCTTTTGCTCGTTTAAATTATAATTTCAAAGAAAAATATCTTTTTGAATTTAATTTACGAAACGATTATTCTTCAAAATTTGCTCAGGGCAATCGTTCCGGCTTGTTCCCATCTGTTTCCGGTGCATGGCGCGTTTCGGAAGAAAAATTCTACAAAAATCTGGGTAATCTTCCTAGCTTAAAAGTTCGATCTTCATGGGGGTTGGTTGGTAATAACCGTATTGGCGATTATGCCTACATGCCTTCCGTGTCAATATCCAGCGGAGCTTACAGTTTCAACAACAAAGTTGTAAATACATCCTCTGTATCTTCCGTAAATACCGATATTAAATGGGAAAAAACAAGCATGTTTGATGTTGGTGCAGATATCGGCCTATTAAATAACTCGCTGAATTTTGTTTTCGATTATTTCCATAACATGACTTATGATATTTTGATTGGCTTACCCGTTCCATCAACATTTGGCGGAGGAAGCCCAACTCAAAACGCCGGGAAAGTAAAAAATGCCGGCTGGGAAGCATCCATAAGCTACAAATTTCTCACAGGCAAAATGCAACACAGCATTTCGGCTAATGTGTTTGACAGTAAAAATGAAGTGGTTGACACCAAAGGTGTGGAATGGGTAAATGGTTACGATATCAACACGATTATCAAAGAAGGATATCCAATAAATTCGTATTATGCTTACCGTTCGAACGGATTTTTCCAAAATGCCGCCGAAGTAGCCGCAGGTCCACATTTGGATGGAGTAACACCTAAACCTGGTGATATACGCTATATCGATAAAAATGGGGATAATGTGATTAACGCCGATGATCGTTTTGTATTAGGAAATCCATTCCCACGATATTCGTTTGGATTAAATTATAGTTTCAACTATAAAGGCCTTGACTTTTCGATGTTTTGGCAAGGCGTAGGTCAACGCAGTGTATGGCTTCGTGGAGAATCAGTAGAAGCATTCCACAATAACAACGAAGGTCCAGCTTTCGATTTTCATCTTGACCGCTGGACTCCTACAAATCCAAATGCCAGTTATCCGCGTTTAACTGTTGGTGCTGAATCGACAAACAATGCTGCCAAATCAGACTTTTGGATTCAAAATGGAGCTTATATCCGCCTGAAAAATATTCAATTGGGTTATACAATCCCAAGTACTTTGACAAAGAAAGTTGGTGTAAGTCGTCTTAGAGTTTACCTAAGTGCTGAAAATATACTTACGCTTAGCAAAATGGTCGGTGGCTGGGATCCTGAAACTACATCAACTACCGGTGGTAGAATTTACCCTGTTGCTACTGTCACTTCTATTGGATTAAATTTAACTCTATAAATCGAATAATAAGATGAAAAATAATAAATTCAAACTCAGTATAGTTGCATTTTCACTTCTAACTATATTATTTTCAACATCGTGTGTTGAATTAGACGTTACGCCACACGATAGAATCAGCGACGTTCAATACTGGAACAAGCCCGAAGCTGCAATTAATGCATTAAACACTTGTTATACAAATCTGATGAGTGCAAAAGAAGTACTTTTTTCGGATGCAACAACCGACAACGCTTATTGCAAAGGCGGTGAAGACCAGGCCATTGGTAATGGCTCATATTCTACTTCCGATGGGTATGTATCATCAGTTTGGTCAAGCAAATATGCAGGTATCCGCAACTGTAATATCTTATTGGACAATATTGATAAAGTACCGGGGCTTACTGTCGATTTAAAAAACAGATACATTGCCGAAGCAAAAGTAATCAGAGCGTATCTTTATTTCGAATTGTATTCTAAATTCGGTGATATACCTTACTTTGCTAAAACCATTACTATCGCTGAATCTCAATCACTTGTCAGAACTCCTAAAGCTCAGGTCGTGGAGAATTTACTAACAGAATTGAATGATGTGATTGACAACAATTATTTGCCGGAATCGTATTCAGGTGATGATAAAGGTCGTATTACCCGTTATGCAGCCATTGGACTAAAAGCCAGAATACTATTATTCGAAAACCGTTGGGCTGAAGTAAAAGCTGCAACTGAAAAAATCATGGGTAAATTCAGCTTGTATCCAAGCTACGAAGGTTTATTTTATGCCGCAAACGAAGGTAATTCCGAAGTGATTCTTGATATTCAGTACATGCTTACCACCAGAGAAAACAATGTAGAATACTCATTTATCCCTCCATCTATGGGTGGATATTCACAACTTGCTCCTCTGCAAGAATTAGTTGATAGCTACATAGCCACCGATGGACAACCAATCACTAGCAGTGCGGATTATTCGGCAACCGATCCATACAAAAATCGCGATCCACGTTTGGCAGCAACTATTATTTATACCGGAAACAGCTATTTAATGGCCGATGGATCGAAAAAAGTCATTAATTGTGATAAAGGTGCCAATAAAGACGGATATGGATTCAGTTCTGACTGTACTCCAACAGGTTATTATCTCAAGAAATACTGGGATAAAGATCACAGTACTATTGTAAATCTGGCTTCGGGATTAAACACTATTTTGATTCGATATGCCGACATTTTATTAATGAATGCTGAAGCGAATGCTCAATTAGGCACAATGAATCAAGCCGTTTGGGATGCGACCATCAAACCTATTCGTGTAAGAGCCGGTTTTACCAAAGCAGCAGCACTTGATTTTCCCGGAGCAGCAGCGGACCTGATTACGATTGTTCGGCGCGAGCGTCGGTCGGAGCTAGCTTTCGAAGGATTGCGTTACAATGATATCGTTCGTTGGAAAACTGCCGAAACTGCTTTAAACGGCTGGTGTCATGGATTAAAAACAGGTGATATTGTTGGAACAGACAATGGATATGTACGCGTTGAAAACAGAGCCTTTGATAAAGCGAAACACTATTTGTGGCCAATACCACAAACCGAAAGAGATTTAAATAAAAACCTTACTCAAAACCCTAATTGGTAATCGTAAAAACAGAATGTTATGAAAAAAATAATATGGATAATCACGCTGGCACTCGTAGTTGCGGGTTGCGCCAAAGATTACGAATTTAACACCCAGTTTTCAGCACCCAAAACATTAAATTCTCCTGCTTCAGTAGTAATTAATGTTGCCTCAACAGAAAATATTCAGCTATCGTGGACCGGTGGTGGAGCAGCTCAAGGATATACAACTTATGAAGTGCTATTTGATAAAGTGGGGGGAGATTTCTCTAACCCGATTTATCGTTCCTTTAGCGATTTAGGTGTTGATACAACTTTCACGCTTACACACGCATTACTCAATACAATTGCCCGCAAAGCAGGTATTCCCACAGCAACCGAAGGTAAATTAATCTGGACTGTGACTGCTTCAAAAGGAGGTGACGTTAAAAAATCGAATCTAACCAAAGAAATCTCCGTAACACGCGGGGCAGGTATCGATTATAACGGAAACACGTTGTTTCTGTATGGTACTGCAACTGAAAATAATGGAGCAGGCGGTTTGGCGATGAGAAACGCTGCTGAAGGAATCTTTGTTATTTACACAAAAGCTCCGGTTGCAGGGACTATCTTCTTTAAGAGCAACACAACTGATCCTAATGCATTTGTTTGCTATGCAGATGCAACGAATAAAATAAAAGAAGGAGAGGGAGCATTCAACGTGTCAGCCAATGCAGCAGGAGAAATATACCGGGTGATCGTTGATTTGAACGCCCAGAAAATGACGATTGACAAAATTGGAGCGGTAAAAGCCATTTGGGGTGCAACATTTGATGTGATTGGGAATATGACATATCAGGGTGCCGGTATTTTCAAAGCCGACGGTTGTACCATCAAATTTATTCAGAAGGACAGACCCGATACCAACCCTCCCTCATGGTTAAGTTGGATCGAAGAACGCTATTATTTCATCGCTAATGTAAACGGAACTGATGTTTGCTGGGGACGTAAAGACGGAGTAAGTCCAGAAAGACCTACAGGAACAGAAACCTCTGCATTTTACGAATTAGTTGAATTTCCGTGGACGCAATGGGATCATCTTTGGAAGATGAAAGGTTCTCTTGATTTGACTAAATGTACCATCACCATCAATACAAATGATAACGGTATGGTGACACATAGTTTTTCAAATATTCAACCGTTACAATAATAAAAAACAGGGAGTATGGTGCAAAGTCTTTCAACCTAACTATACTCCCTGATTTTCAACTAACTTTACAATTAATTCGGGTGTTATTCCAGCTATAAATAATTATCAAAGATGAAGAATTTATTATTATTCGGGTTTTTATTTTTTATGTTGTCATGTGGTAATGGCTCAGAACCCTATAATAACAAACTGCCCGTTACACCTCCCGTTGTAAGCGATACTGTAAAATGTTATTCCCGTGCCAAGCAAGAGTTTGATCTTATAAACAGGTATTATAAACTCCCTAACGGACTTTACAAAGAAAATTATCCGGCACAAGATGGCGATCGGAACAGTTCTTACCTTTGGCCCTACTTTTGTTTGGTCGATGCAGCTGTAACGCTTACTCAAATAGGTTACGATGTAAATCTGACAACGTTATGTGACAATTACCAATTATATTACCGCTCCGGTGCCAATGGAAATAACCTTGGTGGATATGGATCTGCATCATCCGGAATTACAGGTCAAGGTACCCGATTTTACGATGATAATTCAATCGTTGGGCTTACTTTAGTCGAAGCATACAATATAACAAAACAACAAAAATACCTGGATCAGGCAACTGTAGTTGTCAATTTCCTAAAAAGTGGAGTGGATAATTTATTGGGCGGTGCCATGTGGTGGAACGAGGATGAAAAAAACATTGCCAATGATGCTAACTCAAACAAACCGACCTGTGCCAATGGATATGCAACTCTTTTTTTATTGGAGTATTATGCAGTTTGCCCTGACGCAGAAAAGGCATCTGTTCTGACATTTGCCAAAACTGAATACGCTTGGTTAAAAAAAAATCTGATGGATCCGGCCGATAAATGTTACTGGAACGATATGAATACGGCTGGAGTGGTAAATACCACAAAATGGACTTATAACACAGGCGTTATGATTCAGAATGGGGTAAGACTTTACCGCATTACCGGCGATAAAACCTACATGGATGATGCAATTGCTTCAGCCGACGGATCATACGATCGTTTTGTTCGGTCGAGGAATAACATTGCACTTACATTTCCCGATAGCGACCCATGGTTCAACACAAAACTCCTGAGAGGATATATTGACCTTGCGCCGCTTTATAAAAATGCAGATAATTACATTAAAACGTATTATAATTTTATAAACAACGCATATAAAAATGCTCGAACGTCTGACGGATTCTACTATGAAGATTGGACAGGTGCCAGTCCGAAACGCTTCTATTCATTGCTAATGCAAGATGCAGTCGTAGAATCGTATGGAGCGCTATCAATCTACAAAAAAGAGGTTTTAAGCATTAAATAAGAAATAAGGTTTGCAAGGTATGAAAAAGATTATTTTAGCATTAATGGGATGTTCTGTTTTAGTGTTAAGCGCAAAAAACAGAAAAACTCCTTATTTGGACAAAGCCGAATACATGTTTCAGAAAGTCTGGAGCATGTATCGGGTTCCAAAATACGGACTTTTCTCAGAATATTATCCCAATAGTTACAAGCCTGATTTGACCTATTTTCAGGACAATACAAATAAAAAAGCACAGGAAGTTTCGTATTTATGGCCCATGAGTGGTGTTTTCTCGTCAACAAACATACTAATGGGGATTGATGCAAAAAAATATATATGTTTCCAGGACTCAATGATTGCGGCGATTAAATGTTATTACGACACAGCACGTACGCCATCAGGTTATCAGGCTTATCCGGTAGAATTTGAGAAAAGCGATCGGTATTACGATGACAATGGATTGGTGGGAATAGATTATATCGACGCTTATGATGTCAGCAAAAATCCGCATTATCTGGCAAAAGCCAAAGAGGTTTTCACCTTTATTAAAAGTGGTTGGAGCGACGATTTCGGTGGAGGTGTAAGCTGGCTCGAAGGCATTCGCGATCAAAAGCCAGCCTGTTCCAACGGAAAGGCTACCGTGTTGGCTCTCAAGCTCTATCAATCAACTAAAGATAAACAATACTTGGAGAAAGGAAAATTGTTCTACAACTGGATGATGACACATTTGGAAGACAGTACATTACACATCATATGGAATTCGTTGTCAACCGTAAATGGAAAACCCGATAAAGCTTTTTATACTTATAACACGGGAACCATGATTCAGTCGTCAGTAAGGTTATACCGTATTACGGGCGAAAAACAATATCTGAATAATGCCCGTCGATTAGCAGAGGGCAGTTACCGGTACTTCGTAAAGAAATCGGAGAAAGGATTTATGTATATTAATGATTTGTCTTGGTTTAATGTAGTACTTTTCCGTGGTTATCAGGAATTGTATGATGTGGATCATAATTCAAAATATGTTGATGCCATTATTTCGGGAGCTGACTGGGCATGGGAAAATGCTCGCGACGAAGCAGGTTTGATTTACAAAGACTGGACAGGAAAGAAAGATGAGAAAAAACAACCTAAGTGGTTGCTTGACGAATCATGTATGGTCGAGTTGTATGCCCGTATTGCAATAATTAAAGGAGAAACAAAATAATAGAACTTCATAAAAACGAAGAATATGAAAATTAAATCAATACTGTTGTTAAGTGCGTTAGCACTATCAAGTCTAAATATCTATGCGGAGGATTTGGGGAAATATGTCAAACCCAATATAGGTACGGCTCATTGCCGTTGGTTTTTCTACACCCCGGGCGCGGCTCCTTTTGGTTTAGCAAAATTAGGTCCATCTACTAATGCCCATTACGGAAATGCCCAAGGTTGGGAAGCCGTTGGTTATGACACCCGCGATACGTCTATTGAAGGTTTTGCCTGCCTGCATGAATTTCAGGTTGGTGGAATTGTACTGGCACCTAGCAACGGAAAACTGCAAACCATTCCCGGTACACTCGAAAATCCGGACGAAGGTTATCGTTCCCGTTTCGACCGAAAAGATGAATATGCCACTTCGGGTTATTATTCGGTTTTGCTGAAAGATTATAATATAACCGCCGAGCTCACTGCCACAAAACGGGTTGGATTACAACGTTATACTTTTCCTGAATCAGAACAATCGCATATTCTTTTCGACATTGGTAACCGTCAGGGCGAAAGCGGAAAAGTGCTTGATGCAAAAGTAAGTTATTTGCCCGATGGACGAATTGAAGGGTACGTTATCACCGAACCCGAATACGTGAAAAAATATCAAAAAGGAGCATCAGTGGCTATGTATTTCTCAGCTGTAGTTGATAAAAAACCAAGCAAATGGGGAACTTTTCGTCATAACGACATTACAGAAGGAGCCAAAGAAATTCAGGGAGAAGGTGCCGGTCTTTACCTGACTTTTGCTACTAAAGCCAACGAAAAAATCACTGTCAAAATTGGTCTGTCTTACACGTCAGTGGCTAATGCCCGACTGAATTTATTGTCAGAAGCAAAGGACTTGACTTTCGATCAGGCGAAAACAAATAATCTCAATTTGTGGAATGATTACATGGGTAGAATTACCGTTAAGTCCGAAAATGAAGTGGATAAAACTAAATTCTACACAGGTCTTTACCATGTATTACTTGGTCGCGGTTTGGCAAATGACGTAAATGGCGCTTATCCAAAAAACAATGGAGAAGTTGGTCAAATTCCATTAGGTAAAAATGGGAAATTGAAATATGATTTTTACAATACTGATGCCATTTGGGGAGGTTTTTGGAACCTGACGCAAGTTTGGGCATTGGCTTATCCGGAGTATTATGCCGATTGGGTTCAAAGCCAATTGCTGGTGTACAAAGATGCCGGTTGGTTGGGCGATGGGATTGCAAATAGTAAATACGTTTCAGGTGTTGGAACTAACTTCACCGGGCTGGCAATCGCATCAGCTTACAATTGTGGCATTCGAAACTTTGATGTTAAACTAGGTTATGAAGCTGCTTTGAAAAATGAACTGGTTTCTGAAAACAGAATTGCGGGGGCTGGAAAGTTGGATGTCGGCCAATTTGTAAAAAGAGGTTATTGTCCTTATATGGGCAATTTAGGTTATGAAACCACTACAGAAGGATCTGGTTTTGGAGCTTCTCACACATTGGAATATTCGTATAGTGCTTATGCTGTTGCTCAGTTTGCAAAGGGATTGAATAAGGTTGATGATTACACCCAATTAATGAATCTGTCGAATGGTTGGAAAAAACTGTACGATCCGTCAACAAAATTTATTCGCCCACGTGATAATGATGGTAAATTTATCGAATCCTTTAATCCTACTGAAGCCTGGCGAGGATTTCAGGAAGGAAATGCTGCTCAATATACCTTTTATGTTCCTCAAGATCCAAAGGCTTTAATTGACTCCATTGGTAAAGATAAATTCAACAATAGATTGGATAGTATTTTTACATTATCGCAGGAAAATGAGTTTGGAGCTGGCAAAACAATTAATGCATTTGCAGGAGTTTCAGCTATTTACAACCATGGCAATGAACCAAATTTGCAAATATCATGGCTATTTAATTATTCAGGCAAACCTTATCTAACACAAAAATGGGTACGCGCCATCTGTGACAAATTTTACGGAACGGAAGAAATCCATGGTTACGGATATGGACAAGATGAAGATCAGGGTCAATTGGGTGGCTGGTACGTTCTTGCCGGGATTGGGCTTTTTGACGTTAAGGGACTAACCGATGCCAAACCAAGTATGCAAGTTGGCAGTCCATTGTTCGACGAAATTACAATCAGGTTGAATCCTCAATATTACCAAGGAAAACAATTCACTATCAAAACAATAAACAATTCGAAAGAGAATATATACGTTCAAAAAGTCACAATGAACAATAAGACTAAGAATGATTTATCTATTCCATTTTCGGACATTGTAAAAGGAGGAACACTTATTCTGAACATGGGAAATACTCCATCCAACAAATAACTTAGCTCGGCAAATATTATTCGTCTTTAAATATAAACTAGGCTTTTATGATTGGACGACTAAATTATGTGAAATATTTTCAAAATAGAGAATAACTTCAATTCCAGAATCAGCATATCTGTTTTATGATTCTTTATTTGTTGATTATTTACAAATAATACGAAATTGGATTTGATTATTCATTACATTCAGCGAAATTTTCGCAATTTTGATTTTTAGATTAGATAAAATATATAACTATCAAACAGAAACATGTACCAATTTGACAAACGTATTGTAATGACTCTCGATGCAGGAGGAACCAACTTTGTATTTTCGGCTATGCAATCAAACACAGAAGTTGTATGTCCAATTTATTTGCCATCTAACGCAGACAATTTGCAAAAATGCCTCGAAACGCTGGTTGATGGATTTTCGAAAGTAAGAGAAGCACTGCCTGAATCTCCTGTTGCAATTAGTTTCGCTTTTCCGGGTCCCGCAGACTATGCAAATGGCATAATTGGCGATTTACCAAACCTTAAAGCATTTCGTGGAGGTGTAGCATTAGGCCCTTTCTTAAATGAGAAATTTGGAATTCCGGTTTATATCAATAATGATGGTGACCTTTTTGCTTATGGTGAAGCGATTGCAGGTGTATTACCTGAAATTAACCGCAAACTGGCAGAAAACGGCAGTCCGAAACGTTTCAAAAATCTTCTCGGAGTAACCTTCGGTACCGGATTTGGTTGCGGAATTGTAACCAATGGCAAATTGCATATGGGCGATAATGGTGCTGGTGGCGATGTATGGGTATTTCGTCACAAAAAACATCGTAACTGCATTACGGAAGAAAGTGTAGGGGTTGCAGCTATCAAACGCATTTATGCAGAATTTTCGGGCGATACAGCATCAGATCTTTCCCCAAAGGATATTTACGATATTGCTGATGGCACAAAAGAAGGAAATAAGGAAGCTGCCTTGAAAACCTTTGCTGAGTTGGGCGAAGAAGCGGGGGATACCATTTCGCATGCCATTACGTTGGTTGATGGATTGGTGGTAATTGGCGGTGGACTGACAGGTGCGTCTAAGTTTTTTATGCCAGCCTTGATGGACGAACTCAACGGAACCATTGGTCGGTTGAATGGTGAAACTTTTTCCAGATTGCAAATGAAAGCCTATAATTTGGATAATGAACAGGAACTGGATGAATTTATTAAGGGCAATTCAACCCTAGTAAATGTGCCGGGAACCACCAAAATGGTAAATTACGATTCGGCCAAAAGAATAGGTATTGCTATTTCAAAACTTGGAGCCAGTAAGGCAATTGCTTTAGGTGCATATGCTTTTGCGCTAAATGTTCTGGATTCAGAAGAAGTATGAAAATTATTCCGATAACATCTAATCAATGAAAAACAACAATTCAATTTCTAAAATTCTTCCGGTACTTTTCGGATTCTTTATCATGGGCTTTTGCGATGTGGTAGGGATTACCTCTATGCATGTAAAAGAAGATTTGCTGGGTAACTATAGCCCTGAGTTCAGAGACACACTTTCGAATCTGATTCCGGTGGCATTATTTTCCATGTTCCTTATATTCTCGATACCAACTGGTATATTGATGAATAAAATTGGCCGTAAAAAGACAGTTCTTTTGAGTAATGTAATCACTATTGCGGCTATGTTTATTCCATTGATTCAGTATAGCTTTGTAATGTCTCTGCTGGCCTTTGCATTGCTAGGCATTGCTAACACCATTTTACAGGTATCTTTAAATCCTCTGTTAACGAATGTTGTTCAGGGCGACAAGCTGACAGCAAGCCTTACGGCCGGACAGTTTGTGAAAGCCATTTCGTCGTTCTGCGGACCATTCATTGCTGCTTTTGCTGCTTCAATGTTAGGAAACTGGCAATATATTTTCCCAATTTACGCTCTTATTACTTTAGTGTCAACCATCTGGTTAATTGCAACGCCAATTAAAGAAGAACCAATAACAAACAAAGCCAGTTCTTTTGGAAATGTATTCAGTCTTTTGAAAGATAAAACAATATTGTTTTTGTTTTTAGGAATTGTTTTCGTGGTTGGGGTTGATGTTGGCTTGAATACGGCTGCTCCGAAAATATTAATGGAACGTTGCGGGATGAACTCTATTGATGCCGGTTACGGGCCTAGTATGTATTTTGCATTCCGTACCGCAGGAGCATTTATTGGAGCAATTCTGCTGGTAAAATACTCCTCAACCCGGATATTTAAAATGATTACTTTACTTGCGTCATTAGCCTTGATTGCACTAATTTTTACAACAGGTAAAATAGCCATTTTTGCATTGTTTGCTATCATAGGCATTTCAATTGCCAATGTTTTCTCCATTATCTTTTCGTTAGCCATTCAATCGCGTCCCGAAAAAGCCAACGAAATTTCGGGATTAATGATAACCGGAGTTTTTGGGGGAGCAGTTATTCCGTTTGTAATGGGATTAACTAGCGATGCTTTGGGTTCTCAGGTTGGATCTGTACTGATTATTTTAATTAGTTCTGTTTATCTGCTGTTCTGTGCCTATTCAATAAAGATCAGGCAATAACTATACAATGAGGGTGTCCGATCTTTTCGGACACCCTCATTTTTTACTTTTCTATTCGGCTTACTTACCTATTCGGGAGTATTTTCGAGCAGGTAATTTTAGTAATGCCAAATCCGCTTAAAAAAACACCTCATAGTTACTGAATGAATCACAATAATCCTATAATGAAAAAAAACATTGAATTTTACATAAGTATCTTCAGGAAAAGAATTATTATTTCTATACTTAGCAGTCTCTTTTTTTCAGTCTCTTATTCGCAGGAATCATACAAAATTGAAGATGTTGCTCCGGGTGTAATTAAAATCACCATAGGAGTCCCCGATAAGTTTACTCCTTACAGCTTTTGTGAAGAAACACCACAAATCAAAGCCATGGAAAGTCTGCCTGCTTGCAACAGACCTAATTCTCTGAAAGATATTAAGATTGAACTAACTGAACGTGGCTGCAAAGTGGACGTTCCACTTACAGATTCAGAACAACTGTATGGATTTGGCCTTCAGATGAATTCCTTCAACCAGAAAGGTATGAAGCGTCGCCCTATTGTCAATGATAATCCGTTGAATAACCTTGGATATACACATGCTCCTGTTCCAATGTATGTTTCTACAGCAGGATATGCCGTATTAGTAAATACATCCCGTTATACCACTTTTTATTGCGGCACACTCGACAAGGTTAAACCAAACCCAAAAACTCAAAGCAGCGATAATCGCAAAACAGCTTTATCTACCACCGAATTGTATGCCAACAATTCGCCTGCAACAAGCTCAGTAGTTGTAGATATTCCTCAGGCAAAAGGGATTGAAGTTTATATCTTTCTGGGCCCTGAAATGAGACATGCCCTTCAGCGCTATAATTTGTTTTCTGGCGGGGGAGCAATGCCTGCCATTTGGGGATTAGGGGTTAAGTATCGTGTAAAAGGCGATTCAAAAGATGTAGATGTGTATAAAACCGCTAACTATTTCCGCAAAAACAAAATTCCATGTGATGTTATAGGACTTGAACCCCGTTGGCAAACAGCGGCATATTCCTGCTCATACAAATGGAATAGTGAAACTTTTCCTCAACCGCAAAACCTGATTGACAGCCTAAAAAGACTAAACTTTAAGATAAACTTGTGGGAACACGCTTTTGTACATCCCACATCTCCAATTTACGATAGTTTGTATCAGGTTTCGGGCGATTATAAAGTATGGAATGGCCTGGTGCCCGATTTCGTTACTCCAAAGGCTCGTTCCATCTTTGGAAGCTATCACGCGAACACATTCGTTAAGCCAGGAATCTCTGGTTTTAAACTCGACGAGTGCGACAACTCTAACCTGGCTGAAGGAAATGCTACATGGTCTTTCCCAGAATTAAGTCGTTTCCCATCGGGAATCGATGGCGAACAAATGCATCAAAGCTTTGGCCTCTTGTACGCAAAAGTCATCAATGGTATTTACAGGAAAAATAATATCCGAACATACCTCGACTATCGATCGTCCGGAGCATTTGCATCATCCATTCCGGCTTCTTTGTATAGCGACACCTACGACCATAAAGAATACATTCGTATGATTGCAAACTCCGGCTTCTCGGGTTTACTTTGGTCTCCGGAATTGCGGGAATCGAACTCGGACATCGAACTATTAAGGCGAATACAAACCACTGTACTTTCAGCTCAAACGCTTGTAAATAGCTGGTATTTACAGAATCCACCATGGCTGCAATGGGACAAGGATAAAAATAACAATAATGATTTTCTTGCCAATGCCCCAGAGCTGGAAGTTTTGGTACGCACGCAGTTTAACTTTAGGATGAGTTTGATACCTTATCTCTACGCGGCTTTTGCTCATTATAACAAAGAAGGAATTCCTCCTTTCCGAGCACTGGTGGTTGATTACCCAGCCGATGTAAATGTAAAAGATATATATGATGAATACATGATTGGCGAAAACATACTGGCAGCACCCTTAACCGGAGAATCTGATACACGAAACGTGTATCTACCACAAGGAATCTGGTACAACTATAACACCAACGAGAAATATGAAGGTGGAAAAAACTATCAGGTGCGGACATCTCTTTCTGAAATTCCGATATTTGTAAAACAGGGTACGATACTCCCTTTAGCAGCTCCGGAGCAATCAGTTACTGCAAACACCGTTTTTTCCTTAACTTGTAAAGTATATGGAAACGGAGCTGCCTCAACAACATTATTTGAAGATGATGGTGTAACTTATAATTTCGGGAATGACAAATTTAACACTATAGCCATTTCCTGGAATGGGAAAAAAGGTTCAGTAAAAAGAGTAGGTACTTTTGATATAGTAAAATACAAGGTTAAGAACTGGATTTTGATTGAGTGAGATAAGTTGAAAGCAACTATTATCCTCTACAAAACACCCGAAATACACGTAAATGAAACGATTATTACAACCATAAACAAATGAATATAAAAACACTATCCATAGCATTATTTGCTTTTTTTTATATAATAAATACGATTACAGCCAATGTTGCAATACATAGCTCAGCATTGGTTGGCGATAGAATAGTCGAATTTATTCCTGTTGGATTTGATCAAAGCAAAACTCCTTCATTGATTTTAAAGGACGAACCGGTTGCAATTGGAACGATTCCGGCTGGCTGGAAGCTGACTCCTGAGTTTAGCTTTATAAATAATAAAGCCAGCGCTACTCTCAAAATAGCAAGCGGTATTAGCTTGTATGGAGGTGGTGAAGTAACCGGGCCTCTGCTCAGAAATGGGCAATACATAAAATTGTGGAATACCGACACTGGGGCTTATGGAGTTGATGGAGGAAAACGACTTTACCAGACACATCCATGGGTTATGGGGGTAAGAAAGGATGGAACCGCTTTCGGAATTCTATTCGATAGCTCGTGGAAAGCTGAACTATATACAAATTCCGATGCGATTACATACAATTCAGAAGGCGCATTATTTAGGGTTTTCATTATCGACAGAGAATCGCCTCAGGCCGTATTGAAAGGATTGGCCGAATTGACAGGAACAATACAAATGCCTCCACGCTGGACATTGGGCTACCATCAATGCCGCTTTTCATACACTACTGAAAAGCGTGTGCGCGAAATTGCCGACACCTTCCGTGCTAAAAAACTTCCTTGCGATGTTATCTGGATGGATATTGACTATATGGATGGATATAGAATTTTCACTTTCGACAAGACCAACTTTCCAGATCCAAAAACATTAAACGACGATTTGCACCGCAAAGGATTTCATGCTGTGTATATGATTGATCCGGGAGCCAAAGTAGATTCCAATTACAGTGTATATCAATCGGGCACTCAAAATAATGTATGGATAAAACGTGCCGATGGAACGGAATATAATGGTAAAGCTTGGCCAGGTTATTGTGCATTCCCGGACTTCACGCAACCGAAAGTAAGAGATTGGTGGGCTGGGATTTATAAAGGTTTTTTATCAAAAGGAATTGATGGTGTTTGGAATGATGTGAATGAGCCTACGGTTTTTGACGATGACATTCCTAAAGATCAGCGCACAAGTACACTTCCGTACGATGCCCTTCATGCCGGAGGAGGAACTCTACCTGCTGGATCGCACCTTTTGTATCACAATGCTTATGGTAGGTTAATGGTAGAAGCATCATTAAAAGGAATTCTAGATGCAAATCCTGATAAGCGTCCGTTTCTACTTACACGTTCAAATCTATTAGGTGGGCAGCGATACGCCGCAACATGGACAGGCGATAATTGGGCTGGAACAGAACATCTTAAACTATCTGTTCCCATGTCTATAACCCTTGGTTTGTCGGGACAACCCTTCAGTGGCCCCGATATAGGTGGTTTTCTGAACAATACTTCGGGTGATTTATGGGCGAACTGGCTTGGATTTGGTGTATTTTTACCTTTTGTTCGCGGTCATGCGTGTGCAGGAACCAACGATAAAGAACCATGGGCCTATGGAGAAGAAGTTGAAAAAACCTCCCGCATCGCATTGGAAAGACGCTATCGTTTGTTGCCTTATATCTATACCTTGTTCTATTACTCCCACAAAACGGGATTGCCAGTTATGGAACCGGTATTTTTTGCAGACCCAAAAGATCTGAAACTGAGAGCTGAGCAAGAAGCATTTTTATTGGGAGATAATTTGCTGGTTGTACCTGCTTTTTCAACAAATCCGACTTTGCCTAATGGTATCTGGGAAAAACTAAGCCTTGTGGATGGTGATATGCAAGACAAATATCAAGCAACATTGAAAGTAAAAGGTGGAAGCATTATACCTGCCGGAAAAATCATTCAGAACACAAATGAGACATCGTTTGATCCGCTTACGCTCATAGTATGTTTGGATGAAAAAGGGTCGGCCGAAGGTAAACTTTTTACCGACGATGGTGATGGCTGGGGTTTTCGCCGTGGCGATTATAGTTTATTGAAGTTCACAGCCAAACGCGTAGGTCATAAAGTTATCGTACGATTAAATGGGAAAGAGGGTAATAGAAAGATAGAGAAAGGAATAAAAAAAATCAACGTAGAAGTACTTCTGAAAGGAAAAGTATATAGAGCCTCAGGTTCGTTGAAATACGGAATTCAAATTGATGTAAAGTGACAGATTGATCACATAATACGCTTAAATTCTGGGATTTTTCAATGTCGGATTAATAGTTTTTTTAGTATTGTTGATTGTTGTAGTGATTTATTTGAATTCCCACTTCAAGAGTTGTACAACAACTCTTGAAGTGGGAATTCAAATTTTGTGATAAAAGAAACTAAATATGAAATCACTCTGTATTCTCAAACAACTAATATTTGAAATACTCCCCTTATCTTTATTAAACTGCAATAAATCAACGGGTGTATAACTAATCAAAGATTCCAGTTTTACAAGTTTTGAGTTTCCAAATAATGCAGTTGCTAACTGCAAATTTACTATCATGTCAACTGAGCAGTTAATACAAAGTGATGACAGTCTTCCGATAGGCATAGCCTTTAAGGCTGTATTTGGAGAACTAAATGAGAAAGTCCACGTACTTCACATGCTTTATATTCCTATTGAAATTCTGTTGCACACGTTTTGCATACAATACAACTTACAGTAATTATATGAAATGGAATGATAACTGTTGAAAGCAAAATGCCTGTATTAGCTCCGATTAATAGGTTTTTATGAGATAGAGTGCAATGGAATAAAAACCCAAGAAGATTCTCTTTTTACAACTCATAATCAGGGGGGCATTGGTTCAAGCCCAGTTGGGCCCACAAAGTAAAAAAGACACTTGCAATTCAATTGTGTAAGTGTCTTTTTTTGTTATGCAAGGTTTATGGGTTCAATTCATGATTTGGATGTATCGTGGTGCCTGGGCCGAGTGGGAGATAGACCATATTGAAATGGCCGTACCGATCAGCCCGGAACAGCTTCGCAAGAAACGGAATTCTATTTTGAAACACCAGTCTCAAATGGAGAGTGCTCCCTTTTTAGGGAATGATGAGCGTTTGTTTTGGCAACGTGCCGAAGAGCGCAATCAGTCTACAGCGATACTATACAACAGCTTGGGGCTTGCTTCTTACGAAGCCATTGAGGCATTTGTGGAGTATAAAATTAACGATAAGTAACTGCATAAAGATATTATTTGAAAAGATATAATGTTCACTTATATAATGGATTCGTTTTTTAGATTCAAGCCGTCTTGACTCTTTTATATAGAAAATGGTCTCGAAAAACAAATAAATACGGCTAAAAAGTTTAAATTGTTAGTAAAAATAAAATAATTGGGGCTCCAGAATTTGCGGAAGCCTCAAAAATAAAATAAATACGACTAAAAAGTTTACATTGTCAACAAAAATAAAATAATTGAGCCTCAGAATTTCGAAATAGCCTCAATAAACGAAAAAATAAGACATAAATTTTTGAAAAAGTCAAGATGAGCTCATGGAAAAGAATGTTTGATAATTAAAAAGTCAAGCATTCTTTTTTTTTGCGCAAGAACGAATCAGATGACAATTTATTTTTATGATGTGTGCTGTTTCCTTGAAAAAGAGCCTTTAAATCTATCCCGGTGGATTTGTTTCCCAGTACAATGGATTAATATCCCGTCTGCTATAACAGGTTGTTTTTGTATAGCTGTTTGAAAACCAATACGATTCTTTGAGCGTTTCTTATATGGAATTACAAACTTGCTTCATCGGTATTGCCCTGTACAATTAAATATCATTGCAGGTAGCATTTCCAGAATGAATTTTTTGTATATATCGATTATTTTTAGAACTTTGCAAGTGTATTTTACTAAAACAGACCCCTGTATGAAAAGAAAATTGATAAAAATATTAGTGGTAATTGTGTCGGCATTAGTGCTTATCCTGTTGATTATCGCATTGGCAATCTCTCCGGTGGTTAAAGGTTATATTGAGAAACATAGTAAAGAATTGATCGGGAGAAAGGTTGTTATGCGTGGTCTGCATATCAACATCTTTACCGGAACCCTTGAGGTGGACTCCGTATATATGTATGAAGCTAATGATAAAGACCTGTTCGCCTCCATTGATACTTTTTACATGGATTTGACAGTAAATAAACTTTTTGCAAAGAAAATAGAAATTTCTGAGTTGAAAGTGGTTCGTCCGTATGTAGAGATCTTGCAAAATGGAGACAGGTTTAATTTCGACGATTTGAAACCTAAGAAAGATACATCCAAAACTGATACAACGAAATCATCTTTTTCTAAATCTATTGTGATTCAAAATATTGTAATGAGAGGCGGCCGGCTTATCTATACCGACCAGATTTTGAAAAATACAATTAGAATGAAAGACCTGGCCGTGTCCATTCCCGAGGTGAGATTTGAGCAAGGAGATACCAAAGCCGGAATACATCTGAAAATAGGTGATAAAGCTACATTGGACAGTCATTTGGCATTAAATATAAAAAAGAACCTGTACCGGCTGAACTTAAAACTATCTGATTTGCCGGTAGACATGATTCGTCCATATCTTGTGCAGTACTATGCTGTTGGGAAATTGAATGGACTGGCCAGTGGCGATCTGCTTTTTACAGGAGACATGGATCATATCAGTGGCTTCAAAATCGGTGGAACAGCTAGTCTGAAAGGATTTGAACTGACAAACCAATCGGGAGAACCTATTACAACGATTGAAGCGACTTCGGTGAAAATAGAAAATATAGACTGGACAAAGTCTATCTATTTGTTTGACTTCATTCATGCCTCTGATGCAAAACTGGATTTTATACTGAATCCGAAAACTAATAATTTTAGCCAATTGCTTAAAACAGAAAGTAAAAGTACTTCAGCAAACGCGAAGGCTTCGCAGCCCATGACGGTGAAAATTAAAGACCTGCATATTGAGAACTCCCAGGTTACCTATACTGACAATACGCTGAAAATGCCATTTAAACTCCCAATTCGGAAAGTTGATTTTCTGGTCAATAATTTTGATATGAATGGAACAAACGAATACAAAATGAAAGGGACATTTCCAGGAAGCGGCAATGCACGTTTAACCTGGAAAGGCAATATGAATGATTTTGCTAATCAGCAAATAATGATTAATCTCCAGAATATCAACCTGGGTTTATTTACCCCTTATTGCCGGGATTACATGGCCTATGATATTACTTCGGGCAATATGAATTTTTCAAGTAAAAACAGTATCCGGAATAATAATATTGAAAGCATGAATATATTGGATGCTTTTAAAGCGGGTGTTGGCAAAAAGCATAAAGAACTGAAGCCTAAGTATAATGTTCCGTTAAGAACTGCACTGTACATCATGAAAGACAAAGACGAGAAGATTAATTTTGTATTACCCGTAAAGGGAAATATAAAGGATCCAAAGTTTTCATATTCGGCAATCATTTTCAAAACTGTTGTTAATTTGATGGTAAAAGTCGTCCTTTCGCCGTTTAAGTTTTTGGCAAACTCCCTTGGACTGAAGTCGGATAAAATGGAATCTATTGCCATTGAGCCGTTGCAATCGGGTTTTAGTGCCGAGCAGTTCAGCCAGTTGAACGATTTGGCAGCTGTTCTCAAAAAGAAACCCGAAATGATTCTTATGCTTACCCAATATGTAAATATCCCTGATTTGTTGCCGGATTATGCGCTATATAAAGCAAAATCGTCCTACTTGGTATCACAACAGAAAACAGACAACAAGAATCCATTGAGCTACGAGGAAGTGCAACAGGTGAAAGACAATGACAGCCAATTTGTAGCATATCTGAATGGGTTGATTAAACCCGGTGCAACCCTGAACACAAACTCTTCACTTCAGGAAAAAGTGAATTCGCTTTACGCCCTGGATTCTATCAGAATAGATCTGAAGCAGAAGCTGGAACGGCGGAATGAATACTTAAAAAACTACATGATGACTACTTGTGAAGTTCCTGAAAAGAATTTGGTGATTAAAACGGCTGACGATACAACACTTAATGGCTATAAAGATAAAGGAAATTATAAAATTGAAATGACCTTGCCCGGTTCGGAAAATCCGGCAGACTATAAAGAAGAGAAATAAATCAATGATGAAAGGGATATTGTTATATCGTATTGACGATTTGTAGTGGCCAGAAATGTTACAGAGTCAGAAACTTTCTTTGAATGCAAATGTTTAATAGGCAGATAGAAGTAAATATAACCGTTGAAAATTTAAAAGCTATGCCATCATTAGCCGCCCTATCGAAAATTGATTTTCCTTTCAAAACAGATCAGCAGGAAGTAAAGCAATATGCTAAGAATTTATTTGCACCTTCGTTTCCGCAGGTAGAAAGAATGCTTAGTGCATTTGATAATACGGAAATTGTAACACGGAACTTTTGTAAACCGCTTGATTATTATTCCGAATTGCATACTTTTCAAGAACAGAATGACGAATACATCCGAATTTCACTGGAATACTCCGTCAAGGCCATTGAAAGCTGTATTGCTTCTGCGCAGATTGATAAAGACGACATTACTGATATTATTTTCATTTCTACCACCGGGCTTTCTACTCCAAGTTTGGATGCACTTATCATCAACAAAATGAGATTAAATCAGCATATCAACCGGATGGCTATTTTTGGATTGGGTTGCGGTGGTGGAGTTGCCGGTTATTCTAAGGCAAGTATCTTGGCAAAAGCCAACCCCGATGCAGTGGTTTTATTGGTTGCCGTGGAACTGTGCTCGTTGACTTTTTTACGTGACGATTATACGAAAAGTAATTTCATCGGCTCCAGTTTGTTTGCCGACGGGGTTGCTGCTTGCTTGGTGACGGGAGATAATCATGTAAATAGAACCAATAAAAAAATCAGCTTTCTGTCCACTCAGAGCAAATTGTATCACGATTCGCTGGATGTAATGGGTTGGGAGTTTCAGGATAAAGGCTTTAAAGTGTTATTCTCATCCGATATTCCCACTATCATTGCCAAAAATATCAATAACGATGTAACAGCATTCTTGGAAAAAAATCATCTGAAAATAGCAGACATAAAGAATTTCATTTTCCATCCCGGTGGCAAAAAAGTGCTGGCAGCTTTCGAAGAAGCCTTGTCTGTAGAAGGTGATTTTCTGAAAAATACGCGGGAAGTAATGAATGACAATGGGAATATGTCCAGTGCAACAGTACTATACGTGTTGGAACGGTTTTTTACCATGCATTTTGAAAATGGTTATGGGCTGATGGTGGCCATGGGACCGGGATTTTCGTGCGAAATGGTTTTGTTGGAAATGCACAATGGCTAGCTAGTATGGTTTTTATAGTTTTCATATTATTTGTCATTCTGTTGCGGATAGGGGAGATGGTTCTCTCCCGAAGAAATGAAGTGTGGTTGCTGCAGCACGGCGCCATTGAAACGGGACAAAGGCATTATCCGGCAATAATAGCGATGCATATGATGTTTTTTGTTTCGCTGATTGTTGAATATTCAACGAAGCAAACCGTTAGTTTCAATGTGTTTTTACTGGTACTATTTTTTATTCTGCAAGCAGGTAAAATTTGGATCGTTTTTTCGTTGGGTAGATTCTGGAATACAAAGATTTATCGGATTCCAGATGCTCCATTGATAAAAAAAGGGCCTTACAGGTATTTCAAGCACCCAAACTACATGATTGTAGTGATTGAGATAGCTGTTATCCCCCTGATGTTTCAGTTAGTTTATACTGCAATTGCATTTTCCCTGTTGAATGCCATTGTATTGACCGTAAGAATTTATGAGGAGAATAAGGTTATTGCAAAATAACTTTGGATTTATTTTTACACCATTACCTTAAACTGAACGGAAATGAAAACAACCGGAATCAAAAAAGTGATGATTGCCCTGGATTATGACGAAACAGCTCAAAAAGTTGCAGAAACAGGCTTCATGTTGGCTAAAGCGATGAATGCTGAAACCATATTATTGCATGTAATATCCGAACGGCCTGTGTATTATTCGGCATATACCTATATGCGCGAATTGCAGGTTGACATAATTGATGATTTGCGCAAATCGACACAAGATTTTCTGGATAAAACAAAGAAACATCTTGGTGGCGAATCCATTGAAACCGTATTGATAGAAGGTGAAATTGCCCATTCGATTTTAAAAGCAGCAAGTGAATTGAACGTAGACATTATCGTTATGGGAACCCATAGCCGTAAATGGTTGGAAAATATCATCCTTGGAAGCGAAGCGGAAGCAGTACTACGGAAAACAACCATTCCACTTTATATCGTGCCAACGAAGAAACAAGATAGCTGATAATTATGGTGATTTGAAGATCGTTTCTGAAAAGAAGCAAGCCTAAACCCTCTAAAATAATCATCGGTTCCTGTCGGTTTTTAATCTGATCTGATGGGTTGAGAGTATATAGTTGTGTCTAATACACATAATGTAACTAAAATGAAAAATTGAGTGTTAAGCAATTTTAAAAAGGCAATAAATAGACGTTAATTCTAAAAATGCATCTTAAGATGCCCGATTTTATTTAAGTATTATGGTTTTATTTTTCTTATTTCGTTCTATCTTTGCAGTTCGAATATGAAACGCATAATCAGAAATATCGCATTCCAGAGTTTATTAATGCTTCTTGTTGTTCAGACTCTTAATCTGAGCATCAACTCTGTTGACTTTTACACCGTAAATGTTTCGGCTGCGAGTGACGATCTGGATTACATAGATTCGATGGTTGAGTACATTGTTGAAAATGTAATGGGAAATTCAACCGACACAATCCATGATAAGGCTAGCATGGATAACTCATCCAAACAGCAGCAGACTCCGGTTCATTTTGATTTGAAATGGTTTCCCAATGATGCAGTTATTTCGCAACTTGCCGAGGTAATTAATGATGCAGCCGGTATTAGAGTTCAAAATGAACAGCTTATAAATCTTTATTACAAAGAAGTTCCCGTCAAGCCCCCTCAGGTTTAAAATCGTCTGATCAACACACAATCTTTACTTGCGTGTTGGCTCTAGATACAGCTTTTCTCACAAAGGTTACTGAAAATAATTCGTATACAATAATTTGTTGCTTTAGATAGCAATGAATTGTTCTGTTCATCTGTTGCTTGCAACTGATTGAACAGGAATTGCATGTGACCCATTCCAAACAGAGATTTTTAAAACCTAATTCAATATGATAATTCAACGATTTATTAAACTCGGCATGCTTGTCGTGTGCCTTCTCATGGCCACAGAAGCAAAATCGCAAACCGGACAAGGAATCAGACCCGACACTTTGTCGCTGAAACTTGACAGCCTTGAGAATATTTTCCTACGGAAAAATTTGCTGTTATTGGCTCAGCGCTTTAATATCGATGCACAAAAGGCATTGGTCGATCAGGCAAAATTGTTTCCAAATCCCACTTTAAGCCTAAGTAACACCCTGTATCAGTCCGAGACAAAAAAAATTATGCCCTTTGGCAGTACGGGTGAACTGTCTGTAGGACTGTCGCAAGTCATTATGCTTGCCGGCAAACATAATAAGCAGGTGAAAATGGCAATTACAAATACTTCTATTTCAGAATATCAGTTTTACGACTTGTTGCGTACACTGAAACACACCCTGCAAAGCGATTATTTCAATATTCATTTTTTATTAGAATCCGCCAAGGTATATGATACCGAAATAGCGGCTTTGCAAAAAGTAACAGAAGCTTTTGCGCAACAAAATGGCAAAGGATATATTTCGGAAAAAGAAGTTATCCGGGTTAAAGCCCAGCTATACAACCTGCAAAGCGAGTACAGTGACTTGAAAAACCAGATTAATGATACGCAAAGTGAATTGCGGTTATTACTTCAGGCTCCACATGTGTTTGTGGTTCCTGATGTGGATAATACATCATTAACGGCCCTGAATCCTGAAAAATATCCGCTGGCGGCTATTCTTGATTCGGCAAACTCCACCCGACCCGATTTGAAAATTGCAAAACTGAATACGGATTTGAGCACTCAGAATTACCACTTGCAAAAAGCATTGGCAGTTCCGGATCTTACAGTTAATCTGAACTACGATCAGCAAGGTAGCTATATTAAGAACCTGACTACGTTGGGTGTGGCTATTGATCTTCCGTTCCTGAATCGAAACCAGGGAAATATCCGGTCGGCAAAGACGATGATCAAACTCAATCAGGCCGTTTTTGAATCTACACAAGCTTCTGTGAACGAGCAAATTTACAATGCTTTACAGAAAGCTTATGAAAATGACAAACTGCTAAAAATCCGTGACGCAGCATTCGAAAAAGACTTTAAACGTTTGTTGGACGAAGTGCTGAAAAATTACCAGATACGTAATATCTCCTTGCTCGACTTCCTGGATTTCTACGATTCTTACAAACAAAACACCCTGCAAATTAATTCAATCGGGTTCAATCGTGTAAGTGCTTTTATTGATTTAAACTTCTATTCGGGTGTCGATTATCTAAAAAACTAAAACTTTCAATATATGAGAAAACTAAAATTATTCCCAATCAAATTTATTGTAATTACAATAGCAATTGCCCTGTTCAACCAGTCGTGCCATAAAGCCGACCCGGCAGCTACCAGTGAGAATGCGAAATATGTTTTGCCAGATTCGCTGGCTAAAACACTGGTCTTTGATAGTATCCAGAATTGCCAGGTGACTAATACCATTACTCTTTCGGGAAAGGTGGCTTTCAACGACGATCAGGTAGCCAAAATTTACCCAATGGTGAGTGGAGTGATTCAAAACATGACTGTTATGCTTGGTGATTATGTTCACAAAGGGCAGGTGCTTGCAGTCATTAAAAGTTCGGAAATGGCAGGTATCAGCAACGATTTAGTGAATGCCGAAACCAACCTGCGTGTAGCTAAAAAGAATATGGATGCTACGCAAGATATGTTCAAAAGCGGGCTGGCTTCACAAAAAGAAGTGTTGGCTGCCGAAGCAACCCATGAGCAAGCTGCATCGGAATTGAACCGCGTGAAACGGGTATTGCACATTAACGGTGGAAATACCAACGGAGAATACATTGTGCGTTCGCCAATCAATGGTTTTGTTGTTGAAAAACTGGCAACGAACAATATGTCTATCCGGTCGGATAACAATACCAACCTGTTTACTATTTCCGATTTGAAGAATGTGTGGATTATAGCCAATGTGTATGAATCGAACATCAGCATGGTGCATCTGAATGATGAGGTGGAAGTAAGCACCCTTTCTTATCCCGATAAAGTATTCAAAGGTAAAGTGGATAAAATAATGAATGTGCTTGATCCGACCAATAAGGTGATGAAGGTGCGCATTGTTTTACCTAACCCGGGTTATGTGCTGAAACCGGAGATGTTTGCAAACGTGAAAGTGACAAACGAAGGAAACCGCCAGGCCATGTGTGTTTCGTCGTCGGCAGTTGTTTTTGACCACAGTCAGAACTACGTGTTGGTTTATCATAGCAATGCAGATATCAAGATTGTGCCGGTACAGGTAATCAATACGGTTGATAACCGGTCGTATATTACCGGAGATGTAAAAGTGGGCGATAAGCTGGTAGCCTCGCAGACTATTCTGATTTACGATGCACTCAATAACTAATTCATAATTCAAAATTCATAATTATGAACAAGCTACTCAAAAATTTAATTGCATTTTCCCTGCACAATTATTATTTCATCCTGTTTGCCACAGCGTTGTTGCTTATTGCCGGAATAATAACGTTCAATAATATGCCTATCGAAGCGTTTCCGGATGTGACAAATACTGAAATCAGTGTTATCACGCAATGGCCGGGACGTAGTGCCGAAGAAGTCGAAAAATTTGTAACTACTCCCATAGAAATAGCCCTTAATCCGGTACAAAAGAAAGTCAGCCTGCGTTCCACCAGTGTTTTCGGCTTATCTTATATTAAACTGGTGTTTGATGATGGTGTTGTAGATAAAGATGCACGGTCGCAGGTAACAAATTTGCTGGCAAATGCTGATTTGCCGGAAGGAATCCAACCTTCTGTACAGCCTCCTACTGGTCCAACCGGCGAGCTTTTCCGCTACACGCTGAAAAGTAGTTTCCGTGATCAACGCGAGTTGAAAACGATGCAGGATTGGATTGTCGACCGGCAGATACGTGCCGTACCGGGAGTTGCCGATTTGGTAAGTTTTGGCGGAAAAGTCAAAACCTACGAAATACAGGTTAATCCTGAGAAACTGGCAACCCTGGGTATAACACCGTTGGATTTATATACTGCCGTAAACAAAAGCAATGTCAATATCGGCGGCGATATTATCAATAAAAATAATCAGGCTTATGTGGTACGTGGTATCGGTTTGTTGAACAACATCAATGAGATAAAGAATATTGTTGTTCAAAATGTCAATGGTATTCCGGTATTGGTCAAGGATGTGGCCGATGTGGAAATGTCGAACTTGCCCCGGTTGGGATTTGTATCCCGGGCAGACGCCGTTTTTGATAAAGACGGGAAACGCTCGGTAGTTAATGATGAGGATGTGGTGGAAGGTATCGTGGTCATGCGTAAAGGGGAGAACCCGTCACAGGTTATTCAGGCTGTAAAGGCAAAGATTGAAGATATCAACAAGCGTGTTTTGCCCCGCGACACCAAGATTGTTTCTTTTTATAACCGTGAGAACCTGATTAATTATGCCACCAGTACCGTTTTACACAATTTGTTTGAAGGTATCCTGTTGGTTACGCTTCTTATTTCGCTGTTCATGTTCAACTGGCGTACTACGCTGATTGTATCCATTGTTATTCCATTGTCTTTGTTATTTGCATTCATCTGCCTGAACCTGATGGGAATGAGTGCCAACTTGCTTTCGTTGGGAGCAGTCGATTTCGGGATAATAATTGATGGGGCGGTCGTCATGGTCGAGGGACTTTTTGTGGTCCTTGATCAAAAAGCAAAGGATGTTGGCATGGATCGTTTTAATAAAATGACCAAGAAAGGATTGATCAAAAAAGATGGAGCCCGCCTGGCAAAAGCGATCTTCTTCTCCAAGTTAATCATCATAAGTGGATTGTTGCCCATTTTCGCTTTTCAGAAGGTGGAAGGTAAAATGTTTTCACCATTGGCTTATACGTTGGGTTTTGCCTTGCTTGGTGCATTGATTACCACATTGACGCTGGTGCCGGTACTGATCAGGTTGCTTCTGAATAAGAACGTCAGGGAAAGGCACAATCCGGTGGTACATTTTGTTACGGAACGGTTGATGACTGGTTTTGATTTTACCTACAGGCACAAAAGAATCACGTTGATTGTTGCGGCTGCAATTATTGGCACCGGACTTTTTTCATTCAAATTCCTCGGCACAGAATTTATTCCAGAATTGAACGAAGGTGCCATTTGGCTTCGGGTTCAATTGCCGTATTCGGCTTCGTTGGATAAATCCATCGAAATATCAAAGCAGGTGCGGGCAAGCATGATGCAATTTCCACAGGTGAAAAATATCATTTCGCAAACCGGCAGGCCTGATGATGGAACGGATGTTACCGGATTTTATAACAATGAGTTTAATATCCAGTTGTATCCTCAGGAAGAATGGAAGCCAAAAATTAGCAAAGAGGAACTCATAGACCAAATGACAAAGAAAATGGCCAATATTCCGGGTGTGGATTTGAATTTCTCACAACCGATTTCGGATAATATTGAGGAAGCAGTATCGGGCGTAAAAGGATCTATCTGCGTCAAGATATTTGGCGATTCACTGGATTACATGGAAGGTAAAGCCACCGAAGTATATAATGTAATGAAGTCGGTTAAGGGACTCACCGATTTGGGTGTGATCAAAAATATCGGTCAACCAGAGTTGGATATAGAACTGAATCAGCAAAAAATGTCTTTGTATGGTGTTACCACTGCCGATGCCAATGCGGTGATAGAAATGGCTATTGGCGGAAAGGTGGCAACGATGCTTTACGAAGGAATTCAGAAATACGATATTCGTATCCGTTTCCCTGAAAAATACCGGAATACGGTCGATCAAATTGGCAACTTGATGATTCCCACTTCAAACGGCTCTAAAGTTCCGATTCGGGAAATTGCTGATATAACGATGAAAACCGGTCCCTGTTTGATTTTCAGGGATGCCAACCGGCGATATGCCGTGGTTAAATTTTCTGTTCGCGACCGGGATATGGGCAGCGCGGTGGCAGAAGCACAAGCGAAAGTAAACAAAGCTATAAAACTAAAAAATGGTTACGATATGATTTGGCAAGGCGATTTTGAAAACCAACAGCGTGCGGTGAAACGATTGGCGCAAGTGGTGCCTTTGAGTCTGATTCTCATTTTTATATTGCTCTTTGTTATGTTTGGAAACATGAAAGATGCCGGTTTGGTATTTCTCAATGTTCCGTTTGCCATTGTGGGCGGTATAGCGGTATTATTTCTGACCGGAACCAATTTCAGTATTTCGGCCGGTATCGGGTTTATTGCCTTGTTTGGTATTTGTATTCTCAGCGGAGTGTTGTTGATCAGTGCTTTCAAAGATAATATAGAGAATCTGAAAGGTCAAAAGAACTTACTTCAGATTTCAATCCGTCAGGGTGTCCGCACCATGATCCGTCCGGTGATGATGACTGCTTTAATGGCTGCAATCGGACTGCTGCCGGCTGCCATTTCGCATGGAATTGGCTCCGAAAGCGCCCAACCGTTGGCACGTGTTGTTATCGGTGGTATAATCTGTGCCATGTTCTTTTCATTATTGGTTTTCCCGCTGCTCTTTGCCTGGGCATATCGTAGTGTTGGAAGTATCCACGAAAAGAAAACGTTAGATACGCTTTAATGAAAAATAGCCTTTGGCAATCTGCCGGAGGCTATTTTATGTTCCAAACATTTTGAAATACCAAGGTGTTTATGTTTTAAAATAATCCAAGAATGAAAATAAATTTTACCCTGGTTGTGCTGTTGATATTCGCTGTGAAATCATTTGCCCAACAAGCAGACACGCTGAAAACAGAGAGATTTTCGGTACATGCCCAAACCACAGTAGTTAATCAGAATAAACCGGCTTTTGACGCAAAGTATACGGGAGATAACAGTTTGCTTCCCGGCAAAGAAAGCCAGACTTCATTGACATCGACTTTATATCTCGGTGCAAGACTCTGGAAAGGAGCCAGTGCTTACATAAATCCTGAAATTGCGGGTGGTTCGGGCCTGAGTGCTTCGTTGGGAGTGGCTGATGCTACCAATGGCGAAACATTCCGTGTGGCCGATCCGGCTCCGGTAATTTATGTCGCGCGGGTTTATTTTAATCAGATGTTCCCATTGACAAATGAAACAACCTTTCAAGCCGGTGACGCAAATCAAATTCAGGGTTATTTGCCAACAAAATATTTATCCCTAACCGTTGGGAAGGTGAGTGTGTCGGACTTTTTCGATAAAAATAAATTTAGCCACGATCCCAGGAATCAGTTTATGGCGTGGTCGCTGATGAATAATGGAGCGTGGGATTATCCGGCCAACACCCGCGGATATACGCCAAGTTTCGTGGTGGAATATGTAACACCGGATAATGAGCTCCGGTATGGATTTTCATTGATTGCCACCACGGCTAATGGAGCTATCATGGACTGGGCTATTTCAAAGGCAGGTTCGCATACACTCGAATTTACTCACCGGTACAAAATTGCCGGGCAGGAAGGAGCAGTCCGGTTACTGGGATTCTTTACTGCCGGAAAAATGGGAAGCTACAGCCAGAGTATTGCTTTGAACCCGGTCAATCCGCTTGTTCAAAAAGTTGAAAAATATGGAAATACAAAATATGGATTTGCCCTAAATGCAGAGCAAAACATAACCAATGACCTGGGTTGTTTCCTCCGGGCCAGTTGGAACGACGGCAAGAATGAAACCTGGGCATTTACGGAGATAGACAGGACTGTGAGCGCCGGATTATCGATGACGGGCGAGCGATGGAAACGCAAAAATGACAATGTAGGATTGGCTTATGTTGTTTCCGGTATTTCGCAGGCACATCAGGATTATCTGCGGGCAGGAGGAAAAGGCTTTATGCTTGGGGATGGAAATCTGAATTATGGGTTGGAGCATTTGACGGAGCTATATTATTCATTCGAATTGCTTGAGAATAAAATCTATTTAACCGGAACTTACCAACTGCTGATCAATCCGGGTTATAACAAAGACCGGCAAGGACCGGTGAATGTATTTTCGGCACGTCTTCATTTCAAAATATAGGCGGCAGGATATGAAGTCAGACTAAGCTTGCAATTTTTTCAGCGTGGAGGAACGTGAATATGAAACGCGGATTAATGATCATTTCGGCAATTTCAATCGGCAAAAATATTTTTGCGCTGGCAACTATTGTTTTTGCGTTCCTGTCGATTATGAGTCCGGAAGATTGGTTTCTCCGGATTACAACCCAATTTACGGCATTCTTCCTTACTCTGCTTAATGGATTGTATACCATCCTTTATCTTAGGAACAGATCATTGGGTTATTTCCTGATTGGAGCATCTGCATTTGTATTGGTGGCTCTTATTTTTACCCTCTTTGTTGCATTCAGGCTTGGAGTATTCTGACTCCGGTTACAAATGGGTGAAAACAATCAACCCTTCTCCCTGCTGGTTGGCAAAGAGAAGGGTTGATTGTTTTATTGTCTGTTTCTGTCTGTCAATGAATGGCAATACCGATAGTAGAAACTCCGGTTGACAGATCGAGGAACATACCGACTTTTTTCGAAATATGATATTCGGTTCCGGCATGTAAATCCAGATACAGCGGGTCGGCAGAATGATAATATCCCCTGTCACCGTAATAGTTGTCATTCCAAGTCGTATTTACCAAGGCGAAGCCTAATGAGCCAGCCAGATAAAAATCCCAACGTGGCCCGGCATTAAGAAATCTGTCCAGATACCAGGTGCCTTTTACACCAATAGGTGTAACGGTAGAACTGTAGTTGTTATCGGAATATGAATACAGCGTGATAAACGGAGCCAGGGTGAAATTACGGGCTACGCTGAATTCATAGTTTATATCGAAAACCGGTAAGGTATGACCGATATAACCGTAATATCCCGAGTATCCGCCAATTCCCAATCCGATATTTAAAGTGTGTCCATATTCATCTGAACTGGAATAAGAATTTGAATAAGAATTTGAATAGGATCTGCGTTGTGCCGATAAGCTGGTTACCACTGTTAGTAAGACTAATGTAATGGTAAGAATTTTTGTTTTCATTATTTTTATGTATTGGTTAATTGTTCGTCAATCATTAATCCCTGTTGCCGTGTCCTTTGCCATGATCTTCCCCACGTCCATTCCCATGACCATTCCCATGACCGTTTCCGTGATCATTTCCGTTTCCGTGGCCGTTTCCACGACCTTCACCGCGATTGTATTCGCGTTCTTCGTTATGTTTATACCAACCTTTAGGACGTCCATTGCCCCGGTTGTATTGGTCTTCCCCGCGATAGCCCCTGGCATATCGCATTCTGTGTTCCCTGAAATGCTCGTAAGGGTAATCACCCCGGTAATCATTCATAACCACTTTGTATCCGCCATACAAATCATAATTCCGGTAACGGGGAGGCAGATGATGCCGGTGCACCCATCTGTTCCCTGAAAGATAAATGAACATGGATGATGGTACATCGTAATAAGCTTCAATATCGGGGAGATAATAATACCTCACATTATCATAACCAGCAGGACCCCATGCCGGAGGTGTGCCAATATGTACATTTATGGACAATTGGCTTTGTGCCGAACCCGCAAACATCAACAGGATTCCAAACACGAGTAATTTCAACGTTTTCATTTTTATTTGTTTTTTAGATATTTATTCATTCAATCTTACACAAGTGCCATATTTTCAATCACACCATCAACTCCGCAATTAGCCTTTTGCAATATTCGCACCAGTTTTTTGAGTTGATATTTGTTGTAGTTAATGCTTACTAATAACAACCTGGAATATAATCCGGTTTTGAGGCTTGATACTTATAACTTATTGAAAATGTTTCATGTATCAGCTTCGTTTATCGATGTTGTAGTTTTGCCGCAGCAGTGCGTGTCTGGTGTGTGCTGCCTGATTTGCATTTGCACCCAGGGCTTAATACTTGTTTTTCTTTGTAACGGGCATTATCCCGAAAAATTGAAAACCGGTCAATTTCTTTTGTTTTTATATCATATTTTAGTTTAAAAGCATTGGCAGATAACAAATATAAGTTTAATAAACCTATCGGTTAATAACCATCTTGAGGACGTTTAAAAAGGAAAGTGATAACTATACAAACCGACTTTACGATCGCGGAATCAACTTTAGGATTGGATATGTCAACTTTATAACCGCGCAGCCAGCTTTACGATAGGATATGCCAACTTTACGATCGCGGAACTAACTTTACAGTAGTATAAGCCAACTTTACAACCGCGGAACCAACTTTAGGATAGTACAAACCAACTTTACAAACGCGCATCCAACTCTACGATAGTACAAGGCAACTTTATGATCGCGCAACTAACTTTATAGTAGTATAAGCCAACTTTACAACCTCGCAACCAACTTTACGATAGGATATGTCAACTTTACAACCGCGCAACTAACTTTAGGATAGGATATGCCAACTTTATAACTGCGCATCCAACTCTACAGTCGGCAGAATCTCTCAAAATAGTTACCCGTTAAATTGAAAAAGAAAGTCCCCATAAGAATCAACTTATGAGGACTTTTTGAAATAGAAAAGAAAGCGTGTTATTTGATCGGTTTAATGACAAAACCGTAGCTATACTCTTTGGCTTTCAGCAGGTATTGCTCGTGTGGCAATGCTCCCCAACTGGTATCGCCCCCAACTCCACGTTGAGCCAGATCGACCGAGAGAATGATTTCATCCCTGTTGGGTGTAATGTCATTGGGGTGACGGTATTTCTTCGATAATCCCGGATCGAAATCTTCCGGCCAGTTATTCAGTGCACTGGCGCAGATCGGTTGCAATCCTTCAATACGCAATCCTTTTCCGTCATTATTAGTGAGTGTCAGCCAGCGCAAGTCGGTTTTATAACCGTTTTCCTGCGGACGGGTATAAGGCACATATTGATCGGAAACCTTGCTGTTGTATAGGCCGATTTGCGAAGAATAGTTGCGGTCGGAGTAATTTTCCCAAGGTCCGCGTCCGTAGTACGCGAAATTGTCAAACTCCTTATCCAACGACATAATCATACCGAAACGGGGCATTTCCGGCAACTCAACAGCACCGGCTTTGTAAGAGATATTCACCGTCAATGCACCGTCACCGGCCATCGTGTAAACGATTTGGTAATCAGACGCCACGTCACGGAGGTAGAGGTCGGCCGTAACCACTGCTTTTCCATCTACTTCTTTGCCGCTAATGTTTTTTACCGAAGTGTTTTCACCTGCTGTACGCCATACGTTGCATTTGCGCTCCATACCGTTGCCAAAGTCATTATCGGTTGGCGCGCGCCAGAAGTTTGGCGTTGGTTTTGACCTTAAATACGATTTGTTATCCGATTTATAACTGCCGATTAACCCCGACCATTTGTTGATCGACACTTCAACACCGCCTGCACTTAGCGTCAGTTGGTTTTTTGCGTCGGTCACTTTTGCACTACCGTTGACCGTTGTTGCTTTGACAAAATAGTTGCCGGCTCCGAGCTTAAACTGTTCGCGGGCTACTTCGTGACCTTGCGGAATCACTTCGCTGCCTGTTCGGGTATAGGCAAAGACATTCAGGAAGTATTCAGTGCCATCGGCTGCAGGCATTGCAGGCATAGCCAGCTGTACTTGTTTTTCCGATTCGGGAGCCAGATTCAGGTCAAAGGTTCCTTGTTTGATCATTTCTCCGTTTTTCAACACCTCGTATCCGAATGTGTAATCTTTCAGGTTGGTATAATGAAATTCGTTGGCCACCGTTATCAATCCTTTTTCAGGTTGAACGGCTTTAAAGTAAATGTCCTGATAGAATTTCTTCACTTCCATTAGACCCGGATGCGGGATGCGGTCGGGGAAAACAAGCCCATTGTGATCAAAGTTTTCGTCGTTGGTGTAATTTTGGCTGCCCATGTCGCCACCATAAGCCCAGTATTTACGTCCAACCTCGTCGGTAACTTCGAATCCCTGATCCACCCAATCCCAGATGAAGCCGCCCTGCATATTTTTACTTCCGCGGATAATGTCCCAGTATTCCTTAAAGTTACCCGAGCTGTTGCCCATGGCGTGGGCATATTCGCACATAATAAACGGACGTGCCACTTTCTCACGCGCCGCGTATTCTTTCATATAACGGATGCTTGGATACATTGGACAAACAATATCGGTGTTTTCTTTCTCTGCAGCTTGTTCAAATTGTACCAGGCGGGTTTTGTCGCGTTCTTTGATCCATTTGTAAGTTTTCTTAAACACATCGCCGTTGCTGCACTCATTCCCAAGTGACCAAAGGATGACTGCAGGAGAGTTTTTATCACGTTCAACCAAACTGACCGTCCTGGCCATATGGGCAGCATCCCAGGCCGGATCAAATGCCATGTTTTCATGTCCGTAACCCATGCCGTGGCTTTCAATATTGGCTTCGTCAACCAAATAAATACCGTACTTGTCACACATTTTTACCCATTCTGTGTTTTGTGGATAATGGCTGCAACGAACAGCATTGATATTATGCTGCTTCATGGTGCGGATATCTTTCATTATGGTGGCTAAGTCCTGGTAATGTCCGGTAATGGGATTATGTTCATGCATGTTTACACCATGAACCAGAATGCGTTTTCCGTTCACCAGCAGCTGTCCGTTTTTCAATTCCACTTTGCGGAATCCAATTTTAGTTGCTACGGTTTCAATAAATTTACCGCTTTCGTCTTTCAATGTCAGCACCAGCGAATAAAGGTATGGAGTTTCTGAACTCCATAAATTGGGCGATGACACATTTTTGCTGAAAGTCATTTCTTTCTTGCCATCAGCCGGAGTTGCAATTTTCAATGTTTGATTAAATAGCTCCTTGCCGTTGGCATCCAATAACGATGCTTCCACCACACCGGTTTTGGCCGATTTATTGTAATTGCTAAGCAGTACATCCACCGTCAATGAACCGTTTTTATAACTTCCATCCAAATCGGGACGTGCAAAGAAATCAGCAACGCGGAGGTTGGCTGTGCTGTACAAATACACATTGCGGTCGATACCCGATATGCGCCAGAAATCCTGGTCTTCGAGGTACGATCCATCGCTCCATCGATAAACTTCGGCAGCAATCAGGTTTTTGCCCGGTTTCACGTAGTTGGTAATGTCGAACTCGGCAGGGCTTTTTGTATTTTCGGTATATCCTACTTTTTGACCGTTCACCCAAACATACATGGCAGCAGTTCCTGCCTCGAAATGAATATAAACACGGCGGCCATCCCAGGTTGAAGGTAGATCAACATAGCGGCGGTAAGAACCAACAGGATTATCCGCATGATCAATATAGGGCGGGTTTTTAGGGAACGGATAGGTCATATTGGTATAAATAGGAATTCCATAACCTTTCAATTCCCAGTTGGATGGAACCTGGATCTCTTTCCAGTTCGCAACATTGAAATCGGTTTTGTAGAAATCTTTCGGACGCTGGTCGGGTGTAGGCGACCATTGGAATTTCCAGTTGCCATTCAACGAATAGAACCAAGGTGAAGCTTCGTAATAATCTGCAACTGCCGAGCGTTTATCGGCAAAGGGCAGGAACGTGGCACGGGCCGGTTCGCGGTTGATCTGGAAAACTGCGGGATTTTCCCAATCATTTGGTGTAGCGTTGTTTTGGGCAAAGCAGGGTAGGAGCGTTGCCAGAAACAAACTGCCTGAAATCAGTTTTTTTTTCATGGATGATGTGTTTTATTTTATTTGAGTTTCTTTCTTGGGTTTATTCTATTTTCCCGGATTGGACGTTGATATTTAGCTTCTCTTTCCATTCCAATTCCATGGTGCTATCATTTTTAAATGTCAAAGGTAAGAAAATATACTTGGAGTTAAAATACTCTTTCCCATCCCAGCGGTCGCCGATATAAAGATAGCTGGTAGTTTTCTTGCCTTCAATGGGCAAAAGATAAGTGGATTGAGTATTGAAAGTTGTTCCATCTCCAATATTGATAAGCTCCGACCACGGGCCTCTGATGGATTTGGAGTATGCATATTTAGCTTGGTTTGGTGCCCAACCGGTGCATCCTGAGGTCATGAGGAAATAATAACTGCCACGTTTCACTATGGCAGGAGCTTCACGATGCCCGCCCGGCCAAAGGGTGGCCACTTGTTCTTTGGCATCGGTATAATCGTCGGTTAGCTTGTACATCATCATGTCATAATTTTCCCGGGCCGACGAAAAGAAATATGCCGAACCATCAGTGTCCTTGTAAAGTGCACAGTCGCGGGACATATTGTTGAACGGACGGAAGCTTTTCAGGTAGGTAAATGGCTTTTCAATATCGGATGAAGTTGCCACAGCTGCCCGGGCATAACTGTAATCCTTGCCATATTCGTAGTGCATCCACATGACGAATTGTTTGGTTTTTTCGTTGTAAATAACCTTTGGACGTTCAATGTTGGCTTTGTCAAGTTCCGGATGCGACTGGCGGGTAAGCAAATCGCCACGGAATTCCCAGTTCAGCAAGTCTTTTGACCGGTAACAGGAAACTAAAACGTCTTTTCTGCGATTCTCTCCAACCCAGTAATAGTATTTTCCGACTTTTAGCAGACCACCACCATGGGCATTGATGATATTGCCCTGCGTATCCGTAAGGTTAAGTCCATTGGTAATGGATTGCCTGCTTGCCGTTGTCTGTGCGTAACTATTTACAGTAAGGAATGCAATCAGGATAAGTGTAATGAATTGTCTGCATGGAAGTGTTTGTAGATTTTTCATATCAAAATAAATAAGAATGTGTTTTAGATGAACGGATTTTACATCACAAAATTAAATTTTTAATTGTGTATCCGGGTGTAGAATTCATTCAATAAAGAGTGTAAATATCTCAAAGAAAAACGGCTGAATTCTTTGACAAGGAGCCAGCCGTTTATGTGAAGATGAAAAATCTGATTTTATTTCTTAGCCTTCACTCTGATGATGGTGAGAGACATGGGCTTAGTTGTGTACTTAAAGCTGGGCGACACCTTGAAGTCAGTAACAACAGGAACTATTTTAGAAGGATTCTCGAAACTGTTTTTATCAGTGGCAGCTCCCGTCAGTACAGTTCGGATGGCTTTTGAACCAAGCTTATTAAACTGTTTCAGATCGATATTCAATTCATGTTCGCTTTGGCTGCCATTCACCAGTTTTATAATCACATCGCCCGATTTGCTGTCGCGGACACAAGAAAATGCCAACGTTGAATCAGCTTTGTTGTCGACCGGAGTAACTATGTTTTTATAATAAGATTCTCCCTGGTTGCAGGAAAATAATTGTTGAACATAATAATTGGCCGTGCGGTAGATGGTTGTATTGTTGAAATAAATCATATCAGGATTCCATTGTGTATGTCCTGCCTTGGCCAACAAAGGAGCGTAAGAAGAAAGATGCACCACATCACCGTTGCGTTCCAGCGAAGTCATGTAAGCTGCTTCGGCAAGTGCATTGAACAAAGTGTTTCCCCACGAAGCATATTCGCCTAAGTACACCTTTGATTTTGAACGGTCGTAAGAATCGTAACGTTTTTGGTTGGCAAGAAACCATTCGGGTTTCATATAGTAATGTTCGTCCACCATCGGTACATTTTCCTTGTTTGCAAACTTCCACCCCAGTTCAAAGTCCTCGCCTTCGGGTGCAGGTCCTACGGTTCCAATCACGGTAATCTCAGGATGTTTGGCTTTCACCACATCGTAGATCATTTTAAAACGTTCTTTAAATTCCGGTGTGATTTTATCTTCGTTACCTATGCCCACATATTCCAACTGGAAGGGTTTGGGATGTCCTGCTGCGGCTCGTTTAGCTCCCCAGGTTGAAGTAACAGGACCGTTTGCCCATTCTATCAGATCTAATACTTCCTGAATATAATCAGGCATATCGTCAAGTTGAATACCTTTTTGTCCGGTTCCGCCAATGCGCCAGGTTCCACCCGAATTCTGGCAACTTACCCCGGCAGGAACAACCGGCAGTGGTTTAGCACCCATATCTTCGCAAAACTGGAAATACTCGAAATAGCCTAAACCGGCAGTTTGATGATAGCCCCAGATGTTTTTCTGAGCCACACGTTGTTCTACCGGTCCAATGGTGTTTTTCCAACGGTACATATTTCCCACTCCGTCGCCATGTACCAAGCAACCGCCCGGGAAACGCATAAATTTGGGTTTTAAGTCGGCAATGGTTTGTGCCAAATCGGCGCGTAGCCCGTTTGCTCTGTTTTTAAAGGTGTTTTGTGGGAAGAGCGAAACCATGTCGATGGCAATTTTTCCTTTTGCTTTTGCCAATATCACCAAGCTGGCGCTATCCTGACTTTGACTGACGGTGATAGTAGTTACATATTTTTTCCAGTCTTTCGATTCGGCAGTAAAGGTTGTTTCGCCTAGTGTTTCTCCTTTTTTGTTTACAAGTTTCACCTGTATAGGCATAGAGTTTCCAACTGGTTGAGCAATGAAAACCGAGAAATCATATTTCTCTCCGGCTTTTACAGGAATACCATCGAAGCCTGAGTTTTTCAGCCCGATTCCTTCCTGTCCAACTTCTTCTATCTTCAGTACGGCATAGTGCGGGTTGTTTGGATGTACGGGCGAAGTTGTTTCTACCGAAAGAGTCCCATAACCAAATCCTTGTGTCATATATTCCCAACCGGTGAAAGAATTCCAACCGTTTTTGTCGGTAGGGCTATATTCAAATGATCTGTTTTGAATCAGTTCGGCATACAATCCGCCATCGGCAGCATAATTGATGTCTTCGAAGAATACGCCAATCAAATCGGGACTGATGGGTTTGGAGTTACCGGCTTGTTTTGATTGGGAATGTGCCGGATAGATGGCTCCCAACAGCAATGCGAGAGTAAAGAGGTGTTTTTTCATGTTTGTTATTAATGTTTTGAACTCATTTTGACTTCTTTCCGTATTTATTCAAATCAAGCTGTATCTTGTCAATATCCGGCAACCAATCGGTAGCATTGGAAAAACGAATGGTATTGTAGCCTTTATTCAGCTGCACAGTAAGGGTAATGCTGGCGGGGGTTAAAGGTTTTGAGATCAAATCTTTTAAAAGCGTATCTTGTCCGTTTACACTTAGGGTTGCCTGTTGGTTTCCGGCGCTTATGTATGTGAGTGTAAGCGCATAGTTTCCTGCAAAGTTTGCATAGATATCCCGAAACTCAATATAATTATCGGCACGGTTGCCCAACCAGGCTGCTTTTACCCGGCCGGAACATTTATCATCGGCGATAACCCGGCCTTGCCCGGAAACAACTTCGCTATGTTGAGTCAGATTGAAATTATTGATCCAGGCATACTCCGCTTCAAATACTTCCTGCAATTTAGCTTGTTTGCCTGTCACTTTCAACATTACTACGCCATGCGAAGGAACAGTAGCGGTGTACATAGAATCTATGCTGCCCAAATCGGTATGAGACCAAAGATTACGAACGGTAGCAGGACCTGCCAGATTCAACTCTTTCCATTTCACAGACATTGAAGCCGGGGCTTCAGTGCGGTTAAACAGCACTACTGCGCGCTCTTTGCTTTGTTTGCCGTTCAAGGGTTTTGCCCAAACTTGTAATCCGGCTCCATTGTCGGAAATCAAATGCGCCTGCAATCCGGTGGTGTCCTGATTCACGGCAATAACTTCGGCATTGGTGATTATTTCTTTTGTTTCTGCCGACATGCTAGTCAAATCATTTCCCAATACAAGCGGCGAAGAAAGTATACACCACATGCTCAGATGACTTTTATCTTCGTCAGCCGTTAGTCCACGTCCTACTTCAAGCATATCCATATCGTTGTAATGTCCTTGGCTGGCGTATGGTGCCAGGTATTTATTCAGGTCAATAATACCGATGATGCTTTTCCATTGTGCTTTGGAACCTGGTGCAAAATTGATATCGTTTGACATGCGCCATGAATCGGCAACGGCTGTAACCCAGGTGCCGGGAAACTGCCAGCGGCACGCATTAAAATTGATATTGGTTCTGCCTGTATTGTCAATCGCTTTTTTAATGGCAGTATAACGTGTTTTCTCGTCTAACTTTTGCACCAATCCTCCGCAATAATCTACTTTCAGGAAGTCGAATCCCCAGGTTTTAAAAAACAAGTCAGCATCCTGTTGATCGTGGTTATACATTCCTCCATTTACTCCGCCGGGTTGTCCGCTCCATTGTGAACCACAGGTATTGGTTCCAGCTTCGGAATAAAATCCTGCTTTAAGACCCTTGGAATGGATATAATCCACCAGCGATTTCATTCCCGTTGGAAATTTGATGCTGTCTATCTTTAAACTGCCATCGGCATTCCGTCCATTAAAGAATCCATCGTCAATGTTCAGGTATTTGTAGCCAGCAGCTGACACTCCTGTTGATGCCATTGCATCTGCTTGTCTTTTGATAATGGATTCATCAATTTTTGCCCCGAATTGATTCCAACTGGCCCAACCCATTAACGGGGATTTTGCCGGTTGGGAAAAACTGGATAAACTATATAATGATAAGACAGTGATTAAGAGTGATTTTTTCATTTTATTTAAAATTCTATCAAGGTTGTTTCTAAAATAAATAATTGCAAATGCTGGTTACTTCAGTTTTACAGGATCTATCCCCTTGTGGGTTGGAATAACCTGTTTGATACTTCCGTCGGCATTAAATTCCATTTTGTCTATACATACTTCGCGGTTGTATCCGGCTGCATCCCCTTGTGTGATTCCTTTCGGATAATTGAAGCGGTGGTAAACAAGGTCCCATTCGTCTTTTCCCGGAATCTGCAACACCGAGTTATGCCCTGTTCCAAAGATTCCGGCTTTAGGGTCTTTGGCAATAACCAGATTATCTTTGGCAATAGTAAATGCACCCAATGGCGAAGTGGAAGTGGCATAACGTACTCGATAATTCTCGCTGCGGGTATCATCTTCCGACCACATAAAGTAATACGTTCCATTTCGATAAAACACGTAAGTGCCTTCGCGAAAAGTATTGTCGGGTTTCAGAATAGTCAATGTTTCTTGTTTGATCGAAGTCATATCATCATTCAGTTCGGCCCCGGCCATAAATCCATTTCCCCAGTAAAGATAACTTTTACCTGTTTGTGGGTCGGTAAATACATCCTGGTCAATCACCTGCCCACGGGTTATTCCTTCGGGGCGAGCATCAATCAATGGTTTTCCCAGATCAATGAATGGTCCGGTTGGGTTATCGGAAACAGCTACGCCAATTTTTTGTGCTGCGGTAAAGTAATAGAAGTATTTGTATTGGCCATTGATTTTCTTTTCTACAATGCAGGGTGCCCAGGCGTTGCGGTTTGCCCAACTAACATCTTTCCCTAATTGAAGAATGATACCTTCGTCATTCCAATCCACTAAATTACCGGACGAAAAACATTTGAAATAATTCCCCGCCCAATTTGTAAAGCCGTCGCTGGTAGGATAGATGTAGAATTTGCCTGTCTTTTCAGAATAAAGAATTTCCGGGTCGGCATAATAACCGCTTAACACAGGATTATGATTCTTTACAGCTTCAGCCATATAGGTTTCGGGTTTCTTTCCTCCAATTGTAACTGTGTATTTTACTGCACCTTTGCTAAAATCAACTGCTTTGTTCGGCTCAATGCTTACTCCCGGGAAGTTGTTGAGTTCGGGGTTGAACGAGCTTAAGTCAGTCGAAGTTGAAACAGGAAAAATAACCTTTTTGGCAACAGTATCCACCACTATGTTTATTTTTTTTAGCTCTTTTGCCTTTGCTGATTCAAATACGGAGGAAACATTTACCCATTTGTTGGTCAGACGCGCAGCTTCCTTGGCGGTAATAGGCAAGACAGTTCCATGACGTGGGTGAAAATCCATGGTAACATCCTGATCGATGACTTTGAAGTGTTCCAGATCTGAGCCTTTTGTAAACTGATATCGCCCGCTGGTGTACATGTCGTACATCAAAACCCAATCGGCTGAATTGTTTAATTTGAAAACGCCTGCACCTTCAACCGGACTGGTGGTTTGTTGCATTAAACCCCCTACGGATTTCCATTCACCGGTAAGTTTGTCGGCAACGGCCTTTCTGATTCCTTTTTCGGTATCTTCGGTTTTATAAAACAAATGGTACTGACCAAATGCTTTTACAATATCTCCATCGATACATGAAGTTTTGTTGGGATTAAAAAACAACTGTTTGGGAGTGGTTTCAAGAGCTGTGAAATCTTTGTTAGCATAGGAATAGTAAATCTTATCGTAGTCTCCTTTTTCGCTTTTCAGCATTGAAAAGTAAACCATGTATTTACCCACCGATGGGTCGTAAATGGTTTGTGGAGCCCAAACACGCAGCACATCGCCAAATTCGTTTGGAAAAACTGTAGGAATATGAATAGCTGTCGAAGTCCAGTTTATCAGGTCGGTCGATTTCATAAGCACCATGCCACGGTTTGAATTCCAACCATTACCACAAACCATGTCGGTAGCTACCATGTAAAAAGTCTTTCCATCTTCGCAGCGTAGGATATGCGGATCGCGAACCCCACCGCTCAGACTTATTTTCTCCGAGCTAATGATTGGATTGTCCCGATTCAGGGCTTTGAAATTATACCCATCGCTACTCAATGCAAACCGGATTTGCTCTTCGTCTTTCCGGTTTCCGGTGAAATAGACAAATAGATAGGCACTGCAATTTTCTTTTTTACCAACTACAGTTGATCTCTTTTTGCTAACTGCAGCAGTTTGCGCATGGATTGTTGGTGTTGATATGGCTAAAATCAACAGAATGCAAAGCCAAAGTTTTTTGCTTGTGAATGACATTTTTTATTTTTATTAGAAGAAATTATTATTGCTGGATAATTTTACAAAGATATACAAACTTGAAATGTTTTTAAATGATATTGCTCACCTAAAAACATTTCTTTTGAATTCCAATATTGATGTTTATTCCTTTAGTGTCTGGATAGTTACATCTGCAGCTTTCAACCAGGGAGCCGAGAACTTCAGATTAATTTTACCTTCGCTACCGGTGGCTTGTACATAAGCAATCAATCTGCCATGATAAACGCGTTGTACATTATCCTTATAGTTCCCCATGTCGGCATTGTTGCTTGCTTCCAAGCCAAGTAATTTAGCCGGACCTTCGATGGTGCAGGTGACTTCATCTTCCGAGATCATAACCGGAATTCCTTTTTCATCCACTACCTGAACTACTACCTGAGCTACGCCACGGTCTTTTTTTATTTCAGAGAGATCGGATTGGGCAGTTATGGCGTATGGCTTGCCGGATGATTGCAAAGCATAGTTGCAGGTCTGCTGGTCTTTTGCATCCAACCCAACCACTTCCAGTTTTCCTTCCTGAAACGGCAGATCCCAATAAATAACTCCGGTATTGTCATCCTGATTTTTAATATCGCCTACCTGCTTGCCATTTAGCATTAAACGGGCTTTGGCAGTATTGGTGTAACAGACTACCCGTATCATGTTGCTTTCTTCATAATTCCAGATGGGCCAAGCGTCGGTTGATAAATAACGGTTGTTTTTAGGTTGCGGGTAAGTACCGATATAAACGGCTGGTTTGTCACTCCACAATGCCTGGCGAAAATGTCCGCGGGGTTTCATAAATCCACCAAAATCCAGGAATCCGGAATAAAATCCACGCGATGGCCATGAACCGGATTCGCCCAGGTAGTCAATTCCTGTCCAGAGGAATTGTCCGAAAATGTATTCATTATCCCGTACTGCTTTCCACGATTCCATACTCTGGCCATTCTCGCTGCCATAAATAACCCGTTTAGGATACTTGGCATGATCTTGTGCATAGCGGTCCTCGGTGTAGTTATATCCTGTAATATCCAATGCCGAAGGATATTCTGTTTCATTCGACATGACCACACCGGCCAAAGCCGCAGTTACAGGACGGGATGTATCCAATCCGCGTACAATGGCAGCCAGTCGTTTGGCTATGGCTCCCAGTCTTTCAGCTTTAGGGTTGTTTGGCAAATAACCACCCTGGACAGGTTGGTTTATATTAGCATGATCGAGAACAGGGTGGGAATACGGATCGTTCGGATAATCCACTTCGTTACCAATACTCCACATAATGATAGATGCATGATTGCGGTCGCGGAGTATCATGTCTCCCAAGTCTTTATCGCTCCATTCGGTAAAATAAGAAGCAGCACCCTGAAATCCGGGAGTACCCTGGTTCCAACCACTAAGCCATTTCTTTTTGGCAAATTCCCATTCATCAAAGCCTTCATCCATAACTAATATACCCAGTTCGTCGCAGAGTTCATACACATCCGGAGCTTGCGGGTTATGGCTCAACCGTATGGCATTACAGCCCATTTCTTTCAATGTGCTTAATCTTCGTTTCCACACTTCGCGAGGTACGGCAGATCCTAAACATCCGGCATCATGATGAATACAAACCCCCTTTACCTTGGTCCAAACGCCATTGAGTGCAAAGCCTTTGTTGGGATCAAATGTCAATGAGCGAATACCTATTTGTTGTTCATTCCTATCGATTTCTTTTCCATTCCGGGTGACAATGGTTTTGAGCGTGTACAGGTTTGGATGTTCCAATGACCAACGTTTGGGAGAAGTAATGCTGAAGGTTTGTGTTGCTGTGGTCTTTTTATTTGATTCCGTTTTCAGGTTTTTGGATGACGTAGCAACTGTCTTGCCGGTAACAGGATCAATGAGTTGATAAGAAATGAGCACACTTCCAGCTTTGTCAGTTTCATTATTGATGGTTGTTTCTACCGACACATCCGCTTTTTTATTGGTAACGTTGGAGGCTTTAAAATAAACACCCCACAAGTCGATATGCACAGGCGATGCATAAACCAGATAGGTGTTCCGGTAAATTCCGGAACCGGTGTACCAGCGGGAATCAGCATCCAACGAATGATCTACTTTTACCGAGATTAGATTTTCCTGACCAAATTTGATATACGGAGTCAGGTCATACATAAATGAAATATATCCGTTTGGGCGCTTACCAACGCTGTTTCCATTGATAAATACTTCACTGTGATTATACACTCCTTCGAAATAGATATACACTTTATTGCCTTTTTCGGAAGTGGGTACGCTGAATGTTTTGCGGTACCAACCGATACCACCGGGAAGATAACCTGTTGCACTGGCTTTGTCTGGGCTATAAACACCCTCAACAGTCCAATCGTGAGGCAAGTCAAGTTGTCTCCAGTTGGAATCATCCAGGCCTGTTATAGCACCATCTTTTACATCAGAAAGCTTAAACCGCCAGTTTTCGTTGAATAATAGATTTCTTCCAAACTGGGGCTTCGCGTGGATAGTAATTGCAAGAAGCAGTACAGCAATAATCAACAATAATTTTGATTTCATTTTATACAGATCTATTTAAGTGTTTACAAAAATACAGTTATTGAATTTAATCGAAGTGAAGGAATCGATCAATAAAGGGGAGTATTTCTTCAATATCTGAATCAGATTAAAATATTAACGTGAGTTTCTATTGTTTGGTAACAAAGAAATTCACGTTAATTTCAGAGAGATTCCTCCTTTTGCCGGAGAAAAATAATGTTCAACTTAACACAATGATTTTAATACCCTGGATTCTGAGGAAGTAGATTTTTATTAATAAGAATATCTGCTTGAGGCACTGGCCATAGCCATCCCTTTGTAGCATTAAATGTCCTGGTATCTATTTTTATCTGCGAGAACACCCATTTTGCAGGGTTTGTTGGATCAGATAACTTTGATTTGTCATAACCATACACATCATGTACTAACGATTCATCTTTCCATCTCAACATATCGGCATACCGTGTGCCTTCCATGCAAAATTCAACCCTTCTCTCATGCCGTAGTATTTGACGAAGCTGAGTTTGGTTAAGCCCGGTACCTTCAACAGATTCAACAGTAGGCATGCCTACTCGAGCGCGCACTTTATCAATCAGGTCATAAATTTCCTGAGCTGTGCTTCCGGATTCAATAAGTGCCTCCGCACGCATCAGGCAGATATCAGCATAACGCATCAGGATAGTATTCAGTGAACTGTTATTTACGTCGGCAATTCCATATTCTGCGTATTTACGCGGTTTGGCACCACATGGATATTCATCATAACTAGCAGGGATAAAAGTAGCTGTACCATATTTTGTTCCGGGTAGCACTACAGTAGCATCCAACCTTGGGTCTCTGTTCACATAAGGATTTTGATCATTATAGCCGGATGTCGCATCTGTAATCGGTTTACCATTGGTCATATAATATGAATTGATCATATCAGCTGTAATATTCGATGTTTGCCAGGTGCCAAGAACAAATGGTTCTGCCGGCCATGGTTGAGATTGGGTTGTTGGAATATACTGAATATCAAAAATAACTTCAATATTATCCTCATGAGCCTCGGTGAAAAGATCCGAATAGCTTGCGTAAAAATCATAAACTTTCAAATCCATAACATCTTTGGCTGCCTGGGCCGCTTCCGCCCATTTTTGATTATACAGTAATATCTTCGCTTTGTAAGCCAACGCAGCGCCTTTGGTAGCACGTCCTACATTTGACGCTGAGTAAGAAGTAGGCAGAACACTTGCTGCTTCCGTCAGGTCGGTAAGGATTTGAGTAAGTACATCGGCTTTCGCAGTTCTTTTTACATACGCATCGGCTAATGGCAAAACTTTAGTAATAAGGGGTACATCGCCGAAATATGTAATCAAATCGGAATAAGCATAACCTCTTAGAAATTTAGCTTCCGCCACCATTGGAGCTTTGACATCGTCACTTACTGAAGCAGTACTGATGTCTTGCATAAATTGATTTGCCCGCGAAATAATAGCATAATCCTGCGACCATTTTGCATTTGGACCCCAGCTGTTTGAGTTGGTACTCCAGGAACCTATTTCATTTGAACCTTGCCAGGCTGCCTGGCAGTAACCGTTATCAGACATAAATTCAAACTGGTAAAAATGAGTTGGTGTCGCATTGGGCTGAATGGCATTATATATACCCATCAGTGCCATTTTACACTGTGTTTCATTTTGATAGAATGTTGAAGGAGATAGTCTGTCCTTTGGAGTTTTGTTCAGAAGGTCGCTGGAACAACCAAACAAACCTAATACAATAAAAGATATAGCAATAATTCTATTTATATTGTTCATAATCCTGATATTTAAAAGTTAACATTTAAACCCAAGGTCATAACACGAACCTGTGGGAAGGCTTCAGCTCTGGTTTGATCTGTTGTTTGTTCAGGATCAAAACCTTTAAACTTCGTAATGGTAAAGGCATTCTGAATGTTTCCATAAACTCTCACGGAACCTATTCCAACTTTGGAAAGAATTTTTGGACTGATCGTATAGCCCAATTCAATATTCTTCAAACGAAGGTATGATGCATCTTCCATGTAGAACGATGAATGAACATTAGTGCGATACTCATCTAAAGTTACACGAGGCATTGTATTGCTCGGATTTGTTGGTGTCCATCTATCTTTCCACCACGACCCTAAATTGGCAACACCACTAAATGGAGTGGCAATTTCATAATAGAAATAACCTTGGATACCTTGTACTCCCTGGAAGAACATACTAAAATCAAATCCTTTCCATTCTAAGTTAATGTTCATGGAATAAGACAAATCCGGGAATTGTTTTCCGATAACCTTTCTGTCATTGTTCATGTCCACAACACCATCTCCATTGAGGTCTTTAAACTTGATATCTCCGGGTTGTGCATTATAATTAGTAACAGAAACTACACCTGGTTTTAATGTGTACTTACCGTTGGCATAAGTAAAATCAGAAATCTGGTAAATTCCATCCATTTGATATCCATAGAACGAATTGATTGCAGAACCTATCACAATAGCTTTTGGAGAAGTAAATTCTTGATTCACATCTAACTTTGTAATTTTGTTTACGATGTGTGCCAAGTTAAGTGTCGAACGCAGTTTTAGTCCATTCGAAAATGTTTTTCTATAGGTTAATGATGCCTCGATACCTTTGTTTTGTACTTCACCGGCATTGGCATAAGGATAGCCTAAAGCCATGGTAGCGGGAATAGGCTGTAGCTTCAACAGGTTTTTTGTTCTTTTGTCGAAATAATCGGCAGTCAGCTCAAAACCATACTTCAATGTCATATCAACACCAAAGTTTAATTGCTGTGCAGTTTCCCATGTTAATTGTTTATTGGTCATGTTACTTATAGCCACACCCGAATATAATGTACCACCCAGGGAATAATTCTGACCAGATGATAAAATGTCGCTGCCATTATAATAATTACCGATATTCTCGTTACCAAGCTGTCCCCACGATGCACGTAGCTTCAATAAGTCTAACCAGTTGGCGTTTTTCATGAATCCCTCTTTCGAGATGATCCAGCCACCGGAGAATGATGGAAACGTTCCCCATTGATGTCCTTCTGCAAATCTGGATGATCCGTCCCGTCTGATGTTAGCTTCAAGCAAATATTTACCTTGGAATCCATAATTTATACGTCCAAAATAAGATCGCAAGCCGAGGTCGTAGTTTCCTGCATTATTGGTCTGAGTAGCTGCATCACCAAGATTGAGTATCCGCTGGGTATTATTCACGAAGTTTTTCCGGTAGCCACTTTGCCAATCATATGTAAACTCTTCTTCTGAATAACCTGCCAATAAATTCAGTTCGTGCTCTCCGTATGTTTTATTGTATTTAAGCAAGCCGGTCAACATGGTTTGAACATCTGTTTCATTCGTAACATTCAAATCCGATTGTTCTGTTTTTGTTCCTCCGGCCTTGTTCTGTAATACTACATTAGCATTAAAAGCATTTTTGTTTGAGGCTGTGGCATTATACCCATAAGTAACCTGTGCACTCAGGTCTTTAAAAATTTTATATTCGGCTTCAACCTGTCCACTAAAATCATATCGTTTTGTTTTGGTAGTGCTGCCTGCTTCAATTTCGGCATATGGATTTAATTCTCCATTTACTGACATATACTGGCCTGCTGCATTTTGGAGAGGATAAACCGGGGCAAGTGTAGCGTACCAGGTTGCATTCCACACGCTGGTAGGTTCATTCTTAACGCCAAGATTGCCGGCTATTTTAGTAGAAAATCTTAGTTTCTTATCTTTCAGGAAAAAGGCATCGATGTTTGACCGGAAATCTGTCTTTTTATAACTGGTAGCCACTAAAATACCATCCTGATTTAATTGTCCAAGCATAAATGCATACTGCACATTTTCGGTACCACCCGTAACACTTAAGCGGTGATTCTGTGTTTTTGCCTGGCCGTAATATACTTTGAAATAATCAATGTCGGGATACATTGGATCATTATGGGCAGCAAATTTCTGAATGTCGGCATCGGTATAACTAGCAACACGTCCTGAATTTGCAGCTGCTTCATTTTTGAGTGTAGCATAATCAACCGAATTTAAAACATTGGGCAATCTGGTTGCATTCTGTACACCAAAGTAGCCATTATAGCTAACCGTCATCTTACCGGCTGCTCCTTTCTTTGTGGTAATCAAAATGACCCCGTTGGCAGCCCTGTTTCCATAAATGGAAGAAGAAGCAGCGTCTTTTAATACGGATACCGATTTAATGTCATTGGCATTTACATCAGACATGTTGCCGGGGAATCCATCAATAATCACTAAGGGGTTATTATTACCAAATGTTCCGATACCTCTGATAGAAATTACTGCATTGTCATCGCCCGGTTTACCTGAACTTTGTAAAGCATATACTCCTGCAACAGTACCTTGTAAAGCCAAACTGGCGTCAGTCAACGGTCTGGTTTCCATGTCATTCATCTGGACGTTTCCAACAGCACCAGTTAAATTCACTTTCTTCTGTGTTCCATAACCAACGACAACTACCTCATCTAATTTTTTTGAGTCTTGATCTAATGCTATCTTGATCGTACTTTGTTTTCCAACCGCTACTTTCCTGGCGATGTATCCAATATATGAAAATACCAACTCAGAAGAAGAGCTTGGCACTTCAATTGTAAATTTACCATTCAAGTCTGAGATAACTCCGGTTTTAGTGCCTTCAACAACGACGCTAACGCCCAGAAGTGTTTCTCCTGTGGATGCATCAGTGACCAGCCCTGTTACTTTGTGGGTTTGGCCATCGGCAGGTTGTGCTTTAGTGTCTGTGATTTTTGAAGGAACAAGCACTATCTGGCTTTTATCTTTTTTTTCCCAACTTATACCGCTGGCTGAGAAGAGAGTGGTCAGGGCATTATCTATAGATACATTGTTGACGTTTAATGATGCCACTTTGTCAAGTGCCGCAAAATCATCATTGTAAAAGAACCTGTATTCGGTGTTTTTTTCTATTGTTTTTAGTATTTGCCGTATCGGTACATTCTTTGCCTTGACTGTTACCTGGGCAAATGTATTAATGGCTATGCCTAGAGCGAAAATACTAATCCAGATGAGGCGTAGATGCTGGATTTTAGCGAAATTGATTTTATATTTCATTGTGATTTTCATACTATTAATTGATTGAATGATATACTTGGTGTTACCTGTTTGGTTGAAGAGGAGCCACCGAAAAATAGAATCAAGGATGCCGGATAGGATGAATCTTCTGATTCTTTTTCCGTGCAGGAGAATGTATTAGCTTGTATTTGTCATCTGAAGTTTATTTAAGGTTATAATTACTCTGCGAGCACGCTCAGGTGCCAGGGTTGATTATTTCAGTACTTTTCTGTAAAATGGCATTAACCGTTTATTTTCATTCATGTAGATCACCGAATCTTTCATGTGATACGAAATAGGGGAGGTCATGGCAAATATTTGCAATAAACTTTCCAGGCTGGTATTGTTTATTGAACCGGAGTAACGGTATTTTTTGAGTGATTGGGCTTCAAAAACAAACTTGACATTGTAGTTTCTTTCGAGTATGGAGGCAATGTCTTCGAATGTTTCCGAATTAAAGGTGAGTTTGTTGTACCGCCAGTCAGCGTAAATGAGTCCATCGGCAATATCACTCTTTTGCATGCTTTTGTTTTCCCTATTGTAGGTCACTTTTTGATTTGGGCTCAGGTTTATTTTGTTCAGTTCATCCCCAACTTCAACTTTTCCGTGGATTAATACTGTAGATATTTGTTTTTCCTCGGGATAAGCTTTTACATCGAAGGCGGTTCCAAGGGCTTCTACAGAGAAACCATGGCTTTGCACAATGAATGGAGCATTTTTGTTTTTTGCCACTTCGAAATAAGCCTCACCATTGAGCTGGATAATTCGTTCTTTCTTATTAAACCGGCTGCCATAGATGAGAGTAGAACCGGAGTTGACCCATACACGGCTTTTATCGGGCAGGGTTAACGCTACTTTCTGTCCCTTTTCAACTGTAACGGTCATATCTTCGGCTAGCTTCTTGTTTTGTCCGTCGTAAAACAGGTAAGCCGAAAGTGAAGTGGTGAAAACAAGTAAGAAAGACGCTGCCACCAGTAACCATTGCTTCCACTTGAATGTGCGTGTTGGAAGAATGTCGGCTTTGATATTCTCCATGATTTGTTTTTGCACACCCTTATTCATCAGTTCAGGGGATTGGTCCCACTGTTCTTGCATCCATACTTTTTCGAATTCATCATTCTTCAATTCCTCCAGAAGTTGCTGTACTTCTTCTTTGGCGATGGTTCCATTGAAAAATTGTTCTAACAGTTGTATGTTATTCTTCTTGTCCATTTAAATTTCAATATTAAGATGTTAGCTATACCCGATGAAACCTTGCAAATGTTTCAGTTGATTTTTTTTATACCTATTTATTACACAATTATGCCGGCTGATTCCTTTACGCAATCTTGTTTTTAATCGATTATTTAACCTTACAGGAGGTTGAACAGGGCTAAAACGAGCACACTGTAGTAGGGGAGGAGGTTTTTTCGCATAAACTGTGTGGCTTTATTTAGTTGGGATTCAACGGTGTTTTCGGAAATATCGAGCAATGCCGCAATTTCTTTGTTGGGAAGGTTTTTTACCCGGCTCAATATATAAATGTTGCGGCGGGCGGGTGGAAGTTGCTCTATTAACCTGTTGATTTGCTCTTCAAGCATTTTGTATTCTATTTCTTTTTCAACAGAATTGTCGAGCACGGCTTCATGGTCGACTACATAGTCGTGGTAGAGATGTTCCTGTAGCCGGCTTTTTACTACGTTTAGAAACATATTCCGGCCTACGGTATAAACGAATGAATTGAACGAACCTTCTGTACTGATATGCTGGCGTATTTCCCATATCTTCACAAATACATTCTGGACGATTTCTTCTGCCAGGTAGAAATCACCTTTCGAGAGGCTCAAAACATAATTATATAATTTGCCGCTGTATTTACTGTATAGCAGTTCAAAACAAGCTATATCTCCGGTTTTTAATTTTTCAAGCAGAACACGGTCGTTGTTTATTTCTTCGTTCATGCGCCTAAGGTATTAGTAAGAATAAACCCGTACCATCTTTTAATCCTCCAAAGCGTGTTCTTGATGCGATTACCTACAGAATAGTTATCAAGATGATTAGTACTCCTGATTCTCATGTGATTTTAATTTAAGGTGTTTTTCCTGTGTTATAGTATACACAATCGGGTGGTTGGTTTCCGTTACTCTGGATAAGTTAAAGATACATTTTTTTAAAAGGGAATTGATTTAATGTCATTTCTAACCGGAAGCAAGTTACTTCCAACAAAAAGTAAATCACTTCCAACAAGAAGTAAGTCATTTCCAACAGAAAGTAAGCCATTTCCAACAGAAAGTAAATCACTTCCAACAAGAAGTAAGTTACTTCTAACAAAAAGTAAGTCATTTCCAACAAGAAGTAAGTTACTTCCAACAGAAAGTAAGTCACTTCCAGCAGAAAGTAAGCCATTGTAATTTGAAAATAAGCTTTTCCCGGTTGTATTTGGTGTATATTCAATAAACTGTGTCAAGCAAGGATAATTAATTGATCCACTACCTTTGTAGGATTATTCAGTTTTCATGAATAGGTAAAGTTAGAATAAAATAAGCTGAAACAGGAATAAAAGGGGGAGGAGCTGGAATAAAAAAGTTGCTATTGAATCAAAACTGATTAGAATTGAGCCAATAGCAACTGTAATGTTGTAGATAGAAATAACTCTTTTAAACTTTAAACGGTTTCTTTTCGAGGAAGAAACGATAGTCTTTTACCATTCCTTTGGTACTTTTGTCGGTACGGGGAAGAATCCTGAATCCTTTGACATTGATTTCTTTACCCATATCGATTACTACTTGGTGTGGATGATTTGCCTTATCGCCAATTTTTGTTTGCCAGATAATGGATTCCTGGATGTCAAATAATTTATCGGCTCCATTGGCTGCTTTTTCCGTTTCTTCGCTGTCGGCAAATACTACTTTCCAGTTGATGGATGAGATAGCTTTACCATCTTCGCCAATAATTTCAAATTCGGCAATTGAAGTGCTGTTGTCATTTGCATCCTGTGCATTCAATGCTTCGAAACAAAAATAACGTCCGGCAGTTGTTTCATTCAGACTGACGGTTTGCCAACCACTTGCAGCAGGAAGGGTGCCTGATACAACGGCATTTACTCCATTCAGATTAAGGCTTCTTGCAGTTTTTGCTTGTTGGTTGTCATCTTGGCCGATAACATCCAAAATGGCGTGATCAAGTCCGGCAATGCTTGTAGCAACCGGTCTGTCAATATCCAGCACCACGATTTCGTTCACTCCTTTTTTCAAATAGCATCCGGGGACACAAAGTGTTTGGGTAGGGCCAATTTTCCAGAACCGGCCTAAGTTATATCCGTTTACCCAAACCATTCCTTTTCCCCAGGTACTCATGTTTAAATACGTGTAACCGGTTTCGCTCAAATTAAATGAAGCTTTGTACCAGGCTGGCCCTGTTGCGGGTTTTGTACTGAATTTGGCTTTCGTTTGAAATGCGTAATCAACCGGCAGGTTATAGATAGTCCAGTTTTTCAATTCTGTTTCTGTTTTCCCGTCGGAAAGCAGCACTTTATCGGTGATTCCTTTGCGATCCAGGATTGCTTCGCCGTAGTTTACACGTCCCATACCTTCTACTAAAATGTCTAAGCGCGCACTTGCTTTTAAAGCGGGAATATCCACTGTGCTTTCACCGCGGCGGCGGTCCAGTTTTCCGATAACTTTACCATTGATAAACACCGTTGCCCAGTCGTGCACATCTTTGATAATAAGCGTTTGCTTATGGTTGCAGGGTGATAGTTGTTTACGGTAAATAATAGAGCCCCAACCCTGGTCAAAAAATTCCATGGGTTGAATGTTTACCGATTGTTTGGCAGCAGGCAAATTTTCAAATACATTTGCAGCCTGCGTAAACGCAATTGCTGGAACCGTAATGGTTTTTTCCGGATTTTGAGGTAGGACAGGCAATGTTTCACCTTCCTGCAAATAGTTTTTCAGCAAATCGCGGATAGCATAGAACTTATCGGTCGGGTTACCGGCTTCGTCAATCGGTGCATTGTAATCGTACGACGAAGTAGTGGGCGCATAAGCCGGAGCATTGGCGCCAGCCCATTGTCCAAAGGTGGTTCCGCCATGTGCCATATACAAACTGAATGAAATTTTACGATCCATCATGTCTTTAAGGCTGCCAATAAAACTGGTGATATCCCGGGTTTCGTGTGGACGTCCCCATTGGTCAAACCATCCCGTCCAGTACTCGCCGCACATAAGAGGCGAAGTTGGATTCAGTTCTTTAAACTTGCGGAACTGGTCGTCGATGTTGGAACCGGCGCCAAAATTCAATGCATTTACCGCACCATCAAGTTTGTAACGGAAAAAGTTTGATGACCAGTCGCAACGGAGCAGTTGCACCTTATCAAAACCTGCCTGACGGATATTATCGCGCATGGTTTCCATGTATTTGCCATCACTGCCCCAGGTTCCGTATTCGTTTTCAACTTGCACCATAACAATGTTTCCACCGTTTTGAATTTGAAGCGGAGCCAGCTGTTTTCCGGCTTCGTTCAAGTATCTTTTGGTTTGTTCCATAAAATAACTGTCGGTAAGGCGTCGCACCTGGAGGTCTTTCTTTTTCAGCAACCACCAGGGAAGCCCACCCATATCCCATTCGGCACAAACGTATGGCCCAGGTCGAACAATGCAATACATGCCGTTTTTTTGTATCAGCCGAACGAACTCTGCCACATCGTTTTGTCCTGTAAAGTCAAAAGTACCTTGGGTTTGTTCATGGATGTTCCAAAACAGGTAAATACAAACCGTATTCATCCCCATGGCTTTACACATTTTGATCCGATGATCCCAATACGCCTTGGGAATGCGGGTGTAATGCAGCTCACTGGCCCGGATGATGAATGGTTTGCCATTGAGTAAAAACTCTTTATCTCCGGCCATAAAAGTACCGGCATTTGTTGAGGGAGAGGGCTGTTGTGTTGTCTGGGCATGCATGGTAGTGCTCACCGACAGCAGAACGAGAATGAATAGGAATAATGCTTTTCTCATGAAATATGATATTGTTTGTTTGATATACGGTTTGGTGATGTTTTATTTAGAGTCGATTTGTTGGTAAATACGAACATAATCCACCTCAAAAGTTATTGGGAAGCGGCTTTGGGCCGGGTCACCACCGTTGGCTCCCAGTGCCAGGTTCAGCAGAAGATACTGTGGTTGGAGGAAGGGGTTGCTTCCATCGGGATTGATAGTCTCGCTTAATAACGTTGTGTTCAATAATTCATCATCTACGTATAACTTTATAGATTCCCGTGTCCAGTCCATACGCCAGATATGAAATTTTTCCGGCCATCTTTTATCCTTAGCTAGTAGCACTGATATTCTTCTTTTTACCGAGTTCCATTTTCCATTATATCGAACGGTTGTGCCCGAAGCAACATTTGCCAAAATAGATGAAACCCCGTTGGGTCGATAAAACTCCAGCATATCTACTTCGCCACATGAAGGCCATTCTTTACTTATACCTAAGGTCCAAATGGCCGGCCATGCACCCATTGTGGTGTCGATGCGTGCGCGTACTTCGAAACGACCGAACAGCCATGATTTTTTTTCTGCCGTATTTATACTGGCCGAAGTATAGTTCACATCTTTACGGTTTGTGTACCAGCTTTTACTGTCGGGAATATAATTGGGATTGGGGAAGCTCTCTTTTTTGCCTTCAATAACTAAACAACCGTTTTTACAGTTGGCGTTTTTACTTTGATACCATTGCAGTTCTTCATTTCGTTTAAATCCGGTTTCAAAAGACCAGATTTCAGGATTTGGACTGCCGGTATAATTAAACTCTTCGTTGAACACCAGTTTCATTCCCGTAACCTTTTTCGGTTGTGACGAATCGGGTTTGAATGGATTAATTGTTGCGCCTATCGTAGAACTGAGTGATAGGAAAGAAATCGTAAGTGCTACTAGAAATTTCATTGGGTATTATTTGCGGATAAGGTATTGATGATACTTTAATTTTAATAATTGAAAATACAAAGATATACAAGTCCTCTTTTTTTTAAGTCTACAATTCGTTCAATAAAGTGGAAAATTAAATTATACTCAGTCAGGCAAAGATCGATCTTGGCTGGAAGGGGCCGAAAACAACAATCCCGTATCTGCTTTAGGAGGCAGATACGGGATAATTATACGCGATACTAATTTTTATCGGATAGTGATAACTGGAAATAGCTGGAATGAAAGAGACCGGCTACTACAAATAGGAGATAAGTGAGTTGATAGATCCGCTTAATTCAAGATGCACTTGTACTCCCTGATGATTTATATCCATCTGACTGGCTTCTTCCAATAATGCTTTTGCTTTTTCATTGTCGCCAATACCTAAATATCCCAATCCCATCATATAGTTGCAATGGATTTTATTGCGGTAAGTAAGGTCGTCTTCCCAGATAAGCAAATCTGGCAATGAAACAGCAAAATAGTCCAGCTTGATTTCGTCATCTAAATGCAATTTGCCATACGAGATTAAGTTTTCAAACCTGTTTCTAGCTTCATCCCTTCGTCCGAGTTTTAGCAAGGCCAATCCCTGGTAGAAAATTTTATCCGGTTTCTGGTCATTGTAGAATATTGCAGCTGCAGGTTCGGTATTTCCATCTTTGGCTAATTCCCAGCATTCCATAGCCTCTTTGTTGAGCTTCAAACCTTCGTAGGCGCAGCCCAGCCAGTAATAGAAATCATTTTCCTGTGCACCATGAAGTTTTCCTTCGCCCAGGTTGTGGGGATAATCCAGACATTCAGTCAGCAGTGAAATTGCCGCATCAAATTCCCGGTTTCTCAGGCAAATTTTAGCTAATTCAACACGGCAAATCTGAAATTGAGCCGGTACTTTACCTTCCCCACCTTCCCAGGGATGGAATTGACGGGCGTCAATCAGCATTTTCGCTTTTTCATAATTGCCTGTTTGGTTACATAATGTAGCATATTCCAAATACACATCATCGCGCTGATCTACTAACTCAAAATGCTTTTCGAGAAATGCCAAACGTTCTGTATGAGGCCGGCAAATGCGTTTGTACAGCTGATCCAGCTCCATTAAAATGCGGGAGTCTGTGGTGTCTAGTGCAAATGCTTTTTCTAAAAACTCAAGCGCTTTTGTTTCTTGATTTGATTTGTTGAAATAAGCCAATGAAAGATTCCTAAGTGCCGTTGGGAATGTAGCGTCAATTTCTACCGATTTTTCCCAACAGGCAATGGCCTCCCTGTACTGACGTTTATCATACCAAAGGTTTCCCAGATAATAAGCTGCCTTTGAGTCTTTAGGATTTACAGCTTGGGCACAGTCCAATGCCAAAATAGCTTCCAACCGGTTTGGAAAACAGAACTCCGGTGCGTGTGAAGCTGCTTTTGCAAAAGCTTCAGTACTATTTTTACCGGCTAGTTGCAGGTTCCAACCCATATAATAATAAGTCATGGGCGTAGTTGCACAAACTTTAGCTCCTTCCCGGAGCAGGTTCACGGCTTCGTCGTACATTCCGGCTGCACTATAATCCAATGCAATTACTTCGTAATTATGAATTTCACCACGCATCAACCTATTCATTTCGGCTAGAGTAGCCTCGTCATTAGTCAATACGTATTTTTCAAAACGGCATCCGAAATTGAATAAGTCTATTTTCAAAGAATCATCAATCAGCGTTAAGGCTTCCTGACTTTTATCCATTTTGCGTAAAATAGACACCTTTAAAGCCCTGGCTTTGTGATTGTGCCAGTTGCGTACCAGCGATTTGTCCACTTCGTGCAAGGCATCTGCAAAATTATTGTTGATACATGAAATCTGTGCACAACCCAAATACCCGGCGTCCTGCATGGCGGCATTCCAGCACGATTTGTAGAAGGCATCGTAGGCTTCTTTATTTCTGCCTTGATATTTCAACGACAAACCTAAATTATAATGTGGTTCACCATCGTATGGATTCGGGTTACGTTGCAATTGGGTGTCTACGGCAGTCTGGAAGTATTTTTCAGATTCGATAAATTTTCCCCGGCGGAGCAACCATAATCCCATGGCGTTGTTATTCCGCACATCGCTTGGGTCGCGTTTCAATGCTTCACGGTAATAATCGGCTGCATTGTAAGTTGCATGGCGGTATTGTTCCAAATGCAACCCGGTAAGATAAAGTTGTTCGCAGGTTGGAGTTTCTTCCGGCGAGAATGCCGCTTTGGCTGCTTCGGGAATTGATTTGTTTTCTGCTTTCTCAGTTCTGATGCTTAATAATTCGCGTCCGTTTGCTGCGAAAACAATTAGTTTTAATGCTTCGAATGATGTATTGCCAACTTCCACTTCTTTCGTATAAACAGTTTCGGGGCTTAAATCAAGCGTCTCGTCCAAGAACCCTTCTAATACAATATGAGCGTCTTTTTGCAATGAAGTTGCAAATACTTTTACTATTGCCTTGCTTCCAATCTTGTCCAGGTTTAATAAAATATCCTGGGATGCATTTTTTACAACCCCTAATTCGCGGTAAGGCAGGAAGTATTGGGTAAATGTCTTTTCTTCGTAAGGTTGCAACCACGTAAAATCCGGTTGATTGTCAGTGTAAACACCGGCCATAAGCTCAATATATGGACCATCTTCGTCGGTCAGGTTCCGGTCCCAGGCTTTACCAAAATCACCATTTCCCCAGGTCCATTGTTTTTTTCCGGGAGAAATATGGTGGCTGGCCACATGCAATACCCCGGCTTGTGTATCATTTTCATAACCTCCTACGAAATTAAATTCCGAATTGATGGCCATGTACGACGTTGGTACAGGAATATTTTTATAGTTCGAAATGTCAACACCTTCCGAATAATCAACTTTATAATACGTTCCGGTGGCAATGGGGAATGTTGAAACATCGCGTTTCCCATGATCGAAAACTGCATGAACATCAGGTGGAAATACCGACTGGTAGTATTCATTTACTGCAACTGCCGGATTTGCCCACCAAAGGAACGTTTGTGGGAATGGTGTGCGGTTATACAGTTTGCCCTTGATTTCCAATACTGCTTTTCCCGGATGAAGCGTGAAACCTGCCATGCCTTTTTGATGGAACATTTTTTCCATTTCACTAACCCAAACGGTTACACTTCCGTCTTCGTTGTGCTCAATCGTGTGGTCTACCGGAAGAAAAGTACTTGGGCGATGGTGTTGTGGCCAGTTAAATTCAATTCCTCCCGAAATCCATGGGCCGGTCAATCCTACCAACGCCGGCTTGATAACTTGATTGTAATAGATGAAATGACGTTGCTTGATTTTGTCATAAGCCATTTGCACACGTCCACCCAATTCAGGCAGAATCATGATTTTGATGTATTCATTTTCAAGAAACACCGCGTTGTAGTTTTTATCCACTTTTTCGTCGGCAATTTTCTCAACAACCGGATAAGGGTAAACAACTCCACTACTTCCCTGATATACACGTTTCTCTAAGAAAATAGGATTCTTCTCCTGTTTGCCAATCTCGTACGTAGGAATGCTAACTACTTCTTCCCAAACTTTTACCATAATATCTAATTTATTTTATAACCAATTCTTTTTCAATTTCTTCCAACGACTTTTCTTTTGTTTCGGGCAGTTTTCTCAATAGAAACAAGAACCCGGTGAAACAAATCCCGGCATAAACCCAAAATGTACCGGCTGCCCCCAATGACTTGTTAAGCAACGGGAACGTGTATGTCAGGATGAAGCATGCAATCCAAAGGGCAAAAGTGGCCAAAGCCATGGCGGCACCACGAATCCGGTTGGGGAAGATCTCAGACAGAATAACCCACACGATGGGTGCCAATGACATGGCATAAATGGCAATGGCGGTTACAACTAATGCTAATACGGCAATTCCTTTGATATGAAAATAAAAAGCACTGCCAAGCAGAATATAATCTATTGCCAAGCCGATTGAACCGAACACCATGAGTTTTTTTCGGCCCCATTTATCAACGGTAAACATAGCTACCAGTGTGAAAACCATGTTTACACTTCCGGTGATCACAATATTGAAGAGTGTGTCGCTGACGCCATAACCGGCTGCCGTAAAAATTTCTTCAGCGTAGTTGAAAACGGTATTAATCCCGCACCATTGCTGAAATACGGCCAGAAATATACCAATGAGCAGAATAGTTCCGTATGCCGGTTTGAAAAGCGTTTTAAAATCAACCTTTTCGCTTACATCATCCAGGGTGGCTTGAATATTTGCCATTTCTTCCCGGGCATAATCTTCACCTCCAATTCTTTTTAAAGTTGGAAGTGCTTTTTCGGGTTTGCCGGCTTTCATTAACCAACGCGGACTCTCGGGAACTAAAAAGGTAAGTAGAAAAAATGCGATGGCAGGCACAGCACAGGCAAAAAACATCCAACGCCAACCAACCTGGCCATTCCATGATGCCTGTATGAATGTATCGGTGGCTCCAACCGGAACTTTTTCGGCAATCAGTAAATTTATAATTTGTGCCGCCAAAATACCGATAACTATGGTCATTTGATTGAGCGAAACAAACCGTCCGCGTAAGTGTGCCGGAGCTACCTCGGCAATGTACATGGGTGAAAGTGCAGAAGCTAATCCGATACCAATGCCGCCAATTATTCGGAAAATCACGAAAATAGTGTACGAACCGGCCATTCCTGTACCTAACGATGCGATTGTAAATAAAAACGCCGATACCAATAATGGCCACTTCCGGCCAAACTTATCGCTAACCACTCCGGATGCCACAGCGCCAACTATACACCCGATAAGTGCACAGCTCATTGCCCATGCTTGTAGGTTTGCCGAAGATGCAATCTCAAAAAATCGTTCGTAAAATGGTTTTGCTCCTCCAATGACTACCCAATCGTAACCGAAAAGCAACCCACCCATAGCCGAGACCATGGAAATTCCCAAAATATATACGCTATTAAATTTTCTCATTATTGTATTGATTTATTGTACATGCAAAGTAAAACTATTTTTTAGTTGCATTCTATGCAGGATATTATTATTTGTATGGACTATATTATTGTGTGTGGATAAAAGCAGAATAAAAAGGAAAAACTATTGTGTAACTATGTGGTTAAATTCCAGCCTTATATAAACTCTATTTTGAGAATTCTGTCTTTTCAAAAAATGAATCTAAAAAAACAGTACAAAAGAACGGGTAATTACCCTTGGAATAAATGGAAAAAAATACTATCTGCATAGATTATCTTATTATTTTGTATTGGAATGAAACTTTTCAGTTATTTTTGATCCCAATCATCAAAGGACTTCGATTATGGCGAAAATAAAAAGTGGATTTAAAGGAGAAAGAGCTATCGTTTTACCGGTTCCTATCATTGATGAAATAAAAGGAGATGAATTGGGGCGTTTGTTACATATAACTGATATAGGGTTTTATCCTAAAGCAGAATTTCATTTCAGGAAAAGAACCAAAGAGGAGGCAAATCAATATGTTTTTATTTACTGTTTGGAAGGGCAGGGGTGGTTTGAGATAGATGATGTAAGATATAAGGTTTCGGAAAACCAATATTTTGTGTTGCCCAAAAATAAATCGCATGCCTATGGAAGCCAGAATAAAAATCCATGGACAATCTATTGGATTCATTTCGATGGGGAAAAGGCTGCATATTTCTCTGAAGGCTTGGGCAGGCCAGCTCAAATTTCACCGGAAAAAAATTCAAGGATTCAAGAAAGGCTTCAGTTATTTGAAGAAATTTATTCAACATTAAAAAATGGGTATAGTAAAAATAACCTGGATTATAGCATTACAAGTTTTTTTCATTTTCTGGGCTCTCTAAAATTTATTGGGGCTTACCGCGAAAGCACTTCTGCAAATCAACAACCTCGGGATTTGGCCGAAGATGCTATTCATTTTATGCGCGAGAATATCCGAAAGCGTTTGACACTAAAAGATATGTCGGATTATCTTGAAATTTCAGCGTCTCATTTCTCTTTAATTTTTCAGAAGAAAACGGGTTATTCGCCGCTCAACTACTTCAATCAGCTTAAAATTCAGGAGGCATGCCACTATCTTGATTTCTCGGATCAAAAGGTGAATCAAATAAGTATGCTGATTGGTTTTGAGGATCCTTTTTATTTTAGCCGGATTTTCACTAAAACAATGGGATTGTCACCAAGCGAATATCGTAGTAAAAAGAAAGGATAATTCTGGATAAGGATAGGCTTTCATGTCTATTCTGCTTTTATCCATGCAAATAATAAAATAGTCCATTCCTGACCTTTTTAGATCCATTTATTTTTGTCAACATAAATCTGATAATATACAGAATCATGAATACTAATAATTCGTTGGCATTAAAAAGAACTTTTCTTACGTTAGTTATCGTTTTTTCTTTTTTAAGTTCAATAAAGGCCATTACGCACAAAATAGATTTGAGTGGAAGCTGGACTTTTAAAATAGACAGTACCAATGTTGGTGTTGCTGAAAAATGGTATACACAAACTTTTGAGAGTAAAATAAACTTACCCGGAACATTGGATGAAGCCGGCATTGGGAAGCCCAACAAGTTGCAACCGAAGTTTGAAATGCCTCAGATTTTATATCTTACCCGTAAGCACAGCTATATAGGCGCGGCATGGTATTCCAGGGAAATCTCTATTCCTCAAAACTGGAAACAAAAATCCATTTCGCTGGAACTGGAGCGGGTTCTTTGGGAATCGCGCGTTTGGATTGACGATAAAGAAATCACAGGAAGTCAGGAAAGTTTGCTTTCACCGCATTACTATAACCTGTCAACAGCACTTACGCCAGGAAATCACAAAATTACAATTAGAATTGACAACCGGAAAAAATACGATATAAGCGTACCAACCCAGAATAGTCCAAATGGATTGGCGCATGCATATTCCGAAGAAACACAGACTATCTGGAATGGCATTATTGGTGATATGCTGGTTATTGCCAATGATAAAGTGAGTATTTCTGATATCGGGATATTTCCAAATACAGATACAAAATCAGCTTCGTTAAAGATTACAGTTGACAACTCCGGAAATAAATCTTTCTCGGGCAAATTGATTCTTTATGCTACATCGCTTAAAGATGGTTCGAAACTTCCTGTTACGATTATTCCGGTTCAATTAAAGACTGGCCCAGAAATCATATCTACGGATTATGCTATGGGGAAAGATGTTCAACTTTGGGATGAGTTTTCTCCGAACTTATACAGCATTACTGCACAATTGACCGGAAAAGGCGTTGATGAGTCTGTTACAAAGCAGTTTGGAATGCGGAAATTGACCAATAAAAACGCCCGCATACAAATGAATGGACGTCCGATCTTTCTCCGTGGAACGCTGGAATGTTGCATTTTCCCTAAAACGGCACATCCGCCAATGGATAAAGAAGGCTGGGGGAAAGTGTTTAAAACCGCCAAAGAATGGGGATTGAATCATCTACGTTTTCATTCGTGGTGTCCACCTCGCTATGCTTTTGAAGTGGCCGACGAAATGGGCTTTTATTTGCATATTGAATTGCCTTTGTGGTCGCTCACAGTGAATAAAGATACTGCCACAAATCGGTTTTTATACAATGAGGCCGACCGCATTATCAAAGAATACGGCAATCATCCTTCGTTTTGCTTTTGGAGCATTGGCAATGAATTACAGCCGGATTTCAAATTCCTGAATGCTTTTGTGGACAGACTGAAACAAAAAGATTCCCGTCATTTATATACCAACACTTCTTATACTTTTGAAAAAGGGCATGGTACATGGCCGGAACCGAATGACGATTATTTCATAACTCAAACCACTAAGAAAGGCTGGGTGCGCGGTCAAGGTATTTTTGGCAGTGAATCGCCCCGATTTGACAAGGATTATTCTGCTTCCATCGATAGCATTCCGGTGCCAATCATTACACACGAAATTGGTCAATATTCTGTATATCCAAATTTGGCTGAAATAGATAAATACACCGGAGTGTTAGACCCGTTGAATTTCAAAGCGGTAAAAGTAGATCTGGAAAAGAAAGGCCTCCTTTCGAAAGCGCACGATTATTTGATGGCTTCCGGAAAATTTGCAGCTATTCTCTACAAAGAAGAAATAGAGCGTGCATTGAAAACGCAGGGACTGAGCGGTTTTCAGCTACTTGATTTGCACGATTTTCCAGGACAAGGTACTGCCCTGGTCGGACTGTTGGATGCATTTTGGGATAGTAAAGGTTTAATATCTTCATCTGATTTCCGTGGGTTCAATTCATCGGTAGTGCCATTGATCCGTTTTCAAAAACCGGTTTTTCAAAACAATGAAACATTCAACGCTGAAGTAGAACTGGCTTATTACTCCACAGAAGAATTGAATGGGAAGAAAATGATTTGGGAGATAACGGACAAATCAGGCTTGGTACTGAAATCGGGTAATTTCTCCATCTCAAATTTAGTATCGGGTAATATCGCTAAGATAGGAACGATTTCGTGTCCCCTGAATTTTATAAGTTCGGCTCAACAGCTATTTATTAGCTGTAAAATTGAGAATAGCGACCATCAAAACAATTGGAAACTATGGGTCTATCCTGTTGTGGCAAAACCGGACCTCAAAAACGTGGTTTACACCCGAAATGCTGCAGAAGCAGAACAGGCATTGGCAAAAGGCAAGACGGTTTTGTATAATCCCGATTGGAAAAAACTGAAAGGTATTGAAGGCAAATTTCTTCCAGTATTCTGGAGTCCGGTTCATTTTCCCAAACAAGCAGCTACTATGGGTGTTTTGTGTAATCCAGCGCATCCCGCTTTAGCACAATTCCCAACCGATATGCATTCCGACTGGCAATGGTGGGATTTGAATACTAACTCCAAAACTCTTATTCTTGATAGTATTCCGAATGTGAAGCCGATAGTGGAAATGGTTGACAACTGGGTAAATAATCGTCGGTTAGCCTCTGTTTTCGAAGCGAAAGTAGGCCCCGGAAAATTAATTTATTCTAGCATCGATTTGCAGACCAATATAGACAACCGTCCACAAGCAAAACAATTATTGATTAGCCTTCTCGCATACATGAATAGTGCTAAATTCAATCCTTCAGGCGCAATTACGTTTAATAAATTACGTGATTTTGATTCAAAAGTGATTTCAGACAAAAAAAGCAAAGCGGATGATATTTATTAAAAAAGTTAGTTTCCCGGTAATGCTTTTTTTGAAATATCCACCAACATCAACTTTTGGGAAAGTAATAACCACACAATTGACCAACACGACAGTACTGTCGTGAGCGACACGATAGCGTTGTCGCGACACACACGATAACGTTATCGTTAGTCACACAACAATGTTATCGCTATTTCAATCCCTGTCAGAATCCGGAATTGTCGGCAGGGATTGATTCACCCATTCACATTCATTTTAATTCTTTTGTTTAAGATGTGTAATTAAAAGATATGGGATTATTTTCTTTGGAACGGCTCTCATAATGCATTCTCATATTAACTTTAATTAGAGAAAGTAGACATCATATCTCCTGTTAGTTTTACCGATTTTGACTCTTATTTGTAGGGGGTGTAATTAAAAACATAAGCATTTGTTTAGTGTAAGTATTTTGTTTGTAGCAAGTTAGTTTGGTTGAACGAATTTCACCCCTATTTGAAAGAATCAGCAACCTATATAAAAACCCGCTTATATATATTTGCATTCATTAAGTAATACAATCACATTCTCAAATCAATAACTAACAATTAAAAAACATGAAAAGAAGACCAGGTTAACCTATTGCCGGATCATAACTTGACCGTATCGTCAACAGATCTCAAAAAAATATTTGTATAATCTAATATTAATTTAATCAACAAAAATCATGAACGTAAAAAAGAAATTTTTATGTCTAATTGCTCTATTTGCTTGGCTTGCTCCAGTGATAATGAGCAATGGAAATGAAATAGTCGCACAGAATTCGGCTATACAACAAAAAAAAGGAAGTGTTTCAGGGGTAGTGACTGACAAAAACGGAGAAGCTTTAATTGGAGTAAGCGTCAAGGTAAAAGGAACTAAAATAGGAACAGTTACCGATATTAATGGTGCATTTGTTTTAAACAATATTGGATCAACCTCAGAATTGGTATTTAGCTATATTGGAATGAACAGCCAGGAAATCAAAGTTGATAACCGCAGTTCAATCAGTGTAAAGATGGTTGATAATTCAGTCAACATGGATGAGGTTGTAGTTGTAGGTTTTGGTACCCAGAAAAAAGTCAACTTGACTGGTGCGGTAGGAACTCTCGACTCAAAGGAATTGGAAGCTCGTCCGGTACAAAGTGTAGCTCAATCACTTGAAGGATTAGTAACGGGACTGAATATCTCACAAAATCAAGGAAGCCTTGAAAGCAAACCCAGTATCAATATTCGTGGAGTTGGTACTATTGGGCAAGGTTCGAGCGGAAGCCCACTAATACTTATCGATGGCATGGAAGGGGATATTAATGCTATCAATCCACAGGATATTGAAAATATCTCCGTCTTGAAAGATGCTGCAGCTTCTTCTATTTATGGATCGCGCGCACCTTTTGGAGTTGTGTTAGTAACTACAAAAAAGGGGAAAGCCGGTAAAATGGCTATTAGTTATAGCAACAACTTCAGATCAAGTTCTCCTGTAAGTATGCCACACATGATGGATTCTTACACATTTGCTTTGTATTTCAATGAAGCCTCTAAGAATGGTGGTTCAGGGGCATTTTTTGATGACGCTTGGTTGAAAAGAATCCAGGACTTTCAAGCTGGTAAGTTAGTTAACTCGAATGGTTATCCTATGACAACTGTTGCTAATGGTACCCATTGGGCAGATTATGGAGGTGCGAATGATAATGTAGACTGGTATAAAGCCATTTATAAAAGCTCGACTCCATCTCAGGAGCATAACTTTAGTGTAGCAGGTGGAAATGAAACGACCAAGTATTATTTCTCCGGGAATTATCTGAATCAATCCGGATTAATGAGATTTGGAGGAGATAGTTTTAACCGTTATACAGCTACAGCTAAGATCGAAACTAAATTGACAAGTTGGGCTACTCTTGGATATAATACAAGATGGGTTCGCCAAGACTATGTAAGACCCTCTTCACTGGGCGGTGGACTTTATTCGGATTTAGCTCGCCAGGGTTGGCCGATATTACCACTGTATGATCCTAACGGACACTTATTCTCATCTCCTTCACCTGCATTAGGATTGAGAGACGGAGGTCGCGATAAAACACAAGAAGATTGGTTGTATCAACAAGCTAAATTAGTCGTTGAACCGATTAAAGGATGGAGAACTACTGCAGAACTTAACTATAAGACAGATGATCAGTTCAGACATTGGGATTCGCAAGTAACACAAAATTACGATGTCAATAACAATGCCTATGTTTATAATTCATATTCTAATGTTCACGAAGCTGCCTACCGGACTAATTTCTTTAATACAAATATATTCTCCGAATATAGCAAAGAGATAAACGGACATAATTTTAAAGTCTTGGTTGGATTTCAATCTGAAATGAACAAATATCGTGATTTGACCGCAGACAGACAAGGTATTATTGTAGCATCTTTACCAACGATTAATACGACAAGTGGTTTTGATTCATCAGGTAAGATAGCTTCACCTAGTGTATCAGGACAATATTACAATTGGTCTACGGCAGGTTTCTTTGGCCGTATAAATTATGATTACAAAGGGCGTTATTTACTTGAAGCTAATTTGCGCTATGATGGAACATCAAGATTTCAGGCAGATAAAAAATGGAACTATTTCCCTTCAGTATCGGCAGGTTGGAATATTGCCCGTGAATCATTTTGGGCACCTTACGAAAAGTTTATTAGCACCTTTAAATTGAGAGGTTCATATGGTTCATTAGGAAACCAGAATACAGTAGATGCTAGTGGCAATGTTGTACCATATCCAACTTATACTACGATGCCTGTAGGTACAGCTAATGGTTCATGGTTAGTTAATGGTGCACAACCAAATACTGCTAGTATGCCTTCGCTTATCAGTTCAACATTGACTTGGGAAAAAATTAAAACTTGGAATGTCGGTGTTGATTTAGCACTCCTAAATAGCCGTTTGACAACTTCTTTTGATTACTTTACACGATACACAAACGATATGGTTGGACCAGCTACTGAAATGCCATCAATTTTAGGAATAGCGGTTCCAAGTAGTAACAATACGAACCTTAAAACTTATGGTTTTGAACTTGAGGTGAGCTGGAAAGACAGACTTTCTAATGGTTTGGGATATGGTGTAAAAGTAATGCTTTCAAATTCAACCACAAAAATTACCAAATACCCGAATGCTACCGGTAGCTTAAGCACTTATAGAGCAGGTCAGACATTAGGTGAAATCTGGGGATACTCAACAATAGGCATTGCTAAATCGGCTGCAGAAATGAATGCACATTTAGCCACTTTACCTAATGGAGGCCAGAGTGCATTAGGATCTAACTGGAGTGCTGGAGACATCATGTTTCAGGATTTGAATGGAGATGGTAAAATTAATAGTGGAGCAAATACGGCTGCTGATCATGGTGATTTAAAAATCATTGGTAATAGTGCTGCTAAATTACCGTTTGGTGTCGAACTTACTGCAGACTGGAAGGGATTTGATGTAAGAGCATTCTTCCAGGGTGTGGCAAAAAGGGATTATTACCAGGACAGTTATTATTTCTGGGGTGCCTGGAAATGGGGTATTTGGTGGTCGAGCGGATTGAAGGAACATTTGGATTATTTCCGTGCTGACGCAAGCAACCCGTTGGGACAAAATCTTAATTCATATTATCCTCGTCCTCTTTTTGGTGATGGAAAAAATCAACAAAGCCAAACACGCTACTTGCAGGATGCATCTTATGTCCGCTTGAAAAATTTTCAACTAGGTTATACGCTTCCTAATAACATTACTTCAAAAGTAGGTATCCAAAAACTGAGATTATATGTATCAGGCGAAAACTTATTGACATTCACGAAAATGTCTAAAGTATTTGACCCAGAAACTATTGATGGTACTTGGACAGGTAATGTATATCCTCTTTCAAAAGTAATTTCTGGAGGGATTAGTGTTAACTTTTAAAAATAGAAATCATGAGAAATAAAATTATTCTATCATTTATAGGTGTCCTTAGCATATTATGTTCATGTAGTAGCTATCTTGATCAAGCGCCATTGTCAACTATTACACCTGAAAACTATCTGAACGATGAATCACAGTTGGGTTCATATAGTATAGCTCGTTACAGTATTTTCCCAACACATGCAAATTGGTCATTCGGTACTTTTGGTATTGATGCTGCTACTGATAATATGGCAACTCCGTCTTATGATAATAAGTATGTTCCGGGTCAGTGGAAAGTAGGTCAAAGCGGTGGTGACTGGGATTTTGGAGATATCCGTCAATGTAACTATTTCCTGAATACAGTTGAACCTAAAAGAAAAGCAGGAACAATAACAGGAAGCTTAACTAACATTAAGCACTATGTTGGGGAGGTTTATATGATTCGGGCTTTTGCTTATTTTGATAAGCTTCAAAAATTAGGCGATTTTCCTATTGTTACGAGTATTTTGCCTAACGAATGGCAGGCCCTAACTGATGCCAGCAAGCGTAAACCATGTAATGAAGTTGCCCGTTTTATCATTCAGGATTTAGATTCGGCGATAAACTTAATGCAAACAACTGCTCCCGATGGAAAGAAGAACAGGCTTTCGAAGTATTGTGCCCTTCAATTTAAATCAAGGGTTGCATTATATGAAGCTACCTGGTTGAAGTATTTTAAAGGGACTGCATTTGTACCGAATGGAACAAACTGGCCTGGAAAAACCCTGAATCCCAGCTATCAATTTCCTTCAGGTAGTATCGATAATGAAATTAATTATTTTTTAGATCAGGCAATTGTTTCTGCACAACAAGTTGCAGATAATATTCAATTGGTCAATAATACAATGACTGCTGAGGCAGAAACAGGTAAAGACTTCAGCGTTGCAAGTGATAAAAATCCATATTGTGCTATGTTTGGTTCTGTGGATATGTCTGGGTATAGTGAAGTGCTTCTATGGAGACAATATAGTAAAGGGCTTGGAATTACTCATAATGTTCCATGCTATGAACAAAAAGGAAATGCTGCTATTGGTACCACCCGTGGTATGGTAGATGGATTTTTAATGGCTAATGGACTTCCCATTTATGCACAAAATTCAGGATATTTAGGTGACGATAGTGCTGCAGTGGCAAAGAAGAATAGAGACGGACGTTTATGGTTGTTCTTAAAAACCCCAGGCCAGATAAATGTTTTATATGCAAATTCCTCCGGAGATCATGCTACTCCTGTTGAGCTTGTACCTTTAATACTTGCGTCTTCAGCCGAAGATAAATTCACGACTGGATACGTTATTCGTAAAGGATTGAACTATGATCAGATTCAGGATGGGAATGGTCAAGGTTATACTGGTGCTATAGTTTTTAGAGCTGTAGAGTCGTATCTCAACTATATGGAAGCTTATTATTTGAGATATGGAAACCTCGATGCCAAAGCCCAATCTTATTGGACTCAAATAAGAAATCGTGCAGGGGTTGATCCAGACTTCAATAAAACAATAGCTGCTACAGACCTGTCGCAAGAAGCAAAAAATGATTGGGGTGCATATTCAGCAGGTAACTTGATTGATGCAACATTATATAATATCCGAAGAGAAAGACGCTGTGAACTTATGGCAGAAGGTCTTCGTTGGATGGACTTAAAACGTTGGAGAGCACTTGATCAAATGATTACTACTCCTTACCACATTGAAGGCTTCAAGCTTTGGGGTCCTATGCAAACCTGGTATTCTGCAAGTAGCCTTAAATATGGAATTGGAGATGGAAGTAATGTTTCAGATCCAGCATTAAGTAATTATTTGCGTCCATATGAATTGTCGAAAACATCGCTGGCTTATAATGGATACAAATGGGCGATGGCTCATTATCTAAGCCCCATTGCTACTCAACATTTCTTGATCACTTCTAAAGATGGAAAAGATGTGTCAACTTCTCCTATTTATCAAAATCCGGGATGGTCAACGACGCCTAATACTGGTGCTTTGAATTAAATATTTCTAGATAAGTAAAGTTAATTAAAGAGGCTGTCTCAAAAGGACAACCTCTTCTGTTTTTGAGCTAACATTGATTATTTTATAAGATATACCCTTGTTTCTATTTCAACGAGTGATTTTCTTTTTTCTATTTTTGATTTTATTTTAGTTGAAGATAAGTTAGTCATAAATATGAAATTCGAATTGAATGCCTAGAAAGTTCAATTGTATCTTGCATTTTATGGGATACTCAGGGTAATTAGCTGAATACTCTCTCTGTGATAAAGAACGAAAGAAAAGAGTCCGATAGTAAGGATTAGTTATGAACGGAAACAAAGAAACGCAAAGTCTGAATACTAATTCTCACTTTGCGTTTTTTTTAATTTGAAGATGATTTAAATTTGTCTCTTATTCGTGAATTTTCTGAGATTTCTGATATTCCCTTGGAGTAAGTCCAAATTCAGTTTTGAAGCACTTGCTGAAATGTTTCGGATCATTAAAGCCTACAGCAAATGCAATTTCTGAAATATTTCCTGCATTATTTGTAAGCATTTGAGCAGCGTGTTTTAATCGTATGTTCCGTATGAATTCCACCGGTGAAAGGTCTGTTAGTGATTTGAGTTTCCGGTATAGTGTTGACTTGGAAGTGACCATATCAATGGCAAACTGATCAAAATCAAAAGTATCATCCGCCAGTTTTTCTTCTACTTTTAGTATCGCCTGATTGAGGAATACCTCGTCAATGGAACCATACTCCATGGATGATATATTAACGTCTTTGTTGTTTTTGAAATCATTGGTTTTTTGTAGTCGCTTCTGAATCAGATTTCTGGTTCGGGCATTAAGCACCGCCATTTCAAAAGGCTTGGCAATATAGGCGTCCGCACCTGCATTGTAACATTCAATTCTATCTTCGCTAGAATTCTTGGCAGTCAGCATCAACACGTCGATATGACTGGTTGCTATATCATTTTTGAGTATCTTACAAAGTGTCAGTCCATCCATTTCAGGCATCATTACATCGCTGATAATTAAATCAATTTCATTGTTAGCTATAATTTCCAATGCTTGCACTCCATTATCGGCGCTTAAAACGCTATATCGATTAGAAAAATAATCAACAATTAAATTTTTCAACTCCTGATTGTCTTCAACTACCAAAATTGCAAGCTCTTTCTTATCATCCTGTTTCTCTTGATTTTCAGCAGTTGAATTGATTGATACAATATCTTGAATTGGAAGCATATCTTCCATTTTGTTATCTTCATTCCACAACTCTTCTTCCGTATAATATCCTTGGGTTACTGGAATTTCGATCGTAAATACGGCTCCTTGTCCCAATTGACTTTTTACTTCAATACTACCCTTATGAATTTGCAACAGGTCGTACGTAAGCGCCAGCCCAATTCCATGACTTTGACTTTGGTCGGATGTACTGCTTATGTAAAAGCGCTTGAAAATATGCGGGATATCCTGTTCGGCAATTCCATCTCCTGTATCTGACACCGACAGACGCATGAATACATCATCCAATCTTGGAACAAAACTTATTTTTACTGCTATCGATCCTTTTCTAGGTGTATGTTTAAACGCGTTGGAGAGTAAATTATAAATTACTTTATCCAGCTTATCCGGATCGAAATATGCCATATAACTTTCGTGTTCAACAACAATAGAAAAATTAATTTCCTTCTCGTTGATTAAAGGTCGGAAATTAGACTGACAGATGTTGTTTACAAACGCAACAACGTCATTTTGACGAATTTTCAGTTTCATATTACCGCTCTCGGTTTTGCGAAATACCAGAATCTGTTGAATCAACCGCTTAAGCCGGATAATGTTGTCTTTCATTATCTCGAACTGGGAGGAATCACCGCTGTTTTTCTTTTGCAGGTTCTCTATCAGCAACATAATAATGGTCAGTGGTGTAAGTAGCTCATGCGAGATGTTGGTGAAATAACGCAATTTTATTTGGGCCAGTTCTTCTGATTTTACTTTTTCTATATGCGAGATTTTCAATTCATTCCGCAACCGGATACGATGGGCAATATTTTTCAATACGAAGTAGGTAGAGCCCACAATAATGGCTAGATAAAGTAAGTAAGCCCACCAAGTTAGGTAAAATGGTGGTCGTTTAATAATGGTCAGTGATGAAATTTGATTACACCATTGGCCGTTTTCGTCTGTGGCTTTAACCTCAAAGGTGTATCGCCCGGTAGGCAGGTTGGTGTAGTTCACATACCTACGATCATTACCAAGATATACCCAATCTTTGTCAATGCCTATTAATCTATAGGCATATTGTATTTTTTCTGCAGCAGAGTAATTCAAAGAGGAGAATTCTAAACTTATATTATCATCTTTTGGTTGAAGAATTAATGTGTTGCGTTGCGAGTCAAAATGTGACTCGTTGCTATGATCAAAAATGGATTGATTATTCACATCAATATTTGTGATGGTTACTTTTGAAACTGCTGCTGGCTGTTCGCTTGTGGCAACAGGCGAAAATAAACAGAGTCCTTTATTGCCACCAAAAAGTATTTGACCATTCTGAAGTTTAATACCTGCACTTTTGGAAAAGGAACTGACTAGTATTCCATCGGATGATGTATAATAAGTCGAAACGTGATTGGAAGGATTGTAGCGGATGATTTTTTTTACTGTAGAGATCCATAATAATCCATAATTATCTTCCACAATGTCTTGAATAGCATCTTCTGTAATTCCATATTTATTGCTAATATCAATCATTTGATTAGCAATTTCATTATACAGGTATAAACTTCCTTCTCTGGCTCCGATGTAAACATTTCCATATTTTCCACAACACACAGACTGGATGGAATTGCTTTGTAGATTTCCTGACTTTTCGCTAAAATTTACAATATGGGTGGCAGATTGTTTGCTATTTAATTGAATTTTAAACACGCCTTGTTTTTCTGTCCCGACCCAGATATTTCCTTTCTTGTCTTTTGAGATGCTGTTTATATTTGCAATTTTGCTATTTATCAAAGCTATTTTTCCATCTGGTGAGCGTTTGTATAATCCTTGATCAAATCCTATCCAGATATTACCATGAGAGTCTTCAAAAAGGCAATTTATAGCAGAATGATTTGTTTTGTCTATAGTTATTGTTTTTGCATTAATGAAACCGTTATTTTTGTCGTCGTTCACAATATATATGTTGTTTCCTTCTTCTTTGACAATCCAAATTTCATGTTTGCTTTTGATGTGGTAAATAACTTGTATATTTTGAGCTCCTTGAAATAATGGATTAGAAGCCTGTGTTAAAGCTCCTGTCTGAAGGTTTAGTGTGTACAATCCCAAGCGGTCAAGTACTATGTGAACCTTGTTATTAGTAGCCTCGCAGATATGGTAAACATTAGGAGAGAACCCTATTTTTTTTGTGAGTGATGCTAACGTGTTAGATTGAAAAGAAGACTTACTGAAATCAAGTTTATATATCCCTTCTCCGACTGATCCAAGCCATAGATTTTTACTTTGATCAACTATAATATCATGAAATAATTTATTGCAAGGTTCATTAAACATTGACTCACTATCTATTGAGTTGAGTGTATGATTGTTCTTTATTTCAAGGACGTCCAATCCCGAAAATGAAATAATCCAAAGATAGCCCATTTTTGGATCTTGAATAATACTGTACATAATATTACTCATTTTAATGGATTTCCCATTTTTTGTAAAAGAAACAGGTGTAAAGGGATTGTTTGATTTGTTTTTATAGTCTAGGGCAAACATACCATCTCCCCAAGTGCATATCCAATAATTGTGATTTCTGTCTTCTAGCATTCTAATAGGATTGTTACTGTTTCCTATTGGAGGTAGTGTTTTAAAGTTGTCCTGCTTTGGTTGATATAAAGCCAGTCCTCCCTCCCAAAACATTACCCAGATATTACCTTCTCTATCTTGATAGATGGAAGATACCCTGTTGGACGGAATTGATCCCAATTTGGCATTGTACTGATAAATGTGATTTTTCTGGCTACGATCTATACGGATAATTCCTCTACCACTGGTTGCTACCCAAATACTACCGGCTTTATCCACACATAAATCACTGATTCGATCTCGTCCAATCGTAGAATTGTCATATGGTGTAATGGAATAATTAGATTTGTCTAAAATGTTAATCCCCTCGATTGTTCCAATCCATAAACGATTCTGATTGTCTTCGGCGATACATTGTATGTTGTTGTTGGTTAGTCTGTTGTGATTTATTGAGCTCGATCTGAAAATTCTTGTTCTATATCCGTCAAACCGGCAAAGTCCATCTTTTGTCCCAAACCACATATACCCTTCCTTATCGTTATAAATTCTTTGTACGGAATTTGACGGAAGTTTATCATTGTAGGGGAATTTATCGAAACTGAATTGTGTGGTAGGAAAAGCGTTAGAGCCAGTGCTGAATATAATAAGGATCAAACTGAAAAGGCGTAAGTTTTGTTTGAACATGATTTTTTTTAGATTAGTTTATATAGATTTTTAGATTCCTAAGTGTGCTGATAACAAACGAATAGATTCTATTAAGGCAATTTCTTTATAGATAAATTGAATCGTGTTTCCTTAATAAGATATCTATACAGTGGAAGTGAAAAATGTTGAATACATCTTGTACACAAAAATACAATAATACTCTCAGAGATAAATAATTTTTTACTCTATATTGCAAGATATTATTAGATTAATTTGGACCGTTACTAATCATGTAATCCTTTGTTTTACATTGATCAGCCAGGTGAATTATGTTTTATATGAACGTTTTTGGCTGTTATAAACAAGGAAGAGTTGCCCACCATTGGACAACTCTTCCTTGTTTATAGTTATTTTTAGTACTTTTCTTTTTGATGACTTTAATCTACTCGTCTGCTAAAAAAGATTTTAGAATGATCTAAATTGTTTCCACTGTATTATTGTACTTCGAGTCAACCACTACTTTTGTTTTTATTTTGGGGAGTGCAGAGTTGAGAGTGAATCTTCTATTTCACCAATCTGACCATTTCGCATGCAGCCAATAGAAAGGCTCCGACTCCAAAATTTGCCGTTGAATTAGCATCGACTATTTGTCCGGGAATGGCTTTTTCGCCAATGGGTTGCACATAACCAATTTTCCCAGAAGGTTGTAATGCAACGGTTGATAAATATTGCCAACCTTTTAATGCTGCCGGTAAATATGTTTTTTCTTTTAAATAACCGTTATTAATTCCCCATAGCAAACCATAAGTGAAAAATGCTGTTCCACTTGTTTCTGGCCCAGGTGCGTGTTTGGGATCAAGCATGCTGCGTGTCCAATACCCTTCCGGTTGTTGGCATTTAATGATTTCTTTAGCCATATCGCAGTAGTGTTTCAGGAATAAAGGCCTGTATTTTGAATCCTTAGGTAAGTCTTTCAGCACCTTGGCTAATCCGGCAAAAACCCAACCATCTCCACGTGCCCAAAAGTCTTTTTTCCCATTTGCAGTTTTATGACCCGGGTAAATGTATTTTGCATCGCGATAGAATAATTTTGCTTTGGGATCGTACATGACACGTTTGGCATATAAAAAATATTCATTTAGTTTATCCAGGTAAAGACTGTTGCCTGTTATTTTGTACATTTTGGTCATTACAGGCATGACCATATATAATCCATCGGACCACCACCAATAATCATCATCTGGAGTACTCATTTCATATTCCATTACTTCCCGGGCGCGTGCTATTTTGTTGCTGTCAGGGGCCAGATTATATAAGTCTATATAAGTTTGAAAGCAAACTTGCCAGTCGCCAAAAAGGACATGATCGGCGGTTTCGCCATAACTATGTTTCCATTTCGATTTATCCAGGGTTTTTGCTCCTTTCCAATCATTTTGATTTGCCCATTTTTCGGAATATCTGCGGTATTTCTCATTTCCGGTAACGAAATATGCTTCCATATTTCCTGTATGGTATGCAGCATTGTCCCAAAAAGGATTTTCAGGTCCCGAATGTGTGGATTGCCAGTAATCGTTTACTTTTTCTATTGTATTAATAAGCTCGGTTTTTAAAGGTCGGTTTTGGGTATGTCCGATGGAGTAGTTGAAGATTATCAAAAAAAGGATTAACTTTTGTGTTTTCATGTTGATTGTTTTATTATCTTTTTCAGGGCCTTTAAATGCTAGAGAATGAGCAAACAAAAATACTCCGTTAAAATACAAATCAAGTACATTATTCATTCAATAAGGTGGAAAATCAAATGAACAAAACAATTTAGGTGGTATTATCAATCATAACAGCCTGAAGAATTACATTACTTATATCATCTACCTTTTTGACTTTTTCTTCGGTCGTTTCCATAGTCTAATTCCATATCTTTGCGGGCTATATGTTGGTATTTAAATTATACAGTATATTATATCGATGTTGAAAAATGCTTTTCGTCTAAACTATAAAACTTAAATTGAAATGGGAGCCAGATTAAAATTCGTGTTGCTTTTATTTTTTGTTGGTATAAACTTGATTGATGTCAAAGCCCAAACTATTCCGGGAAATAATAGGGTGCCGGATCAGCCGGTCTTTCAACTGAATCAGCCGGATTATAAGTTAAGCCCTCTCACGGGAATGACCCGTCGGCACTGGAAAGATGCAGCTTTATATATGCTGGAAGGGGCATTCGGTTATATTCGGAATCTTGATGATCCCATGAAATTTCCTAAGCAACCGGGGAAAAGTTATCCGCGCACTGATGCTCAGATTCCGACAGAGAAGTTGGAAGGGCTCTGTCGCACTTTATTTGTTGCCGCTCCTTTGTTGAAAGATAATCCGGCATTGGAAATAAATGGAATAAAAGTGGCGGATTATTACAGGCATCAAATAGCAGAGCTGATAAATCCGCTTAGTCCCAGTTATATAAAACCTCGTGCTAAAGATGGAGATCCAAGCCAGAATTTGGTTGAATTTGGAGCGTTGGCTATTTCTTTATTCACTGTTCCGGGGGTGCTGTGGGAACCACTTCCGCAAGATCAAAAGGATAAACTGGCCAGCTTGATGTTAAGCTATGGAGATGGACCTACGGTATCTTCTAACTGGAAGTTCTTCAATATTTTTGTTTTGAGTTTTTATAAGGATAAGGGATATGCAGTTAATGAGAAATTATTAGTTGAATATCTTCAGAAAACATTATCCGACTATCGTGGAGAAGGCTGGTATAACGATAGTCCGGCTTACGACTATTACAGTATGTGGGCTTTTCAGTTATATGGAGCAATCTGGTCGGAATATTTTGGAAAGAAATATTATCCAGAGTACGCTCAGAAGTTTCGTGACAATTTCAGTGCAGTTAAAGACAATTATCCATATTTATTCGGTAAAAATGGAGAGATGATTATGTGGGGGAGAAGTATTTCTTATCGCTTTGCTGCTATTGCTCCCTTTCCGATGATGGGTTTTGAGAATGATTCTAATACGAATTACGGTTGGATGCGGCGAATTTCATCCGGGGTTTTACTTCAGTTTTTGAAATATCCTGATTTTTTGAAAGTTGGAATCCCTACGCTGGGATTCTATGGCGAATTTGAGCCTGCAGTGCAAGTATACAGCTGCAGGGGAAGTGCTTTTTGGTGTGGTAAAGCCTTTCTTGGTTTGTTTGTTCCGGCTGATAATCCATTTTGGACCGCAACCGAAAATAACGGGGCCTGGGAGAGTGAGTTTAAAGCAGGAACGGTATATAATAAGTTTCAAAAAGGATCCAACATTTTGATTACAGATTATCCAAACATTGGTGCATCGGAGGTTCGTGCTTGGTGTCATGAAACGGTTGCGGCTGATTGGCAAAAATTTCGAAGTACAGAGAATTACAATCGTTTATCCTATAATAGTGTATTTCCTTGGCAGGCAGATGGCGAGCATGGTGAAATCGCGATGAATTATGTTGTTAAGAATAAAAATGACAAGTGGGAAGCACTTCGGCTTTATACTTTCAAAAAGTTTGAAAATGGTGTTTATTATAGAGATGCGGAACTTGAAACAAACAAAAATATTCAATTCAGGCTGGCTGACATTCCATTGCCAAATGGAATTCTACGGGTTGATAAATTGATAAGTGCTGATTCTGCAGATTTACGTTTGGGTCATTATGCATTACCTCAATTCAAAGAAGCAATAAAAGAGGAGATTCGAAAAGTAAAAGGACGTCAGGTGCGCATTATAAATAATGGTGTTTACCAATTGGCAATGGTTTCTTTAGCTGGCTGGGAAACAATGGAGTTTGTTCGTACAAAAGGATTACATCCGGAAAGTAATCAAAGTGAAGTGATCAATGTGTCAGACAAATTTACTGCAGATAAAACCGACTCGAAAGTCTACAGCGTCCTGATGCTTTGGAAAAAAGCAGGGGAGAAGTGGACGGATGAGGAATTGGTCCCCGTGAAAAAAATACAATATTCTGTCGCCAAGAATAATGTAACTGTTTTATTTGAGGGAGGAAAGCGAGTGTCAGTAAGTATGGAATAGACAGATTTGGGTGTAATAAGTATAAAAATCGAAGAGGGTGTCCAAGAAATGGTCGCCCTCTTCGATTTTTATACCGTTCATTGTAATATCGAGGCACTCGATACGCTTATGTCAGTTTACCCGACAACCTAATATCGAATGATTCGAATAGGTAATGTCAGTACATTCGATACGCTTAGTACATCTTAGTATTTGTTCCTGTACGATTTGATTTTGTTAACCAAAGCGGCATATCGCTTGGCTAACTTTGATTCAGTTTGTAGTTGTTATTTATTGTTTGAATAAATAACAATTTGATAAAAAAATTGATTGGTTTTGATAGAGATAGAGTTAATAAGTACAGCAGTGTAGAATGGGTTTTGAATGTAACGTGCTGTTTTATAGATGTGTTTGTTCTGTGACTGAATTTTGAACCTATTTGACTGAATAGTTGTCTCCCTTGAAAACCTGGATGCAATATATTTGCATTCATTAAGTAGTGTGCTTTGAAAAGTTAAGGCAAATGAAATTAATCCCTAATCAAAATATAGAATATGAGTAACAAAACAAGTTAACCTTAGGTAGGTGGTTTATTATTGATAATCGCCTTATCGCAAATTGCATTTATGTAGTCTAATATCAATTAAATTTTAAAAATCATGAACGTAAAAAAGAAGTTTTTATGTCTTTTGGCTCTATCCATTAGTACCATGCCAGCACTTTGGGCTAATGGTTTAGACAGTAGTACGTCTGCTAACGCACCGGTACAACAAAATTCGAATGGAACAATTACAGGAAAAGTAATAGACAAAAACGGCGAATCTTTAATCGGAGTAAGCGTCAAGGTAAAGGGAACCTCTGTTGGTACAATCACCGATGTGAAAGGATCTTTCTCGCTTAATAATGTATCGCCATCATCAATACTGGTATTCTCTTATGTTGGTATGAATAGCCAGGAAATTAAAGTAGGAACTCAAACTTTGTTGAATGTGAAACTTGAAGACAACTCAGTTAGCATGAATGAAGTTGTAGTTGTTGGTTATGGTACAATGCGCAAGAAAGACTTGACTGGTTCCGTTGTACAAATCAACCCCAATAAGATTGCCGACCAACACCCGGAATCTGTTCAAGATATTCTTCGTGGAACTCCAGGGCTGCAAATTGGCTACGACGCATCTGCCAAGGGTAGCGATGCATCCATCCTGTTGCGTGGACAGAACTCATTAGGCACTAGTGCCAGCCCTCTTATTGTGCTTGATGGTATGGCATTTTATGGCGAGCTTTCAGAGATTAACCCCGGTGACATTTCTCAGATCGACGTTTTAAAAGATGCTTCGTCGGCAGCCATTTATGGTGCCAAGGCAGCTGCAGGTGTTATCATCATCACCACAAAGAAAGGTAAAGTAGGCAAACCCATTATCAATGTAAGCGCCAACCTTTCTGTCAACAATAAGTCCGCTTATCTTGATTATTTTAATGCAAAAGATTATATGCGCTATCGCGAAGATTGGTATATGATGAACTATACGTATGGCAAAGGCTCCGACGGACTTTACGGTTACTATAAAGCCGTTGACTCTAGCACAGGTCTATTATCTTACCCCGCCGGTTATTTCAATAATCCCACCAGCCTGAGTGCGGCAGATCAGGCTACATGGGCCAGCACTACTGGAAAGAGTGGATTCGGACCTTCGGCCGGGGAGTCTAATCTGAGTTTGTATGCCCGTCGTTTGGAGATGAACAATTCCAAACTTGTGTATGACAACTTTTTGGCTGGAAAGACTTATGACTGGAATAACGCTACTTTCCGCACAGGTCTTAACCAGGATTACAATGCAAGCATTTCAGGTGCAACCGATCGCGTAAACTATTACATGTCGTTTGGCTATATGAACAACCAAGGTGCAGTGCAAGGAAACGACTATCATGCTTTTCGTTCCAACCTTAAAGTGAATGCCAAAGTTACCAGTTGGCTTGAATTGGGAGCCAATGTCAACTTCCAGGATCGTTCCGACGGTGACATAGAAGTGTCTCTTGGCAGTAATTATTGGGATGCCAATATGCTCCGCAATTCACCCTATGCTTCGATGTACACCGCAACCGGGGGCTACCAGCAATATCCTATGGGTGGTCAAGCCACTAAAGGCGGTTACAACTATTACTTCGACCGTCAATATTATGATTTGGAGAAGGGGTACACAGTATTGAATACCATCTTTAATGCCAAGGTTACCCTGCCGTTAGGATTCTCCTATCAATTCAATATCACTCCGCGTTACCAATGGTTTTACGACCGTTACTTTATGTCGGCCGAGTTGCCAGACGCTTCTGCTTCATCCCGGGGTGTTAACCGTGGAAATAACAAGAACTTCGATTTGAACCTGAACAACACTCTTGTTTGGGATCGTACCTTGAGTGATATTCACCACTTTACCGTAACTATGGTTCAGGAGGCTGAAGACCACCGCACCTGGAGCGATTACATCTACGCCCGCAACCTAGCCCCGACCGATGTTCTCGGATTCCACTATACAGCAAGTGCCAACAAGCAGCAAAGTTCATTTAATACCTACGACAGCCACTACACCGCGGCTTCGTATCTGGGACGTGCATTCTACAGTTATAACGACCGCTACATGTTCACGGGGACTTTCCGCCGTGATGGTTATTCAGGTTTCGGTGTTAACAATCCATGGGGTAACTTTGGCTCGGTGGGACTTGGTTGGACGTTCACGAATGAAAAATTCATGGAGTCTACCAACAAATGGTTAGATATGGGAAAACTGCGTCTGTCGTGGGGTACTAACGGTAACCGTGAGTTCGGTGACGTATACAAAACTCTTGCTAATCTTTCTTTAGGCAGCCCAATGGTTTATTACAATAATGGAACCTCTACCGTTGTTAACTCTTTGAACATGGACCGTCTGGCAGCACCCAATCTTCAATGGGAAAAGACCAATGCTTATAACGTAGGTTTGGACTTCTCTGTATTTAATCGCGTACTGTCCGGTAGTGTCGAATACTACTTTAAGAAAACAAAGGGTATGATTATGTCTCAACGTCTGCCTAGTTTCACCGGATTTAGCTCTATAACTACCAACCTCGGTGAAGTTCAGAACCAAGGTTTTGAAATCTCTTTGACTTCGAACAATATTCAAATGAAAGACTTCACCTGGAGTACCACTGCCGGTTTCTCATTAAACAAGAACCGTATTAACCACATCTATTATACCTATGATGCGAATGGTAAAGAATTGGATGATACTTCGAATAAATGGTATATTGGTAAGCCGGTTGGTGAAATCTGGGATTATGAAACTGATGGTATTTGGCAAAACAATGCCAAAGATATTGCGGCAGCAGCTCTTGTAGGGCAGAGACCTGGTGATATTAAAGTTAAGAATCTTTATACTGCGGATGACAAAATCCTTGCTGACGGAACACATGTTCCTGTTTACAATGATAAAGATAAAGCGTATCTTGGTACAACTGCTCCTCCTATCTACTGGAATATGCGCAACGACTTTACCCTTTGGAAAGATCTGACATTCTCGTTCTCGCTTTATTCCTATATGGGACATAAGAGCACTGCAGGATACTGGTTAAACCAGGATAACGGAGGTTCGGTGGTAACCAATGCTTATAATGTTCCGGCAAAAGAATACTGGACTCCTGACAATCCCACCAATAAATATGCACGTTTGAATGCTGTAGGTCCTAACACTGGTTTATCTGGAGGTGTGTACAAACTCTACAATCGTAACTTTGTTCGTTTTGATGAAATTTCAGTAGGCTACACCTTGCCCCAAAAGTGGACTCGCAAGTATCAGGTTGATAAGATTCGTATAAATGCCAGCTGCCACAACATCGGTACTATTTCAAGTTGGGAATATGGCGATCCTGAAACTGGAGGCCTGGCAACCCGCACCTTCAATGTTGGTCTAAACATTACCCTTTAAATTCTGAGATTCAAAATGAAAAACAATATAAAGAAATTCAAAATGAAAAACAATATAAATAAATTGTTCAAGGGTTGCATGGTAGTCGTTTCATTAGCCATGCTGGCAAGCTGCTCTGACAGCTTCCTGAAACAAGACCCGCTGTCGTTCTATGAACCCAAGACAACGTATGCTACCGAATCCGGTTTGCAGGCAGCTCTGGCAATGTGCGATTTGCATTATAAAACCATGCTTATGGATGGTAACGGAAATGTACTCCCCATTGCGTCCGTTTACTTTATGAGTGATATAGGCCTTTATGCAAAAACGGATGCCGGGGGCGGTATCATGGACGACTTTGCCAACAAGATTACTCCAACATCAGGTATGGCCGGCGGTGGTGACTCCAATGCTATGCAACGGTTCTGGGATGAGGCTTGGAACGGCATCAAATATGCCAACACGGTTCTGTCTTATGTTGACAAGGTTGCGGGACTAGATTCAACCACGCGTGATGCTTACAAAGGACGTGCTTATTTCCACCGTGCTTACAAATATTATCATCAGGCACTTCTGTTCGGTGATATACCTTTGATTACAAAGATTATTGAAGTACCAAAGCAGAATTATAAATCAACTACCAAAGAAGCCGTTTTCAAGATGTTGATTCACGACCTGGAATTTGCTGTTGCTCATGTTCCTGCTCAAAAGAATATGCCTTATATGGGCGCTGTAAATCAGGAAGCTTGTATGCAACTTTTGATTAAATGTTATTTGGTTAATGGTGATTTCAAGAAAGCCGAAGACATGGCTACAGACCTGATTCAGAATCATGGACTTGCTCTGATGACCGCATCCTTTGGTACAAATGTTCCTTCTGGAAATCCAACTACCTGGGCTGTACAACGTAATGTGCTTTGGGATTTGCATCGCGGTGAAAATATAACCGCGCCAGCCAACAAAGAAACCATACTTCCTATTTTGAACTATAATGACCAGAATTTTACGCAGTATCTAACCATGCGTGCTTTGGGCGTTCACTGGTCAAATGGGGATATTATGGATCCCAGCGGTATAGGCTCTCCTACATTCAACTGGGCTCGCAACACCAGCTCATACAATTCTCAACTTGACTGGCTGAGGGTATTGGGTCGCGGCATCGGATGCTTCCGCACCTCTTATCACTACAACAAGACTATCTGGAGGTATGATGGGGAAATTGACACCCAGGATATGCGCCACAACCGCGCTATGGGTAATTGGGTAGAAATGGAAGATATAAAATACAATAGACCCAATTCTCCTTTCTTTGGCAAAAACATGCAGTTATATGCCACTGATGATTATAAGGATGCAAGCGGTAAAGTGATTGTTGCCAAGGGTACTCTTTTGTGTAAGGATACTATCCGTAGTTGGTTCCCTATACCTCTGTATAAGATGTATATTCTCGACGTTGCTGCTGAGCAAAACAATGGTGCCAACCAATTCAATGGAGCAACCAAAGGCACTTACTGCTCTAACGGTAATATGTACCTCTTCCGTCTGGCAGAAACTTATTTGCTCCGTGCAGAAGCCAGATTCTATCAAGGAAATGCCGCCGGTGCAGCTCAGGATGTGAATGTAGTTCGTAGTCGTGCAAATGCCAAAAAGATGTTTGCGACCGTTACAATCGGCGATATCTGTGATGAACGCGCCCGGGAACTTTATATGGAAGAATGGCGTCAACCCGAGTTGACTCGTATCTCATGGTGTCTTGCCAAGAGCGGTCAACCCGACGAATGGGGCAATGTGTATGACATAAATACCTGGGATAAACAAGGTGGTACCGACCTCAATGGTGGCAGTTACTGGTTCAGACGCCTCACCCGCTATAGCATTTTCAATCATGGGACAATTCTTTCCAAGGTTAATTTGAACTATCAGGTTGATAAGCACAATCTTTTCTGGCCTATTCCGAATGCTGCTATTACCGCCAACATTGGTGCCAAACTAAGTCAGAATTTCGGTTATGATGGTTATGATGCGAATACAGCTAAATGGATGACTTGGGAAGAAGCTGTAGCTGATGAAAGTAAATCGAATTAATTGAATCCGGTCTTATAGTTTTTTGATTATACAGACGATCAAGTGTTGTTATTTAATCCTGAAAGGAATGCTCAAACGGGCATTCCTTTCTTTTTTATCAAAACTGCTCTTGTCTTGAAGCTGGACGTGTCAGAAAGATTATGCAGAAAAAATACGACTGGAAAACGATCTCGCCCTATTTTAGATTGAATTAACGAATTATTCTGCGAAATTCTGCTGTAAAACATGAAATTTAGTATTGTCATCAAAAAAACAAGTGTTTTCTTTACACTTGTTGTCGATCAACAATACTGAATTATGCTTTTATCTTGTATACTGCTGAAAAATAGGAGTATATGAGAAATAAAAATTGAATACTGAATGACTACTACTTTTTATCAAAATAAAGATACCTTTCTTGTCGCTGTTGACTGTATTATCATGGGCTTTCGCGATAATGAATTACAAATTCTCATTACACGCCGGCCCATTGAACCTTTGCAGGGCGGCTGGTCGTTGATGGGAGGTTTCGTTGAAGCGGCTGAGAGCATTGATGACGCAGCGGAACGCGTCGTTGGAGAGTTTACCGGCATTGACGATATATTTATGGAACAAGTGGGAGCGTACGGTGAGTTAAATCGTGATTTGGCCGACCGGGTTATTTCGGTGGCTTATTATGCATTGGTAGATATTGATTTGTTTGACACTTCGCTGGCTAAAAAACACGATGCGCAGTGGATTCGGATTTCCCAGCTTCCGGAACTTGTTTTTGACCATAAAAAGATGGTTGATGATACGATTAAAATTCTGCAACGGAAAGCGGCCGTTAAACCGATTGGCTTTAATTTGCTTGGAGAACAGTTCACATTACCGACTCTACAAAGTTTGTACGAGTCGATTTATCAGGAAGCCATTGATAAACGTAATTTCAGAAAAAAGTTGCTAACCATGGAGATTCTCGAAAAATTGGATGAGAAGGATAAAAGTTCTTCGAAACGTGGAGCATTTTATTATCGATACAATAAAGAGAAATATGACCAATTAGTTGAACAGGGATTACATTTTTCGTTGTAATTTTTTTTTGAGTCATTAAGTGTAAAATAAACACATATTATTCTATAAATAAAAAAAGGCTATGCTAGAAAATTTAAAAGAAGAAGTATTTAAAGCTAATCTCGATTTAGTGAAACACGGATTGGTGATATTTACCTGGGGGAATGTCAGCGCGATTGACCGCGAAGCGGGTTTGGTAGTGATTAAACCTTCAGGAGTTTCTTACGATACCATGAAAGCTGATGACATGGTGGTGGTGGACTTAGATGGAAAAGTCATTGAAGGAAAACTGAAACCATCTTCCGATACACCCACACATTTGGCACTTTACCGGGCATTTGAAAATATTGGTGGGGTTGTACACACACATTCTACCTATGCTACTTCGTGGGCCCAGGCAGGTATGGACATTCCGAATATAGGAACCACGCATTCCGATTATTTCAGTGCAGCAATACCTTGTACCCGTAGTATGACACAACAGGAAGTGGAGGATGACTATGAAGCAGAAACCGGCAAAGTGATTGTAAGCAGGTTTTATGAACTGAACCCTGATTATATTCCGGGAGTGATTGTAAAAAACCACGGTCCTTTTTCATGGGGAAAAGATGCGCACGATGCAGTTCATAACGCAGTAGTGATGGAGCAAGTGGCTAAAATGGCTTACATTTCATATCAAATTAATCCGGATTTGACAATGGATAAACACTTGGTAAAAAAACATTTCTATCGTAAACATGGACCGGGAGCTTATTATGGGCAATGATCCATCTATATTGAATTACACTTTATCTAATATCACAAAAAAATAAATGAAGAAGCTATTTATTTCCACTTTGTTATTGACATCAATAACCCTTGGAGCCCAAACAGGTGTTTCAAAAATTACAATCCATGCCGATCAGGGCAAAACATTAATCAACAAAGAAATCTATGGTCAGTTCGCCGAGCATTTGGGAACTTGCATTTATGGAGGCATATGGGTTGGAGAAAATTCGCCGATCCCCAATATCAAAGGGTATCGCACTGATGTGTTTAATGCGTTGAAAGAGCTTCGGGTACCGGTATTGCGCTGGCCGGGCGGTTGTTTTGCCGACGAGTACCACTGGATGGATGGAATCGGACCACGCGAGAAACGCGCTAAAATTGTGAACAACAACTGGGGTGGCGTTATCGAAGACAATAGCTTTGGAACGAATGAATTCTTTAATCTTTGCGAAATGCTGGGTTGTGAACCTTACCTGAGTGGAAATGTGGGTAGCGGTACAGTGGAAGAACTGGCAAAATGGGTGGAATATATCACTTCGGCAGGTGATAGTCCAATGGCCAGATTGCGTCGCCAAAACGGACGTGAAAATCCATGGAAACTAAAATATCTTGGAGTAGGTAACGAAAGCTGGGGTTGCGGTGGCAATATGACTCCCGATTATTATTCAGATCTTTATCGTCGTTATTCAACCTATTGTCGTGAATATGATGGCAATAAGCTTTTCAAAATTGCCAGTGGTGCCAGCGACTACGATTACAAATGGACTGAAACATTGATGAAAAATGTGGGTGACCGTATGCAAGGTGTTTCGTTGCATTACTATACCTGTAAAGGTTGGAGCGGAAGCAAAGGGTCTGCTACAAAATTCAATAAGGATGAATATTTATGGACTATGCATAAATGTCTTGAAATTGAAGATGTAGTGAAAAAGCACATAGCTATTATGAATCAATACGATCCTAAAAATAAAGTCGGTTTAATGGTAGACGAATGGGGAACATGGTGGGATCAGGAACCAGGGTCAAATTCTGCACTTTATCAACAAAACTCCATGCGTGATGCTTTTGTGGCTGCATTGACCTTAAATGTTTTCAACAAATATACAGAGCGTGTGAAAATGACAAACATTGCACAAGTAGTAAACGTATTGCAGGCAATGATTTTGACCAATGGACCTAAAATGGTGTTGACTCCAACCTATCATGTTTTCAATATGTACAAAGTTCACATGGGAGCAACTTATCTTCCTCTTGATATTCAATGTGATTCATTGTCGTCAAACGATAAAAAATTCGCATCAGTAAGTGCTTCCGCATCAAAAGATACAAAAGGATTGATTCATATAACACTTGCAAATGTTGATCCGGACAAAGAACAAAAAATTGAAATTGATTTGGGCAATGCTAAAATAGCAAAGGTTTCGGGAACTATTTTGACAGCTAAAACAGTTGATGCATACAATACATTCGAAAATCCGAACGTAGTAGCGCCTGCAGTTTTCAAAGGTGCTAAAGTGAGCAAAAACGGTTTGGTTGTAACAGTTCCGGCCAAATCAATAATTGCATTGGAATTATAAAATGACCCCAAATCCCTAAAGGGGCCAGGAATAAATATAAACAACAATAAAAAAAATAACAACAACTTCCCTGACTCCCCTTTAAGGGATGGGGATAATAAAAATTTAATTATCATGGCATTCAAAGATTTAGAAGTATGGTTTATTACCGGAGCACAGTTGCTTTACGGTGGTGATGCAGTAGTGGCAGTAGATGCACACTCAAACGAAATGGTTAAAGGACTTAATGATTCAGGTAATCTTCCGGTCAAAGTAGTTTATAAAGGAACAGCTAACTCGTCTTCAGAGATATCTGAAATAATGCGTGCAGCCAATGGCGATACAAAATGTATTGGTATGATTACCTGGATGCACACATTTTCTCCAGCTAAGATGTGGATTCATGGTTTGATGGATTTCAAAAAACCATTATTACATCTTCACACCCAGTTCAACCAACAAATTCCATGGTCGGAAATTGATATGGATTATATGAACCTGAACCAATCGGCTCACGGTGACCGTGAGTTTGGATTTATTACCAGCCGTTTGCGCAAACCACGCAAAATTGTTGTGGGTTACTGGAAAGATGCAAGCACTCACTCAAAGATCTCGGGTTGGATGCGCGTTTGTGCTGCTCAGGCTGACGCTCAGGATATGTTGATCATCCGTTTTGGTGACAATATGAACAACGTGGCTGTAACTGATGGTGACAAAGTGGAAGCTGAAATCCGTTTGGGTTACCATGTGGATAATGCTCCGATTGCTAAACTGGTTCCTTATGTAGAAGCTGTTACTGAAGCAGAAATTGATGCGTTGATTGCCGTATACGAAAAATTATACGATTTTGCAGATGACTGTAAAAAAGGCGCTGAAAAACACATTTCGGTTCGTCAGGCTGCTGCTCAGGAAATCGGTCTTCGTCGTTTCTTGCAGGATAAAGGAGCGAAAGCATTTACTACCAGTTTCAACGAATTGGAAGGTATGTCTCAGTTGATGGGATTTGCTTCGCAACGTTTGATGGCTGAAGGTTATGGTTTTGGTGCTGAAGGTGACTGGAAAACAGCTGCTCTTTGCCGCACTATGTGGGTAATGGCTGAAGGTCTGCCAGGCGGATGTTCATTCCTTGAAGATTATGTATTGAATTTTGACGGAGCAAACAGCTCTATCCTTCAATCACACATGTTGGAAATTAACCCGGAAATCGCTGGTAACAAACCACGTATCGAAGTACACTTCCTGGGAATTGGTGATGCTGGTGTTTGTGCCCGTTTGATTTTCCAGGCTCACGAAGGAACCGGTATTGCAACAACCATTGTGGATATGGGTAACCGTTTCCGTATGATTGTAAACGAAGTAGAAGTAATCAAACCGGAAGCATTGCCTAAATTACCAGTTGCTTGTGCATTGTGGAAACCAATGCCAAACCTTGAAGTAGGCGCAGGTGCCTGGATTACTGCTGGTGGAACCCACCACTCAAGCTTCTCATTCTCTCTCACCACTGAAATGATGGAAGATTATGCCGAAATTTTGGATATCGAAATGTTGGTTATCGATAAAGATACAACCATCCGCAATTTCAAACAAGATATCCGTAACAACGAAGTGTATTACATGTTGAATAAAGCTCTTAGATAAATAATTCAGGAGTAAGGAGTAAGAGGTAAGGAGCAAACGCTTACCTCTTACCTTCTTGCCTCTTACATACTGTAAAAAAATGAAATACGTTATAGGCTTAGATTACGGAAGCGATTCATGTCGCGCAGTAGTAGTAAATGCTGCTACAGGTGAAGAAATGGCTTCAGCAGTAAAATATTATTCGCGTTGGGCTGAAGGAAAATACTGCGTTCCTACCGCCAATCAATATCGTCAACATCCACTTGACTATGTTGAAGGTTTGGAATATACAGTGAAAACAGCTTTATCAAAATGTCCTGCCGGAACAGCAGAGCAGGTAGTTGGTATTGCATTCGATACAACTGGAAGTACACCTGTATTTACAGATAAAAATGGTACTCCACTTGCTTTATTGCCAGAGTTTGCTGAAAATCCTAATGCAATGTTTGTATTGTGGAAAGATCATACCGGAATTAAAGAAGCGCAAGAAATAAATGATTTGTGTGCAAAATGGGATATTGACTACTCTGCATACGAAGGTGGAATTTATTCATCTGAATGGTTTTGGGCAAAAGCTTTGCACGTGCTTCGTGCTGACGAAAAAGTACGTGCTGCAGCTTATTCCATCGTAGAGCATTGCGATTGGTTACCGGGATTAATCACCGGAACTACTGAACCTTCTACAATCGTTCGCAGCCGTTGCGCTTCCGGTCACAAAGCTATGTGGTTGGAGAAATGGGGCGGTTTGCCAGCTGAAGAATTTCTAACTGCACTTGATCCATTATTAGCCGGATACCGTGACCGTCTTTATTCAGAAACTTACCCAAGCGATAAAAAAGTAGGAACTCTTACTGCCGAGTGGGCTGGCCGTTTAGGATTGACAACTAATGTTGCCGTGGCTGCTGGTGCATTCGATTGCCACATGGGAGCCGTTGGAGCCGAGGTAAAACCGGGTGCGTTGGTACGTGTTATCGGAACTTCTACTTGCGATATCATGGTTTCAAGCTATGAAGAAATGGGTCACAAACTGATTCCGGGCATTTGCGGGCAGGTTGATGGTTCCGTTATTCCGGGCATGGTTGGACTGGAAGCAGGTCAATCGGCATTCGGTGATGTGTATGCGTGGTTCAAAAATGTAGTGGCATGGCCGGTAGTAAACATTTTGTCGAAAACGACATTGATTGATGAAGCTACCAAACAAAAACTGATTGACGAAACCTTGGATCAAATTATTCCTGCCTTATCTGTTGAGGCAGCTAAGATTCCGGTTTCAGAGTCAAGTATTTTAGCTACCGACTGGCTGAACGGCCGTCGCACACCTGATACCAGCCAACTGGTAAAAGGTACTATTACCGGATTAAATTTGGGTAGTTCGGCGCCACTTATGTTCCGCGCGTTGGTTGAAGCCACAGCTTATGGTTCAAAAGCCATTGTTGACCGCTTTATCGAAAATGGTGTGGAAATTAAAGAAATTATTGGCATTGGCGGTATCGCATTGAAATCTCCTTTCGTTATGCAAACCTTGGCAGATGTATTGAATATGCCTATTAAAGTGGCCAAAGCAGAACAAGCTTGTGCTTTTGGTGCTTCTATGTTTGCAGCAGTAGTAGCAGGAGTTTATGCTAAGGTGGAAGATGCCCAGGCAGCAATGGGAATGGGCTTTGCAGCGGAATTTTATCCGAATGTGGAAAACCATAAACTGTATCTCGAGATTTACAAGAAATACACTGCGATTGGTAAATTCACCGAAGAAAACTTGTTTATTTAAATAAAGCTCCTCTGTCTCTTTCGCTTACGGGAAGAGATAGAGGATTTTGTTTTTCAACCTTTTATCAATTAAATAATTTACACATGAAAAAGAAACTCTTAGGCTTCGCGGTTATTGCATTGATTCTTTTCGGATGCAAAGAAAAAAGCGAAAAAACATTGTCAGGCTTATTGAAAGCTGATTTTAAAAAAGAAATTAAAGGAGATTCTACCGGTTTGTATGTGCTTAAAAACGCAGCAGGCATGGAAGTTTGCATTACCAATTTTGGTGGACGCATTGTTTCCGTTATGGTTCCGGACAAAGCCGGTAATATGCAAGACGTAGTGCTTGGTTTTGACAGCCTTGCTGACTACATCAAAATCCCGAGCGATTTCGGTGCTTCTATTGGCCGATATGCTAATCGTATTAACAAAGGACTTATCACAATTGATGGCAAAACCATTCAGTTGCCACAAAACAATTTTGGACATTGTTTGCACGGTGGTCCCAAAGGCTGGCAATATCAGGTTTACCAAAAGGTAAATCAGATTAACGACACGACCATTGAACTTACACGTCTTTCTCCTGATGGAGACCAAAATTTCCCGGGAAATGTGACTGCAAAAGTTACATTTAAACTGACAAAGGATAATGCCATTAAAATTGATTTCGAGGCAACTACCGATAAAAAAACAGTGATTAATATGTGTAATCACTCGTATTTTAATTTGTCAGGTAATCCAGTAAATCCTGTCACCGACAATATGTTGTATATCAATGCGGATAAATTCACCCCGGTTGATAGCACATTTATGACAACTGGTGAAATTGTTACCGTTAAAGGTACTCCTATGGATTTTACTACTCCTAAATCTGTGGGTGCCGACATTAAGAAATATGACTATGTTCAATTGAAAAACGGTAATGGTTATGATCATAACTGGGTATTAAATACAGCTGGTGATGTGACAAAACTTGCAGCTAAAGTAACTTCTCCAATCAGTGGAATTACGTTGGATGTTTATACCAACGAACCTGGAATTCAGGTTTACACAGGTAACTTCCTGGATGGAACAGTAAAGGGTAAAAAAGGTATTGTGTATAAACAACGTACCGGAATTTGCTTGGAAACCCAACATTATCCCGACAGTCCCAATAAACCGCAATGGCCATCAGTTATTTTGGAACCAGGTAAAGTTTACAAAAGTACTTGTATTTATAAATTCGGTGTGACTAAATAAAATACGTATCAATATAAATTAAAAAAGCAATATTTAAAATTATGAATTGGAGTTCACATGAATTTATTTGGCTCGACTGGGTTATCATTGCTGTCGGGATTTTGACTGTAACGTGGGCTGTGTGGCGTGCGGTGCAAAAAGATAAACGTTTGCAACAGGGTGCCAACAGCGAGGACTATCTGTTCGGCAAAGGCGAGCCATGGTACATTATCGGTGCAGCTATCTTTGCTGCAAACATTGGCTCGGAACACCTGGTAGGGCTTGCCGGTACAGGAGCTAAATCGGGTGTAGGTATGGCTCACTGGGAAATGCAAGGCTGGATGATTCTTATCCTGGGTTGGCTCTTCGTCCCATTCTACCAACTTATGAATAATAAATTGGGGAAAATTATCACCATGCCTGACTTTCTCAAAAATCGTTACACACCCCGTACAGGTTCGTGGTTGTCAATCATTACGCTTATAGCTTACGTGTTGACCAAAGTGAGTGTAACAGCATTTACCGGTGGTATCTTCCTGGAAAGCCTTCTTGGTTTGCCTTTCTGGTATGGAGCTATCGGTCTGATAGTCTTGACAGGTATTTTTACCGTTTTTGGTGGTATGAAAGGTGTTATGACACTGTCGGCCATTCAAACACCAATACTTATCATTGGTTCATTCATGGTGCTTTTCTTAGGATTAGCTGCACTGGGAGACGGTAGTATCGCTCACGGTTGGACTGCAATGATTGATTATGCCCATACACTGAACAAAGGGGCAGATGGCGTTGCATACGGAACAAACCATATGTTCCACTTTGAAACGGGTGACCCGATGTATGATGAGTATCCCGGTTTCTGGGTATTTGTCGGAGCAACCATTATCGGTTTTTGGTATTGGGCTACTGACCAACATATCGTTCAACGTGTACTTGGACAAACAAAAGGTGAGGCGAACGACGTAGTAATGAAACGTGCTCGTAGAGGCACTATTGCTGCTGGTTATTTCAAAATTCTGCCTGTATTTATGTTCTTAATCCCAGGTATGATAGCTGCTGCATTGGCGCATCGTCCCGGTAGTGGTTTTACCTTAGAAAATCCGGATACCGCTTTTGGTTCTATGGTTAAGTTTGTGTTGCCAGCGGGTGTAAAAGGTATTGTTACTATCGGATTTATCTCTGCATTAGTTGCTTCATTAGCAGCATTCTTCAATTCCTGTGCTACTCTTTTTACAGAAGACTTTTATAAACCGATGTTCAAAAACAGAACTGAAGCTACATACGTTTTGGTAGGCCGTATTGCAACCATTGTGGTTGTGGTACTTGGTATTGGATGGATTCCGGTCATGATGAGTTTAGGCAGCCTTTACTCTTATTTGCAAGGTATTCAATCGCTGCTTGCTCCAGCTATGGTGGCAGTGTTTGTATTAGGGATATTCTCTAAAAAAATTACGCCTAAGGCAGGTGAAGCTGGTTTAATTGTAGGTTTTGCAGTCGGTATGGTACGCTTGCTGACCAATATCCTGACGAATACAGGTAAAAATGTAATGACAGGCTGGTACTGGGAATCAACCCACTGGTTCTGGCATACCAACTGGCTTATCTTTGAGATCTGGTTGCTTATCTTTATTATGTTGACAATGGTCGTAGTGTCGTTGTTCACCCCGAAACCTACAGCTCAACAGATAGATGCTATCACATTTACTGCCGACTACAAAAAACTTATCAAGCAAAGCTGGAACAAATGGGATGTTATTGCCACTCTTGGTGTGGTAGCTATTTGCGCTTCATTCTACTGGTATTTTTGGTAAAACGAAAAACGACTTAATTAGTTGTTCTTTAAATATTTGACAATAGGAGATCCTCGAACATTTTTTCTCTCGGGAAAATGATGTTTGAGGATTTTTTATTTAATAGAGTGAGTGTGCAATTTGTAACCTACAAGCAAAACTGTTGCAAGTTTCTCAAACAGTTTAATTTCTAGATTCCTTTTTTTTGCTGTTTTGCCACCAGCTAAAAAACAGACGGATTCCAGCTGTTTGATAGTTTGCTATTTTATCCTTTTCATAAAGTTATCTCTTGATAATGAGCTGAAAATTTATTACTTTTGTAATGAGTCGCATATTAATTTAATACCATTTTCAACTCACAAATAAATCACATACTTTTAAGTAACCCGATTCAAAAATGAGATTATACATATTAAAACGAGTTCTGATTTTATTTTGCATCCTGTTGTCTGTTGCAAATTTACAAGCATCAATTAATTCCTTGCAGCTCAGATTCGAACGTTTTCCTTACATAGACCAGCTTCCGTCGAACTCCATTAACCGCTTATATAATGACAGTGAAGGTTATATGTGGTTTGGAACTAAAGATGGGTTGTGTCGGTTTGATGGGTATGGAGTTAAAGTGTTCCGGTCAAGTTCAATCAATCAAAACCGGTTGACAAGCAATAGTATTCAGTATATTGCCGAAGATAACAATAACAAATTGTGGGTTGGCACGTTGGAAGGAGTTAATATTGTTGATAAGAGTAATTACTCCATTAAGCCATTCGAAAATGCTTATATCGGGCACGACCGGATCAGCTCCATCCTTAAAGATAAGTCTGGCTGCATGTGGGTTGCCACTAACAGCAAAGGTTTGGTGAGAATATTTCCAGACGGTAAAAGTATTCATTATACCCATAATCCGGCCCTTGCATATTCAATTCCCAGCAATAATATAAGAAGTGTATATCAAGATTCCAAAGGCAGAATCTGGATATTAGTTCAAAACAAAGGAGTGGTTCTATTTCGGGAGAAATCATCTGATTTTCTGCCTTTTCCTCCCATTGGTATTAATAACAACCCTATGAGGATGATTGAAGACCGTCCTGATCATTTTCTGGTTTGTACCTGGGGTGACGGGATATATTCCATGGATTTAACTGCAGCTTCCCACAATCCTTTTAAGCCACTTGCCATATTTAAAAATGGGCGCCCTGCAACCATCAGTAACATAGCATATAGCATTGTCAAAGACTCAAAAGTGGGATATGTGTGGGCAGTATCATTTACAGGGCTGGTTGTGTTAGAAAAGAAAAGTGATGATACGTATAATTTGATTGACTCTGAGTCCATGTTTCCCGAACCTTATTACAAACTTTTCCATGAAATAATTCAGGATAAGCGTGGAAATTTGTGGTTAGGCTCAGTAGGTGAAGGTATTTTCAGGCTTAATTTTAATAACACATCCCTGCAAACCAATTCGCTAAAGAAATTGAAAGAGAAAGTTGGATTTCCTCCAATTGTGGTTGGCTTTTGTGAAACGGCAGATGGTTTTATTTATATTGTCCTTAACCGTTTGGGGTTGTATGTGCTCAATCCTAAAACCGGGGACATTGCGCCGGCACAACAATCTCCCATCAAGGAGATACAGAGTGTGAGTTCAATTAAACACATCAAAAGCACACATGAAATCTGGCTTAGCAGGGAAGGGAAACATGATATTTACATTATGAGCGACCGTATTAGCGGTCCCAATGAGATTAAGATCTTGCCGATCCAAAGCAATAACCGGGAATTCGCAATTACTTGTTTTTACGAAGATTCACAAGGAAATGTATGGGTAGGCACTGATAACGGATTGTATAGACGGGCTGTTGGCAGCAATAAAGTATCATTGGTCAATCCGGATATTACCAATATTACAGTTATCCGTGAGGATAAAAAAGGGAATATCTGGATTGGAAGCGACAAGCAAGGTGTTGTCAAACTTCAAAAAAGCGGGGGACATACGCCTTTCTCCACCCTGATAGCTTTCAATAAAAAAAATGGCAATCTGCAGAGCAGTTCCATTCAATCCATTTGCTGCCGTAGAAATGGCGATGTGTGTATCGGGACACGTGTAGGGAGTATTTATTTTTACGATGAAGCAACTAACACCATGCGTGATGTTAGCCGTTTGTATGGAATAACCGAAGAATCTGTGCTGGAAATGTTGGAAGATGATTTGGGCACGTTGTGGATTTCTACGATTAAAAAAATTATCCGGTTCAATCCGGCTAATCATGTGACGACCTACTATACCCAGTCTGATGGAATCCTGGTTAGTTCTTTTGCAAAAGATGCCTGCATAAAGCTGCAAAACGGGACGGTAATGTTTGGTGGTAACAAAGGCTTCTGTGCTTTCTCCCCAAACGCATTGAACCTTAAACCCGCTTCGCCGCAAAAAGTAGTGATTACTGATATTGAGGTAAAGAACCAATCCATTTTTGGCAATGATAGCAGCAGGTACTACAATGCGAAGAAAAAACAATTGATTCTTAAAAGCACGGATGACGACGTGAGCCTTGAATTTTCGGCATTGAATCTTACGGCTGCTGATAAGATTCAGTATGCTTACCGGATGAATGGAATAAACAAAGATTGGGTATATCTGGGAAATAACCGGCGGTTCGTCAATTATGCCAATTTGCCTTCCGGGAACTATACTTTTGAAATAAAAGCTACTGATGAAAACGGATTGTGGAGCAGTAAAGTCACCTCATTGCAAATCATAAAAAAATATCCGTTTTATTACACCTGGTGGGCATATTTATTTTATCTGGCAATTATTGCACTGGTAACTTATTTTGTACTTAAAACGGTTGCAAATCGTATCCGGCTACGGAATGAATTGAAAATCTCGCACATTGAAAAGGAAAAATCGGAAGAATTGGCCCAGATCAAGTTGCGCTATTTCACCAATATTTCCCATGAATTGCTTACGCCACTGACCATTATTATGTTGTTGATCGAGAACCTGCAAAAGAAAAATAACGGTGACTCTTCCCAATTCGAGATAATGAAAGATAATATCATCCGGCTTAAACGGTTGATTCAACAAATTCTGGTATTTCGCAAAACCGAGAGTGGCAATATGAAGTTGAAAATTCGCCAGAATGATGTGGTGGCATTTGTAAATAATATCTGCCAATCCAATTTTAAACCTCTGATCGTTGAAAAAGAAATCGCCTTTTCGTTGGATGTTGATTGCGACAGTTACATGGCGTATTTCGATCCGGATAAGCTGGATAAGGTCATTTATAACTTGCTGTCGAATGCGTTTAAGCATACACCTAAGAAAGGGTCTATTGCTGTAAAGATGAGTTTTGTTTCCAGGCAGGAAGATGTTTTCTTGCGGTTGTCGGTGTCTGATACGGGCAATGGAATTGCCGAACAGGATATCCCGCATATATTCAAGCGCTTTTACATAAGCAGTACTGCCGATCAGAGCCAAAGCCATGGGATAGGTTTGGCGCTTACGTACGATCTTTTGCAGATACATAAAGGAAGTATTGATGTGAAAAGCCAGTTGGGCGAAGGGGCTGTGTTTACGATTGAAATACCGGTTTCGGCAGGGTGCTATAGTGAAGAGGAATTATTGGTTGAAGAGGTGAATGATGAAGACGTTCAACCCGTACTGGAAATTGTTTCAACCGAAATCAACCCGGATACAGCAGAAACTCCGGAACCAAGGAAAGATCTCAGCATTTTAGTGGTTGAAGATAACCGGGAATTGAGAGAACTGATAGCTGACTATTTTTCTGACCGGTATACGGTTCTGAGCGCCGAAAATGGGGTACAGGCATTGAAGGTTGTTGCCGAAAATGAGATTGATTTGGTGATCAGCGATGTGATGATGCCTGAAATGGATGGGCTGACGCTTTGTAAGATATTGAAAAACGACTTGGCCACCAGCCATATCAGTGTGTTGATGCTGACTGCCAAGAACTCTCCGGAAGACAGGATTGATTGTTATAATGCAGGAGCCGATTCGTATATTGCAAAACCATTTGAACTTGCTGTGCTCGATGCCCGGACGCGAAACCTGATTCAGAAGCGGGAGCAGAAGACCGAGAATTTTAAAAGCAATAAGGATGTCAATATCTCATCGATGGAATATGGTTCTATTGATGAAGTGTTCCTGCAGCAAGCGGTGCAGAAAGTAGAAGATAAACTGGCGGATGATACTTTTGATTTTGACCAGTTTGCTATTGATATGGCCACTTCCAAATCGACTTTGCACCGCAAGCTTAAGTCGCTGACAGGGCTTTCGCCGGGAGAATTTATCCGCAATATCCGCTTGAAACATGCGGCGTTGATGCTGACTAAGAATGTGGGGAATATCTCTGAAATAGCTTTTGCCGTGGGTTTTAATGATCCGAAATATTTTAGCCGGTGCTTTAAGGCAGAGTTTGGATTATCTCCGAAAGAATATCAGGAATCTAAGAAAATCTAAAACCTGCCTGGTTTTGATGTAAAAAAGGCACTCACAACTGAATGTGAGTGCCTTCTTTATTTGTCCGTGTGAGGTCTCTTATTTTATATTCAGCTCATTAATCAACCGTTGGGCGCCGCCTACTTTGTCCATGACAAAAAGGATGTAGCGTACATCCACGTTGATAGTCCGTTGTAAATCCGGTTCGAAAACAATGTCGCCACTCATGGCTTCCCAGTTTCCATCGAATGCCAGCCCAAGCAATTCTCCTTTGGCATTGAAAATCGGACTGCCGGAGTTTCCACCGGTAATGTCATTGTTGCTCAGGAATGCTACGTGCATTTCGCCCGTTTTTTGATCGAGGTAAGCTCCGTAATTTTTTTCATTGATGGCTTTTTTCAGTTTTGGTGAAACACTGAATTCTTCATCTCCGGCAATTTCTTTTTCTAAAATACCTTTGGTCGTGGTGTAATACTTATAGCTTACCGCATCGGCCGGGTTATATCCGCCTACTTTGCCAAAAGTCAAACGCATGGTTGAGTTAGCATCCGGATACATGGGTTTGCCAATTTCTGCCGCCATGGCTTTAATCCCGTTTTCGTAGAGCCGCTCGGCATCTTTAATTTGTTCCATGTTTTTGCTGTATTCGTCGCTTCTGATCTGATCCATGGTTTTTCTGACTTCTTGCGAGAAGACGATGGCCGGATCGTTGGAGAAATCCACTTTCTTGTCTTTGATGGCTTTGGTTATTTTTTCAAGTGTAGCAAAATCTGATTTCTCGAAAAGGTATTTGGCATATTTGGCGTAATCACCTTTGTATTTCTTTTGGATCAGGTTGTAGACTTCGGGCAATGCATCGGCATCCACCGATTTTTTATAAATGTCCAGCATGGCTACCAAAGTGGCTTGGTCAACCGCCGGATAATAATCTTTATACACCTTGGCTGTCTGGCTCAGCAGGCTGTCTTGCGGCAGGTCCCTCTTTATAAGTCTTTCAACCTGGGTGGCAATACGTGGCATTTCAACCCCATTTGTAAGCGACTCCATCAGGTAATTCATGGCGCGGCCGTAAGGATAAATCTTGGCATATCCTTCTTCGAGTGTTTTCAATACATCTTTATATTTTACCTGGCGTTCGGGAGAGACTTTAACCCAAGCTGCAAAAGCTTTTTCCTGCTCTTGTTTTTCGGCGATAATGCCCAGTTTGGCGATGGCTTTGTTCATGCCAATGCTGTTTTTCCAGTAATTGGAACTGCGGGCAAATTTGCTGGCGTAAGCAATGTTGATAGCTTCGTCAACACGCATAAACGAGTGCCAAACGTCTTGTTTTGCACCACGCACATCAATTCGTGCCTGGTTGGTAGCTTTCATGCGGTTGTTAACGCCCCACGAAGACAGATACCGGGTGGTCATGCCCGGATTACCCATAATCATGGTATAGTCGCCCGGTTGGTAGCCTTTATTCGAAATGCTGGCAAAACGTTTGGGCGAGTAAGGCACATTGTCTTTGGAGTAGTTGGCCGGCTTGCCATCGGGCGAGCAATACACGCGGAATACCGAAAAATCGCCGGTATGGCGTGGCCACATCCAGTTGTCGGTGTCGCCGCCAAACTTGCCGATGGAACTAGGAGGGGCGTATGCAAAGCGGATATCGGTGAATTCTTCGTAAACGAATAAATAATACTCATTACCCGAATAAAAAGGTTTTACTTTAGCCAAATAGTGAGTTCCTTTTTCGGTTTCATGTTGGATTACAGAGATGATGGAGTCCTGTTTTTCGATTCGTTTTTTGCCCAACAAGCCATCTGGCAATTGGGATATAACCCGTTCGGTAACATCCTGTATTTTTACCAAGAACTTTACGGAAAGGCCGGGGGTTGGAATTTCATCGCTTAGTTTTTCGGAGGTAAATCCATCTTTCAAGTAGTTATGCCCCACAGTGCTATGTTGCTGAATGGCTTCGAAACCGCAATGGTGGTTGGTAAATACCAGTCCCTGGTTGGAAACCACAACGCCTGTACAGCCATTTCCGAAAATAACCACAGCATCTTTCAAGCTCACGTTCTGGTCGCTGTAAATATCTTCGGCAGTCAGGGTCAGGCCCATTCCGTTCATCTTTTGGATGTTCAATTTTTGAATCAAAGGTAGCATCCACATACCTTCGTTGGCTTTCACTCCGGTAAATAGGCTGAGCGAAAGCAATACAATGAATAGTTTTTTCATGAAAATGACAATTGAATATTTGTTATTGATAAAGAAACCAGGTGAATAGACAAAAGGAAGGGTTGCATAATTTTGTATATTAATGCAGTACAAATGTAATAAATATTTTTTGTATTTTCATGTATTGCCTTTCAATATGTGCATTGTCGAGCGGGCAATGTATACTGTCGAGCGGACTTTGTATACTGTCGAGCAGGCAATGTATGTTGTCGAGCAGGCAATGTATACTGTCGAGCAAGCTTTGTATACTGTCGAGCAGGCAATGTATGTTGTCGAGCAGGCAATGTATACTGTCGAGCAAGCTTTGTATACTGTCGAGCAGGCTTTGTATACTGTCGAGCAGGCTATGTGTATTGTCGAGCGGGCAATGTATACTGTCGAGCGGGATTTGTATATTGTTGAGCGGGCAATGTATACTATCGAGCGGGCAATGTATATTGTCGAGCGGGCTATGTATGTTGTCGAGCGGACTTTGTATGTTGTCGAGCGGGGCACAAAAAAAGCTGTCGGTTGTCGACAGCTTTTTAAAGGAAATTCTTACAAGATGGTTGTAATTATTTATACATTCTTTCGCGAATGCTTTTAATTTCTTCCGAGGTTACATAATCATCGTAATCCATTTGTTTATCAATAATTCCGTTTGGAGTCAATTCGATAATGCGGTTACAAACGGTTTGGATAAACTCACGGTCATGCGAAGCCATCAGTACATTGCCTTTGAAGTTTACCAACGTGTTGTTGAACGCCTGGATAGATTCCAGATCTAGGTGGTTGGCCGGCGAATCGAGTATCATTACGTTGGCATTGCGAAGCATCATGCGTGAAATCATACAACGCATTTTTTCACCCCCTGACAGTACGCTGGCTTGTTTGTATATTTCTTCTCCGGCAAATAACATCCGGCCCAGATAACCACGGATAAATGCCTCGGTAGTATCGCTGGAGAATTGTCCCAACCAATCCACCAATTTCAAGTCGGTATTGAAAAACTCCGAATTGTCGAGTGGGAGATAGGCATGTGTAATGGTTATACCCCAGTTGTAAGTACCTTCATGGTTTTTGTCGTGGTCGTTGATTATTTCAAAGAAGGCAGTCATGGCACGCGGGTCGCGCGACAGGAAGATGATTTTGTCGTTCTTTTCTACGTTGAAATTTACATCTTTGAACAGCACTGTGCCGTCTTCGGCCGTTTTGCCAAGTCCGGCAATTTCCAACACCATATTTCCTGGTTCACGGTCGGGTGTAAAAATAATGCCCGGATATTTGCGTGTCGAAGGTTGAATTTCTTCAACATTCAGTTTTTCCAGCATTTTCTTACGGCTGGTAGCTTGTTTCGATTTAGCCACGTTGGCGCTAAAGCGGCGAATAAATTCTTCCAGCTCTTTCTTCTTCTCTTCGGCTTTCTTATTCTGGTTTTGTTGCTGGCGAAGGGCCAATTGGCTCGATTCGTACCAGAACGAATAGTTTCCGGAGAAAAGTTGCACTTTTCCGTAATCAATATCCACTGTGTGGGTACTTACCGCATCGAGGAAGTGGCGGTCGTGCGAAACAACGAGCACTGTGTTTTCGTAGTTGGCCAAATAGTTTTCGAGCCACATTACTGTGTCCACATCCAGGTCATTGGTTGGCTCATCGAGCAGCAGGTTATCCGGTTTCCCGAACAGGGCGCGGGCCAGCAGCACACGCACTTTTTCCATCCCGCTGAGTTCCTTCATCAGCTGGTAATGCAAATCCTCTTTGATTCCCAGTCCGCTTAGCAAGGTAGCCGCTTCACTTTCTGCATTCCAGCCGTTCATTTCTGAGAACTTGTCTTCCAGTTCCGAAGCACGTATTCCGTCGGCATCCGAGAAATCTTCTTTCAGGTAGATGGCGTCTTTCTCTTCTTTTACTTGCCAAAGCACGGAGTGACCCATCATGACCGTGTCGAGTACGGTGAATTCATCAAATTCAAAGTGGTCTTGTTTCAATACCGAGAGTCGTTCGCCCGGACCAAACTGAATGTTTCCACGGGTGGGATCCAAATCGCCGCTTAGCATTCGGATGAGTGTGGATTTTCCGGCACCATTGGCACCAATAATCCCGTAACAGTTGCCTGCAGTAAATTTCAGGTTTACGTCAGAGAATAAAACACGTTTGCCAAATTGAATGGCTAAATTGGATACAGTAATCATAATTAGGATAAGCCCCTTAAATCCCCCAAGAGGGACTTTAAGCTATTATTGAGTGGATTTATATATATCGATTTTACAAAAAAAACATCTATTTTTTAAACGAAGAATAGAACAAGTCTGGTTTGCAGGCTCGTTCTATTCAAGTATTTTATGCTTCCAAATTCCCACTTGGGGTATTCAGGTGGCTTTTATTCAATAATTCCCAGACTACGGGCATCTCTCGTTATTTTCTCGATTGATTCGTCGATCTGGTCGAATGTATGCGTTGCCATCAACGAGTAGCGAATTAATGAATCTTCTGAACGTACTGCCGGGGAAACAACCGGATTGACAAATACTCCATCGTCCATCAACATACGGGTCAATTTGAATGTCTTCGTATTGTCGCGTACATAAAGCGGAATAATCGGGGTTTCGGTTGGTCCGATTTCGAAACCGGCTTTCTGGAATCCTTCTTTGGCGCGGTTTGTATTTGCCCACAAAGCGTCTTTACGCCAGGTTTCTTCAGCCATTACATCCAATGCTGCCAATACGCAACCGGTAGAAGCCGGAGTGATGGAAGCACTGAAAATCAATGTGCGTGAATTATGTTTTAAGTAATTAATGATGTTGCTGTCTGAAGCTACGAATCCACCGATTGTTCCAAGTGATTTGCTGAACGTTCCCATGATCAGGTCTACATCTTTCGATGCTCCGAAGTGTTCGCAAATACCGGCACCTGTTTTTCCGAATACACCCAGCGAGTGTGCTTCGTCAACATAAATGGATGCATTGTATTTTTTTGAGAGTGCCACGATTTCAGGAAGTTTGGCTACATCGCCCTCCATACTGAAAACGCCATCAACTACGATCAGTTTCAGTTTGTCCGGTTCGCATTTTTGAAGTAATTTTTCCAAAGCATCCATATCGTTGTGACGGTATTTCAACTGTTTAGAAAATGACAGACGTTTTCCTTCAATGATGGAAGCGTGATCAAATTCGTCAAAAATCAAATAATCTTCACGTCCGGTGATACATGGAACAACACCCGAGTTAACGGTAAAGCCGGTTGCATAAACTAAAGCAGCTTCTTTGTGTACCAATTTAGCCAAACGTTCTTCCAGTTCAAGATGGATATCCAGCGTTCCGTTAAGAAAACGTGATCCGGCACATCCTGTTCCGTATTTTTCAATGGCTTTGATGGAAGCTTCTTTTAAACGAGGGTGATTGGTTAGTCCTAAATAACTATTTGAACCAAACATCAGCACTCGCTTTCCATCAATTGTTACAACTGTATCCTGATCGGATTCGATGGGACGAAAATAAGGATAAACGCCCATTGCTTTTGCTTGCTGGGGCGCATCATATTGTCCCAACACATCACTTAGTTGACTCATAAATTTATGTGTTTGTAAATAAAAACGGCTGCAAAGATACAAATTATTTTGTTGAAACAAGCATTTTCTTTGATTCCTAAACTTTAAATGAATACTTTTGTGGGCTAAAAAAACACAATAAATCTCAAGTGAATAAACAGATAGATTATAAACTGCTGCCGGGCCTGGCTGCTAAATCAGAGCCGGAATGGAAACGGTTTTTGAATAAAAATAAGAAAAAGCTGGAAGGAATGGACTTGAAAGTTCATGCACTTCACGATAAAATTACTGCGCAAACCGATTGTCTGGCCTGCGCCAATTGTTGTCGCTCGTTGGGGCCGCGCATTACCGATAAAGATGTGGAACGGATGGCCAAGGCGCTCCGCATGAAAACCGCTGACGTTATTTCGCAATACCTCCGGGTTGATGAAGATGGCGATCTGGTTTTTCAATCGATGCCTTGTCCGTTTCTGGGGGCGGATAATTATTGTTCTATTTACGAGTCGCGCCCCAAAGCTTGCCGGGAATATCCACACACCGACCGGAAACGCTTTTACCAGATTTATAACCTGTCGATAAAAAATGCTTATACCTGTCCGATAGTGTATGAAGTGTTGGAGGGAATAACAAAAGTTCCCAACCCCTGAATGCTAAGGGTTGTTTCTGAAAATAGTTTTGTGCAATATCCCGTATTTGTCGAATGATTTCCCGACGGTAAAAAACAGGCAGAGAGAAATGCTCAACACGGTGGATGCCAGGATGGCAATCATGATGGCAATTTGATATTTGATGGCAACGAGCGGCACCGAACCTCCTAAGATTTGCCCGGTCATCATGCCCGGAAGCGATACAATTCCCATAGTGGTCATATTGGCGATAGTGGGATTCATAGCAGCCAGAAAGCTCTTTTTGGCAAAATGGAGCAAGGCCTCAAAGCGTGTTGCACCCAACGAAAGTTTATAGAAATAAAGTTGTTCGTCTTTTCGGATAGATTGATAGAAGTCGCCCAGCCCGACAATATTGGCCCGCAGCGAGTTGCCCAACACCATTCCGCCTATAGCAATCATGTATTTGGCATCCAGAATAAAATTCAAATTGACAATAAAGTAGTTGAAGTAAAGAACGACAAAGAAATTGGACAAAATAAATGACAGTGATACCGGACCCACAAAATGGTGGAGCTTTAGATTGGAATTTTTAATCACCGAAAAAGCGGCAACAGCAATCATGGTGAGAAACCAAACCAGGTTGAGCAACCAGTTGTTGTACCGGAAAACAAATTGAAGAAAGAACCCTACCAAGATCAACTGAACCGCCATCCGGAGGGTTGAAACCAGGAGATTCCGGGCAATGTCAAGTTTCAGGTACCAGACTCCCAGCAATGGAACGAGCAGCAAAATGCCGCACATAATCATGGAGAATAGCGAAAGATCCTGAGCTCCATTCATAATCAGTCTAATTTCAGGGTTTTTATTGTGGCGTTGGCCGGTAAATAATTGTCGTGCGAGATGGAAAGCACCGTAAAATCCGGATTCAGCAAGAAGTAATCGAGCACCTTGGATTTGAGTGATTTGTCCAAGGCCGATGTAATCTCATCCAGAAAGAAAATAGTCCTTTTCAGCAGCAAGGCATTGATAATTGCCACACGTTGCCTCTCGCCACCCGAAAGTTCTTCGATATTTTTCTGCAGCAACGTTTCTGGCAGGTTAAAATAATCCAGCAGTCCGTTTAATCCGTTCAGTGAATCATTCTTGTATTGCAGATTGGCTTTTATCGACAAGGTTTCGTTGAAAAAGGCCTGCAGGTTGCCGCGTCCGATATTCAAATCCTGGCTTACATAGGCCACCCGGCGACGGAGTTTCCAAACGGTTGTCTCGTCCAGCATTTGGTTTTCGAAGTAAATGGCACCATTGTCCGGTTTCTCAAATCCCAACAGCAAGCGAAACAAGGTTGTCTTGCCAATGCCCGAGCGTCCGGAAACAATCACTTTGTCGCCCGGCTGGATGTCGAACGAGAAGTCTTGCAACACAAATTGTTCCGTGAATCTCTTGGTTATATGTTGGATGCTGAACATACGGCAATTAGTCTATCAGTTTCTGGATGTCGCTCCAAAAGCCTGGGTACGATTTGCTCACCACTTCGGGGTGTTCGATAATGATAGGATACACCAGGGCTGCGGGAGCAAATGCCATAGCCATGCGGTGGTCTTCGTAGGTGGCAATACTAATTGTTCCGGCTTGTTCGCAACGTTCGCCGGTCCAGGCCAATTGCCCTTCGGCCGGTTCGGTCAGTACAAAACCTAGTTTGCGAAGCTCGTTTGTAAGTGCTGCAATTCTGTCGGTTTCCTTGATTTTCAGGGTTTGCAGGCCACTGAAATGAAATGGGATTCCTTTCAGGCAGCAAGTCACGGCGAAAGTTTGTGCCAAATCGGGTTGATCCACAAAATCGTATTCGAATTTCGAAATCTTTTTATCGTTTGCAGTCAATAAAACCCCGCCGGCTTTGTACTCCGAGCTTACGCCCAGTTGTTCAAAAAGCCCGGCTACCCGGCTGTCGCCCTGATAGCTGTTTTGGAACAGTCCGGCAAGGAAAACCTTCCCTTTTCCGGTCAACGATAGGATCTCGTACCAGTAGGATGCTCCCGACCAATCCGATTCCACTGTGTACTGGATCGGGTTGTAGGTTTGAGGTGGTATGCTGATAATATTATTTTCAAACGAAACCTTCGCGCCATATTCTTTCATCATGCTCATCGTCATGTGAATGTAAGGAACCGAGATTACATTGCCTTCCAGCACTATTTTCAGGCCTTCCTGCATAAACGGTGCAATCATCATCAGTGCCGAAATATACTGGCTGCTTATCCCGCCATTCAACGTGATCTCGCCACCGGTGAGTGCACTTCCAAAAATCCGCAAAGGTGGGTAACCTTCCTTTTCCATATATTCAATCCGGGCGCCCAGGCTGTTTAGTGCCTCCACCAGCAGTTTTATCGGGCGTTGCTTCATTCGTTCGCTGCCGGTAATTACCCACTCGCCAACTGTTTTTGCCAGAAATGCAGTGAGAAAGCGCATGGATGTACCCGCTGCACCGATATCAAAAGTGGTGTCGTTGGAGTCCAATGCTTTCACGGTTACACGGGTATCGTCGCAGTCCGACAGGTTTTGGATGTCATACGGACTATAAGCCAATGCATTCAAAATTAACGCACGGTTGCTGATACTTTTTGAGGCCGGAAGTGTTATTTGCAGGTCGATTTCCTTGGACGGAATATGCAGATGCTTGGTGGTCATGTTTTAGGATTTAATTTCGAAACTCAGTTTTCTAATCGTTAGGATAAACAGGTGCTTGATGAAAAGCACTACAAAAGTACATCTTTTTCTACAGTTAAGAATAGCTAACAAGGTTATTACTTTCGCATCCGGTTCAAAAATTCTATATCTTTGTCTTGAAAATAAATGATTTTGAAGCTATGAACAAAGCACGTTTTTTTCTGGCCGTTTTAAGTTGCGTATGCCTGGCTGCTACGGCACAGCACTTAGAAAAAACCACGCCCGAGGCGGTTGGACTGGATGCCCAACGACTGAAAAATGCCGATCAGGTTATTCAGCTTGCGATCGATAAAAAAGAAATACCGGGTGCAGTGCTGGCCGTTGTGCGCAAAGGCAAGATGGCTTACCTGAAAGCCTACGGCAACAAACAGGTTTTTCCTACCGTTGAACCGATGGATGTAAACACGGTTTTTGACCTGGCTTCCTGCACCAAGCCGCTGGCGACAGCCATATCGGCCATGATACTGACCGAGAGAGGTTCGCTCCGGCTGCAGGACAACGTCAACCGCTATATTCCCGGATTTTTGCCGATGCTGAATCCAGCCACGAAAACAAACATACGGGTGATAAACCTGATGACCCATACCTCCGGGTTGCCGGCCTATGCTCCTGAAACGGCACTCAAAAAGCGCTACGGTTCGCCCAATCCGGTGGGCTTTATGAATTATATCGATTCCTGTAAACGGGATTTCGAGCCGGGCAACAAAATGGAATACAGCTGCCTGAATTTTATTACCCTGCAACATGTTATTGAGAATGTCAGCGGCGAAAGCCTGAGGGATTTTGCCAAGCAGAATATTTTCGATGTGCTTGGAATGTCTCATACCGATTTTAATCCTACGGGCGAAACGCTGGAACGTTGCGCACCGACTTCAAAGCTGAAAGGGGTCATGTTGAAAGGCGTGGTTCACGATCCGTTGGCACGCGACCTGAACGGGGGCGTTTCGGGAAATGCCGGGCTGTTTTCGGATGCGAATGATATTGCGGTGCTGGTGGCCGCGCTGCAAAATGGCGGGGAATGGAAAGGCAAGCGAATTTTAAGCCCCTCCTCGGTAAAAGCAATGCGGACGTTGCCTGATTCGCTCCGCAAATTCGGACGGACGCCCGGTTGGGACATGTCGTCGGTCTATGCAACCTGTAAAGGCGATTCGCTGAGCCCGGACACCTACTGTCATACGGGCTACACCGGCACTTCCATTGTCATTGATCCGGATAATGACCTTTCAATTATCCTGCTTACCAACCGTGTGCATCCCGTCGACAAAGGCAGCGTAGTGAAGCTTCGGGCGGCAGTTGCCAATGCGGTGGCAGCCTCCATGAAGAAGTAAACCAACCCCGATTTACCTTATTGGTAGCCCAATATATAGAGTCGATTCCTTGTTTCGGCCGATCAGGTGTCCCGGATATTGCGTAGCTTATCTGATTAGCAATATTTATTTGACCGGATATTGCGCGGAAAGTTTGATTGGCAATGTCTGTTTTAATTTATATTGCGTAGCATATCTAATCGGCAATATTTGTTTGGTCTAATATTGCACATAGAATATGATCGGCAATATTAATGATCATTTGGATTGCGTATAAAATCTTAAAGGCAATATTTGGCAATACGGAAATGATGCCGCAGGTGCGATTCAAGAATTGATTTGGTTTTGAAAGTCTTTACAGATTGGGAGTGCAGCCTGCAAGCCCAGCATACTATATTGAATTAAACTATATTGCCCCTTTAGGGCGCATGGTGTATTTGTTGCATTGAACCCAATGCGTCACTTCGTTTTGCATTGGGCTAGTATATGCCGGGCTTGTAGCCCAAAGACACTTTCAATTTGAAAGACAAAAAAAGAGGATGAACTTTTAATCCATCCTCTTACAGTCTTTGCAAACATAAATGTGTTTACACCGCCAATTCGTAAATCTTCTTCACGTCTTTTTCGGTCAGTTTCACAAAACCACCCAGTGTGTTTGCCCCTAAATCCAATGTTTTTACCAGTACGGGAATATCTTCGGCTTTAGCCCCAAGTTCAGAAAAACGAACCGGCATTCCGATGGAAGTCAGGAATTGTTCGAACTTCTGGATTCCCTGAAGGGCGGTTTTTTCGGGATGTTGGAAATTCATTTCGCATCCCCAAACCCGTGTGGCAAATTGGGCAAACCGCATTACGTTGTGGTTCATCACAAATTTCATCCAGGCCGGAAACATAACGGCTAAGCCGGCTCCGTGAGCCACATCGTACAGTCCCGAAAGCTCGTGTTCCATTTGGTGCGACGACCAGTCTTGCTCACGGCCTACACCGCAAATGTCATTATGCGCCACCATGCCGGCCCACATAATGTTAGCCCGCGATTCGTAGTCGGTTGGATCGGCCAACGCTTTAGGGGTTTCTTTAATCACGGTGAGCAAAACCGCTTCGCAAAGCCGGTCGGTAATTTCTACGTCGGTGGTATTGGTAAAATAGCGTTCCATCACGTGTGCCATCATGTCGGTAGCTCCGCAAGCCGTTTGGTAATTAGGCAGCGTGCAAGTCAATTCCGGATTCAAAATAGAAAATGCCGGACGCAAAGCTTCGCTATTGGCAGCACGTTTCAGCATGCCGTTTTCGTGGGTGATAACCGAACCGGTTGAGCCTTCGCTTCCGGCAGCCGAGATAGTCAGAATGGTAGCAACAGGCAGGGCTTTTTCAATCCGTTTCCCTTGATAGAAATCCCAAAAATCCCCATCGTACAAAGCACCGGTTGCTATGGCTTTAGCCGAATCGATAACACTTCCGCCACCCACTGCCAGAATGAAATCGACGCTTTCGCGTTTGCAGATTTCAATTCCTTCGTACACCAGTCCGCTGCGGGGATTGGGCACTACGCCACCCAGTTCGCAGAAAGTAATCTGCTCATTGGCCAGCGATTTTTTTACCCGGTCGAGCAGACCGCTTTTGATTACCGAACCTCCGCCAAAATGGATTAATACCTTGGTGCCGCCAAAACGTTTTACATATTTTCCGGCTTCGTTTTCACGTTCTTTCCCGAATACAAAATAAGTCGGGCTATAAAAATTAAAGTTATTCATATTGTTGATCAATACCTCCTTCCCGAAGTTAGGAGTGTTTTTTAGTTAGTTCAATTACAAATGGATGTTCTTCAAAAGCCCCTCTCGTGGCTTCAAAGTCCAGCCTTTTTTCTTCCTCGTCTCCATCAATGCCAAAACCGGTCCTGCTGATTAAGTTGAATTCCTTTTTTGCATCGCGCAGTATCAGGTCGTCGAATGTGAGATCGGCTTTTGCACCTTTTTCCAGCAGGTCGGCAATGTCTTGTTTTTCGAGTTGCAGAACCGGTTTCCCGAGCCGTTTTTCTATCAGGTCTTTGGCGAAAGCCCAGGAATAACCGGCGTAATTCTCGTGGATAATATTCAGCTCTTGTTGGATGGATTCAAGGGAAGTTTCCTCAACGGTAATTCGATGAATCAGTTTGTCTATTTCACTTTTAGGGGCTAATAGACCGGCCATGTCCACCCAATTGCCGGCTCCGGCTTCAGCATTGCCGGCAAGTAAACCGGTCAGGTTTTCCAGCTGGCTGGCTGATTTTTTATTCAATTCACGGCCCAGGAAGCTATCCATGGCCATTTCATACAAATCAATTCCTTTTTTGATCGAAGAGCGTTTGATTTTGCAGTTTTGATACCACACGAATGTTGCTTTTTCATTCGGGCTTTGCAACAGTCCGTTCAAAATTTCAATGCCTCTAATCGCTTTGGATAAGGTGTAAGGCGAAAGGAAATCAAAATTGATTGGGTCTAGTTTCAGGTCATCCTTCCGGTTGTCGCGCTTAGGCCATTTTTGCACGTCGCGAATGGTTCCAGCACTGTGCAAGTTGATACCCGGCAATAAATTACTTTCGCCGTTGTTCTCCACTAGGTAGGAAAATGGCAAGTCGGCGATATCCGGATTTCCTTTGTGCCGTCCCAGAACTACTGTAAATGCACCAATCCGGGCCGGCCACATAATATACGAGTCGCTGGAAGTTTTTACACCGCGTTCCGTAATGCCCTGATGAACCGGACCAAGCTTGTACATGTGGTTGCTGGAATTTGTTCCGCTTCCGGCATTCATAAATGTATACAGTGCCGTGAGCATAAGTGTCGATTTGTGATGCGTCACCGTGTAAGGACCGCCAAAGATGGCAACCGCTTCTCCATGCAGTCCCTGGCAATTGGCAAAGAGTAATGAATCAATGGCCGAGAATTGCTTGCCAATCAGGCAGCCCTGTCCTACGAAACAACGCGATATCATGGCCGCGTCGGTAACCGAAGTTCCCGAGTTGATAATAAAATCGTTGCATTGAACACCGGCACCGATATGTACCGGAGCCTGTGAGTTGCTGTTGATTGTTCCGTTTTCGAGCAACGACACTCCTTCCAACTGCGCGGAATCGCCGACACAAATGTTTTTCAGGCTTCCGCAATTGACAATCCGTACATTTTTTCCGATTCGCCCCATATCCGATTCCTGAGAGCTGGCATATTCGCCAACCAGTTGTTCCAGTTTGTTGATAAGTGCTGCGTTGTGACGGTAAAATGTCATCATGTAAGCCAGCGGAGCGGAGAGATGGTCGAAAATGGGCACCTCGCGACCGCCGCTTTCTATCATGACGGAAACTTTTGTCCCGTTTCCAAAAGTGGAAAGCCCATCGACCAGCAACAAATCAACGTTTTCAATATAAGAGCCTTCTTCTATCCGGTAATTAGCAATGTAATTATGGATTTTATCAATAAAAACATCGTTTTCAATTACACAATTCCGCAAGACGCAGTTGAAAATTCCCGCATGTTTTTTTAAGCCTCCCGGCAATTCAAACACCTTGTCGTAAGTTCCCAGAAATACGATTCCTGAAAAGTATACATTCGAAATAAAGTTGGGGGTGAAATCTTCTGCAACCTGCACGTCTTCCCAGTTCTCCGCCGAGCAACCGTAAACAGTGAGCGTAGCTATTTCCTTATCGATAAGTGGACGATAATTTGTCATGTATTGAAAAGTTGATGGTTATGAATTGGGTGTTTCGTCGTTTTCTAATTCAACTTCCGTGTAGCGTTGAAACAGAAAATCGTTGTATGGATAACGTTCAATATGAATAGCTTTTACGTTTTGGTACATAAGTTCTTTCAATTCATCAATATTTTGCTTTTCCCTGGCCGAAATAAAGATACAGTTATCGTGCATTTTGGCCATCCAGGTCTTTTTAAGCTCTTCCAGGCTGAGATTTTCGCGTTTCATCGGAGCCAGATCATCTTCATCTTTTTGAGTGTACGAAAAAGCATCAATTTTATTAAACACCAGGATCATTGGTTTTTCCTGCGGATCAATTTCTTTCAATGTTTGATTCACCACTTCCAACTGTTCTTCAAAGTTCGGGTGCGAAACATCTACCACATGAACCAATAAATCGGCTTCACGCACTTCGTCCAAGGTCGATTTGAACGATTGCACCAGGTGGTGGGGCAATTTGCGGATAAATCCAACCGTATCAGAAAGCAGGAAGGATAAATTGTCAATTACCACTTTACGAACGGTCGTATCCAGTGTTGCAAAGAGTTTGTTTTCGGCAAAAATATCCGACTTGCTTATCAGGTTCATCAGGGTGGATTTGCCCACATTGGTGTATCCAACTAGCGCAACGCGCACCATTTTTCCACGGTTTTTGCGTTGCGTGCTCATTTGCATGTCAATGTCTTTCAGGTTTTGTTTTAATAATGAAATCTTGGTCAGGATAATCCGGCGGTCGGTTTCAATTTGTGTTTCACCTGGTCCGCGCATACCAATACCTCCTTGTTGGCGTTCGAGGTGAGTCCACAACCGGGTCAGCCGGGGCAAGGTATATTGCAATTGTGCCAGCTCCACCTGGGTTTTAGCACTGGCGGTTTGGGCCCGTTTGGCAAAAATATCCAGGATCAGGCTTGTTCTGTCCAGGATCAACACTTTCAGTTCGGCCTCGATGTTTCGAAGTTGCTTGGGCGATAATTCATCATCGAAAATAACCACGCCAATTTCATTTTCATCTACAAAAGCTTTGATTTCGATGAGTTTTCCCGGTCCTACGTAGGTTTTCGGATTAGGATATTCCAGTCGTTGAAAGTACAGTTTTTCGGGAGATGCTCCGGCTGTTTCGGCCAGGAATGCTAATTCGTCAAGGTATTCCCGTGCTTTTTCTTCGCTTTGAGTTTGAGTGATAACTCCTACCAAAACGGCTTTTTCTTCGTATATTTCTGTTTTCATGATTTTAAATTTTGCTGTAGTACAAGTTGTTTGTTCTGATTAACTTGTAACTGATTTTGATCCGGCCGCTGATAATTGAAGTCTGTATAAATGTCTGGAAACAAATTCAGTTAGTATAACGTTCATTTGGTATGTGGCTGTAAAGCTTTCGTAATAATCAAATCCGTAGTTCGGTTTATTTTAATGGAGTTTTCTAACAAGCAAATGTACTATAATTTTTTAAAAGTCCATTTGGCAAACTGTAAAAAAGCAAATAATTATTTGTCATTCAATTTAGGCAATTGATTTCTCTTTTTTTCTTATTGACAGATATTTTTCTCACTTTTTTGTCGTTTAGTCTTCTAGAAATTGAATTTTCAGACTTCCCGTCTGTAAAAAATAGTGTATCTTTGGGTGTTTTTTGAGAATTAGAGTTTGAAATCATTTTGCCTGAATTTTCGCGATTTCAACAAACCAAACTTCATGACGAAAAGATTAATTATATTAATTGCAATCCTGATATTGACTCTTCCGGCTTTTTCTCAAGCAGGTTACGGAGTTTATCAATTTCTGGATTTACCGGTTTCGTCCCGTTTGGCTGCCCTTGGAAGCACAAATGTATCATTGCGCGACAATGACATAAACTTCGCGTTTCAAAACCCAGCATTATTGACTCCGGAAACAAACAATGTAATCAGTTTAAGCATGGCCAATTATTTGGCTGATATTAAATTCGGGTCGGCAGTTTATGGAAAAACCATTGGCGATAAAAATTATTTTGCCATTGGCATCCAGTATGTTGATTACGGTTCGTTTAAATTTGCAAATGAACAGAATAATCAAACGGGCGACATGACTTTTACTGCTAAAGATTTAGCTGTGAGTGTTGCATACGCCCGGCCTCTTACGAATCAAATTACGGTAGGAGCCACTCTCAAACCGGTTTATTCTGCCTACGAAACCTATACTAGCTACGGCATTGCCATGGATGCAGGGGTGAGTTATAACGATTCTGCAAAACTTTTCTCAGCCGGTTTTGTGCTCCGAAATGTCGGTACGCAATTGAAAGGATATTATTCTGATGCTAGTGGGCAGCATTTTGAACCACTTCCTTTGAACGTGGAATTGGGGATTTCAAAGAGGCTGGCTCATGCGCCGCTTCGGTTTTCATTGACCCTGCAAAATCTTCAGCACTGGGATTTGAGCTATCAGTCGACCAATCAACCGGTCACCGATGTTACCAGCCAAACAACCACTTCAACGACTCAAAAAGATATTGGCTTTGTTGATATGGCTTTCCGACATGTTATTCTGGCAGCTGAGTTTGTTCCGTCTAAAAATTTCTATTTAACTGTAGCATATAATGATCGTCGTCAAAAAGAATTGAGCATGACTGGCTTTAAAAGCCTGTCGGGTTTTTCATTTGGAGGTGGTTTAAAACTTTATAAATTTCATGTGGGATTTGGTATGACTCCATTCCAGGTTGGGAATTATGCTTACCAATTTTCCATTAGCACATCGTTGAACGAATTTAGATTATGAGGAAAATAATTGTAGCCATTGATGGCTTTTCATCTTGTGGAAAAAGTACCATGGCTAAGGAACTGGCCCGCGAAGCCGGTTATGTTTATGTTGATACCGGAGCTATGTACCGGGCTGTATCGTTGTTTTGTATTGAAAACGGTTGGTTGACCGAAACTGAAATTGATGCAGATGAAATAGAAAAGCACATTGGCTCGATCCGAATTGAGTTCAGGGCGAATGCCGAAGGTCATTCGGATACTTACCTGAATGGGCGAAATGTTGAAACCGAAATCAGGACGCTGGAAGTAGCTAATGGCGCCAGCCGTGTGAGCACATTGGGATTTGTGCGTCGTGAGTTGGTTCATCAGCAACAACTCATGGGATTGGAAAAAGGAATAGTGATGGATGGTCGTGATATTGGAACCGTGGTTTTTCCCGAAGCAGAATTAAAAATATTCCTCACGGCTTCGCCCGAAGTTCGTGCGCAAAGGCGTTTCGATGAAATGGTTGCGAAAGGCGAAAAAGTAAATTTTGAAGACGTGCTGGCTAATGTAAAAGAGCGTGATGACCGTGATCAGAACCGTGCTGAGAGTCCGCTTCGTAAAGCCGAAGATGCTGTTGTGGTTGATAACTCAGACCTGACCCGCGAAGACCAGCGGGAAATTTTGCGAACTTTGTTTGCTGAAAGAGCGTTAGACTGAACTATCGTTTGCCAACACATAAACAGATATTGAGTTGTGAAATTTGGATGGTCGAACGGTAAAAAACAAACAGTAACTAACCAAATAGCAAATAATTGACATGTTGAATATAGAAATTGATAAAAAATCAGGATTTTGTTTCGGAGTTGTAAATGCCATTTCGAAAGCCGAAGAAGAATTAGCCAAAGGAGTAACCCTTTATTGCCTGGGAGACATTGTTCACAACGGGCAGGAGGTGGAGCGTCTCACCAAGATGGGTTTGATAACCATTGATCATGACCAGTTTGCACAGCTTCATGATGCAAAGGTTCTATTGCGGGCACATGGCGAGCCGCCAAGAACGTATGAAATTGCAAAAGAAAATAACCTGACATTGATTGATGCTTCCTGCCCGGTGGTCTTAAAACTTCAATCCCGCATTAAAAAAGCATATCAAAATGCCCCGACTCCCGATACTCAAATCGTAATTTATGGAGAAAAAGGGCACGCAGAAGTGAATGGGCTTGTGGGGCAAACTGATGAAAAAGCAATCGTCATCGAAAGTGAAGCCGATCTTCATAAGCTTGATTTCGCAAAGAAAATCCAATTGTTTTCCCAAACCACTAAATCGCTGGACGGATTTAATGAATTGGTAATAACTTTGTCGAAGAAAGTGGAGAAAAATGACAATTTTGAATATTTTGATACAATTTGCCGACAAGTTGCAAACAGAATTCCAAATATTACTACCTTTGCAAAGCAAAATGATATTATTATTTTTGTGAGTGGGAAAAAGAGTTCAAATGGAAAAGTCCTGTTTGAACACAGTAAAAAAATCAACCCCAATACCTATCTGGTAACTGAAGCAAATGAGGTGACGGAATTAAATCTTGATTTGACGAAGAAAATAGGTATTTGCGGAGCTACTTCAACTCCGAGATGGTTAATGGAAGAGGTTGCAGAAAAATTAAGGGCTTTAGATTGAACTTGAAAACAGAATAGAACAAATTCTCAAATATATATTTTAAGGTTTAAAGATGAAATACGAAATTAAATGTATTGGCGTGCTTACTTCCGGTGGCGATTCACCCGGTATGAATGCAGCCATTCGCTCGGTAACACGTGCTGCTATTTTTAATGGCATTCGCGTGAAAGCTATTTACAGAGGTTACAGGGGTCTGATTACAAATGAAATTGTAGAGTTTCAAACGCAAAATGTGAGTAATATTATTCAGCAGGGAGGTACTATTTTAAAAAGTGCCCGTTGTGCTGAATTTCGTACGCCGGAAGGTAGAAAGCAGGCTTATGAAAATATGAAAGCGGCTGAAATTGATGCATTGGTGGTAATCGGTGGCGATGGAACTTTTACCGGGGCTCGTATTTTTGCTCAGGAATATAATGTGCCAATCGTAGGGCTTCCCGGCACAATTGATAATGACTTGTATGGAACAGATTCGACCATTGGTTATGATACCGCTTTGAATACCATTATTGAAGCTGTGGATAAGATCCGCGATACGGCTTCTTCACATGAACGGTTGTTTTTTATTGAAGTGATGGGACGTGATGCGGGCTTTCTGGCATTGAATAGTGCTTTGGCTTCAGGTGCGGAAGCGGCTATTATTCCTGAGCGCGAAACAAAAGAAGATCAGTTGGAAGAGTTGATTAAAAATGGATTTCGTAAATCTAAGAATAGTAGTATTGTAATTGTTGCCGAGAGTGAAATTACCGGTGGTGCTGCTGGTCTGGCTGAACGAATGCGTGTTGAGCATCCGGAATACGATGTTCGCGTAACTATTCTAGGCCATATACAACGTGGTGGTTCGCCAAGTGCGCATGACCGCATTTTGGCAAGCCGTATGGGTGTTGCTGCCATTGATGCCTTAATGGATGAACAACGAAGCATTATGATTGGAGTTGTGAATGATGAAATTGTACACGTTCCATTCACCAAGGCAATTAAAGATGATAAGCCTGTTAATGAAAACTTGTTAGGTGTAATACAGATTTTGTCCATTTAAATATCGGTTTGTAAAATAAAGTCAAAAGAGCTTGCAAGATTTATGCAGGCTCTTTTGATTATTAATCACTTATTGAAGGTTCAAGATGATTTCCATACTTTTTGTGTGTTTGGGTAATATATGCCGTTCGCCCATGGCCGAAGGTGTTTTTAATAAAATCCTGAAGCGGGAACATGCTTCCGATAGATTTGTTATCGATTCGGCAGGACTGCTTGCGTATCATCAGGGTGAATTGCCGGATAGTCGCATGCGCTATCATGCCGGAAAGCGCGGATATTCGCTCACGCATCGCTCAAGGCCATTCAACCGGGCAGATTTTGATCGTTTTGATATGATTGTCGGGATGGATGATCAAAATATCGCCGGATTGAAACAACAGGCTATGACGTTGGAAGAAGATGCGAAAATTTACCGGATGACGGATTTCTGTCAACATATTCAGGCGACTCACGTTCCGGATCCGTATTATGGTGGTGATCAGGGTTTCGAAAATGTGATTGATTTGCTGGAAGATGCTTGTGAAGGACTTTATACAGATGTAAATAGTAAAGCAGTAAACGGCGAGCCAGAAAGAAGAGTTTGAATAGTGCTTGTTGCCTATTGCTGCTTAGGCATTCCAAATCTCCCAGGCAGCAATAGCTTGCCCAATCAACATTCCCTCGCCGTTCAATCCTTGTGCACCCTGTTCTTTTCCTTTTTTCAGGAATAAAGTTTCCGCCGGATTATACACAGCGTCAAAAAGCAGGTGTTTGCCGGTCAGCAACTGATATGGAATATTGGGACATTCATCCGAATGAGGGAATGTGCCCACGGGCGAAGCGTTGACGATAACCAGATTTTCATTCAGAATTTCGCTATTTAATTGGTCGTAAGTCAATATGCCGGATTTTGCAGTACGGGAAACGAAAGTAGGTTCAATTCCCAGTTTGCGAAGTGTGTAGTCAATGGCTTTGGATGCGCCGCCAGTGCCTAAAATCAACGCTTTTTTGTGATAAGATTTTAGAAGTGGCTTGATTGAATTTTCAAATCCGATAGCATCCGAATTGTATCCTTTTAATCTTAATTTTCCATCCTGACGAATGAATTTGATGACATTGACAGCGCCAATCCGGGCGGCAGTTTCGTCGAGTTCGTCAAGATATTGAATGATGTTTTCCTTGTGAGGAATCGTTACATTCAACCCGCAGAGTTCTGTTTTCGCCTTCAAATCCTCGAAGCTGGCAATATTTTCCAGTTCATACAAATCGTATTGTGCATCGATATTTTCGCGTTCAAATTTTTCTGTGAAAAATTTTTTTGAGAATGAATGTCCTAACGGAAAACCAATTAAACCAAACTGTTTCATTTTCGATTATTTCTTTTTGCGGATGCTCTTGATGATAAGCCAAATTAAAAGTATTGCACCGGCTGCAATGAATACGTACGATAATTGGTGGCTGTATTTGTTGATCATGTCTTGTTGCCCGTGTGCCAAATAGCCCAACAGTGCCAATATACAATTCCATAGCCCAGCTCCCAAGGTAGTGTATAATGCAAAACTCAGATAATTCATTTTGGCCAATCCGGCAGGAATAGAAATCAGGTGGCGGATAACCGGAATGAAACGTCCTACAAAAGTTGATGTCTTGCCATGATCGTTGAAATAGGTTTCTGCTGTCTTTATTTTTTCGCTGCTGAGTAGGAACGATTTGCCAACTTTACTGTCGGCAAATTTGTAGACAACCAACCGTCCCAGCCATTTCGACATAATGTAGTTGAATGAAGCTCCGATAAGCGCACCAATCGTTCCAAAGATAATGATGAGAAAAATACTCAATCCGCTATCGGGATCCAGCGCCACATAAACTGCCGGTGGAATAACCATTTCGGATGGAACCGGAAGGATGGAACTTTCGCATGCCATTAAAGCGGTTATACTAAAGTAATTGGTGTTTTCTTTGTACCAGGCTTCCATGTGCTGAATGAATGAAAGCGATTCGGTTGTCGGTTTAGCAGGTTGGTCTGTGGTACTTGCTTTTAATGCTGTAACTGAAAAAATAAATACTAACGCGAATAAAAATTTTTTAATCATATTATTGTTTTCTTATTAATCATCTAATAAACTTGAGTTGGCAGCTTCGGGACATAGTTCCAAAAACAGGGCTGCTGCAGTTTCATTTTCCAAAATGGCAATTCGAAGAAACTGGATTACTTTCTCAATATCGCCCATTTTATAATAGCAAACAGCGATAAATAAGTTTATGAATTCCAGATTTTCATCCATTCCTTTAGCGGCCAGATAAAACTTTATGGCCAGTTCAAACTCCGTTTTCTCCAGGTAAATATTGGCAATCGCCATCAAAGTGTCGGGCTGGTTGGCATCAATGGTGATGGATTTGAGGTATGCCAACAGGGCATTTTCTACGTCATCAATACCCACATTTGCTTCGGCCAGGTACACCCATGCATCGGCAGCTTCCTGATTTAACGCAAGTGCTTGTTCGATATATGGCAGGCTTTCAGCATATTCTTCTTGTTCCAGCAAGCAAATTGCGATCCCTGTAAGCGCATCGTAGTTTTCGGGATGAGCTTCCAGCGATTGTTTGTAATAGGAGATCGACTCTTCGTATTTCTCCATTTTCTCGTAACATTCGGCAATGAAAATATCCGTTTGCCATTGACCGTAGGTGGTCATCTTTTTGTATTCCTGATAAGTTTCAAGGGCTTCGTCAAACTGGTCCAGTTGAAACAAAACATGCGCTTTTTGAATGCAGGTAAGCGAGTCTTTTTCGTCGATTGCCAATGCATATTCATAAGCATCAAGCGCTTTACTGAAGTCTTGTGTGGCAAAATAAAGTTGCCCGAGGTTAAACCACGCTTCGTTTGCGAATGGGTCGATGTCGATTATCCGGATATTGACGGCAATGGCATTCTCAAAGTTTTCATTTTGTTCGTAACAAAAAGCCAGCTCGTAAAGCAATTCGGCATTGAGAGGATTAAAACTGTCTCCTTTTTCGAGTAGTTCCAATGCAACATGATAATGTCCCAATCCTAAATAGATATAAGCAATATCCAGACAAACATTGTCTAGGTCGTCTGCTTCGTTGGTAATTAATTTGTGGCTTAAGATATTGGCTTCCTTGATACGCCCAAGTTTGGCCAACACTTCTATTTTAAGTAGAATAACTTCGTAATCGGTGGTTTCGGTTAATGAATCAAGTAGCCGGAAAGCTTTTTTGTCATCGCCCGTAGCCAGATAAATTTTGGCGCGTTTAGTTTTTAACGCATGGTTATTCGGATGCAATTTTAGTCCCAATTCCAGTGCTTTCGTACAGTCTTTGGTTCTTCCATGACGGAGATAATACTCTACGATATTTTCCAATTCCTCCACATCAAAGTAGCCGGTGGCGGTTCCGGACAGAAACTGTTCGTAACGTTTGACAATGTCATTGGCATCATCATCTACCGGAAAAGATAATTTGCGACCCATACTTTTCAATTTTGTGCAAAAATAGTGTATTAAATGCAATTAAATAAACTGATTAGGCAAAAGTTATTAACAGCGTCTGCAGTTTGTCGCTAAAATTAATATACCAACAGCCGCTTTTTTACGTTTTAGGAATGATATTTGATAAAGTCAGCACTGAAAAGTACAAAGCAAAACAGCTCTTTGTGTTCATGTTTCGTAGTAGAATGCGGATTGAATCGTTTTTAGCTCCCGGCTTTCATACTAATTATTTGTATCTTTGCCACAAGTCATAACCAAACTTCTTTCTTATGCATTTTTCAGCATTATTCACACACTGTCCGGCTTGTGGGTCGGAGAAATTCATTCAAAATAACCAAAAATCAAAACGTTGCGAATCTTGCGGTTTTGTTTTTTATATGAATGCTTCGGCTGCCGTTGCGGCTTTTATTGTAAACAATTCCGGTGAATTGCTGGTTTGCAAACGGGGAAAAGAGCCTGAAAAAGGGACATTGGATTTGCCGGGAGGTTTTGTCGACGATAATGAAACTGCTGAAGAAGCCGTGAACCGTGAAATTGCAGAAGAGTTGCACGCTGAAGTTGTTGAGGCTAGGTATCTGTTTTCGCTTCCCAATCAGTATACATATAGCGGGTTGACTCTTCCTACTCTGGATATGTTTTTTTCCTGTGAGTTGGAAGATACCACCAATTTGCAGCCGTCGGACGATGTGGCCGATTGTTTTTTTGTTCCGCTCAATGAACTGGATACTGAACTTTTCGGATTGCAATCTATCAGAAAGGCAGTAGGTATGTTTTTGAGAACCCCTAGTCTCTGAAGGGAACGGAAATAGTTAGAGAATATGCAAAATAAACGGAAGTAATATAAAATAAGTCCCCTTTTTAGAGGGTTAGGGGTCAATTAAATTATTGTATTTTTATGAAGAAAATAATCGTTTTAAGTCTACTGATAAATCTGATTCCGGTTGCCGGATGGGCGCAACACACGCAGATATTTACCAATTCCGATGCCCAGTTCAATCAGGGCAAGGAGCTTTTCGTGGAACGGAAATTTGCGGCTTCATACCGCTGTTTCGAAGATTTCCTGAAAACTTCGGGCTCGAGTCGCGTTGGCCAAATGCTTGAAGCCGACTATTATTTAGCTGCCAATGCTTTTGAATTGCGTCAAAAAGATGCAGATATCTTGCTGAAAAACCATTTGGCAATGAATTCATACACGCCGTTTCGTGATCAGGTAAACGACATGCTTGGACTACTGGAATTCGATAAAAATAATTATACGCAAGCGTTGGTCTATTTCAATCTGGTTGATGAAAATCACCTGGGCGAACATGAAACGATCGAATTCCTCTTTGCCAAAGGATATGCTTGTGTGCAAACCAAAAATTACCAAACGGCCTTATCCATTTTCAAGAACCTGAAATCGATGGATACGCGCTATAACTTGTCTTCGGCTTATTATTATGCATATTCCCAATATTGCCTTGGAAATTATCCAGAAGCGTTGCCCGAATTTTTAAAGTTAGAGGATAATCCGGCATACCAAAAGATCGTGCCTTATTACATTGTGCAGATTTATTACGCTCAGAAAAATTACGACCAACTTAATGAGCGGGCTGAAAAGATTTTAAAAGACAATCCGGACAACAAGAATAATGCAGAGATCTATCGCATTGCCGGCGAAATAGCTTACCGGAAACATAGCTACGCGAAAGCAATTGAATATTTGAAAAGCTACGAAAAACTTTTCCCACAGGTGCTGCGAAACGATATGTATTTGTTAGGGTTGTCGTATTTCGAAACGAAAGATTATGCCAATGCTGTTCAGTATTTATCGAAAGCCACTACCGAAAAGGACGAAATGACCGAGAATGCCTATCTGCACTTGGGTAATTCGTATATAAAGCTGAAGGACTATGCCAATGCCAAATTGGCGTACGAAGCGGCATTGCGAACCAGTTTCAACAAGACGGTGCGTGAAGAAGCCATGTTTAATTACGCACTGACTTCTTACGAAAGTACCTCGGCATTTGGTGAATCCATTACGGCCTTTGAGCAGTTTCTGTCCGAATTCCCGAACTCAGATCATGCTGATGAAGCGTATGATTACCTGTCGTCGGTCTACATGACTACCAAAAATTACGCTGCAGCTTACCAATCGATCCTGAAAATAAAATCGCCCAACGCCCAGTTGCTCGAAACCAAGCAATACTTGTTGTATCAGTTGGGAACCGAGGCATTTATTCAGAATAATACGGACAAAGCCATCGAATATTTCTCGCTTTCGTTGCGGGGTTCCACTACCGGAAAGTATTCGGCCGAATGCTTGTATTGGCGTGCTGAAAGTTATTACCGCATCAACCGGCCGGATGATGCCATTCGCGATTTGAAGGCATTTTTTAATAACGGCCGTTCCAAATCAAGTATCAATCGTGTGGCGGCTAATTATTTGCTGGCTTATGCCTATTTCTCCAAAAAGAGTTACTCTGAATCACTCAACTGGTTCTTGAAATACACCGAAGCTGAAACCAATGCGGGAGCAACTACGCTGCCTGATGCATTGAACCGGATTGGCGATTGTTATTTCTATGGACGGAATCTGGCCAAAGCGCAAAATTATTACAACAAAGCTGCTGCGGCAAGCCCCAATACAGCCGACTATGCGATATTCCAGGCTGCTTATGTTTCGGGGTTGCAGAAAAATTACACAGAGAAAATCAATAAGTTGGAAAGCCTGGTTGTCCAATATCCAAAATCGGAATATGCTGATGACGCCATATATGAAATGGGACGGGCTTACCTGATGATGGAAAACAACGACAAAGCCATTGCCACGTACCAACGCTTGTTGGAAACATATCCGTCCAGCGATATGGCCCGCAAAGCTGCTCTCGAAATCGGGATGGTTTATTACAACGAAAAGGAAACCGAGAAAGCCATTGCAGCCTATAAAAACGTGATTGCAAAATATCCGGGAAGCGACGAGGCAAACACCGCCCTCGAAAGCTTGCAAAATGTCTATGTTGAATCTAACAATGTGTCAACCTACCTGGCTTATACCAAAACGCTTGGTCATGATGTTATTAAGTCGCCAAGTGCCAGTCTGGAAGATTCCATATCGTATATTGCTGCCGAAAAACAATACATGAATGCTGCGTACGATAAAGCCATTGTGGGTATGCAGGGGTATTTGAACCAATATTGTCCGGGCGGGAAGTATTGCACGATAGCCCAGTATTACCTGGCCGACAGTTATGACCGGACCGACGATAAGAACAATGCGTTGAAAGCTTATCAGGCATTATTGAAAATAGAAGGAAATGAATATGCCGAGGAAGCTACCATTCGTTGCGCCGGAATAGCTTACGACCAGAAAGATTACGCGACAGCATTGGCTTACTTCAAACGCTTGCAGGAAATAGGCCAAACCACCGAGAATAAAAATATCGGGCGGCTGGGTGTGTTGCGCTCCAGTTATTTCCTCAACGACTATCAAACAACCATCAAGATTGTAAATGAAATAATGGCCGATCCGCATTCGGATAGTGAGCTGAAATCGGAAGCGCTTTATAACCGTGCCAAGGCTTATCTGGCTTTGAAACAAAATGCTGAGGCAACTGCCGATCTGAAATCGCTGGCAGCCGACACCCGTACGGCAACCGGAGCCGAGGCAAAGTACCTGTTGGCCAATTTGTATTATGAAAGCGGCAAGCTGAAAGAATCGGAAGTGGAAGTGATGGATTTCGCGAAGAAGAACACACCGTATCAGTTCTGGTTGGCACGGAGTTTTGTGCTGCTGGCCGATGTTTATGTGAAACAAAATAACGATTTCCAGGCAAAGCAGTATTTGCTGAGCTTACAGAAAAATTATAAAACTGCCGACGAAATCCAGACTTTGATTACCGACAGGCTTGCTGCAATCGGTGAGCGTGAAAAGCAAACTGTGATCAGTAATTAACCGGATTCAACAACCAGTTCAATAGTTCAATCATTCAACGACTCATTTATTCTTATGAAACGAGCATGTTTTACAAACACCAATGATTATGCTAATGGTGTCATGCGAGTTCCATACGACCTTAAAAAAATAATTATTATCGTATGAAAAGTTCAAAATATATAGTTGCCATTCTTTTATTTGTGTTTGCACCGGTTGTTATGCTGCAAGCGCAGGATACCATTATCAACCGGAGCATATCGGTGCAGCGCGAATACCGCCCGGTGATTCAGGATGCCGGAAAAATCAATTCGGTGCCCAAGGTGCTGGAGCCGGATGTGGAAAAAACCACGGCCAGGTACAGCGATTTCAATTTGCCGCTGGATGCGGGGTTTAATATCCATACGCTGGCTGCTGCCGAACCGGCCAATGACAAACCGCGAAACAAGGAAGGTTATGCAAGGATAGGAATTGGCAGTTATATGAACACCTTGCTCGATTTTGCCTATCCGGTAATCAACCAGCCGGACATGCGCCTGGATTTCTCGCTAAACCATTTGGGTACGTTTGAGTCGCAGAGGTTGCACTCGACCACCAAGGCGGCTTTGTCCTTCGACAAATTATTCAGCACGTTCGATTTGTATGCCGGACTGGGTGGCGGGCATGAGCACTTCAAGTATTATGGCGATAACTTTAACCGTGCCGGCGGTGTGGATTTAAAAGGATTGTCTTCGACCAACGGCTCATCGGTTTATACGGAAATGAATAGGGCGGGGGTGAACACTACGCCCCGGTCGTTCAGGTTGGACAGTTTGGCTAACTATCCCGATGCGGAAACGCTGTGGCGGTTCAAGGCCTTTGCCGGTGTGCGTTCATTGCCTATGTCAACCGATTTGCGCTACATGGCCGAGTTGAATTATGAAAGCCTGCATTCGCTCAACGGGATTAGCGAAAATGTGTTTCATACCAAAGCAAAATTTAATTCGCCCAACGCTGAAAACCGGATGGGGCTGGATTTCGATTTGTACAATATGCTGTATCAATCCGACAGAATACCGTTGTTCAACTTCTGGAAAAACTATTCGGTGATGGCGGTGAATCCTTATTACAGCATTGAGAAACCCGACTGGAACGTACGCATTGGAGTAAAAACAAGCCTGTCGTTTGTTCATGGCAAGCTGGCCAACCCGTCGCCCGATATCCGTGGCGAATGGAATGTGGCTCCCAAGGTATTGTCGCTTTATGCGGCTCTGACCGGCGATTATCAGGTGAATTCCTTAAACCGGACGCTGGCAGAAAATCCGTTTATGTTTTCCGATATCCGGATAAGCGATACTTATACCCCTTACAATTTTATCGTCGGGTTGAAGTTGAAACCGCTTTACAATTTGCTGCTGGATGCTTATGTTGACATGCGCCAGATTGACAACCAGTATTTCTTCGTAAATAAAGCCTATAAATTGCTCAACGCTCCGGTGCCCATGCCGGCTGCCGATTCGTTGTTTTACAGCAACCGTTTCAACGTGATTTATAGTGGTGCCACGCTGGTGAAAATGGGTATCCGTGCCAATTACAACCTGCAAAACTTCCTGAATGTGGAATTGAAAGCGGCTACCAACAGCTGGAGTGTGGACAACGAGCAGTATGCCTGGAACAAACCTAAAACCGAAGTGCAGCTGAACACCAACGTGCGCATTGATCCTAGTTTCAGCGTATCGGCCAATGTGTTTTACGAAGGCGGGCGCTACGCCAAACTGGGCGACACGGCTGTTGCCATGCACGATAAAGTAGACCTGAACCTGGGTGTTTCGTACAATTACCTGAACTGGTTTACGGCTTTCGCCAAAATAAATAATTTGGTCAACAGCCATTACCAGGATTATTACGGATACACCGTGCAAGGTGCAAATGTCATGGTGGGGGCGGCATTTTCGTTTTAAAGATCACCCCCATTCCTCTGAAGGGGCTAATAATAACTTTAAAATAATACAATTATGGACGACGAAAAAATTTACGATTGCAAGCGGAGACATCATTATCATCATGCCACCTCTTCTTCCAACGGTGCAGTCTACGGGCTTGGTTTTATTGGTGCAGCCATTTTCTTTTTGATTAAAGCCACCACGTTCTGGACGGGCGTTATCGGCATTCTCAAAGCGTTGGTGTGGCCGGCCATTCTGGTATTTTATGCGCTGCGGGCATTGGGACAGTGAACAGTAGTTGGTTGTGCTGTTAATCAATAAAGAATGCGCCTTCCGGATTATCCGGAAGGCGCATTCTTTATATGGGTTGTTCTTCTCAATTCTTCAAATACGCTTCCTCGCGCGGGGTTATTTTCATGAGCTTGGTGTTCTGTACGGAGTTTTTCTCGGTCACCACGATGGCCGTTACCGATACGGTTACATTGATCGGTTCAATCAGGTTGTCGTTCAGCAAGCCCAGGAAAATTTTGCCGGTCAATGGTTTCTTCATTTGGGCGGCATCGTTCAGCACATCGCCGTGCTTAAAGCCCTTGAATTGTTTCCCGAATTTAAACAGCGTAGCGTTGGACTCGTCGGGTATAAACCAGAATTTCACATTGTCCTCGCCTTGTATCAGGCTGAACGTGTTGATGCCATACAGGGCCAGAGCCGCCATGCTGCCGTAGCCCGAAATGTTGGAAGCTACCGAAGCAGCCGAATTCAAAAAACCGTGTTGGGCGGTGTTGAAAGCTTTCTGCCCTTCGTTGCCCACGCCGATATAATAGCTCCACGACACGGTTCCCGCAGGGAGGGTGAAGTCGATCACTTTTTTGTTGGATGCCGGATAAAAGATACTTGACGATTCTACTTTTGTCACCCGGTTCATCAGCATTTGAGCTACGGTATCTTTCCTGATCAGGTATTTTTCCTGGGTGGGCACGTAGGTGGTATCTTGCACCGTGCGCCAATAAACCGACGAATTGAAGTCTTGCCGGGTCATGATGGACGGAATGCGCTGGATTTTTATCTTGCAGATCCGCTCCGAATTCGCCCGGTTGGAAAACCGGAACTTATAAATGCCTGTCCGTGGTATATGCACGGTTCTGTTTTTGATTTTCTTTACGTTGTAATCCATAAATTTGGTGGAGGCCGGCAGTTCGCTAATCTCCACTTCGCCGAGCGATGAGCCGTTCACCATGCTGAACGAAAAAACCAGGTCGTCGCCCGCGGCAAACCCGTAGTAAAACACCTCTTCGCCTTGCTCGCTTACCTTCACGGTGTTCTCAGCCACATCTACCGGCTGTAACCCGAAAGCCCATGCTCCCAAGGAGCAACTAACCACGGATAATAATATCAAAATTCTTTTCATTGTTCCTGTTCAAATTCAATGTCCCGGGGGGAATCTTTGTTTTGCCGGATAGGCATTTGAAATTATGCACCGGCTTTGACGATGCAAAAGTAGTTATACTATTCGTGAAAAGAGAGGATGATGCAAGTTTTTCTGTAGGGACAGGCCGCGACCATCAGCATAAACAATGCGCCTCCCGGATGATTCGGAAGGCGCATTGTTCATATTGTATATAATGAATATCCGTTTTGTCGCCTATTCATTATTTGATTAAAATATATTTCGGTGCCCTGCACCTCTTTTTGTCTCTGTCCAACTTTATTCTACAAAGATTTCGGTGCTCTGCACCTAATTTAATAAGACTAAAAGGGACAGCGTCCCGGGATATTTGTAGAAACGTAATTATTGTTGAGTCCAGAGGTGCAGAGCAACGATATATTTCTTGTTGTCAAGTAATTTACACGCTTTAGGTGGAACAATGGATAATCATATTGTATATTTAATCCGGTAGTTTAAAAGTTATGGGAAGAGTATACCAATTACTAACTGGTTTATCGTTGTATTTTCCAGGTATAAGCTTTGGCAGAGATTTCACTATTCTCACAGCTTCTTGATCGCAATCAGGATGTAATGCTCTTATAACTGAAACTGTGTCTATTGTGCCTGTTTCTGTTATTCTGAAATGAACGACTACTTTGCCTTGAATATGTTTGATTTTTGCTGAGTCAGGATAATGTAAGTTATTGTAGATAAATTTTAATAAGTTTTCTTCACCACCTGGGAATGTCGGCATTTGCTCGGGATTTATAAATACCTCGCTGTGAGTGTTGCTGACTTCAGGTGTGCTTTTCTTTGTTGGCTTACTTTCTTTTTTTGATTCGGAGCACGCTATGAACATAAATCCGAATATCAGTATTCCAAGCAATAGTTTTGGTCGTGTCATGGTGATTTGTATTTTAAGGATGGACAAATATACCTAATCGCTTTAGATTACAGGATATTTTTTTCGACAAAATACACATTTGTTGTCTTAAGTGCCGCTCTGGGGGCTTTTGGTAATTAAGTTGAAAAAATATTTTAAATTTTTTAATCGGAATGTTGGTCGGTTAAAAAAGAATTGCTATTTTTGGAAGCGAGTTTTATTAGTTGTTGAATATAAATGAGTTTAAAACAGCTAAAAAGCATGAAAAGCCCGTCCTGTAAGGATGAAATGATATATTTCTGTTCACTATTCTCAATTTTCTCTATTGTGTTTTCGTAGTTCGCATGCGTGCGAACTACGAATTTTTTCGAAAAAAATGTTGTCACTTGTTAGGGGTGGTATTGCAGCTTTGCCGGATCTTCCGCTGTAGGGCTACATTGATACCATTGTTAATGAAATTATATCACTGTAGGCCTACATTGGCAGCATTGTTAATGAAATCATGGCAATGTAGGGCTACATTGGGTCCATTGTTAACGGGATTATATCAATGTAGGGCTACATTGGGGGCGATGTTAATGAAACTATGACAATGTAGGGCTACATTAGGTCCATTGTTAACGGGATTATATCAATGTAGGGCTACATTGGCTGCAGAACCGTTGGTTTGTGGGTCTGAACCTCCCATTTTTAGTTGATGAACTTGCCGGTTGTTTGATAGATTTTAGTTGATTATGTATTTCTTTAATTTATAATAATAACATTTTAAATCACGTGTATCTATGATTAGAATTACCACTGCACCGCTTTCTCGATTGAGAAGCTCGCAACATTTGTTTTTGATGAATGACTTTATCCGGTTAGTGTTGGAAACCCCATCTGTGAGAGTCATCGTAGAGCCTTATTTGCAGGATTTGCAAAAGGCTGTGGACGAAGAAACCATTGCCGATGAGGTGGAACAGGGTAGTATGTTTACCGAAAAAATCGACCAGCTTATCGTGCTGCGCGAAAAGTATTACGGGGCTTTTCATAATTTGGTTGATAATGGGTTGAATCATTTTGACGAAACCGTAGTAGAGTCGGCTGAATTATTGGAACGGCTGTTGAACAAGTATTCCGATATATTGCATAAAACGAAAGCTGAAAAAATGACGGATTTCACTAAATTTACCGGTGAGCTCCAGAAGCCCAATTACGCAACGGCCGTTATGCGAATAAATGCTGTGGAATGGGCTGCAAAGATTCAGGAAGTAAATGCTGCCTGCACGGTTCATTCCGATAGCCGCGAGAAAGAGGAAACAGCCCGTCCGAAAGAAAATGTGCACGATGCACGCAGGGTGGTTGACCCTCTTTACAACGGTATCATAGAGCGAATCAATGCAACAATCACGTTGAATGGCGAGGCTGGTTATGTAGAGTTTGTTGACCGCTTGAATTTAAAAATAACTAACCTGAAAAATACCATGTCGCAACAACAAGGTGCGAAAAAGACTCCGGATGCCGACACCGCGAAAGCCTGAAAATAACGTTATCATTCCCTCCCCGGTCTTTTTTTGGAGAAAGGCGGGAGGGAATTTTTATGTGGTGGGGTACTGAAATTTGGTTACGGTTATTGTTTATTTTCTAACCCAAACCCCTCCGCTACGCTCGTCCCCTTTGCTAAAGGGGACATTCGAGAAGTGCAGAGCTTACAACAAGAACGAAGTTTCACAAAGCAGAAGTTTTTGAAGTCATATTCTTTTCGCAAACTTCCGCATACGATCTTCCCTTTTGCTAAAGGGAAGTACCCGAAGGGGGAAGGGTTAGAGAAAACAAACAATATCTTCAATCAATTTTTCATGATGATACCATGTTGAATTATGATAATTGGATGGATCATTCAGGCATATAAGAAATGCGCTTCCCGAATCCCGGAAAGCGCATTTTTATGATTACTGATCACTGATCACTGTTTCTTGATCCATTCGTCCATCGACTTGGCTGCCTTGCGTCCGTCTCCCATGGCCAGGATAACGGTAGCGCCACCGCGCACAATATCGCCCCCGGCAAAAATGATGGGCACGGCCGATTGCATGGTGTCGTCGCTCACTACCACGGTTCCCCATTTGCTTACTTCCAATCCTTCTACTGATTGCGGAATCAATGGGTTGGGCGAAACACCTACGCTCACTACCACTTCGTCCACTTCAATCAGTTCGGTTTTGCCCGGTATTTCCACCGGCGAGCGGCGGCCCGATGCATCCGGTTCGCCAAGCTCCATCACCTGAAGCAACATGTGGGTTACGCGGCCTTGTTCGTTGCCTATATATTCAATCGGGTTATGCAGTGTCAGGAAGTCAATGCCTTCTTCTTTGGCGTGTTTTACTTCTTCCAGTCGGGCCGGCATCTCTTCTTCCGAACGGCGGTAGACAATCATGGCACGTTCAGCCCCCAACCGGCGGGCCGTACGAACCGAGTCCATGGCCGTATTGCCACCACCTATGATAGCTACTTTTTTACCTTTAAATACCGGGGTGTCCGAGTCCGGGCTGGCGGCATCCATCAGGTTTACACGGGTCAGGTATTCGTTCGACGACATTACGCCAACCAGATTTTCGCCTTTGATATTCATAAAGCGTGGCAGGCCTGCACCGCTGGCCACAAAAATGCCTTTGAATCCGTCGTCTTCCAAATCCTGTATACTAATGGTTTTCCCAACCACGCAATTGGTTACAAAATGTACCCCCATGGCTTGCAGGTTTTGGATTTCAACGTCCACAATGTCGTTCGGCAGGCGGAATTCGGGGATACCGTATTTCAACACCCCGCCAATTTCGTGCAAGGCTTCGAAAACCACCACTTCGTATCCCAGTTTGGCCATGTCGCCGGCAAATGCCAGTCCGGCAGGGCCTGAGCCAACGGCGGCCACCTTGATATTATTGGGTTCGGCTGTTACGGGAACAGAGATGCTGCCGCTTTCGCGTTCGTAGTCGGCCGCAAAGCGTTCCAAATGTCCCACGGCAACGGCTTCTTTTTTCATTTTTAGATGAATGCATTGGCCTTCGCATTGTTTTTCCTGTGGACAAACACGGCCGCAAACGGCGGGCAGGGCAGAGGTTTCTTTCAACGCTTTGGCGGCTTCCAGAAATTCGCCGCGTTCTATATTTTTTATAAATCGGGGAATGTCAATTCCAACCGGGCAGCCCAGCATGCAGGTTGGGTTGACGCAGTCCAGGCAACGCTTAGCTTCAAGCATGGCCATTTCGGCAGTCAATCCTAAATTCACTTCTTCCAGCCGGCTATGGCTGCGGTATTCTGCATCGAGCTCAGGCATGTGAACACGTGGAATATCGGTACGCTCTTTGGCCTTCATCCCTTTGCGCAATGCTTCACGCCAGGCTTTGGCTCTTTCTTCGCTATGATTCATATTATTTCAATTATCAGTTATCAGTGAACAGTAAACGGTTATCTATAAACAGTTATCAGCTATCAATTATCAGTGAACTGACTGATCACTGTTTGCTGTTTACTGATGACTGTTCACTGTTTACTGTTCATCGTTTACTGTAGTTTGTTTATTTATTCTTGTGGTTTTTAAAATAGAAAAAAGCAATCTGGCAATTTCATCAGCTTCTGAGAACATTGAATCGAATACGATTTGATCAATGTAATTTGTGTCTTTCAGTAGCGATAACCAGTATTTTGTTTCCAGTGATTCTTTGTATGCAATGCTTATTTTAGCTGAAAAATCTTTTTCCGAGATAGCTCCTATTCCCTCGGCTATATTAGCTCCAATGGAGGTGCCGCTGCGCAACAGTTGTTTTGATAATATAAACTCTTTCTTTTCGTTTTGTAAGAATTGAAACGCTTTGACAATTCTGATTGCAAAAGAATAAGCCTTGTTATAAACTATACTATCTTTCATATCGCATGCAGTTTGTTGATCACTGTTTACTGATCAATGTTCATTGTTTACTGTAATTCGCCATTTCCTCGCGTTCGATGTCCCTGTATCCTCCGAGGCGCATCAGCATTTCATCAAAGTCAACAAGGTGTGCATCAAATTCAGGACCATCAACGCAAACAAACTTTGTTTTTCCTCCCACGCTCACCCGGCAAGCCCCGCACATGCCTGTTCCGTCCACCATAATGGTGTTGAGCGAAGCCAGCGTTGGCACCTCGTATTTTTTAGTCAGCAAGCTAACGAATTTCATCATGATAGCCGGGCCAATGGTAACACACAAATCTACTTTTTCGCGGTTAATAACCGATTCGATGCCGTTTGTCACCAATCCTTGCGTTCCGTACGATCCATCATCGGTCATCACAATCACTTCGTCCGAATTTACGCGCATTTGCTCTTCCAGAATGATCAAATCTTTTGTGCGGGCAGCCAGTACCGTGATAACTTTGTTGCCCGCAGCTTTCAATGCGGCAACGATAGGCATCATAGGAGCTGTACCCACGCCACCGCAAGCACAAACCACTGTTCCGAAATTTTCAATATGTGTTGCTTTTCCGAGGGGTCCTACCAGATCAGTAATGTATTCGCCTTCTTCCAGTGCGCATAGTTTGGTGGAAGAAACGCCCATTTTCTGCACGACAAGCGTTATTGTGCCTTTTTGCAAATCGGCATCGGCAATAGTCAGGGGAATACGTTCACCTTTTAATCCAACTTTCACCATAACGAAGTGTCCGGCTTTACGCGACTTGGCGATGAGCGGAGCTTCTACCTCGAATTTTATCACATTTGCCGAGAAGTACTCCTTACTGATAATTTTATTCATTTTGATAGATTTTTTTTATTAAGCACGCAAAATTACAAAAAATACGCCTTGTCCCAAATCATCTTGTAATAATAAACTACAAATTCGCTCCTGTTTTACAGTAAAATGACAAAAAATATTCGGATGAATTACATGAACCGATGGCTGGTGCCCCAAATTGTGTTCGTCCTGTTGGTTGGCTCTTGTTTCATAATAATATTTGGGTAATTTTGCAGTCAATTTTTCCGGTTATAAGTCCTGTTTAAATCCCCGTTATTCAATGAAAAAGTATCTCTTCTTATTTCTTTCAGCGCTTTTGGCGATTCAATTGTCCTACTCTCAATCGACCGCAAAAGATAGTGTCAAACTCGACGATATAATTGTTACGGGGTCGAAAATCGAAATCTCCCGAAAGATTGTGCCGGTATCAGTCTCGCAAATTTCAAAGCGGGATATTGAAAACAGCGGACAAATCAATATTCTGCCTTTGCTGAATACGTTTGCTCCCGGCATATTTGTGACCGAGCGTAATGTGTTGGGCTTTGGTGTTTCTACCGGAGGTTCAGGTTCTGTTAGCATTCGGGGTGTGAGCGGTTCCCCGAATACCGATGTGTTGGTTTTAATCGACGGACATCCGCAGTACCAGGGTATTTTCGGCCATCCGTTGTCCGATGCCTATGTGGCTTCGGACGTGGAAAAAGTGGAAATCATCCGTGGACCGGCTTCCATCCTCTATGGCTCTAATGCCATGGCCGGGGCTATTAATATCATTACGAAAAAACAAGTTGAAGAGGGTGTGAAAGTCAATCTTGGAGCGGCTTATGGGTCATTCAATACGCAAAAATATTACGGAACCATTGGCTATAAAAAAGACCAACTAAGTGTGTTTGCTTCACTGAATCACGACCAAACGGACGGAATCCGGGCTAATACCGATTTCAATATTACCAACGGTTACACCAAAGTGGGGTATGGGCTGAGCAAGCATCTTGACTTGACGGCTGACTTCAGTATTGCCAAATACAATGGCAATGACAACGGGTCGGTTTATGCTCCGCCGGCACCTTTCAATATCGATATCACCCGGGGCAAAACGTCTTTGTCGCTCGAAAACAAATACGATAAAGTGGAAGGTGCGTTGAAATTCTACCATAACTTTGGTACGCACGATCTGTCGGATGGCTTTCACTCCACCGACAGAAACAGTGGCTTGATGTTTTATCAAACGCTGAAACTCCTTCCCGGAAGTAACATCACGGTTGGTACGGATATTAAACAATATGGTGGAAAAGTAAATCAAACGGCCGTAAAAGATTCGTTGATTACGGTGAATGAATCGGCCGTGTACGCGTATGCCCAACAAACTTTGCTCGAAAAGTTGAATCTGAGCGCCGGGCTTCGTCTGGAACACAATTCGAAATATGGCTCCGAGCTAATTCCATTTGCAGGTTTGACCTATAACCCGACTGAGAGTACGACGTTTAAAGCCAATGTTTCGAAAGGTTTTCGAAGCCCTACTATTATGGAATTGTATTTATACGCGCCAAACCCCGATTTAAAACCGGAGCGAATGATGAACTACGAAGTCAGTTGGTTGCAGGCGCTTTTAGACAATCGCCTTCAGTTTGACCTGACAGCTTATGTGGTGAAAGGCGATAACATGATTCAGGTTACACCGGGTGTTCCTCCTGCCATGACCCGGAAAAATCTAGGTGCTTTTACGAATAAAGGGATTGAGTTCTCTGCAAAATACTTTGTGATGAAGAATTTGTATGTCAATGCAAATTATAGTTACCTGAATTTGGATAAGCCTGTTTTGGCTGCACCGCGTCAACAAATTAATGTCAATGTCAATTACAGCTATAAGATTTGGAGTTTGAATGTTTCGTCTCAATATGTCGAAAAGCTCTACTCGGCCGTTTATTCGTCGCCTGCTCAGCCCATCACAAAGGCGCTTAATTATAATGTGCTGAATGCACGTTTATCGGTGAGGCCAGCAAAATGGCTTGAATTGTTTGTGGCCGGCAGCAATTTGCTGGATAAGAAATATGAAATAAATTACGGTTACCCAATGCCCGGAATCTATTTTAATACAGGGTTTAATGTGCGGTTATAAGCATAGATGTTTTGATAAATTGAAATTTTTCCGAACTTTTTCATTACAATCCGGTTGTATTGTTGAAAATATTATTACTTTTGCAGCGTCTAAAGAACAAAGACAAGAATTATGGTGAATCGATTTTTTACATATTTTTATTTTTACTTTTACTTTAATAGGTGAGAGCAGGATAATTATTATGTAAAAAACAATCTATAAATGAATACATGAAAATCCTGCTCAAACACGAGCAGGATTTTTTTTATTACCCCAAAAGAACAAAGATTTATGAAACGAGTAGCTATTCAAGGAGGACTGGGAGCTTATCACGGTATTGCGGCTGAGAATTTTTTCGCAGGCGAAGAAGTGGAAATCATACCCTGCGTGACTTTTCGCGATATTTTTTCTGCCATTAAGAAAGATTCAAACGTCATTGGTATAATGGCTATTGAGAATACGATTGCAGGAAGCTTGTTGCAAAACTATGAATTGCTGAAGGAGCATAAGCTTTCTATTGCCGGCGAATACAAATTGCGTATCTCGCATTGCCTGGCTGCTTTGCCCGACCAAACCATTCATGACATCAAAGAAGTGTTGTCTCACCCGATTGCCTTGATGCAATGTGGTAATTTTCTGGAAACCTTGCCTGGTATAAAAGTGGTTGAGCACGAAGATACGGCGCTTGCAGCGCGCGATATTGCAAAAAAAGATTTGCAGGGAAGTGCTGCCATTTGCAGCGAACGGGCAGCGGAAATTTATGGCTTAAAGATTTTAGCGAGGGGAATTGAGACAAATAAACACAATTTTACTCGCTTTCTTATTTTTGGTAATGAGTGGGCTGTGGAAGAAATCCAAAAAGAGGAAACTATCAATAAAGCCTCCATTGTGTTTACTTTGCCACATGCCGAAGGTAGCTTGGCCAAAGTACTGTCGGTTTTCTCATTTTATGGGATCAACCTGACTAAAATCCAATCGTTGCCGATTATTGGCCGCGAATGGGAGTATCAGTTTTATGTTGATTTTAAATTTGATGATCTTGAGCGTTATAAACAATCTTTATCGGCCATAAAGCCTTTGATCAGCGAATTGAAAACGTTAGGGGAGTATCCCGAAGGAATTACTCCGGAAGTTTAAATGACTTCTAAAAATCTCAAAAAAGAAGATTGAATCAGTACATTCTATTTTAGACTTATATGAATAAAGATATTATTAAAGAAGAAGGAAGTGGCTCTGGCTCCTCTTTAAGAGTTGGGGGTTGCCAAATTATACCTGCTGAACGTTTGAGTTCAATAAGCGAATACTATTTCTCAACCAAGCTGAAAGAAGTTGCCGATATGAATGCTAAAGGCATGAATGTGATTAGCCTGGGAATCGGCAGCCCGGATCTACCTCCTTCAGAAGAAACGATACAGGCACTGTGTCAATCTGCTATTGATGATAAAGTGCACGGTTATCAACCTTATGTAGGAATTCCTGAGCTGCGAACCGCTTTTGCCAGCTGGTACAAGAAATGGTTCTCAGTAGAATTAAATCCTGCAAACGAAATTCAACCCTTGATCGGCTCCAAAGAAGGGATTTTGCATGTTTCGTTAGCATTTCTCAATCCGGGGGATGGGGTGTTGGTGCCTAATCCTGGCTATCCTACTTATTCATCGGTGAGTAACCTGGTTCAGGCAAAGGTTTTGACCTACGACTTGGACGAAAATAATGGTTGGCAACCTGATTTTGATGCGCTTGAACAAATGGATTTGAATAACGTTAAACTGATGTGGGTCAACTATCCGAACATGCCTACCGGAGCAAGTGCCACCCCTCAACTGTTCGAAAAGTTGGTTGCTTTTGGTAAAAAACATGGAATTGTTATTTGTAATGACAATCCTTACAGTTTTATTCTGAATGAAAACAGGCTCAGCATTCTTCAGGTCGAAGGGGCAAAAGATATTTGTATTGAACTGAACTCGATGAGTAAGTCGCACAATATGCCCGGTTGGCGTATGGGTGTGCTTGCTTCGAACCCTCAGTTTGTGCAGTGGGTTTTGAAAGTGAAAAGCAATATTGACAGCGGGCAATTTAAACCGATGCAAGTAGCAGCCATTGCAGCATTGAATAATTCAGACGAATGGCATCGCAAAATGAACATCGAACTGTATCAGAATCGCCGTCATTTGGCGGAAGAAATCTTGAAAGCGTTGGATTGCGAGTTCGATACCAAGCAAGTAGGCATGTTTCTCTGGGGTAAAATTCCTTCCAACTATAAAGACAGTGGTGAGCTGGCCGATAAAGTATTGTATGAGTCAAAAGTCTTTATAACGCCCGGTTTTATTTTTGGAGATAAAGGGAATCGCTACGTGCGCCTTTCGCTTTGTGCTAACGAAAAAATGTTGGGAGATGCCTTGGAAAGAGTAAAACGATTATCAGGTATCAATCAGTAATAAGAAGTTGGCCTTACGGATAATTCAAATTCAATAATAATATTAAATAGAACAATAAAAATAACAGCTTTAGTGACTGATTACCGGTTGCTGATAACTGTTCACTGAAAAATTATGGAACTCGAATCAATTTTATTACCCGGAGTCGATGCTAAGCGTCCACTCGTAATAGCCGGACCATGTAGTGCGGAAACAGAAGATCAAGTAATGGAAACTGCCCGTGGATTAGCTGCCCGTGGCATAAAAATTTTCCGTGCAGGAATTTGGAAGCCCCGTACAAAACCCGGAGGTTTTGAAGGAATTGGAGTAGAAGGCCTGCCCTGGCTTAGACGGGTTCAAACAGAATTAGGCATGTATACAGCCGTAGAAGTTGCTACGGCTAAACATGTTCGGGAATGTTTGGCCAATGGTGTTGATATTCTTTGGGTTGGAGCGCGGACTTCGGCTAACCCGTTTGCTGTGCAAGAAATTGCTGATGCTTTGGAAGGAATTGATATTCCGGTTTTGATCAAAAACCCTGTGAACCCGGATCTGGATTTGTGGATTGGAGCTATCGAACGGATTTACAATGCGGGGATTCGTCGTATTGGCGCAATTCATCGCGGCTTCAGTACGTTTGATAAAAAGATCTATCGTAATTTGCCTCAATGGCATATTCCAATTGAATTACACCGTCAGTTGCCTAATTTGCCAATAATCTGCGACCCAAGCCATATTGGTGGAAAACGTGAATTGATTGCGCCGCTTTGCCAGCAAGCAATGGATTTGAACTTTGATGGTTTGATTGTCGAATCTCACTGTCATCCGGATAAAGCCTGGAGTGATGCTGCTCAACAAGTAACCCCCGATGTGCTTGATTTTATCCTGAATACGCTTGTTATTCGTGATATGACCCAATCTACTGAAAGCTTGACTGCTTTGCGCCGTCAGATTGATGAGCTGGATAATAGTTTATTGGAATTGTTGGCTCGTCGTATGAGAATTTCGAATGAAATCGGCCTCTATAAAAAGGAGCATAATATGCCTATTTTGCAAGTGCAACGGTATGATGAAATCCTTCAGAATCGTATTTCGCAAGCCGTTGAGATGGGAATGGATGCAGAATTTATGAAGACAGTTCTGGTTGCAATTCATGAAGAATCTGTTCGTCACCAACAAGAGGTTATGAAATAGTATTTTCTTATATGTATAAACAACCCCTATAATTTCAATGAATTATGGGGGTTGTTATTTACAAAGACTAGATAGTTTGTAAGCAATCATTTGCTTTGAACATCTTCTTTTGAATGATCTCTTCTCATTTCTCTTCTTTCTTTCATTTTTTCAAGACGTTCAGTACGTTTAGCTTGAAGCTTTTGAAATTTTTCCTGACCAATGATTTTAGTAAGCTCTTCATTATTTGTTTTTCGTTCATTTTCAAATTTTGCTTTCATTTCGGCTCTCATCTTTTCTGCTTTTTCCATTTCTTGATGGCGTTTTGTCTCTTGTTTTTCAAAAAGTGCTTGAACTTGAGCTTTCTGTGCATCAGTTAATTCTAGCTCTTTAGCCATTCTTTCTGCTCGTTTTTCGGGCGAAATCATAGGTGTTTCTCCTTTTTTAAACTCTTTTTTTTCTCCGTGATGATCTTGATGTGGAGCAGGATCTTGAGCCATTACTGACAAACTAAACATAAAAATTGTAGCCAAAGCTAACATTCCATACTTTTTCATAAGCTTCATTTTTTTAATTGTTATTCATTTTTTGACGACGCTCGGCTTGTAATTTTTGCCAAGTTTGGAATTTTTCTTTTCCAATAATTTTCTCCAGTTCTGCATCTTGTGCGTCGCGTAGTGCTTTGAATTTTTCTCTGAAGTCAGGGCTTTCGCGGCTTACTTCGGATCTGAACTTAGCGAAGAGGACATCATTTTTTTCATAAACTTCTTGGACTTTTGCTTTTTCAGCATCTGTAAGGCTTAAGTCTTTCGCCATTCTTTCTGCTCGCAATTGAGCTGAGACTTGTTGTCTTAGACCTTGTCTCATTCCGTTTTGAGCACCATTACTTGCAGGAGTTGGAATTTGATCCTGCGCCATAACTGACATACTAAAGAAAAATACCGAAGCTAAAGCTAATCTTAAATACTTTTTCATGATGTTTTTTTTTATTGTAAATACTGTTGTTTTGTAATATGTTCTTTTGACTTACTAAATAATCATAGGTTTAATCATACAATCCTGTATTTGATTTTATTAACTAAGTGTTTGTTAGGAAATTTATTTGAAGAAATCATATGAAGCAAAAAAAAAACTCCCACTGTTCAATTTGAATAGTGGGAGTTTTACTGGTATTAAGGAATTAATTATTGCGACAAGTTATCGCTTTTGTCTTTGAAATAAATTATTTTTTTAATAAAATATCATTTATGGCTTCTTTGAATGATTCTTTTGGCATAGCACCTTGTGCCATTTGCGGTGTTCCACCCATTGGGCAAAATAGTAACGTTGGAATGCTTCTGATGCCAAATGCTGCGGCAAGTTCTTGCTCTTCTTCCGTATTTATTTTGTAGATGTAAATCTGTCCTTCATATTCTTTTGCCAGATCTTCTAAAATTGGAGCAATGGTTTTGCATGGTCCGCACCACGAGGCATAAAAATCTATTATACAGGGTTTGTCACCCAGATATTTCCATTCAGTAGGATTTGTTTCGTAATTGGCTACTTTCGATAAAAATTCAGCTTTAGTTAAATGAATTGTTCCCATTTTTTTTACTTCTTTTGATTGGTTATTTATTTCTTTTTTATTTTCCTTGTTTGCTTGAGCGCAAGCTGATAGTGCGAGCACAAACATAAAGCTTGCAAAAATGACTTTTTTCATGTTGTTGTATTTTAGATGAATATATTTGACCTATAAATTACTTATTAACTATAATGCGCAACCCCAGATTGATGGTTCATCGGGTTTAATTTCCGTTGTGTTGTCATCTGTTCTTTCGGGAAATCCGATCTCTTTCAGTACTTTCGCGATTTCTTCCCGGCTGACTTCATCGGTATGAGAAACCACTATTCGTCCATCAATTCGTTCCAGTTCTGCTCCAAAAATACCTTGCAGTTTTCCAAGTTCTTTTAGAACCTGATTGTTGCAGGTTAAACACTGATCTTTTGATACTAAAAATGTGCTGTACATATTCCCGTTTTCATTTATTTTTAATTTGTTCCATGTTGTTTCTTTTTGAACAAGCCAAATAATAGATAACCCATCAATGCTCCATATAGTATGCTAATGTAGGGGTTTGAAGTTATTGGGCATGTTCCATTGGCACAGCCTACGAAGTGGTAATAGGCAAATCCGCCAAAGCCTCCGATTAATATTCCGATAATCTTTAAAAGATGTTTCCTGATGAATTCGTTCATTTTCTGTGTTTTTTTATGTTCTGGACTCTCAAACGCAATTGCAAGATTGTATGCAATTGATTATTTGGATGATTTGTTTGTTTTTGAGCGAATAGTAACAGTTCTTTCCGTCTCGCCTGCAATTCAAAATGCCTTTGGCACGCATGTCGGTAAGATGGTGTGAGAGCAATGATTGTTCGCACTTAAGTTGTTCGACCAGCTGACTTACATTCATTTCTTCTTGTTTGGATAATAAGGAAATAACGCATAAACGTGTTCCTTGTGAAATGGCTCTAAGCGTGTAAGCAGCCTGATCCATGAGTTCGATATTTGATTTTTGGTTCATTGTAGAAATTTTGTGCAAATATATGAACATATATTCATGTATTGGATATGGATTTGGATTTTTTAATATAAAAACGATTTAAATCAAAAATGAACAAAAAATCATCTAGTTTCCTGATGTATTTGACGGCTAATTTTAAAGAATTAAGTATCTTTGTGAGCAAAACCCAACCGATGAGTCATTCGATTACAAAGATATGTGAGGATTTTATTCCTGAACTAAACCAAGCTATTGGCAACCAAAGTGCAGAAAGTATTTTTGTGTTGACAGATCAAAATACGCAAGAATTTTGTTTGCCCATATTGCTGCGGTCCGAAAAACTGAAAGGATGTCATGTAATTTGCATTCCCAGTGGTGATGAAAACAAAAATATAGATTCTGCTGTTGCTATCTGGAAGTATTTGAGCGAACATGGCGCAACTCGCAAATCATTATTAATTAGTCTTGGAGGTGGAGTTATTACGGATATCGGTGGATTTACGGCTTCGACTTTTAAACGTGGAATGCGTTATATTAATGTTTCTACAACGCTTCTAGGAGCGGTAGATGCAGCTACGGGTGGAAAAACAGGTATTAATTTTCTTGGGTTGAAAAATGAAATTGGTATTTTTGCCCCGGCAGAAACTGTATTGATTGATATTGAGTTTTTTAAAACGCTTGATGCTGCAAATATCCGGTCGGGTTATGCCGAAATGATAAAGCATGCGATGATTGATACGCATGATGAATGGGAGAATGTTCTGAAATACGATTTGGAGAAAATCGATTTTGTGGAATTGAAGGGACTGCTCACCAAAAGCATACGCATAAAAGAGCGGATAGTTGAACAGGATCCTTTTGAGGCTAATATTAGAAAAGCATTGAACTTGGGACATACTTTTGGACATGCGTTCGAGAGTTGGTCTTACAAAACTCAAAAACCTGTGTTACATGGATATGCTGTGATGTGGGGGTTACTTTGTGAATTGTATTTGTCATTTATAAAACTCGGATTTCCGAAAGACGAACTACTACGATTTAAATATTTGACCAAGGAGTATTACGGAATCTTTGAGTTTAGTTGTAAAGAATATGAATCACTTTTTGAATTGATGACGCATGATAAGAAGAATGATTCGAAAGAGATTAATTTTACGTTATTAGCTGATATTGGTGATATTCGTATTAATCAAACAGCTACAAAAGATGAAATTTTCGAGTGTTTTGATTTTTTTAGAGAAGGATGAACTCATTGTGAGTTACAAGAAAATGAATATATTATGGAAAAGACTTTGATAATTGGAGCTAGTGGTAATCCGGAACGTTATTCATATCTTGCAGCAGAAAGATTGTTGACTCATGGGTATGATATAGAGTTGATAGGGAAACGTCCGGATGTGATTTTTGGAAGAAAAATTGATACAGAGAAAAAAGACTTTGAAGATATAGATACGGTAACTTTGTATATCTCAGATAGGTTTCAGGCGGAATACTACGAGTATATAATTTCTTTAAATCCGCGTCGTGTTATTTTTAATCCCGGAACGGAGAATCCAGAATTTGAAGAACTGTTGATTCAGAATGACATACATGTTGAGGAGGCTTGCACGTTGGTACTGTTGAGAACGGGACAATATTGAGAGGTCTTGCCCTTTAAAAGGTAAACAAGAGGCGATAATATAATTAACGGATAAAATAACTAATTCCCGTTTAGGGATCATTATAATGAAAATAGCTTTAATAGGATATGGCAAAATGGGTAAAACCATTGAACGGATAGCTCGTGAACGTGGTCATGAGATTGTTGCGGTGATTGATGTTGATAACACAGATGATTTTGACTCGGCAGCGTTTAAAAGCGCCGATGTGGCTATTGAATTTACTGTGCCTCAAGTAGCTTTGAGTAATTACCGTCGTGCATTTGCGTCGGGAGTTGCCGTGGTTTCTGGAACTACCGGATGGACGGAAGAACTGCCTCAGCTAAAAAGAGAAATCGAAGAAGGTTCTAAAACCTTATTCTGGTCATCGAATTTTAGCTTAGGGGTTAATGTTTTTATGGCAGTGAATAAGTATCTTGCTGCTATAATGAATAAATTTCCTAATTACAATGTGGAAATGACCGAGGTGCATCATACTCAAAAATTAGACGCTCCAAGCGGTACTGCTATAACTTTGGCGGAAGGTGTTTTGGAAAACCTAAGTAGAAAGAATGTTTGGGTGAAGGAGGCTCAAACGAAGCCGGAGGAATTGGCTATCAAATCAATTCGTGAAGGTCAGGTTCCCGGAATTCATACTATTCGCTACGAGTCGGAAGTAGATTCTATTGAAATCACTCACGATGCCAAGAGCAGGGAAGGTTTTGCTTTGGGTGCTGTAGTGGCAGCCGAATTTACTGCAGGTAAAAAAGGATTCTTGGGTATGGAAGATATGCTGAAGTTTTAATCTATTATTTATAATTCTCAATTTGTTATATAAAATGAGTGCAGAAAAACAGACAACGCGTTTTCAACAGCCGCTGAAACAATGGATTAAATGTAGCGTATGTAGCTTAGGTTACATTTTGTTTATTGTATGGGTTGGCAATTATTGGTGGCTCTTGGGGTTGCCGGTGGTATTCGATGCTTTTATTACACATTATATTCCGTGGACTTGGTGGAAAAAATCTAAAAATAAAGCCGTATTAAGTTTTATGGGTTGGGTGGATGCCATTGTATTTGCTTTGGTAGCTGTGTATTTCATTAATACTTTTTTGTTTCAGAATTATCAGATACCGAGTTCTTCGCTTGAAAAGAGTTTGTTGGTGGGCGATTTTTTGTTCGTGAGTAAAGCTAGTTATGGTCCGCGTGTGCCTAATACTCCGCTTTCGTTTCCTCTGGTTCAGCACACTTTTCCGTTGTTGAATTGTAAATCTTTTATTGAAAAACCCCAATGGGATTATCATCGTTTAAGAGGTTTTGATCAGATTAAGCGAGATGATATTGTGGTATTCAATTTTCCTGCTGGTGATACTGTGGCATTGAAAGTGACTAATCCGGATTATTATACATCCTGTTATATGGTCGGTAAAGATGTGGTAAACAATCGAAAAGATATTTTCGGGGATATTGTTTATCGTCCGGTCGACCGTCGTGAGAATTTTGTGAAACGTTGCGTTGGCGTTGCAGGTGATTGGTTTCAAATCAAAAACAATCAGATTTACGTGAATGGACAAAAACAGGCTAAAATTCCGGGAATTCAGTTTAATTACTATGTTCAGACTGATGGAACTCTTTTGACTTCTGACTTATTAGATAAATTGGGCATTAGCGCTGATGATCGATGGTTTTTAAATGACAGTCAAACTAATGACCATAATCCAGAACATGATCCAGAACGAGCAGCAACGCAAATTATCGATTCTGGGTTAAATCCAAAGTTCCCAATTTATCATTTCCCGTTGAATGAAGAAGCTTATAATCAGATACAGAAAGTTGCAGGTGTAACTAAGGTTAAGATTGAACAATCTAATAGATTTGATGTATTTCCTTTGGGAGGTCATAAGAGTTGGACGCGGGATAATTACGGTCCTATTTGGATTCCAAAGAAAGGAACTACGTTGGCGCTGAATGCTTATAACTTGCCAATATATGAACGCATTATCCGAGTTTATGAAAATAATAAATTTGAAGTAAAAGATGGGGTGTATTATATCAATGGCAAAGCATCGAAGACTTATACTTTCAAGATGGATTATTATTGGATGATGGGTGATAACAGGCATAATTCGGCTGATTCCCGCTTTTGGGGTTTTGTGCCTGAAGATCACATTGTTGGACGTCCTGTGTTAGTCTGGTTGTCGCTGGATAAAGATAAGGGCTGGTTTAGTGGTAAAATCCGTTGGAACCGATTCTTTAAAAATGCGGAAAGATAATTGAGTTGCGAATAAATCGATGACCAATATTTGTTTGACTTCGGCCTATCTTGCCCCGGTAGCGTATTATTCTGCATTGGCAAAAGCTGAAATAGCTTATGTGGAGCAATGTGATTACTATGTAAAGCAAACGTATAGGAATCGATGCCATATTGCAGCGGCTAATGGTGTGATGGTGTTGAGTATTCCGGTAGAAAAAGCCAGTACTGAGAAGCTGTTGATGAGAGATGTGCGAATTTCGGAACATAATGATTGGCAAATGAATCATTGGCGTTCTATTGAATCTGCATATAATTCGACTCCTTTTTTCGAGTATTATAAGGATGATCTATATTTATTTTACGAGAGAAAATGGAAATTCTTGTTGGATTTTAATTTGGAAATTCAGGCTAAAATTCTTGAATTATTAGAATTGGAACCGAAAATTATATTGACAGAAGAATATAAAATACAGACTGCCGAAAATGTGCAGGATTTGCGAGAGTGTATTCATCCAAAAAAAGAAAATTCACTGGCAGAAGAATGTAAATCCTATTATCAGGTTTTTGAACAACGGTTTGGATTTCAACCGAACTTAAGTGTTATTGATTTGCTTTTTAATATGGGAAATGAGGCACAGTTGATAATTTGACGATTAAATATTTGGAAATTATAATATTATGGAACAAATAGATTGGAGTAATTTGGGATTCGGTTATATGAAAACCGATTGTAATGTTCGTTGTACTTATAGTAATGGCCAGTGGGGAGAATTGGAAATTCACGAAAGCGAATATCTGAGTTTGCATATGGCTGCCACCAGTTTGCATTATGGGCAAGAATCTTTCGAAGGCCTAAAGGCTTTTCGTGGCAAAGATGGAAAAATTCGTATATTCAGAATGGCAGATAATGCTTTGCGGATGCAAGATTCGAGTGCAGGTACTTTGATGGCTCAGCTCCCTGTTGAGAAATTTGAAGAAGCTGTTATAAAGGCTGTAAAACTAAATGAACGTTTTGTTCCACCTTACGAGTCGGGTGCGTCGCTCTATATTCGTCCGGTACTTTTTGGTAGCGGGGCGCAAGTGGGAGTGAGGCCGGCTGATGAGTATATGTTTATTGTGTTTGTAACCCCGGTTGGACCGTACTTTAAAGGTGGTTTTCAAACAACTCCGTTTGTGATTATGCGTGAATATGACCGCTCTGCACCACTCGGAATGGGGAAATATAAAGTGGGTGGAAACTATGCGGCCAGTTTGGTTGCAGGTGAGAGAGCTCACCAACTGGGTTATTCAAACATATTTTATCTCGATGCGAGAGAAAAGAAATATATTGATGAATGTGGTGCTGCTAACTTTTTTGGAATAAAAAACAATACTTATATTACACCTAAATCGACTTCAATTCTTCCTTCCATTACCAATAAAAGTTTGATGGTATTGGCTGAAGATCTTGGTTTAAAAATCGAGCAACGGGCTATTCCGGTAGAGGAGCTTGCCACTTTTGAAGAAGCAGGGGCGTGCGGCACGGCTGCTGTAATAAGCCCAATAGAAAGAATCGACGATTACGACGAAAAGAAATCGTATGTTTTCTCGCATGATGGCAAACCGGGTCCGGTATGTGACAGGCTGTATAACAAGCTTCGTGGAATTCAATATGGTGATGAGCCGGATACTCACGGTTGGGTGACTGTGGTTGAGTAATATTTCTCCAAATAAATATGCCAATTTGCCAATTATTTCCGAATATTGGTGAGTTGGCAATTTTTATATTTTACATGATCTCAAAGTAAAAGTAATAATTATGATCTTAAAGACAGACGTTTTTCCAATAGGACAGATTAATAAACCGCATGGTGTAAACGGTGAGATGTCATTCTCGTTCACTTCTGATATTTTTGACCGGGAAGATATCCCATATTTTGTTTTTGAGATGCAAGGAATTTTGGTGCCTTTCTTTCTTGAAGAATACCGATTTAAGGGAAGTTCTACAGGGCTGTTGAAGTTGGATGGTGTGACAACCGATGAGCAGGCGCGAGCATTTTATGGCTTGACTATTTATTTGCCAAAGAAGTTTTTAGAAAAGGTTGAAGATGCTGAAATTGAATTAGATTATTTTGCTGGATTTAGTCTGGTAGATGCTGAGAGGGGGGTGCTGGGAGTGATTTCTGAAGTTGATCAGACGACTGAAAATGTTCTTTTTGTGATTCCAACAGAAGATGACGAATTGCTTATTCCAGCCGGTGAAGAGTATATTGATGAGATAGATCACGAGAAAAAGATTATCTATGTCCGTTTGCCTGAAGGGTTGTTGGATCTGTAATGGTTAAGTTGTTGTATTGCATGTGTTTTTTAATCATTCAGAGGTTTGTAAAATTCCCTGTAGGTGGCATCACTTGAATAGAAATTTAAGCGGTCGAGCATATCCGCAGAGGTTTTATAACCGTAGGCAAGGATGGCATTTATGTCCATGCTTTTGCATTCTTTCTCAAATTCGTAGTAGAGTTTTATGCCGATGATTTTATTCTGAAACTCGGCTTTTACAGCGCAGAACCAAATCATTATGGCGCCGCTAATCAACTTTTCTCCACTTATAAAACCTTTTATTTGATTTTCGTTCTCATAAACGAGTGTTAGGCATCGTTCATTGAGAACCAATTGTTCTATCCAGGATCTTTCGTATGGAAGATTGTCGTCATATTTGAATGGTTCCATGTCCAAAATCCGGTGTATGGCATCGATGTCTTCTGTGGTAGCTTTTCTGATTGAGGTTGAATTCATAGGATCATGATTTTGATTGATTCAAGCCATTGAATAGACAATTTGTTTGACCCACTCTGCCCATTCAGTCTGGGTTTTGGATTTATCGAAGGTCTGCCATGGAATGGCCTTCCCAATTTTTATGGTGAAATTTTCCCCTTTTTTTTTGTATAGCTCATCGACCAGGTATAGCATTTCAATGTTGACTTTAATCCGAAGAAACTTGCGTAAATTTGCTAAATTGTAAAAGAAGTTCGAATTCCGGCCTTCAAAATAAATAGGAACTACGTCGCGTTGATATTCGATAGCTTTGGAGATAAAATTCTTTTTCCATTCCAAATCCGTAATTTTTCCGTTTACTTTGCGTGAGCACATTCCCGAAGGGTAGGTCAGGAGGTTGTTGTCAGATTCATACAATTCCTGCATCATAGAGGCATGGCCTTTATTTTGGGAGCCAACCTTATTTACTGGAATAAACATTTCCCGCATGGGCTCCAGATTCATAAGTATGTCATTGGAGAAAAAACGAATTTTGCCATCATATTCTTTTCCAAGTAAGTATCCGGTTGTGATGCCGTCTAGTCCGCCAAGGGGATGATTGCCTGCAAAAATATATTTTCCGCCTTTTGGGAGGTTCTCTTTTCCGACGATCGTGGTTGTGATATGTAGATATTCGAAAGCGGCTTCGATAAACTCTAAGTTTTTTGCTCCCGGATATTTAGTGAAAAAATCATTCAATTCTTTTTCGTGAACAATCTTCCTTAAGTAATTGACAAGAAATTTTGGAACTTTAGTGTTGGGTGCTTTGTCTTTTAAGACTTTTGCGATGTCAATTTTGATAATTGGTTCTTTGTTCATGCCCTGTTTGATTTGCTAACGGCTGCAAATGTACAAAAAATGCTTCGATTGTAAAATTGTTTGTCCGGCTGATTGTATCAATGTTTTTTGATTTATTTCAATAGAAATTTTGCAATTATTCCCCCACTAAATGATGCGATTGCTGCATTTTCAACTTGCTTTATGTAATGTGTTGTTTATTAGCTGTTCTGTGTTTGTTTTTTGATGGATTGAGGCTGTTGATAACCTGTTGATAACGTGTTTAAAGCTCGGTGATAACTAATCAAAACTTGTTGATAAATATTTTGTGGGGAATTGTGGGGAATTTGAAATTAATTCTATACTTTTACCGTTGAAAAATTGAACTCGATTAATTGTGTCAACATTTATTGGTAAATACGAAGCAAAAGCCGATGTAAAGGGGAGAATTTTTATTCCTTCCGCTTATAGAAAATTGTTGCCAGATAGCGAGAAAGAGCGTGTTGTGTTGAGAAAGGATGCTGAGAATGATTGCCTGGTGCTTTTTCCAGAGCAAGTGTGGAATGAAAAAGTAGAGGATTTTAAATCAAAATTGGATGAATGGAATCCAATTGACCAGCTTTTATTGATGCAATTTGTGTCGGATGCGGAGTGGCTGGACATTGACTCACAAGGTCGTGTATTGATATCTAAGAAGAACTTGCAAGCTATTGGTGTTGAGAATGCTGAGGTTTTATTTGTCGGCATGATCGACCGCTTTGCAGTTTGGAGTAAAACACGATATGAGAAAGCAAAATTGCCAACTGCCGATTTTGCAGCATTGCTGAAGGAACGAATGATGAAAAAAGATTGATATTGAGTTGTTTGTTTTTGCAATTTCATTTACCATTATAAACTAAACAGTTCAACAATTACTTCATGGAAGAACCTGTATACCATATACCTGCATTATTAAACGAAACTATCGACGGTTTAAATATTAAGCCTGATGGGGTTTACGTAGATGTTACTTTTGGAGGTGGTGGCCATTCTCGTGAGATTTTGACAAAACTTGGCAAAAATGGTAAATTGTTGGGATTTGATCAAGACGAAGATGCAATTAAAAATGTGGTGGACGATCCCCGGTTTATTTTCGTTCGAAGCAATTTCCGCTATTTAAAAAACTTCTTGCGTTATCATAATATTGAAAAAGTAGATGGAATTCTGGCTGATTTAGGTGTGTCTTCACATCACTTTGATGAGGCAGAGCGCGGTTTTTCATTCCGGTTTGACGGAGCTTTGGATATGCGTATGAATACGAAATCTCCACTCACAGCAGCGGTTTTGCTCAACACGTACTCGGAGGAGCAGTTGGCAGATGTGTTTTATTTGTACGGTGAATTGCACAATTCGCGAAAAATAGCCAAAACTATTGTGAATGCCAGGTCTAAAGCGCCTTTCGACCGGATTTTTCCATTTATTGAGGTGTTGAAACCGTTTTTCGGACGCGAAAAGGAAAAGAAAGATATGGCACGTGTGTTTCAGGCTTTGCGTATTGAGGTGAACAAAGAAATGGATGTGTTGAAATCGCTCTTGGATCAAAGCCTGGAGGTGTTGAAACCTGAGGGGCGGCTGGTTGTATTGACTTATCATTCGTTAGAAGATCGTTTGGTGAAAAACTTTATCCGAAGTGGGAATTTTGAAGGAAAACTGGAAAAAGATTTTTTCGGAAATATACTTTCTCCGCTGAAAGCGATTAATAATAAGGTAATTATTGCGAGCGAAGCTGAGATAGAAACAAATCCACGAGCCAGAAGTGCTAAATTAAGAATTGCAGAATTGAAGGTTGAATAATAACCTGTTGATTCTAAAAATATAAATTGAAATAAAGAATGTCCTGGTTTAAGAAAATAGCGGATGCCATACGTGGAAGCGAGGATTTCTCGGATATAAAGTCGAGCACAATTCGCGATATTTTGAATGGAAATATCTTGACTAAACGTTTTTTTCAAAAACAATATGGCTTGTTAATTATGATTTCTGTGCTTGCTTTTTTGTATGTCGATAATCGGTATTATTGTGAGACACAGCAGGCAAAAGAGATTGCATTGAAAAAGAAAATACAGGATATGAAATATGAATCGTTGACAATTTCTGCTGAATTGATGGAAATAAGCAGGCAGTCGAATGTGATGAAAAAAGTGAATGAGAGTGGATTACCACTGGTTGAATCGACAACACCACCAATTGTTATTGAAGATAGCATACCTAAAAAATAGATGACCGACAAACGGAAAAATATTGTTCTTCGTTTTGGCATAGTGTACATGGTTATATGCCTTTCGTTTTTTCTTGTTCTTTACAGAATTATTGTTATTCAGTTTGTAGAACGGGATAAATGGATGTCTTTGGCGGCTAAGAATGTAAAATCGAATATTGTTGTAAAACCTAATAGAGGAAACATCTATGCTTGCGACGGAAGGTTGATGGCTAGTTCTATTCCGACGTATTATGTTTACATGGATTTGCGTGTACCGGCCTTGCACGAAAAGAATGGTATTCTCTTTAAAAACAATATTGATTCATTATCAATGTATTTGTCCAGTTTTTTTCGAGATAAAACCCCATATCAATACAAAACTACCCTCACAAAGGCTTATCAAAGTGGAAAAGGGGAATTTCAATTATTCCCCAATCGAATTTCTTACGCACAACTCAAACAGCTTAAAACATTACCACTTTTCAGGCTGGGCCGTAATAAGAGCGGACTTATAACCAAAGAACTTTTTCGACGTGTCAGGCCATTTGGCTCGCTTGCATCCAGAACAATCGGAGATATTTATGCGGATGAATCGAAGGGTGGGAAGAATGGGATTGAGATGAGTTTTAATGCTAATTTATTAGGAACTCCGGGTCTTTCTGTGCGTCAAAAGGTGGCAAACAGTTATATGGAAACTGTTCAGATGGAGCCAATTGATGGGATGGATGTAACCACAACCATTGATGTTGATTTGCAGGATATTGCCGAAAAAGCGTTGTTGGATGGCGTTAAGCAGTTCGATGCTGCTGTAGGATATGCTATCTTGATGGAAGTTCATTCCGGCGAAGTGAAAGCTATTGTGAATATGCAGAGAAATAAAGACGGATCGTACACTGAAAATAGAAATGGTGCTGTTTCTGATATGGTTGAGCCGGGATCTACTTTTAAAGTGGCATCGGTAATGGCGGCACTGGATGAGGGAAAAATCAGGCTTACCGACACAATTAATACGTATAATGGTGAATACCGATTTGGGAATAGGACCATGACGGATCATAATGCCAATCATGGAGGCTATCATAAAATTACTGTTGCCCAATCTATTTATGCATCCTCAAATATCGGAGTTTCTCGTGCGATTGTAAATGCTTATGGGCATAATCCGGCTGCGTTTGTCAATAAGTTATACGCCATGAAGTTGAATGAGAAGATGAATATTGAAATCCCGGGTGCAGCTGCTCCGTTCATTCGTCACCCGAATGATAAATCCCACGAATGGTCAAATACGACATTGCCTTGGATGTCTGTGGGATATGAAACTCAGATTCCTCCTATTTATACCTTGGCGTTTTATAATGCGATAGCCAATGATGGAAAATTGATTCGCCCGTTCTTTGTGAAATCTATCAGTAAAAATGGGCAGATTATGAAATCATTTGAAACAGAGGTTATTAATCCTGCGATATGTAAGCCGACTACTTTGAGAGATATTCGTTCTACATTGCTGGGTGTAGTGGAAGATAAGTTAGGAACCGGTCAAAACGTACGATCTAAATATGTCCGTATAGCCGGGAAGTCGGGTACGGCGCAAATTTCGCAAGGCAAAAAGGGTTATAAAGACGGAGGAACTAAACATCAAGTATCGTTTTGCGGCTATTTTCCGTACGAAAATCCACTTTATTCCTGTATTGTTGTAATGCGTGAACCGGGTATTGGCTATGCATCCGGAGGACATATGAGTGGTTCGGTAGTTAAGAATATTGCAGAACGTGTTATTGCCTTGAATTCAAATCGCAAGCCGTCTCATGTTGATGCAGACTCAATTGATGAAGATAATTTTGTCCCAAACATCAAGCCCGGATATTATAAAGCTACCCAAACGGTTATGGGTACTCTCCGGTTGCCGTTAGCTGGAAATTCAAGGGATTGGGTAAAGACTTTTGCCGATCAAAAACAAACCCGTGTTGAACCGATTTCCGTTCCAAAAAATGCTATTCCTAATTTGATTGGAATGGGGCTAAAGGATGCTGTATTTATTCTTGAAAATCTGGGTTTAAATGTTCAGGTTCAGGGTCGGGGGAAAGTTTTTTCACAAAATATAAAACCGGGAACAGTTGCCCGAAAAGGAAGTGTTGTTATAATCAACCTTCAATAAATCAATTTGTAAGAAACAATAAAATTGACGTGTATGATATTAGACGATATATTGCAAAGCGTAATCTTGCAGAAAACAGTAGGAGAAACAGAAATTAATATTGAAAATATTCAATTTGATTCGCGTAAGGTTGAAGCAGGTTGCTTGTTTGTTGCAACGCGAGGTACGGCTTCCGATGGGCATCAGTATATCCCGATGGCAATTGAAAAAGGAGCTGTAGCCATTGTTTGCGAGGAACTTCCTGCTGAAATGAATCCAGAAGTAACTTATCTGAAAGTAGAAAATAGTGCGGATGCGCTTGGAAAAATGGCTTCAGCATGGTATGGTTTTCCATCTTCGAAGATGACTTTAGTTGGAGTTACCGGAACCAATGGCAAGACTACCATTGCGACTTTGTTGTATCAACTTTTCCGTCAGTTGGGTTATAAAGCAGGATTGCTCTCAACGGTTTGCAATTATGTTGATGACCTGGCGGTGGCAGCTACTCATACCACGCCCGATGCTTTGGCTCTGAACGAATTGCTGGCAAAAATGGTGGATGCCGGCTGTAAATATGCTTTCATGGAAGTCAGTTCGCATTCGGTTGACCAATGTCGGATTGTCGGATTGGAATTTGCTGGTGGGGTTTTTACCAATATTACCCGCGATCATATTGATTACCATCTTACTTTTGAGAATTATTTGAAGGCCAAAAAGCAATTTTTTGATAAATTGCCGGTTGATGCTTTTGCCCTTACCAATGCGGATGACAAGAACGGGTTGGTAATGCTTCAAAACTCGAAAGCTACAAAATATACGTATTCGCTTCGAGGAATGGCCGATTTTAAAACCCGGATTCTGGAACATAGTTTTGAGGGTATGTTGCTTGATATGAATGATAAGGAAGTGAATGTGTCATTTATAGGGAAGTTTAATGCGAGTAACTTGTCAGCGGTATTTGGCACGGCTGTTTTGCTGGGACAGGATGAACTTGAGGTTTTGCGTATAATCAGTTCGTTGCATTCGGTTTCAGGTCGCTTTGAAACATTGCATGCGCCAGCCGGATATACCGCCATTGTTGACTATGCCCACACACCGGATGCTTTAGTGAATGTGATTGGAACGATTAATCAGATTTTACAAGGAAACGGCCGGCTAATTACCGTGGTGGGTTGTGGAGGAAACAGGGATAAGGGGAAACGCCCAATGATGGCTCGTGAAGCAGTCAACGGTAGCTGGAAAGCTATTCTGACATCTGATAATCCGCGTTTTGAAGAACCTCAGGATATTTTGAATGATATGTTGGCTGGACTTGATCCGGTGGAGAAAGCTAAGAGTCTGACTATAGTCGACCGCCGGGAAGCAATTAAAACAGCTTGTTCCCTGGCTCAGGCTGGCGATGTGGTTTTGGTGGCTGGCAAAGGGCATGAGGATTACCAAATTATCCAGGGTGTGAAACACCATTTTGATGATAAAGAAGAAGTAAGAAAATGTTTTTAAGCTTCATAAGTTGTAAATAAGTAAATTGTAAATAGTTATGCTGTACCATTTATTCCAGTATTTAGAGAAATTATTCGTTTTCCCGGGAGCCCACTTGTTTAATTACATCTCATTCAGAACGGGTTTGGCGTTTATAATGGCACTTTTGCTTTCGACTATGTTTGGGCGGCGGATAATTGATTATTTGCAAAAAAAGCAGATTGGCGAAACTATTCGCGATTTGGGTTTAGAAGGGCAAATGAGCAAAAAAGGAACTCCAACCATGGGAGGAATTATCATTATCATTGCTATTCTGACGCCTACGCTTTTGTTGGCTAATTTGACAAATACGTACGTCATATTGATGCTGATTACTACTATTTGGCTTGGTTTAATCGGCTTTTTGGATGATTATATCAAGGTATTCCTCAAAAACAAAGAAGGATTAAGCGGGCGTTTTAAAATTGTTGGACAGATTGGTTTGGGCCTGATTGTTGGCATGACCATGTATCTGAGTTCTGATGTGGTGATCCGTGAGAACCGGGAAGTGAAGGGCAAGACTCAACGGGTTGAGAATGTGCTGTATTCAAAACACGATGTAAAATCAACCAAAACTACCATTCCGTTTGTAAAGAATAATAATTTTAATTATGCCGATGCGTTTCAATGGGCCGGAGATAATGCACAAAAATATGGTTGGATTTTATTCGTTTTAGTTGCCATTTTTATTGTGACGGCTATTTCGAATGGAGCAAATCTTACAGACGGGCTGGATGGACTTGCAACCGGCTCTTCGGCTATCATGGGAGTTATTCTCGGGATACTGGCTTATGTTTCGGGTAACGTTAACTATGCCGGCTATCTGAATATCATGTATTTGCCAGGAACCGGTGAGATGTTGATTTTTGCAGGAGCCTTTATCGGTGCAACGATTGGATTCTTGTGGTACAACGCATTTCCGGCACAGGTTTTTATGGGTGATACCGGCAGTTTGACCTTGGGCGGGATTATAGCTGTTTTTGCAATTGCGATACGTAAAGAATTATTGATTCCGATTTTGTGCGGAGTGTTTATAGTCGAGAATTTATCGGTAGTGCTGCAAGTCGGATATTTCAAACTCACCAAAAAACGCTTTGGAGAAGGGCGGAGAATTTTTAAAATGACACCCTTGCACCATCATTACCAAAAACAGGGAAATGCTGGTATTCAGGCTGTTTTCCAACGTCCGCTTCAGGCTATGCCAGAATCAAAAATAGTAATCCGCTTTTGGATTGTAGGGATTATTTTGGCAGCAATAACCATTATCACATTGAAGATTAGATAAAAATGAAACGAATTGTAATATTAGGTGGAGGCGAAAGTGGCGCGGGAGCAGCTGTATTAGCAAAGAAACAAGGTTTTGATGTTTTTCTTTCCGATTTGTCGGAAATAAAACCGGAATACAAAGCCTTACTGGATAAATATGAAATTTCGTGGGAGGAAAAACAACATTCCGAAGAGCAAATCTTAAATGCCGACGAAGTAATTAAAAGTCCGGGAATTCCGGAAAAAGCTCCGTTGATTAAAAAATTGCTTGCACAGGGAACGCCGATTATCTCGGAAATTGAATTTGCCGGACGTTATACCCAGGCTAAGATGATTTGTATCACAGGAAGTAATGGTAAAACCACCACTACCATGTTGGTTTATCATATCCTGAAAAATGCAGGACTGAATGTGGGTTTGGCCGGAAATGTAGGACAAAGCCTGGCATTGCAGGTGGCAAATGATTCGTTTGATTACTTTGTGGTGGAGTTGAGCAGTTTTCAACTTGACGGCATGACTGAGTTTAAAGCCGATATTGCCATTTTGTTGAATATAACGCCGGATCATTTGGATCGTTACGAATATAATTTTCAAAATTATGTAGATTCAAAATTCCGGATTACACAAAATCAAACCGAAGATGATTCATTCATTTTCTGGGAGAACGATCCGGTTATCAAAGCGGAATTGGCGAAACGTAACATACAATCAACCATGTATCCGTTTTCGATTGAGCGCACTGAAAAGACGAAAGCCTTTATCGAAAAGGATGAATTGATTATAAAAACTTTAAAAACTCTATTTACCATGCCAACGACAGATTTAGCTTTGCAAGGTATGCACAATACCTACAATTCGATGGCAGCGGGTTTGGCTGCCTCTATTGTGAACGTTCGTAAGGAGAGTATCCGTCAATCGCTACAGGATTTTCAAGGCGTAGAGCATAGGTTGGAATATGTTGCTACGGTGAAAAATATCCGTTTTGTGAATGACTCCAAGGCCACTAACGTAAACTCGTGTTGGTATGCGCTTCAAAGTATGAAAACTCCTGTTGTGCTGATTCTGGGCGGGACTGACAAGGGTAACGATTATTCGGAAATAGAAGAATTGGTTAGCACCAAAGTAAAAGGATTGATATTTATGGGAGTGGATAATTCGGCTCTGCATACTTTCTTTGACGGTAAAATATCCAACATTGTTGATGTTCAATCGATGGAAGATGCTGTGAAAGCTGCCTACAATATGGCTAAAAGTGGTGACACCGTATTGCTTTCGCCTTGTTGTGCCAGCTTTGATTTGTTTAAAAGCTACGAAGACAGAGGAAAGCAATTTAAAAATTGTGTCAGGAATCTATAGGCTGTTTGTTCTAAACAGCCGGTTTATTTTCGGTTATCAGAGTTTTGCGATTTGAATTTTAATTAAATGATATGGAAACACTATTCAAAAAATATTTGAAAGGAGATACAACCTTATGGATTGTATTTATAGGACTGTGTATCCTTTCAATAATTGAAATGTACAGTGCATCAAGCACGTTGGCATACAAAGCGGCTAATCATACTGCTCCGTTGCTTCGTCACGTCGGTTTTTTGACCGGAGGTGTGCTTATTGCGTTTGCTGTGCATTTGGTTCCATATAAATATATTCGTATTGTATCGTACTTTGGCTTGGTTGTTTCGGCTGCTTTGTTGGTCTTTGTATTGTTCAAAGGCCATAGCGAGAATGATGCAGCCCGTTGGCTTGTCATTGGTGGCATTCAGTTTCAACCTTCCGAATTAGCCAAACTCTCGGTGATTATTGTTGCTGCTGATTTGGTTTCAAGGATTCGGGATAATACCAAAGATGAATGGATTTACTTCAGAAATACAGTCATTATGCTGCTGGCTATTTGTGGATTAATTCTGCTTGAAAACTTCTCTACTGCATTTATTTTATTTGTTGTGGTATTTATCATGATGTTTATTGGCAGGATATCAATAAAATACCTGGGTTCGATGGCCGCTATTCTGGTTGTTGCCCTGGTCATTGGGTATGGTGCTGTAAAAGCTATTCCGGAGGATTCAATGCCACATATGTTTAAGAGGGCATATACGTGGGTTGCCCGAATTGAAAGACACTCGGATAAAGAGGGAAAAACCAATAAATACGTTATTAATGATAAAAACCGTCAGGAAAAATATGGACAGATAGCCATTGCCCGTGGTGGCGTTTTTGGCGTTATGCCGGGCAACAGCGTTGAACGTGATTATTTGCCCCAAGCCTATTCGGATTTTATTTTTTCCATTATTGTGGAAGAAATGGGATTGATTGGAGGAATTGTAGTCATAATCCTGTACCTGATTTTGCTTTTTCGAGCGGGTCAGATTGCAACGAAATGTTCTTCCGTCTTCCCTGCTATTTTGGTAATCGGGCTTTCGGTCATGATTGTCATCCAGACTTTTATTAATATGTCGGTAGCAACCAGTTTAATTCCGGTTACCGGGCAACCTTTGCCGTTGATCAGTAGGGGTGGTACCTCAATCTTGATTACCTGTATTTACTTCGGAATCATTCTGGGAATTACACGGCAGATAAAGGAGGAAGCTCCTTATCAGGAAGAGGTAGAAATTCCGGAAGATACTTTGCCTGTGGTAGAATTGGAAAGTTTGTAAGTTGAGGTGTGGATTCACTGAATTTGCCGAACAGTATTTATTGAAAAATTATAACCTATGAAACATAAATTCATTATCAGTGGCGGGGGAACAGGCGGACATATTTTTCCGGCAATCAGTATTGCTAATGCGCTGAAAAAAAGGCTTCCTGATGCCGAAATACTCTTTGTTGGCGCTCTCGGACGTATGGAAATGGAACGTGTTCCGGCAGCAGGTTATCCTATTGAGGGGCTGCCTATCAGTGGCTTTGATAGAAAGAATATGCTTCGTAACGTCAAGGTGTTATGGAATTTACTTCGCAGCCTGGTGCTGGCCCGTCAGATTATTGGCCGCTTCAAACCGGATGCTGCCATTGGAGTTGGGGGGTATGCCAGTGCTCCGACTCTTCGTGCCGCTTCAGCGTTGGGCGTCCCAACAGTTATCCAGGAACAAAATTCGTATGCAGGGGTTACCAATAAACTCTTGGCTAAAAAAGCAAAACGGATTTGCGTAGCCTATGAGGGTATGGAACGGTTTTTTCCACAAGATAAGGTTGTGCTTACCGGAAATCCGGTTCGTCAGGATTTATTTTCAGTAGCCCCTAAAACTACCGAAGCGTATGAGTTTTTCCATCTTGATCCCAACAAGAAAACCATTTTGGTTGTGGGTGGAAGTTTGGGTGCGCGAACGATCAATCAAAGCATCCTTGCCGGACTTGAAAAACTGGCAACAACCGATGTGCAGATAATCTGGCAAACAGGTAAGTTTTACATAGAAAATGCGCGAAAAGCAGCAGAACCATTTGCTTCGCCCAACTTGCTGGTGACCGATTTTGTTTCGCGCATGGATTTGGCTTATTCCATTGCCGATTTGGTTGTTTCCCGGGCGGGAGCAAGTTCTATTTCAGAATTATGTTTGTTGGCGAAGCCGGTTATTTTGATTCCTTCGCCCAATGTGGCCGAAGACCATCAAACCCAAAATGCATTAGCTTTGGTGAAAAAGGACGCTGCTGTGATGATAAAAGACATCGATGCAAAAGACCAGTTGGTAGATAAAGCATTGGAATTGATTGGCAATGAAACGGAGTTGAATAAATTGAGCGGAAATATCCTGAAACTGGCTGAAAAGGATTCGGCTGACAGGATTGCGGAAGAAATATTGAAACTGATTAGTAACTAAGCAGTTTTTTTGAATTGATAACTAGTTACGACTAACTGAAAAAAGATGAATAAGTTTACAAAGTATTATTTCTTGGGAATAGGAGGGATTGGCATGAGTGCACTGGCTCGTTATTTCCATACCAAAGGCTTTCAGGTAGCCGGTTATGATAGGACGGAAACAAAACTGACTACAGAGTTGCAAACGGAAGGAATTAAAGTCAGTTTCGTCGAGGCAGTGGAAGAGATTCCGTTTGTTTTCACGAAACCGGAAAACACTTTGGTGATAATTACACCGGCTATTCCTGCTAATCATCCTCAACTACAATATTTTCAGGAAAATAACTTCACCATCCAGAAGCGTGCCGAGGTGTTGGGTAACATAACCCGCCAAAGCAAAGGAATTTGCATTGCAGGCACTCATGGCAAGACAACAACATCGACTATTACGGCACATTTGCTTTACCAGTCGCAGGTGTCGTGTAATGCTTTTTTGGGTGGTATCGCCAATAACTATAACACCAACTTATTGCTGTCGGCCGAAAGCAACCTGATTGTCATTGAAGCCGATGAGTACGACCGGTCGTTTCATCAACTCTCGCCTTATATGGCTGTGATTACTTCTGCCGATCCGGATCATTTGGACATTTATGAAACGCCCAATGCTTTTCGTGAAAGTTTTGAACATTTTACTTCGCTGATTCGTACTGGTGGTGCTTTGATTATGCGAAAAGGGATTGACATCGTACCCCAGCTCCAAAAAGGAGTGAAGCTTTATACCTATTCCATGAACGATGGCGGGGATTTTTGCGCCGAGAATGTCAGGACGGTAAATGGAGAAATCCGTTTTGATTTTGTAACGCCAAACGACCGCATTTCGGATGTCCGTCTGGGTGTTCCGGTCGAAATTAATGTTGAAAATAGTGTGGCGGCCATGGCGTTGGCCTGGCTAAATGGCGTTACAGCTGAGGAGTTGCGCACAGGCATATCTTCTTTTTCTGGTATTTACCGCAGGTTTAATGTAGTTTATAAATCGGATAAAACGGTGTTTATGGACGATTATGCCCATCACCCCAGTGAGTTGAAAGCGAGCATTTCATCGATACGGAATTTATATCCCAACCGGAAGATAACCGGTGTCTTTCAACCTCATCTTTATACCCGGACGCGCGACTTTGCCCCGGCGTTTGCCGAGGCACTGTCACAACTCGATGAACTGGTATTGCTGGATATTTATCCGGCGCGCGAATTGCCTATCGAAGGTGTTGATTCAGACCTGATTTTGCGTGATGTTAAACTAAAAAATAAAACTTTGTGCAGCAAGGAAAATCTATTACCTTTGCTGAAAGAAAAGGAATTGGATGTTTTAGTTACATTTGGAGCAGGTGACATTGATAAAATGGTACCGTTGATTAAGGAACAACTGAAAAAATCGACAATCAAAAATTGACCATTTATCATTGAATTATGAAACCCATTTGGAAATACATCCTGATTACTCTTTTTACCACAATGGTTTTGGGGTATTTAGCATTTTCATTGTGGTATTTTTCGGGTAAGGAGAAAGAGAATGTGTGCCGGAAACTCGAGATCGTGATGGCTGCCGGTAACAGCAACCAATTGGTTACAGAAACGGAAGTTGCACAAATTCTGGAGGAGAATGATCTGAATCCGATTGGAAAATCGATCAAGAATATTCGCACAGAATCGATCGAAGATGTGCTTCACAAGAATCCCATGATAAAAGTGGTGGAATGTTACAAATCACCATCGGGAATTGTGAATATCCGGATTCTTCAACGTAGCCCGAAATTCAGAGTGGTTGGCAGGGGTAGTTATTATGTTGATAACGAAAGAAAGCCAATGCCTATTTCAAAAAATTACGCTGCTTATGTGCCTGTCGTTTCAGGTCGTGTTATTGTTTCGATGATGACCGGCAAGATGTTCGACTTTGTGACTTTCCTGGAAGAAAATCCTTTTTGGAATGCACAGATAGAACAAATTTATGTCCGCGATGATATGAAAATAGAATTGGTGCCTCGTGTAGGGGATGCCATTATCGTGTTGGGCAAATTGGAAAATTATGAAGCCAAGCTGGAGAAGCTGCGTAAATTATATGCCAATGGATTCAATGTTATAGGCTGGAATAAATATAAAGTTATTGATTTGCAGTACAAGGATCAGGTAGTCTGTAGCAAAGATGACCAACGGAGTGCACAACCCAAAGTTGTGATGGAACAAAAAAAGGATAGTATTATTGCCCGTAAATTATGATTTCAAATAAACTTATAGCGATAGATTTCGGAAGTACAAGTATTTCGGCCATGGCAGCTGAGGTACTCCCAAATGGTGCTGTAAAAATTCTATCTGAAGAATCGAAAGCGTCTGACGATGTGAGATGGGGAATTGTAGAGAAACCATCGGGTGCGTCTTTCAAAGTAAGCGAGTTGATTAAACTCTTGAGAAATAGCGCTAAGATGCCCGATATTTCACAGGTTTCTGTCAGTATTGGCGCCAAAAGCATGAAACATATTTCAATATCGATCACCCGGTTTGTCGGAAAATCGAATGTGGTTACCGATGAACTGTTGGAAGAAATGCTGGAAGAATGCGAACACAAATCGAAACAGCCCGATATGACCATTTTTGATATCATACCGGTTTCATACGTGCTTGATGGAGACACAATGGATGATCCTGCCGGACATGCGGCGAGCCAGATAACAGCCAATTACCATGTTGTGTTTGGAAATTCAATTATCAAATCGGAACTGGAGCGCTGTTTTGATCGTACCGGTATCGTGATGGAATACAGTCCGCTGGCGGTAGAAGCCCTGGCAACTGTTGTGTTGGAAGAGCAAGAGCGTGAGGTAGGATGTGCTTTGATCAATTTTGGAGCTACTACCACAACGTTGGCGGTATATGAAGCCGGTGTTTTGCAGAATTTATTGGTAGTTCCGCTTGGTGCGAGAAATATTACCAAAGATATCCAGGAACTTGGAATCAGCGAAGCCAATGCTGAACGGCTTAAATGCCTGAAGGGTTTTGCCATGGAATCCATGGTGGATGAACCGATGTATATTCAGATTGCTTCTGTGGATGCGGGAAATCCTCCGGTAAAGATCTCAACTAAATTTTTGGCAACGATTATCGAAGCGCGCCTGGACGAAATCATGCAACCGATTTTTGAGACCATTGCCAATCTACTGTTTCCGTTGGATGCGGGAATTGTTATCACCGGCGGTGGATCGAAGTTGAACAGCATGATTGAATTTATTGCCGAAAAGACTGGAATTTATGCCCGGTTTGGCGACCATTCGGAATGGTTGGCCGACAATACGCCGGAACGGTTTCACGATCCTAAATATGCTCAATTGATTGGTACCGTTTTGCTGACCAATGAATACCGGAAAGAACATCCGGTTGAAGAGACGGTGTTGAAGCCGGAAAAAGCGCCAAAGATCAAACGGAACTTGGGCGAAAAACTGAGCACGAAGTTCTTCGATTTTTTCAACGATGATAACCGGTTAAACTAAATTGAAGTTGCCGGGATTGAATAATAAACTTATGAATTAAAAGATATGGGATATTTAGACGAAAGTTTACCCTTGGAATTGCCACTGATTGACAGTTCGATTATTAAAGTTATTGGCGTTGGTGGTGGTGGTGGAAACGCTGTGAACCACATGTACCGTCAAGGTATTACCGATGTATCGTTTGTGGTTTGCAATACCGACAACCAGGCCTTGGTAAAATCGCCTGTACCTACCAAAATACAACTCGGGGTTGATACCACTGAAGGCCTTGGCGCCGGAGGAAAACCCGAAGTAGCCAAAAAAGCTGCCGAAGAGTCGATTGACCGCATTCAGGAATTGCTGAAAGATAATACCAAAATGGTTTTTATCACTGCCGGAATGGGTGGTGGAACCGGAACCGGTGCTTCGCCGGTGGTGGCTAAAGCGGCCCATGATTTGGGCATTCTGACTGTGGGTATCGTTACCATCCCGTTTGCATTCGAAGGCACGATGAAAATCCGTCAGGCACTGGAGGGTGTGGCCGCGTTGAGCGAACATGTGGATGCGATCCTGGTCATCAATAACGAGAAACTGAAACAAATATATCCGGATCTGGAACTTTCCAATGCTTTTGCTAAAGCGGATGATGTGTTGACCAATGCGGCAACGGCCATTGCAGAGATCATTACGGTTCCGGGCTATATAAACACCGACTTCGCGGATGTGTACAGCATCATGAAAGACGGAAATGTGGCCATTATGAATACGGGCTACGCTTCGGGCGAAAACCGTATTACGAAGGCAATTGAAGATGCGCTTAATTCGCCGTTGCTGAATACGAATGATGTAAGCGGTGCCAGCAAGATCCTGTTGAGCCTGTATTGTTCTACCACGGATCAAATCCGTATGGAAGAAGTGGAACAAATCCACGAATTCATGTCGAAGGTGGGTGAAAATGTACAGGTTATCTGGGGTGCCAGTTTCGATGATGAATTGAAGGAAAGCGTGAAGATCACCTTGATTGCTACGGGATTTGATGTGAGCGATATTCCGGGAATGCCTGTGAATATTGCAAAACCGCGGGCAGCAGCCAAACCAGCCATGAGTGCTGAGGCTTCCAAGTTTTTCGAAGCGCCTAAAAAAGAGGTTGAGCCTGAAGTAGTGAAAGTAAAAGAACCGGAGGTTGAGCCGGAACCTGCTAAACTGAACACGGATAAAGCATTTGAACAATATTACGGAGGTACAAGGCAGGCAACTCCTGAACCGGAAATAACCCGCGAACCGGAACTGCCGGTATTCACGCTGGATGACCTGGAGGATGAAAAAACATTGAAGAATGTGGAAAATATCCCGGCCTGGAAGAGAAGGTTGATGAAATGATGATGGGGTGATTTGATAATATGATAATGTGATGATGGATTCAACTTACCCATTCGGCGAATGAACCAATTGTTTTTAGATAGTCTTCAGATAATAAAGGCTTGTAACTTGTAACTCGTAACTAATATACCAATTAAAGATGGATGAATTATTTGATAAAGTAAGCGGCGATATAAAAACTGCTATGTTGGCTCGCGATAAAGTGGCGCTGGAGGCTTTGCGTGGTATTAAAAAAGAATTTTTGGAAGCTAAGACAGCTAAAGGAAGCGATGGCAACCTGCCGGAGGATGTGGCTGTGAAGATTCTGCAGAAAATGGTAAAGCAACGCAAAGAATCGGCTCAGATTTACATAGACCAAAACCGTCCGGAACTGGCCGAGAATGAATTGGCCGAAGCGGCTGTGATTGAAAAATACTTGCCTGCCCAGATGACGGATGCCGAACTGGAAGCTGCCGTAGCAGCCATTATCGCACAAGTAGGTGCCACCGGTCCGCAGGATATGGGAAAAGTAATGGGTGTGGCGAGCAAGCAATTGGCCGGAAAAACCGAAGGCCGGTTGATCTCTGAAAAAGTAAAAGCCCTGTTGGCAAAATAAATTCCGGTTGATATGCCGGGGATAGAAACTCCCGCATTTCCAGTTATTGGAAATGCGGGAGTTTTTTGTTTGTGATCCCCCGAACAGGCTAACCAATAAAACCTGACGACCGATGACGAGACCCGGACAGCCGATGACAGCACCCGGATGACCGATGACAGCATCCGGACAGCCGATGACGAGACCCGGACAGGCGATGAACACTCCCGGACAACCGATGAAGGCACCCGGATGACCGATGACGAGACCCGGATGACCGATGAAGACTCCCGGACAGCCGATGACGAGACCCGGACAGGTGATGAACACTCCCGGACAACCGATGAAGACACCCGGATGACCGATGACAGCATCCGGACAGGCGATGACGAGACCCGGACAGGCGATGAACGCTTCCGGATGACCGATGACGAGACCCGGATGACCGATGACGGCTCCCCGGAGGCTAATCACGAAAGGTTATATTGATCATTTTTATAGTTATTAACGTTAATCGGCTTAAAATATAAATAACATTAAATAAAAGAACAACCTATTTTGAAAAATTATATATTTGTGCCGTTAAATTTAAATATATAATAATTATGAACAAAAAGCAAAATGGCACTTTATCTATGCTAAGACGCGTATTGGATTTTATCTTACGCAATTTGGGGGCGGTGCAAACACTACCCACTTTCATGAGTTTACAAACAGAGTATGCGGCAACGCTCAATGAAATCAATGAACTGGCGAAAGAGCAGGAGCGGGACATTTCGGGCCTGACTACACAAAAGGCGGGCTTGCGGATAGTTCTGACGCAGAAAGCACTGGATGCTTCGCGGCGAATGGTGGCCTGTGCTAAAATTACGGATGACGGAGTACTGGCCAAGGCGGGGGCTTATACCGAATCGGATTTAAAACAAATGGCCGAAAATAATTTCCTGACTACGTGTAATACCCTCTTTTCACTTGTGGAAACCCATATGCCTGCTTTAATTGAATATGGCGTAAGCCCGGTATCGCAAAGTGACTTTAAAGCTGCTATCGACGCATACCATACCAGCATTGATGCACCCAAAGAAGGATACACCGAAAAGAAACAAGTCACCAGCCAGCTGGCCGAATTGTTTGATAAAGAATATGTCCTGCTGACGAAAATGGATGCGCTGGTGGAAATGCTGAAAGATAGCCAACCGGCCTTTTATGCCGAATATCAGGATACGCGCAAAGTGGTATATCACAGCGGTTCTTTTTCGTTGACGGGCCTGGCAACCGACTCGACAAGCGGGCAGCCGGTGACGGGAGCAAAATTCAGCTTTGCGCTGGAGGGTGAAACGGTGCTGGAAAAACTTACCGCCGAAGCCGGCCGTTTCAATGTCAAATCGCTGGAAGCGGGAGTGTATACGGTGACGGTTTCGAAGCCGGGCTACCAGACACAAATCCTCACGGCAACGGTATCGGATACCGAAATGACTACCGTGGAAGTGCCGCTGATAAAAAATTAAAAGAACTTTAGGGCCGGAGCACGGTTAATTACCGGCTCTGGCTTTTCTTATACTGGTTGAAATAATAAAATAGATATAACCGTAGGGACGGGTATTGCTTCTAAAGTGGAAATAAGAACACCTAGGTGAGGATATAAATTGTTAGCAGCAATATAAAAAAAATAAAAACATGATAATTACATCGACTCCCGAAGACTTTCAAGAAACGAAAATTTATAAGTTACTAGATTCTAAAAGTAAACCTATAGATGGTCTTATTGACAAGGTAACTTGTTTCATAGTAGCGACAAGACCCTTACAGGAGCTCATAATATCAGGCCCTTTTAAGGATTACACCCTCCACAATCCGAATCATTCAAAGAAGTTAATGCATCTTGCTGAATTTGTTATTCCGGAAGCAACATTTGATTCACTTTCTCCATTGGAGTTATCAATTCTTATTATGGCATTTTATCTTCATGATTTAGGAATGGTTGTAACACAAACAGAAAGGGAAAGAATAATCAGATCATCTGAATTTCAAGAATTTATTCAGATTAGAACTGATTATTATGAAAAGATACAAAATATTAGACAACAAATTAAGACTTCAATTGATGAAGAACTTTTATCTTTAGAAGCATCGCAATATCAAATTACTGAAGCTGCATTAGCTGAATTTTTGAGACCATTACATGCAACCAAAGCAAGATATGTAGACTTAATAAAAATAATCAAGGAGAGCGCAGGCAGAAATGACATTTTCAGCATGAATGGTGTATCATTTGAAAATGAATTAATTGAAATCTGTATCAGTCATAATTTAAACTCTAGTGCATTAATAGAATCTAATGGAGTACACAAAGAGAGGTTTCCACGAGAGCAAGTCTTGGGTAATTATTCCTTGAATAATCAGTATTGTGCTGCTATTTTGAGAATAGTTGACATTCTTGATTTCGACAAAGAACGGACTCCGAAATCATTGTTTAACTCTTTAGGAATTCAAAATAAAAGATTACCTGGTTTTGAAATTTCGCTGAGAGAATGGAACAAACATTTAGCTATTCACACAGTATCAATAAACGCTCATGAAATAGTTGTTTCGGGAGATAGTCATCACCCAACAACTGAACATTCAATAAATGAATTTTGTAGAATAATTGAATCAGAAATTAGAGAGACGCAAACTATAATTCGACAGAATTCAACAGAAATAAACAACAAATATCAATTGTGTTTGCCTTTTATTGTACGACCAGATATTAGATCAATTAATTACGTTTACAAAGACTATTCTATTAAACTTAATGAATCTGCAATAGTGAATCTACTCATGGGAGAGAATTTATATATTGACTCTCAAGTAGCACTTAGAGAGTTAATTCAGAATTCCATTGATGCATGTAAATTAAGATTAGAAATCGACACATATATTCCACAAATAAAAATATCCTTATTTTGTGATTCCGACAATAGAAGTTGGTTGAAAATAATTGACAATGGGATTGGAATGGATGAATACGTATTGACAAATTATTTTTTCAAAGTTGGTAACAGCTATTATAATTCGTCTGATTTTAAGAAGTTCTCTAATAGTAAGCACATCAGAAATTTTACTCCAATTTCAAGATTTGGAATAGGATTATTATCAGTATTTATGATTGGCGAAGTAATTAAAGTTAAAACAAAAAATACTTATTCACCTAGACTAGACGTAAAAGAAAGAACTTTATTAATAGATGGCACTGACTCCTTAGCTGTTGTGACTGAAAATGAATCTGGAGATCAAGGTACAACAATCGAAGTATTATTAAGAAAAGGGCATGATGATGAGGCATACTTTAAGAAACTGTATGGTTATATAAAGGACAATATTATACGACCACAAATACCTATTGAATTGATTGACAACAATTCAAATGTGATAAAAATTGTACCTGACAACTATATAAGGCTCAAAAGCAAAATACAAAACACTCTTGATAAAAGTAATATCCAAATTGTACAAATTGACTTTAGTAGATTCAGTAATATATTGAAAGGAAAAGGAATTTTCATATTTTTTAAAAATGAAGATGGAACACTAACTTATTATGACAGAACTAAAAAATTCACTTGGGGAATTTATCCATTAAAAGAAACTTATTTATTTGAGAACTTCTTAGGTGGTAGTCGAATTACTGTAAATGGAATTCAAATGACATTAAAAAAAATTGGTAGTTTATATAACCTAGGGAAAAAATATACAGCAGCGGTATTAGACATTGAAGTAAAAGGAATTAAAGAAATTGAATATGATGTATCAAGAGATAGAGTTTTTGGTAAAGGCTTAAATATAATTAGACGGGAAATTTTCTCATCGGTAGAAAAGGGATTTGTAGAATTGGGTATAAAAAGTATACTTGACTCAGAAACACAACAGCATTTTGCACTATCGGTATCAAGAAAAACACCTTCTGAGCCTTTAGATAAGGATTTAATTGAAAAGATAAAAGAATTTTTTCCTGCAAATGTCAAATGGGATCAAGGTATTCATAAAGAAATTGGAGAAAAACTCAATATTAGTAATTCTAAAGTATCAAGATATATTACAGCTATGTTAATGCTGAAAATCATAAAAAAAACATGAAATATACTGCTGCTAACACACGCCTATGCGCATTGGCGGCTGAAGTGCATTTTGCAGGTTTTGCCCCGTCTTCCCCGTCTTTGCGGATATGCAGCTCTAATTAAAAGTAGAAAGTTTGGCACTGGTTGGTGGGATCTGTGATCCCACCTTCTTGTATTATAAGGATCTGTGATCCGCTACTTTCAATAGTATAAATAAAAGACTATATTTGCAATGATTAAAAAATTTAGCAATGGATATACAGCATCGCATAACAGGGGAGGTGTTTTTTGTAACTGATACCGTCGTTGATTGGGTGGATATATTTTCCCGTCCTGTTTATAGACATATCATTCTTGATTCGTTGCAATACTGTCATAAAGAGAAAGGTTTGATTATTTATGCTTGGGTGCTAATGACAAACCATATGCATATGATTGTTGGGAGTAATGGTGTAAATAAGGTATCCGATATAATGCGTGACTTTAAGAAATTTACCAGTAAAGAAATTCTTAGCACGCTGCTTACAGAAAGTACCGAGAGCCGTAGGGAGTGGATGTTGAACCGTTTTGAGTATTCAGGTAGGAACGATAAAAAGATAAAGAACTATCGTTTTTGGCAAGAAGGGAATGATGCACAGGAAATTTATCTGAATGATTATTTCAACCAGAAACTAAATTATATCCATGAAAATCCGGTGAAAGTAGAAATAGTAAATTGTCCGGAAGATTACCGGTATAGTTCGGCTATTGATTATGCCGGAGGAAAAGGTTTGTTGGAAGTCACGGTGGTTTAAATTGAATCGTTAAGCGGATTGCAAATCCTTATAATACAAAGAACTGGGATTACAAATCCCAGTAACAGTGCATGGTTTACAGCGTTTATAGAGTATATCCGAAAGGGGAAAGGGTGGTATGGCAAATATTTATTGTTATAAACAAAGAACCATTAACCCCTCGTTTCAAACGAGGGGAAGAGTAATTTATAGAGTATATCCGAAAGGAGAAAGGATATCATTTCAAAAAATCCCGAATCCACAAACCACTGTCTTTAATTATCCGTGTTTGATGCACAAAGTCGGTATAAACAATTCCGAATCTCGACTTAAATCCGGCTTTCCATTCAAAGTTATCCATCAGGGTCCAAACAAAGTATCCGCCGATGTTTACACCTTCCTGCTTGGCTCTCAGTACTTCTCCCAGATAAGATTGGATATACTGTAAGCGCCGTTTGTCATGTACCCGGTTAGCTTCTACCCGGTCGTGAAATGCTGCTCCATTTTCTGTGACAATAAGTTCTTTGATAGGATAAGCCGAAAACTGTTTAAGAATACGATACATGCCTTCGGGATGCACCTCCCAACCATTGGCCGTTAGTGGGCGGTTCAGTTTCTTGAACGGCACTACAAAGGCTTGCAGGTAGGGGATAAGCGGATTATGATAGGCCACTAAGGAGAAATAATTCTGAATGCCGATAAAGTCGAAATTGAACTTTATTAATTCGTCATCGTATGGATGAAAGTATTTTTCAATCTGGTCTAACACGGGTAAATCCTTCATTGGATAACCCATTCCGAGAATAGGTTCGATATGCAGACGATTCAACAGCGCATCCACACGTCGTGCAGCAGCTATCTGTTTGGGTTTGTCCGATGCCGGTGCAACAAACGAACAGGAAATAGAAGTACCTATAGTAGCTTTGGGCAGGTTTTTTCTGATCGCACGGGCTCCCTCGGCCTGGCAAAGTGTGGCGTGATGAACGGCAGGCAAGTAATTGTTTATCCCGAAACGCCCCGGGGCATAATAACCAACCAGATACCCCAATCCTGTAAATGTAAAAGGTTCGTTCATTACAATCCAGTTTTTTACCCTGTCGCCAAAACTCTTTGAACAAACATTGGCAAACTTAATAAATGCATTGACTACCGTACGGCTTGTCCAGCCACCCTGCTTCTCTAAGGCCTGCGGCAAATCCCAATGGTATAAAGTAACCCAGGGTTCCAACTCGTATTTCAGGCAGCAGTCGATCAACCGGTTATAAAAATCGAGTCCTGGCTGGTTTACGTCCCCTGTGCCATCGGGTATTATTCTTGTCCATGAAATGGAGAAACGAAAATTGGTCAGATTCAATGATTTGGCCAAAGCGATATCCTGTTCGTACCTGTAATAGAATTCGCAGGCCACGTTTCCGTTTGATCCATCTTCAATCCGGTTTTTTCTGTTCGAGAAATGATCCCAAATAGACGGTCCCCGGCCATCATCCCTGTAAGCCCCTTCTACCTGATAGGCAGCCAGTGAAACTCCCCACCTGAATTTTTCCCCAAAATCGTCTTTTGAATACATAAAATAAATTTCTTGCAAAGAAAAGGTTGTAGGATGAAACTTGTGTTTCAGGGATAATACAATTGCATTTCAAATTCAATATGGTGCGGCAGCGGAGTTTTTTTTACTGTTAGAAAAAAGAAAATGAGTATCCGTTGTTTAGCCTAATGAATCCTGAATGGGGTCGTCACTGTTTTCCATTTTTAGTTTAGGGCAGATGTCGGATAATCATTAAAAAGAATTATATTCGCAACTATTATTTAAAGCCCTGCTTTTGATATTAGTTGCGGGGAGACGAATGAATAAACAATCCCGATATGATTACTACAGCACCTATGGGCCATCATGCAATTTGTGCAACAGCTTTGTAAAACAATTAAAAAAATAAATATATGAATCATCGTTTTTTTGTTTTGTCAGTTATAGTGCTTTTTATATCAGTTTTATATTCCTGTCAGATTGATAAGAAGGAGGCTGCACTTCCTCAAAAAAAATACGTGTATTTGACTTTTGATGATGGTCCGTTGGATGGCAGCCAAAATATTGATAGTATTATTTTGGCGGAAAAGATAAAGATCAGTGTGTTTTTAATCGGTTCGGAAGTCGTTGGTGAACGCGATATGGAGACTTACTATAAGTATTATGAAGAGAATCCTTATATCGATGAGTACAATCATAGTTTTACCCACGGCAACGATCAGTACAATCTGTTTTACAGCAATCCGCATAAAGCAACTGAAGATTTTCTGAAGAATCAGAAATTCCTGAAAATTCAATACAAAATTATCCGTATGCCGGCTTGCAATACCTGGCGGTTCAATAATAAGAAACAAGATGATAGTGAAATTAATGCAGTGTCTACGGCCGATAGCCTGGCTGCAAGAGGATTTAAGGTTTTTGGTTGGGATGTAGAGTGGCAACATCATGCCGAAGATGGTACCCCGATACAAAGTGTAGATGAAATATACCGGCAAATTATGCAGCAGCTGAATAAAGGTGAAACATTCACGAAAAACAATATTGTCGTCCTGCTGCACGATGAGATGTTTCAGCGGCGTTGGGAGGAAACCGATTTAAAACATCTGATTGACCGTTTGCGCAAAGATAAAAATATTGTTTTCGAACAAATGCGCTTTTATCCACAGAAATAATTAAATCCGTCATTACCGGACATGTTTATTAAAAACAGAAAATGGAGAATTGGTTGGCTTCTCCTGCTGTTAAAAACCTCTAAGAATTTAAATCTTAGAGGTTTTTTTATTTAAATAATCGGATAGATTATAAACCTTAGTCTGAATGCTATATCTTTGCAGAAAGAAATAGGAATATTTTTAGTTGAAACATGAATAAGCTATTGATTATTGATGACGAAATGCAGATTCGCAAATTGCTGTCGCGTTTATTGGAGCTCGAAGGGTATGAGGTTTTTCAAGCTTCAGATTGCCGGTCGGGATTGCGGCAGGCCGAAGTGTGTTCGCCGTTGGTTGTGCTGTGTGATGTCCGCCTTCCCGATGGCAATGGTGTTGACCTGATTGAAAAGATAAAGAAGGTTTGCCCGCTGACCGAAATGATCATGCTTACGGCCCACGGGAATATTGCCGACGGGGTGCAAGCCATTAAAAACGGTGCTTTTGATTACATAACCAAAGGCGACGACAACAATAAAATCATTCCGCTGATAAGCCGTGCCATGGAGAAAGCGTTGATGAGCCAGCGGTTGAAACAGCTGGAGGAGGAAGTTGGCAATAAATATTCGTTCGAAAGCATTCTGGGCAATAGCAAGCAAATAAAGGATGCGATATCGCTGGCCAAAAAGGTGGCAGCCACCGATATTCCGGTATTGCTGACAGGCGAGACCGGTACGGGCAAAGAGGTTTTCTCTCAAGCGATTCATGTGGCCGGGCCGCGGAAGAATAAATCGTTCGTGGCCGTAAACTGTTCGGCGTTTAGCAAAGAACTGTTGGCCGGTGAAATGTTTGGCCATAAAGCCGGATCGTTTACCGGAGCCACCAAAGATAAAAAGGGATTGTTTGAAGAAGCAAACAACGGCACTATTTTTTTGGATGAAATAGGGGAGATGGAGTTTGACCTTCAGGCTAAGTTGCTGAGAATTATAGAAACCGGCGAATTCCTGAAGATTGGCGATACAAAACCCACCAAAGTGAATGTGCGGATTATTGCTGCAACCAACCGGAACCTTCAGAAGGAAATAGACGAGAATCGTTTTCGGGAGGATTTGTTTTACCGGCTTTCCGTTTTTCAGATTCATTTGCCTTCCTTGCGGGAACGCTCGGAAGATATAGAAGTGCTGGCACGATCCTTTATAGATACTTTCGCGGCTAAACTTTCGCGAAGAATAACCAGTGTGAGCCCGGAATACCTGGACGCCTTGCACCGGCATGTGTGGCGTGGAAATATACGCGAACTCCGGAATGTGATTGAAAGAAGCCTGATTGTTTGCAATAACGAATCGCTGACGCTGGAAGATCTTCCGGTGGATATCCTCCACAACCAGATCGATGAAATTATCGGGAAGAATTCCACCGACCTGGACATGGCCTGCATGGAAAGCCGTCACATTGCGCGGGTCCTCCGGTTTGCGAAAGGGAATAAAACCGAAGCTGCCCGGTTGCTTAAAATTGGACTCACCACACTCTACCGGAAGATAGAAGAGTATGGCCTTTGACCCGTTGGCCTTTTCATTTTAGCAGCATACCCTTTCATTTTGGAATGGTATCGTTTTTCTTGTTTTGGAACTGATATTATTATTTTATTGAATGATAGTATTTTATTTTATTTGTTGATTCTTGGTACGACTTTGGCAATGCATACATCTCTTGCCAGGCAAGAGCATGGGAATAGGTATTTAAAGTTTAGTTAATCCAAAATTTTGCAAAATGACAGAAGAGAAAAATTATTTACACAGCGTAAAAAAGAAAATTATCGGAAAACCTCTCGATTTGACTGACAGCAGGACTTTTAGTCATATCTCGTTGATTGTTTTCTTTGCCTGGGTTGGTCTGGGATCCGATGCATTATCGTCATCGTGTTATGGTCCCGAAGAAATTTACAAGAACCTTTCCATTCACACTAATCTTTCGCTCATTGTCGGCTTGCTTACAGCCTTCACTATTTTCATTATCAGTACCAGCTACTCGCAAATTATCCGGTTATTTCCACATGGTGGTGGCGGTTATTTGGTGGCAAGCCGTTTGATTTCCCCCAAGGTGGGTATGATTTCGGGTTGCGCGTTGCTGATCGACTATATCCTGACAATTTCAATATCAATCTCCAGTGGGGCGGATGCCGTTTTTAGTTTCCTGCCCATTCAGTTTCACGAGTACAAAGTGTTTTTTGCCGTTTTTGTGCTGTTGGTATTGACCGTTTTGAATTTAAGAGGTGTAAAAGAATCGGTGGCATTCCTGACTCCGATCTTTGTTATATTTGTTCTTTCGCATATCTTCCTGATTGTTTATGCCTTCACAACCCATGTGCCTGAAATGAAAACTGTGGCCGTGCAAACTACCACTGAATTTTCGAGCACGGTTTCCCAACTGGGAATTTTCGGAACGCTGTTTCTTATCATGAAGGCATACAGTATGGGTGCCGGAACGTATACCGGTATTGAAGCGGTAAGTAATGGTATTCCGAATTTGCGCGAACCAAGGGTGAAGACGGCTATCAAAACCATGCGTTTGCTTGCTCTGTCGTTGTCGTTGGCCGTAGTTGGTTTGGTTATATCTTATTTCCTTTTCAATGTCCACATTGTTCCTGGCAAAACATTAAATGCGGTTTTAATTGGTAATGCCATTTCAAGCTGGAATCCATTTGTAGGTCAAACATTCTTATATGTAACCTTAATTTCGGAAGCAGCTCTTCTTTTCGTAGCGGCCCAAACCGGTTACCTGGACGGACCAAGGGTTATGGCCAATATGGCTCACGATTATTGGTTGCCACGCCGTTTTACCTTGTTGAGCGACCGGTTGGTGTCTCAAAATGGTATCTTGCTTATGGGTGCGGCTGCATTCTTTGTGATTTGGATGTCGAAAGGTTCGGTGGCTTTTCTGGTGGTATTATATAGTATTAATGTGTTTATCACGTTTACCTTCTCTCAATTCGGTATGGTAAAACATTGGTTCCAGGTTCGGAAAACTGAGAAAAGCTGGTTTGGAAAACTGCTAATCAATGGAATCGGATTATTGTTGACGGTTTTCATTTTGATCACTGTTGTTGTAATTAAGTTTGAAGAAGGCGGTTGGATAACCCTTGTGATTACTTCTTGTTTGGTTTCCCTGTCGCTTTATATCAAGAAACATTATAACAAGATTGGGAAAGAAATAGGAAAGATACAAGGGGTAATGAATTCAAAAATGCCGGAACTTGTACATATCCTGAAAACGAAAATCAAAATGGTCAAGTCTGACCGGGAGATCGAACCAACCGATTCTACTGCGGTGATTCTGGTGAATGGATATTCGGCAATTGGGCTTTATTCATTATTCTATTTGTTGAACACGTTTCATAATACCTATAAGAATTTTGTATTTGTAAGTGTTGGTGTGGTAGACTCGGGCAGTTTTAATAGTCATGAGCAATTGGAGATCTTGAAGCTGGAGTTGGAAAATGATTTACAGAAATACACCAAGTTGATTCATGAGCTGGGCTGTAATGCTGAGTATAGGTACAGTATCGGAACGGATGTTTCGGAAGAAGTGGTGAAGATGGTGCCGGAAGTTATGGAGAAATATCCTAATTCAACGTTTATTGGCGGACAGCTTATCATTCGTGGAATGTACCGGATTTCAAGGGTTTTGCACAACTTTACCATTTTCTCTATCCAACGGCGTTTGTACAAGCACGGGCTTACAACTATTGTTATTCCAATTTCGTTGGATAAAGCAGTTGAAGTAATTAATGTGTCAAACTCGCAGGTTGATGTTGATAACGTAGTTACAGTTGCTAATTAATCGTGAGTCCAAGGCAGTTGGGATAATGCTGTTGCTGTCTGAAAAATAAAACCTAAGAAACGGTCGGAATTGAAAAATTTCGACCGTTTTACTATCCGGTTTTTCATTTAAAAAGAAGAATAAACTTGCGCATGTTGCTCTCAGTGTTGTAAAGGTTTAATGTTTAGGCTAAGTGTGCTGTCTGGTATCTGAAAATTAGCTATCTTAGCATCAAGAATTTTGATTTATAGGAGATTTTGACCTGTTTAATTCTTTCGGGTTCTCAAACGGAAAATTATGTATACAAAAACAAAACTCAATCTGGGCATAGGTATCCTGGTGTCTATGATTATTTTATTAGTGCTGCTTTCGGTGGTCAATTTGCAATTTCTGGCTGCCATTGACCCGAATAATCCTGCTGCTGTCCCGGCTCTTCAGCGGGCGTTGTTGATGGTTTCGGTTGTGGGTGTGGCCTGTATTTTTGTTGGGATTCTGTTGTTTCTCCGGCTTCCGGCTTCAATAAACCGGCCTGTCCGCGAGCTAACAGACGGAATTCTTGAAATCGCAAATCATAATTACGAGAAGCGACTGGATTTGAGTTCCAATAAAGAATTTGTTCAGGTCTCTGAAAGCTTCAACCGCATGGCGGAACGTTTGGCCGAATACCGTGCCAGTTCGTTGGCTGATATTCTTTCCGGGAAAAAGTATATTGAAGCCATTGTGAATAGCATTACGGAGCCTATTATTGGGTTGAATAATGAACGGGAGATTCTTTTTATCAATGACGAGGCGCTCAGTATCTTGAACCTGAAGCGTGAATCTATAATCCGTAAATCGGCTTCAGAGCTGGCGTTGAAAAATGATTTGCTGCGCCGGCTTATCCGGGAATTGTTGAGTCCTGGTGTGAAAAAAGAACCTCTAAAGATTTATGCTGATAATAAAGAAAGTTTTTTTCAGGCAAAATACATTCCGATCAAGATGGTTGATACCGGCGAGACCGAATCGCAAAGCATTGGTTATGTTATTATGCTGAAGAATATAACCGAATTTAAAGAATTGGAATCGGCCAAGACTACTTTTATTTCTACCATTTCGCACGAACTGAAAACACCCATTTCGGCTATCTTGATGAGTCAGCAGTTGCTCGAAGACAAGCGGGTGGGGGAATTGAATAAAGAGCAGGAAGAGCTTTCCCGGAACATAAAGGATAATAGTGAGCGGTTGCTTGCGATTACCAGCGAATTGCTCAATATGACGCAGGTGGAAGCTGGCAAGCTGCAGCTTATGCCCAAGATCACTAAGCCGATTGAGTTGATAAATTATGCCATTGGTGCAAACCGGGTTCAAGCGGATAAGTTTGGTTGCCAAATAGAGGTGGAATATCCCGAAAAGATAGATAAACTTTATGTGGATAGTGAGAAAATAGCCTGGGTGCTGACTAATTTGTTGAGTAATGCCATCCGGTATTCAACGGAAAACAGCCGGGTGGTTATTGGCGCCCGTCAGATCGACAATGTGGTGGAAATGTACGTTCAGGATTTTGGCAAAGGCATAGATCCCCGTTATCACCAGACCATTTTCGACCGCTATTTTCGCGTTCCCGGAACTAAAATTCAAGGCAGCGGATTGGGGCTTTCCATTTCCAAGGACTTCGTGGAGGCTCATAATGGCACACTGACTGTTGAAAGCGAGATTGGCAAGGGAAGCCGCTTTATTATCCGTTTCGACATCCGGTAAATTATATTGAACCGATAATAAGAAAGCCTTCCAAAAATGAATTTGGAAGGCTTTTTAATTGTGTGATCCAGCTGGGGCTCGAACCCAGGACCCCATCCTTAAAAGGGATGTGCTCTACCAGCTGAGCTACTAGATCATCAACTTTGTATGCTGCTTTTTAAATATGTGATCCAGCTGGGGCTCGAACCCAGGACCCCATCCTTAAAAGGGATGTGCTCTACCAGCTGAGCTACTAGATCGTTTTTCAAAAGCGGTTGCAAAGATACGGTTTATTTTTAAATCTGCAAGCGGTCTTCGGCCTAAATCAACTATTATTTGAATACTTATTTGCAAGGTTCAGATATCTAAATAATTACAAATGGATATTTTTTCTTGTTTTATTTTGGTTTAGTCTAAATCTAATATTTCGATTGAAATTTATCATTAAAAAATTACTTTTGAAGCCGTAAATTCGCCGAAATTCAGCAGTAACTATGTAAATAATTGTATCTTTGCATTCAAAGGAACTCAAATATCAACGCAAATCGGTATATTTTGGATAGTTTTATGTTCATCTTGCTTACGCTACTTTTGTCAGCTTTTTTTTCAGGGCTGGAAATAGCTTTTGTCACTTCAAACCGTTTGCGTTTTGAGTTGGATAAAAAACAACCTAATCTTACGTCATCCATCTTGTCTGTATTTTACCGGAATCCGCAGCAGTTTATTTCCACTATGCTGGTTGGGAATAATATTTGCCTGGTAATTTACGGTTTGCTCATGGCCGAGGTTATGACACCGTGGCTGAGTCCTATCGGAAATCAATTCCTTATTACTTTTTTGCAGACTATTTTGGCTACAGCCATTGTACTCATTACCGGAGAATTCCTTCCAAAAACAATTTTCCGTATAAATCCTAACTTGTGGTTGCGTGTTTTCTCGTGGCTATTACTTGTATTTTATGTTGCTTTATATCCGGTTTCGAGATTCAGCACCTGGGTTTCGATCAGAATCCTGAGACTGTTCAGGGTACAAATAAGCCAAACAACCCAGGAGAATGTTTTTTCGCGCATTGACTTGAATTTTTTAATTCAGGAAACTTTTGAAAATAATGAGAGCGAAAAAGAACTGGACAACGAAGTAAAAATCTTTCAAAATGCCCTGGACTTCTCAAAAGTAAAACTACGTGACTGCTCGGTGCCCAGAACGGATATTATAGCTTTGGAATATGATACAACCGTTGAGGCGTTAAAGGAAACTTTTATAGAAACAGGTTTGTCTAAAATTCCAATTTACAAGGGTGATATTGATAACATTATCGGCTATATTCATTCTTCCGAAATGTTTGAGCATCAGAACGACTGGAAAAAACAGATTAATCAGATTCCGATTGTGCCCGAAAATATGGCTGCGCAAAAGTTGATGAAGATTTTCATGTTGCAAAAGAAAAGTATAGCTGTTGTTGTAGATGAGTTTGGAGGAACTGCAGGAATTGTGACATTGGAGGATATTATTGAAGAAATTTTTGGCGAGATTGAAGATGAGCATGACAACCGGGATTATGTGGCAGAACAAACCGGTGAAAATGAATATATTTTCTCCGGGCGATTGGAAGTGGAGGTGATAAATGCCCGGTTCAATTTAAATATTCCGGAGTCGGATGCGTATGAAACCATTGCCGGGTTTATTTTGCATAATCACCAGCATTTCCCTAAATTGAATGAAATTATTCGGATAGAAGGATTTACAATAAAATGCGTTAAGGTTACAAATAACCGGATAGAATTGGTGAAGGTGGGAACAGGATATTAATCAGCCCTGTTTTTCAATAAAAAATATAGAAAATTTTAGATGTTACACCTGCATAAACTTTTTTTTTGTATATTCGTGCCCTCAAATTCGCTGAAAAATAAAAATAAAAAATATAAATTAATTTCAAGAAAATGGCAGTATTAGACAGAATTAGAAGCAAGGGAGTTTTACTTGTTGCAGTAGTTGGGCTTGCATTATTAGCCTTTATTGTAGGCGATTTCCTGAAAGAAGGGTCAACCTATTTTAATAAATCGAAAGAAATAGTTGCAAAAATAGAGGGCGATGATATCAATATCAAAGATTATACAGCTGCTATTGAACAAATGACTGAGGTTTATAAAATTGAGACCGGAAGAACTGATTTAAACGAAGAAATTACTAATCAACTTCGTCAATCTGTTTGGGAAAGCATGGTGAACGAGAAAATCTTGAATGCTGAAGCTAAAAAATTAGGTCTTGCTGTTAGTCCGGACGAACTTTCTGACAGATTGATTGGTAATAACATCCACCCAATGATTCTTCAACGCCGTTCGTTTGCAGGAGAAAATGGTCAATTTAGCCGCCCGGTATTGGTTCAGTTTCTGAATAGTTTAGAGCAAGCTCCTGCTAATGAGGAAATGAAACAACAAATTGCCAAAGCAAAAGATTATTGGAAATTCTGGGAAAAGAATGTAAAAAACAGCATTCTGCAAGAAAAATACAATGCTTTGATTTCAAAAGCGGTTTCAGCCAACAGCCTTGATGCCAAAATGAGTTTTCAAGACCGCAAAACAACGGTTGATGTAGCTTATGTGGTTCAACCTTATTTCTCGGTGCCTGATTCGGCTGTGAAAGTAAGCAGCAGTGATATCAAAGATCTTTACAATAAGAAAAAGGAATTGTTTAAAGAAGATGCAAATTGCTCATTAAACTATGTAGCATTTGATATTAAACCATTGAAAGAGGATTACAAAGAAGCAGAAAACTGGATGAATAAGTTGGTTAATGAATTTAAAACAACGAACGATGTTGCCGGATTGGTAAATTCAAATTCGGATATTATGTACGATGGTCGTAACTATTCAGAAAAAACAGTACCGGCATTATTGAAAGACTTTGCTTTTGGTGGAGCCACAGGTGCCGTTTATGGACCAACTTTTGTGAATGATACTTATACAATGGCTCGCATTACGCAAGCTGGTATTCTTCAATCAGATTCGGTGAAATTGCGTCATATCTTCTTGGTTACCAAAGATGCTGCTAAAGCAGACAGTTTGGTTGCAGCGATTAAAGGTGGTGCTGATTTTGGTGCCTTGGCTAAAAAATATTCAGCTGTGAAACAAACGGCTGCTAATGGTGGCGAAATAGGCTGGTTGCAGGAAGGTGCTGCCGGAGCTGAAAAAGAACTGACAACCCAGGCTTTCAGTAAAGCTAAAAATGAGGTGTTCACGATAAAGAATGCTCAAGGTGTTCAGATTATGCAGGTGATGGATAAAACCCCGGCTCGTCGCAAAGTAAAATTGGCTATTCTGGAACGTAAAGTTGTACCAAGCAGCAAGTCGTATAGCAAAATTTACAACGATGCTAAACAATTTGCTGTTGACTTGAAAGCAGATAACTTTGAAAAGAAGGCAAAAGAAAAAGGCTATATTGTTCGCCCTGCTAACGACGTTTTACGCAGTACTGAAAAAATTGCTGATATTAATCAATCAAGACAAATTATTCGTTGGGCATTCAAGAGCAGCAAGAGCGATGTTTCTGATGTGTTTGATTGCGGAACAAAATTCGTAGTGGCAATGACTACCGAATTGAACAAGAAAGGTTATCGCTCAGTAGAGAAAGTTACGGATCAACTGAAAGCCGAACTTATTAAAGACAAAAAAGCTGAGTTGATGATTAAAAATCTGACTGCTGAATTAGGCAAAGCAGGTTCGTTGGAAGGTTTAGCTTCTTTCTTGAAAGATTCAGTTAAGACAGCTGTAGGTATAAATTTCGCAGCTTACCAATTCGGAATGGCTGGTTTTGAACCTACAGTGATTGGAAAAACAGCCATGGCAACTGTAGGTAAAGTTTCTGCTCCAATTAAAGGAAATGCAGGTGTTTACGTAGTTCGCACTTCGAATAAACAACAAATTGCACAGCCATTTAATGCGCAAATGGAAAAAATGCAGTTGAATGGCCGTATGAGTTATTCGTTGTCTTACATGATTCTTCAAGATTTGAAAGATAAAGCTGATATCGAAGATAATCGCTTAAATTTCTTCTAAATAAAGAATTCTGATTCTAAACTCCGAAAACGGGATGAGTAATTTCATTCCGTTTTCTTTTTGTCAGAAGTTTGTGTAACTTTGCGCAAGAGCGAATTACAGGTCTAGAGCTGAATGGCGTTTTTTTTTTGCAATCAACCCAATTGAACACATAATGAATAAAATATCCCTCGTTGGTAAAACCCCAGAAGAATTAAAGATAATCGTTTCTGAATTAGGTATGCCGGGTTTTACAGCTAAGCAAATTTCAGAATGGCTGTATAAGAAGCGTGTATTTAGTATACATGAAATGACCAATATTTCGGCTAAAAACAGGGCTTTGCTTGATGAAAAATATGAAGTCGGACGAACATTGCCGGTTCAAACCGTCGAATCGGAAGATGGGACAAAGAAGTATCTTTTCAAAACGGAAGGCGGACATTTTATTGAGTCGGTTTATATTCCGGACGAAGATCGGGCTACACTTTGCGTGTCGTCTCAGGTAGGTTGTAAAATGGGCTGCCTGTTTTGCATGACCGGCAAGCAAGGGTTCATTGCCCAGCTAACCATTGCTGAAATTCTGAATCAGGTTATGTCGATACCCGAGGCTGAAACACTCACAAACCTTGTGTTTATGGGCATGGGCGAACCGTTTGATAACACGTTGGCCATGCTTCGCTCGCTGGAGGTTATCACAGCCGATTACGGTTATGGGTGGAGCCCGCGCAGAATCACCGTTTCGTCTATCGGACTAATTCCCGGGATGAAAGTGTTTTTGGAAAAATCAGGCTGCCATTTGGCCATTAGTTTACACACGCCATTTGCCCAGGAACGCTTGCAACTCATGCCAATTGAAAAATCATATCCGCTTGCAAAAGTATTGGAAGAGCTGCGTAAACACGATTTCAGCAAGCAGCGCCGTGTTTCATTTGAATATATTTTGTTTGACGGGGTGAATGATACCATGCGCCATGCGGTTGAGTTGGTAAAGATTCTGAAAGGGATTGATTGCCGTGTAAACTTAATTCGTTTTCATGCCATTCCGGGCATCGATTTGAAGAGTTCCAATCCCGAGAAAATGATTTTCTTCCGTGATTACTTGACCTCGAACGGAGTAACAACCACTATCCGGCGTTCCAGGGGTGAGGATATATTTGCTGCATGCGGAATGTTGTCAACTTTGGAAAAAGAAAAGAAAGAGGCCGGAATTGAAACTCAGGAATAGAAACTTGTTCGACCTGGCTTTATTGTTATTTTCCTCCTTTATATTTATGTTTGCTTGCAACTCGTAATTAAGAAATATGAGACGATATTTACTCAATGGTTGGATTATTCTTTTTTTTATTTTTGGAATAACAGCCCCATCATACGGACAAAAGAGACCGGAAGCACAAATTTCTGATTCACTGACTGCGATTGCAAATAGCTATATTCGCATTGGACGAATCAATGTTTCTGATTTTTATGCCAATGCTAAAACAAACACGGTACACGTTGTAGTGAATGACCGGTTTGGATTCATGCCCTTCCGTCCCGATAATGTAAAACGTATTTACAGTGCCATTTCGAAGGTTATCGGGCGAAAATATACGGGATATTCGGTGGTTTGCCAGATTGATAATAAAAAGATTGAAGATCTGATTCCGAATTTTTTCCGTCCGGTTGGACTTGATAGCAGCCGGCTGTTTTCGATAACTCCACTTTTGCAGCCGCTTGTCAAAAATATATCACGTCCGTTTGATATTTCAAATGGCTTGCTGAGCCGGCATATTGCGCTTTGGCAAAGTCATGGCAAGTATTATGACCAGAAGCAAGCTCGCTGGGTGTGGCAGCGTGCCCGTGTTTTTCAGGTAGTGGAAGATTTGTACACCCAATCTTATGTGCTGCCTTATTTGGTTCCAATGCTGGAGAACTCCGGTGCCAATGTTCTTTTACCCCGCGAACGTGATACTCAAATTAACGAAGTGATTGTGGACAATGACAGCAAAGATGTGTCGTCGCGTTACCGGGAGCAGAATGACCGGAAGAGATGGAAAAAGGGTGAAGAACCCGGTTTTGCGAATACAAAAAAAATCTATCTTCAAGGTGAAAATCCTTTTACTCTGGGTACTTTCCGTGAAATCCCAACAGTAACAGATGCCGATGAAACAAGTAGGGCGGAATGGCTGCCTAGTATTCCCGAGGAAGGAAAGTATGCGGTTTATGTTTCGTATAAAACAGTTGATAATAGTGCTAAAGATGCGCATTATATTGTGTATCACAAAGGGGAAAGGAGCGAATTTGTGGTTAATCAGACAATGGCTGGCGGAACCTGGTTGTATCTCGGCCAGTTTGAATTTGACAAAGGGCGGGGCAATGAAAATAGGGTAGTTTTGACAAACCAAAGTTCGGAAGAAGGGAGAATTGTTACCGCTGACGCAGTGAAATTTGGAGGAGGAATGGGCAATATAGCCCGCAGCCCGATTGTTCCGGCGGTAAGCCTTAATCCGTATGATAGTTTGACAGCTACTTCGCTTTCAATGATTCACGAACCTGAAGTGAGCCGCTACCCACGATTTACCGAAGGAGCCCGCTATTGGTTGCAATGGGCCGGTATTCCGGATAGTATTTACAGCCGGACGAAAGGATTAAATGATTATTCCGATGATTTCCAATCGCGTGGATTCTGGGTGAATTACCTGGCCGGCGGCTCCAGGGTGGCTCCTAACTCAAAAGGATTAAATGTGCCTGTCGATCTGGCTTTTGCTTTTCACAGTGATGCCGGATATTCGCTGAACGATTCAATTATTGGTACGCTGGGAATTTATACTGTTCAGAATACGGCTGGAAAGACAGCTTTTGAAAATGGTGTTTCGCGTTGGGCATCACGCGATTTGACTGATATTATTCAAACGCAGGTAGTTAATGATATCCGGAAGCAATTTGCACCTGAATGGATTCGACGGGATATGTGGAATAAATCCTACAGTGAATCGCGTGTGCCGGAAGTTCCAACCATGTTGCTTGAATTGCTTTCGCATCAGAATTTTGCCGATATGCGTTACGGACTTGATCCGCGTTTCCGGTTTACGGTGAGCCGGGCCATTTACAAAGGTATGCTCAAGTATCTTTCGTCGGCCAACAATGTGAGCTATGTGGTTCAACCGCTTCCGGTGGAACGGTTCAGTTGCCGCTTTGTTGAAAAAAATAAGCTGGAAGTGCATTGGGAAGCTGTGGCCGATAGCCTGGAACCAACAGCTAATGCCGTACAATATGTGATTTATACCCGCATCGATGATGGTGATTTTGATAACGGAGTTTTAGTCAACTCCAACCGGTTGAATATTACTATTCCATCAGGGAAGATATACAGTTTTAAAGTAACGGCTGTGAATAAGGGAGGCGAAAGTTTTCCATCCGAAATTCTTTCGGCTTACCGTGCTCCCAGTGAAAAAGGCGAAGTGCTGATTGTAAATGGCTTTGACCGGCTGAGTGCCCCTGCCAGTTTTACAACCGACAGTGCCAGTGCCGGATTTAAAAACGATAAAGATGCCGGAGTTCCTTATTTATCGGAAATCTCATTGGTGGGGCAACAATATGAGTTTAAACGAACCGTTCCCTGGGTGAACGATGATGCCCCTGGGTTTGGAGCCAGTCATGCCAATTATGAGGGAAAAGTGATTGCCGGAAACACATTCGATTTTCCGTATGTACATGGAAAAGCCATTAAGGCTGCCGGATATTCGTTTGTGTCTTGTTCGGAGAAAGCTATTTTAACATCTGATATGGATTTGTGCCAATATAAGGCGGTTGATTTGATATTGGGTAAACAAAAGCAAACTTTCGTAGGAAATGCTAAAAAAGCACCCGATTTTAAAACTTTTCCATTAGCTTTGCAGCGATCAATTGAAACGTATTGCCAGCGTGGCGGTAACTTGTTGCTGAGCGGAGCTTATGTCGGTTCCGATTTGTGTGAAGGTCCTAAACCGCTGCAAGACGACCGGCTCTTTATCGAAAACGTTTTGAAATATAAGTTCCGGACTTCGCAAGCGTGTGTGAACGGAAACCTGCGAATTGTAACTTCGCCGATAAAATCATTTAGAAAAACTGATTTGTCGTATTTCAATGAACCGAACCCGATTTCGTATTATGTTGAATCGCCCGATGCTATTGAGCCGGTTGGTGAAGGTGGTTTTACCATTTGCCGTTATGCCGAGAATAATACCAGTGCGGGGGTGGCTTATTCGGGAGCTTATAAAACCTGCTGTTTCGGCTTTCCTTTCGAAACGATTCAATCGGAAAAGGAGCGGGCAAAACTTATGGAATCGGTGTTGTCGTTTTTTATGATGCCCAATGATCAAATGAAAAATAAATAATGTAGTTGGATTTATAAATTATACTTATTTTTGTCGACATGGCATTTACTGATTGCGTGTCGTAAAGTAAAATTATAACTTCAAATTTAATAAGCATAGTATAGTAACCAAACAATAAAACATTAAAACCAAAACACCTGTAAATACACACGAATATGGAAACTGAAAAAATCATTATCGGCATTACTCACGGCGATATCAATGGGATTGGTTACGAAGTCATACTGAAAACATTGGCTGACAATCGTATGTTGGAAACTTTTGTTCCTGTAATTTACGGTTCCCCGAAAGTGGCAGCTTATCATCGCAAGAACTTGGATATTCAGGGTTTGAACCTCAATATCGTGAATTCAATTACAGAGATCAATCAAAAGCGTGTCAATATCATCAATTGTGTGGATGATGAAATCAAAGTGGAGTTGGGAACTTCAACCGAAGATGCCGGAAAAGCTGCTTTGATTGCTCTTGAACGTGCTACTGAAGATCTGAAATCAGGTGAGCTGCAGGCACTGGTCACTGCACCGATCAATAAAAAGAATATTCAGTCTGCTTCATTCAAATTTCCCGGACATACTGAATATCTGGAACAGAAATTCGGTACCAATACTCCGGCATTGATGATGTTGGTGAACGATGTTATGCGCGTGGCGGTGGTTACGGGTCATGTTCCGATCAAGAATGTTCCTGCCGAACTGACAGAGAAACTGATTGTAGACAAGCTTACGGTACTCAATGCATCCCTGAAAAAAGATTTCTCAATCGGTCGTCCCAGAATTGCAGTGCTTGGCTTAAATCCGCACGCCGGTGATGAAGGCGTGATTGGAAACGAAGAAAAGACTGTCATTATTCCGGCTATGAAAAAAGCTGAGGCGCAGGGAATCATTTGTGTAGGGCCTTATCCGGCAGATGGTTTTTTTGGCTCAGGTAACTTCAGTAAGTTTGATGCTGTGTTGGCTATGTATCACGATCAGGGTTTGATTGCTTTCAAAACCGTTTCGATGGATACAGGCGTGAACTATACAGCCGGGTTGTCTATCATCCGTACTTCGCCCGATCATGGAACAGCTTACGATATTGCAGGGCAAAATCTGGCTTCGGAAGAATCGTTCCGCCAAGCGTTATACCTGGCTTACGATATTTATCAAAACAGACATTGGAATGCCGAGATCAGTGCCAATCCTCTAAAAACAGAACAGCGTACCGAGCGTGCAGGAAGAGTGGAATAACAGATCTGTGAGCAGTTATCAGTGAATAAATTAGTAACACCATAATTTATAATAAGAAAGACGATACAGAATGTATCGTCTTTCTTATTTAGCTCCCTTTCAAGGGATAGAGTTTTCTATAATTTGATATAAATCCTTCTTCTGTCCAATAGATAACCGACAACCCAGCAGGTGAGCATCCACCACACGGAGAACAGGAATGCACCCAGATAATCGCCCGTAAATTTGAAGATGTGATTATACAACCAGAAAAAAACCGATTCGTTTCCAATTTTTACCATCCACATGATGGTAACTCCTAATTCGCTCATTAGGTAGATAAATAACGGGTTCTTACCTGTAACCAAAAAGAAATGAGACCCCTCGGTCTTTCCCAGAAACTCGGTGATATAAATAATTGTGCCAAGTATCAGGCAATCCAGTCCCACAGTCAGTACGGCATACGAACTAGTCCAGAGTTTTTTATTTACCGGAAACCAGGAATCCCAGCAATAGGCAATCAATAGCAAAGCAAAACCGGTCAAAAGCAATTTGGCAAGTCCTTCGTAGCTTTTCCCTTTGCGCTGCAGGTAGCGTCCTGCGGCGTATCCTCCGATCACATTAAACAGGGCGGGTATTGTACTCAGCAGTCCTTCAGGGTCGAACGGAAAACCTTCGCCACGGTATAAATGGTTCGGTCCGAATAACCAGATGTCGAGACGTAGCACAGCATTTCCTGTTTTGCTGAATTCTGCTCCCGGGGTTCCGAATATCAACAGCAATGCCCAATAAGCCAATAATGAAAACACACCCAGCCAGATCGTTTTCTTCGTGCCCAGATAGTAAACCATCAGGGCTACTATGCCATAACATAACGCAATACGTTGCAAAACACCCATGATGCGCGTATGGGAGATCGGTGATAAAGTCAGATGTGCCTGTTCGTCAAGTTTAAAGAACGGGAACCAATACATCAGGTATCCGATGAGGAAGATGAGTACGGTTCGTTTCAGTATTTTGAGTAATACTTCCGATTGTTTAAGGGTTTCCCAACGCTTCATGACAAAACTCAGGGCGTTTCCCACGGCAAAAAGAAATGAAGGAAATACCAGGTCGGTGGGCGTAAATCCATTCCAGTCGGCATGTTTAAGCGGCCAGTAGGTGGTTGCTCCATTGCCCGAAGTATTTACAATAATCATAAAGCAAACGGTGAGTCCGCGGAATACATCCAGTGCGGTAAAACGCGTAAATGCAGTGGTTGGAGAAGACGTAGCAGTCATAAATGAGTTATTATAAGTATTAGAAAAAAAGAGAGCGTAAAGCTAATAATTTTTAGAATAAGACGAGTATAAACTTTTAAATATAATGCGGGAATATTCTTATGGTTCACACTTATAGTTTTTTGAGTGATTTTTTCTTTACCCGACTAAACTCATTGATGTTTTACAGCTCGCAAATTATTTGTTACTTTTGTGGAAATAAATAAAGCCTTGAGACTTAAACTTCTGATATCATTATTGATAAGCCTGATACTGGTTGCTTGTTCCGGTAATGACAGCCAGCTAAACAGGGCGGAGCAGCTTATTGAAACTGCTCCTGATTCGGCTTTGCACCTGTTGCGACACCTGCCTCCCCACAAATATAAGTCGGCTTCCAACCGGGCACTCTATGGCTTGCTGATGATCAGGGCACTCGATAAGAAGTTGCTGCCACTTAAACCCGACTCGCTGCTAGACTATTCGATCAGTTATTACCGCGAACATGGTAACAATAACCGCCTGGCAAGCTGTTATTTTTACAGAGGGCGAACCTATAGGTATAGTTTCCAGTACGAAAAGGCCATGAGTTATTACCTGAAAGCTTTGGATACGATGGAGAGTGATACGAACCACTTATTGCTTGCCCGGATAAACTTTGACATGGGCGATATTTACCTGGTGCAGCGCGAGTATGTTTTGTCGAGGCAGAAATACCTGCAAGCCTACGCCTTGTTCCGCAAGGTGAATAATGCGACTTCTGCTTTTTACTCACTCGTTGATGTGGGACGCACCTACAGTCAGGAAAAATTAAACGCCAACGCGCAGGTGTATTTCAAGCGGGCTTTCGGTTTTGCTAAAGATTCGCTTATGAAAGGAGTGGCGTTACAGGAACTGGGCATTGATTATTTCTACTCGCATCAGCCCGATTCGGCGCTGGTGTATCTCCGCAAGGTGATTCGGTATCCGTATCTGGCCAACAACCGGGCTATCCGGTATTACTATCTGGCCGATTTGTATTTCGATCTGAATAAACCTGATTCGGCCTATTACTGTGCCAATAAGGCCTTTGCCTACCAGCCCGATATTCGCACGCAACGTGAGTGTTACCGCATATTGGTCAATACCGTGTCGTTGAAAGGCAATCTTACCGCCCTGAAACAATATATGCTGAAATACCAGGCTTGTAGTGATTCGTTGCGCAAAATCGATTCGCAGACCAAGGGCAGTGTGCTCGAAACGATTCATAAAAACTCCAACGAATATGTTAGGGTTAAAGCCCGCTTTTGGTATCTTTTTGGATTCATTGTGATACTGGGAGCCGGTGCAACAGTTCTTTTACGGAAACGGATGAAGCGCAGTGAGCAGGAATTCGCCGTAACAGGTCTGCCAAAAATAGATCGCCACGACGAAGTGATACTACGGCATCGCGCCCATTTGCAGCAAAGGATCAAAGCCATCCGTACCAATCAAAATCCGGAGCGAATCAAAGCCGGTGTTACGGAGAAAGAAGAACTTGATAGAAAAATTTATGAAGAGTTACTTCATATTAACGAGCCTGAGCTTTTTTACCGCGAAATGGATCTCGTGTTTAATAATCTGGCAAGTAAACTCAGGAGCCGTTATCCAGCATTAACGTCTAAAGAAATTACCTGGTGCTGTCTGCACTTATTGAATATCCCAGGGCATGATATTTTAAATTTACTCGATTATAAAGTAAATACATTGAAAAAAATGCGTCAACGGTTGGTTGCTAAAACCGGTCTGACTAGTGCCACCGAGATTGACCAGTTTCTCAATGCTATGCTGAACGAATAATAAAGTTCCTCTTTTGCTCTCCTGGCAATAAAAAGCTCACTTCATTTTTTTACTTAGTTGCCCTGCCAAAAATCCCCCTTTTTTAGGGTGAAATTTCGGTCAAAAAAAGTGCGTCCACCAAATTTTTCATTTTTACTGCGTAAGTGCCTGAAAAATAGATGTGCTTAAAAACCTTGCGTCCACCATTTTTTTGAGCCGAAATTTGGAACATTGCTCCAACTATCCATAACTTAGCGACACGATCGATCGGTTTTTTATTCTCAAGAATCAAATTTATTAACAACGAACAATTGTGTCTTATGGGGTGAGTGTGAAAAACGAAATGGACTCATGATCCTTCCTGTTTTGCATGCATGATTCATACGGCATGATTGAAAAATGAATTCACGTATGAAAATAACAAATTCTTCGATCTTAAAAATTGGGTTAGTAGTCGGTTTTGTGTTAACCACGCAGTGGAGTTTTGCTGGGAATATCGTTATTCAGAAGGACAATACGCCACCGCCTCCACCCATACAACCAAATTCAATGTCGTTAGACATTCCCGTCAGCGCCACTATCAACGCTACGGAATTGACCGTATATTTTGATTATCCGGTGGGCGATGCAATTGTGGCGGTATACGATGCCAACAACCAGGTAATTGTTGCACAAATGGTCGATACCGATACGATGCTTCAGGTGAGCTTGCCATGCAATGGCTGGGCTAGTGGCAATTATACAGTCAGGATCAGTTACGGTACCACTCATTTGATGGGTGAGTTTTTGATAGAATAAACTAAAAAACATAAGCGGCGCGGTCTTTTTTTATAGTAGTGGGTATAGTGAACATATGCAAACGGGTTTCCCCGGGTCTACACAACATTTTTCATTGGCTGCGCCGCTTATAAATTTATCGATAGATTATGAATTTCTTTTGATTGTCCTAAATAGATCTATTTGAAATGTCTTTATTTTTTTGTCTAATAATTAAAAATGAATGAATTATGCCAATTAGTTATTCGTTGACACAGCGTGTTAACTTGAAAGATGTAACAGCGCCTCGTAAGTATTATGCTGTTGCAAAAAGTAATGGCGAAGAAACAGTTCGTCAGTTAGCAACAGAAATCAGTAAACGCTCAGGATTGAGTAGTGCAGATGTATTTGCAGTGATTGAGTCATTTATCGACCTGATTCCCGAACGTATTGCGGATGGAAAGATAGTTCGGTTAGGCGACTTTGGTAGTTTTAGCTTAACACTTAGTAGTGATGGTGCTGAAAAGATCGAAGAATTTAATTCTTCGTTGATTAAAGGTAATAGTTTGAATTTCCGTCCGGGCAAAATTGTACAAAAAGTATTAGATACTGTTGAATATTCCAAAGTTAGTGAGTAATATTCCCATTATGAGCCAATTGATAAGTATTTCCTTTAGATAAAGAAATTCTACTTATCGTTGGCTCAAATCTCGCTTACGATTTTAAAAATCTCGGTTAAGAGTTGGGTAACTCTCGCTTATGATTTTTCAACTCGTGCTTATGATTTCTAAAGTAAGACTCGATGATAGTATTCGAGATGATAGTATCCGAAAACCTCTTTACGGATTATGGTTAATCGAAACTCCTGATTACTATGATGACAAATAATAGCCATAAAGTGGTTAACTGTGAATAACATCCTGTATAACCGGAGATTATGAATAAAATCAACCGGCAACCCCGAAGCGGGTTGAACGATCTAAAGCAAGAATTTATCAAACCTAAGATAAACTATAAAATAATTATACAACAATTGTAAATATGGGATACAACGTATTAGTCACCCTGAATTTGCCCAAAGTAACCGAAACCCAGCGCGAAGTGTTCTATGCCGCATTGGATCATGAAAACTGGTCGAAAATAACGAGCCTGACCGCCTCGTGGAGAGTATCTTTCGCCGATTCGGTGGGGCGCGAAGCTGCCATTGCCACCGTTCAGGCACAACTGCTCAAAGCAAAAAATAAAACTAACGTAAAACGGGTGGATTATGCTCTGCAATTGGATAAATCGGAAATAATTGTAGCCAAATTGCCGGTATCGGCAGAGCCCGGTTTGCGTTCAGTCCGCGATGGGGTGGCGCGGTTAAGCAAATTGGCATTTCTCAACTGGTAGCGTATAAAACTATGGAAAGGGATTTTAAAATCAGGATCATTGATCGGTTGGACAATAAACACAAGGCACTGGATACAAAAGCCTTTTGTTTGATGGCCATCGATACGTTTATTATCGGTTCGTTTTTGTTGGGATACAAAAATCTGATTGATCTGATTGTATGTAATCAGATATTTATGTTTAAGATCACGCTTATCGTGGTGCTGGCATTGGCGTTGGCATCCATACTGGTCACGATATTAATTGTCACAGCTTTTTTCGATTTGTCGGACGGACATTCCGGAAGACATAATTCCATGCTGAATTTTGAAGATATAACTTCCGGTTCAAAGCAGCATTTCAGGAATCGCATGGCTCTCCTGACTGAGGCACAAGTGGATGATGACATCGACGACCATATATACCAATTGGCCACACGCCTGTACCGGAAGTGTTTTTTCATCAAGCTGGCGTATGCGTTCAACCTGATTCAACTGACGTTTTTCATTCCTTTGATTATTGCCATAATTACATAAACGGCTTGCATACGTCCATGTTGAAATTTCTAATCAATCATTCTTAATTTGTCACTGCTAAAAAACTCATGAAACGAGCATGTTTTATAAGCACCAATGGTTATGATAATGGTGTCATGCGAGTTCCATACGACCTTTAAAAACAGTTATTATCGTATGAAAAATCACCTTGCATTAAAAAAACGAAACCTATTTCCCGTTTTGCTGATAAGCTTTTGTTTGATGGCTTTCAGCTCCTGTGTTTCGTTGCTTCCCACTTACAACGCCCAATTGGCAGAAGAAATAGTCACCGCAAACAAAGCTGTCGATAAATTTTACCTCACTATGTTGGAGATTAAAACCGATAATGATGGGCGCTCGTTCGATAAATTCGCGCCGCAATACATCAACATAGAGGTAGAACTTAATGCGTTGCTCAACAAAAACAAAGTCCGTCCGCTCAATGCCAACTCCACCCGTATCTGTGAAATCACGCTCCAGCTTTGGGTGAAATACAAACAAGAGCATAAAACCAAAAACACGCTGTCCGACGGGCTTATCCAGCTGAACCGAAAAACATTTACCGATTTGTTTTACGCCATGCAGGTAGCCGAAAAGGCAAAGGATATGACCTCGGTAACAGCTCCCTGAATTTGCCCGATAGACAACAATTACTTAAATAATTATTGATTCTTTTTTTAGAGAAACCTCCAGAGAATAAAACTCGTAACTTGTAACTCGTAACTAAATACTTGTAACTAATTAATCCTTACAGCAATGAACTTCGACATGGAAAAAGTATTGGCCGATATGCTTTCGGCTATGAAAGGAACGGTAGGCAGCAAATGGAATGAAGTACAATCCACCGCCAACCTTTTTTTGCAAAATAAAAAGGACCGGCTGCAACAACTAGCCGATATGCGTATAGACAATGAATTGAGTGATGACGATTTTAAATCGCGTCTGGCCGACGAACAATTGATTGCCGAAGCCGAACTGAATGCGCTGGCGGTGCTATCCAAAGCCATGGTTCAGCAAGCGGCAAATGCAGCTATGGATGTATTGCTCAAAGCAGTGAAACTTACCGTGTATAGTTGCAAACTGTAAACAAGGAGAATAATACCTGTCACTTACTCATTATAATCTTAAAAATATGCCGTTTTCGAATAATCAGATTCAGCAAATATGGAAAAAGGGAATTATCATCCCGGGTTACAATCCGAATAAATACCGCAGGGATTCAGCCGGCGAATGGATGGAAAGGTCAGAGTATGGTAATAAAAATTCCGAATTCGGGTGGAAGATCATTCGCGTAGTTCCTAAGTCGGAAGGTGGCACCGACGAACTCTCTAACCTCGAACCCATGAGCCGTGAATCCATTGCTGCAAAAGCTTACGGATTAGTTGCTTGTGGAGCTGTATAGCCTGTATGCCCCGGGTTTTCAATCCCTTTCATTAACTTATCTGTCATTCTGGCTATGGGTAGCGAATAATGGTGATTGTTGAGTGGCGTGGCTCGTTTTTTGTGGAATGAATAATGAGCAGTCCAGCTATAAATCATAACCGAACACGACTCAGAATTAACACGTAATGTTTTATTTAATTAAGGGAGGTTCTTAAAATGGGAGCAGCAGGAAACAAAAAGCCGAAGAAAGACAAATCAAGTAAACACGGCAAGCACATTCCATCGTATCAAATTGAATCAGAAAAGCAAGAAATCGATGATTTGAAAAAGAGAAAATGATTACCCTCAAGGTCGTTGATTGAAAATAGAAATGAAGCAGTAACCTTCATTTCTATTTTTGTTTAAATTAGTATTCAGAACCAAAGTTGACTTTGTTCCAACACTTCTGTCTGGTATAAACTAAAACGAGCTTGTCACATTTTGTGACAAGCTCGTTTTGTATTAAGGTTCTTTTTCTTTCTGGTTTTAATGCGCCGATTCAAACTGCTGCAAGAACCTGACATCGTTCTCGGAGAACATGCGGAGGTCTTTTACCTGATATTTCAGGTTGGTAATACGTTCCACACCCATTCCGAATGCATAACCCGAATATACTTTCGAGTCGATACCGCAGTTTTCCAATACATTCGGATCAACCATACCACAGCCCAGAATTTCGACCCATCCAGTGTGTTTGCAAAACGGACAACCTTTTCCGCCGCAGATATTACACGAAATATCCATTTCGGCACTTGGTTCTGTGAATGGGAAATATGATGGGCGCAACCGGATATCGGTATTTTCGCCGAACATTTCTTTGGCAAAATACATCAAAGCTTGTTTCAGGTCAGCAAACGATACGTCTTTGTCGATATACAATCCTTCCACTTGATGAAAAAAGCAGTGAGCACGATACGAAATGGCTTCGTTGCGGTAAACACGACCGGGAAACAACATGCGGATAGGTGGTTTCTGGCTTGCCATCACGTGCGATTGCACCGACGAAGTGTGCGTACGAAGCAATACATCCGGATTTTGTTCGATAAAGAAAGTATCTTGCATGTCGCGTGCCGGATGTTCGGGTGGAAAGTTCAACGCACCAAATACATGCCAGTCGTCTTCAATCTCCGGGCCTTCGGCAATGGTGAAACCAATGCGGGAGAAAATATCAATGATTTCGTGTTTAACCAGTGAAAGGGGATGGCGCGTTCCCAGTTTGATCGGGTCGGCACTGCGTGTCAAATCCAGTTTGTTCTCGGTATTGGCAGCTCCGCTAAACGCTTCCTTCAGTTCATTTATCTTATCTTGAGCGCTGTTTTTTAGTTCGTTCAACAATTGACCCACTTCACGTTTTTCTTCATTAGCTACATTCCTGAAATCGTTGAAAAGGGTTGAAACTTCCCCTTTTTTACTTAGGTATTTAATTCGAAGTGCTTCCAATTCATCTTGGTTGGCAGCGGCCAACTGGTTTACTTCCTCCAGTAATTGTTTAATACGATTCTTCATTTTATCTTTGTTCTATTCGTGAAAATCGGAATATGTCTATCGCCCAATGTTTTATTGAATTCATTGATAGGCAATTCCTTTTGTCAATGAGCTTGCAAAAGTAATCATTTTCTGTCAAAATAATATCTTCTCCCGGCAAAAATGAAATGGGTTTAAAAAAAAAGAAAGGCAAATCGATTTTTGTTTGAATTTTGCTTATATTTGTCAAACGCTAATGAAAATCCACTGGAACTCTCGCGTAGTCAGAAGCCCGTCAAAGAAGAAAAATCCTAGCCAGGCAACAGGGACAATAAATTAATTATTTGCACATAAAAACGAACATGAATGCAATATCACCAGATACAGTGATAATCTGACATGCGAGTTTTAGGTGGCTAAAAACATAATTATTATCGTATGAATATTGATAATATAATTCGATTTCTGAGTGAATTGAAAATCAACAATAACCGTGAGTGGTTTGCCGAAAATAAGGCTTGGTACGACCAGGTGCGTTCTGAATTTGACGGATTAAGTAAGGATCTGATTGTTGAAATATCGAAGTTTGATGAAGAAATCAAACATGTTGAAGTGAAAGATTGCGTATTCCGCATTTATCGTGACACCCGTTTTTCACACGATAAAACACCATACAAAACTCATTTTGGAGTGTTCGTGGCTACTGCAGGTGGGCGAAAAAGCCAGCGTGGCGGCTACTATTTGCATCTCGATCCGGCAGGCTCGTTTGTGGCAGTTGGAGTTTGGTGCCCGGAACCTAATTTACTCAAAGCACTCCGGCAGAGTGTATACGATAATATTGAAGAACTGAATGAAATACGCCACAATCCGGAGTTTTCTCAGTACTTCAATTCTTTTTTTGATGAGGACAAGCTTAAAACTGTCCCACGTGGTTTCCCGAAAGAATTTCCAGAAGCCGAACTGCTCAAACTGAAGCATTACATGGTTGAGTATAAGCTGGATGAAAGTATATTGGAATCAACTGATTTCTTGCCAAAGGTTGCGGCGGTGCTGAGATCCGGTTATCCCCTCAATCAATTTTTGAATTATACAGTAGACGAAACAAATTCCTAACACATATTTAAATAAGAAATGATTTTAGATTCTCTTGAAAATACCGGACTTTATGAGTCGGTTCATCCGCGTTTTAAAATGGCCTTTGATTTTTTGCGTAACACGGATTTAGCTGCGCTCCCGGTCGGAAAAATCGAATTGGATGGTGCAAACCTGGTGGTGAATGTAGTAGATCTGACAGGAAAGACTGTTGAGGCGGCACGTATGGAAACACATAACCGTTTTATCGATATTCAGGTTCCAATAGGTGCTCCTGAAACAATGGGTTGGGTTGCAGCCAACAAATTAACGCAAGTAACTGACCCCTATAATGCAGAAAAAGATATTACGTTTTTTGCAGACAAGGCTTCTAATCTGATTCTTGTGCAACCTTTTGAGTTTGCAGTATTTTTCCCGACCGACGGACATCAACCTGGCATTGCAACGGGAACACATAAAAAAATTATAGTAAAAATTTTAGTTTAGTATTTGGCGTAACTGCTGGATTATTTCAAAACGAACTGTATTAAAATCATTCATATTTGTGAATGAATCATTGACCTTAAATTGCTAATACTGTTCAATTTTTCCAAAATCCTGTCTGCGAATTTGTAAACAATGAATCCGTAGGTTTTAAACTTGAATGTATGAAAGATCTTGCTATATTAAAATCCGACTCGTGGCTGGCTCCTTATGCCAATGCTATAAACGGACGTTATGAATATTTTGAAAGCGTAGAAAAGAAATTGGTGCCCGAAGGACAGACTCTGTCGAATTTTGCCACCGGTTACTTGTATTTTGGTATGCACCGGCTGTCCGATGGTTGGGTATTTCGGGAGTGGGCGCCCAATGCTACTGCTATATTTCTGATTGGTGATTTTAATAATTGGCAACGACATCCCGATTATCAATTGAAGAAAATGCAGAATGGGATTTGGGAGATTCGTCTTCCCGACTATGCCATTGCACATTCTCAGCTGTATAAATTGTTGATTGAATGGGAAGGTGGAAGTGGTGAACGTATCCCGGCCTGGGCACGTCGGGTAGTTCAGGATGATTCCACTAAAATTTTCAGTGCGCAGGTTTGGAGTCCTTTTAAGCCTTATGTTTTTAAAAATACCGATTTTATCCCGAACACCGACCCTCTTTTAATTTACGAATGCCATATAGGCATGTCCAGCTCTCAGGAAAAAGTTTCTACCTATGATGAATTCCGTACGTCGGTTTTACCTCGCGTGCATCGTGCCGGATATAATTGCATTCAGATAATGGCCATTCAGGAGCATCCGTATTATGGGTCGTTCGGTTATCATGTTTCCAGCTTTTTTGCAGCTTCTTCGCGTTTTGGAACGCCTGAAGAATTGAAACATTTGGTGGATGATGCTCATGGGCTGGGTATTTCGGTAATTATGGACATTGTTCATTCACATGCTGTTCGAAACGAAGTGGAAGGTTTAGGGCGTTTTGATGGAACGCCGTACCAATACTTTCATGGCGGTTCGCGCCGGGAACATCCGGCTTGGGATTCGCTTTGTTTTGATTATGCCAAGCCTTCTGTACTTCACTTCTTGCTTTCCAATTGCAAATTTTGGCTCGAAGAATATAAGTTTGATGGCTACCGTTTTGATGGTGTCACCTCTATGCTTTATCGTAGTCACGGGCTGGGTGAAGAATTTACTGGTTATGATTCTTACTACAACCTGAATCAGGATGGTGATGCTATTTGCTATCTGACTCTGGCTAATAAGCTGGTTCACGAGGTAAATCCGAATGCTATTACGGTGGCTGAGGAAATGAGTGGAATGCCTGGCTTGGCTACCAAAGTGGCTGATGGCGGGATTGGTTTTGATTATCGGATGGCCATGGGTATTCCTGATTTCTGGATTAAAATGATTAAAGAAGTAAAAGATGAAGACTGGAAAGTGGGTCATATCCTTTGGGAGTTGACTAACCGCCGGTCGGATGAGAAAACGATTAGTTATGCCGAAAGCCATGATCAGGCTTTGGTTGGGGATAAAACGATTATATTCCGTTTGATAGATGCTGAAATGTATTGGCATATGCAGCGTGGAGATAATACGCTGATTGTTGATCGTGGTGTGGCTTTGCATAAAATGATTCGACTCATTACTGCTTCTACTATCAATGGCGGTTATCTGAATTTTATGGGTAATGAGTTTGGTCATCCCGAATGGATTGATTTCCCGAGGGAAGGAAACGGTTGGTCGCATAAATATGCCCGTCGTCAATGGGAATTGGTGGATAATGAAAAATACCTTTATAACGCTTTGGGTGAGTTCGACCGGGCTATGATTGAATTAATAAACTCTGTTCCACAGTTTAATGAAACCCCGGTGCAGCAACTTTGGGATAAAGAGGGCGATCAGGTGTTGGCTTATCAACGTGGTGATTTTGTATTTGTATTTAATTTTAATGGCACAAAATCATTTACTGATTATGGAATTCTTGCAGATCAAGGAAGTTATAAGATTGTGCTTAATTCAGATGCGTCTATTTTTGGTGGTTTCAATTTGATCGATGAAACTATTATTCATGTCAGTCAGCCTTATCCAAGGGATCCTTCAGGCAAAGAGTGGTTGAAACTGTATATTCCGGCTCGTACGGCATTTGTATTAAAAAAAGAATAGTTGGCTTCAGTAATAAAAAGTTCATTACAACATGAGCAAGAATAAAAGAATCCGCTTGAATTTCAAGCGGATTTTTTTATTCTTTTAGCTTGTTTAGCTTATATGAACGGCAAAGTATAAATGAGTTTAAATTAAGTGTTTTGGCATTTGTTTTGTTGATTATGGCTTTAAACTATAGATGGTTGAAAATGTCATAGTAAGAAATTAAAGCAAATGATTATGAAACGGTTTGAGTTAGATTTTAAACGCTGCGCATCGTTGATTCGTATTCCGAAGTTTGCTGTGATATTTATGCTCTTGCTTGCTTTGGACTTGTCGGGAGTGTCAAATATTGATGCGCAAAGACATGGTGGTGGAATCCGTAGTGGAGTTATCCGCGGAGGTAGCCATGTGGGAGTTATGCCTCGTGATTTTGGATACAGAGGGCATTTTTACCGGGGTTTTTATGGAAACAGGACTATTCCTTATTGGTATTATTTCTATCTGCCCGGTTGGGGAGATTTCTTCTGGGATTTGCCTCCATATGACTGGAGATTCTTTTATAATGGATTCAATTTTTATTACAACGATGGCATCTACTACAAAGATTATGATGGAAAATATGAAATAGTGGCTGCTCCATTGGGGTATAAAACTAAAGTTGTTCCAAAAGAGAGTTTCCAATTCGCGTTGGATGGAGTGCAGTATTATTACTATTATGGTTCGTACTATACTCCGAAAGATGGGAAATATGAAGTGGTTAAAGCCCCGCTCGGTGCAATAGTGGAAAGCATTCCCCAGGGGTATGACAAGGTGGTTGTGGATGGTCAAATCTATTACACACTGGATAAAGTCCAATATAAAGCAATTATGCAGAATAACGAAGTGTGGTATCAGGTAATTAAAAGTAACTGATATTGTGATTGCTGAAAAAAATAGGAGACTTGTAGAAAACAAACAGGCTGAATATCATACGATTTTCAGCCTGTTTGTTTGAGTTTTACAGCATGACCTCTTTTTAGGGATTGATGCCGGTTTTTGCTTCAAAAAAACTGAAGTTTACATTCCCATAGCTACGATGATCAACAAAATTAGGATGATTGGTGAAATTGGTTTTCGTTCCATGTTCAAGCACGAAAAGTCCATCAGCTTTCAGTAGATTATGAGAGAAGATAAGGTTTGGAATTTCTTCAATTTTATCTAACTCGTAGGGAGGATCGGCAAAAATCATATCAAATTGCGTGTGACAACTATCGATAAATTTAAAAACATCCGTTTTTAAAAGAGATAAATTGCGAATATTTAAATCTGTACACACTTTGCGAATAAAGTTGCAGTGTCGGTCGTTTTGTTCGATGCTGATTACACTTTTGCAATCACGCGAAACGAACTCAATACTGATGCTTCCTGTTCCGGCAAATAAATCGAGTACATCGATTCCTTCAAAGTCAATTCGATTGTTTAGAAGGTTAAATAATCCTTCTTTGGCAAAATCGGTTGTTGGACGAGCAGTAATGTTGCTGGGAGCACTAATTCTCCTGCCTTTATATTTTCCACTAATTATTCGCATTTAGTTTGATTTTCAATTAATTCTTGTTTTCTGATGAGAAAAAGGTTCTGGATACTAATTGTTGCTGATTGTCAGGTATTTTCCTAGTGTTTGTTTTAATTCAGGCTTTTTTTCTGCATTGAATAATCTCACTTTACAATCTTTAGAGTCTATTGATAGTTGCTCCATGACATTCAGCGTATTGTATGTAAAATCTTCGGAGGTTTGATACGGAAAGCTGTTTAATAAATAGAGCTTTCCCTTTTTAAATACGATCATATCCATCATTCTGTTGCGAGTCCAGATAAACACAGCTTCTTCATGTTGAGTTTTTACTTTGGCAGACAAAAAATAGCTTACATGTTGTTCTATGATTGTATTTGGAAACAATTGACTTAACGCAGCTTGAATTGTTTTGGGAATGGAAAATATGTTTACCGTATCCCAAACCGGATGATAGTTGTATAGTACGATGTCGTTTTTGCTTATTTTATGTTGCAGATTTAAATAATCGGCAGCTTCATTCGACCTGAAAACAGGAATTGGAACAAATTGGTAAACATCCGATTCATAGATCAAATGAATACTTCTATAATTAATCTGAGTCTCTTTCCTTATCAATTGCGTAATTTGCTCAGCAGATAATGATGTTAATGTTTCTTGTACGGACTTTGTCGAAAGTAAGTTATTCGATTCATCAACAACCGATAGCGAAAATCCATCCGGGTTGATTCGAATGGATAAACTATATTGATTGCTAATTGTTGAATCGGTGAGTTGTTGCATGTTATAGGTTAAAGAATGATGAACTATGTAATGGCTGAAATTCAAATTTCATTATTTGCAAATTTAAGCAAGAAAATCCAAAACCATTCAATCGGAACAATTTTTTATTTGATGTTTTTATTATCTGTCTGATATTGCCTTATTTTTCCAAGCCGATTTGTAAGTTCTTGAATTTTGTGTCGTATCTTTGTGTTTGAAAACTGAATCAGAAATAAGTATATCAAAACCAGAATTAGGGAGCAAAAAATAGGTTATAATCAAGTGTTTTGCTTTTTAAAATCTTTGACATATTTAAATGTTTACTAATAACTGACGGCCGGATTATGACTTCAAAGAATCATACAACGTTTCACAAACAATATCATAAGTTTCTTCGTGCTCATTCAAATCTTTTTACTTTCGATGAAAGAAAAGAGATAAGATTGATTTTGAAAGAATACTTCATGTCGTTTCCTCCTGAGGGTACCACTCCGGGAAGATCTATTGCAGATAAAATTCAAATTGTTGAAATTGTTATCAATGAAATAGGATTGGGTAAGGCTGCTGCTTTAAGTGTTTTATTTCACGAGTTGGTCGAAAAGAAACAACTGAGTGTAGCTGATATCGAATTAAAATTTCATACGCAGGTTTCTTCAATCATTCAGGGAATGGTGAGGGTAGAGGAATTGTACGCCCGGAATGCTTCACTTGAGACAGAAAATTTCAGGAAGTTATTCCTGACTTTTGCTGAAGATGTTCGGGTGATTTTGATCATTATTGCCGAGCATTTGCAAATTATGCGGACATTAGATTCGTTTCCCGAAGATAAACGGCAAAATATAGCTCGCGAAGCTTCTTTTTTGTATGCTCCCTTGGCTCACCGTATGGGCTTATATGCCATAAAGACAGAATTGGAAGATCTGTCGCTGAAGCATACAAATCGAGATATTTATCGGGAAATTGCTCATAAACTGCATGATACAAAGAAATCGCGTGACAGGTATATTGCTGAGTTTATAACGCCGTTGAAGGAAAAATTGAGTGAATTAGGCTATGAGTTTTCTATTAAAGGCCGTACAAAATCCATTCATTCCATTTATTCTAAAATAAAAAAACAAAATACCGCTTTCGAAAATATCTACGATTTGTTTGCAATTCGAGTTATTTTCGATGTGGATATTGATAAGGAAAAAGCTGCTTGCTGGCAAGCATATTCTATTGTAGCTGATATGTATCAGCCTAATCCCAAACGACTTCGCGATTGGCTTTCTATTCCTAAAACCAATGGATATGAAAGTTTGCATACAACAGTGCTAGGCCCTGAAGGAAAATGGGTTGAAGTGCAAATACGTACTGTTAGGATGGATGAAGTTGCGGAAAAAGGATTGGCTGCCCACTGGAAATATAAAGGGATAAAGAGTGAGTCTGGCATGGACGAATGGCTGAAAAGTATTCGGGAAATTTTGGAAAATCCGGAACTGAACGCCGTTGACTTTATGGATGAATTCAAGTTGAATTTGTACGATAAAGAAGTTTTTGTATTCACTCCTAATGGAGATTTACATAAATTGCCTAAAGGAGCCACTGCGCTGGATTTTGCCTTCTCCATTCACTCTGGGATTGGTTGCAAGTGTGTAGGGGCAAAGGTAAACGGCAAGAATATGCCCATAAAATATGTACTGAATAATGGCGATCAGGTTGAAGTGCTTACTTCACCAACGCAAAAGCCAAATCCTTCATGGCTGAACGTTGTTACAACATCGAGAGCTAAGAATAAAATTCGTCAAGCATTAAAGGAGGTCGAGTTTAAAGATGCTGAAATTGGAAGAGAAACCCTTATTCGCCGTTTCAAAAACTGGAAAATAGATCTGGATGATGGCAAGATTTCTCGTCTGGCGAAGAAAAAAGGTTATAAAACAGTGAGTGATTTCTATCAGGAAATAGCTCGTGAGAACCTGGATATGCACGTAGTTCGCGATGCATATCTTGATTTGGATAAGCCAACTACGGTTGAACATGTTGAAACACGTCGGGCCGATTCATTTTCTAAAGAACCAGAGTTGGTTGCAACTTCATCTAAAGACGATGTATTGGTTATTGGACAGGATCTGAAAGGCGTTGATTTTAAATTAGCTAAATGTTGTAATCCGATTTACGGTGATGATGTTTTTGGATTTGTCGCAGTGGCAGGAGGTATTAAAATTCATAAAACTGACTGTCCCAATGCGCCTCAAATGATAGCCCGCTTTGGTTATCGTATTGTGAAAGCCCGCTGGTCAGGCAAGTCTGTCGGTTCGCAATATCCAATTACGTTAAGAATTGTTGGGCACGATGATATCGGAATTGTGACGAATATTACTTCGTTGATTTCAAAAGAAAAGAATATATCACTACGATCCATCTCAATAGATTCGAATGCCGGATTGTTTCAAGGTAATCTGACTATTATGGTAAACGATACTAATGAATTGGAATCCATCGTGAAGAAATTGCGGGTTGTAAAAGGAGTTAAGAGTGTTTCCCGCTCATAAAGAGCAATGTGAAGTAAATTAGATAAATACAATAAAATCAAGTAATATGTTTTCAGGAATTATTGAGGAAGCAGCTCAGGTAGTTGCGTTAAAGAAAGATCAAGAGAATCTTCATATAACCATGTCTTGTTCATTTACGAATGAGCTTAAAATTGATCAAAGTGTGGCTCATAACGGTGTTTGTCTGACTGTTGTGGCAATCAAAGATGATACCTATACGGTAACTGCGATAAAGGAAACGCTTGATTGCACTAATCTAGGCGTGCTTGTTCCCGGAAGTAAGGTGAATTTGGAACGCAGCATGCTTATGAACGGGCGATTGGATGGACATATTGTCCAGGGTCATGTGGACCAGACGGCAAAGTGTACCGAGGTAAAAGAAGCCGATGGCAGCTGGTATTTTACGTTCGAATATCCCTTTGATAAGGAAATGGCTAAGCGCGGTTATATGACTGTTGATAAAGGGTCTGTGACAGTAAATGGGGTTAGTTTGACTGTTTGTAATCCTACCGATGTGAGTTTTCAGGTTGCGATTATTCCATATACATACGAACATACAAATTTTCATCAAATAGTTGCTGGATCCATTGTAAATCTGGAATTTGATATTATTGGAAAATATGTGAGTCGAATGATGGCATTTTAGTTGAATAATTGATGTTTCTAAGAGTGTGAACAAACTATATCCATTGCATTGTTGTTACAAGGTCGATGATATAGTTCAACGAGTATGGAAAAGCTGAGAAAGCAAATTAGAGAATCTTTTTTTAACCCAATTCTTCATTTTTTACCGCTAATCTTATTTTTAGTTGTAGATGATTTTTATGGTCTGAACATAGCTTGGAAAGTTTCGTTTCCTGTTGCAGCTGTACTTTTAGTTTATGTGTATTTTGTTTATAACAGAATTTTTACATGGCATTTGATATTTACAGGTGTCTTTGTTGTGGTGAGTTTAATTGCCAGTCTTGAAATATTGTTACCTGTTTCTATTGTTGCTCATAAGCTTGCAGATGAGATTGTTGTTGCAATATTTTTGTCTGTTTATATCCTCTTTCGAAAAAAAATACAGAAAACTATTCTTAGTGTTATCTCTGATTTGATACCAATGTCGAACAATTTTGATGAATTGTATCGTGTTGTTTGGGTGTTCTTACTCATTCTTTTTTCCTATGTCGTATCCTATCTTGTGATTCAGATTATTAATACAAACATGATATTATATCAACAAATGTTGGAGTATGTGTATGTGGGCGTTATATTCTTTTTTGCAATATATGAGTTGCTTCGTGTTCAGATAATTCGATCAAAATTAATGAGGGAAGAGTGGTGGCCCGTTGTAAGTAATCAAGGTAAAATTATTGGAAGCATTCAGCATTTAACAAGTTTGAATGACGATCATAAATATATGCATCCTGTTGTCAGATTGCTTTTTGTTGATAAAAGTATGATCCTTTTAAGGAAAATTTCTGTCGATGATCTTGAATTTTCAAATCATTGGGATACGACAATTTCTAACCACGTGAAGATGGGAGAGACCATTGAGCAATGTGTCGATAAAACGACTAATGAGAATTTTCTATTGGACAATTTTAAATATATGTATTTGTCAAATTACATAATTGAAAGAAGGAATGAGAAGCAATATGCATTCTTGTTTGTAAGTTGCCAACAAGCTGAATACAACCTAAATCCATCATTTCTTGAGCAAACAAAGTGGTGGACCCAAAAGCAAATTGAGGATAACTTGTCTGAAGGTATCTTTACTGAGAATTTTAAAATTGAATTTGACTTACTCCAACGGAGCGGTTTGCTTGAAACCGGAAACTGTGACTGCAATTGTCGGTTGAAAGATGCTATTTACAGTCAATCAAATTCGTTGAAGAAAGAAGCTTCGAATTAATCTTCTCCCATTGCCTTTTTAAATGTTTTTTGTGCCATATTGTAATCTACTTTTCCGCATGGACCTGAAATGCAGCCTCCTTCGCAGGCCATCACTTCAATGAAATTCCCGGGTGCTTTTCCTTTGGCATAGGCTCTTAAGAGTCCTATATTCTTTTTGTTTAAGTTGGCTACCTGAACCGATTTTATACCGAGATTAGGGTACATTTTTGCTACGGCTGCAATAACTCCTCCGGATCGAGCAAATCCGCGTCCAGTCATTGGCGCACATTCTTTTTCGATGTCTGATGATTGTATTTCTATTGATAATCCGGTGAAAATTGAATCCAGTTCCTCAAATGTTAGCATGTAATCGACTAGTTCATTTTCAGACATTTCTTTTCGTTTTCCAACACATGGACCTATAAAAACAATTTTGGCATCCGGGTGTTTTTCTCTGGCCATTTTAGCTGTATAATGCATTGGCGATTTTGTGTGCGAAACAAAAGGTTTCATGTCGTGCAAATGCTTGTTTACCAGTTCTATGTATGATGGGCAGCATGATGTTGTCATGAATTGTTGTCCGCTTTCTAGTTTTTCATTAAGCTCTGCGCCTTCTAGTTTAGTTGTTTCCATGGCTCCATATGCGACTTCCATGACATCTATAAATCCGATTTTTGATACTGCTTCTGAGATTTCATTGATTGTGTTGTTGAATTGCGATTGAATGGCCGGAGCCATAATGGCAACTAATTTTTCACCTCTTTTAATGGCTGGTAGTATGTCGAAAAGTTGTGAAACCTCGAATATTGATCCAAACGGGCAAGCATTGATGCATTTCCCGCAGTAAATGCATTTAGATTCATCGATATGTTCAATTCCATTTTCATCTTTTTGAATGGCTTTTACTGGACAAGCTTCTTCGCAAGGAATAGGGATATATACGATTGAATGATAAGGACATGCCTCTTTGCAAATTCCGCAATTAATGCATTTGTTGTGATTAATGTGAGCTTGTCCATTATCCATAAAACTAATTGCATCTTTAGGGCAATTCATGTAGCATGAGCGAGCTACACAACCTTTGCAGAGGTTTGTAATGACATAATTGGTTTTTACACAAGCAGTACATGCTTCATCAACAACGGTTAGAATACTCTTCTTGATTTCTGTGCGTTTCAATGCATTTTGAGCATATTCTGAAAGTGTAGTTAGTTCATCGGTTTCTTCGTCTATGCTGTAACCCAGAATTGGAAGCATTTTGTATTTTAAAACTGCACGTTCTTTGTGTATGCAACATCTGCCACGCGCCAGACTATTTTTAGGAGACATTTTAATTGGTAGACGATCGATTTCCGAAACCAAAGTGTCTTCATTGTACATGCTTATTAATTTGGACATTAGGTCCCTGCGAACGATTAGAGTGTTGTTGACAAATGCCATGGGTTTTTAATTTTTTTAGTTAGTTGAGGTTATAAAGGTGGCTTCTTATTCATTAAGATGCCTTTTTATGTATGAGTTTGACTAGCTAGCGTTTTTTTGAAGGTTTGTTTGCGAATTCTGCTGGCTTTAGTAATTCATCTGTTGTGTAAAAATATTTAATATGAAGTTGTGATATCGTATTTCTTGAATTTTAGGAGCGTTTTTTTCGGATCCCCATAAATACAAATTCTACAATGCTGTTTTTGTTTTTTTCAAATTCTGTGCTGATGTTTTGTCGAATATAGGGGACTTCAAGTCCTTTTATCGCGTAGAATATAATCATTGATGATAAATCTAAATCCATACGATTGAAAATGTTTTTTTCAATACCCTCGGCAATTATTGATCGAATTAATGATATTTCTATAACGTCTATTTTGCGGCGTTTGCGTTCTACCTCATATATATCGTGAAAAAAATCAGCGCGGAGCGACCCATTCCGATTAACCACGTCTTTTACAGCATCCAGATGGGCGAGAATATGGTTAGTGAGTTTAACGTCTGGTTCGGTTTTTTGAGAAGATACAATGGTTAATTTATCGAGAATAGAATCTAATTCTTTGTCGATTACGGCTTTGTATATTTCCTCTTTGTTGTTGAAATAGGTATACAGGGTACGTCGGCCTTTTTTTGATGCTTCAGCAATGTCATTCATGGTTACATCCTTTTTCCCATTTACGGCAAAAAGTTCGCGAGCAACCTCAATGAGCATTTTTTTTGTATTTGACATTTTGTTAGGCATTTTGATCGATAAAATTTACTTTCTTTTGCAAAGATAATGAATTGTTTAGAAAGTTACAATTGAATTTGAGGTGAATTTGTTTGTTCAATAGTTCTTTTCTGTTCCTGTAATACTTCATTTAGATTTTTTTTTGTGCTGATAGTATTGCTCTCAGGCACCAAACAATGATGATTGCAAGAATGATTCTTGGGATGACAATCCAACCGACGGGTACGCCAATTGCCACAAAAAGTAAAGTATCCTCCAGTAATGAATGATTTATTGCAATGTGATAATTTAGTAGATTGGCACTTCTTGAAGTTATTCCTTTGGTTTCAATTTCTTGTAGCATGATTGCCGAGCCGTATCCTAGGCCTAAAGTTTGTGCAACAAACCAAAGAAAAGAGCTGTCTCCGGGAAGCCCTAATGGGGTCATTAATGGTGCTAGAGCTTTTGAAATAACATCTAATATTTTGAATTCTTTTAAAACGTTTTGAAGCAACATTAAGCCTGTTACTATTAGTGAGACTTTTAATGCTAAAATGGCAGTTTTATTCAGCCACGAGCTAAGCATGTCAATGGTATTTGAGAATTCTTGACTTTTCTGGACTATGTGTGTAGAGCTAATATGCGACGGTAATAGTAGGTTGAGTGTTGCTGCAGCAATAATTGACATACATAATCTGAGCAAAAAGAGTGATGGTGCAGATGAACCGGTTTTTCTCTGAACGGCTGTTTCTACGAACAGATTATGAGAGATTAAGCACATGATTGCGAGTATGGTTATTTCACGCATGCTTATGGGGAGTGTTCCGATAATAGCTATCGGTGCATATAATGGAAGAAAGATGCTGGAAATAAATACTATGGCTGACTCACCATGTAATCCGATAATGCCGAAAGCTGGTGAAAGAATCCTTGCGATAAAAACAATTACTCCCCAGTATTGAAGGAAGCTAACTAATAGACTTATAGGAATAATGATTTTCAGGAGCCACCAAACGGTCTTTGTGGATTTGTTGAGCGTTGATACAGTGTTGGTTGCTAGATGCTTACTCGTGGTATTCATTTTGTTGAATTTATTAAAACAAGAAAGGTTGTCTCGCGACAACCCAATCTTTTAGTTAACCTTAAATCTAATACCATGAAAAACACATTGCAAATGTAAAGCATATTTTTATGTTGTACAACATATTTGTCAAGTATTTTTATTGAATTAACAACAAATAACATATTTGAAATTCTATGCTTTATGTAGATTTAGTTGTTTGGCTTGTAATCAGTTGATTTATTGTTGGATGCGAATCCAGGTTTGTGATCTTCCAATCCAACCGTTTTTGTCAAGTGATCCACGAACAATTAGTTTTTCTCCGGTAGGATCAAGACTGATGTTGCATTTGTATATTTTACCCGTTTTGGGATCCAGAATAGTTCCGCCTGTCAGTTTACCTTCCTTTTCTATCAAATCATTAATTATTTGCATGCCTACTACAGGTTTGTTTTTGTTAATGCCTTCACACTCAGAACAAAGCTTTTCTGGGTTTTTGAATAATTTCTCTACTTTACCAAAGAATTTTCCGTTAGAGGCTTTGAAGATATAGACAATTGATTTGACACTTCCATCTTTGTCGTCAATGGTTTTCCATTTACCAACAATTTTGTCTGCTTGGGCAAAGCTAAATAAACTAAATGTCAATAGAATAGACAACATAAATATTGATTTTTGCATACAATGATTATTTAATTTTATGCAAAGATAGATATACTTTGCACAAAAACAAGTTTAGTGTGCGGATTTTGAATTTTTATTGGGATGAAAATTTCTTAATTATGTAGTTCTTGTAATTTTTCTATTTGATTTTTTATACATTTGTGTTTAAATAAAAAAGATTATGAGAACGAGTTTTATTACTGATAAGAAAGAGATTGAAAGTGTTGTTAATCAATGTGATGTGTGTTTTGTCGGAATTACAGAAGCCGATGGTACGCCTTATGTAATCCCTATGAATTTTGGCTATTCAGAAGATGAAATTATTTTGCATTCAGCTCCGGAAGGGAAGCATATCAAGTTGTTGGAGTTAAGTAACCGAGTGTGTGTAACTTTTTGTTCTGATAGGAAATTAGTGTATCAACATCCCGATGTGGCTTGCAGTTACAGTATGCTTGCAAAGAGCGTGGTTTGTAAAGGTGCGGTTTCGTTTGTTGAGAGTTTAGAAGAGAAAGAAGCTGCTTTAAATCTGACCATGAAAAATTATACAGATCGTCCGTTTAAATATTCGAAACCGGCTTTGATTAATGTGAAAGTGTGGAGGGTAAAAGTAGATGAGATGACGTGCAAATCTTTTGGTCAGAATTTTAAATAAAAGCATTAGGATAGATGCTGTTTTTTTTATCTCTTGGCATTCCAAAATGTCAGAAACCTATTTTGGCACAGCAATTGAAATATCAACTAAAGAAAAATCTTGAAGATTGATATGTTGTTGTATATGATGACGTTAAGTCAATAAGACGATTCGATAAAAGTATTTAATTGTACATGTGTGCCATAATGGCAGTAATAATATATTCGTAAATATAATGAGCAATCCTTTTGATAATCTGTTTTCTGATGATATGTTAGGTTCATCTGATATGTTTCCAATTATTTCATTGGATGAACGTACATATGACCTAAACATAAATTCCGGTGATGTTCTCCCCATTCTACCACTACGCAATATGGTGCTTTATCCCGGAGTTTTGCTCCCGGTATCAGTGGCACGTTCAAAGTCACTAAAATTAGTGCGTGCTGCCCATGAGAATGATTTGTTGATTGGTGTGTGTTCTCAAATAGATAAAAAACTAGATGATCCGACTATAGATCAGTTGTTTCCATTAGGAACTGTTGCAAGTGTCGTTCGAATTTTGGAAATGCCGGATAACTCTACTACCGTTATTTTGGAAGGAAAGATGCGTTTCCGTTTGGGAGAATTAGACTCAATGAAACCTTATATGAAGGCTAAAGTGAATCTAATGGATGATATCAGGCCTGATCCGACAGATGGTTCGTTTTTGGCACTGGTTTCTTCTATTAAAGATTTAGCTATCAATATTATTAATGACTCTGGTGCTATTTCTCCGGAAATGGCGTTTGCTATTCGGAATATTGAGAATCCGGTGTTTTTGATCAATTATGTTTGTGTGAATTTTGGATTAAATGTAATTGAAAAACAACGTTTGCTTGAGATGGATCAGATCATGGAGCGGGGTTATCAGCTATTGGAGTTGCTGAATAAAGAATCTCAGTTGTTGGAGATTAAAATGTCTATCCAAAACAAGGCAAAAGAGGGAATTGACCAGCAACAACGTGAGTATTTTTTGCAACAGCAAATGAAAACCATTCAAAATGAGTTGGGTGGTGGTTCTGTTGAGCAAGAAGTGGCTGACTTCAGGGCCAGAGCTAATGAGAAAAAATGGAGTGAGGCAACGGCTAAGGTATTTGATAAAGAAATGAAGAAGCTTGAAAGAATGAGTCAACATTCGCCTGATTATTCAACTCAATTGAATTATATCGAGACTATGCTTGAATTGCCCTGGAACGAATATACGAAAGATAATTTTAATTTGAAACATGCTAAAAAAGTGCTTGATAAAGATCATTTTGGTATGGATACGGTTAAAGATAGAATTTTGGAACATCTGGCTGTATTGAAGCTAAGAGGTGATATGAAATCGCCTATTATTTGTTTGTATGGCCCTCCGGGAGTTGGAAAAACTTCGCTTGGAAAGTCAATAGCATCGGCATTGAATCGCAAATATGTTCGTGTTTCGTTGGGTGGATTGCATGATGAGGCTGAAATACGTGGCCACCGTCGCACATATATTGGTGCTTTGCCCGGTCGGATTATGCAAAATATCCAGAAAGCAGAATCTGCCAATCCAGTTTTTGTGCTGGACGAAATTGATAAAATTACTGCTGATTATAAAGGTGATCCTTCTTCGGCTTTGCTAGAAGTGCTTGATCCTGAACAAAACACTGCCTTTCATGACAATTATCTGGATTTGGACTTCGACTTGTCAAAAGTACTTTTTATAGCTACAGCTAATAATTTAAGCAGCATTCCACGCCCGTTGTTGGATCGTATGGAGTTGATTGAGGTAAGTGGTTATACGCAGGAAGAAAAAATAGAAATTGCGCGTCGTCACTTGGTCTCGAAAGAATTGGAAACCCATGGATTAAAAGAATCTGATGTGACTTTGTCGAAGCAGGTTTTAAACCAATTGATCGAATCCTATACGCGTGAATCGGGTGTGCGTGATTTGAATAGGCAAATTGCTTCGCTGATGCGAAAGATCGCCAAACGGGTAGCAACGGAAGAAAAGTATGATCCTGAATTGACGGTTGATGATTTGAAAACATATCTGGGAGCTTCCCGCTATAGCCGTGACAAATATGAAGGAAATGACTATCCGGGCGTGGTAACCGGTTTGGCCTGGACGCAGGTAGGAGGTGAGATTTTATTTGTAGAATCAAGTCTGAGCAAAAGCAAGTCGCCTCGTCTTACACTTACAGGTAATCTGGGCGATGTAATGAAAGAATCGGCCATGTTGGCTTTGGAATATATCAAAGCTCATGCAGAACAATTAAATATAGACAGCCAGTTGTTTGAAGACTGGAATGTTCACATTCATGTGCCGGAAGGAGCTATTCCGAAGGATGGTCCATCGGCGGGTATTACTATGGCAACCGCTCTGATTTCTGCTTTTACAAAAAGGAAAGTGCGTAAAAATCTGGCAATGACCGGTGAAATTACTTTGCGTGGAAAAGTTCTTCCAGTTGGTGGTATAAAAGAAAAAATTCTTGCTGCCAAACGTGCCGGAATCACTGATATCATTCTCTGTGTTGATAACCAAAAAGATATTGATGAAATTAAGCCAGTCTATTTGAAAGGGCTTAAATTCCATTATGTGAATGATATTATGGAAGTGATTGATTTTGCCTTGTTGAAATAACCCGATAATGTATCCGAAAAAGCCTGTTAGATTGATAACGGGCTTTTTTTATGTTGCCTCATTCAAATTTCTTTGGCATTATAGTGCTGTATGTCATTTGAATTGGTTAATTTTGCAGCCGTATTTATTACACAATATTTAAAAACAAAAGAAGTGAAAAAACAAATTATTTTCGTAGCAATAGCTAGTATTAGCTTGTTGTTTACAGCTTGTAAAACGATGCAGATTGAGAAGCCAACTGAATCTTATTTGCCATCCAATTTATCTCCGGCCATGTCGGAATTACCGTTACAAGTTGAGCTTGATGTGAAGAAGCTGGAAGCTTCGATAAACAAGAAAATGAACGGACTTATTTTTGATGGTTCAAAAATGGCAAATCAGGATTTGACCGTAAAAGTGTGGAAAGCTCAAAACTTTACATTCACCATTAATAATAATGTGATTGAATATAGAGTGCCACTTAAAGTTTGGTCGCGTTTTGCCTGGAAGGTAGAAAAATTCGGTTTATCGGTAGGTGATCATTATGAAGCTGCAGGTAGTATTGCGCTGACTTACAAAACATCCATTGGCTTTGATAAAAACTGGAAATTGGTTTGTAAAACCCTTGGCTCGGGCTATGAATGGATTGAGAAACCTAAAATTAGTGTGGTAGGGGCAGAAGTGCCTGTTACACCGATAGCTAATTTGGCCTTGTCGCAATGTGATAAATTGATTACGGCTCAAATAGATAAAACATTGGGCGAATCGGTTGATTTGAAAAAGTATGTCACCCAAGCCTGGAATGAAGTTCAGAAGCCTCGGCAAGCTAATGCTGAAAATAATCTTTGGCTTCGGATTACTCCTAAAGATGTGTATGTCTCTCCGTTTACTACAGCAGGAACAAAGCTCAATCTGGCGGTTGCTTTGTATGCGCAAATAGAATCTTTTGTTGGTGCCCAGCCGGCTGCTAATGCACTTGTAGCTTTACCTCCATTTAAAATGGTAAACAAGCCGGCACAACAATTCAACCTGAATGCTGCTGCTGACGTGACTTTTGATAAAATTTCAGAGCTGGCAAAAAAGCAATTGTTGAATAAAACCTTTTCAGAAGGAGCTAAAAACATCACCATTACTGATTTGTCTATTTTCGGAAGTGGAGGAAAAGCAGTGTTTGTTGCCGATGTAATAGGTTCTTTTAAAGGACGGGTTTATTTTACTGGAAATTTGGAATACAATGCAGATAAAGTGGCTATGGAGATTACCCAACCAGAATTTAGCGTGAAGACATCGAATGTGTTGGTTAAATCGGCTAGCTGGTTGTTGCATGGAATGATATTAAAACAACTGACACCGTATCTCACCTATCCGGTAAAGAAAGATCTGGATGATTTGAAAGCACAAGTAAACCAGATGATTGGTAACTATACGATTATGGACGGTGTAAATCTTCAGGGGAAATTGAACAGTGTGAGTGTTACGGGTTTGAGTCTGGTGCCAGGGGCTGTTCGCATTCAGGCCAACGTAAAAGGAAATGTGGCTTTGAAAGTAGCGGACTTGAAGTTCTGATCCAGATAACGCCCGAGGTTATGGGCATTTGGCGGTTTGCGGTAGCGTTTACTCAAATTGAAAATCAGCGAAGCTAATTTTGCCTCCAAAATGCCGTCCCAACGTTGGGAATGTCCGGCTGCCCCCTCGGCGAGGCTTTCCCAATGTTGGGAATCCTTGTCTGACCCCTCAGCCGGACATTCCCAGACTTGGGAAACGGTTTCTGATCCCTCGGAAATACATTCCCAACATTGGGAAAGTCATTCTGAGACCTCAGTGGCTAATTCCCAATGTTGGGACGCTATTTTTTTATGTCGTTTAAACCAAGTAGGCCATTCTTTCTTCGTCTCGTAGTCTTCGCTGATCTGTCCGGAAGTTCGGAATCCTTGCCTGACCCTTCGCGAAGCTTTCCGAATGTTCGGAATTAATAATTGACCCCTCAGCGAAGCTTTCCGAGAGTTCGGAATCTTTGGTTGACCCCTCAGAACAACATTCCGGGAGTTCGGGAAGTACTTTTGACTCCTCGGTCGTTAATTCCGAATGTTCGGACGCTATTTTTAGTTCCTAAAGTCATCCGGCATTTAGCGTTTTTTTTTTACACTGACCGCTAACTGCAAATAAAAAGCCTCATAAGTTCATTCTTATGAGGCTTTTTGTTTGCTCTTCAATGCCTTTTTTATTTTTTATATTTCACTTCCATTTGGTCATAGAAGTTTTTAAGCACAAAGAATGCTTTCTTTTTAGTTCCATTTTGTCCAATTACACCTTTTCGGTTCCAGCCGTCCTGTATGTTTGGCAATACGCGTTTTGGAGAACGAAAATCATATAGGATCCAAGGTGATACACCACGGAACTGAGGAATTTTAGCCAGCATTTTCACCGTGCGGGCATATAAGTCTTCTTGATATTCTTCGGTCCAGCGCGTGTCACTGTCACCATGAAGACCTTGCAGGGCGTCTCCTCCAAATTCACTGACCATGACTGGTTTGTTGTAGTTTATGGTCCATATAATATCATCGCAGTTTTTTGGTAGACCGTCGTACCAACCCACATATTGGTTGAAGTTGACAATGTCTACATAGTCGGCAAAGGGATCTTCCACTATGCGTTCGTTTGGATTGGTGGCATTGTGATGTACTTCCAATGCGGCGGAGATCAATCGGGTATTGTCCAGTGATCGTGCATGTTCGGCCAACTTTTTCAAAAAAGTGGTCCGGGCTTCGCTTACCGGAGTTTCATTTGCCATTGACCAGATAATCACACTGGCACGGTTTTTATCCCGATCAATTACATCGGTCAGTTGCTGCCGGGCATTTGCGAAAGTTGTTGGGTTGTCCCACTGGATGGTCCAATAGACAGGATCTTCTTCCCATACCAATATGCCCATTTCGTCGGCCATGCGTATCATGTTTTCACTGTGGGGATAATGAGCCAAACGCACATAATTGCAATTAAGTTCTTTGGCGGAATTCAATAGCATTCGGGCATCTTGCATGGAGTAGGCGCGGCCTCCTCGTTGGGCGTTTTCTTCGTGGATGCAAATTCCGCGTAAGAAGATCGATTTTCCATTCAGCAGAATGTCTGTTCCGCGCGTTTCGATGGTGCGAAAACCTATTTTGTCAGTTACTTTGTTGTCTTTGTATGATAGTTCTACCTGATATAGTTTTGGATTCTCTGGACACCAATGGTCTATTTTTTTTGCTTTGAAGGAAAACGTTGCTTTGCCTGTCGAATCTGTTTTTGCTTCGGTAGAAAGTTTCAATTCCGGAATGGTTACCCGAATGGTTTGCTGTGTTGTAGCTTCGTTTAATTGAACGTAGCCGCTAATTTCATTTTCTGAGCCTTTCTTCAATTGAACCAGATAGTCTTGTATAAATGTATTTGGTACGGTAACCAGATTTACGTCGCGGGTGATGCCGCCATAATTCCACCAATCGGTGTTGAGGGTAGGCACAGCTTCGCGTTTCCGTTTGTTATCTACTTTTACGACCAATGAATTGTCTTTTTCTTTCAACAGGTTAGTAATTTCGTAGTTAAATGGCGTGAAACCTCCGATATGTTTCCCTAGCTTTTCCCCATTTAGGTAGATGTCACTCTCGTAGTTCACAGCTCCAAAATGAATAAAAACACGGTTGTTGTCCGTTGTCTTTTTGTAGTCAAAAAGACGGCGGTACCAGATAGTTCCTTCATAATACAATAGTTTGTTATCTTGCGAATTCCAATCGCCCGGTACCCATAGGGTAGAAGATTTGTCGAACGAATATTCAATCAGTTCGCTTTTGTCAGTCTGTTTTTTATCCAGATAAAAAGCGCCATTTCCGGGATTGGGTGATTCGTCGTACGGTTTGTAGCGATAATCGTAATAGCCGGTTTCATACGGGTCGATGATATAATTCCATTTCCCGTTTAATGAAAATGTATTTCTGTTTGCAATATTCTGAATAAGAGAGTTGTTCTCCGCTGCAGAATAGTGAGATAAACAGAGAAAGAAAGAGAGGAAAATCAGCTTTAGTGCTTTCATATTATAGATTATTTAAACTAGAGTTTTAAAACGTCACCAAAGATAAATATATTTGCTAAAAAGAAAGTGTTTGATGCGGCTATTTTTAGATTGATTTAATGTCATTTTTTATACCTTTTTTGTCGAATTGTCCACAAGTTAGAGTTGCAATTTGAGTATTTTTGTTGATCTTAAGATGTGGTTTAGGAATGAGGTAAAATCATGTCCTATTCTAATAATGTTGTAATGTGTTCTTTAGATGTTAGAAATGTCTAGGATGAAAATAATAAATCAATAAAAATGAAAAGATTAAACAGAGAAACAGTAAACGCAAAACTCTATCCGGAAAGAATTATTCAATTTGGTGAAGGAAATTTCCTTCGTGCATTTGTAGATTGGATTGTATGGAACATGAATGAAAAAGCCGATTTTAATAGCGGTGTTGTAGTGGTACAGCCAATTGAGAATGGTATGGTGGATATGCTGAATGAACAGGATTGCTTATATCATCTGAATTTGCAAGGACTTGACAATGGAAATCAAGTAGATAGTCTGCAGTTGATTGACGTAATCAGCCGCGGTTTAAATCCTTACACGCAGTTTGACGAATATCTGAAATTGGCCGAAAACCCGGAGATGCGTTTTGTTGTTTCTAATACCACTGAAGCTGGTATTGTATTCGATCCGGCATGTACTCTGGCTGATAAACCGGCAAAATCATATCCCGGAAAATTGACTCAGTTGTTATATCATCGTTTTAAAACATTCGATGGTGCAGTTGACAAAGGTTTACTTGTTTTTCCGTGCGAATTGATCTTTCATAATGGACGAGAGCTAAAGAGTTGCATTGAACAATATATTGAACTGTGGAATTTGGGCGAAGAATTCAAAACCTGGTTTGAAACTGCTTGTGGTGTTTACAGTACGTTAGTAGATCGTATTGTTCCGGGTTATCCACGTGAAACGATTGGCAGTATTCTGGACAAAATCCAATTGGAAGATAAACTGGTTGTTCAGGCTGAGATTTTTCACTTGTGGGTTATTGAAGCTCCAGAATCGGTAGCGAAAGAATTTCCTGCAGATAAAGCCGGTTTGAATGTGCTATTTGTTCCTAGCGAAAAACCATATCACGAACGAAAAGTGACGCTTCTGAATGGACCGCATACCGTGTTATCGCCAGTGGGCTATCTTTCCGGATTTGATATTGTCCGGGAGATTGTGGAAGATGATGTAATGGGTGCATTTGTCAGGAAAGTAATGTTCGATGAATTGTTGGTGACTCTCGACCTGCCCAAGGCAGAGCTGGAGAAATTTGGCAATGATGTGTTGGACAGATTTCGCAATCCATACGTGAAACACTTTGTGACCAGCATAATGCTGAATTCTTTCCCTAAATTTAAAACGCGTGATTTACCCGGATTGAAAATTTATCTGGAACGGGTTGGAAAATTACCTTCAGCTCTGGTGCTTGGATTGGCAGGTATAATCACCTATTATCAGGGTGGAAAACGGGGAGATGTGGAGATTGTTCCAAACGACGATAAGGCTATCGTTGATTTATTGCCACAACTTTGGATTACCGGTTCAACCAGCAAAGTGGCTTCCGGAGTTCTTGGAGCACAATTTATTTGGGGTGAAGATTTAAATGCGGTTGCCGGTTTGACCCAGAAAGTGACTGGTTATTTGGATTCTATTCAACAAAAAGGAATGTTAGAAACTGTGAAATCTGTTCTCGCTGAATAAAAAATGGATGTTCTAGCGAGGATAGAGCGAGAGATTTCCTGTTTATATAAATTAATAAAGGTTCTATATGACAACCAAATATTTAAAAATTAATGCCGAAGATAATGTCGCTGTAGCGTTGGCTCCGTTGAATGCCGGCGATATGGTATCAGTAGGTGCGGCCGATATTACGTTGGTGGATGAAATTCCTGCCGGACATAAATTTGCGTTAACGGATTTTGCGGAGAATGACTTTGTCGTAAAATATGGATATGCTATTGGTCATGCACGTGAGGCGATAGCTAGAGGTGCTTTGGTAAACGAAAAGAATATCAAGACTAATCTTGATGGTTTGTTGGAATATACTTATAGTCCTAAATTAGAGTATCCTGAAGTTCCAAATCGGAATCTGACTTTCAATGGTTACCGTCGTGCGAATGGAAATGTTGGAATCCGGAATGAAGTATGGATTATCCCAACGGTAGGATGTGTGAACGGGACGGTAAACCAGTTGGTGGATGCGTTGAAGCGTGAAACAAACGGAGTGGGAGTGGATGCCATTGTTGGTTATACGCATAATTATGGTTGTTCCCAGCTGGGTGAAGATCATGAAAATACGCGTAAAATTTTGCGCAATATGGTGAAACACCCGAATGCCGGTGCTGTTTTGGTGGTTGGTTTGGGTTGCGAGAATAATCAGGTGACGGCTTTTCGTGAATCGTTGGGTGAATACGATACGGAACGAATCAAATTTATGGAGACTCAAAAGGTCGGCGATGAATTTGAAGAGGGGTTGGTTTTGTTGCGTGAATTATATGCAGTTGCGTCAAAAGATGTTCGTACACAAGTGCCGTTGAGTGAGTTGAAGGTCGGGTTGAAATGTGGTGGCTCTGATGGATTTTCCGGTATCACGGCTAATCCATTGTTGGGTGTTTTCTCCGACTTCCTGGTAGCGCAAGGTGGTACCACTGTGTTGACGGAAGTGCCTGAGATGTTTGGTGCTGAAACTATTTTGATGAATCGTTGTGAAAGCTCTCAGTTGTTTGATAAAACAGTTCATTTGATTAATGATTTCAAAGATTATTTCATTAAGAACGAACAGCCTATTTATGAAAATCCTTCGCCGGGAAATAAAGCCGGCGGTATTTCAACATTGGAAGAAAAATCGCTTGGATGTACCCAGAAATGTGGAAAGTCGCTGGTGAAGGATGTGTTGATGTATGGAGATGTAATTCATACCAAGGGCCTTAATTTGTTAAGTGCACCAGGCAATGATTTGGTTGCCGCTACAGCATTGGGATCGGTTGGCTGTCAGATCGTTCTTTTTACTACCGGACGTGGAACGCCATTCGGTTCATTTGTTCCCACAATGAAAATATCAACCAATTCTAATCTGGCCAATAATAAACCTGGTTGGATTGACTTTAATGCCGGAGTAATATTGGAAAACAAAACGATGGATGAAACGCATGATAGTTTCGTGGATTATATAATTAAAGTGGCCAATGGTGAGCTTGTGAATAATGAAAAGAAAAATTACCGGGAAATAGCCATTTGGAAATCAGGGGTGACCTTGTAACTGTTTCGGATTTATATTACGGGAAGGACTGCCAACTTATTGGCGGTCCTTTTTTATATCTCTTAGCAAAAAAATGAACTTTTGATCTTTAGAACCATTATAAATAAGTATCTTTGTGGTGTAAATAAAAAAGAGAAGAACTACTCACTAATCAGGATGATTCATTCGTAATATACCTAAATATGGGGATTGCAATATTGTGTAATAAACCGGAACTTTGTCATCGCAAATTAGATTTAGATTTGTTAGTATGATTAGTTAGTATGAACTTCTGTCGGGATGGCCATTATCCCGGAGAAGTTTATTCTTTTTTATAGTATTCTTTTTTGATGCAAGAACATATTGATATATTATCTATGCAAAAACAACAGAAATTTTCGGAAAATGAAAAAATGAGTGATTTGATTAATGAGAATCATTCCTTATTGTTAGTTATCAGTCGTTTTGGTTTGTCTCTAGGGTTTGGTGACCAAACCGTTAAGCAGGTGTGTGAAGCCAATAGTATTGATTGTAAGACTTTCTTAGCTGTAGTCAATTTTCTTTCCGAAGGAAATTTTGAGGTAGATCATAGTTATGGAGATATATCTATTATTTCTGTAATTAATTATCTGAGAAATGCCCATAGCTATTTTCTGGATTTTAAACTTCCACTGATTCGTAATAAACTTATCGAAGCTGTTAGTGCTCAGGATCAGAATATCCCTTATAAATCAATTTTTCTTCAGTTTTTTGATGAGTATGAATCGGAAGTAAGGAAGCACATGGATTACGAAAATAAGGTGGTGTTCCGTTATGTGCAGAAAATGCTAAACGGGGAATCTGATTCACGTTATAGTATTGCTGTTTTTCAGGATAGGCATAACGAAATAGACTCTAAGCTCATTGAACTTAAAAATATCCTTATAAAATATTACCCGGCCAAAGGAAGTAATTATCTATTAACCGAAGTGTTATTTGATATTTTATCGTGCGAAATGGATATTGCCAGTCATAATCAGGTGGAAGACTATTTATTTATTCCTGCAGTAGAAGAACTTGAACGAAAAAACAAGCATTAAAATGAATAATGATCAACTCAAAATTGCTATTGTTGAGCCTTCGGTTATTATTCGAAGTGGTATTTCCGTTGTGTTGAAACGAATTCCGGGGTATCGAATACAGCCTATCGAAATCATTTCGCTAGATACGGTAAGCCATTATTTAAACATACATAAGCCGGATATATTAATCATTAATCCTGTTTTTTGGGGATATTTTGATATTAGTAAGATTAAAGCAGAAAACACAGAACTTAAATGTTTGGCTTTGGTTTATTCTGCTATTGATACAAATCTGTTGCGCAATTACGATGATGTTATAAGCGTTTATGACTCTGTGGAACAGTTGAAAGAGAAATTAGATAAGCTTTTTGATTCTCCATTGGATACTGTGTCAGAGGAGCAAAGTACGTTGAGTGCCCGAGAGAAAGAGATAATTACATGTGTTGTAAAAGGGCTTACGAACAAAGAAATTGCACAAACGCTATTTTTGTCGACACATACGGTAATTTCCCATAGAAGAAATATAGCACGGAAGCTGGAGATTCACAGTACCGCAGGTCTTACTGTTTATGCTATTATGAATAAATTGATTGAAATTGATGAGATTAAGAAAGATGCCCAGGCTTGATTTGCAAATCGGCATATTGTCTTAAAGTTTGATTCTCTATACCCAATAGTTGTTACTAAAGCCAGGCAATATCAGCATAATTAGGGATATGTAAGTTGATATCACTCTTATACCTTTGTACAAGAATAATCAACCAATTAAACCCATAATTAATAGTGTATAGAACGACATTTATAGGAGTCTTTTTACTGTTGTCTTCAAGTAGAATTTATGCTCAAATTGGAGAAATAAAAGCTGAATCTCCGTTTTCGTTTTCGGCATCCTATATCGGTGATGTAGTTAGTAATTTTAAAGGTGGAATTCGACGGGGGACATCGTATCTGGGTCTTGCTAACATGAAAGGAGATTTTAATACAAATAAATGGTGGAAAGGTGGCGAGGTATTTATAAATATAGGAAATACACATGGTGGTGAACCGACGGCTAATTTAGTTGGAGATTTTCAGGGAGTTTCGAATATTGAAGCGGGGGATCTTACTTTTTTATATGAACTTTGGTGCAAACAAAGCTTTGGTAACTTTAGTGCAACCTTGGGCTTGCAGGATTTAAATGCAGCATTTGCAGTGAATGAAGATGGAGGTTTGTTTACGAATAGTTCCTTTGGAATTCATTCCAGTATTGCAGATAATATTCCTTCTCCGATATTTCCTTTGACAGCCTTGGGTGCAAACATCCAATGGAATATGTCTGATTCATTTGAGTGGCAAACTGCTATTTTTGATGGTACTCCTGATGATTTTGAGAGTAATCCATACAATACTAATTGGAAGTTAAGTAAAGATCAAGGTTTTTTGGCTGTGACAGAATTTCAGATTAAAAAAAGCCTTCTGCCTGGTAAGACAGGTTCATATAAATTCGGAATATATTACCATCAACATAATGATACGATTGAAACAGTGAGAAAAAATGGAGGGTTTTATCTGGTTGCAGATCAGCAAATAACTAAAAAGCTGTTTCTTTTCTCTCAAATCGGTCTTAGTCCCAAAAGTGTAAACAAAAATGATGTTTACTGTAGCCTGGGATTTAATTACAAAGGTTTGATTTCCAGTCGCCCTGATGATCAGTTTGGAGTGGCTGTAGCTCATGCCGGAATCCACAACAGTGTGATTGGCAGCGAAACTGCTATTGAAACGGCATATCAACTCCAAATAAACCGGAACATCTTTATTAAACCAGATATTCAATATATTATCAATCCGGCTGGAACCGACACGAAACTAGCTAATGCCTTGGTCGGTTTTGTTCGTTTCGGAATACAATTTTAATTTGCAATAATTCGTCTAATAAGCATATAAAATGACAACAAATAATACATATCTTTCTGATATCAAAACTGGTGATGAGGCTATAATAACGAAAGTGCTGGGCCATGGCGCTTTTCGGAAGCGCATTACGGAGATGGGTTTTGTGAAGGGGAAGAGAGTGAAAGTAATAAAGAATGCTCCGCTGCAAGATCCTGTTGAATACGAAATTATGGGTTATAATGTTTCGCTAAGAAGAAGTGAGGCGGAGTTGGTCGAAGTTGTTTCGTTGGAAGAAGCCGCAAATTTATCTGAAGTTAGATTTGAAGGAACAATTGATGAAGAATCGCTTAAGGTTTCGGTACTGGAAAAAGGTAAAGTGATTAATGTGGCGTTGGTTGGAAATCCGAATTGTGGTAAAACCACGTTATTCAATTTTGCTTCCGGGTCTCATGAGCGTGTTGGAAATTACAGTGGGGTTACGGTGGATGCCAAGGAAGCTGAAATGAAAAAAGATGGCTACACGTTCAAAATTGTAGATTTGCCCGGAACTTATTCGATTACGGAGTATTCCCCCGAAGAACTTTATGTCCGGATGCACATTACGGAAAAAATGCCCGATATTGTTGTCAATGTGATTGATTCATCTAATTTGGTGCGAAATATGTTTTTGACTACGCAGCTGATAGACATGAACATCAAAGTGGTGATTGCCCTGAACATGTATGATGAATTGGAAAAGAAGGGTGTAAAGTTTGATTATGATGACTTAGGGCAAATGATTGGAATTCCAATCATTCCTACAGTTGCCTCGAAAGGGAAAGGCGTAGATGAGTTATTTGCGAAATTGATTGATGTGTATGAAGACAGGGATCCTAGCGTACGTCATATTCATATAAATTATGGAGTGCAAATTGAAAAAGCAATTAAGGATATTCAGGATGTGATCTGGAAAAATCCGGCTATAACTGATAAGTTGTCATCGCGCTATGTGGCAATAAAATTGCTGGAAACTGATAAAAGTACATTGGCTCAGTTGGAGTCATTTAGCAATTATGAACAGATTAAGGCTGTGGCTAAGCAGACCATAACACAACTTGAAAAAGAATATGGCGAGCGTTCTGAAACCATTATAACCGATGCTAAATACGGATTTATTGATGGGGCATTAAAGGAAACGTATAAGGAAACAAAAAAGGATAAAAGGGAAAGTAAGCGTGAATTGGACGATTTGTTGACTCACCGGTTTCTCGGATTTCCGATTTTTATGTTCTTTATGTGGTTGATGTTTCAGGCTACATTCACGCTGGGAAGTTACCCCATGAATTGGATTAATACGGGTGTTGGTCTGTTGAGTGATTGGGTTCAAGGTGCTATGTCGCAAGGTCCGCTGCGCGATTTGCTGGTTGATGGAATTATTGGTGGAGTAGGGGGCGTGATTGTTTTCTTGCCCAATATCCTGATTTTATTCTTCTTTATTTCATTAATGGAAGATACCGGTTATATGGCTCGTGCATCATTTATTATGGATAAGCTGATGCACAAGATAGGATTGCATGGAAAGTCTTTTATTCCTCTGGTTATGGGCTTCGGTTGCAATGTGCCTGCCATCATGGCAACCCGTACGCTAGACAACAAGAAGGATCGGATTTTGACTATGATTATAACGCCGTTTATGTCTTGCAGTGCCAGATTACCGGTGTATGTTTTGCTTATATCGGCTATTTTTCCGGCCAATCAAGGGCTAGTGCTGTTCTCAATCTACCTGATTGGCATCGTTTTAGCCATCGTGACTGCTTTAGTGATGAAACGGATAGCTTTTGCCAAGAAGGAAGTTCCTTTTGTGATGGAATTACCACCTTATCGGATTCCAACGCTAAGAAACACCAGTTTGCACATGTGGCACAAGGGGCAACAATATCTCAAGAAAATGGGAAATGTCATTTTGCTTGCTTCCATTCTGATTTGGGCGTTGGGCTATTTCCCACGGCATGTAGATTATAAGGCAAATTATGATCAGCAAATTCAACAGGTGCAGTCCAATTCAAAATTAGCTACTGCGCAAAAAGAAGAAGCTGTGAAGCATTTGGAAATAGATAAAGAAGCGGAACGTCAGGAAAAATCATATATCGGTCAGCTTGGCCATGCCATTGAACCCGTCATCAAACCTTTGGGATTTGATTGGAAGATGGGCGTAAGTATTATTACCGGATTGGCTGCTAAAGAAATTGTGGTGAGCTCCATGGGGATACTTTATCAGGCTGATATGAAAGCTGATGAAAATTCAGGTTCATTGAAAGAGGAACTGAAGGCCCAGACCCATAATAATGGGGAGTTGAAAGGTCAAAAAGTATTTACACCTTTGGTGAGTTTTGGTTTTATGCTTTTTGTATTGATCTACTTCCCTTGTGTGGCGGTGATTGCTGCAATTAAAAAGGAATCGAGCTGGGGTTGGGCCGTGTTTACCATGGTATACACTACTGCCATTGCCTGGTTGGTGGCATTTGCAACCTATCAGATAGGAAGCTTGTTTATGTGAAAACGAAAGATTTAAATTCATTCCAATAAAAAACAAAGAAAATGACTCAAACCATAATAGTTCTCATTATCATAGCTTCCGCCATTGCCTACTCGGCATATGCTGTTGTGAAGAACGTGCGCCAGAAGGAAACATCGCCCTGTGGCGACTGTAATGGTTGCGATATAAAAAGGGAAATTACCAAAAACAAGGCGGGTGCACGAACTAAGGACCCCGCCAGTTGCGGTTGTGGACCGAGATAGATAGAAAATAAGGCTGATTCCCCAGTGGAGTCAGCCTTATTTTTTTTACCAACTTTTATTGTAGCAGATTCATCGTTAAAACAAAATGAATATATCTGTTGTGATGTCAGGTGAGTTGAACAGATTACATCTCCGTCCATAGAAATTAATTAAAAACTGCTGTATAACATAAAATTTAAGTGTCTGTATTTGGAAAATAATTAATATTTTTGAACCGTTTGTTATAATTTGCCTATCAGCTACTTAGTGCGCCTTAACCACGTATGGAAAGAGTTTGTTTGACGCTTATACCGGTATTTCACGCTTCGGTTATCCACATATTTCCACCCGCTTCTCCTTTTTCGGGGAGAAGCACCGCACATCTCCTTCTCTTCGAGACTACACCCCGCCCTGCAAACGTTCCTTTTCAGACAGCAGGCCGCGGGGACAATTTAATCTGAGTCTGAAAAATAGCGGACGAAGTGAAAGTCCGTTATCTGTTCATAGTTTTACAAAAAAAGAGAATTTTAAAAATGAATAATATACATAATCAGAGTATTCCACAAGAGATACTTGATCAAGCGAGAATTAAAATAGAAGAAGTAATTAGACTTATCAAACCCTATTCAGTGGTTATGACAGCCGACGAGCGTGCTTCTGCCCTCAAAGTAGGCGACAAAGCATTTACATTTATCACCAAGGTATTTGCCTATATAAAAACAAACCCTGAGTATATTCCGAATTATTTAAATAAGGAAGAATTTAACATTGATTTTCAAGATGCAGATGGACATGTGGACGTAGTATCGTTGATAAATCAGCTATACAACTACCTCGACGATACGAAACTCGCCGCACGCAGTGAAGCGTATGCAGCATCGTTGTATTATTACGGAGGCGTACAGCAAGCAGCTTCTGTCAATTTGCCGGGTGCAAAGCCCATTTACGATGATCTGAAACAATATTTCCCAAGAACAGGTAAAGCAGCTGAAGCAAAAAAGTAAAACCTCAAGTGGAACTTTTAGTGTAAATAATAAAGCCGTGAGATGTATGTCTCCGGCTTTTGTTTTATGCTGTCGGTCAAGCGGGTTTTGCTCCTTCAGAGCAAATGATTCCTCCAACTGAGCAAAGTTTTGCTATCTCCGGGCAAACGATTGCTCTGACAGAGCAAAGTTTTGCTCTTCTTGTCTAAAACTTTACTATCTCCGAGCAAAGTTTCCCTCATTCGTAGCAAAGTTTTGCTACGAACGAGCAAATGATTGTACGGTCAGAGCAAAGTTTGCCAAAGTTAAAGTGTTTTGGACTGTATTTGTGGATAACTTGGTTGAAATTAGTGGGGTTAGGTGTGTTAAGTGTGGGAAGAAAGGGGTATATTTGCAGGGAGGTAAAATAAAACTTCGTCCTTGTGGATATTAATTGAATAACTACCAGTTACAAACTGTTCTAATTTTCAGCACAAGTCTCCGTTTCAAACAGACTTGCACTATGTGTACAACCTATAATTAAAAATTATGAAGTGGATATACGTATCATTATGCTACTTACTATCGGTAAGTTGCGTAAATAATCAAAAAACACTATTTACAGATAAAGTCGTTAATCGTTGGGAAAAAGTGACCATTGATACCATTAATACCATTTGTGAGCGAAATAAAAATACTAAAGCAGCCCCCTTTTATTTAGAGCAACTTAGTTTTCATAAAACAAAATTGTATAATCACAAAGCGAGACTGCGTTTTATAGAAGATTTAAAACATGATACTACTTTCCTAAATGCTAATATTATGGATTGTATTGTTATTGAAAGTCAATATGAATCTAAAATGGACAATATGATTATTTATCGTTCAAATAATCAGAATATTTGTTTGTCTTATAAGTTTTGGTATACGACAGATGTTCGAAACAAATCCTTTATGTTTTACGAAAAGGACACTATTGATAATAAGAAGTTGCAAAAATTTATCCAAGAAGTCAGAAAGTCGAATTTGTTCAAGAATGAAAGCAATAATGGGGAGTACTACAATGGAGATAGAGTTGTGTCGTTTTTTTCAAAGGATAGACTTGAAGTTTTCCCTTATTTGACATTTAATTTTTCAAATGACCTATATAGAGATTATAATGAAATGTTTAAATGAACGCATTATAAACAGAAACGCCCCTGTCTGTCCTCACGGATATATGATCATTATTTGAGTAAACTCCAAGTTTGATTAATGTAAATAACCTCGGATTGCTCGGATGTCCCCTTTAAAAGGGGACGAGCGCAGCGGAGGGGTTCGTGAATGATTATAACTAACCCTTTCCTTCTTTGGGGTACTTCCCTTAAAAAGGGAAGATCATCAGAGTCCGAGGATTTTACTTTTCGTTCGATTAACTTCCAACTTACTATTTCCTCGTATATTTCCGTTTCCGTGCCAGTTGGTAGCCTATCCCCAAGATAAGTAACAAGCCGATAGGCAGCAGAACGTTTACAGCCTGCCAGATTGTTTTTTCGTCGCTGGATAGCTGCTTGTTTAGTAACCGAAGTTTTAAGGTGCGGTTTCTTAGTTGCATCCAGCCATCATTGTCGGCCAGATAAAGCACGGCATTTTGAACAAATTCTTTATTGCCAAACTGTTGGTTCATGTATCGGTCAAATCCAAGCGGAATTGAAGTGCTGTCTTTTAAGGTTACTTCGTTTCGAATGATATCTCCATCAGCCACTACTATCTGTCGGGTTTTTATACTTTGCTTCATAATTGGCAACGTGTTCACCAATCCTTTGGGGATCATCCTGTTTGCAAAATCCGAATCAAAAATACCTTCTAACGATACGGCAACAGGCACATAAGTTATGTTGAAATACGCTTTGTCGTTAGCTTTCAATTTCTGGCTTAAGTCTATGGTAGTCGGAGTTCCTACGATATGAGTGTTGTCGGAAGTAGCCAAAAGTAGTTGGTATTTAACTTGCTTGTTGTTCCCTACAACATCAATGCCCGAACAGAATTCAGAGCGGACTTCGGTGATGTTTCTGCTTACAGGATGTTCGGGTGAAGCTAAAAGCAACGGAGCAAAATACCACGGGGTTGGTTCAAACTGTGGAGTTGCGTTTGCCGGAGCAATATTTACAGGGACGGAAGCACATTGAACATCTTGCAATAATACAGGATTGATGCGTACTCCATAGCGAAAAAGTTGGTCGCTTAGGTTTACATCCAGTTCCATAGCTGGCGAAAGTCCAATTGTAGAGAGGTTTTCTTTCGCAATCCGGACGCCATCGATTAGCCAGAGCACGCGTCCGCCATTCATAATGTATTGATCAATAATGAATTTATCGGATTCGCTGAATGGCTTAGTTGGTTTGGCAATGATAATCACTTTGTAATTATTGAGAATAGAAGCATCGCTGGCCAATACGCCCCGGTCAATTTGAAAATAGCGACTTAATGATTTACTTATGTCATAAGTCTCGGCTTCAGGGAGTTCGCCATGCCCTTCGATAAACGCTATTTTTGATACTTCAGTATTCACAATGCGACGAATGCCATCGGTAATTTCGAATTCAAGGTTCTCGATGGAGATATTTAAATTTTCTTCACCTGAATTTCCTAAAATATTCTTTAAAAGACATACTGGAACTTTTTTACCTTTATAACTGATCTCGATCCATGGAAAGATAATTTTTTGAATTGATTTTCCTTCTTTATCCCGTTCGTAAACCGCAGTTGGAGTCAATCCGTGTTTTTGTAATTCGGTATATTTCTTTTCACGTTCGTCCGGAGAGTCTGCTAGTGATGGATTTTCGTACTTTACGCTGATGTTTTTGCTAGCATAAATTGATAGTTCGTCGAGTAGTTCTGCCGTTGATTTTTTTAAGCGTTGAAATCCCGGATTTAAATCACCATCGAGATATACAGTTACTTCAAGGGGAGAATCAATCTTCTCCATTAGTTTTTTTGATTGGTCGGCAATACTGTATCGTTTGTCTGAGGTCAAGTCAATTCTAAAAAAGTAAAAATAGGAAATAGCTATAATTAAAATCAGCAAGATTAGTATAAGTAGATTTCGTGGATTACGAATTTTCATATTTTAAAGTTTGAGTATGTGAGTTTAATTTATTGAAATTCATATTTTTATGTCGGTTTGACAGGCTTTGATTTGTCGAAAACAAAGATAATCATTTTTGCAGCTATTTGAATTTTATAATCTATGAAACTTTAAAAGTAACCCGGCTTAATTCTCATTTTTATGCTGTATTCCTGCAAATTGATGATTATTTTCTTAGTAAAAATGAATTTTCTCTAGTTGCCTTAAAAAAGCTTATTTATATTTCGCTGCTATAATCGTTTATTGAGTGGGTGGATTTATTTTATTATCTTTGCGAAGCGGTATAAAAAGTTAGTGTTAAAAACAAATAGTTTTGGCAATCAGTACGTTAAGTCTTTATCGTGATGTAAAATTATGATATAGATGAAAAATTAATCTGTATTTGACATTAAATATTAAAACCGCTTTCATTTCAAATCAAATTCCTTTCAATATGGGTAGAATTATCTCGTTAGCAAACCAAAAAGGTGGTGTTGGTAAAACCACGACTGCAATTAATTTAGCTGCTTCATTGGCTTCGCTTGGAAAAAAAGTGTTGCTTGTAGATGCTGATCCTCAGGCTAATGCATCCTCGGGTTTAGGTGTTGATATCAGAACGCTTGAGTTTACGATTTATGAATGCTTGATTGACAATGTACCTCCGGTTCAGGCAATTCATCCAACAGCGGTAGAAAATCTTTTTATTTTGCCATCTCATATTGATCTGGTTGGTGCTGAAATAGAAATGCTTAATATGGATAATCGTGAACGGGTAATGGAAACTCTTTTAACTCCATTGAAATCTATGTATGATTATTTGCTAATTGACTGTTCTCCTTCATTGGGCTTAATTACTGTAAATGCTTTGACAGCTTCTGATTCAGTGATTATTCCAGTTCAATGCGAATATTTTGCCCTTGAAGGAATTAGTAAACTGTTGAATACAATTAAAATAATTAAGAGTAAACTGAATACGGCTTTAGAAATTGAAGGTTTTTTACTTACTATGTACGATAATCGTTTGCGTTTGGCAAATCAGGTTTATGCAGAAGTAAGAAAGCATTTTCAAGGGATGGTATTTGATGCTGTTATTACCCGTAATGTTCGGTTAAGTGAAGCTCCGAGTCATGGTAAACCAGTTCTATTGTATGATTCCGAATCAAAAGGATCTTCAAATTACATGGATTTGGCTGTTGAATTAATTGAAAAGAATAAAAATTGATTCATTATAAAAGAAATAAATAATTAAAAGCTGCATTTTGTAACGCAACATATGGCAAAAAATATAACAGGTTTAGGAAGAGGTTTAGGGGCTTTGATTGATACTGAGAATGTCAGCACTAACGGATCATCGTCGATTAATGAAGTGGAAATGCACTTGATTTTTGCAAATCCAAATCAACCACGAAGTCATTTTGATGAAGATGCGCTAACAGAATTAGCGACTTCTATACGCGAATTAGGCGTGATTTCGCCCATAACTTTACGGAAAAATGATGATGGTACGTATTTGATTATTGCTGGAGAACGCAGGTTTAGAGCATCGAAGCTTGTTGGTTTGAAGACAATTCCAGCGTACGTAAAAACAGCTGCTGATGAGCAGGTTATGGAAATGGCGCTGATTGAAAATATTCAGCGTGAAGACCTGAATGCTATTGAGATAGCGTTGACCTTTTATCGTTTGATGGAGGAATATAAGCTAACACAAGAGCGGCTAAGTGACAGGGTTGGCAAAAAACGTGCTACTATTGCTAATTATTTGCGACTACTTCGTTTGCCTGCAGAAATACAGATGGGAATCAAGGATAAAAAAATAGATATGGGACATGCTCGTGCTATATTGGGTTTAAATGATCCTGCAGTTCAGTTACATCTTTATGAAGCAATCACTCAAAACGATTACACGGTAAGAAAAGTAGAAGAGCTTGTACGGTTGTATCTGGAAACCGGAAGTTTAGATAGTAAATCTAAATCTGCTAATGCAGATTCGGTGAAAAATTTGCAAGAGTTTGATGATTTGCAAACTCAACTTAGCACTGTTTTTGGAACTAAAGTGCAATTCTCATGCAATCCTGATGGAAAAGGCAAGATTTCCATTCCTTTTACGAGTGATGAGGAATTGGCGCGGATCATGGAATTATTTGATAAAATTTAATCCAAGTTTTTGTGTATAAAAACTTAATCATACTTATTCTTTTTATTTCACTGATATCTGTTAGTGTACAGGCCCGGGTGGTAGATTCAATCAAGGTTCAGCTTCCCAAAGATACTATTGCCAGAATCTTTGAAAAGGCTGTTGTTCCTGCAAAAATTGTATCAGCTTCAGATTCCGCGAAGTTAAAGGTATTTAAACCAAATCCCGGCAAGGTTGTTTGGATGGCTACAATCATTCCCGGGTATGGTCAGATATTGAACAAGAAGTATTGGAAATTACCACTAGTATATGGTGGCTTTTTGGGTTGCGCTTATGCGATTTCTTGGAATTCAAATCAATACAATTCATATAAAAACGCTTATTTGGACCTTTATACCTACAACCATAGTGATATAAATTATAAGAATGCCGTTGATAAGAATAAAGCTAATGTTAGTTTTTATCAAATTCTTCCTAAAGGATATACAATAGCTGATTTTCAGGGTTATACTGAATTTGAAAAGACCCTGAAAACGCGGCAGGATTTTTATCGCAGGTATAGGGATTTAAGCATTATTGCAACTATTGGCTATTATGCCCTTACTATTATCGATGCCTATGTAGATGCGCAATTGTATGATTTTGATATAAGCCCGGATTTATCTATGCGGGTTCAGCCAGCTTTAATAAAAAATGGTTCTGGTAATAATACATTTGCCATGCAATGCAATATCAGTTTTTGATAATTAAGATTTAAAACAATATTTTTCGAGATGAAGTTTAGAATTCGGTTTTCCATAATTTTATTTTTTATATGCAGTTATACCAGTGTTTTTTCGCAGGTAAAGAATAATACATATAAAGATAAATCAGCTGGAGAATTAGTGATGGATTCGGCTTTGAATGTACCTGTCGAATTTGACAATACACTTGATTATATGTTGCAATCCTGGGTTATACAACGTGCAAGTTCTTTAAATTGCAAATCGAGTGATGAAGTTGTAGCAGTTTCAGATTCTGTCTATAAACAGAGATTGATTAAGATGCCATGTTTGATGGAAATGCCTTTTAATCCGCCTGTGCGTTCATTTATTGAATTATATACAGTGCGCAAACGCCGCCAGGTTGAATATATGTTGGGAATGAGCAGTTATTATTTCCCTATTTTCGAACAGGTTTTAAGCGCTAATAATCTACCGTTAGAATTAAAGTATCTGTCAATTATCGAATCCGCACTTAATACAACCATTGTGTCGCGTATGGGAGCTGCCGGTTTATGGCAGTTGATGATTGGAACAGGCAGAATGTATGGATTAGAAATAAATAGCTTGATTGATGAACGTTTGTCGCCGGTTAAAGCAACAAATGCGGCTGCCCATTTCTTGAGGGATTTGTATGCTATTTATGGAGATTGGAACCTGGTAATTGCTTCTTACAATTGTGGACCGGGTAATGTAAACAAAGCGATACGTAGAGCTGGTGGAAAACGAGATTATTGGGCGATATATCCGTATTTGCCAAAGGAAACCCGCGGATATGTTCCTATTTTTATAGCTGCAAATTATTCGCTTCATTATGCAGCTGAGCATAATTTGTGTCCTGCTATTGTAAACATGCCTGCTTTGACTGATACTATTATGGTTCATCAACGAATTCATTTGGAGCAAGTAGCTAATGTGTTGAATTTACCGATCGAAGAAGTTCGATTATTAAATCCTCAATATAGAAAGGATATTATACCTGGCGATATACGGCCTTATTCTTTGTGCTTACCATTAAATTATGCCAATACCTTTATTCAGAAGTTTAACGATGTAGTTTCTTATAAAGCGGACGAATTGGTTAATAATAGACGTAGTGAAATTGAAATTGTGCAAGCAGCAGCGACGATTACTCCAGGCGGGTCAGGAAGAGCGATTTATCATAAAGTTAAGTCGGGAGAAACTTTAAGTGCTGTTGCAGCTAAGTATGGTATTCCAGTGAAGAAGCTTAAAAAATGGAACAACATCCATGGGTCTAGCATTCGTGCCGGCGTACGATTGAAAATAGTTAAATAATTATTCCTGAATAAAGTGTATGGAAAAGCTTTTCTATTCCATTTCTGAAGTTGCCAATATGTTTGGCATTAATCAATCTAACCTTCGCTTTTGGGAAAGGGAATTCAGTCAGCTTAAACCCAAAAGGAATGCGAAAGGAACGCGTTTTTACTCTCCGGATGATATTCAGGTAATCAAGCAAATAATTTACCTGACTACCGAACAGAAGCTTACCCTTGATGGTGCAAAACGCAAATTAAGTCAGAAAAAAGACGTTATCGCTAAACAGCAAGAAGTTGTAGAGCGTCTTAAGAGAATCAGAACAGAACTGATTGGAATTTCTAATGCCCTATCTTGATTGACCTCATATCTGAACTAAACTTAATCTAAATTAGCGTTGATGATGAGTTTGTCTTTCTGAGAAGCTCTCAGGATTCGTTTTTGTGTTTTATCTGAAAAGTTTCCTGCGAATTTTGTCGACTTCTTTAAATAAATTTATTGATCAAAATGGGAAATGTAGTTTACGAGAAACAGACAATCGAGAAAATGATTAATCTCTATTGTCAAAAAAGGCATAGGAGCAAAGTTTTATGTGCAGAATGTGAGTTGTTGAAGCAGTATGCCTTAAACAGGTTGTCTAAATGCCCTTTTGGAGACGATAAAGGAGCTTGTTCTGACTGCAAGGTGCATTGTTATAAAAGTGAGATGAGAGATAAAATACGAGCCGTTATGAGGTTTTCAGGGCTGAGAATGCTATTTTACCACCCAACTGATTTTCTAAAACATATTATAAAAAAAAGACTTTGAAGATATTCTTCAAAGTCTTTTTTTTATATAACGGACTTGATATTATTTCAAACCCAATTTTTTCTTAACTAACGGAGTTACGTCATTTGATTTAGGTGATTGGTAAATAATACTTTGAGAACCTAAATCAAATATATAAAGATAACCATTTTCTGAACCGACTTCATTGATAGCCTTTCTTACTTTTTCAATTACAGGAGCAAACAATTCTTGATTTTTTTTCTGTAGATCTGTAGTGGCAGTTTGATTGAAAGTGCTAATACGTTGTTCCAATTCAGCAATTTCACTTTGACGAGCTTGTTTGATGCTTTCTGGCATAGTAGCTTGTTTGTCTTGAAATTCCTTGATTTTAGCGTAATATTCTTCACGCATTTTCACCATTTCTTTTTCCCATTGGCTTTGCAAATCGTTGATTGTTTTTTCAATAGTGGTGCGTTCTGGCATCAAAGATAAAATTTCTTGCGAATTCACGTGACCTAATTTAACTTCCTGAGCCATTAAACTAAATGGAAGTGCGCAAAGTAATACTAAAGCAATTTTCTTAAACATGTTATTTCTATTTTGAGTTTTAATTATTTTACAACGGGATGCAAATGTATAAAATTATTTTGAATATCCCAATTTTTGAAGAACAACATCGCTGATATCCAATTTGGGAGAAGTGAATATTACGTTCATAGACGAACTTTTATCAAAGACCAGTTCTAAATCACGTTCTTTGCTTATTTCCTGAATAGCTGAGTATACTTCGTCTTGAATAGGTTTCATTAAACTTTGACGTTTTTTGAACAATTCACCTTCTGGTCCAAAGTAACTTCTCTTTAATTCTTGAGCAGATTTTTCTTTTGCAACAATTTCTTCTTCACGTTTAGTTTTCATATCGTCGGAAAGAAAAACTAATTCGGTCTGATAGTTCTTGTACATTTTCTGTACCTCCTGCATTTGGGCCTCAACTTCAGATTGCCATTTCTTAGATATTTGGTTCAATTGATCGTTTGCGGTTTCGTAAGCCGGAATATTCTTCATGATGTATTCCATGTCCACCATTGCAAATTTTTGTGCGTTTCCGGCAAAAGTTATACCTGCCAATAAGCAGAGTGAAATTAAAAGTTTCTTCATATCCCTGTATTTATTAAATGGTTAAATAATAGTTCCCGATTTGATCTTAGCTTACAAAATCTCTGCCAAAAAATCATTAACCAATAATTGTAGATTATAGCTCCTGTCCAAGTACGAAGTGGAATTGGCTTCCGCTCTTCTTTCCTGTATTATCTTTATCAAATCCATAACCCCAATCGATTCCCATCATACCAAACATTGGCAGGAAGATACGCACGCCAATACCCGCTGAGCGTTTCAAATCAAAAGGATTATAATCAGACATTTTATTGAAACAGTTTCCAGCTTCAACGAAGGTCAAGGCATAAATCGTGGCAGATTGTTCTAACGATAGTGGATAACGTAATTCTGCTGTAAATTTGTTATATAAGTAACCTACATTAGTACCAACCTTGGAGTCGTACGGGGTTAGAGAGCCGCTGGTATAACCACGCATTGCAATATAGTCGGTGCCATAGCTAGTATAATTTGACATTCCATCTCCACCCATAACGAATGTTTCAAAAGGAGAACGGGCGTTTTTATTAAAGTCACCTAAATAAGAGAACATTGCCCTGCTCATAAATACTAACTTGTCGCCAGCTAACGGAGTGAATGTTTTTCCTGTAAATGTCCATTTGTGATATTCCAGGAATTTATAACGTTCTGCATTTGACATGTTGGCATCGCCGTAATTCTTTCCGTTTAAAGCTGAATAAGGTGGTGTGATTTTTAAACCAAGTGAGAATGAAGAACCACTACGTGTGTAGATTGGGTTGTCAATCGAATTTCGGCTAAGAGTTAGATTCACGCTAAAGTTATTATAATGACCGTCAGTTAATGGTGGTAAATAATACCATTTGCTTAACATAAATAACTGATAAGATAGTTCGCCTTGGAATACAAAATAATCATCCGGCCAATTTAGGCGTTTCCCGTACCCGAGTGAAAAACCGATTGTTCGCATATATTTTGTAGGGTCCATTTCGCTTTGGTATTGAGAGCTATAGCTACTGCTGCTACTGCCATAGCTGCTGTAACCGCTATACATTGAGTTAATGTAATTGCTGTAGTTGGCAGAATATCGGTCACTGACAGTTGATTGTGTAGAATAATATACAGAAGCTGAAAGTGAGTTTGGTCGTTTACCACCCAACCATGGTTCCAAGAACGATAAGCTTACCGAAGAATATGATTGTCCGCTGGTTCTACCATTTATAGTTAATGTTTGACCTTCACCTTGTGGTACAATTCTATAGGTATCAGGTTTGAATAAGTTTTGTATTGCAAAGTTGCTGAATTTTAATCCGATGCTACCAACTACACCTGTAGAACCCCAACCTGCAGAAAACTCAATTTGGTCACTTCCTTTTGTTTCCAGTTCATAAGTTACATCTACTGTACCATTTTCAGGATCAGGTTGAATGTCTGGTTTGATTTTTTCGGGATCAAAATGTCCCATTTGGGCTAGCTCACGCAAAGAACGCATGATATCATCCTGGCTGTATAATTGTCCCGGTTTTGTGCGCAATTCTCGACGAATAACATGTTCATAAACCCGAGAGTTTCCTTTTATTCCAATTTCATTAATCGTTGCAGGTTTTCCTTCAAACATGCGCATTTCAAAGTCAATAGAATCATTATCTACTTGCACTTCTACAGGATCAACGTGAAAAAATAGATATCCGTGGTTTTGATAGAGTTTGCTTACTGCATCATTCTCGTCGGTTTCTAACCTCGCCATCAGGTTTTTATGATTATAAACATCCCCCTTTTTAATGCCTAATATTGCATTGAGATATTCGTACGGATAAATGGTGTTGCCAATCCATTTTATATTTCTGTAATAATATTTTTTGCCTTCATTTATTGTCATATAGACATTGACTGTTTTGTCGTCAAACTTAACAACGCTATCAGCTGAGATGAAGGCATCGCGGTACCCGATTTCATTATACTTTTCGATGACAGCAGCCTTGTCTTTTTCATATTCTTCACGGACAAACTTTTTGGTTCTAAAGAAGTTTCTCCAATTATGATCATTGGTCTTTTTCATAACCTTGTTTATTTGGTGATGATTTAAGACGGTGTTTCCTGTGAAAATGAGTTGATGAACTTTTGTTTTAAGCTTCTTGTCAACATTTACATCTACAATTACATATCCGGACTTATTCGGATCATTCCGCTGATAAACATTAACAAGGACGTTCAAATATCCCTTTTCTTCCATATATTTGTCAATCACTTTCTTGGCTCTGTCAGAGATATTTGGAGTAATTTGATTTCCTTTAGTTATTCCGATTCTTAACTCCAAATCTTCTTTTTCGCTCTTTTTCAAACCATTGTAGTTTATTTCGGAAACTCTGGGGCGTTCTTTCAAAGAAATAGTAAGCCAAACTTTTCCATCTTTGATCTTAGTTGCTAAGATTTTTACGTCAGAAAAAAGTCCTTGTTTCCAAAATCTTTTTACAGCGTTAGTAATAGCATTACCAGGGATATTAACCATATCGCCAACACTCAATCCGGAGAATCCAATAAGGACAAAATCTTCATAATTGCTTGCCCCGGTAACCTTGATTTCGGCTATTTCGTATTTCGGAGCTGAATTCGAATATTCAATAACCGGTAAACTTGTGGAATCTTGTATTGAAGTTGTTTGCGCTACAAGCAATTGGCTAAAAATAAATAGCAGAGAGAAAGTGAAAAACGATTTGTATTGCATAATTTATTTGGAGTGTCGAGTTAAGTAGTATTGGTTTAGTTATTTGCCAAAACGACGTTCTCGTTGTTGAAATTTATAAATTGCTTGATAAAAATTTTCTTTTCTAAATTCAGGCCAATGAGTTTCAGTAAAATATAATTCTGTATAGGCAATTTGCCATAACAGAAAATTGCTAATACGTTCTTCACCGCTAGTTCTGATCAATAAATCCGGATCAGGGATTGATTTTGTTGTCAGATAATTATTGATTAATTTATCGTTGATATCTTCTACGTTGCATTTTCCAACCTGAATGTCTTTGCATATTTCTTTTATTGCATTCGTAATTTCCCAGCGGGATGAATAGCTAAGTGCTAATACAAGTGCCAAACCTGTGTTTTTGCTTGTCTGAGCAATGCAACGTTGTAATTTTTCAGCTGCATTTCCGGGAAGTCTGCTTAAGTCGCCAATAGCTAGTAACCGCACATTGTTTTTATCTAAAGTTGGAGTTTCTTTTTCGATAGTGTCAATTAAAAGCTCCATCAATGCATCGACCTCTGGTTGAGGGCGACTCCAGTTCTCGGTGGAAAAAGCATAAAGTGTAAGATATGCTATCCCAATTTCGGCAGCAGCCTCAGTAATTTCGCGAACAGAAGTTACTCCATTTTGATGTCCGAAAATCCGATCGTATCCACGTTCTTTTGCCCACCGTCCATTTCCATCCATAATGACAGCAATGTGCTTGGGTAAATTGGATATATCTATTTTTTCTTTGTATGATGACATAAATTTCAGATAACGTTTGGAGTAAATTATTTAGAATTATTATTCAGACAATTACAGCGTTTTTCCCAAAAATCAAAACTGATACCTACTGTAACTGTTGAAAGTAGATCGTTGTTAAATATATTCGAGCCGTTTAAGTTCTTTGGATTATTGTATCTCGGATCGTTTTCCATGTTATCAGAGAATAGCAGTAATTTGTTAGACCATTGGGCAGTAAGATTCCAACGTTCGGCCAATTTTACTTTAAAACCTACACCAAACGGTAAGAATGGTTCCGGATGTTTTTGGTTAATGTATAAATCGGTCATCATTCCCATACCCGCGAATATAAATGGTGAAAAAGTTCTGCTATGTCGATTATAAGGGTTGTTTTCCAAATCAAAGAAATTGAACTCCAAACAGATGTCGCCAACATTAATAGTGTCGTTTACAAACGAATGATTTGCTCCTACAATCTTTGTTACTCTGGAAAGTTCAGCTTTTAATGCAAAACGAGGATCGAATCTGTAACGAAGAAAAGCTCCATACGTAAATTGCATATTGTTGAAAAGTTGACTGTTGGCATCGCCGATATAATATGAACCGCCTCCTGATACGCCTATCTCGGCTTTATACATGTCTTGAGCATATGCATTCAAAGACATTATTGAGCAAACAAAAAACACACACAATCTAATTAGTTTTATTTTCATACGATTTTAGAAATTGTATAAGTAATTAGATACGAGACTTGCTTTCGGGTTTAAATATTTGTTTCAACCATAATCCTGCAACAAAAGTAGTGATAATCTTTTAATGATAATAAATTGCCTCCAAAACGGGGGTTATATTTAACATATTATTGCAAAAATACTGACTTAATAGTATAACGGGTTTGGTGAATTATAAAGAAGCTTAAAATGCTTTTAGTTAGAGTAAGTTTGAAGTGCCAGATTTTCTTTATTTGTCATTTCAGCCCGTAAATCAGGGGTGTTGTCATCTTGACCGCAAAGGTGCAGGACTCCATGAATCAAGATTCGCAATAATTCATTCTCAAAACTAACTCCAAATTTTTCGGAATTACTCTTAACAGTATCAATGCTTATGAAAATATCTCCAGAGATTATGGAACCTTCACTATAGTCAAAAGTGATGATGTCGGTATAATAATCGTGTTTGAGATATTGATTATTTACTTCCAAAATACGTTTGTCCGAACAGAAAATGTAGGCAATTTCGCCAACTTTTCTGTTGTATCCAGCTGCTACATCCTTGATCCAGCGATTGATTTTCTGTTTTTGAATGGTGGGAAATGTAACTTCCTCCGCAATATATTGAATCATTTAATGTAAGACGTGTTAAGTTGTGATATTGGTTTTTGATGAAAATCAGAGATATATAGAGTAGTGCAATATTAATGAAAGAATAAATATCCAAGAAGAATGGCTGCTGTAATACCTACAATGTCTGCAAAAAGTCCGCAGACAATGGCATAGCGGGTGTTTTTTATTCCTACTGAGCCAAAGTAAACTGCAATAACATAAAAAGTGGTATCAGTGGAACCCTGAATAATACTGGACAAGCGCCCAATGAAAGAATCGGCTCCATGGAGTCTCATAGTTTCGATCATCATACCACGTGCACCGCTTCCGCTCAAGGGTTTCATTAAGGCAGTGGGGAGTGCATCAACAAATTCGGTGTTGATACCTGTAAGTCCGATTAGCCAACGGATACCATCTGTGATAAATGTGAGGGCACCGGACGCCCTGAACATGCCAATGGCAACTAAGATGGCTATCAGGTATGGAATGATGCCTATCGCGACCTGAAAGCCTTCTTTTGCTCCTTCTATAAATGAATCATAGACATTTATTTTCCGGATTAATGCCATAGTGATAAAACTAATGATGATGGAAAAGAGAATGAAATTGGCTGCAAAGCTCGAATATTGTGCAATTTGTTCTTTAGGTAATCCGTTTAAAAAATAGATGATTCCGCCAATAAGGGCGGAGAGCCCGCCGAGGGTTCCAAGCACTACTCGGTTAAACAGATTGATTTTCTGAACTATGGCCACACTGACTAATCCTGTAATAAAAGCGGTGAATGTAGCTAGTAGGATTGGTATAAATACATCGGCCGGATTTATCGCCCCAAGTTGAGCGCGGTAGACCATTACGCTAATGGGGATTAGGGTTAATCCTGCTGTGTTCAGAACCAGAAACAATATCATTGAGTTTGATGCCTTGTCTTTTTCTGAATTTAGATCTTGCATTTCGCGCATGGCTTTTAAGCCCATAGGAGTAGCCGCATTGTCGAGTCCCAGCATGGTGGCCGACAAGTTCATGAATATGCTGGCTAAAGCAGGGTGGTCTTTCGGGATTTCCGGGAATATCTTAACGAAAAAGGGGGCGACAACGCGTGATAATCGCTCAAGGACGCCTCCTTTCTCCCCGATTTTCATCATGCCCAGCCAGAGTGATAAAGCTCCGGTTAAACCGAGAGAAACTTCAAATCCAGATTTGGCCGAGTCAAAAGCGGCTGTCATTATATCTGAGAAAATTTGCGTGTTGCCGAAAAAAAGTAATTGAACACATGCCACGATAAAGGCAATTATTAAAAACCCAATCCAGATATAATTTAAAATCATAGAAAATGATATTTCAGTTGAACAATTTTTTGGATCTCATCCATGTTACTTTAGAATGGATGCAAAAGTACATTTTTTTTGTTTAATATGTGCATTTCAACGATATGTAATGGTTTTCTTCTTGAAAATGATAAATCGAAATAGTTGAGCTTAAGATTACTCTGAGTCATATAAAAGCGAGGTGTTTTGATAAGATGAAGATTGTATTGTTAAAATAAATGTTTTTTTGCTTGGTTTTATGTCATAATAACGTAAAAAATAGTATTTTTGCAGATAAAGGTGTGTATTAGTTCTATTTGTATGTCAAAAGGTATAGTAAATATTTGTTTATGGAAACATTGTGTAGGTTTAATGGTTCCGATTGTTATGGAGCCAAGGAATTAGAGGTTTTACTTGAATTGAGTTCCTTGTTGAGTAACAAGGAGATTGATTTGGATGAAGTTCTGCGAATCTTAGCTGAGCATTTGAGGGCTGAACGGATTCTATTGACGATATTAAATCGCGAAAATTCTCAAATTACGATCGAAGGATCTTATGGTATTGATGAGAAGAAGAGAAAAGAAGCGATATATCATGTCGGGCATGGGATTATCGGTCGGGTGATTGAAACTGGGAAACAGGTTTTGCTGCCAAAGATTGCTTCTTCGCATGAATTTCTTAATCTGACAGATGCTGCGAAGATAATTGATGGTGTTGATGTGTCATTCATATGCACTCCAATACGTTACAAAGATGAAGTGATCGGGACGTTGAGTTTGCATAAGGTTTATAAACGTATTGTGTCGTTCGATTATGATTTACGATTACTCAAAATAGTCGGGTCGATGATTGGACGTACTTTACGTCGAAGGCAAGAATATGCAGAAGAGTTGGAGCAATTACGTAATGAAAATTCAAACTTAAGGGGAGAACTTAGAAACCGCATTATGCCCGATCGGATTAAAGGAAATTCCGGTAAAATGAACGAGGTTTTCTCTTTAATAGACAGTGTGGCGCCAACTGATGCAACTGTTTTAATTCGGGGGGAAAGTGGAGTAGGTAAGGAGCTGGTGGCGGATGCCATACATTATAGTAGTGCCCGTAAAAATAAACCGTTTGTAAAGGTGAATTGCGCCGCCTTGCCTGAGAGTCTGATTGAGAGTGAATTGTTTGGACATGAGAAAGGATCGTTCACCGGAGCGTCGACAACGCGTATAGGTCGGTTTGAAGCAGCAAACGGTGGAACCATTTTCCTGGACGAGTTTGGAGATATTCCGGCTTCCACTCAGGTGAAATTATTACGTGTTTTGCAAGAGCGTGAAATTGAACGTATTGGTAGTACAAAGCCGATAAAAGTTGATGTTCGTATACTTTGTGCCACTAACCGCAACCTGGAGGAACTCATTGCCAAAGACCAGTTCAGGGAAGATTTATATTACCGTATAAATGTTTTTCCGATCTATATTCCGGCTTTACGTGAACGGATTAATGACATTCCGATCCTAACTGATTTTTTCATTGATAAATTTAATAAAAAGCACGGAAAGAATATTAAACGAATTACTTCCATGGCTATTGATACCTTGATGGTTTATCATTGGCCGGGCAATATCCGTGAATTGGAAAATTGTATCGAACGAGCCTGTATTTTAAGTACCGATCAGGTTATACGTACCCATAATCTACCTGCATCGCTTCAAACTGCCTCCACTTCAGAAACTATGCAAAGTGGAACCCTGGATATAATTTTAGGCAAAATGGAACAACAAATCATTATTGATGCCCTTATTTCAAGCAAAGGGAATTGTGTAAAAGCGGCAGAACAATTGGGTATTACAGAGCGGATGATGGGGATACGGATAAAAAAATATGAGATAGAACCTAAACGATTTAAAGTGTAAAATTGTTATTGGTAAATAATAATCAAATTAAATCATCTAACCTATGAGCTTAATAGCATTTGAATTCTGTGATTTTGAAAATCCAACCCACTTGTCGGCGCTGGCCGAATTACTGAATATGTACATGGCTGATCCAATGGGTGACGCTCCACAGCTGAATAAATTGCAGCAATTGCGTTTAGTTGACGGATTGGCTAATCATCCGTCGTCCTTTGTCCTTTTTGAACTCTATCATGGTGAAATAGTAGGGCTTGCAACCTGTTTTATCAACTTCTCAACTTTTATGGTAAGGTCTTACCTCAATGTCCATGATTTCTTTGTTTTGCCAAAATTTAGGGGTAAAGGCTTGGCCAATGCCTTAATGCAAGAATTAATTTCCATTTCAACGACACGCGATTATTGCAAAATAACACTGGAAGTACGAGAAGATAATACGGTGGCGCAAGCTTTATATCGTTGTATGGGTTTTGAAAAATGCAAACCAAACATGTTTTTTTGGACGAAGAAGTTATAAATAAGTAGTGATTATGAAAATAGCCATTCCTGTCATAGATAAAGACTTGCAAAGTAATCGTATAGCTGCAAGCTTGAGTGTTATTGGTTGTTTGTGCATATATGACACCGAAAAACAGGAAGGCAGTTGGATGAAGACCCTGGATTTGGCTCCAAATATGGGCGAGTTACTCCCGGCACTTGAAAAGAATGATATTTCAACTATAATTACCAGGCAAGTACAGCCAATGGCTCTTAAAGTGTTGGTAAATAAAGGATTTTCTGTATTTAAATGTAAGGGTGATGAATTGGATACCAATATTCAGCATTTGATCAATAATGAATTGAATCTTTTTGATATAAGTGCGGCTATGGAGTTTGCCAAGGTGTGTGGAGGCGAATGCGATGATTGCAAGACAGATTGTACCCCTAACCCCTAAAGGGGGATTAAATAACTTTCATCTTGTTCTTTTTACATCTCCGGAAATTGTTTTAAATATTTAGTACTAATTATGCTCCCCTTTATAAGTTAGGGGTAAATTCTAAAATAAGATGAGCTTACAAAATGCAATAAATTTCATATCGAAGGTAGATTCTGACATAGATTTCAGAAAATCATGTTATACCCGCAGATCGCAAACAGAACTGATTGAAATGCTGAAAGAGATTGGTATGGGTTTTACTCCCGATGAGATTGCTGATGCATTTAATGTCCTTGAATTAAAATGCCAAACATACGAACAAGCCGGGCGGGTGCATGAAGTAAAAGCCTGGTTTACCTTGTTCAGATGAGTACAAAAAAATACCAACATAAATTGTATGTTGGTATTCCTCCCGTTTGAAAATTACTGATTTGATGTGATTTTTTCTCAGATATTTTTCGGTTTCCCTGTTATTTAGAATTCATCGTTTGCATAGAGAACGTTCCGGCAAAGTTGGTCGAATTCAAAGATTTCATCTTCCCTGAAAAAACGGGCTATTTCTATTTGTGCGTTTTCAACGGAGTCTGACGTGTGTATTATGTTTTCCTGAATACTAACGCTGTAATCACCCCGTATGGTTCCCATTGCAGCTTCGCGCCCATTCGTACAACCGGTCATGTGTCGTGCGACCCGAACGCAGTCAATCCCTTTCCAGCAACAAACTATAACCGGAGTTTGCATCATGGCATCTTTAATCCGTTGAAAAAATGGTCTCTCTTTTAAATGTTCGTAATGTTCGTCTAAGAGTTTGTCGTTTAGTTGCATCATTTTTAGGCCGGCTAATTGCAGTCCTTTCCGTTCGAACCGATGGATGATTTCTCCAATTAAATCCCGTTTGATGGCTGATGGTTTTATGATAATGAGTGTCTTTTCCATAATTATTTGAGGGGTTTTATATTTTTGTTTTTCACGGGATGGAGTCCTTGAAAACTTTAGTGCTATTATATTTCGGCTATTCGTTTTTCAACCAATTCTTTTATGTCATTGAGTCCGGCAGCCATGGTTTCCAGCTCTTCTGAAGTAGGAGTTTTGTATCCGAATCCATCCAGTGAGCAGATTGCTTCAAATTTACCTACCAGAATAGCCGTTTGTTTCATATTTTCAGTTAGTTCAGGCTCAAATGGAAGCGCTTCTTTATAGAGAGCAAGCGGCATGTGATGGGTTGCATTCCAGTCGTAGCGGGCCAACAAGGCTACGAAATACTTCTCGATACTCATCACTGCAAAATTGTAAAGCAAATCGTTATCAAAACGGGAATTTTCATTACTGAGGCTTTTTTTTAAAGTAGAAAAGAAACTGTTAGCGTACTTTAAACTGGAACCAGCTAATGCTTTAAGCTCGGCATCGGGAATTATTGTTGTAGTTGACATGATTGGATTATTTATAGTTTACATTTGTTTGATGTTGATTGGAATACAGTTCAAGATAGATGTCCAGTAATTCTTCTTTTGTTATTGCCCGTTTAAGTGCATCGGCACATTCTTTTACCTTTTCGAGTAACGACAGGCAATCTTCATCGGTAAATGGCAGGTTGGCTTCGGTTAAGTAATACATAATCGTAGCTTTGCCACTATGCTTCCCGATCAGGAATTTCTGTTCTTCTTTCCCTATTTTTTGAGCCGGGATGAGTTGATAAGTGCTCCGGTCTTTTAGCAAGCAGTGGGTGTGGATGCCACTTTCGTGGGTCAGAACCATGCTTCCTGTGATAGGTTTGCTTTCACTCAACTGGCGGTTGGATACCTTGGCCACATACTCGCTCAGTTCCGAGAAACTTTCGGTTCGCAGAGTGCTTGAAATGCCCGAACTTAACTCCAATGCCATGGCTACTTCTTCCATGGCGGCATTGCCGGCCCGTTCTCCTAATCCATTGATGGTAGTACTCAGGCAACTGGCGCCGGCCATATAAGCGGCCAGCGTATTGGCGGTTGCCATACCCAGGTCGTTGTGTGCATGGATTTCCAACGGAAGATCTTTTTCGATGCTTCGAATGGAAGAAACCAGTTCGAAAGTGGTTAGTGGATTCAACAATCCAACGGTATCGGCCAACCGGACACGCGAAGCCCCAAAAGCACTTGCTGCACTGACAAATTTCTGCAAAAATCCGGGTTCGGCTCGCGAAGCATCCTGAGCCCCAATGGTTATATAATCGAATTTTGGATAAGCAAACTCAATCAATGCTTGCAAGTTTTGAATGACCCAGCCGGGAGTTTTTCCCATGGCTTGCATCAGTATAGGCGAAACAGGGAATGAAATATGTACCCCGTTTGTCCCGGCTGATTTTGCTGCCCGGATGTCATTCTTGTTGGCCCGGCACCATGAAAGTGTTTTAAACCCGAAACCCATTTCACCAATAGTCCGGATATTGTGCACTTCCGTTTCACTCATAGCGGGTGTGCCGATTTCAACTTCCGGAACACCTGCCCCGTCGAGCAATGCGGCGATACGAATTTTCTCCGGAAGGGAGAAGGCAACGCCCGGCGATTGTTCGCCATCGCGGAGGGTAGTATCGATAAAGTAGGGTTTCATAATTTGTTGATTAGTTGATGTGGTAATGTGATGATTAGGTGATTTGTTGATGTGATAATTGTAATCAATTAATTGATGAAATATGATTGCTATGATGATCTGTAATTGTTTTTATCCTTAAATCACCACATTATCACATCACCAAATCATCACATCATCTTTTATTTAATCCGCTATCGAATATTTCTCGCACAGCTCGTCTTCTTCGAGCGCATCGAAAATTTCATCGATGACTTCTTCGGATTCTACACCACCGTACCAGAAGTTATTCGGGTGAATGACCATAACCGGTCCTTGCGAACATACGTTCAAACAAGCGGTGGTGCTGACTGCGACGTCCAGACCGCGGTCTGAAGCTTCTTCTGAAATGTACTGAAGCAAAGAAGTTGCTCCTTTTTTGTTGCATGCTCCTTGAGCATCGCCTGCTACTCGGAATGAGTTGCATACCAAAATGTGATACTGAGGTTTTTTCATACTGATAATGAATTTAATGAGACCACCCCTAGCCCCTAAAGGGGGACTGAGTTACTTTTGTCTCTAATGTTTATAAAATAAAAAATACATACTTAGTTCCCCTTTAGGGGTTAGGGGTTCTCATCCGCAGCCTTGTGCGTTGCCCTTGCAGCCACTGCCGCATTTAAAAGCGTCGGGTTTGGCAATGGAGCGGATCACTTTGTTGTTATAAACGCCTTCAAGCCCTTCGTCGATAAGGCCGGTCATTTCAACCACATGAATGCCACAACCTTTGAGCATGGCTTTCGGGTTTTCGCCTACACCGCTGACCAGTATGGCACGGCAGTCTTTCAATATACGGGCCAGGTTCAGCCACCGTTCATCGCTACCACCTTTGGGTGGTGTGTTGCGCACTTCCACCAGTTTGAAACCTTTCGGGCTTTGTTCGAAAATGGATAGATTCATGGCTTCTCCCAAGTGCAGGTTGACCAATAAACCTTCATTCGTACCCACAGCTACGTAAGGGCGGTTGGTGGTATCCATTTCTTCGGCACGCGAAGAGTATTCTTTCAAGAGTGCATGCGTTTCGCTCAAATCCTGGCCTAATAGTCCGGCGGCATCGGCGCGGCATCGGGCGCAATGGCTCATTATTTTTAAATGTTCCGAAGCTAATGTGCGGGTTTTGAAAATCATCTTGGTATCCGGCTTTTCCACTGTTTCAAATGGTGTTTCGGCCGTTGGAATAAGCGGAATGCAGTTTATGACATCGGCTCCCAATTCGGCACATTTGCGAGCTACTTCAGGGATATGGTCTTCGTTTATTCCCGGAATGATAATGGAATTGATCTTGACAGTAATACCTGCAGCTTTCAGTTTAGGGATACAAGCCAGTTGACGTTCCAGGAGAATAGCTGCACCTTCTTCGCCCCGGTACACTTTTTTGTTGAACCGTACCCATTTGTATATTTTAGCCGTAATAGCAGGATCGATGGCATTGATGGTGATAGTTACGTGCGAAACATTTAATTCGGCAATTTCATCAATGTAAGGTTCCAGATCAAGTCCGTTGGTGGACAGGCAGAATATCTTATCGGGAAACTCCTTGCTTACACGACGCATGGTTTCGAGCGTTTCTTCGGGATTGGCAAACGGATCGCCCGGGCCGGCAATGCCTATGACAGCCAGGTTTTCAATTCTGCCATCTAAATCTTTCAGGTATTCAACCGCCTGGAATGGTGCTAAAACCGATGATGTTACGCCGGGACGGCTTTCGTTTACACAGTCGTATTTGCGGTTGCAATAATTACACTGTATGTTGCATCTTGGAGCTACCGGCAGGTGGACACGTGCATTGGTATGTTTTGCTTCTTCGTTGAAACAAGGATGTGCTTGTTTTCTTTCTTCGGTCATTTCCATATCGTCTCTGTTTTAAAGAAACTACCCCTAACCCCTAAAGGGGAACTGAGTTAGTGTCGTTTGTTGATTTTATATCCTTTTTTCTTCAGTGCATTTCACTTTCAGAAGTTGCGTCTTAAAGCCCCTTTAGGGGTTTGGGGTTTTTCTGTTATAAATACTTATACCCAATCGGTGAATTTTCCTGTTTGTATTCTATCAAAGCATTTACCACGCGGTCGAAAAGTTCCTGGGTGCCACGGTAACCAATGTGGTGCATGCGGTTGGCCCCGAAGCGGTCGTGAATAGGAAAGCCTACGCGGACTAACGGAACTTTCAGTTCCCGGGCAATGTAATAGCCTTTGCTGTTGCCCAGCAGAAAGTCGGGCTTGAACTCCTCCGCTTTTTCCCGAAGTGTTTCGAAGTCGGCGCCCTTTATCCAGAAAGCTTCTACACCTATTTCCTTCAACCAATCGGCCATGGCGGTTACAAAATCTTCTTCGCCATAGATCAATGCTTTTTTGCCAAACACATATTTATGTGCATCGATGTAGGCATCTACCAGCCGTCCGCGTTCCTTGCGGTGCTTTTCGGGCAATTTCGTTCCACTGATTTCCTCCAGTGTTTTGATAAACTTATCCGAAGCTTCGATACCAATTGGTAACGGCATTTGATTGTTCTTGATGTAATAGGTTGATTGCAACCACTCACCGGCGGTTTGCAACGATCCGCTGTTTGTTGTGCGGTTCACCGTTTTATTGAAAGCAGAACCAAATTCAATGGTTGCCTTCGAATCGCCGGTATGTTCAATGTCCGCCATGGTCGTGCCACCGGTTGGGATCAATTGGTATTCGGCTGTATATTCGTTATCGAGCGTTTCGCTGAAATCGGGGAAAAGCACGTATTTTATTCCGAAGTCTTCCAGCAGTTCTTTTAAATACCGGAGGTCGGCAGGCGAAACCATGCCGGGGAAGATGTTCAGTGCTTCACCGGTTTCGTTGTATTTGGCGATAGCTTTTACGGCAGCCAGCACGGTGTTATGGAACCCTTCGGCGTGGCTGCCGCAATAGCTGGGGGTTGAAGTATGGATGAAAGTAGGTATGAAACTTCCATCCGCTTCATGAGACTCTTTGTAATGCCGGATATGCCCGGGGATATCTTCGCCAATCGTTTCCGACAAGCAGGTTGATGCAATGCCGATCACACTCGGTTTGTATTGCTTAATGATATTCTCGATTCCCGTAATGAAATTGCGGCTTCCGCCGTAAACGGTTGTTTCTTCGCTGAAATTACTTGAGGCAATATCCACCGGTTCTTTGTAATGGCTGATCATGTACCGGCGTATATAAGTAGCGCAACCCTGGCTTCCGTGAATAAGCGGCACGCAGCCCTCAATGCCTTTGAATACCAGCGACGCACCCAGTGGAGCACACAGTTTGCAGGAGTTGCGGGTGGAAACGTATGAAGAAGAACCCCTGGCCCCTGAAGGGGAACAGCTACCCCCATCCCCTAAAGGGGAGTTTACCCCTAGCCCCTGAAGGGGAACTAAGTTAGTTTCGTCTGTTATTTTTGTTTTTATATCTTTCATTTCAAATGGTTAAAAAAAATATAGCTAATGTAGTTCCCCTTTAGGGGTCGGGGTTTTCTTATTCCCCATTAGGCGCACGCCGTGCGCCTCTACTTTGCAACGTGCGCCTCTATTTTGTAACGTGCGCCTCTACTTTGTAAATTTCCATACCGGGCTCATGGCGGTGGCATATATCTCTTTGGCAAAATTGATCATGCCTTCGTAGCCGGCCAGCGGCTCTTTGCGTTCGTGATTGTGGTCGCAAAACCCCAGTCCGATTTTATGGGCGATAGGTCTTTCTTTTACGCCTCCGATAAAAATGTCAGCCTGCTTTTCTTTCACGAAATGCGAAAGTTCCACCGGATTCGAGTCGTCAACGATGATGGTGCCTTCGTCGCAAAGCTGTTTTATCAATTCATAATCTTCGGTTGTTCCGGTTTGCGAACCAACAATCACCGATTGAACGCCAATGAGTCGCAGGGCTTTCACCAACGATATGGCTTTAAATGCGCCGCCCACATAAATGGCGGCTTTTTTACCTGCCAGCCGTTCTTTGTACCACGCTAATTGTGGCATCAGGCGCGAAAATTCTTCTTTCACCAACTCGCGGGCTTTGTCCATCATGTCTTCATCTTTGAAAAAACGGGCTACATCGTAAAGCGCATCGCTCATATCTTCGATACCGAAATACGAAACCCGCATGGACGGAATGCCGTATTCATCTTTCATCATTTTTGCCAGGTAATTCATGGAACCCGAACATTGAACCACGTTCAGCGCCGCATTATGCGCATTGCAAATATCGTCCACCCGCCCGTCGCCGGTGATGGTGGCATTGACATGTACGCCCATACGTTTGTAGTACTCCAGCAGTATCCAAAGTTCGCCGGCCAGGTTGAAGTCGCCCAGGATGTTGATGCTTTTAGCTGGTGTGTAAGGTTTGTTTTTTGTTCCTACCAGTTTGAAGATCGATTCGCAGGCTACTTTGTAGCCGTCTTTCTTCGAACCCTGGAATCCGGGAGCCTGAACAGGAATCACCGGTATGTTCTTTTCCTTTTCCACCTGACGGCAGATCCGTTCCACATCGTCGCCGATAACGCCCACAATGCAGGTGGTGTATATGAATGCCGCTTTGGGTTGATGTGCATCAATCAGTTCAATCATGGAGGCATATAGTTTATTCTCGCCTCCGAAGATGACATCGCGTTCTTGCAAGTCGGTGCTGAAACTTAAGCGGTGCAATTCCGGACCCGACGAGAGCGATCCGCGTATGTCCCAGGTGTAGGCTGCGCAACCGATGGGGCCGTGGATTAAGTGCAACGCATCGGAAATGGGATAAAGCACCACGCGCGATCCGCAAAACACGCAAGCACGTTGGCTCACACTCCCTGCCAGGCTGGCTTTGTTGCAATCTATCGTCCGCTCGTTGGCTCCGGCTACCGATACTTGCTTCCGCCTGTCATCTAATAATATGCTAGCCCTGGTACTATCCCCATCCCCTACAGGAGAGTTTACCCCTACCCCCTGAAGGGGAACTGAGATACCCCCAGCCCCTAAAGGGGAGTTGAAGTTACTTTTGTCTATTATATTTGTTTCGATTTTTTTCATTTCAAATGGTTTTAAAGAGCATAACTAATTTAGTTCCCCTTTAGGGGCTAGGGGTTATTCTTTCTTCCTCCCTTTCTGGGACTGGGGGTATCTTCCTGCTACCCATTATTCATTTATCGTGCCACTAACCGGTTTTCTATGTTTTACAACATGTGTGGTGTGATTAATGTATTGATAATGATTGTTGTGTGGTTTTGCTTTTTAGCAGCTGGAGCGGTTGCTGGCTGTGGTTGTGCGGTTGGAGGCAGATACAGAAACCTACATAAATGTAGGGGAGTATACTTAAAATGTAGGAACGGGTAGGGGATGTTTTTTACCTCGAAAGAACTCGTGTTACGTATGGGTTGGCAATACACAATTGGCAGGTATATCAACTTAAAACAACATTGCCGGTTTCACAGGATGTGTGAAGCCGGCAATGGATATGTATACTGGTTATTTTTTTAGGCAGTTGCAGTTATTTTTCGTTCAACCATTTCAGCCAATCATTTGCCACTTTGTCCCAATTGAATAGATCATAATTTGGTTTGTTCTCTTTAGTCAAAGGGAAAAAATTGTGTTCAGCTCCTATATAGGGATTAAACCGAAAGTTATTTTTTCCTTTTCGTATAAAATCAACCCGCATAAAATCGACAAATGGTGCACACCAATCTTTTGTTCCGTAGCAGACTAGTACCGGGATTTTCAGTTTTTCCAAATACTCAATCGGCGGTGTCGAAAACTCATAGGTTGCTTTATTTGTGTCGCCAGATGTAGCATCCATTTTTGTTTTGTCCTTAACCACATCTTGCCAGTATTCTATGTCATTTTCCGCGCTTTTTACACTGTCTGATTCAGTAGACCTGTCTTGTTGTATGATTGACATAATTCGTCCCATGGGATTCCCACTTGCGTAAATCAAATGAGTTGCTAAATGAGAAACGCTTGCTATTTTAGCTGCAACTGTGCTACCTTCGGAATGTCCTGCTAACACAAGTTGCTTTTTAGAAACCCAGTTTTGCTTTTGCAAGAATTTGATTATTTCAATATCCCTGTCAACATAGTAGTCTAAAAGATTTCTGTCGGAATACTGTTTTGGATAATGCCCGGTGCTATCAATGAAATCAAAGCTTCTACTGAGTGTTTTCACGTCCATAATTAAAGGAATATACGGCTTGCCAACTATTACTAAATGATATTTAATGGCTAAACTGTCCGGATTAAATGGAAAGACTCCATAAGCACCTTTTTCATCATATTTTATCAATGGTTTCGGTAAGCTACCTTGACAAAAGAAGAACAATGGCTTCCGTTTGTTTTCTTCTCCTTTTTTTGATTTTATCAAAATGTCAACTTTGTCTGATTTGTAGTCAAATTGCAAATGAGTGAATCCGTAGTCTTTTGCTGTTTTCGTTTGTCCAAAAGTCGCTAGCGCAAGCGCTAAAGTTGAAATTATCGTAAGTATTTGTTTCATTGTTAGTTTTTCTTTTTTTTTACTATGCGCCAGTGGGGAAGGAATTCAGACTTGTTTATATTTTGTATTGATAAGCCTTTTAAACTCTAAGCTTTTACTTCCAAAGTTTATTAATAATCCTACTTCGATATTATATGCTTCCAGGTAATTAATGGCTTGAGCTAAATGCACATCCTCCAGTTTGATAACTGCTTTCAACTCAACCGAAATAAGCTCTTCCACCAGAAAATCAACTCTCCGTGTACCTATTTGAGTAGAACGATAAAATATCGGCATCTCAAATTCCCTCTTGAAATTCAACCCATAATTGGGCATTTCAATTTCTAAAGCTCTTTGATAGATGACTTCTTGGAATCCATTACCCAGTATTTTATGGACTTGCATGGCTGAACCAATTACATTACCAGTAATGTCTTTGTACTTATAATTCTCCATAATATATTTTAAAGTTAATTATTCAGGGTATCTGTCTTTATCTGCTGCATCCTAGTTCAGACGAACAACATCAATTTCCCCACAATTGTCTGAACCACGATTAAAGTAGATGAAAATGGTATATCAGATTTCAAAGTGTCTGTCTTCATCTGCTAGAGCCTAGTTCAGACGAATGGCAGCAATTCACCCACAACTGTCTGAACCACGATTAAAGTGGATGAAAATGATATATCAGATTTCAGAGTATCTGTCTTCATCTGATTCAGCTTAGTTCAGACCAACAACATCAATTTCTCCACAACTGTCTGAACCATGATTTAATCAGATAAAAATGATGTATCAGATTTCAGAGTATCTGTCTTCATCTGCTTTATTTGCTACAGCCTAGTTCAGACGAACAACATCAATTCACCCACAACTGTCTGAACCACGATTAAAGTGGATGAGAATGATATATCAGATTTCGGAGTATCTGTCTTCATCTGCTACAGCCTAGTTCAGACGAACAACACCAATTTCTCCACAACTGTCTGAACCACGATTTAATCAGATAAAAATGATGTATCAGATTTCGGAGTATCTGTCTTCATCTGCTACATCCTAGTTCAGACGAAAGGCATCTTATTCTCTACCTTTCTTTCGTATTGACACGGTTCTGGAGAACCGCGCCAGCGGAAGGCAAACTTTCAATCACACAACTTTATTCCCACGCGATACAATCGCGCGGGAGCAGGAGTAATAAATTTTCGTTTTAGTTCTCTTGTTGTTTATGTGTTAAATTAGTCGAGCCCTATTTCGAAGACAACTTTATCACCCCATATTTCGCTTAATTTATTCCGAGTTTTCTCGTCTACAGTTACTCCAATAAGTTCAATGGTTTGTAATTTCTTACAATTCTGTTTTAATTTTTTAGCGAATTCTAAACTGATTTTCAAATTCTTATTAGCTGAAAAGTCTAACTGTTGTAAGTTGTTTAGTTGTATAAGCTCTGCCGGGATAATTCTAATATCATTATCTCCTAAGCTCAAAGACTCTAGGTTTATCAATTGAAAAATACCTTTAGGTATTTCCTTTAGTTTGCACTCACTTAAATCTAAATTTGTCAACTTCTCAAATCCATGAAAATCTAATACACCCTGCAAATCGTTGTTGTGCATCGATAAATTACTTAGGCTTTTCAATTTATTTAACTGCTTAGGTAAAACGGTAAATTTGCAATTCCTCAGATACAAGAATTTCAAACTATCTAATTCAGAAAAACTGTTAGGTAATTCATTAACAGAACAATTATCTATAGTTAATGACTGTAGGCTCTTTAATTTACCTATATCTTGAGGCATGTGATTGAATTCATTATTTTCTGATATATCAAAATCTTGCAAATTTTCTAAGTCGGCAATTGCATCTGGAAGTATCGAAATGTGATTCCTAGTCAAAATGAGTTCTTTTAAATTCTTCATTTTTTTTATCTCTTTAGGAATAGAGCAGAGTTTATTGTCTCGTAAATCAAGAGTCTTAATGCTACCTAAATCTCCAATTTCAGACGGTAGAATAGATAAATTACTTCTTTCAATAACAAGTTTCTCTAATTTTCTCAAATCACTTATATTTGGCGAAATATGTTGAATGTCGGCAAGTGTAATTGTAAGAACTTTTAAGTTTGATAGTGTATTTATATCGTCTGGAATCGCAGAGATTTTGTCAAAAGTGAAATTCAATTCTTCTATGGATTCGATATTCTGAAGACCACTTGGAAACGCAGTCAGTTTACATGACGAAAAAGAAATTTTTCTCAATTTCTTTAGACAACTTATCTCTTTCGGTATTTCTTGAATGTTACAGCCAAAAAACTCAATAGTTTCTAGCGATTTCAATTTTGATAATACCAACGGAATTCCCTTTCTGTTGTAGTTTATAATTGAAATACTTTTTAAATTGGTGAATTTTACTATTTCATTGGGAATTGTATCGCAAAACTCAAATTTCAGATAATCGATATTTTCTGCTTTTTCTAATAATCTTTTAAAATCATTCTCATTCCGGATTAGATAATTATTAACATCGTTACCCTTATTCTCGCCTTTACAAGAACTAAATGATAACAGCGGCAACACTGTCAATAAAGAATAAACCACATAATACTTATATACATTCATATTTTTTTCTTTTATTACCCCTGCTGTCGCAGGTCTCCAGACCTGTGACATCTTATTTTCTACCTTTCTTTCGTATTGACATGGTTCTGGAGAACCGCACCAGCGGAGGGGTTCTAACTAGATTTCAGTTTGTAAGATTTGCAAATGGTCGTTTTCCAAATTTTGTCGTAAAATCTTTGATTAATTCCATTTCATGTTCTCTTGGATCCGTTAAAGTTGATTTCCAACAAACTACTAGGTCTTTTGAATATTTGAGTTGCCAAATAAGTCTACCGCCATAGTGTCCAATGTTTTTTCCTTGACCAAAACTGAAAAATTGTTTTAAACGAGATTTCAAGGAAGTCGCTTTTCCAATATATACAACTTTCGTATTTTCTACCCAATTTGAATGTAATTCGTGCATTGAAACGTTTGGGTCTTTTCCTTTGAAAAAGCCACCAGTTCCAACAGCCAAAAATTCACCAGACCTATTTTCGGTATTTAAAACAAGATAAACTCCATTGTTGTCAGGAAGAATTGAGCTGTCAATAAATAGTTCACTCATTTTTCTAAATCCAACAAAGCCTGTTTTTTTTAATTCTTCAATGTCATTATAATTCATATTTGTATGGATAAAATGGTTGTTTTATTTTTTTTATAATACCGCCTAAATCTATGCATGTACGCCAATATCTCACTTATTATGTCCTCCTAACCTCAAAACATAATCACCATTCCCCATATCAGGATGTTTTATTGCTTATCGGGTTCCAAAGATAACTACTTTGTTTTAGTTAACCTAACAATTCTATGAAATATTTAATTTAGATAAAGGTGCAGACTGAAAAACTCTTTGTGCAGGGGCATTCCGGTTGCTGCGTGTAGTGTTCCCGGTCGTGTCAGCAGTGTTCCCGGTCATGTCAGCAGTGTTCCCGGTTGCGTTAGCAGCGTTCCCGGTTGTGTCAGCAGCGTCCCCGGTTGCGTTAGCGGTGTCCCCGATTGCGTCAGCGGCGTTCCCGGTTGCGTTAGCGGTGTTCCCGGTTGCGTTAGCAGTGTTCCCGGTTGTGTCAGCGGTGTTCCCGATTGCGTCAGCGGCGTCCCCGATTGCGTTAGCGGCGTTCCCGGTTGCGTTAGCGGCGTTCCCGATTGCGTTAGCAGCGTCCCCGGTTGCGTTAGCGGCGTCCGAAATGCCGTCAGCGCCCTCTTTTTTCGTGTCAGCCTGATGCCGGACAGGTTGATAGGGGTTTAAATGTCAGTCTGTTGTCCATCTTGCCGGTTGGGGAGCATTCGCAGGCTGCCCGGGGCGTTGTTTGCTGAAGAGATGCAAGTAAGCAGGGTGTGTTTTTCGGTTCATCGGACGAGGTAGTTAGGCTGAGAGGCTTTGTGGATAATCATTCAAACAAAATTACGGCTCCACTTTTCAGCGGAGCCGTAAGACCGGATTTTCTCAACACAGAGTGTCCGGGAAATTTACAGGTTTTATTAATAGTCTTTCCAACTGGAGTCATGCGTCATGTAGACTGGTGTCATGCGTCGGTAAGACCATGGAACCCACACCCCCTAAAGGGGGGCAAGAGTTTATAACTGGAATTCCACTTTTTCTTCCAGGGCAGTCCGGTCGATATGATCCAGGAATGCATCCATGATTTGTTTCACCAGGTTGGCGCCACCGTTGTAACCGGTTTTTGCAAAGAAGTTGTGTCCGGGACGGTCGGCAATCGGGAATCCGAAGCGAACGAATGGTGTGTTTTCATCGCGCGCAATGTATTTTCCGTAGGTGTTGCCAATCAATAAGTCCACACCTTCTTGTTTAATCCATTGGTGCAATTGGAACATATCGGCCAATTCGCCATTTTTGAATTTTGCTTCCGGTATATCTTTCAATATCTCGGGCATTCTTTCGGCGAAATATTTGCTTGGTGTTCCGGTTACGATATACACCGGTTTCATGTCCAGGCTCACCAGGAATTCTGTCAGTGGTACCAATGTGTCGGGATCTCCCCACAATGCCACGCGTTTTCCGTAGAGGTATTTGGAGCTGTCCGAAATCAGGTCGATCAGTTTTCCGCGCTCGTCGCTCAATTCTTGTGGAATCGGCAGGTTGGCGTGGCGGCTCAACGACATCAGGTAGCGGTCGGTGGCTTTGAATCCGATCGGAATATCCAGCATTTCGAATTTTACCTTACACTTGTTGTCCAGCTTGATACAAGCATCTTCGGTACTCATGGGGCCAAAACCCAGGGTGAACTTGCTGTCGCCGGCCAGTTTTAGGTCTGCCACGGTAGTTCCACCGCTTGGGTACATTTTGTAATGCCCGTTCATGGGAGCATCCAACACCCCGGTCATATCGGGGAACATAAGCGTGCGGGCTTCCATAACGGCTGCCAGGCGTTTGATTTCGCCCATATCCGAAGGTTCCATCCATCCGGCCACCAGATTGATTACGTTGCGTTTCTTGGGAGTGGCCGTAGCGAAAAACTTCACCATGGCAGCCACCTGGTTTGAATAACCGGTAACGTGGGTTCCTACGTAACTTGGCGTGTTGCAATAAATCACTTCTTTCCCTTTGGGAATGCAACCATCGTCGTTGGCTTTGGAAATGATCTGGGTCAAGTCATCACCAATGGTTTCGGACAAACAGGTGGTGTGAACGGCAATCACTTCGGGATCGTAGACCGTGAACATGGTGTCGATAGCCGAAACCAGGTTGGCAGATCCACCGAATACAGAAGAACCTTCTGAAAAGGAACTGGTACCGGCCATGATGGGTTCGCGGAAGTGACGGGACAAAGCGCTACGGTGATACGAGCAACATCCTTGCGAACCGTGGCTGTGTGGCAAACATCCGTGGATTCCCAATGCAGCATACATGGCTCCTACGGGTTGACAGGTCTTAGCGGGGTTGATGGTCAACGCCTTTCTGTCTATTTCTTTTGCTGTTGTATGTCTAAGTAACATAATGTTTAGAATTTTGAAAGAACCCCTAACCCCTGAAGGAGGATAGAGAACCCCTAATCCCGAAAGGGGAACTGAGTTACTTCGGTTCTTTAGTTTATACTAATTTGTTTGTGTAAATCCCCCGGAGACTACGTCTTGCTCCCCTTTAGGGGTTGGGGTTTTATATTTAAGTCCCCTTTAGGGGATTTAGGGGTTTCTTAAATCCCTTTAGGGCTTGGGGTCATTAATTGAACACGTATTCCGCTTCCAATACATCTTCCATTTCCCACGGAGCTTTCATTTGTTTGAAAATGGTGCTGCAAGCAATGAACTCGATGTCTTTATAGAAATTGATGGCTCCGGCAAAAGCTGCATAGGGTCCGCCGTTATCGTAGTTGTGGAGCTGTTTCATGGGGATACCCATTTTCTGAACCACATATTTTTCTTTGATACCGGCACAGAATACATCCGGGTGGTACATCTCGATCAGTTTTTCCATTTCGAGGTGGCTCAAATCGTCGATCACCAGGGTTCCTTTTTTCATATCGTTCATTATACCTTTGTATTCATTGAATTCGATATCGAATTTTTCTTTCAATTCAGCCAGTTCTTCTTCACTCTTGCGTGGTTTGAAACGGGTAGGATCCGGATAAACGGTTATTTCTTCGATGTTACGACTATCGGCGTCAATCTTAATGGTTGGGATTACGCGGCGACCTTCGTAGTCATCACGGTGTCCGAACTCGTAACCGGCAACTAAGGTTTCCATACCTAATTCAGTGAATAACTCCTGGTAGTGGTGGGCACGTGAACCTCCAACGAACATCATGGCAGTCTTGCCATTTGTTTTCAGTTTCGCTTTTTCGGCAGCTTCCTGTACGGCAATCATTTCGTCGGCAATTACCTCTTCAATGCGGTCGATCAGTTCCTGGTCGCCAAAGTATTGGCCCACTTTGCGCAGTGTTTTAGCCGTGGCTTCGGCTCCGATAAAGTTGGCCTTTGCCCAGGGAATACCGAACGAGGTTTCCAACATCTCTGCCACGTAGTTGATCGAACGGTGGCACATTACCAAACTGAAGTCGGCGGTGTGGGCGGTTTCAAATTGCTCCAGGGTGGAGTTACCCGACATGGTGGCAATAATATCCACGCCAATCCGTTCAAACAGGTCTTCGATAACAAATGCATCACCCCCGATATTGTATTCGCCCAATACGTTCACGGCGTATTTGTGTTTGCGTTTCGGGTTGTCGTTGCGTCCAATCAGGTGTTTGTACAACCCGTTGTTGGCAATGTGGTGTCCGGCCGATTGTGATACGCCGCGGTAACCTTCGCACGAGAAACCGAAGATGTTTACATCGGGTAATTCTTCTTTCATGTGGCGGGCTACGCGGTGAACGTCGTCACCAATCAGTCCTACCGGGCACGTGGAGAAAATGGCAATACCCTTTGGGTGGAATAATTCGTATGCTTCGCGAATGGCCACTTTCAGTTTTTCTTCTCCACCAAACACAATGTTCGAATCCTGCATGTCGGTCGAGAATGCGTATGGAATGAAGTTTTCCATTTCGGGTTTGTCGGCACGGGTTTGGTTCCGGCGTGTCAGCCACGAGTAGAATCCGCAACCGATGGGTCCGTGTGTGATGTTCACTATATCTCTTGTAGGCCCAAGAACCACCCCTTTACAACCTGCGTAAGTACATCCGCGTTGGGTAATGATACCCGGAATGGTACGAACGTTGGCCTGAATTTCCGGAATCGAGTCCGGGTCGTTCACCACGATCGACTTAGCCCTTTTCTTTGCTACCTTTTTCGGGTAGGCTTTCATTGTTTCTTCGCTGAACTTATCGAGTTCTAAACTCTCTATTAATGTCTTTCCCATAATTGTTTCCTCCTTAGTCTAATGTGATGTCGCCCGATTCTCCTGTACGAACACGTAAAGAATCAATGGTTGGAATTACAAATACTTTCCCATCGCCACTTTTCCCGGTCTGGTTGGTTTTAATGATGGTTTCTACAGCCAAATCTTTTTTCTCGTCGGTTACCACCAGCGTAATCATTCGTTTCGATTTCAAACGGGGCATTTCGATAATAAGCTCCAGCTGGTCCGGATCCAAACCGGCTGCTTTTTCAAAACCGCCTTTTCCTTTTCCACGTCCCAACACGGGCATAGCCGTAAAAGAAGGAAGGCCGGCATCTGAAAGAGCAAGCTTGGTAGCGCTCATTTTGTCAATGCGTATCATTGCTAATATCAGTTTCATACTTATAATATTTACCCCTAGCCCCTAAAGGGGGACTAAGTTAGTTTTGTTTGAGTCTCTTTAATTCTAATTTATATAGAATGAACTTGCCTAATTCCCCTTTGGGGGTTAGGGGTTCTTTACCTTTCCCCTTTAGGGGTTAGGGGTTGTTTTGTTTTAGTCTTTCTTACCGCTGGAAATAGTGTAACTTTCTTCTACCGGAGTTACGAAGATTTTACCGTCACCAAACTGGCCTTTCTCACCTGAACGTGCCGACAACATAATGGTTTCGATAACGAAATCCTTGTCTTTTTCAGGAATCACAATCATGAGTAAGTCTTTTGGCAACTCATCGTAGGTTACATTTCCTACTTTAATACCACGTTGTTTACCACGGCCGAAAACGGATAATTTAGTAACTGCCGGAAAGCCTGCATCGAATAATGACTTCATAACTACGGTCGATTTCTCCGGACGAACTATTGCTCTTAATAAATACATATTGATTAGTTTTTTTTTAAGACCACCCCTAACCCCTGAAGGGGGATAAGAGCGGCTTGTGTGATTTTAATAAAATGTCTATGTTTCTTAAACTGATAACTGTTTACTGATGACTGTAAACTGTTTCTTTAGTTCATAATTCCAAAACTTACCAACAAATCTTCCAATGCTTGCATTTCCAGCGGAGTAGGGATTACATGCATTTTGTTATCATTGATCTTTTTGGCCAAAGCGCGGTATTCGTCGGCTTGTTGGTGGGTGGGAGCGTGGTCAATAACTGTTTTACGATTGATCTCAGCATGTTGAACCATGTTGTCGCGGGGTACGAAGTGAATCATTTGAGTTCCCAACTGGCGGGCAAATTCTTCGATCATGTTAGCTTCGTTGTCTACTTTACGTGAGTTGCAAATCAAACCGCCCAAACGCACTGTACCTACTTTACCGAATTTGGAAATGGATTTGCAGATATTGTTGGCAGCATACATCGCCATCATTTCGCCTGAGCAAACAATGTACACTTCTTCTGCTTTTCCGTCGCGGATTGGCATGGCAAATCCACCGCAAACAACGTCACCCAATACGTCGTAGAATACATAATCCAACTGTTTGTCATCGTCGTAAGCACCCAGTTGCTCCAACAAGTTGATGGAAGTGATAATACCACGACCGGCACAACCTACGCCCGGTTCCGGACCGCCCGATTCCACACAGCTGGTTTCTTTAAATCCTGGTTTCATTACATCTTCCAAATCGATGTCTTCACCTTCGTCGCGAAGCGTATCCAATACTGTTTTTTGTGCTAATCCGTGAAGGAGCAAGCGGGTTGAATCGGCTTTAGGGTCGCAACCCACTACCATTACTTTTTTTCCCATTTCAGCCAATCCGGCTACTGTGTTTTGAGTGGTTGTGCTTTTGCCGATACCACCTTTTCCGTAAATTGCAATCTTTCTCATCTTTTTTATATTTAAAATGAATAACTATGTTTCTTTATTTCTTCTGATTTTTGAATTTCCTGAAACCTGTTATTCATTTTCCGTGCCATTAACAATAATTATGAATTATGAATTATGAATTATGAATTGTAACTAGCACTGTAATAGAATTGTATGACGATGAAAATATTTCTGTTTTTGGTTCAAGATTCCTTTTTTAGAAGAATTGTGCGAAAGTAAAAATCATTCATTTTCCTACATTCAGGTAGGAAAACTATCCTAAAATGTAAGAAACGTAGGATTATTTTGCCGAATGGTTTTTGGTACGTGGCTCTTCTATGTTTCTCCGGTTTGTTTGGGGTGGAATTTCTGTTTGAACTGAACAATAGGAGGGGGTGAGTTTGTTTATAATCACACATTAAGCAATTAGTTTCAACGGAATTAAAGTGTGTTGGGTGTACGGTTGCCGGGGCTGCCGGCCAAATCAAAACGATGAATTGCAGGCAAGAAAATGATACGCCCGTTGCTGTGCAGGCGCTTGCTTGTAAACAGCGGATGCCACGGCTCCAGCTACCGGCAGAATGGCTTCTGGACGATGAACAATTTGAAGGGTAGTCTCCGGTAATACGATTGGTACTGCCGAACCCTGACAAATCTTTATGGGAATGGGATTAATAATCATTTCCTACCTATATGTAGCTTTTTTAGCGTGCTGTAAATAATTTATAATTCAACATTATCATGGCAATAACAAAAGTTTGGATCGAAGAAGGTTGCACAGGTTGCGGACTGAGTGAAGCAATTTGTCCCGAAGTGTTTAGAATGGATGGCGAAGCATTTGTGATTGATGGGGTGGATTTCTCGTTATACGAAAAATCGATTATTGAAGCTGCCGAGAGTTGCCCTGTAGAAGTAATAAAGTATTCGGAAGAATAAGGGCGGATAATTAAAAGTAGTTTCGTGTAGGTAAGCAAAACAAATGTATAGCTATTATTGCTTTAAAAATAACTTTCAGAAGGAGAGATTCCGTCAGGTAGGAACATTAGTTTGGAGACCACTTGCGACTGTATCTGTTTGCCGGAATCTTTCTGATGATATGTTTACGTGGGCAATTGCTCCGTTAGGCATACTTTAAATATTCCAATGCATGTTCTATTTCGGTAAACATTTTTATTTTGATGCCTTTATTGAAACTGGTGGTTTCGAAGAAATGAAAGAATTGTTTGTCATTTTCATTGATTAAATGTACGGTTGGTATATTTCTAAATCCAACGTTGACTTTATCATAATGATCGGCAAACCAAAAATACGCTTCCCCGATGGATAGTTTGTTTCTTGAGTTTCTAAAATCAAAAAGAATATTGCAATTCATTGTTTGTGCTTTATGCCTGATTGTTTTTCCCATTAAAGCGGTTTCAGCAGTGGTTAAGTCGCCCCAAACCGTCACTATGATTATTTTATCTTCGCGAATAATTTCATAAGTATACTCCATGAATGCACGTTGTTTTTATTGCTGGTGATTGGTATGTAATCAGATAATGGTATAGGATAATTGTGTATAATTTATTTGATAAGATCGTATGTCAGTTTTGATGATGAACTTATATCTTTTGCTTGTGGTTCAATGTCGTAGTATAGAAGTACTGGCTGCGTTTTTATGTAGTCGTTGTGTGTAATATACTTGGAAATAGAGAATTATTTCCGGTTGTTTTCGTATTTTTCATTATAAACTTTTAATACCATGTCTGCTTTGGGGCCGCGGTATCCTTCAAATAAAGCTCTGGAAACTGTTTTTCTGCTACAATTGCATAATTTGGCAATTTCAGAAATGTAGCCATGACGTGGCATTTGATTTTTAGCTATTTTTCCCATCAATTTAAAATGTATATATTTGCAATGGATGTCCCAAATGGGACTTTTATATATTTCTATTTCTAAAATGAGCTGCAAATATAGTAGCTTATTTTCTATTAAAAAAGTATTTTTAATAGATTTATTTCAACTGTCTAAAGATAAATTATGTCAATTCGTGAGAGGATACTAAACTTTATTGAGTTTAAAGGGATTAGTAAATATCTGTTTTATAAGCAGACGGGTATTTCGAATGGCTTTTTAGATAAGTCGGGGGCTGTTGGAAGTGATAAGTGTGAGATAATATGCTCGTGTTATCCCGATTTGAATCCGGTGTGGTTGATTGTTGGGGAAGGTCCGATGATCAAATCATCTGTCGGTGAAAATAATGATATTCATGCAGCTGATGTAGTGGATACCAGACTGGTGAACCTGCTCATAGAAAAGATCGTTTCGCTCACAGCGGAAAATACCATCCTGAAAAAAGAAAATGAAGCATTAAAATTGAAGGAATCACTTTAATCAATAATGAAGTGCATTGTACTCCGGTTTATTCTTGAATCATAATTTTCCCCATAAGTTTCTTCACCTGTTGCTAATAATCTCGAATTTGTGATAGTTGTAGAGAAATAACCTGCAATTATTATCGTCAGCCTGTAGCTCTCTTAATAAGACTTAAAGACTGATTTACAGGCTTACTTATCAGAACAACTGATAGGTTATAGTGTTTTGTATCTATGAGACCTGAAAATAATTGTCCGTAATAAAAACACATTGGAAACAACATGATAAGTATCCACATTTTTATAAACTAAAATCAATAAGGAGAAAAGAGTTATGAAAAAAATGAATCCAGTAGTACATTTTGAAATGCCGGCCGAAGACAGAAACCGGATGGCCGATTTTTACACGAAGGTATTTGGTTGGGAAGCCCAAATGTATGGCGAAGAAATGGGTAATTATGTGGTGGTGAAAACTACCGAAGGCGACGAAACAGGAAGACCTAAGGAAAGAGGCATTATCAACGGTGGTTTCTATCCGAAAATGGAAGGTGCCGTTCCATCGGTAGTCATTGCGGTGGATGATATTAATGAATCTATGAAAGAAGTGGCAAGTGCCGGCGGCACGGTGCTGGGTGAGCCGGTTACCATTCCCGAAGTGGGATTGTACGTTTCGTTTCTGGACACTGAGAATAACCGGGTGAGCCTGATGCAGCCCTTTATGAATTGGGACAAGAAAGATTGAACCGCGGGGACGGGGGAGAGGTAATTGATCGTATGCCGGATTTTCCTGTTTCAGGGGTTTTACTTTTATCGCGCTGAATTAAATTTTATTAATGACTGAACTTATGTCTGTTTCAGGTATTATTTATATATAGGTTTTATTATCAATTGATGAGAGTGTGAATTTTTCCATCTGTTTTTTTTGAAAGTGGTTATTTTGATCCTTTTCCTGATTGATAAAAGTTATTCTACCTGTTTTAATTTATTAATTCATTAAAAAAGAAATAGTATGAACTCTGGAAAAGTAGCATTGGTTATAGTAGCTGCAGCAGCTACCGGTGCAATTTTAGGAATGTTGTTTGCTCCGGCAAAAGGAAAAGTCCTTCGCAGAAAAATTCGGAGTGTAAGTGCGAAGAGAATGGATGACGTCAAAGAAAAGTATGATGAATTTGCAGAAAGCGTGTCGAAAAATTACGATAAGGTCAAAAATAATATCAATGAAATGACCCATAGACACATGAACCGGCACGAAGAAAAGATAAAAACTGCAGAAAGCAATTAATACAATTATTTTTTTGAAATAGTCTAATCGATATAAAACAAAGACGCAATTGCCAGGTAAAGAGCAATTGCGTTTTTTTTTGCGCCGGCCATTGACCTGTAAAAACAAATATTCCCCCTTATCCTGAACCGGGTAAGGGGGAATATTATTAGGTTGTCTGAAAGCGCTGGCGGCTGATTATATTTGTACCACCAGGTATTTGGAAATACTCCAGAATTTAGCCGGATTGGTAATCTCAATGGTAATATTCTTGTCGGAGCCCTTCACCAGGTTATAGCTGCTTTGTGGGTGGTAGGATATCATCTTAATGCTTTTGCTACCGGTAGGGATCGAGGTAACGCTTCGCATGTCGATTTGCGTAAAGGCTTTCGTGTCGAAGTCGGTAGTCATAACTTTTTTAGACTGGAAGAGTCCGGTATTGGTGATAATCTTAGCTTCTTTCAGTTTTTTGGAAGTAGCAATGCAGTACCACACCGTGTTCAGGTCGGTATCCTGGGTCTTTAAAGTCGATTTTTGTTGTTCCAGCGTAGTTTGTTGTTCCGCAATGTTTTTGCTTTGGTCGCTTACGGTGGTGTTCAGTTCCGTGATTTTGATATTTTTCTGATCAAGCTCAGCCTGTAAAGATTGAATCTGGGCCGTTTTAGCGTCCATTTCGCTTTGCAGGCGTTTGATGGTTTCGGTCAGTTGGTTGTTCGCTTTTCCTCTTTTGGAGGCCAGGCGTTGCAGTTCTTCAATTTTAGCTTTGTTTTTCTGGATGTTTTCTTTAATAGTAGTCATTTGGGCTGCTATCAATGCCCGTTTGCCGGTAGTTTTGCCTTCCGATCCTTGCAGGTTCACCTTCATTTGCCCTTCAGTTTGGTTTATTTCGGCAAATCCGGTTTCAATGTCGTTCAGAATGGCCAATGTTTGGTTGTAATTAGAATCTACAGCCTGCTTAGCCACAGCCAGCGAATCGCGTTCGGCTACGGCAGCTTTGTATTTACTTGAGTTTTCAACACATGATGCCGTCATAAATGCGAGTGCTGCAATAATTGCATAAAATTTAATAGATTTCATTTCTGTTTGGATTTAAATAGTTTGTAATTTGCATCAAGAAGTACAGAAGTCCTGCTTAATGTGTTGATTATTTTTAATACATGTATTTTTACGTGTTACGCTAAAACCAATCGATTTTATTCAGTCTTAACTGGCTCTACCTTAGTTGATGTAGTAACGGATGTTATGATAGAATGTTGTAAAACTATTGTAACTTTAACACCCCGCCGCCCGGAAGCTGCCTGCGGGCCGTTCTTTTTGACCGGACGGAAAAAGGAATCCTGCGCATGGCTGACGAAAGAAAATATTGTGGTGTAAACCTCTCTGAGCTGCCTGAAACGGCATTTATCAGCCTCCCGATTAAATAAATTAAAAAACATTTTAATTTTGTTTGTTTGTTTAAAGGATCTTTTCTATATTTGAGGCGTTAAAATTAGGCGTTGGAATGTCCGGTTTACGGGACTTTTTCTTGCAGAAGTTAGCAAAAACCGTGGAAGGCATTTTGCCTGAAAAGCAGGGTAGGGATGTGGCCACTATTCCCTAAAATGAAATATTATGTTTCTGAGTTGGTGGAGGATCCAGAAAAACGAAATATTATGTTTCTGAGTTGGTGGGAAGTCCAGAAAAAACGAAATATTATGTTTCTGAGTTGGTGGGAAGTCCAGAAAAACGAAATATTATGTTTCTGAGTTGGTGGGAAGTCCAGAAAAACGAAATATTATG